>Ga0209579_10000012_pt1 | contig 590411 bp, 575 predicted proteins | sample Coa_R1_2_FD_187152 | JGI IMG/M metagenome (GOLD analysis project Ga0209579, IMG submission 187152) | Surface soil microbial communities from Centralia Pennsylvania, which are recovering from an underground coalmine fire - Coalmine... | ecosystem: Environmental > Terrestrial > Soil >... | reverse complement strand
CGCAGCTTCACCCTCGCAAGTTTATAGCACAGCGGCGCAGCGGACCCGCTTCACCTCTCCCATGGGGAGAGGTCGACGCGCGAAGCGCGTCGGGTGAGGGGTTACGACCTATCGAGACTCACTTGCCCCCTCACCCCAACCCTCTCCCCAACGGGGAGAGGGCGCGCGCCGAATTTGCGGCTGCCGCCCGCGCTACAAATCCTCTTTCCGGAATTTCCGCCATTTTCAGCTGATGCCGCAGCAAGCGGCGCTCCTCGCCCTGAGGACGAAGGCAGACCCGTTTGACAACCAAATCGCAACTCTGCTCCGATCCATGCCGACGCCGAAACAATGAAAGAAAGCAACCGGAGGCTGTCATGACCACGCGCCGCCGTTTTCTTGCGCTCTCGGGCGCAGCGCTTGCTGCGCCCCTTGCCGTGCCGGCGATCCCGGGCGCCGCCTTTGCCGAAGCCGCGTGGCCGGAACGGCCGATCCGTGTCATCTGCCCGTTCCAGGCCGGCTCCACGGTCGACCTGCTCGGCCGCATCGTCGCCGACCCACTGGCGGCGGCGCTCGGGCAGACCATGATCATCGAGAACCGCGGCGGCGCCGGCGGCACCATCGGCTCGGCGGCGGTCGCGCACGCAGACCCTGACGGCTACACGCTGCTGGTCAACGCCGCCGCCCACACCGCGGCGCCCGCCGCACATCCCGACATCAATTACGACCCGGCCAAGGATTTTGCCGGCATCGCCATGATCGGCGTGGTGCCGAACGTGATCGTGATCGCGCCATCGAAAGGCATCAAGACGGCGCAGGAACTGGTCGTGCGCGGCAAAAAGGAGAAGCTCACCTTCGCCTCGGCCGGCGTCGGCAGCGCGACGCACTGGGGCGCCGAGCGCTTTCTGCTCAGCGCCGGCTTCAAGGCGCAGCACGTGCCGTTCCGCGGCGGGCCGGCGGCGCTGACCGAGGTGATGACCGGCCGCGTCGATTTCATGACCATCGGCACCGGCTCCGGCCTGCCGCTGATCAAGGACGGCAAGCTGATCGCGCTCGCGGTGACGACGCGCAAGCGCTCGGCGGTGCTGCCCGACGTGCCGACCACGCTCGAGCTCGGCTACAAGGATTCCGACTACACATTCTGGAACGGCTTTCTCGCGCCGGCGAAGACGCCGCGGCCGATCGTCATGCGGCTGCACGACGAGATCACCAGGATCGCGAACACGCCGGAGGTGAAGGAAAAGCTGGCAACGCAAGGCGTCGAGCCGCTGCCGCTCACACCCGACGAGTTCGACGAACTGATGCGCAAGGAGATCGTGGCCAACCTCGCGCTCGCCAAGGCGGCGGGGCTGACGTTCAACTAGCGGCGGCGGCCGCCGCCCGCGCGGCACCCCCTTGCCGGCGATGCGTGTGGCGAGGACGGCGCCGAGGTTGCGCGCTTCGTGCGCGAGCTTTCCCACTAACCGCGCGGTTGCCCGAAAACAAAAAGGCCGCCCGTGGGCGGCTTTCCGGTTGTTGCGCCGTGGAGGTTTTACGCCGCAACCTCGCGTTTGCGGCGGGCGGCAAAGCCGAGCACGCCGAGGCCGCTCACCAGCAGCGGCAGCGCGCCGGGAAGCGGCGTCGCGCCGGGGGTGACCAGCTCGACGTCGACTTCGTCGAGATAGATACCGGCGTTGAAAGCGCCCTGGGTGTCGATGATCGTCAGCAGCGTCAAATTCGAAGCCGCGGTGAAGTCCTGCGAGAAGCCTTGCCAAACAGATTGGCCAAAGAGTTGGCCGGGGACGTAGGATTGCGATACCGAGTCGGAGACGATCGTGTTGGCCGGAGCATTTCCGTCGGCGACCGTCACCTGAGCGGCATAGCCGTTGGCCGAAGCGGTTCCGTTGTTGTGCGAATAGTCGAAGGTCAGCCGGTAGGTCTGGCCCGCGACCGTCGCGAAGGATTGCGACAGTCCGCCGAACACTCCGCCCGAACCGTTGGTGTCGCCGATCAGATCGATGTCTTGCACGCTACCGGGGTGGATGGTGTTGGGGCCGGCGCCGTAATTGGCGTTGGTCGTGAGGTCGACGTTGCCCTGGACGATAGTCCAGCCGGTAATCAAAGAGCTGCCGGCGGGCACATTGAACGATGCAAAATTCGGGGCGACCTGTACGGGGACTTCAAAGCCGCCGTTGACAAGGAGATTTGCGGCTTGCGCGTGCTGCGACAGCACGACGGACGCGAGGAGGCCGGCGACGGCCAGAATTTTGCGAAACATGCACCCACCCAGACTTTACCGCTTCGCCACGCTATAGAATTAGCAAGGCGCGGCATAAACGCGGTATAAAGCGGCGTAATATGGTTAACGGCGAAGGCCGCGGCGCCCGGCTAGAATGCGGAGCGCGACAGGCTCGGCCTCGAAGGACATTGTGGGACGGACAATCATGACCAACGGCAGCACGCTTTCGCTTCCCGAACTCGAAGACCGCATCGCCATCCTGCGCGACAACATCCGCCAGTTGACCGAGCAGGCGGCCGCCTCCTCGGGCGCGGCGGACGAAGAGCGCACCGCAAGCCGCATCGCCGGGCAGAACGAGGAGCTGCAAAAGCTCATCAAGCAGCGCGACGCGCTGCTGGTGAATAAGAAATAGCGCCGCGCCTTACGCCGCCTGCGCGTAACAGCCGCGCTCGATCTCCTCGATCAAGGAGCGCGCCGCGGGCTTCCAGCCAAGCTCGGCGCGCGCGCGTTTTGCCCGCACGCGGCTGTTGGACCCCATGGTGTCGGCGGCCGGGCCTTCGCCCCAGACGGCCGCCGCCTCCTCGATGCTCATCGCCTGCGTGCGTCCGCCCTGCCCGAGCATGCGGCTGATCGCCTCGCAGGCCTCGCGCATCGAGTTCTCGCCGTTCTCGGCGAAATAGAAGCTGCCGGCCGGCGCAGCCTCGATCGCCTTGAGATAAAGCGTGACGAGGTCGTCGATGTGCACGTTCGCCCAGCGGTTCTCGCCGGGGCCGATATGCCTGGCAACGCCCGCCGTCTTCGCCAGCGCGATCAGCCACGGCACCTGCACGCTGTCCGGGTTGAGGCCGCGGCCAAGGCCGTAGATCAGGCTCGGGCAGATCACGACCGCGCGCGCGCCGGGCGTTGCCCGCACCATAGTGTCGATGGCGACGCGCCCGGCGCGCGACGGCGACGGCGTATAAGGCGTGTCCTCGTCGAACACCGCCGCGACGAATTCGCCGTTGGCGCGCGTGCCGACGATGCTGGAGCCGCTGGTCTGGATATAGGCCTTGCCGGTGCCGGCGAGCGCCTTGACCAGCGCTTCGGCGGCGCCGCGGTGCCCGGCATTTGCCGCGTTCACGGTGACGTCGGCGGCGCGCGCGGCCTGCGCCAGCACCGCGGCATCCTCGAGCGTGCCGGCGACCGGCGTTATGCCACGCTGCTGCAACGCCGCGGTGGTTGCATCGGAGCGCGCGAGGCCGCTCACCGCGTGGCCTTGCGCCACCAACGCCGCCGCCACCGATCCGCCGATATAGCCGCTGGCGCCGGTGATGAAGACTTTCATGGGGTTTGCTCCGTTGCGCCGGACGATACTAGGCTCCTATCCTCGGTACAGAAAAGCAAATCCAGGGAGGCCGCCATGCCTAATCTTCTGACATCCCACATCGCGGCGGTCACCGGCGCCGGATCGGGCATCGGCCGCGCCATCGCGCTCGGCTACGCGTGCGAAGGCGCGCAGGTGGTTGTGCTCGACATCAACGGCGCCGCGGCGGCCGATACCGCAAGGCAGATCGAAGCCGCCGGCGGCAAGGCGAAAAGCTACACGCTCGACGTCACCAAACGCGACGACTGCATGGCCATGGCGAAAAAGATCGAGGCCGAGATCGGGCGCGTCTCCATCCTGGTCAACAATGCCGGCATCAACCGGCGCAATCCGTTCGCCGGCGACGCCGAAATCGTCGCGTCGGACTGGAACGACATCATTGCGATCAACCTCAACGGCGTGTTCAACGTCACGCAGGCCTTCCTGCCGCAGATCCGCGCCCACAAGGGGCGCATCGTCAATCTCGGCTCGATGCAGTCCTTCCTGCATGTGCGCACGCCAAGCTCGGCAGCCTACACGGCTTCCAAACATGCCGTGCTCGGCTTCACCAAGGCACTCGCCGCCGAACTCGGCAAGGACGGGGTGCGGGTGAACGCAGTCGGTCCCGGCCTGATCGCCACGCCGTTGAACGAGAAAATGCGGAGCAACCCCGAGGCGCTCAAGGTTTTCATCGACCACACTCCGCTCGGACGAGTCGGCACGCCGGACGATATTGCCAATGCCGCGATCTTTCTCGCCTCCGACATGGCTTCGTTCGTTACCGGTACGCTGCTGATGGTGGACGGGGGCTATCGTACGATTTGACTATTTCCCCGCGGCCTTGCGCAGCGCCGCGTTGATGCGGTCCTGCCAGCCGGGGCCGTCGGCCTGGAAATGATCGAGCACGTCGCGGTCGAGGCGCAGGCTCACCATTTCCTTGACGCCCGGCACGGCGGGCACGGCCGCCGGCAAATCGGCCGGCTTGGTCGTGACCGCCTTGAAGGCCTTCTCCGCCAGCGAACGTGAATCGTGCTCCGGCCGCCGCGCCATGCCTACCTGACCGTAAGCGCCAGGCCGTTGAGGTCGGCGCTGACAATCGCGCCGACGGAGCGGCCGGCCAGCGTCAACACCGCGCCGTTCTGGTTGGTGAGCACGATCGCCTGCGCACCGCGGCCAACGGCCGCGCCGACATTACCCGCGGCGTAAACGCCGGACACATCCGAGGCGCGGCGGATGTTGCTCACCGTGCCGTGAAAGCGCGTCTCCGAGGCGCCGAAGGTGAACCCATAAGAGATGCCGCCAATACTCAGCGCGTAGCTGCGGCCATGAAAATTGAGCGTGCCGCTGCCGCCCGAACCGCCGACAATGAAGCCGGCCTTGACCACCCTGAAGCTGATGCTGCCCGAGTCGGCATGGGCGGCGGAGGTAAAGAGCGGAACAGCAAGCAAGGCGAAGCTAACGAGGACAGCGCGAAAAGCGGATGGCAGGCGCATGAGAATCTCCCGGGAATGGCAGGAACCCGCGTGACGCGGGCCGCTGGCCACCATAGCATAGCCCGCGTCAAACCGGGTTTCCACCAAGCAAACGAGTTCTCCCCCATGAGCAAACGCGTGAGCGTCGTCGGCGCCGGCACCATCGGCGCCAGCTGGGCGGCGATTTTCCTCGCCCGCGGCTATGAGGTCGCGGCCACCGATCCGGCGGCGCAGAGCGAAGCCTTCGCCCACCGCTTCATCGACAATGCCTGGCCGACGCTGGAGAAACTCGGCCTGGTCACCAAGGGCGCGAGCGCGAAGGCGTTCAGCTTCCACCGCGACGTCGCCGCCGCGGTCAAGGGCGCCGAGTTCGTGCAGGAGAGCGGACCCGAGCGCGAGGATCTCAAGGTCGAACTGCTGGCGGCGATCGACGCCGCCTTGCCGAGCGACAAAGTCATCGCGTCGAGCTCATCCGGGTTGCTGATCAGCCGCGTCACGGCAAAGTGCAGGCACCCCGAGCGCTGCGTCATCGGCCATCCGTTCAACCCGCCACATCTCATTCCGCTGGTCGAGGTGGTCGGCGGCGCGAAAACCTCGCCCGCTGCAATCGGCACCGCGATGGAATTCTATCGCGCGCTCGGCAAGCATCCGATCCACATCAAAAAGGAAATGAAGGCGCATGTCGCCAATCGCTTGCAGGCGGCGCTGTGGCGCGAGGCTATTCACCTCGTCGCCGAGGGCGTGGTGTCGGTCGCCGATGTCGACGCGGCGATTGCCTATGGTCCCGGGCTGCGCTGGGCGCTGATGGGGCCGCATCTCACTTTCCATCTCGCCGGCGGTGAAGGCGGCATGACGCATTTCATGGACCACCTCGCAGCCGCAAATCAGGAATGGATGGACGACCTCGGCAATCCGAAACTGACGCCGGACGTGCAGAAGACCATCATCGACGGCGTCGCCCAGGAAGCCGGCAGCCGCTCCATCGCCGACCTGCAGCGTTGGCGGGACCGCAAACTGATCGACATCCTCAAGGTGTCGGCCGCGCCGTAGTGTCCGGTTCAGCAGCCGTTGCAGATACTCGGAACCGGTCCGAGCGGATCGCCGGCGCCGCGCCCCTCGCCGGCCGTGTTTTCGTTCTGACGCACCGCCGGCGGCAAACTGCTTATGGTCGGCTGCCGATGGCCAACCGGCGCGGTCGGCACCCCGGCGGTGCCTGCGCGCGGCGGCGGACTGACAGGCCCGGTGGAATTTTGCGCTGCCGCAGCGGCCGTCAGCAGCGAAAGCAAAATAGCTGTCGCGATGACACGCATGGTTGCTTCCCCCTATTTTCCTCGCCCTGCGCCATAACCGCGTCAGCAGGCCCGCGGTTCCGCAGGGGCCGTTTAATCAAAACGCAAGGCTGGCGGCGCTACGCTTCTCGCCATGAGCGAGCCAACGCCCGCCACGCCTCAGCCTGTCCGGCGACAACTGATGCCGGTCGCACGCTCACCGCTTGTAGAGCCCCATGATGACGGCCTTGCCCAGCGTATTGAAATGCAGGTTGAAGCCGACCACCGCGGGCGAAGTCTCCAGCGTCACGTCGAGCCTGTCTTTGCCCACCGCGAACACCGTGAACAGGTAGCGATGCGGGTGGTCGCCCTCCGGCGGGCAGGGCCCGAGATAACCGCTGTTGCCGAGCTCAGTGCGCGTCATCAGCGCGCCCGCGGGCATGGTGCCGCTTTTCGGATTGCCGGCGTCGAGCGCAAGCTCCGCGACATTCGCCGGGATGTTCACAACCACCCAATGCCAGAAACCGGAGCCGGTCGGGGCGTCGGGATCATAACAGGTGACGGCGAAGCTTTTGGTGCCGGCAGGGGCACCCGACCATTTCAAATGCGGCGACTTGTTGCCGCCGGCACAGCCGAAACCGAAATTCTGCGAGAGCACATGGTCCTTGCCGAGGTAGTCGCCGTCCTTGAAGCTGTTGCTGATCACCGTGAACGCCATAGACCGTCTCCCTGGAAAGCGCAGACGCGCAAAGCCTAATACCGCCCGGACAAAGCGCAATGCCCTCGTTCAACACCTTCGACGTCGTGGTCTATGCGTGCCTCTTTGTCGCGTTCATCACCGGCTTTAGCTCCGGGCTGCTGCGCAGCCTGGCGACGATCTTCGGCTATCTCCTGGCGATGGCCATTGCGGTGGCGGCGGCGCCATTCGTGCCGCGGCTGGCAAGCGAGCAACTGCACCTGCCGCCGCTGCAAAACTGGATGGTCCTTATTGCCGTCTTCGTCATTACCGGTGTCGTTATCAGCGCCGTGCTGCGCTATGCCGTAAGCGAGATCGCCGGGCCGCAAGTCGGCCCGGTCGACCGCGTACTCGGAGCCATCCTGGGCATCGTCCGCATCGTGCTCCTGGCGGTGCTGATCGTCATCATCTTTGACCGCATCATTCCGCCGGGGCGCGAGCCGGCGTTCCTCGCGGATTCGAAACTACGGCCGATCCTGTCCGCGGCCGGGCGGCAAGGCTTGCGCTCGCTGCCGCCAGAAATCGAAGATTATATCGACCGGCTTAAACGCGAACGCGAACTGTGACATGCCTTCCATCTCCCGAGAATCAGATACGACAGCTGCGGCTGGAGGCACGCATGCGCAAGCTCATGATCGCCGGTGTAATGGCGGTGGTTCTGTCGGGAGTTGCGTTGCCGCTTGGAACGGTCGACCAACGGAATGCAATCGCCAAAAGGAAAAGCTGTACCCCCGACGCGTGCATCAAGAGCGTCAGGCAAAAGGGCTACACGTTCGCGGCTGCGGCCGCCTGGTGCGCCGCTAACAATAACGGCTGCTGAGTTGCAGGCTGACCACAACACGCGGCCGTACTAATACGAATAGTCGAAGAAATCATCGTCGCCGAACAAGGCGTCGGTGTCGTTGTCGATATCCTCGATCATCGCTGCTTCCGGCACGACGCCGCGCGGCGGAATATTGTCTGCCGGCGTCGGCCGCGCCGGCATATCGCGATAGGCCTGCAGCGCGGACTGATTGCCGACGAAGACACATTTGCACACAGTCGGATCGGCGTAGATAAAGTAGCGTCCGCCGTGCCGCGTGCGTCCGACGAATTTGAGCGGCGGCAGCCGCTTCAGGCGCTCGAGCTTCTGCGGCGTATCGGCGGGACGCATGATGAAGCCGGCGTCGACCATGCGCATGTCGGCGCCTTCCTGGCCTGCGGCCAGCGCGCCGGCGACCGTCACCGCGACGAAAAAAATAACCAGTCTGGCGCGGCCGCTGCGCATCAAGCTTGCCCCCGTTCCACCGGCTGACGTCAGTTGATGTAAATATTCAGTTCCTTCACCAGCCGCTCGTATTTCACCGAATCGCTTTGCGCGAGCTTGGTGAGATCCTGCGGGCTGCCGCCAACGGCTTCGACCGAACCATTGGTGAAATTCTCCAGCAGCTTCGGGTCGCTGAGCGACTTCTGCAGCGCGCCGTTGAGCGAAGCGATGATGTCCGCCGGCGTGCCGGCGGGCGCAAAGGCCGCGTACCAGGCTTCCAGCACCAGGCCCTTGTAGCCCGAGTCCTCGAAGGTCGGCAGGTCCGGCAGCGTCGGGGCGCGGTTGTGCGAGGTCTGCGCCAGAAACTTGATGTTGCCCGCCTTCCAGTGCGGGATCATCGAGGTCGGACCGAGGAACGCCGATTTCACATGACCGGCGAGCAGATCGGTCACCGCCTGGCCGGCGCCGCGATACGGCACGTGCTCGAGCTTGATACCGGCTTCCTTGGCAAACCAGAGGCCGACCACATGCTGGTTGGAGCCGACGCCGGAGCTGGCAAAGCCGACGCCCGGATTTTTCTTCGCGTAATCGACGTATTCGGCGACCGTGCTGACGCCGAGCGAGGGATGCGCGGCAAAAATCTGCGGCTGGCGGCCAATGATCATCACCGGCGCCAGGACTTTGGGATCGGTGTAGTCGTAGCTCATCTTGAGAATATGCGGCGCGCTCGCCGCGTTGTCGTTGGTGATAAGCACGGTGTAGCCGTCCGGCGCGCTCTTCATCGCAACGTCCATGCCGATGGTGCCTCCGGCGCCGGTGCGGTTTTCGACGAAGAATTGATTGTTGAAATTGCGCGACAACACCTCGGCGCATTGCCGGGCAATGAAATCGATGGCGCCACCCGGCGCGAGCGGCACAACGAGGCGCACCGGCCGCGACGGCCACTTTTCCTGCGCAATCGCCGGCGCCGCCAGTCTCGGCAGCAATCCGCCCGCGAGCGCCGCGCCGCCGGCCACTTTGATGAAATTACGTCGTCCGATCTTGCTCAACGCAGCCTCCCGAGATTTATGAATCGTTTTATGGGCCGCACTATCGCACATAAACCCTTTGCGGCCACGGGGGGTCAGTCCGTCTTTGCCGCGCGGCGCCAATGGATGCGGAAATGATTGCCCTGCGCGTCCGGCGGCGCGGTCAGCGTGAGATCGTCGCCCTTGAGCGTAATATGCCGCCGCTGGGTGTCGCCGACGCGGTTGGGATTGATGGCGGTGAACAGGTGATGGCGCACCTCCTCGCCGGCAACCTCATAGCGTCCGGCGTAGGCGACCACGCCGATTGCCGCCTCGGCGCGCTCGGCGGCCGAAGTCGCGTCGAGGTCCATGCGCGGCGCCGTTTCGTTGACGCGCGTGCGCCCGATCGGTGCATTGACCACGGCCATATAGCCATCGGCCGTGTACATGATCTGCGAGGCGCGCGGCACGTCCGCCTCGGCGGTGCCGTCGGCGCGCACGATCTCACGGCCGCGTTCGCGCCAGACGCCAACCAGGTCTTCGTTTGTCATCGGCTTTTCCTCCCCTTCGGGAACAATTCATTGTAGGTTGCGCTTAAGCGGTAACCGCAAAAGCGAGGGTGGCGTCAATGTCCGAGATTACCTATCAGATCGTGCGGCACGATGAAGGCTGGGCCTACAAGGTCAACGGCGTTTTTTCCGAACCATTCCCGAGTCACGCGCAGGCGCTCGCCGCTGCGCGCCAGGCGGCGGAAGAACAGCGCGTCCCCGGCCGCACCGAGGTCATCGAATACGAGGACGAAAAGGGCAAATGGCACACCGAAACCGCCTCCGGTAGCGACCGTCCGGCCACGATTGTTAAAGACACCGAGTAAGCTGGGAGCCGCCGGCATGTCCAAAATCGGCGGGCCGCTGACTGTGGCTGTCGTCGGCGCGACGGCAGCGGTGATGCGAACCGAAGACAAAATGTAGGGCGTTGCCCACCGCCAAGGCCGCAGGCACAATGCCGTCTCCTGGGGGGCTGGGAAATGTCGGCTCTTGTTTGGCGTGCCGGCTTGAATTTACCGGTCGTCGCGGCTTGCTTGGCGCTTGCGGCTTGCGCGCGTGACCCAGTAGTGGCCGGCGTCAATGCCGTCAGCGCCGGAAATTGGCGCATCGAGCAATCGAAAGACCGCATCACCGACGCCGCGATTTCCAGCGCCGTGCTGATGACCCGAACCGTCTCACACAGCACGATCGCCTTCCCACCGCCGGCACAAATGCAGCTTGGTTGCTTTAAGGGCCAGCCGGTCGTGATCTTTGCGTTCCAGTTCAAGGTGGGCTCGACGCGCAATGCGGAGCTTGGCTACCGCTTCGATGAGAGGCCCGGTCACCAGCCGCAAGCCGCTTCGTTGACGACTACGTCAAAGTCGTCATTGAGGAGCCGGCTGAGGTTGCCGCGTTTGTCAACGAACTGGCGACAGCGAAATCCCTTTACGTGCTGATCCGCCCGCTTAACGCCGGCCGCACCAGCGCCGAATTCCAGCTCGAAGGAGCGCCGGAGGCGATAAAAGCGGCGCTCAGCACCTGCCCGGTGGGTCAGCCTCTCGCGCGGAGATGATCGGTTCAGGCGTATTTTGGATCGCGGTCGAGCAGCTCGATCGAAATGCCCTGCGGGCCGCGCAGAAAGCAGACCTTGATGCCCGGCCGGGGGATCATCGGCTCGGTGGTGAACTCAACGCCCTTTTTCTTCAGATCGGCGACGATGGCGTCAATGCCGGTGACCGCCAGGCCGAAATGGTCGAGGCCCTGATAGGGCGTTGACGGCGCGCCGTTGACGCCGTCGCCGGGGTTCACCTGAGCGGTGAAGATATTGGCGCCGCCGAGCTTGATGTCGATGCGCGGCTTGCCTGCCTGCATTGTGCGAACCACCTGCGCGCCGAATATGCGTTCGAACCATTGCGCGGTCGCTTCCGGGTCCGGCGTGCGCAAGTGGATGTGGTCCCAAGTATATGTCGCCATGGCGTTCTCTCCATTTGCTCTTTCGCTTCAACTAGCCACGGCTGGCGCGCTGGCGCAACCGCCGCCGCGCGAATTATGACAGGCGCATTGCACGGCACGCCGTCGACCACAGGCATGGAAAGTTGCCCACAACGGCCGCGCATTTCGCTCCAAGAGCGCAGCAATCTTTGCTAGATGACCCCAAGCTGAGGACGGCATGGCACGGGATCCCATCAACGCTGCGGGAGGCATCGTAATGCGCGGCGGTGCGCGGCCGCGCATTGCCGTCGTGCGCAGAAGCAAGGACGACCGCTGGGTGCTGCCGCGCGGCAAACTCAAACGCGACGAGAATCCGATCGCCGGTGCCAAACGCGAAGCGGTCGAGGAAACCGGTCACCGCGTGCAGGTGCACGAATTTCTCGGCGCCATCACCTATTCGGCGCGCGGCCGGCCGAAGCTGGTGCAATTCTGGCGCATGCTTGCCGCCGAACGGCCGAGCTACGACCTCACCGAAGACATCACCGAGGTGCGCTGGCTTCCGCTCAGCGCCGCAATCCGCCGGCTAAGCTTTCCCTTGGAGAAATTGTTCCTGCGCAGCGTCTGGCGCGCGCTGCGGCGGCGCCGTCAGCGTCGCAAGCCGCGGCGCCAGTCGGCGCGCAAGTCGGCGCGCAGCGTCACGCGAGTGCGTCGTGCAGCCGCGCGAAAAAAGTCACCGGCGAAGCGTTCGCGCAAGAAACGCCATCGTGTATCGCATCGGGCCGCGCCGGCAGCGCCGCGCCGCGCCGTGCCTGCGGTGACCGCGCACCCTGCCGCCGTACCCGCGATGACAGAACCGGCCGCCGCCGTGCCGCACAGCCTCTTCCGCCGCCTGCTGGGCCGCGCCGTAACCCTGCATTAGCCCGACCTGTCCGAAATTTAATGCGCGCGCCCGGCTGCAAAAGCCCTTTCAAAACGGGCCATTCATCGTGCATTCACGGCAAAAAGCGGAACCTCCGGACCATGCCACGCGTTTCCCAGTCGAGTGGAAATCGCAGGAAGCCAAATCCTCTGTCGTTAATGGGATAACGACCGGAACCGAAGGAAAGAGGTACGTCATGACCAGAACACTCACCGCCATCGCAGCCGCGGCAACACTTGGCCTCGCGGCAATCGCTGCACCGCAGCAGGCAGAGGCCCGCGGCGGCGCGCTCGCAGCAGGGATCATTGGCGGGCTTGCCGTTGGCGCCATCGTCGGGTCGGCCGCCGCCCACGGTCCTTATTATTACGGTGGCCCCGCTTATTACGGACCGGCGCCGGTCTATTACGGACCGCGCTGCTACTGGACGCACCAGCGCGTCTGGACCGGCTACGGGTGGAACTGGGGCCGCGTGCGCGTCTGCGACTAATTTAGTGATCGCCATCACATAAAATTAAGCGGCCCGGCTTTCATCGCGAAAGCCGGGCCATTTTTCGGGGCATAACGCGCAGGCGCCCCCATCAAATTTCCGACAAATTGAGCCTGCCTTCTTTACAAGGTCCGGATCGGGCTTAGGGTGCACCTGCTTCTTTGCCCGGCCGTCCAGGACCAGGAGGGATTGAAATGAAAAAGACACTCTTCGCTCTCGCCGCTGCCGTGACTATCGCAGCGGGCACTTTGTCTGCCCCGCAGCCAGCGCAGGCGCGTTGCGTGGGCTGCGCCGTCGGCGCCGGCGTTGCCGGCGGTCTGATTGCGGGCGCCATTGTCGGCGGCGCCATCGCCAACAGCGGGCCGCGCTACTACGGACCGGCCCCCGGTTACGTCGTGTATGAAGGCTACGGGGCTCCTTATCCGGCTGCCTGTCCGGGCGGTTATTGGGCTCGCAGGCCGCTGCGTGATGGCTACGGCAATGTTGTCGGCTGGAGCCGGCCGCGCTTCATCTGCCCGTAATCGGGTAACGAGCGGGTAAGATATCGGGTGCATCCTCGCGGCCGACCAATCTGGCCGGAGAGGATGCCCATGCAACGGACGATGTTCGCGCTCGCCGCGGCTGCTTTGGTGGCTGCGGCGTTGCCGTTTCAGGCGCAGGCGCATTGCCGCGGTTGCGGTGTCGCCGCAGGCGTGATCGGCGGCCTCGCCGCCGGCGCCATCATCGGCTCGGCGATTGCGAATCAGCCGCCAGTCTATGGCGCAGCTCCGGTTTACGACGCGGTGCCGCCGGCCGACTACGTGGCCCCGCCGCCGGACGACCCGAATTCTCCGGAATATATCGAGGGCGCCTCCTGCCACATCGAGCGTCAGCAGGTATGGGACGGCATGCGCTACCGGCCGCGCGACGTCGGGATGTGCGAATAGTCAGCGGCGCATACTCTCAAGCACCGCCGCCGTCGGCCAGCAATCGACCTTGAGTCCCTTCGCCTTCTGATAGGCACCGAGAGCCGCGCGCGTGAGCATGCCGGCTTTGCCATCGAGCTTGTCGTTGTAAAGCCCGAGCCTGGTGAGGCCGCGCTGCATCTCCTCGACGTCCTTGCTCTTGAGCTGCGAGCCCTTGCTCCAGGCGTGCTCGAACGGACGGCTGCCGGCGATGCGGTCGCTCAAATGCCCGACGAAGAGCACGTAGAGGTCGGAATAGTTGTACTCCTTGATCACATAATAATTCTTCGGCGTGAGAAAGCCGGGACCGTAAATTCCCTCCGGCAGCAACAGTGAAGCCTGCGCCGCACGTTCGGTTTCCGTCAGCTTGCGGCCGTAGGCGGGAGCAAAGCCACGCTTCTCCCATTCGGCGACCGGCATGGTGACGCCCGGCTCCGCCTTGGTGCAATCCACGCTTGCCGGCACGCGCACCTCGATCGCCCAGGGCGCACCCCTCTGCCAGCCTTTACCGGCGAGCTGCTTTGCCGCCGATGCAAGCGCGTCCGGTGCCGAATGAAAGATGTCGGCGCGGCCATCGCCGTCGAAATCGACGGCGTATTTGTAATATTCCGACGGCAGAAATTGCGTGAGACCCATGGCGCCGCCCCATGACGAACGCAGTTCGCCGCGCGGCACCCCGTCCTGCAGCATCTTCAGGGCGTGGAGAAACTCGTTGCGGAAGAAATCCTTGCGCTTGCCGGTATAGGCCTGTGTCGCCAGCACGCGGATCGCGTCGTAGGGTTGTCGCTCGCCGCCATAATCGGTCTCGCGGCCCCAGATCGCCAGCAGCACATTGCCGGGCACGCCGAATTCCTTTTCGATGCGCACGAGCGTGTCGCGGTATTGCGCCGCCAACTGCTTGCCGCGCGCGGCCAGGCGATCGAAGGTCGGCTCGCGCAGATATTGCCCCGGCGTCTGTACGAATTCCGGCTGCTGCGGCGCCGCTTCCGGTTTTCCGGGAATGACGAGATCGGGCAGCGAGAGGTCCGGCGCGAGCCCGCGCGTCGCCGCATCGAAGACGCTGCGCGAGACGCCGAGCGCCTGCGCCTCGGGCCAGGTCGATTGCAGCCACTGGGGGAAGCCTTGCGCGGACGCGGGCGTGGTGAAAAGCGTTACCATGAGCGCGAGCGCGAATCGCACTTTCGTCATGCCCAGCGTTATGCCGGGCATCCATGTCTTTGGCATCAGCCGCGATGCAAGGCGTGGATGGCCGGAACAAGTCCGGCAATGACGCATTTCACGTAGAACAACATTTTCGCGGTTCCGCGGCGCGCAGCATGGCTGTTCCACGGAGGGCGTGGCCGTAAGCACCAGATTTTTAATTGCGCCAAACCGTTGCGCGGCCACGGCAATTGTCCCAATTCATAGTCGAATTCATGAATGTTTTGGGGCGGCTTATGCTCGACTTTACCACCGCGGTCTTGCTCTCGGCTTTCGCCATCGGCATCGCCTTCGGCGTCGTGGGCCTGCTCAGCGGCTTCTGTCTCACCAGCGGCCTGCGCAACTGGGCGACGCAGGGTGACGGCCGCATGATCCGCACCTTTGCCCTCGCCGCCGGCATGGCGGTGATCGGCTCGCAACTGCTTGCCGCCCTCGGCCTGGTCGACCTTTCCAAGTCGATCTATCTGCAACCCTCGTTCTCCGCGCCGCTCATCCTCTTTGGCGGCCTGATTTTCGGCTATGGCATGGTGCTGGCCAATGCTTGCGCCTCGCGCGCACTAGTCCTGCTCGGCCGCGGCAATTTGCGCTCGCTGGTCGTCATCGTCACCATCGCGACCGTCGCAGAGATGACGCTGCGCGGCCTGATCGCGCCGGCGCGGCTCGCCTTCCTCAACTGGACCGCGATCGCGCCGAGCGTAATCTCGCTCCCGGCGCTGCTGTCGGCGTCCGGCGTCAGCGCAACCGCCGCGCATCTTGCCGCCGCACTGGTTTTCGGCGGCGCGCTCGCTGTCTTTGCCTTGAGTTACGCGCCGTTCCGCCGTGCCTACGGCCAGGTGGCGGCCGGCATCTTCATCGGTCTGCTGATCCCCGCCGCCTGGTTTGCCACCGGCTTTATCGGCGCCGACGACTTCAACCCGGTGCAGGTCACGTCGTTGACCTTCATCAACCCGATCGCCGACAGCGTGCAATACATCATGCTCTCGACCGGCTCGACGCTGAACTTCGGCATCGCCGTGGTCGCCGGCGTGCTCGCCGGCTCGTTCGGCACCGCGATCCTTACCGGCCGTTTCCAGCTCGAAGGCTTCAACTCGCCGCGGCACATGTTGCGTTCGCTGTCTGGCGCGGCCCTGATGGGTACCGGCGGCGTCATGGCCTATGGCTGCTCGATCGGGCAAGGCCTGACCGGGCTGTCGACCCTCGGCCTGCCGTCGATGATCGGGGTTGCCGGCATCCTGCTCGGCGCTGCGGCTGCCCTTCGCGGCCCGATCCGCGTTGCCGCTCTGGCGGCGGCCTAGCCGCCGCCTTTAGTTGCAGACCCGTTCATGCAGCGCCCCTAGCGCTCCAGCTCCGCGACTACGCGCTCGAGCGGCCCCGGCGAGACCTGGATGGTTCCGTCGAACGGGATATCCATGTCGAGGGTCAGATAGATCGCCCCGGCAACCAGGAGCGCCGAAACGAGGAGGCTCGCAACCACCACCCGGTTGCGGGGTACACAGTAGGCGAGGCTGGCAAAGATCAGCATCAGCCACGCCCCGAGCAGCAGGATGAGCGGCCGCGGGATGGTGCCCTCGGACTGCTCCACCAGCGCCCAGCGCATCGCAAACACCGTATCGAAACGCTGCCTTGCCATGGCGCGCAGCGCCGTCTGCTCGGCGTCGGCGGGCTTGAGCGCCCGAATGCCCTCGGAAACGTCGTCGAGCAGAGCCTCGGCGGTGCGACTGCCCAGCACGGGATCGCTTTGCGCCATACGCGCCGCCGCCTGTTTCACATAAGCCAGCAAGCGGCCTCGCGCAGCCGCCGTCTCGGGCCCGTATTGCCGGAGCGTGCGGTCGAGCAGGATCAGTTCGGTCGCATAGGCGTGCACGTTCTTGTCCACGCTCTCGAAGGTGTTCTTGGCCGAATTCACCATCAGGCCGAGGACCAGCGACGTCATCACCACGAATATGCCGGCGCACTGGCGTACGACGTCGCGGGTGCGATCGTCGCGATGTCTCTCGGTCAATTTCGGGTATGCGTACAAAGTGAGGAGCGCAGACGCGGCAAGGCAGACGAAGAATGCGAGCGAGATCAACAGGTCCGACATGGCCGCCCCCCCGCGCGCTGGCGCGTCACCGTCTTATATTTGACCGGCCGAAGAAGGGAAACGCGGGCCCGGTGCATATTGTTCTCGCCCCCCGCCCCACTCGACACCATCGGTGCGATGGCCGAAGATGAATGAACGCCAAAGCCCGGCGCTCAAGCCCGGGCCACCGACCGGAGACATTTGCGACGCAAGGAGGCTTCCCATGCAGCTCACCGTTTCGCCGGCCAAGCTCCAGGACGCCGGCAGCGCGCAAGCCCAGGCGCGCATCGATCTTGCCGCCGCGCACCGCATCGCGGTGCGGCACGGCTTCAACGAGGGCATCTTCAATCACCTGACCTTTGTCGTGCCCGGCAGCAAGGACCGCTATTACCAGATCCCGTTCGGCCTGCATTGGTCGGAGGTGACGGCGTCTTGCTTCATGGAGGTCGGCCTCGACGACGGCAAGGTGAAGCGCGGGCAAGGCGAGGTCGAGCGCTCGTGCTACTGCATCCATGCGCCGATCCACCGCGCGCTGCCGCAGGCCAGGGCGGTGTTTCACACGCACATGCCCTATGCCAGCGCGCTCACGCGGCTCGAGGACCCGCGCATCAAGGAGATCGGTCAGACCGAGGTCGGCATGATGGGGCAGATCGCCTATGACGACCAATATACCGGGCCGGCCATCGAGCCCGCGGAAGGCGAACGCCTCGCCCGGGCGATCGGCGACAAGCCCATTCTGTTCATGGCCAATCACGGCATCACTACGATGGGCGAGACCATTGCCGACGCCTACGACCGGCTCTACTACCTCGAACGCGCGGCACAGGTGCAGATCTACGCGATGTGGACCGGACAGAAGCTCAAGCAGTTGCCCGCCGCCGTGGTCGAGAAGACCAAGCAGACCATCGGCGGCGCCGGCCTCTACGAAGGCCCAACACCGGCGCAGCGGCACTTCGATGCCTTGAAGCGCATGCTCGACCGCGACGATCCGGATTACGCGGGGTAACGCGAATCCGGCCTATAGTTCGCCCGAAACGGTGTGAGTCGGTCCTGCCTGAGCCGGCGTGCCGGGCAGGCCCCGAGCCGGGGGGTCCGCAGCAAGCTGAATGAAGCCCAAGCCAAGCCTTACGGCCTTCGCGCCGTCGGCGCTCATGCCGCTCGCGGCCATTGCGCTCGCCGCTGCGATTTTCACCGCCGATTCTGTGACCGACCTCGAGATCGCCGTCCCGGTGTTTTACACCACCGTCGTTCTCCTGTCGGTGCGCTTTTGCTCGCGCCGCGGCGTCGTTCTGGTCGGTCTCGGATGCATCGCGCTGACCCTTTTGAGCGATTTCCTCACCCCGGACAGCAGCACGTCGGAAGCGGGAATCGTCAATACCGTCATCAGTGTCCTCGCCATCGCCGCCACGACCTATCTCACGCTCAAGATCGAGGCCGCGGAGAAGGCGGTCTCCGACGCGCGGGCCCAGCTCGCGCACGCGGCGCGCGTGACGGCCCTCGGCGAATTGACCGCGTCGATCGCCCATGAGGTCAACCAGCCGATCGCCGCAACGGTGATCAACGCAAACGCGAGCCTGCGCTGGCTGGCGGCCGACCCACCCAATCTCGACGAAGCCGAAACGACGCTGGAACGCATCGTCAAGGACGCCACGCGCGCGGGGGAGATCGTTGGGCGTGTGCGCACGCTGGCCAAGCGGGCGCCGGCGCTGAAAGCGGCTTGCAACGTCAATGACATCATCCGCGACGTTCTGACGCTGACCGCCAGCGAGATCGGCAAGCATCATATCGTGCTGCAAACCGGCTTGCGCGACGACCTCTCCCCGCTGTGGGCCGACCCGGTACAAATGCAACAGGTCATGCTCAACCTCGTTCTCAATGCGATCGAGGCGATGGAACACACGCCCGAGGCAAGCCGATTTCTCGCCATCGATTCGGCCAAGGACAGTGCGGGCAATGTCACCGTCAGCGTGCGCGACACCGGCGCCGGCCTTGGGCCGATCAGGCCCGAGCAGATTTTCGATGCATTCTACACGACCAAACCCGGCGGCATGGGCCTCGGACTGACGATCACCCGGTCGATCATCGAAGCGCATGGCGGCCGCATATGGGTCGAGACAGGCAAACCAGCGGGCGCCGTGTTCCGATACACGTTGCCAATCACGCAACAGCAGACGTAGAATCGCTTTTGCGCCCGACACGGAATGCGGCATGACAACGATCAAGCCCTCTATCGCCATTGTCGAAGACGACGAATCGGTGCGCGAGGCAACGACGGGTCTGCTGCGCTCGCTCGGGTTCATCGCCAAGGGCTTTGCCTCGGCGGACGAATTCCTCAAATCGAACAGGCTGCGGATCACATCCTGTCTGATCGCCGACGTGCAGATGCCGGGCATGAGCGGGCTCGCTTTGTTCGGACATCTCAAGGCGGCCGGAAACCCCATTCCGACCGTTCTGATCACGGCCTATCCCGACGAGGACATCCGCGCCCGCGCGCTCAGCGCCGGGGTTACCGAGTATTTGGTAAAGCCGTTCGGCGAAAAAGAGCTGCTCGATTCCATTGACGCCGCCACCCGGCATTAGACTGAACAGTGACGCGCTGACGGCCGGCTGAAGCCCCGCCCATCAGCCACATCGTGCCCTTTCCGCCGTCCTCACGCGCTGCCGGGCGCCTCGACCTCAGGACCTTTGCGCAGGAGCAATAATCCGAGGCATGGGTCCTAGCCGAACGGCCCCAACTGGCGCATGCTCCCCATCGGGACGGCGACGGCCAAGGGGAGCGTCCGATGGCATTAGACATCAATACTTTTCTCGTCGTTCTCGCCGCGGCCATCGCGGTCGTGGCCTGCGTCGGCTGGGTCATGTACAAGAAAGTCTCGTGAGGCGCGACCCTCACTGGTGAGGATGCCGCGCAGCCGGCGCCTCGAACCCGCGAAACCGCCGAGCCGGTAGCGGCGCGCCTTGCGCGGCTGCTATCATTGTGGCCCGCAAAGGACGCGCGCCCATGAAAATCGTCATCCGCTACTGCGGCAGTTGAGGCTACGAGCCGAAAGCCCTCGGTGCGAGGGCCCGACTGAGCAAGCTTTCCGGTGCCGAGGTCGAACTCGTTCGCGGCAGCGGCGGCGTGTTCGACATCACGGTCGACGGCGCGCTGAAATTCTCCAAGGCGGCGGCCGGACGCTTCCCCACCGAAGCCGAGATCGACGCGCTGGTGAAGGGGTGACGGACTTGCTTCGCCGCTTTCCCCGCGAGGACGATCATCGCGAGAATTTCTTGTACTTCACCCGGTGCGGAATGATCGCGTCCTGCCCCAGCCGCCGCATCTTGTCCTTCTCGTAATCCTGGAAATTGCCCTCGAACCATTCGACGTGGCTGTCGCCCTCGAACGCCAGGATGTGCGTGGCGATGCGGTCGAGGAACCAGCGGTCGTGGCTGATGATCACGGCGCAGCCGGCGAAATCCTCCAGCGCCTCTTCAAGTGCCCGGAGAGTGTCGACGTCGAGGTCGTTGGTCGGCTCGTCGAGCAGCAAGAGATTGGCGCCGGACTTGAGCATCTTGGCAAGATGCACGCGGTTGCGCTCGCCGCCCGACAGCGTGCCGACCTTCTTCTGCTGGTCGGCGCCCTTGAAGTTGAACGAGGAGGCGTAGGCGCGCGAGTTCACTTCCTTCTTGCCGAGCATGATGAGGTCGTTGCCGCCGGAGATTTCCTCCCAGACGTTCTTCTTGCCGTCGAGACTGTCGCGTGACTGGTCGACGTAGCCGAGATGCACCGAGTCGCCGATCTTGATCGTGCCCTTGTCCGGCTTCTCCTGCCCGGTGATCATGCGGAACAGCGTGGTCTTGCCGGCGCCGTTCGCGCCGATGACGCCGACAATGCCGCCGGGCGGCAATTTGAAGGTGAGATCGTCGATCAGCAGGTTGTCGCCGAAGCCCTTGGTCAGGTGGTCGAAGTCGATGACGTTCTGCCCCAGCCGCTCGGCGACCGGGATGGTGATCTGCGCCACTTGGTTGACCTTGGCGTTGGCGATCTTGAGCAACTCCTCGTAGCGCTCGTAGCGCGCCTTGGATTTGGATTGCCGCGCCTTGGGCGAGGACAAGATCCACTCGCTCTCGCGTTCGAGCGTGCGGCGGCGCGCCTCGTCCTCGCGGCCCTCCTGCTCCATGCGTTTCTGCTTCTGCGCCAGCCAAGCGGTGTAGTTGCCCTCGTAAGGGATGCCGCGGCCGTGGTCGAGCTCGAGGATCCAGCCGGTCACATTGTCGAGGAAGTAGCGGTCGTGGGTGACGATGAGGATAGCGCCGGGATAGTTGCGCAGGTGGCCTTCCAGCCAATTCACGCTTTCGGCGTCGAGGTGGTTGGTCGGCTCGTCGAGCAGCAGCAATTCCGGCTGGTCGAGCAGTAGCCGGCAAAGCGCGACGCGGCGGCGCTCACCGCCGGAGAGCTTTTCCACGTCGGCGTCGTCCGACGGGCAGCGCAACGCGTCCATGGCAAGATCGACCTGGCTATCGAGGTCCCATAGGTTCTTGGCGTCGATCTCGTCCTGCAGCTTGGCCATCTCGTCGGCGGTTTCGTCGGAGTAATTGGCGGCAAGCTCGTTGTAGCGATCGAGCAGCGCCTTCTTGGCCGCTACCCCCTCCATGACGTTCTCGCGCACGGTCTTATCGGGATCGAGATGCGGTTCCTGTTCCAGGTAACCGACCCGGGCGCCCTCGGCGACCCAGCCCTCGCCGGTGAACTCCTTGTCGATGCCGGCCATGATCTTGAGCAGCGTCGACTTGCCGGAACCGTTGACCCCGAGCACGCCGATCTTGGCGTCCGGGTAGAACGACAGGTGGATGTTCTCCAGGATCTTCTTGGCCGGCGGATAGGTCTTGGTCAGGCCTTCCATGTGATAGATGAACTGGCGGCCGTTCATGAAAAACCTCGTGAAATCGGGCAAATCCGCGCCGGTGCGCGGTCGGCGCGGCGCGGCGCGCGGCGCGATGTGTGGAAATTCGCGGTTGATGTAACGAGCCGGGCCGCAAAGGGCAAGACGGCCGCCGCAGCGGTAAAACTTCGGAAACGCTGTCGCGAATATTCACGCGCGATTTCATTTTGCTACCAGCTTTTAACCCCTATGGCGCCATGATTGCGGGCGATGAACCTCACCGCCTGAGAAGGCGACCTACGGGGTGAGCGGGCGCAGTACGCGCCTCGCGTAATTCGGGACGTGCGTGATGGCTCGTATTCTGGCGTTGTCGGGGCATGCATTCGGCTGGCTGCCCCGTCCGATGAATCTCCTAAAAACGGTGTTCGGCGGCTTCTGGCTGGAACTGACCCGCGACGCGGTTCGCCCCTACCGGCCCGAATTGCACTACATGCGCGGCCCAGGCCCCGCCTGGCGCGCCAAATACGGCAACCCGCACAACCGCCCGCCGGCCTGACCCCCTTACTTTTCGGCTGACCGACCCTAATCTGCCGCCGGCGACAACCGGGCGACAGGAGCACGCATGCGCAAGGCAGCCATCCTCGACGATTACCAGAACGTGGCGCTGGCTTACGCCGACTGGTCAAAGATCGCCAAGGACGTCGAGATCACGGTCTTCAACAAGCCCTTTGCCGGCCAGGCCGAGGCAGTCAAAGCGCTGCAGGGCTTCGCCATTATCGCCGGCATGCGCGAACGCACGCCGTTCCCCAAGACCGTGATCGAGGCATTGCCCGACCTCAAGCTCCTGATCACCACCGGAATGCGCAACAATTCCTTTGATGTTGCCGCAGCGAACGCGCGCGGCGTCACCGTCTGCGGCACCGGCGCGGTCGGCTCGCCGACCACGGGTATTGCCTTCGGCCTGATGCTGGAGTTGACGCGCCGCATCGGCTTCGAGAACGCGCGGCTAAAGAGCGGCGAAGCCTGGCAGGTGACGATCGGCAAGGACCTCGAAGGCCTGACGCTCGGCGTCATCGGCCTGGGCAAGCTGGGCCAGCGTTCGGCGGCGGTCGGCAAGGCCTTCGGCATGAAGGCAATCGCCTGGAGCCAAAATCTGACGCCGGAAAAGGCGAAAGAGGGCGGCGCCGATTATGCCAGCAAGGAGGACCTGTTCCGCAACGCCGACATCATCACCATTCACCTCGTGCTCAGCGAGCGCTCGCGCGGACTGATTGGCGCCAAGGAATTGGGGCTGATGAAAAAGTCGGCCTATCTCGTCAACACCTCACGCGGGCCCATTGTCGATGAAAAGGCGCTGATCGCGGCGCTCAACGCAAAGGCAATCGCCGGCGCCGGCCTCGACGTGTTCGACGCCGAGCCTTTGCCGCTCGACCACCCCTACCGCAAGATGGACAATGTCGTGATTACGCCGCATCTGGGCTACGTCAGCGAGCAGAACTACCGCAAATATTTCCCCGACATCGTCGAGGACATCCGCGGCTTCCTCGATGGCAAGCCGGTGCGAGTGATCGCGGCGAAGTAGCCCGGCGGGCTAGCGCCGCGCACGATCGGTGAACTCGACGCCGAATTCACCGCCGACGCGCCAGACCACACGGCAGTCCCGGCGCGTATTGATGCCATTTTCGCTGACCGCAAGCGTGAAGGCCGCTGGTACCTCGGCTTCGGCATAGAGCCTGGCGCCGCCTTCGGAAATATCGACGATCATGCAGTCGCGCGGCAATGAACCGTCGTCGCTGCAAAACTGGGCCGTTCGGTTGATGACGCGGCGCGCTAATCTGCGTCGTTCGGCGAACACGAGGATCCTGCTCCCAGCCCAAATGCCAGCGAGAGGTATTTAGAGGCTGCTTCATTCAGGGCTGCTTAATCGGCGCACGTATTTTTGCGGACGCCGGAAACCAAGCGTTAAGCCTGAAACGGCGCCTCGTTCGCAGCCCGCGTGCCGCGGTGAATTACTTTGCCTGCAACAGATCTTCCGGCCGCTTGATCTCGATCTCGACGAAGGCCAGGGGGCTGTCGGATGCATTCAAAACGTCATGCTCGACGCCGACCGGGCGTTGATAGGATTGCCCGGCCTTCCACCGCGTCTCGGTGACCTTGCCGTTTGCCTCGATTTTCATGACGGCGTCGGTAAGCAGCACGACGAAGTACGGCCAGCCATGCGTGTGCCAGCCAGTCGCCGCGCCCGGCGCAAAATCCCAACGCGTAATCCGCACTGCCGCATCGTCCTGCTGGACGGTCGGAACCGCCGGCTCATTGCATTTGAACGGCATGACCTCCCCCCATTTCGCTGGCACCCGCAAACTTGCGCGCCCGCTCGTTGCCAAAGGCGGGTCGGCAAATTCTCGCTCCGCGCGGAGTATAGCGCCACTTAGGCGCGGTGAGACGCCGGCTTTTTCTTTTTGGTTTCGGTAGCGCCGGTCACGCCCGGATTGAACGACGGCGGATCGCTGGCCGGGAAGCTCTCGTCGGAGCTGATGGTGACCTTGTCTTCCTCGTGCTCGATCCGGTCGCGTTCAGCCTCAATATGGTGTCTCGGCTTTTCCGCCATGAGAAGCTCCAAATTGCATAAAAGGCGCGGCGTTTCGCACCCTTCTTCACCCTGTCAACCGGGATCAGGGCGCAATGGTTCCCCACGCAACCGACGTTTCGTCGCCCCGCGCCAGAATGGCCCTCGCCCTGCCGCTGTTATTTGGTGTCCTGCATCTTGGCGGCGGCACTGACCAGTAGCGGATGCCAGAATTTGATGTCGCTCTTGAGCCGCTCACCGAGCGAAGCGGTACTGCGCTCGCTTTTCGGCGGCACGCTGCCTCCGAGGTCGTTCAGCCGCTTGACCGTCGCCGGATCGTCGAGCGTCTTGTTGAGCGCACCGCTCAGTTTCGCCACGGCCTCCTTCGGCGTGCCCTTGGGCGCGAAGATCGCGCTCCAGACGCTGATGTCGTAACCGGGCACGCCGAGCTCCTTGGCCGAGGGCACGTCGGGGATCGCCTGCGAGCGCTGGTCGCCGGAGATGACAAAGGCCTTGACGGTGCCGCCTTTGATCGCTCCCTGGACACTCACCACCTGCTCGCAGAAGAAATCGACATGACTGCCGATGAGGTCGTTGAGCGCGGGCCCGGTGCCGCGATAGCCGACCAGCGTCGGAGTGACGCCGACCGCGGTGGTGAACTGGAGACAGGCAAGGTGCGAGGACGAGCCGACGCCGCCGTGAGCCTGCTTGACCTTGTCGCCATTGGCTTCGAGGTAAGCGACGAATTCCTTGAAGTTGTTGGCGGGGAAGTCCTTGCGGACCACCACGACGGCCGGCGCGTTGGCTGTTAGCCCGATCGGCACGAAATCTTTCGTCGAATCGTATCTGAGGTCCTTGTAGAGCGAGGGCGCAGCAACGTGCGAACCCATGCTGGCGCCGAGCAGCGTATAGCCGTCGGGTGCGGCTTCCGCCGCGCGCGCGGTGCCGATGGTGCCGCCGGCGCCGCCGACGTTTTCGATGACGATCGACGTGCCGAGCACGCGGCTCATGCCGTCTCCCATGATGCGCGCGACCACGTCGCTCGGGCCGCCCGGCGGATAGGGCACGATCATGGTGATCGGACGCGACGGGTAATCGTCAGCCAGGGCCGGCAGGCCAACGGCGGCGAGCGCCAGAACGGCGGCGAGGCCGCAGATCGTTGTCTTGCGCATGGATTCCTCCCTCCAGATTTGGTCGTCCTTGCGAGCATTCTTCGTCGCGGATCGCCATCAGCACTTTTTCCCTCATCGACTCAATCGAGCAAGGCCGGCAGGATGTTCCTTGGCAAAGCGCGGCGCGGCCGTTGCCTTATCGGCTGCACCTGGCGCCGATCGATTCGACCGCCATCTGCGCGATCCGCTCGTCGGTCTCCCAATCCCCGCCGCTGACGCCGATGCCGCCGATGCACTCGCCGTCGACTATGATCGGCGCTCCTCCTTCCATGGCCGTCCAGCGGTCAGCCCCAGCAGCCAGCGTCAATCCCAGCGCGTGCGCCACATCGAGCGGTTGATTGACCGCACCCTTGGCGCTGGTCTTGCGCTTCGTGGACGAGGCGCAAACCGCCTTTGTGCTGCAAGAGTGGATCGTGTGGAACGGCCCGCCATCCATACGATCGAGCGCAACGACCTGCCCTCCCGCATCGACGACACAACAGGAGATCGCGATATTTGCGGCACGCGCTTGCTCAACAGCGAACGCAATCATCTTTCGCGCGCCTTCGTAGGTCAGGCGCTTTGTCGTTGTTACGTACATTGCCGAAAACACTCCGTTGCCAGCTTAATCCCTCCCCTGAAAGGGGGGGTCGCGAGCGAAGCGAGCGGGGTGGGGTCGCCTCGAATTAACCCCCACCCGGCTCGTTTCACTCGCCACCCTCCCCCGCAAGCGGAGGAGGGATAAGAAAGTTTATTCCGCCGCGACCTTGTGCGCAGCGTCCATTTTCGCCTTCACCACCACCTTGATTGCGTCCTCGACGCGGTCCTTGGCGTATCGGATCGCGGTCGGCAGTTCGTCGAGCGGGAAAGTGTGCGTGTGAATCTTGGTCGCGTCGAAGCGCTTCTGCTGCATGAAGGCTTCGGCACGATGCGTCGCGCTCTTGCCCTCGCCGCGGATGCCGTAAAGGTAGATATTGTTGCGCACGATATGGGCGACATCGACTGGCACTTCCTCGTGCGCGAAGGCGGCGAGACAGACGCGCCCGCCGCGGTTGACCATGCGCACGGCGTCGTTGACGGCCGAGGCCGCGGCCGAGCATTCGACCACGTAATCGACGCCCTTGCCGCCGTTCGCCTTTTTCACCGCGGCCACCACGTCTTTTTCCTTGCGGACATTGATGACGGCGTCGGCGCCCAGCGCCTTGCCGATCTCGAGCCGGTTGTCGCGGGTGCCGGTGAGGATCACCGGCTGCGCACCCATGGCCTTGGCCACGGCAACCGCCATCAGGCCGATGGGGCCGGGTCCGGTGACGCAGACGCTTTCGCCGGCAACCAGGCCGCCAAGCTCGGTAAGCGCATACATCGCGGTGCCGGCGGTGACGACGAGGGTGCCCTCCTCGTCCGACATTTCGTCGTTGATCGAAACCAGCGTGTTGATGTTGTTGACCTGGTACTCGCAGAAGCCGCCGTCTGTGGTGAAACCGTTGGCGCGATGGCCCTTGTCGACGTCGCCGTAATTGAGTCCGTAATTGTGACACGCGGTGTACATGCCCTCGCGGCAGCGCTTGCACTGGCCGCAGCCGGCGTGAATCTCGACGGCGACGCGCTGGCCGATTTTGTATTCGTCGACCCCGGGACCGAGCGCCACAACCGTGCCCATGTATTCATGGCCCGGAGTGAAGTTCTTGTTGAACGGCAGGCCGCCTTGGATCGAGGCCGGCGGCCCGTGATAGATGATTTCGAGATCGGTGGCGCAGATCGCCACGGCGTCGATGCGCACCAGCACCTCGGCCTTTTTCGGCGCCGGCACCGGCTTGGCGCCCAAGCTGAGTTCGCCCGGACCGCCGAGTACCCAGGCCTTCATACTGTCGGGAATCGGAAACTCGTTGTGGTTGGTCTTCACGCCCGCGGGTGCGTACATCGAATTCTCCGAAAAAAAGAATGCCGGCGTCAGCCGGCAACGGCATGCACGCCGGTGTCTCCGAATTCCGCGGAGAGCGCGCGCGCCGCGGCGACGATCTCGTCGCGCATCAGCGCGATGTGATCCTCGCTTGCGCGCATGGCCGGCGTCGAGGCGCTGATGGCGCCGATCACGGTGCCGGCCTGGTCGCGGATCGCAGCGCCGATGCAGATCACGCCGGGCAAGTATTCCTCGCGGTCAAGGGCGTAGCCGTCGCGGCGCACAGCGCGCAGCGACTGAATGAACGCGGGAAATTCGGTGATGGTCTTGTCGGTGAAGCGCTTCATGCCGGGTGACAGAATGCGCCGCATTTCATCTTCCGGAAGCCAGGCCAGCATCGCCTTGCCGCAGGACGTGGCATGCGGGGCGTCGTGCTTGCCGGTCTTGCCGGTGTCGACACGTACGGCGTGGCGCGCCTCGCGCACCGCCAGCACCACCATGGTGTCGCCCTGGAACGTCGCCAAATGCACGGTCTCGCCGGTCGCCTGATTGACTCCCTCCATATAGCGCTGTGCGCGCCGCGGCAGGTCGACCTGCAAACAGGCGTGGCTGAGCGTCTGGATGCGCGAGCCAAGCGCGTAGAGCCGGCGCCCGGGCACCTTGGCGGCAAAGCCGCGCTTGATCAGGGTCGCCAGCAGATGGTGGCAGGTCGAGATGTTGAGGCCGGTGCGATTTGCGAGGTCGGTGAGCGTCGTCTCGCCGCCGGCTTCGGCGATGGTTTCCAAAAGCAGCAGCGCCCGGTCGACCGACTGGATGCTATGGCGGTCGCCGTTGGCACGGCCGGCCGCCCGCGGGACTCCCGAACCGGGCCCCGGAAGGATTTTTGCGTCCATTTTTGTTTCTCTCCCTTTGGCCGTGAGGAAAATCGGCTTTCGGCCGCCCGTCAAGGGACTTTCAGCAGAGCGAAGGTTTATTTCAAAGCGCGAAAATGGAAGCCAGGCAACGGGCTTCGGTTAGGCCGGCTATTGGGCGGCCAGACCCAATTCGAGCTCGATGGCGCCGCAGAGCATCTGGCCCAGGGCGATGTGCATTTCCTGGATGCGGGCCGCAGTCGTGGACGGCACCGCCAGCAGATGATCGGCCAGCCCCTTCATGGCGCCGCCGCCTTCGCCGCCAAAGGCGGCAGTGACCAAACCCATGGCTTTGGCCTGGCGCAGCGCGGCAAGGATGTTGGCGCTCTTGCCCGAGGTCGAAAGCGCGATGGCGACGTCGCCCTTGCGCCCCAGCGCCTCGATCTGACGGGCGAAGATTTGCTCGAAACCGAGATCGTTGCCGGCGGCGGTGAGCGCAGAAGTGTCGGTGGTCAGCGCCAGCGCCGCAATGGCCGCGCGATTTTTCCTGTAGCGGATGGTGAGTTCGGTTGCGAGATGCTGGGCATCGGCGGCGCTGCCGCCGTTGCCGAACAGCATCAGCTTGCCGCCGCCGCGAAGCGATTTCACGCAGGCGTCGAGCAATCCGGCGAAGGCATCGGCGAGCGCGCCTTGCGTTGCCCGCGAGACGGCATCGTGCTCGGCAAATTCCGATTTGAAAAATGCAGCAACGTCCATTAGGCCGCCTCGCCGCGGAATTCAGGCACCGCGTTCCGCAACACGTCGTAGATCATGCTGCGCTCGTTGCGCGCAAGGCCCTGCTCGAGCTGGCCGAGCCAGGCGCGGATCGCCTCGAGCGACGGCTGCACCGGCTTTGCCGCGACGATGCCGGGAATGCCGATCTCGCTGGTTTCCTCCTCGCGCGCAAACAAAATCTCGTGCAGGCGCTCACCCGGACGAATGCCGGTGAACTTGATTTCGATGTCGCGCCCCGGCTCGAGCCCGCTGAGGCGGATGATGCGCTCGGCGAGATCGACGATCCTGACCGGCTGGCCCATGTTGAGCACATAGACCGAAACCTCGCCGCGCTTTTGCCCGAGCGCGTGGCTGGCCGCGGTGATCACCAGATCGCAGGCCTCGCGGATGGTCATGAAGTAGCGGACCATGTCCGGGTGCGTCACCGTCACCGGCCCGCCGGCCTCGATCTGCGCCTTGAACTTCGGCACCACCGAACCGTTCGACGCCAGCACATTGCCGAAGCGCACCGAAATGAGACGCATGCCGGATCGCCGCGAAAAGTCCTGATCGAGGGCTTCGCAATACATCTCCGCCAGCCGTTTGGTGGCGCCAAGCACGGAGACCGGCTCGATGGCCTTGTCGGTCGAGATCATGACCATGGCGGAGGCGCCGGCGGCTGCCGCGGCGTCGGCGACGTTGATCGAGCCGAACACGTTGGTCTTGATGCCTTCGTCCCAATCGCGTTCCAGGATCGGCACGTGCTTGAGGGCTGCGGCGTGAAAGACGATGTCAGGCTTGAAATTCGCGATCAGACCGAAGATGCGCTCGCGGTCGCGGATATCGGCGATGCGGCCCATGATCTCGGCCGCGCTTTGCTTCATGTCGAGCATCTCCAGCGCAGCGTGCAGCGCCGGTTCGGAATTCTCGATGACCAGCAGCCGCGACGCGCCGAAGGTGACGATGCGGTCGCAGATTTCCGCGCCGATCGACCCGCCGCCGCCGGTGACGACAATGGCGCGGCCGCTGACCAGTTGTTCCAGACGTGCGTAGTCGATCTTGACGCTCGGGCGCAGCAGCAGATCCTCGACCGATACCGGGGCGAGCTGCGCCGGCTGCGCGCCATCTTCGAGCGAGGGCAACTGGCTCATATTGAGGCCAATGCGCCGCGCGCGGACTAAAATCGACTCGGGCCGCGCCTCCGGCGACAGGGCCGTCGGCAGCATGATCAGCCGCGTCACCCGCGTGCCGCGGTTGGCGAGGTCTTCGACCACGCGCTCGAGGTCGTCACTGTCACCGAGCACTGAAATGCCGCGGATCGACTGGCCGCGGTCGGCTGCCGACGGTGACAGGACGCCGACCGGCCAGATCTTCTTGACCGCGCCGCTTTCGATGCCGCGCAGCAGCACTTCGGCGTCGGCCGCGCGGCCGAGCAGCAGCGCCGGCGTCGCGTCAGCGACCTTGACCCGTTGCAGGGTGCGCGCGTAGCGGAAATAGCGGTAGGCGACGCGCGTGCCGGCGAGAAAAAACATCTGCAAAAACCAGTAGAGCAGAATGGTGATCTTGCCGAAGAAGAACGTACCGTAGACGTTCGGCGCCAGCAGAATGTAATCGAGCGCGAGCAGCGAGATCGCGAGCACCGTGGAGGCGCGCACGATCAGGTTGATGTCAGGCAGCGACGTAAAGCGCCATTTGTTGCGATGCAGGCCGAAAACGAAATAAACGCCGGCCGCGTAAATAATAAAGAGCGGCAGATATTTGAGGCCGGCGAGTTTGGTATCGAAGGTCGTATCCTCGAAGCGGATATAAAAGGTGAGCACGACCGCAACCGCGGTGGCGGCGAGGTCGTGCAGGATGATCAGCACCTGCCGGGGCGTCAGGCTCAACAGCCTCAACATGCTGCGGGTTCGACTCTATGGGCGTGGGTCATGGTCATGCCGACCGCAGCTTTACGCTATTTGCCGGCAGGCGCAAAAAAGTGGTGGCGAAGGCGTAAAAATACCAGCGCAGATAGGCCGGCAGCCAGCCGAGCACGCGAAACCGGCTCTCGCCCGCCTTGCGCTCGAACCATTGCGCCGGCACTTCGGCGACCGGCCAGCCCAGCCGGTGGCATTTCACCAGAAGCTCGATGCTGTAACAGAAGCCGCTGTCGGACTCGACTACGACGCTTCCGATCAGCCGCCGCGAGAACAGGCGAAAGCCGTTGCTGGCGTCATGCGTCGGCAGCCGGGCGAGATGATAGAGCGTGAAGGCCGACGCGCGCACCAGCATCGCCTTGAGCCAGGGACAACCGACCATGCGACCGCCGGGAATGAAGCGGCTGGCGCAAACGATATCGGCGCCGGCGGCGGCCTTGGCGACCATCCCGTCGAGAATGACGGCGTTGAAATCGTCGTCGGCGGCAAACACCAGCACGAACGGCGCCTGGCTTACGGCAAACCCGCTCATCACCGCGCCGTGCGCGCCGCGGCCGCGATTAAGCACGAATTCAATCGCCATGCCTTGCACCACGTCGGGGTTTGTTTTGATCGCGGCCAGCGTGTCGTCGTCGGGGCGGTCGTAGCAGATGAGAATGCGCGCCGGTGTTTTCACCTGCCGCCGCAATTCGGTGAGCGTGCGCAGGATGTTTTTGCCCTCGTTATAGACGGGGATGACAATGTCGAGCCGCTGCTGCACGCCGTCCCGCTCGCGAAGAATTGACATTGGCCCAAGATTATAAGCTCTTGGCCAGGATCGCGGTAGGCTTTTTTGCCGGCGTGCAAATCAGACGGTGATAAAGCGATGGCGGTCGCCTTCCAGCACCACGCAGGTCAGCCGTCCGGTGGCAAAAGCGCCGGTGTCGATGTTGATGCGGTTCCGCCTCACCTGCGGCTCGACCACCGGCGTGTGGCCATGCACGACGACCTTGCCGAAATCCATGTCGCTGTCGAGAAACTCATCGCGGATCCACAAAAGGTCCTCGTTGCGCTGCCGGTCGAGCGCAACACCCGGGCGCACGCCGGCGTGGCACAAAAAATACCGGCCGACGATCAGCGACATCTTCAGCGAGGCGAGAAATTTCATCTGCTCGGGCGTCAGCGCTGCCTGCAATTCCTTCGACGCCTGTTCGTAGTTGCGTTCGCCCTTGAGCCGCGAGACGCGAACGCCGAAGGAATGCAAGGTCTCCAGACCGCCGAGATGTTGCCAATGCAGGCCCGTCTTGGGATCGGCAATGAATCCTTCGAGCAGCGCCTCATGGTTGCCCCGGAGCGCGACAAAGTCGCCCGGGAACGGATTAACGGATAGCCGGTCGAGCACGCCGCGGGACTTGGGGCCGCGGTCGACATAATCGCCAAGCGTGACGGTCAGGCTGTCGCCGCCGTGTTCCTTGGCGTCCTTCTTGATCGCCGCAATGAGGCGGTCGAGCAGATCGAGCCGGCCGTGAATGTCGCCGATCGCATAGACCCGCGTGTTCTCGTTTGGAATTTGCGCCTCTTCCATTGCGATGGCCCGCGGCCCGCGCTACGTGCATGCCGCCACGGTCTATGTTACCCCGCCTTCGCCAAGATCAGAAACGCGATCAGAAGTTCGTCACTCTCATAAGCATCATTCCCGCAATGCCGGCCGCATCGATCCCGCCCCGCGAGGCAACCTCGCAAGCGCGCTTCCTCGCCTCGCTGTTGCTGCTGTGGCTTTCCGGCTGCGCGCTGCGGCTGACCATCCTGGCGGTGCCGCCGGTCATTCCGCTGATCCACGACGAATTGCACATGAGCGCGACGCAGGTCGGCATCCTCACCGGCCTGCCGTCGATGCTGTTTGCGGCCGCCGCGGTTCCGGGCTCGCTGCTGATTGCCCGCCTCGGCGTGCGCCCCGCCCTCATGGTCGGACTTGCCGTGACCGCACTCGCCGGCGCCCTGCGCGGCGCCTGGCCGAACCTCGGATGGCTCTATGCCATGACGATTGCCATGGGCGCCGGCGTTGCCGTGACGCAAGTGACCATGCCGCCGGCGGTCCGCGCCTGGGCGCCCGACCGCATCGGCTTTGCCACTGCCGTCTACACCAACGGCTTGCTGATCGGCGAAACCTTGCCGGTCGCGCTGACGCTGCCGCTGGTGCTGCCCTATGTCGGCACCTGGCAATGGGGCTTTGTGGTGTGGAGCGTGCCGGTCGCATTGATCGCGGGCATGATCCTGCTGCTGGCGCCGCAGCAGCCGGCGGCGGATGCCGCAGCGCCGCGGCGCCGCTGGTGGCCGGACTGGAAAAGCGGGCTGATCTGGCGGCTCGGCATTCTGCTCGGCACCGTCAACGCGAGCTACTTCGCGACCAACGCTTTCCTGCCCGACTTTCTGCGCAGCAACGGGCAAGGCGAATGGATCAGCGCCGCGCTCAGCGGCCTCAATATCGGTCAGCTGCCGGCGTCGGTGATCCTGCTCGCCGTCGCCGGCCGCCTCGAGCGCAAGGCGTGGCCCTATGTCATCTGCGGCACGCTCTGCCTGTTCGCCACCGCCGGCATCGTGTTCGGCAGCGGCGCGTGGGTTGTGGCCGCCGCGACGCTGCAAGGCTTCGCCGCCGCCGCCGTCCTGATCCTGCTGCTGGCGCTGCCACCGCTGCTCAGCCCGCCGGACGACGTGCATCGGGTAACCGCGGCGATGTTCACAATCAGCTATAGTTGCGCGGTGATCGTGCCGGTGGTCAGCGGGCTCGCCTGGGACTTAAGCGGGATCGCGGGGCTCGCCTTTGCGCCGATCGCGCTGTGCGGCGTCGTGCTGGTCGTTCTGGCGCCGGCGATCAACCATGTGCGTCAGGGCGGGAGCTGAAAGACCATGCGTCCAATCCCGGTGGGAGCCAAAGGCACTTACACGCTGCGGGTGATGCCTGCGCATCTCGCCAATCAGTTCAAGGACGCGGCGCTGCCCAAGGTCTTCGCCACGCCGATGATGATCACCGCCATGGAAAACGCCGCGCTCAACGCGGTCCGCGCCTATCTCGATCCGGGCGAAAGCGCGGTGGGCACGCTGGTCAACGTCCGCCATCTCGCCGCCACGCCCGCCGGCCATCAGGTGACCGCCGACGCCGTGGTCACCAAGGTCGACGGCCGCCGCATCGAATTCGACGTGACTGCGCGCGACCAGATCGAGGAGATCGGCAAAGGCACGCACGAGCGCATGGTCGTCGACATGGCACGTATCGACAAGAAGCTCGAGGCGAAGAAGCGCCCGTGACGCGTAGAGGTTCGCCACGTCCCGATTGCTTTTCCAGCGGCTATTTTGCGCAGACCGCAACGAGGGCACCACCGGTCGTGTCCGGATTGATGCCGCAAGACACCGATTGATCGGTAAGGAAGGTCGCCGCCTCCCTCTTCGTTCCGCAATATGCGGTGATGACGATCTCGTCGTTACGACAAGTGACCTGGCATTCGGAGGCATTCGTGCATGGCGCGCGCACGAGCCGGAATTGCGACGAGGCGCCGGCTGGACCCGGGGGGCCTTCGGCACCTTTCGGCCCCACCGGCCCGGCGATACCGGGAGGGCCAGGGTCTCCTTTGGCCCCCGTGTCACCCTTGGGGCCTTGCGGGCCTGGTTCCGGCTTGCTGCAGCTCGCAAGTGCTGTTGCCGTCGCCAGTAGCAAAATAATGATGTTTAGCCGCATCAGCCGCACCCCTTGTTGCGCCCCGTCCCGGGATAGAAATTAAGCTATTTAGTGTTGTCTGTTGTCAACGATGCTTGGAAGCCGCGCGCTCTGTTCGCGCCGATATTCGATGACCGAGACGATGCGATTCACCTGGACCGGCCTGATCCTGGCGCCCCTGCTACTGCCGGTGATGTTCAGCGCGGCGTCGCTGGGCCTTTTCGATGCATCACAGCCGATAGTGATGTCCCTCGTACTGCTCGCCGCATCTTGCATCGTGTCGTACGGCACCACGATATTTCTTTTCCTGCCCTGCCTGTTCCTGCTTTCGATGCGGCGGCCGTTGACGGGCCTCAAGGTTTGCCTGCTGGGATTCGTGCTGGGCGCGGCGGCGCTGGTCCCGCTTACTTTGGTGGCGTGGAAAGGCAGCGGCCCCGATTCCGGACCACCGACTGAAAACTTCTTCGTGTTCTTCGCACGCTGGGTTGCCGATCCGCTGACGGCGATCTTTCCCGTCGCGGGACTGGTAACAGCGGGACTTTATTGGTGGCTGGGGACCTGGCGGCGCAACCGGCTCCCATCCGTCAATCGAGCGGCACGTTGAGTTTCGTGCCTTTGGTGATGATGCCGCCGCGGTTGCCGATCTCGATCGAGCCATAGCGCTGCTTGAAGCATTCCGGCAGCGGCCGGTCGCCCGCGACGCTCAGCCAGAGCCGCAGCAGATGGCGTTTTTGCCCGGCGTCGGGCCAATCGCGAAAACCGGTGCGGTCATGCAGCAGCGCGTGATTGTAAACGAACTGCATGTCGCCCGGCTGAAGCTGCATGCCGAAGTGAAGACGAGGATCGTTCGCCAGCGCATCGAACAGATCGAGCGCCTCGACATGGGCCGCCGTCAGGCGGGGCGCCTCTACAAAGCGCTGTGCGCTGTCGATGTATTGGCGCTGATAAAAGCCTGTCAGGAAGCCCGCGTGCCAGCTCAGCGGCGGGATCTGAAGATACGGCTTCTGGCCCTCGGGCACTTCGCCGCGCCGGTCGGTGGCGATCGGCTCAAACAGCAGGGCGGCAAGATCGGGGCGCTGGCAAAGCATCTCGTTGTAGATCGCCGCCGTGCTCACCAGCAGCGATTTTCCTCCCTCCATCGCCTCGCGAATGCACAGCAAGCCGACAACGTCGGCCGAATCGGTGTGGAATGTCTGCCGTTCGGCGGTCTGATAAATCCGCGTATTGGGGTCCTTTGCATCGGCGCCGACATCGCGGACATGTCCGAGGATATGGCCCATCGCGTTCTGCGAGCGCGCCGACCCGAGATGCGCGCCGACGCCGCAAAAGATCGTGGCGGCAAATTCCTGACTGTATTTCGCAACCGGGAGGCCACGGATCACCTCGAAGCCGATGCCGTTGATCAGCGTTTCCTTCAATCGGGACAGGTGAGCGCCGAAACCGGGCAGCGGAAATTTCTCTTTTGTGATCTCGCCGATTTCCTTTGTTGCGGCGAGGAACGACCTGGCAGCTTGCTCAAGCTCTGCAATCTCGCCGGCGGCGAGCCGTACAATCCAGCGATCCGGGTTCGCCGCCATCTCCTCCCCGCGCCACGCCGACGGGATGTCGATCTGGCCCGGAGGCGTCTTCACTGTCGTCAACATGGCGGTATTCCCTCACATACAAGCCGAGTGAAAGTTGCGGCGGGCCGTTGCCTCAATCCCGGGAGCGCTCGCAGTCCCAGGAATTTTCATTCGCCGCGCATTTGCGGCCCGCGACCCGCTCCCCGTCAAATCTTTCTCCGTTCCACCAGACCTGGAAGAAGCACGACTTCGCGTCAGCCTGGCCGCAGGCGCTTCCGTTGGTGGCAATGATGAGCGTCTCGCGATCGTCTCGAGGTTTTCCCTTTTTGACTCCGCGAAGAACATCCGAACTCGCCAGCCGCCACGTGCCCTCCCCGGATACCCAGGTCTCAACGGTACATCCACCTGGCCCGCACTCCTTTAACGCCTGACCGAGCGAAACATCGGTACACGGAATCAAGGCGTACTCGACGACATAATCGGTGATGTGGTCGGCGGTCAGTTCTGATTTTAGTACCGCCGCGTCGGGGATGGCATCCGTGAGACACGCAGCCCGTTTCATCTTGCCCAATATGGCTTTACGTATGATGGCCGGCAGTCCGGTGTCATCCGACGTTGATTGTGAAGTCGTTTCCGCAACCGGCAATGTTGCCGATTGATGCGGCTGCTGAACGGGCACCGATAGAACGCGCGCGGCGCCAAAGCCGGGCGCCCAGGCAAGCAATATGCCGCCAGCCACCGCAATGAAGGTCCGGCCGCCTCGTTGCACCTGAGCCTACCCCGGCAATTTGCAGGCAAAATATAGCAAGCGGCGCACTATGCGTGAACCGCGGGTACCGGACAAACGACCGCGTCAGGTCCGCCGATGCCCCGAAGCGGATCCCCACTTTGCGCCTCTCCAGGCGCTTTTGGCGCGGGTCACCAATGTCCGTTACCGGCACAAAGCAGACATGCCAACCGCACCGGCCAATGTCCGCGATTGGAGGCGGGCATGCCGATAGCGACGGCAAAACGCGAAGTCGCTGCCGTCAGGTTTTGATGAAGCGGGCGAGCGGAAAAATCTTCATCTTGGTCCCGCGCATCCCGATTTTCTTCATGACCGGCGCGAGCGTCTTGCCGAACCGCTTGAAGGCCGCGCGCGACTCCCAGACATCGATCACGCGGAAACCGCCCGGAATCGGCCCGGCAATGTGCGCGAGCACGCCCTTCACCGGCCAGTCGGCGAGCCGCTTGCGACGCCTTTTCAGGAGCAGTTTGATGCTTTTTTGGTATTTGGCGCGCGCGCCGGCGCCGGGAATATCAATAACGATTCCGATCGGCATAGGAGACCTCCTTGTACAGGAATCCTTGTACAGGAAGATGCGTAGCGACACTACGGCGCGCGTGGCTCTCGGGCAATGGCGGCCTTCGCGGCAAGGGCGTGGTGGGCCCGGGAGGACTCGAACCTCCAACCAGACCGTTATGAGCGGTCGGCTCTAACCAGTTGAGCTACGGGCCCGGCACTTTCGCCGCACATTACTATAGCCGTAAGGCGTTAAAGATACGCGCACAGGCAAAGCGCCTACATCTTCAGAAGCCGCCTGGCGTTGCCGCTCAATATCTTTTCCTTGTCGGCATCCGACAGCGGCACGCCGGCCATCCATTCGACCGCCGGTTTGTTGTCGGCGACGAAGGGCCAGTCGACGGCGAACAGGATGTGATCGACGCCCATTTCCATGACGGTGCACAGCAGCGCCGGATTGGAGAAAAATCCGGAAGTGGTGACGTAGAAGTTGTTGCTGAAGATGTCGCGGAAACTCAGCGGCTTCTGCCCCGGGCGCTTGAGCGCCGAGTCGATGCGCCACAGCAGGAACGGCAGCGTCTCGCCGAAATGGCCGAGCATGACCTTCAGTCTGGGGTGCTGCTGGAAGACGCCGGACAGCACCAGGCGGATCGCCTGCGTCGCCGTCTCCACGGTAAAGCCCCAAGCCGGCCGCACCACCAACGGAAAATCCTTGGCGTAGTCCTGGTAGTAGATTTCCGTCACCGTCGCATTCGGCAGCGACGGGTGCAGATAGACCGGCACGTCGAGTTTTTCGGCGCGCTCGAAGATCGGCCAGTATTTCGGGCTGTCGATGAATTCGCCGGTCGACATGCCGTGGATCATCGCGCCCTTGAAGCCGAGCTTGCTCACCGTTCGCTCAAGCTCATCGGCTGCCGCCTTCGGATCGGCCGTGGGAAGAGCGGCGAAGGCGGCAAAGCGCTTGGGGTTGGCGGCGCAGACCGCGGCAAGACGGTCGTTGACCGCACGCGCCACCGTCGCGGCAACGTCGGCGCCAAGCTTCTGCGTCGAGGGAGCGCCGTGCGAGAGCACCTGGACGTCGACGCCGGCCTCGTCCATCGCCTTGAGGCGCAAATTGCCGAAATCGTAGAGCTGATCCTCGGTCAACCCGCCGCGGCCGGCCTCGATGCCGGTGTAGGTCTTGGTCAGTTCGCGGTCCCAATAGTGCTCTTCGATCGCGATGATCGGGCAATTCGGCTTTTTCATCATGGCGCTTCCCCCGCGGCTTTTTTGCAAGCCGGCGGTTCCTAGCACGGACTTGCCGGGTTTGTGTAGGAAGCACAGCGCGGGGTGACGTCGGCGGCTAAGTCTTCACCTCGCGTTTACCCGACTCATTCATGCCCGGCGAATGTCCTCCCGCCGTGCCCGCCCGATGCCTTGCGTATTTTTCGGCCTTGCCGCGCTGGCGCTGCCGCTGGCCGTCGACATGGAGCAGGCGCCGGGCGCCCGAATGATGGAAAGCCTGAACCCGTCCATGGCGATCGAGATCGGCGAAACTTCGTCTACCGAACTGCCGATCGCCGACGCACTGGAGCGGCCGCCGGTCAGCGGGACGCCGCTAATCCAGAAGCTGCGGCGCGGCGCCTCGGATCAGTGATTCAAGGCGAGGTTCGAAGATTCGACGGCCGAGACGATATAATCTCCCGTCGTCCTGGAAACCGAGGCGAAGGCGTTCGTGGCGGAGCCGTCGCGGTTGAACAGGCCCCTGCCCTTCGCCGCGTAGTAATAGCCGGCGGCGTAATAGTGCACGGCGAGACCGGGGTTGCCGTGAGCGACACGGTAGGCGCCGGCGAGGTATTTCACCGCATAGGTCATGTTGGTATCGGCATCGAGCAGACCGGCGGCGCTGCCTGCGTAGCCCATGGAGCGCGCCGTCGCCGGCTTGATCTGCATCAGCCCGTAATTGCCTTTGCTGACGAGACGCGGATTACCGCCGCTCTCGCGCTTGATGATACGCCGAATGAGTTCCTCAGGCACGTTGTTGGCGGCGGCGTGACGTGCGATCAGCCCGTCGAGATTGCTGTCGGCGGCGCGCGCAAGCCGCGGCGCCGGTGCGGCGGCTACAATGATGCAGGCGAGCGCGCACAGCCAAAGTTTGCGAACCATGACAACTCCAAATGATTGTGGGGAGGGTCACGGCTTGTCGCGACGAAATTCGGCGACTTTGTGGCGCGCGGTCGATTGCGATCGCGGCCGCGAGTTCCGCGTCCGCGCCGGCGGCATGGTGGCCTACTCGACGAATGGATAGCGCTCGTGGGCGGCGCGCGCGTGCGCCTGTGCCTCGGCGAAAACGTCGATCAGCGTGGCAATGAGGGCCGAGAACCGCGCCAAATCCGGCAGGCGCGACGGTTTCGCGGCGGCGACACGGAGCGCGGACATGAAGTCGCTCCTATCAGCGCGAGGAGAGGAAGCGCCGTTCGATCTCGCGCTCGGCCTCGTCGGTGAACTTGCCACCGATGCTGTGCAGGTAAAGCGCGATCTCGCGTTCGGCCTGGCGCTGACGCGCGGCGTGCATGGCGGCGAGCACCTTGCGCCAGAAAGTCGGGCGCGGTGTCGATGTCATCGTCGGTTTGGAAACAAAATCGCGTGCGGCAACTGCGCTGCGGGCGAAAGCCATGTGTGATCTCCGTTGAAGTGGCCCGAAGATCCGTGCGGCGTTCCCGTCAGTTTCTTCTTATTGTTGATTCGGAATGTACGCGCATCGCCGCCGCATCAGTAGGTGCAATGCAACATGGAGCGCATGCGCGCGACCCATGGAAATTTCGCGCGACTGTCGTAAAGCCGTGCAAATGATTCAAACCGCGGCGGCAAACGCCTCATGCGTGAGCAATGCGACGTGCTTGTCGCCGGCGCGCCGTCTTTCCGCCACACGCCGTGCAACGAAAGGTTAACCATTTGGCCGCGTCGCACCGGCGATTGCGGCCGATTGCAAATAAGGCAAGGCGCGCCTATATAGACGCCATTCGCGATTAGCCTGACTTGTTGTTTCGGGCCCTAACGGCCCCTATCCCAAGAACTCGCAAAATCCGGATATGAGGCCCATGCGAATGGTTCGCATGGGGCATAACGCGTTTTCGCGTTTTCAAAAGGAGGCCACTTTGGCCACAGGTACCGTTAAGTTCTTCAACGCGCAAAAAGGCTTTGGCTTCATCGTGCAGGACGGCGGCGGCCCCGATGTGTTCGTTCACATCTCGGCAGTCGAGCGCGCCGGCATGAGCAATCTCAACGAGGGCCAGAAGCTCACGTTCGACATCGAAGCCGATCGGCGCAGCGGCAAGTCCGCAGCCGCCAATCTGCAAGCCGTCTGATTTCGCATTGAACGATCTGCGCCGGCGCCGAAAAGCGCCGGCGCTTTTTCATTTTGACGCTTTTTCATTTTTGACTTTTGACCGATTCTGATAGACAGCCGCGCAACACGAGGACCCCATGCCGAAGAAGCCGGGAACCAACCCCAAGAGCGAATTCGTGTTCTTCGACGTCGTCTACGAGGACGGTTCCCAGCGCTCCAACCGGCGCGTGCCAGCGGAACTGCTCGGCGGCCTGGCCAAGGACGAGCCGGCGCGCGGCTTCATCATCGAGCAGGACCGCGAGATCGCGGAGAAGTCGGGCCGCGCCCCCCTGGCGATCAAGAGCATTGCCCGCGTCGGCGCCAAGCCCGACAAGATGATGAAACTCAAGGAACGCGCCTCGTAAGGCGCTGCCTGCCCTTTTCCGCCCGCATAACGCCGCTGTCACGCAGACGTGTAACGTCGTGTCGTGCCGGCGCCTGATTTCGCCGCTATACGAGCGCAAACGAATCCTCGCCGGGAGAACCACCCATGCGCCGCTTTGCCGCCTTGCTTGTTGCCTCCATTGCCGCGGCGCCTTTCGCCGCCTTTGCCGAACCCACCGTGCCGCCGCTCGCGACGGAAGCGCACGCGGCCGACGCCGGCCTGCAAATCGCCGTGCTCGCCGGCGGCTGCTTCTGGGGGGTGCAGGCGGTATTCCAGCACGTCAAGGGCGTGAGCAGCGCCGTCTCCGGTTACGCCGGCGGCGAGCAGAAGACCGCCGACTACGAGACCGTCAGCAGCGGCGGCACCGGCCACGCCGAAAGCGTGAGAGTGATCTTCGACCCCAAACAGGTGTCCTACGGCAAGCTTCTGCAGATCTATTTTGCCGTGGCGCACGACCCGACGCAGCTCAACCGCCAGGGGCCCGATACGGGAACGCAATACCGCTCGGAGATTTTCCCGCAGAACGAGGCGCAGGCCAAGACCGCGAAGGATTACATCGCCCAGCTCGACGCCGCGCACGTGTTCAAGAAACCGATCGTCACCAAAACCGGCACCATGAACGCGGCGTTCTTCCCGGCCGAGGCCTATCACCAGGATTACCTGATCCGCCACCCCTACCAGCCCTACATCGTCCGCAACGACGCACCGAAGGTGGCGCAGCTCAAGGCGCAGTTTCCGGATGTGTGGCGCGATGCGCCGGTGACGGTGGCGCAGGCGGACAAGGGCCAGTAGGCGACGCCTACTTCAGCCGCTCCGCCATCAGCACCATGGTCTTGCGATAGACCTCGGAGCGGTTCCACTCGCGCATCGCTACCTGGAAATTCTCCGTGCCCTCGCCGTAAGGCGCGCCGGACTTCCAGCCGGCGGTCTTGAGCAGGTTGGCGGTCGAGGCGAGCACGTCCGGCACCGAATGGCGCAAGTCGACGTGGCCGTTGCCGTCATAGTCGACGCCGTACTTGATGTAGGACGACGGCAGAAACTGCGTCTGCCCGATCTCGCCGGCATAGGCGCCGACCAGATCGCGCAACGGCAAATCGCCGCGCTGCACGATCTGCAACGCCGCGATCAGCTCGCCCTGGAATAATTCAGTGCGGCGGCAATCGTGCGCGAGCGTCGCCAGCGTCCGCACCACCGGGCGCTTGCCCATGTCGCCGGTGCCGTTGTCGGTTTCCAGCGTCCAGATCGCCATCACCAGTTCCTTAGGCACGCCGAACTGCCGCTCGATGCGCGCGAGAAGCGCCGCATGCGTCCCCATCAGCCGCCTGGCGCGGCTGATGCGCGCCGGGATGACGCGGGTGCGTGCGTATTCCTCGAAGCTCTTGGCGTGGAACATGCCGCGCTGGCGGCGGTCGAAGGCGAGCACCTCGGCATCCTCGGTGAGCCCGGCGAAGGCCGTGTCGATGACGCCGCGGGAGACGCCCTTTGCTTGCGCGTCACGCGCCGTCTGCATGAGGAAGGTGCTGAAATTGCCGCCGCAGGTCGCGGCCAGCGCCGGCGTGGCGAGGAAAAGCGTAAGCAGAACGGGCAGGATTCGTTTCATGCGCGGCAATCTAGCCGTCATGGCCGGGCCTGTCGCGGCCATCCACGCCTTGTTTCCGATGCGCAGGGAAAGACGTGCATGCCTGGGTCCGCGCGGGGCCGACCCCTTGGCGATCCGCAAACAAAAATCCCGGCTTTCGCCGGGGTTTTGCCTTTAAGACGTGGATGGCCGGGTCAGCCCGGCCATGACGACGCGGAGCTAATTGTCGAGGAAACTCCGCAGCTTCCTGCTCCTGCTCGGATGCTTCAGCTTGCGCAGCGCCTTGGCCTCGATCTGGCGGATGCGCTCGCGCGTCACCGAAAACTGCTGGCCGACCTCTTCCAGCGTGTGGTCGGTGTTCATGCCGATGCCGAAGCGCATGCGCAGCACGCGCTCCTCGCGCGGGGTGAGCGAGGCGAGCACGCGCGTCGTCGTCTCGCGCAGGTTCGACTGGATCGCCGCGTCGATCGGCAGAATGGCGTTCTTGTCCTCGATGAAATCGCCGAGGTGTGAGTCCTCCTCGTCGCCGATCGGTGTTTCGAGCGAGAGCGGCTCCTTGGCGATCTTGAGAACCTTGCGCACCTTCTCCAGCGGCATGCCCAGTTTTTCGGCCAGCTCCTCCGGCGTCGGCTCGCGGCCGATCTCGTTGAGCATCTGCCGCGAGGTGCGCACGATCTTGTTGATGGTCTCGATCATGTGCACGGGGATGCGGATGGTGCGCGCCTGGTCGGCGATCGAGCGCGTGATCGCCTGGCGGATCCACCAGGTGGCGTAGGTCGAGAACTTGTAGCCGCGGCGGTACTCGAACTTGTCGACCGCCTTCATCAGGCCGATGTTGCCTTCCTGGATCAGGTCGAGGAACTGCAGGCCGCGGTTGGTGTATTTCTTGGCGATGGAGATGACGAGGCGCAGGTTCGCCTCCACCATTTCCTTCTTCGCCTGGCGCGCCTCGCGCTCGCCCTTCTGCACCATGTGCACGATCTTGCGGAATTCGCCGATCTCGACGCCGGTCTGCCCGGCGAGCTCGTGCACCAGCGAGCGGATCTCCTTGATGCGGTCCTTGTCCTTGGCGACCAGGTTCTTCCAGCCCTTGGCGGCGAGCTTGGAGATGCGGTTGAGCCAGCGCGGGTCGAGCTCCTGGCCCATGTACTGCTTGAGGAACTCGTCGCGGGCGACGCCATAGCTTTCGGCGAGCCGCATCAGGCGGCCTTCGCTCGACACGAGGCGCTTGTTGATGTCGTAGAGCTGCTCGACGAGGCTGTCGATGCGCGCCTGGTTGAGGCGGAGCGACTTCACCTCGGTGATGATCTCGTCCTTGAGCTTCTTGTATTTGCGCTCCTGCGCCGGCGACAGCGACGACGACTTGAGCCGGAACTGGATGTCCTGCTCCTGCAAACGGCGCAGCCGCTTGAAGGCGTCGGCGATGTTGTCGAAGGTCTCGACGACTTTCGGCTTGAGCTCGGCCTCGATCGCGGCGAGCGAGAGCGAATTCTCCATGTCGTCTTCGTCGTAGTCGGACTCAGCCGCCGACTCGCCCGGGTCCTTGGGCTCCTCGCCGTCGGCGGCGGGCGCACCCGGCGCCTTGAACGGCGTGGCCGACGGGGGCGCGGCCGGCGGCGCCTGCGTCGGCACCACCTGCAGATGCGGCGCGCCGGGAACCGGCGTTCCCGCGGCCTGCGGCACCGGCTTGCCGTCGGGGCCGATGATCACCGGCACCTGCATCTTCTGCGCGTCGGGACCGGCGTAGGTCGCCTCGAGATCGATGATGTCGCGGAGGAAGACCTTGCCCTCGTTCAACTCGTCGCGCCAGATGATGATGGCCTGAAACGTGAGCGGGCTTTCGCAGAGGCCTGCGATCATCGCCTCGCGGCCGGCCTCGATGCGCTTGGCGATGGCGATTTCGCCCTCGCGCGAGAGCAGTTCCACCGAACCCATCTCGCGCAGATACATGCGCACGGGATCGTCGGTGCGCTCGGAGGGTTCCTTCTTCTCGGTGGTGGCGAGCGACTTCGGCTTTGCCTCGACGACCTCGGTGCCGGTATCGTCGTCGTCGTCGTCGGCCTCGTCGGCGCTGGCCTTGTCCTCGTCGGTCTCGGTCTCGTCGCTCTCCACGACGTTGATGCCCATCTCCGAGATCATGGCGAAGACGTCTTCGATCTGGTCGGAGGTGACCTCCTCGGACGGCAGCACGGCGTTGATCTGGTCGTGGGTGACGTAGCCACGCTTCTTCGCGGCCTTGATCATCTTCTTGACGCCGGCATCGTTGAGATCGAGCAGCGGCTGGGTATCCGGGGTGCCTTCGGCGTCCTTGTCCGGGGCTTCTTCCTTGACCTGCGCCTTAGCCTTCGTCGCCATCTTAAGTTCCCTTCGCGGACCGCTGGCGGGGGTGAAAAAACATCCCCCTATAAATAGGGACTTGAGTCGGTCCCCACGGGCAAAAAGCGCCGGCCTGCTGGCCCACGCCCGAATCAGGTCGGCGAGTGTCATCGGAGCCCGCTTAAGCCCCGATTAACCCTGAAAAACCGCGGAATCGACCTGTTTTCCGCGCGCTCCCGGCGAGTGCGCCCGCGACGTCCGGTTCCCAGTTAGCCGGAATCGTGCGGACGGCGGACTCATAGGCTACGGACGCCCCGGCCGGAAGAGGCTCCGAACCCCTCGATCAGGGCCTCGGTGCCGTCCAGGCTCGACAGGCGCTCATTGGCGTCCTTGAGGCGCAAATAGTTCCTGTCGGTGTAGTCCTGATTGAAGGCCTGCTCGGCCTCCATCACCTCCCTAACTAGTGAATTTCGCTTGCGTTGCAAGGCGACAAGCTGCTGCCAGGTCACCAGAACATCGTCTGGCGCGGCGTCCGGCCCCGCGCCCCAGACCGACGGCGTGGTGATCGCCGTGCCGATGCAGGCGACGGCCTCGGTCAGGCTGCGGGCCTCAAGCTCCGCCTTCAGCGCCGCCGGCTCCAGCGCCGCGCCGTGGCTCGCGTCATGAGCGGCGATGTCGATCAGCGCGCCCTTGAGCTTCTCCGCATCGGGATGGCGGAATTCGAGCCCGCTCAGTTCCTCGAGGTGATCGTGCAGCAGCCATGGATGGTTCAGCGCCGCCTGCAGGATCAGCGCCTCGCGCCGCGGCACGGTGAGGCGGCCGCGATGCAGCGGGCTTGCCGCCATCTGCTGGCTGACCACGACATAGGGCGTGTTGCGCGAACCGGGCTCGGGCCGCGGCGCAGCGCCAAAGCGCTGGCCTCTCTCGTTCGGGCGGTTGCGCCAGCCCTCCTGCGCGCCCGGCCCGCGCGGCCGGTAACGCTCTCCGGCCGCCGGCGCGAACAGCTGCGCGATGCGCGCGGCAAAATCCTGCCGGTAATATTTGCGCACGGCTTCGTCGCCGATTGACGCGGTGATGCGGTTCAACTGCGCTTCGAGGGCTGCACGCCGCTCCGGCGTGTCGAACTGATGCCCTTCGGTTTCGCGCGCCCAGAGCATGGCGGCGAGCGGGCGTGACGCGCCGACGACTTCCGCTATGGCGTCGCGTCCACCGGAGCGGGCCAGATCGTCGGGGTCCTCCCCTTGCGGCAGCGTCGCAAATTTCAGGCTCTTGCCCGGCGCCAGGCGCGGCAGCGCAAGATCGACCGCCCGATAGGCGGCGCGCAGGCCGGCGGCATCGCCGTCGAAACAGAGCACCGGCTCGTCCGCCATCTTCCACAGCAACGTAAGCTGGTCTTCGGTCAACGCCGTGCCGAGCGGCGCAACCGTCGCGGCAAAGCCCGCAGTCACCATGGCGATGACATCGATATAGCCTTCGACGGCGACAAGCTGCGCACCCTCGTGCGCGGCCTGGCGAGCGGCGGCGATGTTGTAGAGTGTTGCGCCCTTGTGGAAGAGCGGCGTCTCCGGCGAATTGAGATATTTCGCCGGCACATCCTTTTCCAGCGCGCGGCCGCCGAAGGCGATCACGCGGCCCCGCGCGTCGGTGATCGGAAACATCACGCGGTCGCGGAAGCGGTCGAACGGCACCGGGATATCGTCGCCGGAAACCAGCAGCCCCGCTTCCACCATGTCCTCGACCGGAATTCCTTGCGAGCCCAGATGCTCCTTGAGCGCGAAGCGCTCATTGGTCGCATAGCCGAGGCGGAATTTCAGTTGCGTGCTTGCATCGAGGCTGCGGTCGGCGAGATAGCCCCGCGCGCGGGCGCCGGCGCGCGAGGCAAGCGTTGCCTCGAAGAATTTCGCCGCCAGCTCCATGACGTCGTGCAGCGTCTTGCGGTGCGCCGCGCGCTTCTCATCCTCCGGCGAAAATTTCGGCAGCGGCATGCCGGCCATCTGCGCCAGCCGCTCGACGGCTTCCGGAAAGCCGACACCGTCGGTGAGCATGACGAAATCGAAAATGCTGCCGTTCTTGCCGGAGGAGAAGTCGAACCAGGCCTGCTTCTGGTCATTGACGAAGAAGGACGGCGTCTTCTCCTTGTTGAAAGGCGACAATCCCTTGAACTCGCGGCCCGAGCGCACGAGCTTGACGCGCGCGCCGACGACCTCCGAGACCGGAAGCCGCGATTTCAGTTCGTCGAGAAACTGGGGCGTGAAGCGCATTGGCTTTCCGCCGCGCTTGCGCGCGGCGCTTGGACGTCAAAGGTGGCCGAATCGGTCGCCACCAGCATAGGGCGGCAAATCGAGACTTTCCGGGGCATAGACCCGCCGGAGCAGGCGGCGCTCGATTTAGTGTTGTTTTCCTAGTTTTCCACAGGCCGCAGGACCGCGGCCGCCGCGCCCGGTGATAATGCCCACATCCATGCTCTTCCTGACCACCAATCCGATCTGGGTCGCGGCGCTCGTCCTGCTGGTGCCGACAACGCTGTTTGCCATGGCAGGACCGATCATCGTGCGCCGCTACGTCGGGCTCGAGCAGTTGCGCACCAATAACGAGGTGGCCGGGTTCAAATTCGCCACCGTCGGCGTGATCTACGCGGTGCTGCTCGCCTTCGCCATCGTCGTGGTGTGGGAGCGCTTCAACCAGGCCGACAATGACGTCGCCAAGGAAGCGGGCGCCGCGGCGACCGTGCTGCGGCTCTCGCAGGGGCTCGACGCGCCGCACGGCGCAGCGATCCGCGCCGCGACCACCGACTATCTCAAGGCCGCGATTGCGCGGGATTGGCCGGCCATGGCGGAAGGCAGGCCGACCCACGCCGTGAGCGTGACGCTGACCAATGTTTACGACGCGGTGCTCAAATATCATGCCTTCGATGCCGGCGAGGCGCTGGTGGTCGCCGAAGTCCTGCGCAAGCTCGACGACCTGAGCGATGCGCGGCGCGAGCGTCTGGTGGTGGCGGACGGCATCGTACCGGGCATTATCTGGATGGTTCTCTACATCGGCGCGTTTCTCACCATCGGCTTCACGTTCTTCTTCGGCACCGTCAACCTGCGGGCGCAGGTGGCAATGTCGGGCGCGCTATCGCTTCTCATCTTTGCCGGCCTCTTGACCATCACCGCGATCGATCATCCCTTTGCCGGCACGGTCAAAGTCGGTCCGGGCGCGCTCGTTGCGGTTCTCGAAGATTTCGCCGACGGCGCGGCGCACTGACCGGACCGATCGGGGACATTTCACGCATGGCCAAAACTTTCGTTCTCGTCCACGGCGCCTGGCATGGCGGCTGGTGCTGGCGCCGTGTCGCCGACCTGCTGGAGAAACAGGGGCACAAGGTTTACGCGCCGACGCTCACCGGGCTCGGCGAGCGCTCGCATCTGCTTGCGCCCGGCATCGGCCTTGCGACCCACGTCACCGACGTCGTCAACGTGCTCAAGTGGGAGCGGCTTTCCGGCGTGGTGCTGTGCGGGCATTCCTACGGCGGCATGATCATCACCGGCGTCGCCGAACAGATGCAGGCGGCGATCGGCTCGATCGTCTATCTCGATGCCTTCGTGCCGCTTGATGGCGAATCGGTATTCGATCTGGTCGGGCCGGCGGTGCGCGAGGCGCTGCGCGCCGCACAGGCCAAGAACCTGATCGCTGTGCCGCCGCGCTCGGCGGAGGCCTTCGGCGTCAATGTGCGCGACCGCGCCTGGGTGGACGGCAAGAATACGCCGCAGCCGATTGCGACCTTCACCGAGACGATCAAAGTCACCGGCGCGGCCGAGCGCATTGCCAGGAAAATTTATATCCGCGCCGCGGCCTATCCGAGTCCCGGCTTCGACAAGGCGCTGCCGCGGGTCAAGGCCGATGCGTCGTGGCGCACTTACGATGCGCCCTGCGGGCACGACGTGATGGTGGACGAGCCGGAGTGGCTGGCGAAGGTGTTGCTGGAAGCCTAGGCGGAAAGCTTCGCCTTCACCGCGGCGCTGGCCTTGGCCATGTCCATCTGCCCGGCGTATTTACCGCGCAAGGCCCCGATCACCTTGCCCATGTCCTTCATGCCGGCGGCGCCGGTCTCCTTGATCGCCGCGTCGATGGCCGCGGCCATTTCGGCTTCGGACATCTGCTTCGGCAGGTAGGCGGAGATGATGGCGATCTCTTCTTCCTCCTGCTTCACCAGGTCGGCGCGGTTGCCCTTCTTGTAGAGTTCGACCGATTCCTGGCGCTGCTTGATCATCTTCTGCAACAGCGGCAGCACGTCGGCGTCTGTCAGCGCCGGCTTGCCGGACCCGCGCGCCTCGATGTCGGCATTCTTGAGCGAAGAATTGACCATACGCAGCGTCGACACCGCGCGCTCATTCTTGGCCTTCATCGCCTCGGTCAAAGCCTTGTTGATGTCGTCGCGCAGCATTTGGGAACGCCTTTTCTTGCCGTGTTTCTGCCTGGGGGCGGCGCGAATCGGCCCCTTGCTTCGCACACTATAATACGCAACTAAGAGGCCATGACCCAGACCAAAGCCGCCCCCTCCGGCGCGTCCGCCGGTTCTTGGGCTGAGCCCAAGCCCACGGCGCTTTTGGTCCTCGCCGACGGAACCGTGCTCGAGGGCTTCGGCCTCGGCGCCCCGGGCCACGCGGTCGGCGAGGTCTGCTTCAACACCGCGATGAGCGGCTACGAGGAGATCCTCACCGATCCTTCCTACGCCGGGCAGATCATCACCTTCACCTTCCCGCACATCGGCAATGTCGGCACCAACGAGGACGACATCGAGACCGTCAACATGGCGGCGACGCCCGGCGCGCGCGGCGTCATCCTGCACACCGACATCACGGCGCCGTCGAACTACCGCGCCACGCGCAACCTGAACGACTGGCTCAAAAGCCGCGGCATCGTCGGGCTGGCCGGCATCGACACCCGCGCGCTGACCACGCTGATCCGCGAGAAGGGCATGCCCAACGCGGTGATCGCGCACGAGCCCTCCGGCAAGTTCGATCTGGCGGCGCTGAAGAAGGAAGCCAAGGATTGGCCCGGCCTTGTCGGCATGGACCTGGTGCCGATGGTCACGTCCGGGCAGCGCTTCACCTGGGACGAGACGCCGTGGGTGTGGGGCGAAGGCTTCGGCCGCCAGACCAATCCGGAATTCCATGTCGTCGCCGTCGACTACGGCATCAAGCGCAACATCCTGCGGCTGCTCGCCGGTTCCGGCTGCAAGGTCACCGTGGTGCCGGCAAAGACCAGCGCCGACGACATCATGGCGCTCAAGCCGGACGGCGTGTTCCTCTCCAACGGCCCCGGCGATCCGGCGGCGACCGGCGAATACGCGGTGCCGGTGATCAAAAAACTGATCGACACCGGCGTGCCGACGTTCGGGATTTGCCTCGGCCACCAGATGCTCGGCCTCGCCGTCGGGGCTAAGACCATGAAGATGCATCAGGGCCATCACGGCGCCAATCATCCGGTCAAGGACATGACCACCGGCAAGGTCGAGATCACCTCGATGAACCACGGCTTTGCCGTGGACAAGGACTCGCTGCCGAAGAACGTGTCGCAGACGCACGTGTCGCTGTTCGACGGTTCCAATTGCGGCCTCGCGCTGGCCGACAAGCCGGTGTTCTCGGTGCAGTACCACCCCGAGGCTTCGCCCGGCCCGCGCGACTCACACTATCTTTTTCGTCGCTTCGTCGACATGATGCGGCAGGCCAAACGCAAGATTGCCTGAGCCGGAACGCCGCCGCCGCGATCGACGGCTTTGCGATGCAAGCAGGTCCCCTCACCTTCCTGTTCAAGGACGACGGCGCGGTGCCCAACAACGCGCTGCCGATGCTGGTGTACAAAGGTGCGATAGAACTCGGCGCCGATCCGGAAGCAGCCATCGAACGCGCGTTCGCGGCCAACGGCTGGGGCCACGGCCAGTGGCGCAACGGCATTTTCCCGTTCGTGCATTATCACTCAATGATCCATGAGGTGCTCGGCATCGCGCGTGGCCGCGCGCGGGTCCGCTTTGGCGGCGACAACGGCGAAGAGCTGGAGCTTACTTCGGGCGATGTCGCCGTGCTTCCCGCCGGCACCGGACATCACCGGCTATCGGACAGCGGCGGCCTGGTGGTGATCGGCGCCTATCCGCCGCAAGGCGCCTACGATCTGTGTCGCGGCGGCAAGGCCGAGCACGACAAGGCGCTGCAAACCATCCCGTTAGTGCCGGTGCCGGCGAGCGATCCTGTGCTGGGCAAGGAAGGACCGCTGCCGAAGCTGTGGCGGCGCTGAAGTTTGGACTATAAGCGGCGGGACATGGACTGGGTCTCGTTCTACGACTTCAAGCATTCCGTCATCTACGTGAACGCGCGTCACCGCGACGTGCATTACCGTGGCATCGCCGAAGGCATCCGCGGCTACGTGCCCTCGCGCCGCGCCGCCGTGCTCGACTATGGCTGCGGCGAGGCAACCTCTGCGGACCTGATCGCGGCGGCGAGCGGACATCTGACCATGGTGGAGGCCGCGCCCAATGTGCGCGCAGCGCTTGCCGCACGTCACGCCAGGCACAAGAAGATTTCCGTGCTCAGCCCCGAGCAGGCGGCGGCGCTGCCGGCAAAATCATTCGACGTCATCGTCATGCATTCGGTGGCGCAATATTTGAGCGGCGCCGAACTCGACCGCCTGCTCAAAATTTTCCGCAAGCTGCTCAAGCCCGGCGGCCTGCTCATCGTCGGCGACATCGTGCCGCCGAAGCTGGCGGCGCCGGCGGCGGCGCTGACGCTGCTGCGCTTCGGCGCCGCCAACGGCTTCTTCTGGGCGGCGCTCGGCGGGCTGCTGCGGATTTTCGTCTCCGACTACCTCAGGCTGCGCAAGACCGTCGGCCTGTCGCATTACACGCAAGCGGCGATGCTGGAGAAGCTCAAGGCGGCGGGCTTTGCCGCCACGCGCGCACCGCGCAATATCGGCCACAATCAGTGGCGGATGACTTTTCTTAGCCGTCTCGCGTAACGCGGCATTAACTGCGACCACGGCCGCGCGGCCCGCGTAACCTTGCATCAAGGCAGAGCCTTTAAATCTGCCGGCGGCCCGGTGGCGGAGTGTTTACGCAGAAAGCCCTGCAAGGTTTTCCAGCCTGGTTCAATTCCAGGCCGGGCCTCCATCCCTCTCCAAAGCTACGGCGGGCCAGACCTTCGCGTGACGGAGGCCGCGCCAAAGCTTCGGCGACGGCGGGCGAAATCACCGTCCACCGCTAATCCTCGCGCTGCCCTTCCCCGCTCCCTATATATGGTCTAAGCACCGCTTCGCGCGGGGTCACTCCCGCCGCGGGGGCGAAGGACGCGCACAAGCGCGCCCTTTTTTTGTGTGCCGTCAGCCGGACAGCGATGCCGAAACGAACCGACATCAAATCGATCCTGATCATCGGCGCCGGCCCGATCGTCATCGGCCAGGCCTGCGAGTTCGATTATTCCGGCACGCAAGCCTGCAAGGCGCTCAAGGACGAGGGCTACCGGGTCATCCTGGTCAATTCCAATCCGGCGACCATCATGACCGACCCGGATTTGGCCGACGCCACTTACGTCGAGCCGATCACGCCGGAAATCGTCGCCAAGATCATCGAGAAGGAACGGCCCGACGCGCTGCTTCCCACCATGGGCGGGCAGACCGCGCTCAACTGCGCGCTCAGCCTGCGCAAGATGGGGACGCTGGAGAAGTTCAACGTCACCATGATCGGCGCCACCGCCGACGCCATCGACAAGGCGGAGGACCGCGAGCTGTTCCGCGACGCCATGACCAAGATCGGGCTGGAGACGCCGCGTTCGCATCAAGTCAAGTCTCTGGTGCAGGCCTTGCAGGCGCTCGACGACATCGGGCTGCCGGCGATCATCCGCCCCTCGTTCACGCTCGGCGGCACCGGCGGCGGCATCGCCTACAACAAGGCGGAGTTCATCGAGATCGTCGAGCGCGGCATCGACGCCTCTCCCACCAGCGAAGTGCTGATCGAGGAATCGGTACTGGGCTGGAAAGAGTTCGAGATGGAGGTGGTGCGCGACAGACACGACAACTGCATCATCATCTGCTCGATCGAGAACGTCGATCCGATGGGCGTGCACACCGGCGATTCGATCACCATCGCGCCGGCGCTCACGCTCACCGACAAGGAATACCAGGTGATGCGCGACGCCTCGATCGCGGTGCTGCGCGAGATCGGCGTCGAGACCGGCGGCTCCAACGTCCAGTTCGCCGTCAACCCTGTGGACGGACGCCTCGTGGTCATCGAGATGAACCCGCGGGTGTCGCGCTCCTCGGCGCTGGCCTCGAAGGCAACCGGCTTTCCCATCGCCAAAGTCGCCGCCAAGCTCGCCGTCGGCTACACCCTCGACGAGATCGCCAACGACATCACCGGCGGCGCGACGCCTGCGTCATTCGAGCCGACCATCGATTACGTGGTCACCAAGATTCCGCGTTTTGCCTTCGAGAAATTTCCCGGCGCCTCGAACGTGCTCACCACCTCGATGAAATCGGTGGGCGAGGCCATGGCCATCGGCCGCACCTTCCAGGAGAGCCTGCAGAAGGCGCTGCGCTCGCTGGAAACCGGCCTCACCGGCCTCGACGAGATCGCAATCGAGGGCTTCGACGCCGCCAAGGGCGCGGATGATGCCGACAACAAGGCGGCGATCCGCGCCGCGCTGGGCACGCCGACGCCGGACCGGCTGCTGAAGGTTGCCCAGGCGATGCGGCTCGGCGCCAGCGACGAACTGATCCACAACGCATGCCGCGTCGATCCGTGGTTCCTCGCCGAGATCCGCGGGCTGGTGGAGACCGAAGCCGAAATCGTGGCCAAGGGGCTACCGGAAACGGCAGGCGCCTTCCGCCGCCTCAAGGCCATGGGTTTTTCCGACAGCCGCCTCGCCAAACTCACCGGCGCAACACCCGAGGCGGTGACGAAAAAACGGCAGGGGCTCAAGGTGCGCCCGGTGTTCAAGCGCATCGACACCTGCGCCGCCGAATTCGCCTCGCCCACCGCTTACATGTATTCGACTTACGCGACGCCGTTTGCCGGCGTCGCCGCCGACGAGGCGCGGCCATCCGACAAGAAGAAGGTCATCATCCTCGGCGGCGGCCCCAACCGCATCGGGCAGGGCATCGAGTTCGATTATTGCTGCTGCCACGCCTGCTTTGCGCTCAAGGAAGCAGGCTACGAGACCATCATGGTCAACTGCAATCCGGAAACGGTGTCGACCGATTACGACACCTCCGACCGGCTCTATTTCGAGCCGTTGACGCCGGAAGACGTGCTCGAGATCGTCGACACCGAACGCGCCAACGGCACGCTGCACGGCGTCATCGTGCAGTTCGGCGGGCAGACGCCGCTCAAGCTCGCCGAGTCTTTGGAAAAGGCCAAAGTGCCGATCCTCGGCACTTCGCCGGACATGATCGATCTCGCCGAGGACCGCGAACGCTTCAAGACCCTGCTCGACAAGCTCAAGGTGCGGCAGCCGAAGAACGGCATCGCCACATCACCGGGTGCCGCCCGCGCAATCGCCGACGAGATCGGCTACCCGGTCGTCATTCGCCCGTCTTACGTGCTCGGCGGCCGCGCCATGGAAATTGTGCGCGACGGCGCCCAGCTTGACCGCTACGTGGTGCGGCTTGCGTCCGATCTCGGCCGGCCGAACGAACTCGTCGTGTCGAAAAAGAGCCCGCTGCTGATCGACCGCTATCTTTCCGATGCGACGGAAGTCGACGTCGATTGCCTGTGCGACGGCAAGGACCCCTTTGTTGCCGGCATCATGGAACACATCGAGGAGGCCGGCATTCATTCCGGCGATTCAGCCTGCGCGCTACCGCCGCATTCGCTGGACGAGAAGACGCTGGCCGAACTCGGGCGGCAGACCCGAGAACTCGCGCTCGCACTTCATGTCGTCGGGCTGATGAACGTGCAATACGCAATCAAGGACGGCGAGATCTATGTACTCGAGGTCAACCCGCGCGCCTCGCGCACCGTGCCGTTCGTCGCCAAGGTGATCGGGATCCCCGTCGCCAAGATCGCCGCCCGCGTCATGGCCGGCGAAAGCCTTGCCAGCTTCAAGCTGGTGCCCAGCCCTTACAAGCACCGCGCGGTGAAGGAGGCGGTATTCCCCTTCGCCCGCTTCCCCGGCGTCGACACCGTGCTCGGGCCGGAGATGAAATCGACCGGCGAGGTCATGGGCATCGACAGGTCGTTCGAGATCGCTTTCGCCAAGAGCCAGATCGGCGGCGGCACCAACTTGCCGCGCGGCGGCACGGTGTTCGTCTCGGTCAAGGACGAGGACAAGCCGCGCATCCTGCCGGCGGTGCGGCTGCTCGCGTCGCTCGGCTTCAAGACCATCGCCACCTCGGGAACCCAGCGCTATCTGGCGGAACAAGGGGTCCCCGCCGACAAGATCAACAAGGTGCTGGAAGGCCGCCCGCACATTGTCGATGCCATCAAAAACGGCGGTGTTCAGCTTGTTTTCAACACCACCGAGGGGGCCGCCGCGCTGCAAGATAGCCGCTCGCTGCGCCATGCCGCCCTCTTGCATAAAGTGCCGTACTACACCACTCTTTCAGGTGCCGTCGCGGCAGCGCAAGGCATAAAAGCCTATCTTGCGGGCGATCTCGAAGTCCGGACGCTGCAAAGCTACTTCGGCGGGCGGGCCTGACCGGTTTAACCGCAAGGGCTCGCGCGGGCTGCAAGGGGCTCCGAGCGGCGGCGCGTTAAGGCCGGGAGTTGCTACGGTTGCGGCGAAGTCAAAACCGGCCGCGATCGAAGCGTTTTTGTCCCGGCCGTCGGCGAACATGGCTCTGGCGCGCGGAAATCCGTGGCCGGAGTCGTATTACGAGTCGTAAGGGACGTTATTTTTTCGAGGTGGAAGGGGCTTGGCGGCGCGGAAGACGCGATCAAGTTGTTTCCGGCGTCCGCCAGGAGGAGATGAGACGATGGACAAGATTCCGATGACGGCCGCAGGCTACGCCGCGCTCGAAACCGAGCTCAAGCACTGCCAGCAGGTGGAGCGGCCCCGCATCATCCAGCAGATCACCGATGCGCGCACGCATGGCGACCTGTCGGAAAATGCCGAATACCACGCCGCCAAGGAGGCGCAGTCGCACAACGAGGGCCGCATCGCCGAGCTCGAGGACAAGCTCGCGCGCGCAGACGTGATCGACGTTTCCAAACTCAGCGGCGAAAGCATCACCTTCGGCGCAACGGTGACATTGGTCGACGAAGACACCGACGAGAAGAAAGTCTGGCAGATCGTCGGCGAGCCCGAGGCCAATGCGAAAGCGGGGAAGATTTCGATTACCTCGCCGCTCGCGCGCGCGCTGATCGGCAAAGGCAAAGGTACGTCCGTTGAGGTTGTCACACCCGGCGGCGCCAAGGCTTACGAAATCAAAAAAGTCGAATGGCGCTGACCCAGTCCGCCTGAAAACGGACTGGCCCCGGTCTGGCCACTAAAGCAGACCGGGGCCAGCGGGCGTGGGTTAGGGGATTCGTGTGGCGAACACCCTCACGCCGCTCAGCATCGTTACACGGACTGGTTGGCTCCGCAACCACTGTGGCTTACCGCCGGCGGAACCTTGGCCGCTAGTCGAGTGGAACCATGGCCGCATCCTTTGAATTGCGCAGCGTCAGCGAGGTCTTGACGTTGCGCACGTTCGGCGCGGCGGTCAGCTTCTCGACGAAGCCCTGAAAGGTCTTCAGATCGGGTGCGACACATTTGAGCACGAAATCGATTTCGCCGGAGAGCATCCAGCACTCGCGTACCAGCGGTTGTGCGCGCACGAAACGCTCGAAGGCCGCGAGGTCGGCCTCCGCCTGGCTCGAAAGGTGCACCATGGCAAAGACGGTGACCTCGTAACCGAGTTTTTTCTCGTCGAGCAGCGCGCGGTAGCCTTTGATGTAGCCGGCCTCCTCGAGTCCCCGCACACGACGCAGGCATGGCGGCGCTGAAATGCCGACCCGGCGCGCGAGTTCGACGTTGGTGATGCGGCCGTCGTCCTGCAGTTCCTTGAGTATCTTGCGGTCGATGGCATCGAGACGGGCGGGCAAGCGCAAAGCCTCCTGTAGCGCCGGCAAACGTGGGCGGAATATCCATACCGTGGAATAAAGTTTCGCGAAAGAAAATTGCGCGCGGAGCGGTGCCGGCCGACCGGCGCGGCGAAAGGCTGTGAACCGTGGGGGTTGCGTGCCTTGCATAGCTCGGCGAAAGACATAGATTGTTTGTGCATAAGAGCCGGCGCTGTCCGGCCGCGCGGGGGCCGAAACGAACCACCCCGCCGTCGCCCTTCAGGGGGGCGCAGGACATGACGAAAACAACTCACGCCAAGCTCGTGATCATTGGCTCGGGCCCCGCGGGCTACACCGCCGCGATCTACGCCGCGCGCGCCATGCTTGAGCCGATCCTGATCCAGGGCATCCAGCCCGGCGGGCAGATGACCATCACCACCGATGTCGAGAACTATCCGGGTTTTGCCGACGTCATCCAGGGGCCCTGGCTGATGGAGCAGATGCAGAAGCAGGCCGAGCATGTCGGCACCCGCATGGTGTTCGATACCGTGAGCAAGGCGGACCTTTCCAGCCGCCCGTTCCGCCTGCAATGCGACTCGGGCGAGGTCTATCTCGCCGACTGCCTGATCATCGCTACCGGCGCGCAGGCGCGCTGGCTCGATCTGCCCTCGGAGCAGAAGTTCAAGGGCTATGGCGTGTCGGCCTGCGCCACCTGCGACGGCTTCTTCTACCGCAACAAGGAAGTCGTGGTGATCGGCGGCGGCAACACCGCCGTCGAGGAAGCGCTGTTCCTCACCAATTTTGCCTCCAAGGTCACGGTAGTGCACCGGCGCGACGCGTTTCGCGCGGAAAAGATCATGCAGGAGCGCCTGTTCAAGAGCCCCAAGATCGAGGTGATCTGGGACAGCGTGCTCGACGATGTCATGGGCACGGACAACCCGCTCAAGGTCAACCGGGTACGGCTCAAGAACGTGAAGACCGGCACGCTGAGCGAGCGCAATGCCGACGGCGTGTTCATTGCCATCGGCCACCAGCCCTCCTCCGAGCTGTTTACCGGGCAGATCAAGATGAAGCCGTCCGGCTACATCGTCACCGGCGGAAATTCGACCACAACCTCCGTCAGCGGCGTCTTCGCCGCGGGCGACGTGACCGACGACATCTACCGGCAGGCGGTGACCGCCGCCGGGCAAGGCTGCATGGCGGCGCTGGAAGCGGAAAAGTTTCTCGCGGCGCGTGAGCATGAAAGGGCGGCGGCGGAATGACGACGGCGAGCGCCAATACCTCGATGGATTGGGACAAGCTGAAGGTGTTCCACGCCGCGGCCGAGGCCGGCTCCTTCACCCACGCCGGCGAGCGGCTGGGCCTGTCGCAATCGGCGGTGTCGCGCCAGGTTTCTGCGCTGGAAGGCGAGCTTTCGGTGTCGCTGTTCCACCGCCACGCGCGCGGCCTGATCCTCACCGAGCAGGGCGAACTGCTCTATCGCACGGCGCATGAAGTGTTCATGAAGCTTGAAGCCGCGCGCACCAAGCTGACCGACAGCCGCGAGCGGCCGAACGGCGAACTCAAGGTGTCGACGACGCCGGGCATCGGCGTGCATTGGCTCACCCCGCGGCTCGGCGAATTCCTCGATCTTTATCCCGACATTCACATCACGCTGATCACGTCAGAAGAAGAACTCGACCTCGCCATGCGCGAGGCCGACGTCGCCATTCGCCTGCGCCAGCCGACGCAACCGGACCTGATCCAGCGCAAGCTGTTCTCGGTGCACTTCCACGCCTACGCCTCGCCCGATTATCTCAAGCGCTTCGGCACGCCGCGCACGCACGACGAACTCGACAAGCACCGTATTCTTCTGCTTGGCGGAAACGTGCCGCCGCATTTCGCCAACCGGCGCTGGCTGGTCGAAGTCGGCCGCGACGCCAAGTCGCCGCGCACGCCGACGCTCTCCATCAACAACGTGCTCGGCCTATTGCGCGCCTGCCAGCGCGGGCTCGGCATCGCCATGCTGCCGGACTACCTGGTCGAGGAAAACGGCGGCCTGGTGCAGTTGTTCGGTGACGCCGACACGCTCGCGCTCGATGCGTTCTTCGTCTATCCGGAGGAACTCAAATCGGTGGCGCGCATTCAGGTCTTCCGCGATTTCCTCGTCGCCAACGCGCAGCGGTGGAATTTCTAGCGAGTGCGCTTCCGCGGAAATATTCTTCTTAAGACGGCGAAACGGCATGGCTGACATGCGGCTGGCTCTGTTGCTTGGGCATGGCGCCGCTCGCATACTTTTGGGTAGCTGTTGCGGCGGATTGATATCCTCCCAGAGTCGCCGTCGTGCAGCATGTTCCCCTCTGGAGTAGTTGCCGGCCCCCACGCCGGCATACTGAAACCGGGCCCCTCACGGGGCCCGGTTTTTTTCCCAAACAAGGGTGCCGGCGGACCCCGCCTCATTCACGAAGACGTCATCGCCAGGCGTCACATCCCGTGTAAGGAACCTGTGGGGAACCCCCGCCGTTGGATAGGACGAGGCCTCGCGGACGTGCGAATAGACGTGGGGTTCCAAGCCAGTGCAAAATAGCCACATAAGGTGGGCGATTCGAGTGGATTATTGGGAAATCCGTAACCAGCTTGGGACTATCGGTTACAATAGCTGTGGCAGCGTTGGCTTGGACGCGTTGGGCCGGCCCTGAGGAGAAAATAAGGTGAAAAGCGTGAAATTTGAGCGTCGGTTCGAGCGTCTCTTGGCCTCGAGCGCTCTCGGCTTGGGCCTCCTGCTCGCCGGCCACCCGGTTTTCGCAGACGAGACGGCAAAGCCGCAGACCGAGGTGGCGGTGCCGCTGCCCGATTACCCGCAGCCGATCAACGTCGCTCCGGACGCTAACACCGCGCCGCCCGCCGCCGAACCGGCGAAAGCCACGGCGCCTGCCGCCGAGCCGGCGAAGGCTGCCGCGCCCGCTCCGACCGTGACCGCCGACGCCAACAGCATGCTCGCCGATAGATTGCGCGACATCGTCACCGGCAAGCAGCTCGATCGCCTGGTCTCGCGCCGCGCCGAGCGCGAAGGCGTCGAACAATTTTACAAGGCGCGCGACTACAAGCCGCTGTGGGTGAGCGACGGCGCAGCCGGCGATCGCGCCAAGGCGGCGATCGCCTACCTGGCGCACGTCGACAGCGCCGGCCTCGATCCCAGCGATTATCCGGTGCCGAATTTCGCCGCCGCGACGACGCCCGACGCGCTCGCCGAAGCCGAGATCAAGTTCACCAATTCGGTGCTCACCTACGCGAGGCAGGCCGAGATCGGCCGCATCCATTTCAGCCGCGTCGGCGCCGACATCCAGTTCGATCTGGTCGGGCCGGAGCCGGCCAAGGTGCTGGCCAAGCTCGCCGAAGCAAGCGACGTCGGTGCAACGCTCGACAGCTTCAATCCGCCGCAGCCCGAGTTCAAGGCGCTGCAGGAAAAGCTCGCCGAACTGCGCAAGGGCCCCGTGGCCAAGCCGGAAGAGGAAAAGCCGAAGCCGGCCGTGCACGTCGGCGATGGCAAGATCCTGCGCCCGGGCATGAAGGACGCGCGCGTCGCCCAACTGCGCAAGCGGCTCGACCTTGCCGGCGACAAGGATTCAACCCTCTACGACGACGCGGTGCGTGACGCGGTCAAGGCGTTCCAGACCGGCGCCGATCTCGATGCCGACGGCAACCTCGGACCCAACACCGTGCGCGCGCTCAACGGCGAGCGTGCGGCCAAGCGTCCTTCCGCCGATCCGATCGACACGGTCATCGTCAACATGGAGCGCTGGCGCTGGCTGCCGCGCGACCTCGGCAACCCGCACGTGATCGTCAACGTGCCCGACTACAGCCTGTCGCTTTACAACAACGGCAAGGTCTTCTGGCACACCAAGATCGTCGCCGGCCAGCCGGCGAAGGCAACGCCAATGGTTTCGGCGGAGATGAAGTTCATCACCGTCAACCCGACCTGGAACGTGCCGCCGTCGATCATCGAGAATGAATATCTGCCCGCCTTGCAGGAGGACCCGCAGGCGCTCGACCGCATCGGCCTCAAGCTGACGCAGGACCCCGACGGCACCGTTCATATTTCGCAGCCGCCCGGCGCCGGCAACGCGCTCGGTCGCATTCGCTTCAACTTCCCCAATAAGTTCCTGGTCTATCAGCACGACACACCGGACAAGTACCTGTTCGCCCGCGAAAAGCGCGCCTACAGCCACGGCTGCATGCGGGTGCAGGATCCGTTTACGTACGGCGAGAAGCTCTTGTCGCTGGTCGATCCGGAAGGCCGCTACACCGAGGCGAAGTTGCAGAAGATGCTCGGCGACAACGAGATCAACATCAACTTCCCCAAGCCGGTCTGGGTGCACCTGACCTACCAGACCGCCTTTGTCGATTCTGACGGCAAGCTGCAATTCCGTGACGACGTCTATGGCCGCGACGCCCGCATGATCGCCATTCTCAAGGGCAGCGAGCGCAAGGTCGCCGATATCGCCATCGAACGCGCCAAGGACAGCTCCTCGAAGCCGGTGAAGATGCCGGTCGGCATGTACGGTGGGCCGAACCGCGGCTACGGCAACGGCTCGAATTTCTTCGACTTCCTCTTCGGCAGCACGCCGCCACGCGCTCAGGTGCCGGAGCAGCGGCCGCGCGGCTTCGTCAGAGGCTCGCGCACCGCTAACGACGGGCGTTACTATCCGATGCGCTGATCGCGCCTTGCGCTAACGAATTTCAGAACGCCGGCGGAGATTTCGCCGGCGTTTTGCTTTTCGTTCACAAAGCGGCGGGGAAACAGGACACCGCCCGCGATCCCTGGATCGGCAAAACGGCGGTGAGCCGGGATTGGTACAGGCGGGTGGACTTGAACCACCGACCTCTGGTTCCACAGACCAGCGCTCTAACCAACTGAGCTACGCCTGCACGGGCCGATGACGGCGGGCCGGAACCTAGGAGCCGAGTGCGCCCTTGGCAAGTTTCTTGGAAGGCTTGCATTTAGGCCCGGCAGCGGACGCCTCCGGCCAAGCAAAAAGCCCGGACGATGACCCGCCCGGGCTTTGGTTTCGCAAGTTTAAGCGAGCGGTCGCCGCAAATCAGGCGGCCTTGCTCATGGCCGAGGAGAAGCTCTCCTTGATCGGCGCGGCGGTATCGGTCGCGACTTTCTGCGCGCATTCGGCGAGGTCTTTGGCCTGCGCCGAAACGGTGTCGTACTGCGCGCGCAGGTAAGCGGTCGAAAGCTCGACCACCTCGGAATAGGACTTCGCCGAAATCAGTTCGGCAAACAGGTCGAACGCGGCGTTGCTGTTGGCGCGTGCGCTCTCGATCAACTTGAGGCCGTAGCCGCTGCAGCCCTTGGTCGCGGTCGAATAGGTGTCCTCGAGCGTGTCGGTCGCTTCCTCGGCGACGCTCTTCATCTTCTCGTAGTTCTCCTTGGCCTGCGCGATGCCCTTTTCGGCGAACTCGCGGAAGGCGGCGGGGACTTCCATCTTCGGGATCTCGAATTTCGGCATTTCGAACTTCGGAATTTCAAAGCTCGGGGTGCTGGAAGCAACGGGTTTCGGCTTGGTTTTCGGCGTCGCCGGGGCGATTTCGGGCATGGGACTATCCTTCGTTGGCGAGGGCGGCGTGGGTCGCGCTTGAGTGAGCTGCTGCCCTCGGCAAAGCGGCTCTGGCGCCTGATGTCAGACCCGCCGCCACGCGGTCTGTTTGAATACGGGTACGCCCAAGCAGGCGAGCCAGCAGCGGGATCGTGGAAACCATATAACATGGTTTTTGGTGCGTTGCAATAAAAATATTGCGTTGCACAATAACGTCACAAAACACCCCGCCGGGCCGGGACGGCGGCCAGCGTAATCGGCAATCCAGTAGCGAACGGCGGCCTAAATGCGGGCCTAGCCGGTCATTTTGGTCGCTTGCTTGCCCAATTCCTTGGCCTGCTCGGTCAGGGTCGCGATCTGGCCGCTGACGTACTCGCCGTGCAGCGCCATGACCTCCTTGGGATCCTTGGCGCGCAGCAGCTTCTGGGCGAATTCGAAGGAACTGGCGATATTGCGCTCGGCGTAGCGCATGGCGAGCGTCCCTACTTCCTTGACGCCGGTCTGGGTGGTAGCGGCCTGGTTCTCCGCCGTCTTGACGGCGTGCTGGGCGGCGGCAACGAAACTGTCGAAGGCTTGTTTGGCTTGCTCCACGCTCTTTTCGGCGAATTCCCGCATTTGCGGCGGCATTTCAAAATTCGCGGCGCTGTCTTTGGCCATGGCGGCCTCCTGCCTGAGCTTCCCCCGCGCTGGACGATTTAACCACATTCAACGCCGCTCGCCACTCCCGGGAATCGGCCCGGCCGGGCAAATTAACGTTACCGGCGCTTGGCTGGCGCCAAACGCGCCGATGCGTGGACCTCGGTTGGCGCCGGCCTTATTAAGAATTCATTAGCCGTATTGCGTGTGACGGGAATGAACGAAACTGAGGTCCCAGTTGCCGGCCTGAGCGATCCACGTCTCGCAGCCCATGCCCTGAGCCCGTTGCCGGTATGGCTGTGGAGCGCGGACGCGACCCGCATGCTGTGGGCCAATCCGACCGGCGCGGCAATATTCGGCGGCACCTCCCCCGGCGCGGTGACCGCGCTCCGTTTTGAGCCGCGCGAACCAGCCGCCGCGCAAGTTGCGCGCCTTGCCGGCACCTTGCCGCAAGGCGGCGCCGCGCGGCTCGAACGGCTGCGCGGCTTCGGCGCCAGCGTCGGCGGCCCGCTCACCTGTCTTTGCTCGCGGCATGTGCTGGATGGTGGTGAGGCCGCGGTGCTGATCGTCGCCACCGAGCGCGCCGGCCCGGATTTTCCCCTGGCCGACCGGGCGCGGCGGCTGCTCGCCGACTTCGGCACCGCGGCGGTCTTTTCCGCCGACGGCGAGTTGATCGAGGCCAGCGCCGCCGCCCGCCGGCGCCTCGGCACGCGCCGTCCTGGGCTGACGGCGCTCGGCGCGGAGAAGCTCGCGCGCGAGGCAACTCTCAACGGCGTCGCCGAAGGCAAAATTCCCGCAGGCCACATGATCCTGCGCCGGCTGGGCGCCGGCGCGACCATCGCGCTGATCCTGATCGAACCGGCCGCCGTTCCGGCAGCCGCCGCGGGAGACCTGCGCCCGTTGCGCCGTGCCGCGGAAACCCCCGATCCGCCGGCCCCGCCCAGGCTCACAAATTCGGCACAGCGTTCGACACTGCGCTTTGTCTGGCAGATCGACGCTGCCGGGCGCTTCACCATCGAGTCGGAGCAGTTCATCAAGCTGATCGGGCCGAAGGCCGCGGGGCTGCTTGGCCGCCCCTGGGCAGACATCGCCGGCGAACTCCGGCTCGACGGCAAGGGCGAGGTGGCGCAGGCGCTGGCCTCGCGAAATACCTGGAGCGGGATCGTCGTGGCCTGGCCCGCCGATGGGAGTTCCGACCGGATACCCGTCGAGATGGCCGGCCTGCCGGTGTTTGACCGCGACCGTGAGTTTAGCGGCTACCGCGGCTTCGGTATCTGCCGCAACCTTGAGCGGCTCGCCGCGCACACCGCGCGGCCGGTTGCCGAGGCGATCTCGGCGCAAATTTCCAATGCCAATGTGCTGCCGTTTCCGGCGCCGAAACCGACTGAACCGACGTTAAGCCCAATCGAGCAAGCCACGTTTCAGGAGCTCGGGCGCAATCTGAGCGACCGCCTGAAAAAGACCGCGGGCCGGGACGTGCCGGCGCAGATGGACGACGATTTCGGGCCCGAAATCGTTGCCCCGGCCCCGCCGGTACCGGCGCCGCCGCGGCAGGCGCGCAATGACGAGGCCGCGCGCGACACCCAGGAAGCGCGCCCGATCCTCGACCGGCTGCCGATCGGCGTCCTCGTCTACCGCCTCAACAATCTCGTCTACGCCAACCGCGCCTTTCTCGATTGGACCGGCTTTGCCAGCCTCGACGCGCTCGCTGACGCCGGCGGGCTCGACAGCCTGTTCATCGAGAGCAAGGTCACGCCGGCGGCGAAAGGCGGCAATGGCGGCAAGACGCTGACCATCAGCACACCCAACGGCAGGCAGATGCCGGTGGAAGGCAGCCTGTTCAGCATCACCTGGAACGGCGACAACGCGCTGGTGCTGATGCTCAACACCGCGCCGGCGATTGCCGCGGCCGGCAGCAAGGAAACGGAAGCGGCGCTGCGCCGCGTCGAGGATGAAATCCACGAACTCAAGGCCATTCTCGATACCGCGACCGACGGCGTGCTGGTTCTCGACCGCGGCGGCCGCGTGCTCTCGGCCAACCGCAGCGCCCAGGCGCTGTTCGGCTACGGCACGCAGACTTTCGCCGCGCTGACCTTCGGCGAGCTGTTCGCGCCGGAAAGCCGCCGCACGGCGCTCGACTATCTCGAGCGCCTCGCGGATGAAACGCCGCTGCTCAACGAGGGCCGCGAGCTTATCGGCCGCGTGCGCCAGGGCGGGCTGGTGCCGCTTTACGTGACCATGGGGCGCATCGAAGACGGCGATAAATTCTGCGCGGTCATCCGCGACGTCACCGCCTGGAAGCGGACCGAGGAAGAATTGATCAATGCCCGCCAGCAGGCGGAAAAAACCTCCGCGGCAAAGTCAGAATTCCTCGCCAAGATCAGTCACGAAATCCGCACCCCGCTCAATGCCGTCATCGGCTTTTCCGAGGTGATGCTGGAGGAGCGATTCGGGCCGCTCGGCAACGAGCGCTACCGGCAATACCTCAAGGACATCCATACCTCGGGCGGACACCTCATCTCGCTGCTCAACGATCTGCTCGACCTGTCGAAGATCGAGGCCGGCAAGCTCGAACTGAGCTTCGTCAGCGTCAATCTCAACGATCTCGTGCAGCAAGGCGTCGCCATCATGCAGCAGGAAGCAAACCGCGAGCGCGTCATCATTCGCTCCTCGCTCGCCACGGGGCTTCCGGCGATCGTCGCCGACGCGCGCTCGGTGCGCCAGATCGCGCTCAACCTGCTGTCGAATTCGATCAAGTTCACCGGCGCCGGCGGGCAGGTCATCGTGTCCACGGCGCTGACCGGCGAGGGCGAAGTCGCCCTGCGCGTGCGCGACACCGGCCCCGGCATGAGCGAACAGGAATTGCAAACCGCGCTCGAGCCGTTCCGCCAGCTTTCCACCTCGAGCCGCTATGGCGCCAATGGAACCGGGCTTGGCCTGCCGATCACGAAGGCGCTTGCCGAAGCCAATCTCGCGCGCTTCCGCATTACCAGCCGGCCCGATACCGGAACCCTGGTCGAGATCCTGTTCCCGGCCACCAAGGTGCTGGCGCAATAGGCGGGCGTCCGGCTAGACTTGCCCGTCATGCGTGGGGCGTTGCGTTTCGCGGCTATCCTTCTTGGCGTGTCGGTGCTGACGCCGGCAGCGCGCGCGGCCGAGCCGGTCGATTTGTTGCTGGTGCTGGCGGCGGATGTATCGCGCAGCGTCGACCAGACCAAGTTTCAGTTGCAGCGCGACGGCTATGCCGTGGCAATCTCCAATCCGCGAGTGCTCGAGGCGATCCGCTCCGGCTTTAATGGCCGCATCGGCGTGCTGTTCGAGGAATGGTCCGGAGTTGGCAACCAGAAGGTGGTGATCGACTGGACCATCATCGACGGTGCAAAGACCGCCCAGGCCTTTGGCGACCAACTGCTCGAATTGCCCCGTTCGTTTGCTGACCGCACCTCGATCAGCGGCGCCATCGACTTTGCCGTCGAGCAACTGGCGCGGGCGCCGTTTACGGCGAAGCGCCGCACCATCGACGTCTCCGGCGACGGCACCAACAATGCCGGACGCGATATCCTCGCCGCGCGCGACGAGGCGTTGGCGCAAGGTATTACCGTCAATGGTCTGGTCATCCTGAGCGAGCGGCCGCTGGCCTGGAACCCCGAGCACACCAACCCACCCGGCGGCCTGGCCAATTATTACCGCGACCACGTGACCGGCGGCCCCGGGGCCTTCGTCATGGAAGCCAAGGACTTCAACTCATTCGGGCAAGCCATCATCAATAAAATGGTGGCCGAAATCGCCGCTCGCGAGACGGTACGCGCGCGCTTTGCAGCGAGATCGGCCCGGCCTTGAAAGGGTCACAGACGCCGCCCATTGGTTGGCGCCTGTTAAGCCGGTGGGTATAGTCCTGCGGCATTCGGGAAATCGCTGGAAAATCATCCCTTTGACAGTTGCCTCCGGGTTCAGACGCCTAGCAATCGGCCTTGCCGCGGTGATCGTGCTCGGCGCCGCGGCGCTTGCCGCCGCGACCGCGCTGATCTCGCGCGATTCGGTCCGCGCTCAGGCGATCGCCGAGATCCGCGCCGTGACCGGCTTGAGTCCGATAGTGCGCGGCGAGACCAGCGTATCGCTGTTCCCGCGCGGCAGTGTAAGCTTTGCAAATGTCGCGCTCGGTGACGAAGCAAAGCCCGCGCTGACCGCCGAACGGCTGACCGCCCGCTTGCGCTTCTTCCCGTTGCTGCGTGGCCGCGTGGAAATCGCGGACGTATCGATGGAACACCCGGCCATCGACGTAACTCTGGAGCCGAACGGGCATTCCAACTGGTCGGGGCTGATCGAGGCGCTGGCCCGCAGCCAGACCCCCAACGCGCCGCGCGTCGCCGCCTTCACCGAGATCAGGATCGTCGGCGGCGCCGTCACCGTGCGCGAGCCCGACCGAAACCTCTCCGAAACGCTCGACGACATGCAATTGTCGCTGGCCTGGCCGTCGATCTCGAAGACTTTCGGCGCCACCGGCCGTTTCGTCTGGCATGGCGAGCCGGTTGACATGAGTCTTGCGCTCGGCGACTTCGCCGCGGCGCTGAACGGCAAGCGCTCCGGCCTCAAGCTGCGGCTTGCCGCCGCGCCGATCAAAGTCGCCTTCGACGGCGCCATCGGCATGCAGCCAACGCTGAAGATCGAGGGCACCGTCGCCGCCGATTCCTCCTCGCTGCGCGACGCGCTGGTTTGGACCGGGCAGCAGCCACTTCCCGGGGGCGGCTTCGGCCGCTTTGCCCTCAAGGCGGTAACCGACGTGGTCGGCGGCACCATCGGCCTGACCAACGTCAATATCGAACTCGACGGCAACACCGCCGAGGGCGTGCTCAATTTTGCCACCGACGGGCGCAAGACGCTGCAAGGCACGCTCGCCGCCGATACCCTGGATGTCTCGCCGTACATGTCCACTGTGCGGCTGCTTACCGCCAACCAGCGTGAATGGAGCGGTGGCCGCCTCACACTGGATGGCCTCGCCGGCATGGATGTCGACCTGCGCCTGTCGGCCGCCAATGTGGTGCTGGCCAATGCCAAGATCGGCCGCACGGCGATCGCCGCCAATCTGCGCGGCGGCCAACTAACCCTCACCGTCGGCGAGGCGCAGGCCTATGGCGGGGTCATCAAGGGCTCACTCGCGCTCGCCAATTTCGACAACGGCGTCGACGTCAAATCGCAGTTGCAATTCAACGACGTCGATCTGGAATCCTGTCTCGGCCAGTTGTTCGGCCTGCACCGGCTGGAGGGCAAGGGCAATATCGGCTTTACCGTCGAAGGCTCGGGCCCAAGCGTGCTCGGCGTCACCCGCACACTGAACGGCACCGCGACGCTGACCGGCGAGAACGGCGCGCTGGCAGGCATCAACATCGAGCAGCTGCTGCGGCGCCTTGAGCGGCGCCCGCTGTCCGGCGGCGGCGAATTCCGCAGCGGGCGCACGCCGTTCGACAAGATCACGGTGGCGATGAAGGTGAGCCAGGGGGCAGTGAAGGTCGAGGACGTGAGGATGGAAGGCGCGTCGGTGCACCTCGTCATGGCCGGCTCCGCCTCGATCCCCGAACGCGAACTTGATCTCAAGGGTACGGCCGCGCTGGTCACCGCGGATCGCGCCGGCGCACCGCCGTTCGCTTTGCCCTTTGTGGTGCAGGGCTCGTGGGACGATCCGATCATGCTGCCGGATGCCGAAGCGCTGATCCGCCGCTCCGGCGCCGCGGCGCCGCTGCTCAACGCGGTGCGCGAACGCAGCACCCGCGATGCCGTGCGTTCGGTGATCGAACGGCTGACCGGCGCGCCGCCCGCACCGGCCCCGGCGGCGGCGATTCCCGCAGCCGAGCAGACCGCCGCGCCTGCGGCTGCGGCTTCGACGCCAAATCCACAACAATAAATTCGAACGGATCAAGCTACCGGCGGCGACTCGAGGTCCGCATCGGGCAGCGTCTGCATGCTGCGGCGTGGCGCCGGCCCGTAGTAACCTTCGAACTGAACGCTTTCACGCGGTTTGAGCAGAATCGACACCAGCCGGTCGAGCAACGCCTTGGCTGACACCGGCTTGCAGAGAAACTCGTTCACGCCGAGCTTGATTGCTTCGATGATTCTCCAGCGCTCGCCGTGGGCGGTGAGCATGATGATCGGGATATCCGGCGTCGGGAACACGCCGGGCGAGCGCACGATGCGCACCAGCTCGGCGCCGTTGAGCAGCGGCATTTCCCAATCCAGCACCACGACGTCGGGCGCGGCGTTGCGGATCATCTCCAGACCGGCGATGCCGTCGGCGGCGTCGAACACGTTCTTGACGCCGATATTGTGCAGCAGGTTGCGCACCAGCTTGCGCATGAATTGATTGTCGTCGATCACCAGCACGCCAAGCTGCTGGATCAGGACTTCGGCCTGCTTGGCACTAATCGACATGACGGAAACTGCCCCGGCGACAAAAGCGATTCTCGGCCACAATCCTCACCGGCGCGTTAACGTGCGGGCTACTGCATCCTTCCAGCCTGCATACTTGCGGTTGCGCGTTGGCTCATCCATGCGCGGCAAGAACCGCCGCTCGAGACGCCATTGCGCGGCAAAGCCCTCGAGATCGGGGCAAAGCCCGGCGGCACGGCCGGCGAGATAGGCGGCGCCCAGTGAGGTCGTCTCCATGACGGCCGGACGATCGACCGGGCTCGCCAGAATATCGGCGAGGAACTGCATCGCCGTATCGCTGGCGGTCATGCCGCCGTCGACCCGCAACACCGTCTCGGCGCCTTGCGCCTGTGGCCAATCGGCGTGCATGGCTTCGAGCAGGTCGCGGGTCTGGTAACCGACCGCCTCCAGCGCCGCCCTGGCAAACTCGGCGGCACCCGAATTACGACTGAGCCCAAAAATCGCGCCGCGTGCCTGCGCATCCCAATAGGGCGCGCCGAGGCCGACAAAGGCGGGAACGAGGTAGACCTCTTCGGCCGGATCGGCGCGCGCCGCCAGCGCGCCAATGTCAGAGGCCCTGGCGATGAGCTTGAGGCCGTCGCGCAGCCACTGCACCGCGGCCCCGGCAATAAAGATCGCGCCTTCCAGTGCATAAGTGCGCTTGCCCTCGAGCTGATAGGCGATGGTCGTGAGCAGCCGGTTGCGCGAGGCGACGCGTTGCGCGCCGGTGTTGAGCAGCGCAAAGCAGCCGGTGCCGTAGGTCGACTTCATCATGCCGGGCGCAAAGCAGCCCTGCCCGATGCTGGCCGCCTGCTGGTCGCCGACCATGCCGAGAATTGGTATCGCGCCGCCGAATAGGCCGGGCTCGGTGGTGCCGAAATCGCCGGCGCAGTCGCGGACCTGCGCCAGCATGGCCGGCGGCACGCCGAACAGCCGGCACAGCTCCGCGTCCCATTGGCCACTGCCGATGTCGAGCAGCAGCGTGCGCGCGGCGTTGCTGGCGTCGGTCGCATGAACGCGTCCGCCGGTGAGCCGCCAGAGCAGGAAGCTGTCGATGGTACCGAAGGCAAGGCGGCCCGCTTGCGCCGCCGCCCGCGCGCCGTCGACGTGCTCGAGCAGCCAGGCGATCTTGCTTGCGGAAAAATAGGGATCGAGCAGCAGTCCGGTCGCGGCGGCGATCCGCGGTTCGTGGCCTGCGCGACGCAGATCGTCACAGGCGCCGGCGGTGCGCCGATCCTGCCAGACGATGGCGTTGTGGATCGGCCTGTCGGTGGCGCGGTCCCAGATGATCGTGGTTTCGCGCTGGTTGGTGATGCCGATGCCGGCGACATCGCTGGCGCTGAGAGCGGCTTTGGCCATAGCTTCGCGCACGGTTGCGACCGTCGCCGTCCAGATTTCGTCCACATCGTGCTCGACCAGGCCCGGCGCCGGATAGATTTGCCGCAGTTCCTGCTGTGCCGAAGCAAGCGGCCGCAGCGCCGAATCGAATGCGATCGCCCGCGTCGACGTCGTGCCCTGATCGATGGCGATAAGTGCGGTCGGCAAGACCTGTCCCCCGGCACGGCCTTTAGCGGCGAGCGGAGACTAGTTCACCAGCACCAGTTTGACGATTGCCTCGTCGGTATCGGCGTGGATGGTGGTCATGTTGCGCGGCGCCGGCCCGTAATAATTGCCGGTCTGCACCATCGGCCGCGGCTTGGTCAGCACCGCCACCAGGCGGTCCTGCAACGACTTCGACGACACCGGCTTGAGCAGGAATTCGTTGACACCGATGGAAACGGCCTCGACCACGCGTTTGCGCTCGCCGTGGCCGGTGAGCATGATGATCGGGATATTCGGGTATGGAAAGGTTTCCGGCGAGCGCACCATGCGGACAAAGCCGGCGCCGTCGAGCCCCGGCATTTCCCAGTCGACGATGACGATATCGGGCACCACGGTGCGGATGGCTTCGAGGCCGGACGGCCCATCCTGCGCTTCGTAGATCGTGCGCACGCCGATGCTCATCAGTAACGTACGCACCACCTTGCGCATGTAATATTCGTCGTCGACCACAAGCACCTTGGTCGAGGCGAATTTCGCAGCAAGCTTTGCGTCGGTCGACATCGGACCCCAGCTTCCATCAAGACGAGCAGCGACTGAAACAATAAAGCACAATGGTATGGCGGTATTCTAAAGTGGGCTTCGACAATTGCAGTGCTCGCCTTAACGCTTGCGAAACCATCAGCGCGGCGGTTCGCCGACGAGATCGGCGATATATTTCCCAAGCGACGCGCGCTCCTGCGCCGTCGCGATGAGGCCGAGCTTGCTGCGCCGCCAGAGCACATCCTCGGCGCTGCGCGCCCATTCGCTCTCGACCAGATAATTGACCTCGGCGCCGGTCAGGTCGCCGCAGAAGAACGGCCGCAGGTCGTGCATACCTTGCGCATTGCCGAGGATGCGCTCGAGCCGCGTGCCATAGGCGCGCACCAAGCGCCTGGCGTGCGGCTCGGAGAGGAACGGCCAGCGGCCGAGTGTCTGCGCCACCTGGGCGTAGAAGCCGTCGACCGGAAAATCTCCGCCCGGCAGGCTCGATTGCGCCGTCCACGGCGGCCGCGCCGCGAAATAGGAAAGCTGCGCCAGCGCCGTTTCGGCGAGCCGCCGGTAGGTCGTGATTTTGCCGCCGTAGACCGTCAGCAACGGCGCCCCTTGCACCGGTGCGTCGAGGTCGAGCACATAGTCGCGGGTGACGTCCTCCGGCTTGTCGGCGCCGTCGTCATAAAGCGAGCGCACGCCGGCGAAAGACCAGACCAGTTCATCCGGCGTCACCCGGTCGCGGAAATATTCGTTCACGGCCTCGCACAGATAAATCACCTCGCTCGGCGCCGGCGTCGGCGAGGCAAGATCGCCGACGAAGACCTGGTCGGTCGTGCCGATGAGCGTGAAGTCGTCGCCGAACGGCAGCACGAAGACGAACCGTCCGTCGACGGCCTGCAGAAGGTAAGCGCATTCGTGCTGGAAGCGCCGGCGCACGACGATGTGGCTGCCCTTGATCAGCCGCGCCGGCGTCTTCAGCGGCAGCCGCAACGCGGTTTCAGCGACCTGCCCGATCCAGGGGCCGGCCGCGTTGACCAGCACGCGGGCCGTTGCGGTCTGCCGCTTGCCATTCGCATTGAGCACCAGATTCCAGTGCTCGCCGCGCTCGGCGCGGGTCAGCCGTGTGCGGGTGCGGATATCGGCGCCGCGCTCGGCGGCGTCGAGCGCGTTGAGCACGACGAGGCGCGCGTCATCCACCCAGCAGTCGGAAAATTCAAAACCGGAGCGGAAGATCCGCTTCATGGGTTGGCCGACCGGATTGTGTGTCAGATCGATGGTGCGCGTCGCAGGCAGCAGCTTGCGGCCGCCGAGATGGTCGTAGATGAACAGGCCGAGCCGCAGCAGCAACGCCGAGCGCCGGCCGGGCAGCGGCGGCAGCACCAGACGCAGCGGACGAATGACATGCGGCGCCATGCGCAGCAGCACCTCGCGCTCGGCAAGCGCCTCATGTACGAGCCGGAAGGCGCCATGCTCGAGATAGCGAAGGCCGCCGTGGATCAACTTGGTCGAGGCCGAGGAGGTGCCGGAGGCAAGATCGTTTTGCTCAACCAGCAGCACGCGCAGGCCGCGGCCCGCGGCATCGCGGGCAATCCCCGTTCCGTTGATGCCGCCGCCAATGATGGCGAGGTCGAAGTCGGCCATGGCTGTTGATGTGTGCGCTGATTCGGCAACGAACGCCGCAGATTCGGCGGCTTTTCGTGCACTATCTTGGGGGTTGCGCGTTAACGCCGATTAAAGCCCGAGTTTTCCGCCGGCGGTTGCCTGGGGCGCGCGGCAGTCTTAGTTTGCGTTCCAAGGACCGTTTATGCCCTCCCCCCGCCTGCTCGTCATCGAAGGAAACGCGCCGGAAGGCCTTGCCGAACACGTCGCTGTGGGCGGCACCCCGGCGCATCAAGGCTATTCCAACCTGCTGCGCGAGTTGCTGCCAGGCGCCATCGTCGACTCCGCCCATCCGGCCGACACCGCCGCCACATTGCCCGACGGGCAAGCGCTCGAAGGTTATGACGGCGTCGCCATTACCGGCTCATCGTTGCATATCTATAGCGGCGGCGCCGAGGTGACCCGGCAGATTGAACTTGTCCGCGCCGCGCTTGCGACCGGCACGCCGGTATTCGGCTCATGCTGGGGCTTGCAGGTCATCACCGCGGCGACCGGCGGCGTCGTGCGCAAAAACCCCAACGGCCGCGAAATCGGATTCGGCCGCAGTATTCGCCTGACCGAAGCCGGGCGTAAACATCCGATGTATGCAGGCAAGGCCGAAGTGTTCAATGCGCCGACGGTGCATCTCGACGAAGTGGAAACGCTTCCCCCAGGCGCCACCGTGCTCGCCACCAACGCCATCTCGGCGGTGCAGAGCGTCGAAATCCGCACACCTGCGTCGGTCGCCTGGGCGGCGCAGTATCATCCCGAATACCCATTGCGCGAATTGGCAGCGATCGTGCGCCGCATCGGCACGCGGCTGCTGAGTGAGGGCTTCTTCAAGGACCCCGCCGACATCGACACTTTCGCGCAGGATCTCGATACGCTCGACCGCGATCCGGGCTGCAAGCGGCTCTCGTGGCGTTACGGCATCAGTCAGAACGTGCTCGACAAGAAGTTGCGCGTTAGCGAAGTGGCCAACTGGATCGAGTACCAGGTGCTGCCGACGCGGGTGAAACGGGGACGCGGCTGATGGAATTCTCCGGGCGCACCGTTGTGGTGACCGGCGGCACCGGCGCGCTGGGCACGGCGGTGGTCGGCGCACTCCTCGATTCGGGCGCCGCCTGTATCGTGCCTTACGTGCACGAGGCCGAGGCGCAACGCTTTCCTCACCGCGACAAGGCCAAGCTGATCGCGGCCGGCGACCTGGCCGACGAAGCCGTGGTCGCCAAGGTCTTCGCCGGCGTGACGCCGTGGGCGTCGATCCACATCGCCGGCGGCTTTGCCCCGGGCAAGGTGGCGGATACGGGCAAGCCGGCGCTGATGGCGCAGCTCGATGGCAATCTGGTCTCCTGCTTCCTGTGCTGCCGCGCCGCGGTCAACGCCATGCTGGCGGGCAACCAGGGGGGCCGCATCGTCAACGTCACGGCGCGACCGGCGCTCGAGCCGCGCCTGGGCGCCGGCATGACGGCCTATACGGTCGCCAAGACCGGCGTTGCCGCGCTCACCGCGGCGCTGGCCGAGGAAGTGGCCAAAGACGGCATCCTGGTCAACGCGGTCGCCCCCTCGATCATGGACACGGCGGCTAACCGCGCGGCCATGCCCAAGGCCAATTTCGACGCCTGGCCAAAGGTCGAAGATGTGGCGGCAACGATCGTGTTTCTGGCATCGCCGGGAAACCGCGTCACCCGCGGGGCGATCGTGCCGGTCTACGGAAAGTCGTAAAGGGTCAGCCGGCGACCGGAACAAGCTCCAGCGACGGCCGCAGCAGGCGCTGCACGGCGCTCGAGGCAACCACGGTGCGTCCTTCGGCAAAGGCCTCGTGGTTCTTCTCGATATCGCCGAGGTCGTACTGGTAGTTGACCATCAGGCCATGGGCCTGGGCCATCGCCTTGTCGGAGGTGTCGGCCAGCCAATTGATCCTCTCGAGCCGCGCGCCGTTGCCGAGATGGAAGCGTGCCACCGCATCGAGCGGCAGCCCGCGCGGCGAGCGCGCGCGCAGGAAATAGAAAGCGGCCGCGCGCAGCAGCGGCTCCTGAAGCCGCGCCGCCTTTTCGCCGTCGCGCCACCAATCGGCATCGTCGAGCAACCCGAATAGCTCCTTGTCGCTGGCGCCGAGCGCATTCGATGTCTCGGAGGCGCGCTCGAGCTTGAGCCAGTCGGCAAAGCTCGTCACCGGCGACAGCGTGACGAAGGTGGCGAGCTTCGGCATCTCGCGGTTGATGTCCTCGACCACCTGCTTGATCAGGAAATTGCCGAAGGAGACCCCGGCGAGGCCGCGCTGGCAGTTGGAGATCGAATAAAACACCGCGGTGCGCACCTTGTCGGACTCGACGATTTCGCGGCCGGTGGCAAGGATCGGCGCAATCGCGTCGGGAATTTCACGCGCCAGCGCCACCTCGACGAAAATCAGCGGCTCGTCCACCAGCGCCGGATGGAAGAAGGCGTAGCAGCGCCGGTCCGGCGGATCGATGCGGCGGCGCAGGTCTTCCCAGTCGCGGATGGCGTGCACCGCCTCGTAGCGGATGATCTTCTCCAACACGATCGCCGGCGTCGACCAGTCGATGTGCCGCAACACCAGAAAGCCACGGTTGAACCAGGAGGTGAACAGATGCACGAAGTCATCGTCGACCGCCGCCAGATCTTCGCGATGGTCGAGCGCGTCCATGAGCTGCTCGCGCATGCGCACCAGCGCGGCGGTGCCGCCGGGCGCCAGATTGAGGCGGCGGAACAGTTCCTGCCGTCGCGGCTCGGAGGCGGCGTGTACGTCGGCGGCGGTCGCGTCGGAGGGCTTCTCGCGCCAGGCAGCGATCGCCCGCTCCATGCGCTCGGGATCGGTGCCGAAGCGGCTCGCCAGCGCCTCGAAAAACGCGATGCGCGGGCCGATGGTCAGTGTCGTGTAGTGCGAAAGAATTTCACGGGCGAGCGCGACGCCGGAGGCCTCGCCGCGCCCGGACAGCAAATCCTCGCACAATTCGATCAGGCTTTCCGAGCGCGCCGAAGCTGACACGCGCCCGCCGCGGCCACGTTCGAGCAGCGCGCGGCCGCGTTCGGAAATGGTCTGCAGCAGTTCCCCGAAAAACGAGGTGTTCATCCGTTGTCCCAAGGGCTGACGCCCTCATCGTCCCGCTACTTGCCCGCGCCCATCAGGTAATTCGGCAGCCATGTGGCGATTTCAGGAAAGAAGCACAAGATCACGATCGCCAACATCATACATATGACGTAGGGGAACGTTCCCCACATGACCTTCGCCAACGGAACATCCGGGGCGATTGCGTTCACGATGTAGATGTTAAGCCCTACCGGGGGATGAATAAGCCCGATTTCCATATTGATGGTTAAAATGACGCCGAACCAGACCGGATCGAATCCGGCGGCGGTAATAATCGGCAGCAAAATCGGCGATGTCATCAGGATGATCGCCGCCGGCGGAATGAAAAACCCGCAGACCAGCAGGAACAGATTGATCATAAACATCAGCACCCAGGGATTGAAGTGCGCATCGGCAATCGACTGCGCCAGCGTCTGGGTGACGTAGAGCGACGTGAGCATGTAGCCGAACAGCACCGCGGTCGCGATGATGGTGAGGATCATCACCGACTCGCGCATGGTGTCGCGCAGGATGTGCCAGATCTGATCCGGGCGCCAAAGCCGGTAGATCAGGACCGCGAGGATCAGGCACAGCGCCGCGCCGACGCCGGCCGCTTCCGATGGTGTCGCCACGCCGCCGTAGAGCGCATACATGACGCCAAGGATGATGGCGAGAAACGGCGCGATCTTGGGGATCGAGGTGAACTTCTCCTTCCAGGTGTAGCGGAAGTTCTCGGCGTGCGAGCGAAAGCCTTTGCGCCAGATGGCAAAGATCGTCCAGATCATGAACAGCGCGGTCAGCATGAGGCCGGGTATGATTCCGGCGATGAACAGACGGCCAATCGAGGTTTCGGTGGCGATGCCGTAGAGGATAAAGGTCACCGAGGGCGGGATGAGAATGCCGAGTGTGCCGCCGGCGCAGATTGAGCCGGTCGCGATCTCGTCGGGGTAACCGCGCCGGCGCATCTCCGGGATACCCATCTTGCCGATGGCGGCGCAGCAGGCGGGCGACGAGCCGGTGAGCGCGGCAAAGATCGCGCAGGCGCCGATGTTGGACACCACCAGCCCGCCGGGCACGCGGTAGAGCCAGCGGTCGAGCGCCTCGTAGAGGTCCTTGCCGGCGGGCGACGAACCGATCGCCGCCCCCATCATCACGAACATCGGGATCGCCACCAGCGTGAATTCATCCAGGCCGGACCAGAAGGTCTCGGCCACGACATGCAGGCTGTCGAGGCCCTGGAACAGCACGAGAAACGAAATCGCGATCACGCCGAGGCCGAAGGCCACCGGGATGCCGGATACCAGCATCAATAGAGTAGTGACGAGAACGATGGATCCTTGCGAGGCCGGGTTCATGTGCTCGACTCCAGCGCTTCCTGCGCCTGCATGCGCGCCACGTCCTCAGGACTTTGTTGCGGGGCAATGCCGAAGGGCTCGGCGCGCCCGGTCAGCAAGCTGATCAATTCGACAACGTATTGCAGGAGCAGGAGCCCGAGGCCGACGGGCATCGACAGGTAGGGAATCCACAGCCGCGCCCGCCACACGGTGTTGGACAGCCACCCCTCGGAATAGGCCTGGTACCAATACGCCGTGCACAGAATAAAAATGACGGAGCAAAACCCGATCGCCATCAGCATGGTCACCAGCGCCAGCCAGAACCGCGCGCGTGGCGGCAGATAGAGCGGAAGGATATCGACGTTCACGTGCCCGCGCGTCATCAGGACATAGGAACTGGCGATGAACGTCGCGCCGACGATGCAGTACGTCACGGCATCGATCTGCCAGATCGTCGTGCGATTGAGGATGTAGCGCTCGACGACGATGTCGCAAATGATGAGCACGGCGGCGGCGATAAGCAGCGCGCCGGCGATTCCGGCGACACGCGACAAAAATTTTACGGCGCGGATGAAGCTGTCCATGGAGTGCCCGTAGCCCTGGATGGCGGGAAGAAGTCAGAGAAAAACGGCCGGCGGAAGAACCCGCCGGCCGTCAATCAAGCCGCGGCTATTTCACCGACAGAGCCTCGTCGATCAGCTTCTGCCCGTTGGGCACGTCCTTGGCGAACTGCGCGTATGAGCTCTTCTTCGCCACGTCGAGCCAGGCGTTGTAGTCGGCATCGCTCAGGGTCACGACCTTGGCCTTGTGATCCTCGAAAGCCTTGACCGCGTCCTTGTTGATGCTATCGGCCTTGGTCTCGAAATAGGCCTGCGCCTTCTTGCCGGCGGCGATGAGAACGTCCTGCTGCTTCTTGTCGAGCTTGTCGAAGCTCTTCTTCGACATCAGCAGTGGCTGGTACATGAACCACAGCGCGTTGGTTCCGGGCGCGGTGAGACAGTCCGCGACTTCGTAGAGACGCATGGAATTAAAGGTCGACAGCGATGTATCGGTCGCATTCACGACGCCGGTCTGGAAGGCGTTGTAGATTTCGTTCGACGGCGGGGAGACGATCGAAGCACCGGCCAGTTGCCACATCGAGGCAAAGGTCGGGCCCGCGGCGCGGAACTTCATGCCTTGCAGATCGGACGGCTTCTGAATGCAGACGCCCTTCGAGGCCATGCCGCCCGCGAACCATGCGTCGGACAAGACGATAACGCCGCGCTTCTCGATCTCGGCGCGGATGTCTTTCATGAATTGCGATGCGTTGATGCGCTTGGCGCGATCCTGGCTGCGGATCAGTCCCGGCATGAGCGTGGCGCTGAACACCGGCGCCTTGCCGCTGGCATAGTCGAGGGGGAAAACGGCCATGTCGAGCTGGCCGTTGGCCATCGCATTCCACTGGTCGTTCGGCTTGAACAGCGACGCACCAGGATAGACCTGGACGTCGAGGCCGACATTGGCGTCCTTGGCTTCCTTGGCGACGATCTGCGCCATATCGTCGCGGACGTCGCCCTTGCCGCCGGGAAACTGGTGGGACAGTTTAAGCGTTGTTTGCGCCTGCGCCGAGGCCGACAGCAAAACGGCTGCAGCAGCGCCGGCAAGAATAATCGCTAGCTTCCTCATCGCGTTTTCTCCCTTTTGTCTTTTTCGGCGGCGGTTTTCCGCCGCGCTTATTGATTTTCGCTACGATAGCCAAAGCGGCTCGTCGCGCCCCGCCGACACCATACCGAGCGGCACCGCGCAAGGCCATAGCCGCGCGGCGAAATCGACCCCCAAGGCACGGCGGCAGTTCATGTTTTGCCGCTCTGGCCAGCCTGCAACGATGGTTTTATAACCCGCTGCGCAATTTTGCGTCCGGAGTGCTCAAGAATGCCGAAGCCGTTGGCCGGTCTGCGTGTGCTCGAACTCGCCCGCATCTTGGCCGGGCCATGGGCTGGACAGATGCTGGCCGATCTCGGCGCCGACGTTATCAAAGTCGAGCGCAAGGGCGCAGGCGACGATACCCGCGCGTGGGGCCCGCCCTTCGTGCAAGGCACTGACGGCAACCATATCGGTTCCGCCTACTTTCATTCCGCCAATCGCGGCAAGCGCTCGATCGAAGCCGATTTCGAAACCCCGGCCGGCCAGCGCATCGTGCAAAAACTGGCGAAGCGCTCCGACGTGCTCATCGAGAATTTCAAGGTCGGCGGTCTCGCCAAATTTGGCCTCGACTATAAAAGCCTGGCGCCTGAAAACGCGCGGCTGATTTATTGTTCGGTCACCGGCTTCGGGCAGGACGGTCCTTATGCCAAACGCGCCGGCTACGACCTGATGGCGCAAGGCATTGGCGGCTTTATGTCGCTCACCGGAATGCCGGACGGGCCGCCGACCCGCGTCGGCGTGGCGATCTCCGACATCTTCACCGGCTGCTATTCGGTGGTCGGCATTCTCGCCGCGCTTGCCCAGCGCGAGAAGACCGGCAAGGGCTGCTACGTCGACACCGCCTTGGTTGATTCAACCGTCGGCGTGCTCGCCAATCAGGCGCTCAACTTTCTAGTCTCCGGGGAGAATCCAAAACGCATCGGCAATTCGCATCCCAACCTTGTCCCCTACCAGGAATTTCCCGTGGCCGACGGCCACATCATCATCGCCACCGGCAACGACAACCAGTTCGTCAAGCTGTGTGGCGTGCTCGGCGATATGGAGCTCACCAAGGATGCCCGCTTCAGCAACAACGAAGGCCGGCTCAAGCATCGCCAGGAACTTGTCGGACGGCTTTGCGAACTCACCCGGCGTTTCAAGCGTCGGGACCTTCTGGACACGCTCGAGGACGTAAAGGTGCCGGCTGGTCCGATCAACGACCTCGATCAGGTGTTCGACGACGCCCAGGTCAAATATCGCGGCATGAAGCTGTCGTTGCCGAGCCGGGCGGCCAAGGACGGCGTCATCCCCGGCGTGCGCACCCCGATTGTGTTGGACGGCTGGAACGCGGCCTCCGAACGGCCGGCGCCGCTGCTCGGCGAGCACAGCGCGGAGATCCTGCGCGAGATTGGCGAGGGCTAGTTCGCCAGCTCGGTCTGCCGGCGCTTTGCCCGGGCGCCCTCGATGGCCTCGCGGATATGGCGGCGCAAGGCCTCAAGATCGTAGGGTTTTTGCAGCACCACGACTCCCTGGCGCACGGCGTCCTGGGCGCTGGCGCTGTAGCCGGTGGTCAGCAGCACCGGAATGCCCGGAAAGCGGTCGCGGATGGCGCGGGCGAGTTCGAGCCCGTTCATGCCGCCCGGCATCAGAATGTCGGAGAACACCAGATCGACGGCCGCATCGGCGCGTAGTGCGGCTAGCGCGGCGCGGGCATCGGCGACGCTGCGAACCCGATAGCCGAGCTCGCGCAAATAACCTGACGCAACCTCGGCGACGTCGGAATTATCCTCGACCAGAAGCACAGTCCCGGCGGCGCCGTCAGGCGCCTGTGCGCGCGCCTGCGGCTCGGCCTGTTCGGGCAGGTCGCGGCTGCGCGGCAGATAAAACGTGATGGCGGTGCCGCTGCCCGGCGCGCTGGTGACGGTTGCCGTGCCGCCCGATTGTTTGGCGAAGCCGTAAACCTGGCTAAGGCCGAGCCCGGTGCCCTTGCCGATCTCCTTGGTGGTGAAGAAAGGTTCGAATACCCGCGGTAGAATATCGGCGGGAATGCCGCTCCCGGTGTCCGCAACGCGGATTGCGATAAATTCGCCGCTTAATCCCTCTTCGCTCGCCTCGCCCTTGAGCGTCACCGCCTTGGCGCGGATCGACAGCGTGCCGGCGTTCGGCATCGCGTCCTTTGCGTTGATCGCCAGATTGATAATGGCCATTTCGAGTTCGGCTGGATCGACGCGCACGGCGCAGACCTCGTCCGGCACATCGACCTTGATCTCGATATCTGCGCGCAGCGAGCGGGTCAGCAGCTCGCGCAGCAGCGGCAGCCGCTGCGAGAGGTCGATGACCTGCGGGGCCAGCGTCTGCTGGCGCGAATAGGTCAGAAGCTGCCGGGTCAGGCTTTCGCCGCGCTGAGCGGCGGTCGCGATCATGTCGAGCAGGCGGACCTGCTTGCTGTCCGTGAGCTCGCCGCGCAGGCGCTGCACGCTGCCGCTGACGATCATCAGCAAATTGTTGAAGTCGTGGGCTATACCGCCGGTCATCTGCCCGATCGCCTCGAGGCGCTGCGACTGCCGCAACGCGCCCTCCGCCACCTCGCGGCGGTCGGCTTCGTCGTAAAGGCGCTTGGTGCGGCGGAGCGCAAGCGCAAAGCCCACGAACAGGAAGGCGGTCGCCGGCAGCCCGAAAACCAGATGGCCGCTCATGTAGCGCGCCCACTCGCCGACAATCGCCGACTGTTCGACACCGGCGAGCACATACACCGGAAAACCGGTCAGCTTGCGATAGCCGATGCGGCGATCGATGCCGTCGAGTTGGGCTTCGACCGTATAGATGTCGCGTTCCCGGCCGGCGACGATCCCTTCGTGGAACTTGCTGCGGTCGTCGAGTTTGACGCTGCGATCCTTTAGCGGCGGGAAGCGGGCCAGAAAGCCGCCATCAGCCCGCGCCATGCCGAAATAGCTGCCTTGGCTGCGCCCCATGCGCGCATAGAACGATTCGAAATAATCCGGCAGCACCGCGATCGACACGACGCCGTTGAACTTTCCGTCGCCGGTCAGACGGCTTTGCGACAGGGCGAAGAAATGGAGGCCGCTGCCGGGTATGCGCGACTGATGCACCGCGCTCACATAGGTGCCGTGATCGCCGCCGGCGTGCACCCTGAAATAGTCACGGTCGGAAAAGTCGATAGTCCCCGACACAGGCATGTTGTTGGACGCGGCCAACGCATGGCCCTCGCGGTCCATGATGACGATGCCCTGCAACTGCGGCAACGCATCGACAATGCGCTTGAGCCGGTCATGCAGCACCGATTTGTTGGCGCGGATCTCGTCGTCCGACATCCCGCGCGTGACTTCGCCGATTTCGGCGAAGGTGCGCTCGATGGTCTGGAAAACCTTGAGGGCGTGCTCGTGCAGGATATCCAGCGAACGATCGATGCGTTCGTCGTTAACGCGTTCGGTGTTGCGATAGCTGACCCAGGCGGCAAAAACGAAAAGGATCGCCGGCAGCAAGACGGATGCCACCATCATTAGCCTGAGCAATCGTATGGCTGCGTGCCGCGCCGTCAACATGTGGCTGCGTCGCACCCCCGCATCATTGCACCATATATTTTGTCACAGATCGCCAGTGGCGGCGAGGGTGTTTGAGTCGACAGGCTGAATTTCGACTAAATTCTGTCAGCGCCGCGGCGTTACATAAAATCGTTCGGCTGCGGAACCTTGCTCAACCGTCGGCGTTGTCGCTCTTCAGCCAACGGCAACCGGCGCCAGCGCGTCGATGTCGGTGACGATGTCGATAATCGCTGGCCGTCCGCAGGTAAGTGCCCGCTGCAATGCGGGGGCAATTTCATTCGGCGTCTCAACGCGAATGCCAAGCGCGCCCATGTCTTCGGCGAGCCGGGCAAAGTTCGTCGGGCGGTAGGTCCACAATTCCCGCGCCTGCTCGGTCTGAATGCCGCCATAGGCGCGGTCGAAGCCGCGCTTCGACTGATTGCCGCCGCCGTTATTATTGACGATGGTCACGGCGTTGAGCTTCCAGCGCACGGCGGTTTCAACCTCGGCGATGTGATACCAGAAGCCGGCGTCGCCGGTGAACGTCACCACCGGCCGCTCCGGGCACGCCGCCTTGGCGCCGAGGCCGGCGGGAAAGGCCCAGCCAAGGTGGCCGGCGCTGCGTATGTAGCTTTGCGAGGCTTTACGCAGATCGTACATGCCGCCCATCCACATGCCGGCATGGCCCGTATCGACGACGACGATGGCATCGTCCGGCATGTGCCTGGTCAACTCGCCGCAGATGCGAGCCGGATGCACCGGCACGGCGCCGGATTCAAGCAGCGGCGCATACTTCGCGTACCACTCGGTACGCAGCGCCGAAATTTCCTTGATCCACGCCTCACGCCTCGTCGCGCTCGATTTGTCGATCTGCCCAAGCATGCGCACCAATACGCTGCGGGCGTCGCCGAGAACGCTCGCGGCCAGCGGGTAGTTACGCCCGAGCGCTTGCGGGTCGATGTCGATCTGAATCGTTTGGGTGCCGATCTTCGGCACCGCCCAGAAATGCGTGGTCATGCCCCCGGTTTCGCTGCCGATGAAGCAAACCAGGTCGGCGCGGTTGACGGCGCGGTTGGCGCTTTCGCGCGAATAGCTGCCGACGACGCCGGCCGAGAGCGGATGCGTGCCCGGAATCGAATCCTTGCCATTGAGCGAGGTGGCGACCGGGATCTGCAGGGCCTCCGCCAGCGCTGTGAGTTCACGTCCGGCGCCCGACGCGCGTACGCCGCCGCCCGCAACGATGATCGGACGCTTCGCCTTTTGCAGCAGATCGAGCGCCGCCTTGACATGCGCCGCTTCCGGCTCGGGCCGAAACGGCGGCACTTGCGTGAATTGCGGCTCGATCAGCGGCTCCATCTCGGCTTCGTCGAGATCGAGTTGGCCCTCGTTGCCGCGGAGCTGCAAATGCACCGGCCCCGGCGCGCCGGAGGTCGCCGCGCGAAAGGCCTGACGCAGCATGTCGGGAATACGCGCAACGTCGTCGATGGTGGCGTTGAACTTGGTCACCGGCTCGAAGGCCGGCACGTCGTCGATTTCCTGATAGACCTTGCGGAATTTGGTTTTCGGATCGCGACCGCCGGTGAAGGCGATGACCGGCGAGTGCGCAAGGTAAGCGTCGCGTAGGCCGGCGGCGAGGTTGAAGGCGCCGATCACCTGCGCCATGCAGATGCCGGGCCTGCCGGAGGCGCGCGCGTATCCGTCGGCCATGTAGGCGGCGGATTTCTCGCCGTGGCAATGCACCCGCGCGATCCTGGTGCGCCGCTCCATCTCGGCGAAGGTGCGCCGCAACACCGCCGGCACCATGAACACATGGGTGACGCCATAGCCCGCCAGCATGTCGGCGAGCACTTCGGCCCCGGTTCGCTTGACGTTATGGCCGATGCTGCTCACGTTGCCCTACCCCGTCGAACCTGGACCTGAAGCTGGATTTTCGGCCCGCCGCTGCGCGGCGCCCGCAATGATGGCAGGTACCGTCACTTGATCGCCAGCGGGTTGACCGGCGAGCCGACCGCGCCCGTGATCGGAATGGCCGGCGCCACGAACATGAATTCGTACACCTTGTCGCCGGCGCAGTCTTCGGCCAGTTCCTTGAGGTCGAAAATTTCCCCCATGGTCATGCCCATGATCGGGATCGTGATCCAGTGCCAGGGCTGGTTGATCCCCTCCTCGCTTTCGTTCGGCCGCACTTCGCAACCCCAGGTGTCGGAAGCGAGCGCTGCCAGTTCGGTGCGCTTGATCCAGTCCAGCGTCTCGAAGGCAAAACCCGGCGCGTCGCCACCGGGATAGCCGTCCCAGCTGCCGGCCTTCCGGCAGCGCTCCATCATGCCGGTGCGCACGATGACATAGTCGCCGCGCTTGACCGGGACGCCCTGCTTCTTCGCCGTGCTGTCAAGATCGGCGCAGGTGATGCCGTAGCCATCGTCGAGCGAGTCGACGCCCTTGGCGCGCGCCACATCGAGCAGCACGCCGCGGCCGACCATCTTGTTCTTGGTTTTTTCGATGCCGCATTTCTGCGCACCGGCCGACGTGACCTCGCGGCAGTCGTAACCATTCCACATATAGTTCTCATAAAATACGTGGCCGAGCCCATCCCATTGAGTGCCGCATTGCAGCGGCATGGTCACCATGTCGTCGGCGGCACGGATGCCACGCTTGTCGAGCACGCCCGAATAGGCGTCGGTGCCAGTGCGGAGCATGGTGTGGATCGCATTGGTGCGCCCCATCGATGGATATTTGCTTTTCGCTCCTTGCGGTCCGGTGTGATCGAAATTGAGCGCCAGCGAAATGACCTTGCCCTTTTTCACGAGTTTGGTCGCGGCGATGATGTCGTCTGGGCTGGTGTAGTTGAGCGTGCCGATTTCGTCGTCGGGACCCCACTTGCCCCAGTTTTTGTATTTTTCCGCGGCATCGCGCATGTCCTGGCGGGTGATCTTTCGGGCCGGCATTCTGATTTCCTTCGCTGGGATGACGGGAGCGCGGGGCGAAATACAGCCTGCGCGCGGGCGCAAAGGCAAGCCCGGGGAACCTTCTCGGCGGCCGCGAATTAGCACCTTCGGGCGCGCCGCTGCGAGAACACTTGGGATGAAATGCTGCAAAGCAGCGAAATGCCGAATGTAAACGCGGCGTTCACAGGGCATTCACGCCAGTTCTGCCATCAAAGGCAACAATGGACGCCGATGCTTCCATCGGTCTCCAACACTCGTGGAGGATATCAAATGTTCAGGAAAATCTTGATCGCTGTTTCAGCCGTGGCCGCGCTCGGACTTGCTGTCTCGACGGCGGACGCGCAGCCCGTTCACAAGGATAAACATGTGAACAAGAGCGTCACGGTTCACCGAAACGTCACCGTGAACAGAAACGTCAATGTGCACCGCAACGTCTCGGTCAACAGGAACGTTAGCCGCGGAAATTTTGTCGTCGGACGCACGTATAACGGCCATGTCTGGTACGGCCACAACCGGCATCGTTGGCATGGCCGCTGGTATGCCTACGGCGTCGGCCCGTGCTGGATCAATGTCGAGGGCAACTGGTTCTGGAACGTCCTCGCCTGCCCCTGAAATACCGGCCCCGCGCCGTGATGCTCTCGCAGCCCAAGCCGGCAAAAGCTGGCTTGGGCTTTTGCGTTTTCACGCCGGCGCACACGGAGCGGCCCCACTGGCGCTCGCACGGTGCGATGCTACGATGCAAAAAAACGAAAGGGAGGCAATGATGCGATCGGTTACGCGCTCTGCTGCGGCCTGTGCCGCGATCGCCGCGGCGGTTATTTTGACCGGGACCGCCTTTGCCGCCGGCTTTCCGGATCATCCCGTCAAGGTCGTCGTACCGTTCGCCGCTGGCGGACCGACCGACGTGATGGCACGGCTGGTCGCGCAGAAGCTCGGCGAAAAGCTCGGCCAGCAATTCTACGTCGAGGACGTCGCCGGCGCCGGCGGCAATATCGGCACGGTCAACGTCGCGCGCGCAGCGCCCGATGGCTACACCATCCTGTTCGCGTCCTCGAGTTACGTGGTCAATCCGAGCCTTTACAAGAATTGTCCCTATGACCCGTATAAGGATTTTGAGCCGGTCATCCTTGCCGCGATCACGCCGAATATCCTGATCGTCAATCCGTCGGTCGAGGCGAAGACGGCGAAGGAACTGATCGACCTGATCAAGGCCAATCCGAACAAGTTCACGTTTGCTTCGCCAGGCCTCGGCACGACGCCGGACCTTGCCAGCGACCTGTTCAAGGTGACCTACAAGCTCGATTTCGTCATTGCGCCCTACAAGGGCGGCGGACCGGCGGCGCAGGCGGTGCTCGCCAATGAGGTGCCGGCATCGTTCGTTGCCATGACGCCAACGACTGGCTTCGTGAAAAGCGGGAAGCTGCGTGCGCTCGCGGTGACGACCAAGAAGCGCTCCACCGCTTTGCCCGACGTGCCGACCTTGGCCGAAGCCGGCGTCACGGGACAGGAATCCGAAACCATGCAGGGCGTGTTCGTGCCCAAAGGCACGCCGAAGGAGATTGTCTCCCTGCTGCAAAAGGAAATTGCCGCAATCGTTTCGGACCCCGAAATGAAAGCCAAGATGGCACCGCTCGGCTTCGAACCCGATGGCGGCTCATCGGCGGAATTTGCCGCCTACATCAAGGCCGAGGTTGAAAAGTGGAAGAAGGTCATCGCGGACGCAAAGATCCCGCAGATACAGTGAGGTTTCGGCGCTATTCCGCGCTTTCCAACGACCGCATCCCGCTCGGCACCTCGATTGGCGTCTTGGGGCCGCGCAGCCGCACGTAGATCTGCACGCCGATCAGCAGCACGCAGAGGAAGATAAACACCGCGCTGATCGGCCGTTCGACGAAGACGGCGAGATCGCCGCGCGAGATCAGCATGGCGCGGCGGAAATTCTCTTCGAAGCGCGGCCCCAGCACGAAGCCGAGCAGGATCGGCGCCGGATGAAAGCCGAGGCGCAGCAGCACGTAACCAAGAATGCCGATCACCACCGTCTCGCCGACCTGGAACATGTCGTTGTTGGCGGCATAGACGCCGATGCAGACGAAGAACATCGCGCTCGGATAAAGGTACTTGTAGGGGATGGTCAGCAGCTTCACCCAGACCCCGATCAGCGGCACGTTCAACACCACCAGCATGATGTTGCCGATCCAGAACGAGGCAACGAGGCCCCAGAAGATATCCGGATGCTCCTTGATGAGCTGCGGCCCGGGCACGATGCCTTGGATCATCAGGGCGCCGAGCAACAACGCCATTACCGCGTCACCGGGAATGCCGAGGCTCATGGTCGGGATGAAATCGCCCTGCACCGAGGAATGGGTTGAGGCTTCCGGGCAAATCACGCCTTCGATCATGCCGGTGCCGAATTTTTCCGGCGTCTTCGATATTTTCTTTTCCGTCGCGTAAGCGACGAAAGAGGCGATGGTCGGGCCGGTGCCCGGAATGAGCGCGCACAGGCTGCCGATCGCCGTGCCGCGGAACATCGGCGCGATCGAGCGTTTGAAGTCCTGTCTGCTCGGCCACATGTCGCGCAGCCGGACATTGGCGTACTTGGCGTTGACCAGGGAGACCTGATTGACGCTGTTCATGAACTCGGCGATGCCGAACAGGCCGAGCGCCAGCGCGATGAGCTCGACGCCGTCGGCGAGATGCGTCATGCCGAAGGTGAAGCGCTCGGCGCCGGTTTCCAGATCGGTGCCGATGATGCCGATCATCAGGCCGAGCACGGTCATGGCGACGCCCTTGACCGGCGAGCCACGCGCCAGCGTCGAGCCGGCGAGCAACCCAAGCAGCATCAGCGAACAGATTTCCGCCGGGCCGAACTGCAGTGCCACCTCCACGAGCACCGGCGCGAGAAAGATCATTTCGGTGATGCCCCAGGAGGCACCGACAAAGGAGGCGAACACGGTCAACCCGAGGGCGACGCCGCCCTTGCCTTGCTTGGTCAAAGGGAAGCCGTCGAGGCAGGTGACCGCGTGCGGTGGATGACACGGGAGATTGAGCAGGATCGAGCAGATGGCGCCGCCATATTGCGCGCCGTACATCACGCCGGCGAGCATAAGGATGGCGCCGACCGGCTTTATGCCGAAGGTGAGCGGCAGCAGGATCGAGATGGTGGCGAGCGGCCCCATCCCCGGCAGCACGCCGACCATGTTGCCGACGAGCACGCCGATAAAGCACCACATGATGTTGTGCGGCTCGAGCGCCACGCCGAAGCCGTACCAGAGATCAGTGAGTGCCGTTCCGATCACAGGCCCCTCCAGGCGAGCACAGGCATGGGCACCTGCAAGATATAGTGGAACAGCCCGACACCGAAGACGGTGATAATTGCCGACAACACCGCCGCGCTCTTATAGGTGGCGCTACGGTCGCCCATCGCCGCCACAAAGACGCAGGCGAACGTGCCGGGGATCAAGCCGCCGTAAGAGCCGAACAGGATGAAGGCGAGCGGCGACGCCAGAATGCAGGCCCAGCCCCACCATTCCGGATGCTCGGGCAGGATGTCTTCGTCCTCTCCGTCGGGCAGCGCAGCCGCCGGCGCGGCGATGGCGATGCCGAGGCAGATCAGGATCACGCCGAGCGCCGTCGGCAGAAAGCCCGGCCCCATGTGCATCAGCGTGCCGGTGCGATAGCCCGGCCCTTTCAGGGCCATCACTAGCCCGAACAAGATCATCAGCGCGCCGGCATAAAAATCGCGCTTGCGCAAAAGGGCGCGAAAACGGGTCCGATACGAGTGCAGATTTTCCTCCACGACATTCTTGTATTTTGACCAAACGATAGCCTGATTATCTGCTTTTGGCGAACGCTCGTCTTTCCTCCCAAAGCAATAAAACCCCGCCAAACCACGATCAATGCCGAGGCGGTTGTCGTTTGGCCACCCCGTCGTCCCTTGCCTGTCGCCAAAAAGTCACAGCGACAGTCAATTGCCGGGCATAGGCTTTTCGCCAGATTCGCGCCCCAGGCGACTCAGTTACCACTGCGCGGATTCGATGCCGAAGGGGGATCAGATGCGCCTGAATTCCGGTGACCCTGTGCCATCTCAGCCGGCGGAGCGCTCATCGCAAGAAAATGAGACGCAGCAGAACCGGATGACACCCGTGCGCCGCGCCGCCCTCGATGCGCTGGAACGCGAATTCCACGACCTTTTGAGCGCGCAGCCCCGGCCCTAGCGGTTTCATCGCCGGCGCGGCATCGGCTATGGTGGCGGCGCCCGCCACCGCAATGCTCATTGACCATGGATACCGACGCGCTCCGCCGCCTGCATTACGCCGCTGCCATCGCCTGCGGCGTGTTTGCCGCGCTGGCCATGCACATCGTCCTGACAGTGCTCGGCGTCGGCCTTGATGCGGTGCTGCGTAATGCGGCAGTCGCCAGCAAGCAGCAGTTCGTCTCGGCGATGGCCTGGTGGGCAATCGGCGGCGCCGGCTTTCTCGGCGGCTGGGCGGCCGGCGCCTACCTCATCGCCGCCGCGCGCGAGCGCGAGCTGGTCTACCGGCTGGCGCAACGCTTTCTCATCGGGTTGGTCTTCGTGGTGGCGACCGTCGGCGGACTGCTGAGCCGGAGCGGCAATCTCGGCGGCACAGTGGACGTCATCGCCGGCGTGAGCGCGCTCGGCCTGGGAGTGATCTGCGCCTTCTGCGGCGCCAGACTTGCCTACCTCAACGCCGAGCAGGTCTAGCGATACGCGCGCAAGATCTGGCGCACCGGCTTCCAACTGCACGAATAGGCGATGTAGTCGCCGGGCTGGCGGTGGACGCTGGTGATCAGGGCGTATTTGCCGTAGGTGCCGCAATCGGCTTGCGCGGTTTCCATCGCCGCCTGTTCGGCTACGGGCGACCAGGGAATGATGCCGCCGGTGTCGTTGCCTTTGGCTCCGTAGACACCGCAATTCGTCAGCGTCAGCAGGGCGGCAAGCGCCGCCATCCGGCCCAAAGTCTTAACCACCGATGCCTCCCGCCCAAAGCGCCCCAAGCACGGCGATGGTAGAACACCTCGCGGCGCCGCGCGATAGGGAATTTGCCCCGCGGGGATAAGCCCGGGAGCCCCCAGGTCTTTGCGCCTGATGCACGCGTTAACGGACAGGCAAGCCTGTTTCTCAACCGATCCGCAATCCTACTTCTGAACGGGATTTCAATTCCTCGCCGCCATAGTCGCGAAAAATAAAACGCGACTGCCAACAAAAAATAACGGCGCAGGGAAACAGGGATGCTTCGCAATCTGGTGCGTTGCGCGCTCATGGCCGCAACGTGCGGCACGACGACGCTTACGGTGGCGCACGCCCAGTCGATGCCGCCGCTCGACATCCATCGGGAGGCCGTCGATGTCGCCCAGTATCCCTGGTCGGCTATCGGCAAGCTTTACAACGAGACTGGCGGCGCCTGCACTGCAGTGATCATCGCCCGCGACAAGGTGCTGACCGCCGCGCATTGCATCTACAACGAGCGAACGCAGCGGTTCATTCCAGCGGCGGCGCTCCATTTCCTCGTCGGCTATACCGCCGGCCGCTATAGCGTGCACGCGAGGGTCGCTTCCTATGTCATCGGAACCGGCTTCGACCGGCTGCGCTACGATGCCACCAGCGACGCCGACTGGGCGGTGCTCAGTCTCGACGAACCCCTGCCGGCGGAAATCGAGCCGCTCAAGCTCAGCGCCGGCGCTTCGCCGAGCGGCACCAAAGCGGTGATCGCCGGCTATCCGCAGGACCGCGCCTTCGCCATGACCGCGGATGCCGACTGCGAATTGCGCGGGCCGATCGATGACGGCAAGCTGGTCACGCACACCTGCCGCGGCATCGCCGGCTATTCGGGGGCCCCGATCCTGGTCGGCATCGGCGACAAGGTTGAGATTGCCGGCATTCAGATTGCAACCCTAAAAGGCGACGGCCGGCAAAAAATGCTCGCAGTGCCGGCGCAGACGGTGCGGCAGGCGCTTTTGGACGACGCGCCCATGCCGTCGACGCTGTTTGCCGTCAACAATATGGCGGGCTCCGCTTACGGTACCTTCGCTTTCGGCTGACGGAATGGTGCCAGGGGCGGAATCGCACTCCTCCGTATCCAATTCAACTTGCTTGCTAAAAATCCTCGCCGAAATAGGCGTACCCGCACGTGTACCCGCAAAATATTCGGACTTGATCGGGAATCGAACCACCGCCCTGTTTGGCAAGAAGCCTCCCCGAATGCCTTGCCGCCATGCACCAATGAGCGCAACGACAAATAAACTGTCCGGGTCTCATGTCCGCTACACGACATGGAACGATGTGTAGTTCGGCACGTTGACGTCCCGCCAAGGGGGCGGCGTTAATGACTGTTATTTTAGTAGTTGAGGACGAACCTACGATTTTGGTGCTAACGAAATCGATCTTACAGCAGGCGGGCTATGAGACACTGACCGCCGCGACCTTGGCCGAAGCACAGTCAATCATCCACTCCGATAAAACAATTGACTTGGTTTTTACCGACATAAATCTTGCCGACGACCATGAGGGCGGCCTCCTCGTCGGCCAAGGCGTTAGGCAGGCGCGCGCCGAGATACCCACCGTTTATACAAGCGGTCGCGGTCTCACGGACGGGATGAAAAGTCTGTTCATCGAGCCGAGTTCGTTCTTGCCGAAGCCCTACACCCACGAACAACTAATCGAAGCGGTCGCTGAACTTTTGACAGACAAATGATCGGGATAAAGTTCACCCCCGTGTGCCTACCCCCGAAATAAAACGATCATTGCGACAATGACGACGATAAGCAGCGCGGCCAGCCAAGACTCTCCCGTTTGTGGCCCTAAGCTTTTTGGTGCCCTATTCATATGCGCATATCGCACAGGTGCCATCTGTAGCCGGGTTGGTGGAGGCCCACGTGCCTGCTTGTCCACTGTTACTCGAATTGCGAACGTCGCCATTAGTCGGGGCACTGTCCGCTGTTGCCATAAAGGCTGGGTACCGACGGCTACTCACGAGCTCTCAGAGCTTTTCGTCGGCGACTTTTGCGGCTGATCGTGCAGGATAAGGTTCAGCAATGAATTGTGGACTTTGACTTTTCCGTTGTACTCGATGTACCCCATGTCGCGAAACCTATTCATGAATCGATTGATGCGCGAGCGCGTCGTTCCAACCATGTGCGCGAGCGTCTCCTGATTGATCGGAATCGTAATAAAATTGCTTTGTTCGCCGATTCCGGAATTTGCCAAGGTCAACAGGATTCGCGCCAACCGCTTCTCGCTCGAATTGAATAGTTGATCGACCAGATCTTCGTTCAATTTCTCGTTCCGACCGAGAACGTAGTCCAGGAATATTCTCGCGAACACCTGATCATCGTGGAGAGCGCGGAGAACGGCCGGCCTTTCGATGCGCACGACCTTGCAGGGACTCCTCGTCGTCACCGACGACGTTTGCCGCAGCAACCCGTCGACGCATCCCTCGCCGAAAAAGTCACCGGCTCTGAGAACCCCGACAACCGCTTCCTTGCCGAATTTTGAATTGACCGTGATGATGGCTGTACCATCGATGACGTAATAAAGCGCTTCTGCAGCATCACCTTGGGTGAAAATTATTTTCTTGTCTTCGAACTCTGAAACAACACCGCCATGTTTGGCAATGAAGGCCCTATAATCGAATTGATCTTTCTTGATCGGGCCCAATATGTTCTAACTTCCTGTTGCCCCGAAAAGCGAAGTCGCTATCCACCCCCCTGTGATGCCAGGGAATGCACGCAAATGCACCCGTAGTTCTACAGCGCCCGTAACCAATTGACGATCATATTTGCCGCAGTAGCAACTGCCTGCACGTCCGTGGCGACATCTTGGACTGAAGCGCTTGCGTGAGTCCGACGCATTGGCGTCGTCCGGGTTCCACCCCGTATTTTTTCGGGGGCCGGCACCCCCGCAGACGTGGTATATAAACGAACCGGGAGGTCACGTGACGATTGATATCTTCACGGCGATTGAAACGTTCGATGCACTGACAACCCCGGAGCGCGTCGTCTTCACCCTGAAGAGCGCTCTGGCATCGGTGGGTCGCAAGTACTTTTGCCTGAATCTCCTCCCGCGGCGAAACGAGAGTTTTGCGAATGCTATAATCGCCTGCGAATTGCCACGGGCGTGGCTCGATCTGTACCTCCACGAGGACTTCGCCGCCGCCGACCCGGCAATTCGGCACTGCAGGCACACCGTTCTGTCATTCGCCTATCGCGACGCGCCCTATGATCTGGAGCGCGATTCGCGCGCAGCCGAGGTCGTCAACCGCGCGCGGGACTTCGGTGTCTGCAACGGCGATCTTTTCCCGATCGCCAGCCCAAGTGGTCCGGTCGGCGACATGTGGATTGGCGGGGTCGATACCGCGCTCGGCAAGCGCGAGGCGTCCGCCGTTCACATGCTGACGCTCACGGCGTTCTACAAAATCCAGGTGCTAGTCCAGCCCGCGCCCGCCGCGGTGACGCTTAGCGACCGCGAGCGAGAGGTGCTGACCTGGGTCGCGGACGGCAAGACGGCTTGGGAGATCGGCGAGGTGCTAAAAATTTCCCACCGGACCGTCGAATGGCACATCCAGCAGGCGGCGCAAAAGCTCGGAGCCAGGAACCGCATGCAGGCGGTGGTTATCGCGGCGCGGGACGGATTGATCGAGATTTGAAAGATTGTTGACGAACTTCGGGTCGAAAATTTAAGAAAACGACTGGATAGTTACCCGTCGGCGGCGGGGTAGTCGGCAAGCTTCATAGCGAGCACTCACGGCATAACGTCACGTTGTCTGAACCGGTCATCGCTATTGCAACAACACACCTCGGAGAAATGCATTGATGCATCGAACAGCCTGCCGTTCGCCATTATCCCAGTATGTTCGGCGAAACCGATCAACCAAGATTGACGACGCTCCGCAACTGGGTGCTTGAGAACAAGGTCACTGAGATTGAGATGAGTGAGCGGCAGTTTTGGAATTTCGCGCAGCTTCAACCAATATCCGAGAAGCCGTGGGCGACGTTCACGGGCCGTCAATTGCACGTGCCGAATATGCCCGCGGACGCACGAAAGCGCCTTAGGATCGACCACAAAGAGAGTTCCGGCGCCACTTGATCACGCGATGTCTGTTCCAACAGCGGACAACCACGGATGTAGCCGGCTTGTCGATAAAGCGGCAAAACGGACATCAAGCAGATTGTCGCTTCGATATTAAGCTTCCATTGACGCAACCAAAAGTTAGTGCGCCTGCCGCTACGATACTGAAGCGAGTGGCGCGTTAGCTTAGCTCAAGCATCGAAAAATTGGTGAGTGCAAATGTCGGTTCATGCCGACCGAACAACTTTTGGAAATCTAGTTGCCGTTGCCGGTGCTATCCTCGGTATCGCAGCGCTTGCGCTCGGCTTGACTGTTTGGTGGTTACGATCTGATGCGATCGCCGACGCGTCCAAAAACGCCGCCAATCTGGCAGCTGTACTCGCCGAGCAAACGACACGCTCGGTTCAATCAGTCAGTCTCATTCTCGATGAGATTCAGGAACATCTGAAACGAGTGGGCGCCACAACGCCTGACGCTTTTCGCCGCCTCCTGCGAGGCGAGGAAACCTACAAGGTGCTAACTGAACGCCTGTCGCATTTATCCAATGCTACTCTCATCGCTCTGATCGACGACAAGGGACTGCTTGTAAGTTCAACCAACAAATGGCCGTTGCCACCCACGGACGTTTCAGACCACGAAAATTTTCAGCATTTTAGAAATATTGACGACGGCGGTATCTACATCGCCAAACCAGTTATCGACCGATTTACGGGACAGCCAATCATCTTATTCAGTAAACGTCTCAATGACGCCAACAAGGTGTTCGTCGGAATGATTTCGGTCGGCGTCAGGGTAAGTTATTTCCATCAGATCTATGATTCTATCGATTCTTTGACGGACCAGACAATTGCACTTTTGCGCTCTGACGGCACCCTGATCCTGCGCCACCCTGACGCCAAAGATCGCGCTGGGGAAACGATGCCGATACGGTCGCCTTGGTATCGATTGGTTTCACAAGGCGGTGGCATCTACCGGTCTCCTGGTTATTTTGACAACGTTGCTCGCCAAGTAGCCGTGCGACCGCTGTCGGATTACCCCCTCGTGATCGACGTCGCGGTCTCCGAAGCAGCTGTGCTTGCGAGTTGGCGAAACCATGCGATCTTCATCGCTATTGGAACGCTGCTTGCCCTGTTTTGCTCAGCATTTCTCCTTAAGGCACTGAGAGACAAGATCCATCTTCTTATTGATTCTGAAGCATTGTCAGCCAAAACAACCCGCGAGTTGCAGGGTGCAAAACTGACGATCGACGCCGCCCTGAACAACATGTCGCAGGGTCTTGTAATGTTTGATTCGTCGGCCCGGCTAATTGTCTGCAATCAACGGTACCTTGAGCTATATCATTTGTCCTCGGAGACTGTGCGGCCAGGTTGTACCTTTCGGGAAATCCTAAATCAACGCGTCGGAGCTGGTAGTCTTCTCATTTCGGATTTGGATCAGCATATTGCTGAAATCTTGGCAGGCGTGGCTCGAGGAGCTGATTTTACCAAGATCGTGACACTGCGCGACGGCCGCATCATATGTGCGGTGAACCACCCGATGACAGATGGCGGATGGGTAGCTACTCTCGAGGACATTACCGAGGAAAAGCGTGCGGAAGACCGGATTGTTCATGCGGCGCACCACGACGCTCTGACCGGGCTGCCAAACCGCATACTTTTTGCCGAGCAATTGGAACAAGCGCTCAAGCGTGTTCGACGCGGCGAGCGGCTTTCAGTCCTGTATATCGATCTCGACCATTTGAAGCGGATCAACGACACTCTTGGGCACCCAATCGGGGACAAGCTACTCAAAGGCGTTGCTCGCCGCTTGCTTAGCTGCGTCAGAGACATTGATACCGTTGCGCGCCTGAGCGGCGACGAGTTTGCGGTTGTCCAGTCCTCGGTTGACCAGCCGTCCCAGGCCGCAGCACTCGCTCTTCGAGTCCGCGAAGCAATTCGCGCGCCATTCGATCTTGATGGCCATCAAGTTGTTGTAGATACCAGTATTGGCATCTCTATTGCGCCAGACGACGGAACGGAACTTGAGGAGCTTCTAAAAGCCGCAGATATTGCCCTCTACGAAGCCAAAAATACTGGACGCGGCACATATTGTTTCTTCGAAGCAAACATGAATGAACGCATGCAGGCTCGAGGCAAGCTGGAACACGACCTGCGAAGCGCGCTCGCCAATGGAGAATTCGAGCTGTTCTACCAACCTATTGTCAATCTACTGAACAACAAGATTAGCGCGTTCGAGGCGCTGCTGCGGTGGCATCATCCGGAGCGCGGTCTGATCTCGCCTGCCGAGTTTATCTCGGTTGCAGAAGATATGGGTCTCATTATTCCCCTGGGCGAATGGGTTTTGAGTACAGCGTGTGCTGAAGCCGCAACTTGGCCAAGTGGAATAAATGTTTCCATTAATGTGTCGCCACTTCAACTGACCAACAACAATCTGATCAACGTCATTGCCCGTGCTATTTCATCGGCAGGGATATCAGCTAGTAGGCTGGAGATTGAAATTACGGAATCTGTTTTCTTCGAAAAAACATTCGCCAATATTTCTACAATGAAGCAGTTACATGAATTTGGGGTGCGACTTGTTATCGATGATTTCGGTACCGGATATTCGTCGCTTGGTTATCTGTTGAGTTTCCCGTTTAGCAAGATCAAGATTGATCGCCGCTTCATTACGGGGCTGTCGGACAATAAAGAGTCTCGAGCCATTGTGCGTGCACTCGCCAACCTTGCTCGCGACCTCGGCATGATCGTCACCGCCGAAGGCGTTGAAACGAGTCAGCAATTGGAGCAAATCAGAATACTGGGCTGTACACAAATGCAGGGCTATCTTTTCAGCCGGCCGCTCCCAGCCGCGGAAATCCACCGGCTATTCTTATCTAAGATTAAGAATATCGGACGCGCGGCATAGGTCGTTTGATCATGTCCGGTTTGGGTCAAACAGTGCGTATCAAGTCAGCGGCAACTCTGAGCCGTCGAGACCTTGCAACTTAGCGGATGTATTGAGCCGTGCCTCGCGGACGTACTTTATTTTTTTGACAACATATAAGTCCGCGTCTGATTGCAGTTAACGCAAAGAAACGTATGGCGCTCCATATGGACGGCGATCTGATGCGGCGTAACATCTGCCAGGACCATGCCAGTGCTGCATTTTGGGCAGCTTGGAAGTGCCTCGTTGTTTGTCGATTCTGCGCCACCCATAACCTATGGCCTTTTTTTGATGGATAAACTCTAGAATTCCATCGCCACTCCGACCCGGCCGACGTGCTCGACTCCCGCAGCGTTAGCATAGCTGCCGAATATGACCGTCGGCGTCGACAAATTGAGGCGGTACGCTGCGCCGACGCTAAGTGCTGCTTCTCCGCGATAGAAACCGGTACTGGCGGAAACCGTCGTTCGCCCGTTTTGCGAAGGCATGATTGTCGGCGCCAGCGCCGCGGTGGCGGCAATGCCGCGGGCTGCCTGCTGATCGACAGCGTCGATCCGGGAGTTCGCCGCCGCGAACTGGGAATTGACCGACGCCATGCCGCCCTGAAATTGCTGCATGTTCACAGCATCGGTTGGCGAAACACCGGCGGCGACATTGGTGATGCGGCGCTCGTTCCCGACCGAACCGACCGAGATCGTATTAACTTGACTCGCGACCGATCCTGCACCGATGGCGGCCGCGTTGGGCGCAGTAGCGATCGCATTGGATCCGAAGGCGCTTGAATTTGTTCCGGTCGCAGATGCGCCATTACCAAAAGCCGCGCCGTTATTGGTCGCCATGGTCCCGGTACCGACCGCTACGGCATTGGCCGCCGACGAAGCGGTGCCCAGGGCAACCGAGTTGGTGCCTGTGGCTGCTGCATTTTGCCCGATACCGATCGTGCCGATGCCGCTGGCAATAGCATTGTTGCCGACTGCGACCGACGAAATGCCACCGGTGCCTTGCCAGTTTGCGAAAGTGGCGAACGCGTTGCTGATGCGCGTATTCACCGAGTTGTCTAATGCGGCGAGCTGGCTGACGTTAACACCGTCAGTCGGATTGACACCGGCCGCAACGTTCGTGAGTGTACGCTCGCGGCCGACGAGGCCGAACGACACGGTATTGGGGGCGTCAGCGACCGAACCATCTCCGATGGCAACCGAATTAATGGCGCTTGCTGTGCTCTGGTAGCCAATCGCCGTGGTATTAACTCCGCTTGCCGCGCTGGAGACACCGAGCGCAACCGCATTGTTGCCGGACGCGTTGCTGGAGTTTCCAATAGCGGTCGTGCTGCTGCCGGTTGCCCTACTGAGCATGCCGACCGCCACGCCGTTGGCGCCAGTGGCCACGCTCGTCGAGCTCAACGCCGAAGAATTGACGCCGGATGCCACGGCGGAGTAACCGAAGGTCGTGCTGTTGTCGCCACTCGACACCGCGTACGGGCCGGCCGCTAAACTATTGAGGCCGGTAGCAACGGGCAGATTTGGCGGCGGCATGTTCGCGAGCGGAGTCGACGATGTAATCAACCAGCTCGTATCGACCGCCTGGGCCACGGCCGCAACCGTCGGGATACATCCGTAAAATATCGCGGTGAACAGAATACCTGTTATCGAAGATTTACGCGAGCACGCAAACTTTACCACGAACGCCTCCCTCGACCTTGAATGGATTCGAATGAAGACGCCTCCTCAAAAATAAAACACAGATGCGGCTAAAAAAAACTGAGCAAAAAGACGCACCAACTGCAGGAACGTTTTGTCATGCCTAATTTATTTTCCGGAAAAAGGTATTCGAGTAAAAAGGTATTCTAGTATAGGTGTGCATTTAGGAACAGAACAACTTTTAAGTTAGTGTCTAAAATCGAATTGTCGGAATCGCTCGCTGTGGCTGAGCATAAATTTGTGCCGGCATTTCGACATCGAAATTAATTTCTAAATACAGACTAGCGAGCAATTTCTGTTCGTGGCGTTGGGAGTGAATTTCCTTACAAGGGAGACTTCCATGAAATCAACTGTCGTTAAGCGCTCTGTCGTCGTCGCCGGGCACAAGACAAGTGTCAGCCTCGAGGATGCATTTTGGAGGGGACTCAAAGAAATTGCGCTAGGCCAAGACGCGACCTTGTCGAGTATGGTGGCCGAAATCGACACAGGCCGATGTGAAGGCAACTTGTCTTCAGCCATCCGGCTGTTCGTGCTCGATTGCTTGCGTTGTCGAACACCAGCATTTGCGGGGGAACGGGCCCCGACGGACGTGACGAGCGATATGAGCACGAAAAAGCAGAATTGATCCGCCGCGCCACGATGACAGCTTAGTACCACTAGCCGACATGGCCCGTGCTGAAATGAAAAAGGCCGCCACAGTTGGCGGCCTCAATACGATACCTATCTTGACCAGACCTGTTTCCAGTCTTCCAGCGATCGCCGTGCCAATAGCCGTGCCCCTCGTGCTCGCGCCGGCTGTACCAGGTGCGAATTGTCTCGCGACACAAGCAGGCTAATGGACTAGCTGGCTCTCCTGGATCACGCGGAGTGCGTGACCAGTGCATAGGTAGGGAGTGGATCGTCGCGGCCTATGCTAACTTCCGGCATCGCCATGTCTTCGATGCCAAAGGGTACTAATGCTTGCTCACAGAGGCGGCCGACGTTGCGCTCGCCGTTAACGGCGGCCCGAATGATCCGTTTTGCGATCAACTCCCGCGCTGCGGCTGAATCGCCGATCCGATTGAACTTCGCGCAGCAATTGTCGAAAGCATTGGCCATGAGCGAAGTTGTGGAGTCATCGAACCAAACGTTGCGGATTGCGACGTACATAACTGTCACCTCCCAAAGACAGAAAGCGGGAGCGCTAGCGTCTCTCAGTCACCGAGGCCCGAAGCCTTCGGTGATGGTTTAGCTTGCTACTTTGATGGGGGCCCATCTGCGCAAAACAGACCACTTTTAAGATCAAACTGCTAACATACCGATTAGAGCGTTTCGACATTCACAAGCATTGGCGACAAACTTTCCTGTGATTGGTCGCGCGTAATGCTCGACGTCGTACCGAGTACCAGCGCGTCAAAAGCCAATCCTAAATTTCGGCTATGTGCTAGACAGTCGACCATTTTTTTACAAGTTGGCGAATGAATCGGCGTCCACGTTGCTCGCAATACTCCGGCCCAGTCCCGGGAGTACGGAAACGAGGCTTTCGTTGCATTTAGTTGGCCCGTCTCTCCCTCGGTCTAGACTGGGCGCGGCAACATCTGGCGGGCAAACTGTTGCTGCACCCAGAAAATTGGTGGTACCGCGATACAGGTTCAACCTTAAATTAATGCTACCTCCGGTTACATACTTTCACCTGTGCAATTTAGACCAGCGCGGAGGCGGGCTCCGAAGGTAAAAAACAATTATCGCCATTGATTCGTTGAGCGCGAAACACGCGCAAATGTACGAAGTCCATTTGGCAAGATTGCAGGAGGACATGCGCATGAAATCTCTTGTCGCCAAGCGATCCATCGTCATCGCTGGACATAAGACGAGCGTCAGTCTCGAAGATGCGTTTTGGAATGGCTTAAAGGAAATTGCCCATGGTGACCGCATCACCGTGTCGAGCATGGTCGGCAAAATCGACAACCATCGCAAACACGGCAACCTCTCCTCGGCGATCCGTCTTTTTGTGCTAGAGCGTGTCCGCACGCGGCGATCTTCGGAAGATCGCGTAGGTGCCTTCCGACTGAACGGCGGAAGCCCGCACCTCCAAGTGTGACACTTCGATCAGGCGCTGAGCAATCGGACGCGAGCAATCTTCTGTGGACGGAGCCCACTCTACGACATCGATGTGCCAAAGGTGATTGCGCCAAGCGCAACCACATTGAAGGGGGCCGTCCAAGGTCCTCGCCAGCGCCAAGATGCTCATCAAAGCCTCGGCAACGTTGGCCTCGCTGCGTATGCGGGCCCGCTCCTCCCCGCGTTGGTCAGCTTTCGTGCCTTTAGCGAGTATTTGGCACTGGTTTCGCACCTGCAGCAGGCTTTAGGCGACCGTGATTTTAATTCCTATGTCTGGAAGCGTACACTTCGAATCACCCGCCACGGGCTCTTTACCCGGGTTGTGGAGTTGAGAGAAAGCTCCCGCCCGAAGGAGGAGAAACGCGGATGGTTGATGCATTCAGACTAGGACCCCTCAAGAGAAGTTCGGATCCTGCGCCAGTGGGCGCTCCGAAGTTTGATCCGGCGGTATTCTTAGCGACGGCGGCCGCTGGTCGCGACATTTCCAGGCATTCAATGAGAGAGATCATTTTTGCTCAAGGCGACACTGCTGATGCGGTTTTCTATATCAAAAAGGGCAAGGTCAAAGTTGCTGTCATGTCCGAACAAGGCAAAGAAGCCGTCGTCGCCCTGCTAGGGCCAAACGAATTTGTCGGCGAAGGATGCTTGATCGGACAGCCGAAACGTTTGGCGACAGCGTCCGCAATGACGGACTGCGAAACGATGCGAGTGGCAAAGACGGAAATCCAGCGGGTCATTCATGACGAGCCCGCATTTTCGGAAATGTTTGTCGCGCATATTCTGGCAAGGAACGCCCGCGTCGAAGAAGACTTGGTTGATCAGCTCTTCAACTCAACCGAAAAACGGCTTGCACGCCTGTTACTGCTATTGGCCAATTTTGGAAAGGAAGGCCGACCGGAGCCGGTTGTCGCGAAGATCAGTCAAGAGACACTGGCGGAGATGATCGGTACAACACGGTCGCGCGTGAGTCACTTCATGAACAAGTTCCGTCAATTGGGTTTCATTGATTACAATGGACACCTCGAAGTTCATAATTCACTGTTGGGCGTACTTCTCACCGATGAGCCACGCACGGTGAGGCCGCCGAAAAGCTAACGGTCTATCGCTGAACTACGTGCGCGCGTGACTGCTGGATATTTCTTGATTGTCAAAGTGCCGTATTCAGCGGCGATCAGACCACAGACGATCAGTCCGGCGCCGACCACCGGCAGCTTACTGGAATCGACAAGCGTCAGCGCGATGCCACCGATAATTCCTGAAGCTGAGGTCCCGAGGTAAACAGCACTTGCATACATTGCCAATAGTATTGGCGACAACTGAGGCGCAAGCCCAGTCAGCCGGTGCTGTTGCGGGACTACAAAACCCCAACCGCAAAGCCCCCAAATCAAAAGCGCCAAGATCGCGCTGATAAGATTCTTGCTCATCCAAGGCAAAGCAAAAAAATCAGCAGCGACAACCACCAATGCTGCATTAATGACCAGCCGACCACCAAAGCGATCGGTTAAGCGACCCGCGATTAAACTCCCTAGCGTCCCAGCCATTCCAAATACAGAAAGAAGCAAAGCCAAAACCGCTCCATCGCCGCGTGTCACTCGTTCAAACACCACGCTAATGAACGTATAAGTGACGTAAAGCCCTGCGAGCACAAGAAAGGTTGAAATAAGTATCAAAAGAACTCGAGGATCACGGATCGGTCGCATGCGCTCTCGCAACGGTACGCGTATAGATCGCGTGATGTCGCGCATTTCCACATAAATGCTCCAGGCTACGACAATCGAGAGTATCGCGACGGCCAAAAGCGGTGTTCGCCAGGTGGTTATCGCCCCGACTAAAGCGCCGAGCGGAGCTCCTAACGCCGTGGCGGCGCTCAAACCCATCATCAAGAAAGCGAGCGCCTGTGCACGCCGATCCGGCTCTACCAAAGTCGTCGCAGTCGCACTTGCGAGAGGAGCAAACAGTGCAGCTCCCAGTCCCGCTAAGACGCGGCCCAAGAGTGCAACCAGTAAATTCGGGCTTAAGCCAACAACGAGATTACCGAGAAGAAAAACAATGATCCCGGCAAACAGCACACGCCACCGCGGCAAATGGGATAAGAGTGTGGCAATAGGAACGGTGCAAGCTGCGTAGCTTATAGCGTAAACAGTGATCAATTGACCGGCCGCTGCGACACTGATGTCAAACTCTTTCGCGACCAGCGGCAAGAGCCCGGCGATAACGAAACTATCCGTGCCGATCAAGAACATTCCAGTTGCAAGAATGAGGAGTCGGGGATCAAGGAAAAGCGCCCGCGCTTTGCCCACGTCTGATTTTGTCTCAATGACCGTGGACACAGCTAGCGAAACTCCAGGTGGCGGGCGGCAACGAGGGAACTAAGACTGACGATGGCAGCCAGTGCGACGTAAAAGGCAGGCGCGAGGATGTTTCCGGTTTCAGCAATCAGCCAAACGTGAATGAAGGGAGTGAACCCACCAAAAATCGCAACGCCAAACGCATAACTGATGGAGAGTCCGGTGCCGCGCGTCCTAACCGGGAAGAGCTCGGCCATCAGCGCTGGTAGCGAGCCCAAATATGCGGCGGTGACGATGCCGAACAGGCCTTGCACGACCAAAAGCTTGGCAATTGTTGGCTCTGCGGAAAGCCAAACGAAAATTGGATAAACGCCAAATAAAATAGCGCAAGCAGCAGCGATTGGAATTAGCGTGCGGCCCAACCGATCCGATATGCCACCAAAGATCGGAATCAAGGCGAATTGTGTCGCACCAGTCAAAAAGCCCGCAGCGAACGAATTCGGCGTGGGCAGCGACAATATTCGCACTGCATAGATCGGTAAGAATAAGATTGTGTAGACTGCCACCGTCCCAAGTACGACTAGACCAAGCGAGATGAGCAACCCTGCCTTGGCGTGAAGCAAAACAGACCGAAGCGGTGAGCTCACGTACTTGCTCGTTTGAAACTCGACCGTTTCGCTTACACGCTGTCGGATATAGAACCCGATGGGCACGATCGCGACGGCGAACATGAACGGGATTCGCCAACCCCAAGCACTGACCTGCTCGGGGGTCAGTGTGAAAGTAATCACCGCACCGAACCCGGTTGCCAGGAGGGCGGCAAGGCCTTGGCTGGCAAATTGCCAGCTAGCAAAGAAGCCTCGCCGGATTTCGGTTTGCTCCGCAAGGAAAGCGGTCGCGCTGCCAAATTCGCCGCCAACCGAAAAACCCTGCAACATTCGTGCTGCGACAACTAAGATTGAGGCGGCGATGCCCATGGTCGAATAGGTCGGCGCGACAGCGATTGTCAGCGACCCCAGCGCCATCAAAAGGATTGAGAGCTGAAGCGCGGCCTTACGGCCTTTGCGATCGGTATAGACACCCAGCACAACGGCGCCGAGGGGCCTCATAACATAGGCTATTCCGAAACTGGCAAGAGTGAGAAGCAAAGACGTCGTGGAATTGCTAGAAGGGAAGAACAGCTCGGCGACGATGACCGCGAAATAGCCGAACACCACAATCTCGAACCACTCAATTGCATTTCCGATGGCGACGGCTGCAATGACATGGCCTCGCGGAACTAATTGTCGAGGTCCGCACGATTTAACATTCGAATCGGCGACACTTGATGCGGTCAAGAACCCCTACCCTCGGTCGAGTTTCGTGCGCTTTTGCTTTATCGATCTCATGATTGTGACGTTTTGACCAGCGGTAAGCCCCTGTGAGCCGTCAAAGTGTTGGCCCAGAGAACTTAAAGGCGGGTCTGAACGATGAGGTCCGCGCGCGCGTCGCCGAATTGCGGCGCAGAACGACTTCAATTCAGCGCCGGATATACCATGACGCTTCATCTGCAAATCCAGTGCCGCAATATTCAACAATTTCGCGCTGTCCGGATAACCGCAATCCAGAAGTACATGCTGCCAGTTCTTAAGCGCGACAATCATCTCATCAAGCCTCCGATTGAGAATTTCCTCTTTTTCAATCACTGATGACCTCGTCCATTCGACAGATCGTTTTGAGCCAAGCATCTGTTTGTGCCACTTCACAGTAAAGCGCGGCGATATTTGAAACGGCCGAATGAACATTCTCCGACGTCATCGTATCAAGCTGATGGCTTGCGGAGGCGTCGGCGAGAAAAGTCATACGATGATTGCGATGGAATGCATCAACGAGTGTTGAGAGACATGCGGTTTCCCCAGCAAAACCGGCTAGCACTACGTCGGCTCCGCCATGATGCATGAGCTCTGCAAACCCTTCGCTTGCGTAGCAAGATGGGCGCTTTCGCTCGAAAACGAGCTCACTGCGTTGAGGCTCGAAGCCGTCAATCCATCCCACAAAAGGCGTCGCCTTGTTGAAGAAGGGTGCGGATTGGCTAAGCCATCGAATGAAAACAATCGGCAGACCGGCCTTGCGGGAACGGGCGAGCACTTTCCGGCAATTTTCAATCGCCGGCTCAATGTTTGGAATCGCCACCAAACGTGGAGTGGCGAGATACTCTTTCTGCATGTCTACGAAGACAACGATTGGCACACCCCGCGCGGATGTGAGGGTGCGCAGATTGACTATGTTATTCACCCGACCTGACCTTCGACCGACGGTCGCGAAACCGGACGGGCTTTAGAACGATCGAGAATGCCTGGCTGATGCCAGCGACCTTCGGCACGGATTATCACGTAAGGGTCAATACCGATCGTGATAGCCGCCGGATGGCGTTCGGTATTGAGCTGCATCTCGACATAATCAAAATCTGAAAACACGAGCTCCTGTCCGCCCTCGAATAATTCAAAGCCGAACCGCGACCAAAAATTAACGAGTCTTTTTTGCGCGTGACCATAGAGGCGTTTGTAACCCTTCACGCGGCAAAGCTCGATAGCTGCTCGAACAAGGTGAAAAGACAAACGGGTGTTCCGATATTCCTTGCGCACGGCGAGGCGTTCAATCTTGGCAAAGTCTGCAAAGTACCGGATGCGAATGCAGCCGGCAGGTTCGTTGGCGACATAACCAAGGAGATGTGTCGAGCAGAAATCGTTACCGTCGAATTCCTCTAGATACGGGCACTCTTGCTCCGATATGTACACCGCACTGCGCACCGAAATGACGCGCATGAGATCTTCCATTGAGCGCGCCATGGTGACGGCAATCTCTTTGGCTTTTCCGTTACCTTGATAACGGTCGTAAGACGGGTGTGCAGTTTTTGGCTCGCCCGAACGAGCCATGAAATGCAGATTGGAATCGGTGAGATTTCCAAAATCCGCGCCGCGGCAAAAACCCATCGTCTCCAGCAAACGTTGACCGTCTTGCGTCACCGCCCGGGCATAGAAGTCGGCTTCTTTATAGAGTGGCGTCCACATCTTTTCGAACGCCAGCGGAATGCCGGACACTAAGCCACCCCGCGCCCACATCGCCCAAACGTAAATACCAGCCGGTTTCTGGTTTTGTGAGGTCAGCAACGCCAGATCAGGATTGCTGGCGTTAAATGTGCCAGCCAGAAGTTGTCGCACGCCTTCGTCATTGAGCGTCAAAAACGCGATAAAACCGTCGATAGGCGGGCGTGCGGCCTCGAAATCTTGACGTTTGGCGATGGCCCAGAGACTGTCGGGATTATGCGACATGACCCGATACACAACATCGGATTCCGCGAGCCCTGGAAGATCGATGCGCGCGCGGCCTAACACCGCATCCAGCTCGTTGCCGGCGGGCGTAAAGACCACCACATTATTGGCGAATTCCTCAATGTTTTTGGCTGGAAGCGGATGTTTTGCGGGATAAAGATTGACTTGATACGCGGGCTCGCCCTGCGTAATGCCTCGAATATGAGCAGTCATGTCCTCTCCTTTTTTGTTGTAGGCGCTCAGCCGTCCGGGCTAGTTTTTGTTGGCGGAGCTTAACCGGGCCGAGACATCACGAATGCGTCTGGCAGCGAAAAGGGGTGTTCTTCAAACGGAACACTCCGCCGATAGTCGGAACCAACTTGCTGATTGGGACGCCGCGCGCGTCTTCCTAGAAGTCGTGCGTTGCGGCAGTTTTCGCTCTGCTGCAGATCGCCTCGATCAATCCATCAACGCCGTCCGGCGACGGGTTGACGACTTCGAAAGAGAAATCGGCGCGGTCCTTTTCACGCGGGATGTGCACGGAACGCGACTGACCGACGAAGGTTCGCAGGTCGTCGCCGCGGTCGAGCGTATGGAGGCCGCTACCTTCGATGTTGTGCGCAGCCGAAACCTAGTCGCCCCGGCTATCGCGGGTGAAGTGCGCGTCGCTATCACCGAGGGACTCGGCACGTTCTGGCTGGCGCCGCGGCTGGTCGAATTCCAAAGGTCGTTTCCTAATATTCTCGTCGACCTCCACTGCGCAATGCGGTCAGCCGACGTGCTAAGGCATGAAGCGGATGTCGCAATTCAACTCGCGCGGCCCATGGCCTTAGACGTAAAGGTCGTGAAGGTCGGCCGACTTCACGTGATGTGGTACGCGAGCCAGAAATATATCGAGATTTACGGTAAGCCCACAAGCTACGAAGAACTCATCAAACATCGAATCGTCATGCAATTTGCCGACCAAACCGCAGCGCAAAATATTTTCGACGCCTGGTTCCCCGGATTAAAGCAGCAAGATTTACTTGTGATGCGCACCAACGTCAGCAGCGCGAACTACTGGGCGATCGCCAAAGGCGCTGGGATCGGACTGCTTCCCACTTACGCCGCGGCGCTCGGAACGGATATGGTCCCGATAGATATTGACGAGATGCACCGTCCTTTCGATATTTGGCTCACTTACCATCCTGACGTTAGTAAGATTCCGCGCGTGCGCAGTCTCCTTGACTGGGTGGTCAAGGCATTCGATGGACGCCGATTTCCATGGTTTCGCGACGAATTTATTCACCCAAACGAACTGGCAGCCCACTACCAGGGCGAACCGCTGGTAAATATGTTCGCCGGGTTTGTCGGAGTCGATGAAAAGTAGACTTTATTTGGTACATTTGATTGGCCTTTTCTGATTCGTCTTGTCTGCACCCCATGAAACCGAAGCAACAAAGTAGCCGAGTTGATGGAGATGTTGGCCGGCGCATGCGCGTGCGTCGTATGCAACTTGGCGTCTCCCAGACACAACTCGGCAAAGAACTAGGCGTCAGCTTCCAGCAAGTTCAAAAGTATGAAAAGGGTGTCAACCGAATAGCCGTGGGTCGGCTGCAAAAGATTTCGACTGTCCTCAATGTTCCTGTGGCATTTTTCTTTGAGCCCTTAGCTGGCGTTAGCGAAGAGAACCAGCCTGTATTTGAATTCATGGATACCGCGAATGGACTTCGTCTGATGCAAGCGTTCGCCCGCATAAAGGACAAAAAGATGCAACATATTCTCTTGACCCTTGTTGAGCGAGCCGCAAGCGGAAACTGATTAGGGCGCGTCGTCCCGTGCCGCGCGCTCGATGGCGGCACCGTCAGCGATGTCGGGTGACGAAAGGATGAGTTGCCCTGAAGGTTCGATCTTGACGGTTATTAATTGAGGCCTGGCCACAGTTAGGAATGCGCGCAATTTGGCGCGTGATTCTGGTGGCATAACGAACACCGCTCGCGCCATTTCAAGGACGCACTGATCCTGGCTCCAATAGAATAACTCAAGAATGCGGTCAGGCGGCGTGTGCCCTAATACGAGAGCCTGGATAAGTTCCCAAACATCTGCGTTCGCGCCGCCGATGCTAACCTCAGAAATATCATTCAAAGGATTCGAGCGCTCGTTCACGAGTATTCCCTTGACGAAGCTTGCCATTTCAAGGCTAGGCATCGCTCCGACCGCCGTATGTACCTAAAAATGCAAAGGGGTGTTCCGGGCGCGGAACACGATCAGCCCAAGTGAGTCGCATGTGGAATTGCTGGCTCAACAATCTGGCCCAGTCGGCGACGGAAGCTTGTAGTTATTAGACACGAAAATTAAGTAGCAATGATCGCGCCACCGGAATGGGCGGTGAAAAACTATGGGGAAGAGAATGGTGCCCAGGGGCGGAATCGAACCACCGACACTGCGATTTTCAATCGCATGCTCTACCAACTGAGCTACCTGGGCGGCTTAACCCACGGGATGCGCGGGGCAAGCGGAAGCGCCGCGTTATAGCGGGCTCACGCTTTCAAGCCAAGCGCCGCGCGGAACCGATTTTTGAGCTCAACGCCGTCGCGCACCGGCAGGACCCGCGGCGGCTCTTCGGCAGCAATCAGGACGCGGGCGAACAGCGTTTCGCCGAAGGTCTTCAACCGTGCAGCGAGGTCGCGCAGCGCCGCCTCGTCACGCACGTCGACGCAATGGGCAAATCCGCACGCCGCGGCTACCGCAAGCAAATCGACGCCGCCCTGGGTATGGCTCGGCTGCATGCCGGTTTCCCCATAGACGCCGTTGTCGAACACGATGACGGCGAGATTGCCTGGCCGTTTGATGCCGATGGTGGCGAGCGAGCCGAGGCCCATCAGCATCTCGCCGTCGCCGGTGATCACGGCAACGCGGCGCGCCGGTTGCGCCAGCGCGAGGCCAAGCCCGATCATCGCGGCACCGCCCATGGCGCCCCAGAGGTAGAAATTGCGGTCGTCGTCGCCCGCCGCGGCGAGATCCCAGGTGGTCGAGCCGAGACCGGGGACGACGAGCAGGTCGCCGCGACTTTCGACCAGCACGGCCATCGCAGCGCGGCGCTCGAGCGGTCGTTGGCTCACTTGGTCCACACCTTCTTGCCGATCAATTGCTGCGACAGCAGCACGGCGGCAATGCGCTCGTCGCCAAAAGCCTGCTGCACGGCGCGCTCCGCCACGCCCTCGACCTCGTCAGGCTTGGTGGCGCGGTAAACTTCCGCCTCGCATAGCTTGAGCACGGGATCGACGATCGATCCCATCGGCACTTGCCATGGATTGAACTCTTCCCATTCGCCGCGCATGGTGATCAGCATCAGCAGTGGAAATCGACAACTGCGCGCGAGCGAGAGCATGTTGATGCAGTTGCCGAGCCCGCTCGATTGCATCAGCAGGGCCGAGCGCTCGCCGCCGAGCCAGGCGCCGGCGCAGAGCGCCACGCCCTCCTCCTCGGTGGTGAGCGCAACGTCGCGGATGTCGTCATCGGCGCGGCAGCGTTCGATCAGCCGTGAATGCCCGGCATCGGGCACGTAGCCCACCTGACGCACGCCGCCGCGCTTGAGCGTGGCGTAGAGACGGTCGGGCCATTCGACGGCGGCGCTCATGGCTCGCCCGCCTCGGCGTCCTTGGGACGCTCGCCGTCCTCATCTTCTTCTTCCTTGGCGGGAACCGCATAAACCCCCGACAGCCAGCGATTGAGATCGATGTCGGCGCAACGCTTGGAACAAAACGGCTTCACCGCGGCGTCCGTCAGCTTGCCGCAGATCGGGCAACGGGTCGGCGTCCTGGTAATTTCATTCATGCGTGGGTCTTTCGCGCGTCGATGTTGCGCAAATCGGTCTTGAGGATCTTGCCGTAATTGTTTTTCGGCAGCGCGTCGACAAAGACATAATCCTTCGGTCGCTTGAAACGCGCAATATTGTCAAGGCAAAGCGCGTCGAGTTCCGCCGGGCTCGCCTCGCCGACCACATAGGCGACCACCACCTCGCCCCATTCGCTGTCGGGGCGGCCAATGACCGACACTTCCCGCACCGCGGCGTGGGTCAACAGCACCTCCTCGACCTCGCGCGGATAGATGTTGGAGCCGCCGGAGATGATGCAATCCTTGGAGCGGTCCTTAAGCTGCAGGTAGCCCTCGCTGTCAAAGGCGCCGACGTCGCCGGTGTGCAGCCAGCCGCCGCGCAAAGCGGCAGCACTTGCCTCCTCGTTGCGCCAATAGCCGGCCATGACGACCTCACCGCGGACGAGGATTTCACCGGTCTCCCCCGCCGCCAGCGGATTGTCGTTGCCGTCAGCGGTCGTCACTTCGACGCAGGAAAACGGCTTGCCGGCGGAGGCCAGGCGCTCGCGCCAGCGCGGGTGGCCGCGGTCGCCGATGTCCTGCTTCGACAGTGTGGTAATGGTCATCGGCGCCTCGCCCTGGCCGTAAATCTGCGCCAACCGCGGGCCGAACCGATCAAGCGCCGCGAGCGCGTCCTCTACATACATCGGGGCGCCGCCCCAGATCAGCGTGCGGATATTTTCCGCCGCGCAATCGGCCGGACAGGCCACTAGCCGCTTGATCATGGTCGGCGCGGCGAACATCGAGGCCCGCGGCCAGACGGAAAACAGCGCGAAGATTTCCTCCGGCTCGAAGGCACCGCTTTCCGGAATGACCTGCACGCCGAGCCGCGCCACGTGCATCATGACATAGATGCCGGAGCCGTGGCTCATCGGCGCGGCGTGCACGACGGCATCGCCGGGCGCGATCGCATCGACCTCCGCGGCGTAGGCCCCGCTTGCCAGCACCAGATTGCGATGCGTAAGCATTGCGCCCTTCGGCCGGCCGGTGGTGCCGGATGTGTAAAACAGCCAGGCGAGGTCATCGCCGGCACGCGGCACGACCGCGATCGGGTCCGCGATGAATAGCGCCTCGTAGTCCTTGCTGCCGACGGCGATCAGCCGCTCGAGCGACCGCGGGGCATGCGGGGCGATCTCGGCGTCCAGCCCGGCAGACGCAAAGCAAACCCGGGCGCCCGAATGCTCGAGGATATATCCCAGCTCCGCGCCGTGCAGCTTGGCGTTCGCTGGCACTGCGACGAGGCCGGCGTGCCAGATCCCGTAGAGCAGTTCGAGGTAGTGATGCGAATTCTTGGCGGCGATGGCGACGCGGTCGCCGGGCAAGAGCCCTAGTCTCCCGCGCAAGGCCCCGGCAAGACGCGCGGCGCGGCCGGCAAGATCGCCATAGGTTGCCACAACCCGCGTTCCCGTCGCCGCCGCCGGCAGCAGCGGATGACTAAGACCGGACCGATAGAGCCACAACGCCAGATTCATGCGGCCCTCCGTAGCCCAAGACCTAAGCGCCTGCGTTGAGCCAGCCAAACCGCACCGGGTAACCCTCGCCGCCGAGCAGCGTCATGGTTTCGTAGAGGGGCAAGCCGACGACATTGGAATAGGAGCCGACCAGTTTGACGATAAAGGTGCCGGCGATGCCTTGCGCCGCATAGCCGCCGGCCTTGCCGCGCCATTCGCCGGAGGCGAGATAGGCCTCGATGTCGTCGTCCGACAGCCGCTTGAAGCGCACGCGCGTTTCCACCAGGCGCTGGCGGAACGATTCCTTTGGCGTCACCAGGCAGATCGAGGTGTGGACACGGTGGTTGCGGCCGGAGAGCAATCGCAGGCACTGCGCCGCCTCGTCGAGCAATTGCGCCTTGGGGAGAATGCGCCGCCCGACCGCGACGACGGTGTCGGCGGCGAGGATGTAGGCCCCACGCAACTCGTCGTCGAGCTTGACGTTCTCCAATGCCGCGGTCGCCTTAGCCTGCGCCAGCCGGTTGGCATAGGCGCGCGGAATTTCGCCGCGATGCGGGGTTTCGTCGATATCCGCCGGCTTGAGAGCGTCGGGTTCGATGCCGGCCTGGTTGACGAGCGCGAGCCGCCGCGGCGAGCCGGAAGCAAGTACGAATTTGGGCCGGCCGATCATTGCGAGGAAAGCCTCAGCGTGAACAATACGTGTCACTAGCGGAACAGGCCGGTTTTCACAACACTCCCTGTCTTGCTGGGGGTTTCGACGCGTCGTTATTCATTGCCCCGCGCCCCGCCGCCAAATCGCTCGCGGATGCGCGCCAGCAACTGGTCGCGCACCTCGCGATAGGCGGCAAGGCGCTGTTCGCGGTTGCCTTCGGCCGCGGTCGGGTCGACGGTCGGCCAATACTCGACCGCCGACGCCACGGTGCGCGTGAGTTGCATCGCCTTATGATGGGCCGGTGGCGAGAGCGTGACGATCAGATCGAAGTTGAGCCCTTCGAGGTCTTCGAGTTCCTCGAAAGTGATCGGCCGGTGCCGGGCGATATCGATGCCGACCTCCTCCATGACGGTGACGGCAAAGGGATCGAGCTCGCCCTTCTGCACCCCGGCCGAGCCGACATAGACCGATTTGCCGAACATCTGCCCCATCAGTGCCGCCGCCATCGGCGAGCGCACCGCATTCATGCCGCAGGCAAAGAGCACCGCCTGCGGCCGGGAGGGTCGATCGGCCATCGGCTTATTTCCATTGGCGCATGATCTGACTTTTCCGGATCATGCACTCAGCCCTTCCAGTGCAGGACGCAGATCAGCGTGAATAGCCGCCGCGCGGTGTCGGTGTCGACCGCCACCTTGCCGTCAAGCCGCTCCAACAGAATTTGCGAGCCGTCGTTATGAATGGCGCGGCGGCCCATGTCGATCGCCTCGATCTTGTCGGGCGTGGCGGTGCGGATCGCCTGATAATAGCTGTCGCAAATGAGGAAGTAGTCTTTGACGATGCGGCGCAACGGCGTCAGCGACAAAAGATGTGTTACCACGGGCGTGCCGTCGGCGAGCGCGACGGCGAAGGCAAGGCGATTGCCGTTGACGCTCAGATGCAGTGCGTAAGGCCCGCCGTCGTGGCCAACCGGCGCGAAACTGTTGCGCTCGAGCAAGTCAAAGATCGCTACCGCGCGTTCGTGCTCGACATCTTCGTTAGCGCGACCGATGGTTGCTTCATCGAGGGTGACCGCGGCGAGACGCTGCTTGTTGGCGACGGACGATGATTTTGCAGTGCTCATTTTCGGTTCATGCGCATCGCGACTGAACGGGCATGTGCCGTCAGACCCTCGGCCTCACCCAGTGCAATCGCCGCCGGTCCCAGCGCGCGCAATTGCTCCGGTCCTAAATTCAGGATCGACGTGCGCTTCATGAAGTCGAGCACGCCGAGACCGGAAGAAAAGCGCGCCGAACGCGCGGTCGGCAGCACGTGGTTAGAGCCCGCGACGTAATCGCCTATGGCTTCCGGCGTGTGCGGGCCGATAAAGATCGCGCCGGCGTTGCGAATGCCGTCGCTCAGTCTCTCAGCGTTGGCGGCGTGAATCTCAAGGTGCTCGGGCGCCAAACGGTCGACCAGCGGGATGGCATCGTCGAGCCCTGCCACGATGATGATGGCGCCGAAATCGCGCCACGATGCGGCGGCAGTTGTCTCGCGCGGCAGCGTCTTGAGCTGCGCGGCAACCGCCTTCTCGACTTCGCCGGCGAGCGCGGCATCGTCGGTAATGAGGATCGACTGGGCGCTCGCATCGTGCTCGGCCTGCGCCAGGAGATCGGCGGCGATCCAGTCCGCGTTGCCGGTCTTGTCCGCAAGAATGAGCACCTCGGATGGACCAGCGATCATGTCAATGCCGACCTGGCCAAACACGAGACGCTTAGCGGCCGCCACGTAGGCGTTACCCGGGCCGACGATTTTGGCGACCGGCGCAATCGATTGCGTCCCGTAAGCGAGCGCCGCCACCGCCTGGGCGCCGCCGATCCGGTAGACTTCATCGACGCCCGCGAGCCTCGCCGCTGCGAGCACCAGCGGCGAAAGCTTGCCGTCCATGGCCGGCACCACCATGACGAGGCGCGGGACGCCGGCGATCTTGGCCGGCACCGCGTTCATCAGCACCGACGACGGGTAGGCTGCGGTGCCACCCGGAACGTAGAGGCCGACGGCCTCGATCGCGGTCCAGCGCGAACCCAGTTCGACGCCAAGCGGATCGGTGAAACGCTCGTCTGCGGGCTTCTGTCTCCGGTGATAGGCCTCGATACGGTCGCGCGCGAGCTTGAGCGCATCGAGCGCCTCGCGTTTGCATTCCGCTGCCGCGGTCTCGATGTCCGCCGCGCTCACGCGCAAGCCGTCCTTGCTAAGATCGACGCGATCGAATTTCGCCGTCAGTTCGACGAGCGCAGAATCGCCCCGCGCCCGGACATCGGCGATGATGCCGCGCACGGCCTGCTCGACGTCCGGCGCCGCCTCGCGCTTGACGCCGAGAAAGGCGGAAAAGCGCGCGGAAAAATCGCCGCTTTCGCTGTCGAGACGCAAAGGCATGGTTAGGTCCTGCCACATCAGGCCGCGGCTTCGTGTGGTCAATGAGTGATGCGCGGGAGCACGTCAACCCTGCCCGAGATCAACGCATGCAGGCGTTTCCAGAGCGGACACAAGCCCCCGGCGCGAGAATGGTCCGATGGCTACCCGGCGGCAGCCAGGTCCGGAGTTCGCCCGCGTACGGCAATTCGTTTCGTAAAACACTCAACCTATAGTTGCTCTTCCTAAAACTACACTCTCCAGTCCTATCATTCATATCGAGGGGTCGCAGGGCATTTCTCGGCGGTCCACCTTCCTTCACAGCCGAGGATACCGACTGACTCGCTGTCCCACTTGCTCTCAATATACGACTCGTCACGTCTATGCCTTGTTGCGGCGGGCCGCGAACGCAATCAGCGTCAACCTGTTCAGACGTTGGTGTGCAGCGGGCTGGCGATGTCGAGACACAAAAAATTTTCAGCGATAAATTGCGGACGCCGACGGCACTCCTATATGAGCAAGTAAGCCGTATAGACGACAGCATAAGCCGTTTAGAAAGCGACGCCGACGAATAAAACGAAAACAATATTTTTATAATTCAATTACAGGAGAAGAACATGGCTAAAAATAATATTTTATCGACTTTAAATAATGCAGACCTTGCGAACGCACTGCCTTCGGGCGAGCAAACAAACGGTGTTGGGTCGAGCGCCTCAGCAGCGAAGCCGCCCGAGCCGAATAGTGATCTCACAGAAACGGCCAACGGGGCCAAGAGCAATTCTGCGCAAAAGAGTTCGCCCAAGCCGCCATCAAAAAGGCTCCGCAATGGAAACGCCCTTTGTCACGGCAGTTATTCCAACGAAATTACGTTACCTTGGGAATCGGTAACTGACTTCGAAGCACTGCATGCCGACTTCAAAAAAGAATGGAAGCCGTGCGGTGCCTCGGAGGAACGCGCTGTGTTTGAGTTGGCAAATTACACCTGGATTGGGATGCGTGCCGCTAAAGCCGCGCTGGTGAATTTCCATAAAGTACCATTTGGTGGAAAAGAATTGAAATCCGGCAGCATGAGCTGGCAGGACATTATGCAGCATGAAGAAATGTCAACGAAGGTGGCAGTAGACTCTCTTACCGAAATAAACAAGACGCTACTTAGCCTTAATAAACTTTTCGAGATGGTCCGCAACCAGCCACACCAAACCGGGACCGCTAAAGGCAAGGAGGAACAGATGGAAGCGGCGCTTTTAGGCAACCGAATCAACCAGACCATCGAAACTGTAAAAGAGGTTGTACCGTTCATAGAAAACCTTGGGTTTTTGACCGCAAAGCACTGGCTACTGTTCGCAAAGGCCTATCAGCCCGACGAAATCGAAAAACAAGTTCGGGTTTTGGCCATGGTCGACACTCGCATTGACAAAGTTCTTAAGCAGCTGATCTTTGTGAAAGAGTATAAGCGCATTGCCGCAGCGCAGGACTCCAATCTTCGCACGATCGAGGGTCCGGCGGTTGCGCCAACTTAAACCAGATCGGCAATATCGATTTCGCGGGGAGTCCGTTATCTCCCGAGTGGGGAAGTTGGGCCGCGGAACTTGTTCTAGTTCCCGGTCTCCCGATATCTTCTTAAGACTTCGTCGGCCTGGTACACGTTACGCAGGCCGACGAATTCTGGCCGACTTGGCGTGCGTGGACTAAGCGACAGTGTTATTCGAAAATCCAGCACAACTAGAAAAATTTATAGTTGAGCCCGACGCGAACGATATTATCGGTCATCTTGCCGGCGACAATATTGACAGCGGCGGTCACCGGTACGGTTGGCCCGTCACCGAAATCGACATAAAGATATTCGAGCTTGGCACTCCAACGGTTCATGAAGGCGTATTCGACGCCGCCGCCGGCGGTCCAGCCGTTATAGGTTTTGGAACCGCTGAACGCCGTGGTGACGCCACCGATTACAGCGGTGCCGTCGATCTTGCCTCCGCCATAAGCCCAGCCCGCGGTCGCATAAGCCAGCCAACGGTCCCATGCATAGCCGAGCCGCCCGCGCACGGTACCAAACCACTCGAGCTTGTCGCTGTAGGGAATGCTGAATGCGCCGCCGCCGGCGATGCCTGCGATGCCAGGGCTGAAGTAAAGCGGGTCGCCATCACCCTTTTGCCCCGAGCCCTGAAAGTCGGCCTCGAGGCCGAGCACCACCTGGTTGAATTGCCAATTATAGCCGACCTGGCCGCCGCCGATGACACCGTTCGGTTTTGCGGTGTTGGTGAGGACGGTGACGCCGCCGGCCGTGACCAGTGCGTTGTCCTGGCTGCCCCAACTGCCACCGACGTTGACGCCGATATAGAAGCCCGACCAGTTATAGGGTGCGGCCACCATCGGCGCCTTGACCGGCATTTTTGCCGGCATGTCGGCGGCATACGCCGGCACCGCAAAAAAACTTGTAAGCAGCAGTCCAATGCCCCAGCTCCGCATGACGCAACCCTCATTTTGAGACTTGCAGTAAATTATTCCCGGGCGGAAAAGGCGTCAACGAAGCCCGCTTCGGACTCCCCCTCCATAAGAGAGTAATGTGCTGCGATGTGGCTATTGGGGTACAGTTTCTTGCGGTTTGTGAAACAGAACTCCCGTCGAAATGGATGTCAATCTTTGGCGACCGCGATTTCGAGGGGGAAGTCGTCGACAACCTCCCGCCCCGTATCGGTCACAATGAAGGTGTGCCCAAGGAAAATTCCGAATAGCCCGTCCGGCGTGATCGGATTGGGCTCAGCCATGATCACCATGCCGGGCTTCAATACCTCTTCGAATTTTTCGGCGGTGACGTGTTCGGCGACGACGTGCGGCTTGTCGGTAACGAGGTCGATACCGTGGCATTGCGTCGGCCGTGACTGGTAGCCATTGTCACGAAAGAATTTGCTGGCGATACGCATCGCTTCCACCGCCCTGCCCGGCGCAATCTCGGCAATGATGCGCTGGTAGCCAGGGAGGGCAATTTCGTTCCAGAATTTTTTCACCATTTCAGTCGGTTCGCCCACGCAGATTGGTGAGCCGATTTGGGCCGTATAACCGCGATAGCCGGCGGCCAATTCCATATTGATGATATCGCCCGTTTGCAGAATGCGGGCGGAAGGGCGCGGGTTGCCAAAGATCATCGATGGATTGGCCATCGACGTCGAGCCGATGATCAAAAAGTCAATGTCGCCGCCGCCTTCGAGGATGGCGGCGCCCGCCGCAGCGCGGAGCTCGTACTCCTTCACGCCCGGACGCGCGCGCGCCACCATCGCGTTCATTGCGTTTTCGCATAGTTTGCCGGCTTTGCGGACGCAATCGAGTTCCTCGGCGCTATGGATCGACAGCAGCTCGTGTAGGAAGCCTGTGGTGAAGACCAGCTCCGCGTCGGGCAAATTTTCGTGTAAGACGTTGTACTGGTTGACCGGAAGGTAGTCGCCGTGCCGCGGGTCGATCTCCATCAGACCGATGCGGCCCCGCTCAAGTTTTAGTTCGCGGATGCGCTCGACCATTATGTCGGCATAGCGGCCGTTGCGGCTATGGCGGACGTCCTTGACGGCGATCTCGACCTGGCGGCGGACGGCCTCGGCGTGGGTACCGCCCATGGAATAGATCAATGTCGGTTCGCCCGCGAGCGGTACAAGCACGTAACTCGAAAGCGCGTGCCACTCCCAATGGCCGGTCAGCCACAGCATGCCGCCGCCAAAGCTCCAATGGCTCGGTCCACCGGGCACAATGATAGCGTCGAGTTTCTGCTCCTGCATTTTAGTACGCAGCGCGCGATAGCGGCGGTCGTATTCAGCCTTGGAAAACTGCTCCCATACGGCATCGCGGTAATAGGGTGTCTCCCGCATGTTGGCGAAGGGGAGCGACTGGTCGAGCTTTGTGCGCACGACCTCCCAAGCCTGCGGGCCGATGCGTGGCGGAACGATGTTCATTGCGGACTTTCCTAGTTGACGATTTCGTTAGTCGACTGTGCAAAGCCGCGATTTCAGTCAACCGTCTTAATGTCGGCGTCCTCGGCAAGCTTTGTCGTATCGGCGAGATCTTCGAGGAAGAACTTGCCAAACTCTTCCACGCTGATATGCGCGGGTTCGACTCCAAGCTTGGCTAAACTCTCCTGCACCGCGGGAACGCTGAGCGCCTGCTCGGTGACGTCGTGCAGCTTTTGCACCACGGCCAAAGGTGTCTTGGCTGGCGCCGATATGCCGTTCCAGAATCGGAAGACGGCAGCTGGATACCCCGCCTCGACGACCGACGGCACGTTGGGAATCCGGGGCACGCGCTGCGGCGCGCTCACGGCAAGGATCGTGAGCTTATCGCTGTTCAATGCCGCGGCGGCGGCGGCCAGCGGAATGAAATAGAAGTCGATGCGGCCGGCCATGACTTCGCCGAGACCCCCTTCGCGGAACGGCACATGCCGGACGTCGATCTTGGCGGCGAGACGGAATCGTTCGGCGGCCATATGCGACGACGAACCGATCCCGGCTGACGCAAATGTGAGCGTCCCTGGCTTTGCCTTGGCCGCGGCGACGAGATCGGCGACCGTCTTGAAGCCGCTCTGTTTCGAGGTGACGAGAATGTTCGGCGACGTCCCGAGCAGGACCACCGGGATGAAATCTTTTACCGGATCGTATTGAAGATTCTTGTGCAGCACACGTTCGGTCGCCATTGATGACGAGCTGGTCACCAATGTGTAGCCGTCGGGCTCCGAATGCGCGACGGAAGCAAAGCCAAGGCTGCCTCCGGCGCCCGGCTTCACCTCAATCACCATCGGCTGCCCAATCAACTGCGCGACCCTGTCAAGAACGACGCGAGTGACGGTATCCGAGGCGCTCCCCGCCGGATAAGGGCTGACCACTCGAATTGGATGGGTTGGCCATTGCTGCGCGCTGGCGGACATCGTTGCGGGGATAAGCATTGCCAACGTGACGGCGCCGGCTAACCACTGATGGGGCATGTTGATGCTCCGTTGATTATTACCTTGGGCTCAGCGCGACTCTGACGCAGGACAACGAAAGCGTAAAGGTCGCGCGCGACGAAATGTGGCAGGAGGAATTAGTCCAATCCTGGGGCTGGCAAGCAATAATTGCACGCCGCAACGATCCCGGGTGACTCGTTTGGGGAAACGACTTGCGCGAGACAGGCTCCAGTGTCGTTTAGCGGTGAGCTGCAGCCGTAGAGAAGGTTCTTACGCCGCGGTCATTCATGACGAACAGGGGATCATATTGACGATCCTGATTGGCGCTGATCGTCGCCATCGTCCGATTGTCCAGGATCAGCCAATCGCCTTGGTCACGCGCAACAACGAGTGCATGGTCGGTCTCACGTCTGGGATCTCTCACGATCACGAGACGCAGATCGTCCGCGGCGTACCCTAGCGCGAGGAGAATGCCGTATTTGACGATGGCATAGTCCTCGCAATCGCCGGCCCCGCTGCCAAGCGTCTGCAGCGGCGACGCCCAGTAGTCGGCATAGCCATATTGGGCCCAGTCACTCATGGGCGTGATGCTTAGATTGACCGCGCGATTGATCCACGCCAACCGCGTGCGGCCTTGGCGTCCGCGGCCGAGTTCGACGATCGATAAGAATCGGCGCGCCGCCGGAGAACATGCGCCTTTGCCGGATTGGCAACTGGCGACTGCCGTTAGATCGGCCCGAATGCGAGGCTGAAGCTCTTTCCATCTTGCCACCGTTTCACCTGTCGAGGCGGCGTTTGCGGGCAGACCAAACGGCTCTGGCGACCGTAAAGTGTCCTCACGAGTATTCGTCCGGTTGTCCGAGCTTGCGCCGAACTGCGGCTGTGCAAGAGCGACAATTGTTTCGCCAGGAGCTTGTCTGTCGGTTCTGCCATCTTGGGGAGATTCCGAGGCGAACAAAAGCTGGCGCGGCTTGGCATCCGCGACGGCACCGCTGCCGAAAAGCCAGACGAACGCAAATAGACAAAGCACTCGCGCAAGAACAGACATGACGCCCCTGCATTCGGCAGTCGGCCGGGTTTACCGGTCCGTTTTCCGAAGCTTTGCTGGGCGTTTTGCGCCGATACTTTTGCGATCGAGTTTATTCCGTAAGGCGAGCGCCGTTGTTTCAGGCGCCGCAGTAAATGGATTCTGAATGTCGAATTTCGGCCATCGCCGTTCGCAGCTTGCAAGGTTAGCCAAACCTTAATTGAGCCGAGGCTGAGCGCGGTTTTTGCGCGTGGCGCCTTCGGACCGAAGTTGTTTCGACGTTGCAATCAAGCGCCGCCGCAGCGCTGCTATTGCACGCCGTAACGCGAGAACTCGTCGGCAATTTTCGGCGCCAGCTTCTTGGCCGCGGCGAAGTCCCCGTTACCTCCGCTGGCATCGCCCTTCTTGAGCCTGGCAAATCCGCGCCCATAAAGCGAACTCGCCAGCGTCGGCTCGATGCGCAGCGCCGAGGTGTAATCCTCGACGGCTTCGTCGAACCGGCCCATCTTCAGGTAGATAAACCCACGTGAATCCAATGCCGCGGCGTCGTCGGGCTGCGTACGGAGAGCTGCATTGCAGTCATCCAGCGCCGCCTGCAATTGCCCCAGAATGGCCCGCACCCAGCACCGTCCGTTGCGGGCGGTTTCCAGATTGGGCAGCAGGCGGATCGCCTCGTCATAGTCCTGCGCCGCGAGTTCGTAATTGCGCTGTTTCTCGTGCGCTTCGGCGCGATTGGCGAAAGGAATTCCGTAACTGGGGTCAAGCTTGATCGCCTGGTCGAATTCCTTGATAGCGCGGGCGTACTCGGCCTTCTTGAGGTAAAGCGCGCCGCGATTGTTGAACGGTTTGGCAAAGGTGGGGTCGAGCTTGATCGCTTGATCATAGTCGTTGTTGGCGCGGTCATAATCTTCTTTTTTTGCGTAGGCATCGCCGCGATTATTATGGGCGATCGCCAGCACTTCATTGCTTTGGCCGCCCGTGTCGATCAACGCCGTGCAGCCTTTGATCTGAGGCTCTGGCGAACTGCGGTCCGCGCCATTGCACAGGTCCACATTCGTAAATTTCGGTGCCGCTGGCGTTTGAGCCGACGACGATGTTGCCGACAATAGCAACGTCAAAAGAACACCGGCTGCGCCGCCGAGGGTGCGCGTCACGCAAAATTTCATGGAAATGTCCGGACCCGCAAACTCATTGACACTCTGCCGCGACGCGATTCTGCCCATGGAGAGGTCGGCCCCGCTCGCCGCGACCGGCCGGAGCTAGCAGTCTCGGCAAATTTCGAGATTGAGTTTCTTGCGCGGGCCGGTGGCGCCTGCATCGGGCGCCGATCCGCCCGGACGCGGCGCGACAGTTGTCGCGGCACCGTATCTTTCCATCACTTGCTGCTTGCCCTCTTCGATGAGGGTCGAAAACTTGACGGTCCCGTCGTCCGAAATCTCAACATGCGGCGTTGTCCCGCGGATACCCATGGTCGCAACCGGAGTATCGATCTTCATGTCGCCAGATTTGGCAATCTTGCCGGCGACGAATGTAAACTGGCCCTTGGTCAGGCTCAGCAACGTTGAATTCGTCTGGCTGTTCGGATCGTAAATAAACTCAGTCATCACCATGCGCGCATTGCTGGACAGATCGAAAGCCGTGCCGTCGGCAAAGGTAATGCCGAGCCGTCCGTCGGCTCCGGTCTGGACGATGTCGCCGAGATAAATCGGATCACCGATCTTGGTCTGGCCGCTGTTCGAGCCAAGCGCTGCCTGAACCACCACCGCGTTGACGTGTTCGACCGTGACCGCACCCTTTGCCGATACAACTTTTCCGATCGGCTTGATCGAGGCATTCTGAACGGCAGGGCGCGGCGTTGGATCCTGCGCCGATGCCGGAAGCGGCAACAGACAGCCGAGAGCAACGATGCCCCCAACCGCGAATAAGGAAATCATAGGCGCGCGCATCATCAGCCCCTTTAGGGCGGAAACCGGCATTACAAATATAGTTAACAATCCAATTGCTGCGTCACAACAAATAATACAGCGCCGGGCTCATTATGTCGACTGCCGCGCCGGTAAGGCTAAGTTCCAAAACGCCCTTAAAATGGGCAGAACAAGCCGTTTTGCGACGCATTTCATACCCTTAATCGTTGATTAAAAAACCGCGCGATGTTAGCCTAAAATCAACGGTTGCAAGCGCTGGCGGCGAAAACAAAGCCAAAAAGTGACGGGTCGGGCGCGCACGAATTGAAGGTCCTGGGCCAATGTCTGGTCGTGCCCGCGTCACCCCGGGCGGTGTCATTAGTTCCGATGGCTCATCGTTCGAGCCCGGCCTAGCGACCGCCTTCATCGGCAATATCGAGGCGATAACGGGTTCGGCGACGCTGACCCGCGGCTATGACGTTGCCGACATCAAACTTGGCGATCCACTCTGCCAGGGCGATGTCATCGAGACCGCGGCCGACGGCGAGGTTTCCATTCGTTTCGTCGACGGCACAGTGCTCAGTCTGTCGAATGACACCTGCCTGGTGCTGAAGCACTTCGTCGACGATGGGGCTGCGCCTTCGGCATTGTTCGACGTCACGCGCGGCAGTTTTGCGTTCGTCGCCGGCGAAATGGCGAAGGCCGGCCGTCTTAGCATCGATACGCCTGTCGCGACCATGCGCGGCCGCACGCAGACGGGCGGATTCGGCATGTTGTCCATGGCCGCGCTGTACTTCGCGATCATGGACGATGCGCATGCCGCAAGTTCAAACGCCGCGCTCTTTGATGACGGCGTCATCGATTATAAAGACCTCGCCCACGGCGTATTTGATGTCGTGACCAAAGAAGCAGTGCCCCGCCACTTCGTCGTCGATGATCCGGGCAAGACTATCATTCTGCACCGACTCGGATCGTCGGTGAGTGCAGATTTCGTTACCAATACCCCGACACAAATGGCGCAGCTACAGGCTGCGCAGCACGACGCGCTGCAGACTTATTCGGTGGGCCTCCAGCAAGGACCTACCAGCACAGGCCCGATTGGATCGGGCGCGCTTCTGCCGGTATACCAGCCACCACCGCCGCAACCGATCAACTATCCGCAGCCCACTATCACTCCGCCACCGACCGGCCCTATCAATCCCGGCGGTCCCGACACGGGACCTCCCAAGCCGCCTCCTGTCATCTTCGTTCCGCCGGCGCCCACGAATTCCCCAATCACGCTGGGTGCCGATACGGTGAAAGCCGCACCGAACAGCGCCGGCTGGGCCTTCGATCCGGACAATGGTCACTATTATCGATTCGTCAGTGGCGATGGGATAACCTGGAACGACGCGGTTAGCGCCGCCGCGTCCGTCGGGGCCTATCTCGCGACAATTACCAATGCGAGCGAAAACAGTTTCGTTACCAGCCACGTCGTACAAGGAATCGATTGGATCGGTGGAACGGACGCGGCACAGGAAGGCACCTGGGTCTGGGCAACAGGTCCCGAGGCCGGGACGGTTTTTTACGTCAATTCCCCGCAATCATTTCCCGGCTATTCGAATTGGAATCCGGGCGAGCCGAATAACGCCAGTCACGTTGCCACCGGCGGCATGAATGGGGAAAACTACCTGCAAATCTTTTCCAACGGTCAATGGAACGACGAGCAGGGCCCGAATATACCGTCGTCAAACGACACCGCTGGTTTTATCGAAGAGAAGGGTGGCACGCCGGGCGTCGTGCTGGCGAATTTCGTGAAAAACGAGCCGACGCTGATATCGACTGCCGCGCTGTTGGCAAACGATACTGACGCAAATGGGTTCCCGCTCGACGTCACCGCCGTCGCCGGAACGAGTACGCACGGCGGCACGGTGACTCTCAATAATGGCGTCATCACCTATACGCCGTCTACCAACTATATCGGCGACGACCAGTTCACATACACGGTCTCGGACGGGCACGGCGGCGCGGCGACCGGGTTCCTGAGCTTCACCGTCTTATCGGATCTTTCACAGGTGGCTGCGGATCCGCCGCTCGTCGGAGTCAACGCGAGCGATTCGTTTACGATCACTCCACAGCAAAACGACTATCTCGGCGCGGTCGCGACGACTCCCGACAGCAGCGGTGGCGTCGATTGGCATTTTGACGCGAGCCCGGCACAACTCAGCCAGCTGGCCGGGCTGACGCAGTATTACACCGTCCAGGATCAAACCAATCCAACGGCCAATCAAACCATCAGCGTTTCCGTCGGCGGCGACGGGAAGGACCAATTCGTGTTCGACCTGAACACCAACGGCGCCGGCACGCACGCGATAGTCAATTTCTCCACGGCGACCGCCAACGGGACGTATGTTGGCGACGTCATCGAACTCGACAATTTCACCAATGCGCAGAATGCGCCTCTGCAGCTCGCGGATGTATTAACGCACCTGACTCAAGACAGTCACGGCAATGCGGTCGTGGATCTTGGCCACGGCGACAGCATTACATTCCAGGGGGTCGCCGCGGTCTCTGTGCAGTCAGAAGCGGCGCAAATCTTCGCGTTCCATCAGCACGCGTTGGTTTAGCGAGCGCTTCAGGTTTACGACCCGGCACGCGACTTCGGCGGCTGCTCGGGTTCATCGACGACATGCACCGGGCACGCGGCGGCGGTCCACACCGGGCCGAGATCGGCCAATTCTGCTTCAAGGCATTCGACTTCCAGTCGCAAAGCGCCGCCGCCGGAAAAAAACAACGTGACGATGCCCGAAGGGCTCTGCGTTTCGGCATATTCAACGGCTAAAAGGTTGAGGATGGCATCCTTGCCCGCCGGGTTTACCGAGCGGCATTTGCACGACAAAACCCGCTCGAAGCGCAACGCGGCCCGCCGTCGCCGATATTCCGGCCGATCCGATTGCGCGCCTTCCCAATCGAAGCGATTGAGGCCCACCACCAGGCGCTTTTCCGCGGGACGCCAGTGCACATCCGCGACCTTCACGACCGCGTCCTGCAGGTGCGTGGAGACGACCTCTAGGTCTTCTTCGTCGAGGACGACAAATTTGAGCAGGTCCGTCGGCATGGGCGCTTCCCTGAAGGGGCTAATTAGGCAAGCAAGCGCGGCTACGCAAGGGCGGTTTGTGGTGGAGCAGCTGAGGATTCCATTGAAATACGTGAATATTTTGGCTTCGTTCTGCCAAAATCCGTTCTGGCCAGGAATAAAAACCTATGCCGTGACCGCATATAAGATGGCGGCCTAATCGCAAGCTCATGGGAGGAACGTATCAATCAATCCGAATGCGACGCAGCTCATCCAATTCGCGAATTGCAAACTTGCGGCGTGACAACGCTCGTCGTTCGTAACGATCTATCGCGGCAAGCTCTTTCCCGTAGTCGGAGAAAATGGCCACACCTTTTATATTTTGCCGTCTTGGTACCTGAAGCACCTCAGATCGAACCGCAGCCTCAATGTCCAATTCTCTTACGAATTTAACAGCATCAGATGCAGCTTGGCGGATCCGAACAAGATCCATCTGGGCTTCCGCAATGCGGCAAGCAAGATGATAGATCTCATCGTTTGATCCAGCACCAGCAATTTTTCGTGCAAGCGACTTGGCTTGTTCTGATAATTTCGAATCGGAAAAGTTCAAAGAACTCAGGCCATGCCGCCGAGCATTTTGTGAGGCGCTAGCTTTGCCTCGCGGTGTCTTTGGACCCGTGCTGGCTTTAGCATTAACACGATTGGCCTTTATTTTTCGCGCACTGGTCATGCGAGTTTCTTATTTTAAATTTTTCGCGCATCCATTTTGGGAGTAAAATTCTTTAATTTAGCGGCTTCGGCACGTAGAACAGTAAAATGTGCCCGCACAAGGCGATGGCGGTCAATTTCGCGAATTATTGCATCAAACCGTTGCTCTTTGATGGCAATTAAACGCTCGATCCGTTCAATCGTATCCAATTCTCTGACCATAATCTCCGCGTGCAGTTCACCAACGCGCGGATATGTTGCAATGCCTACTGTCCAATCATCAGCTTTGGCATCCGAACCCTTCGATTTTTTCGCCTCTTCCTTTGCCTCTTCCTCCGCTTCCTTTGCCACTTCTACCGCCTCTTTTGCTAACTCTGGGGCGATCTCAGCGATTTTAGCGAACACCGAAACCATTCCGCTATATATATCCTTTCGCACCTCGGCCGCGAAAAATGCTGCCAGGAACCGGCGCAACCGGTTAAGCGTCCAAAGAACATCAACGATATCGCGGGCCCAAATCTCTTCGATAAAGTCGGCTGGCCCTACGGCAGCTGTTACACGGGCGACGAGTTCGTCATAGGCCTCACGGTTTTCGCCCTCGAGAAGGGGCGGCGGCCCGAACGGGTCAGGCCGACTGGTGGCCGTCGTTATTGAAGCGGCGCGTCTTTTGCGCATGACCTAACGGTAGCGATTCGACAGAACCTATGTGTTAAGAAATCATTACGTACCCACGCTGAACAGCCTCTTGGACCCTAAACCGCATAACCTCGCTATATGAGCTGTTTTCCCGCTATCGATCGCAAAGCGGACCTCGGGTTTGCCGGCGACGCATGCGATGCCGCTTCTCTCAAAAACCGCTTAAGCAGCCGCCAAAGTCGAAATGGCTCCCGACTCGGATTCAAACGCACTTGATCGAAGGGTACAAACGCAGACCAGATCGAAGGCCGGTTTAACCTGTCACGTTCTAGAGGCGTTTTCAGCTTGGCAGCTAATTCAACTAAGCGCCTAATAGCTTCAGCGCGCGATAGAAGACCCTTTTGGCGTCGACGCCCCTTCGTCCAACGTACGTAAAAATTCCGCTGTAGGTAACGCCGCGCGCGCCTTCAGCGGCGCCTGCCTAAAGGCTCGGGCGCCTTCGCTTGGCATCGAGCGGCTCTAAATCTGGCCGACGTGCAGATCGGATACTGCCGCGCTTCACTATCTGGGCATTTCAATTCCAAGCGCGTCAGCGCGCGACGTCGTTGGCTCAGCCTTTGACAAGACCGTCTATGAGCATCGGCGCACCGGAAGGTTGCGGGCAATGAATAAAAAAGAAAGACCGCCTTGCGGCGGCCTTTCCATAACTTTGCGTGGTCGGTTGACTGACTAGGCAGCCGCTTGGGCTTTGCGCTTGCGACGCAAGCCAAGCACGCCGATCGCGCCGAGGCCGCTAGCGAACAATGGCAACGCAGCGGGGAGTGGCGTGGTGTCGACGGTATATTCCATGGCGGACACATAGAACTGGGGATTGCTACTACCGTCTTCCATGAACCAGAAATCGGTGCTGTCCAGGTTGTAGCCGGCGAGATTCTTTAAATTAGCGTCGGTAAACAACACCTCGATCCAACTAACCCCATCGTTCAAGGATATCTCGAACTTGGCCGTCGAACTATTGTTGGTCGGAACATTGTTACCGAATGGTCCGTGGCCCGAGTCAAACAGCGTCGCGATACCGGTCAATTTCACCTTAGTATCGAAAGTGAGTTTGAGAATGTTGTTGCCATTGATCTGGTCGATGGCGTCGCCCGGACTACAGCCATCCGTGCCGCAGCCAACGCCCAATCCGGCATAGTGCGGCTGCATGTCATCCCAAACCTTGTTGTTGACGCTGAGGGTATCAACAGTCGCAGTCATCGTATGACCGCTAGTAGTGAAACTTTCCGATGTGGCAACGAAGTCGGCCGCGCCCGAATCGTCTGGGTACAGGGCCGTGTGACCGGGATCTGTACAGGCGGCGTCCGCATTGGCGCAATTGGTAGCGTTGCCCTTCAAATCGTTATAGACAGTGCCCGCACCGCTGAACACGCCGGTGTAACCACTGTCACCCAACCAGAATCTAAGACTGTCTGCCGACGCGGGCGATGCAAATGACGCCATGGCGACGATAAAACCGCCAGCCAAAACAAGACGCGCGCCGCGCCCAACGGTTTTGTAAATCATGGGAACTCCCCAACCTTCGCGCCACGGGGTAAGAATACAAAATTAACCTTCAATGTGCAAGGGGATTTTCGTTTGCGATAACAGACATAAATACCAATTTTTTCAATATTTACAGCGACTTGATGTAAGTCCACCTAAGCGCCGCTTCCGCACAGTTGGCGGCGGCTGACTGTGAGATCAATCTAGTTTTCTGCCCTAAAAGTGGTGAAAGCGGGCTCGAGCCCGGCGGCGGTCCAGCGGGGGGCTGTTGCCGGGTCCGTTAACGCGCGCAGCAAGGCCGCGGCGGCCTCGGCGGCGGCGCTGCGAATGGAAATGGCAGCGGTATATGTATTGGTATTGGCCATATAGCCAGGGAGCGGCCCCACCACCGTTACACCTCTCACGGTCAGCATTTCACTGATGAAGGTGGTGCCAATCTCGACACGACCGTCGGCCACCGCCTGGGCAACTTCGTAGCCGCGCTTGCCGAGAAACACGTTTTTGTTCACCTGTTCGGCAATGCCGAGCTTGTCCAGCAGGCTAGCGAAATAGTTACCAGACGAGCCCCCTGCTTTGGGGTCGCTATAAGCAACGCCATGCGCCTTCAAAAGCGCCTGCTTGAATGCGTCGGGCGTGGAAATATCCGGCACCGCCGACCCTTCGCGCACGGCAACGCCGGTGACGGTACGGCCAAGATCTTTGACGCTGCCGGAAACAAACAGGCCCTGTTTTTCGTACGCCGCAATGCTCGCCTGCGGCAGGATCAGCAGGTCAGTGGTTTCACCGCCCTCGAACCGCGCGCGCAAATTGCCGGCGGTGTTGAAGACGAGATCGAGCTTGTAACTGCTAGTGCTCTCGAATTCAGCGCCCAGCGCCTTGACCATGGACTCAACGGCGCCGGCGCTCATGACTTTGATTTCAGCCGGCACGACAGAGCACCCTAGGCGCTGATCCGCTCAATCGCCGCGCCGCAACGCGCGAGCTTATCCTCGAGCCGCTCGAAGCCACGGTCGAGATGATAGACGCGGTTGACCGTTGTGTCGCCTTCGGCGGCGAGCGCCGCAATAACCAACGACACCGACGCACGCAGGTCGGTCGCCATCACCGGGGCGCCCTTGAGCTGCTTGACACCTTCGATCGTCGCGGTCTCGCCGGTAAGATGGATATGGGCACCGAGCCGCACCAGTTCCTGCACATGCATGAAGCGGTTTTCGAAAATGGTTTCGGTGATGTGCGAGGTGCCGTCAGCCCGGGTCATCAGCGCCATGAATTGGGCCTGTAGATCCGTCGGGAAACCAGGGAACGGCGCCGTCGTGACTTCAACTGGTGCGAGGCCGGCACCGTTGCGGGCAATGCGGACGCCTTCATTGGTCGGCGTAATCACGGCACCGGCTTGCGTCAAGACGTCGAGCGCCGCCTGCAATAACTCGGGACGCGCATTCTGCAGCAGCACGTCGCCGCCGGCCATGGCGACCGCCATGGCATAGGTGCCGGTCTCGATTCGATCGGGAAGCACTGCGTGGCGCGCGCCGTTGAGCCGGGCTACGCCCTCCACCACGATGCGCGAAGTGCCGGCGCCGGTGATCTTGGCCCCCATCTTGTTGAGGCAGTCAGCGACATCACCGATTTCCGGCTCGCGCGCGGCGTTCTCGATCACCGTCGTGCCTTTGGCGAGCGACGCCGCCATCATCGCGACATGAGTGCCGCCGACCGTGACCTTGGGAAAGGCGATCTCGCCGCCGCGCAAGCCGTTTTTGGCGCGGGCGATCACATAGCCAGCCTCGATCTCAATGTCTGCGCCCAGTGACTGCAGCGCCATAATCAGGAGATCGACCGGCCGCGTGCCGATCGCGCAGCCGCCAGGCATCGAAACCTTGGCCTCGCCCATGCGAGCCAACAGCGGCGCCACCACCCAGAAGCTTGCACGCATCTTGGAGACGAGTTCATAGGGCGCGGTCGTATCAACGATTGTGCGGGCGGAGATATGAATTGTGCGGCCGCTGTTGGGATCATCACCCTGCCGTTTGCCGGCGATGGTAATGTCGACGCCGTGATTGCCGAGAATGCGCTGGAGCTGAATGACGTCGGCGAGCCGTGGCACGTTCTCGAGGATCAGCGTATCTTCGGTAAGCAGACCGGCAATCATCAAAGGCAAGGTGGCGTTCTTGGCGCCCGATATCGGGATGGTGCCGTTGAGGCGCTGACCACCGGTAATGCGTATCCGATCCATCGCCCCGCCCCACGTTACACAGCCGCCCGATCTATGAACCGCCGGCTGTTCGACTGCAAACAATAATATAGTGCGAATATACCGTGCGCCTCGGCCACCCTCGCCGCCCGAATGCGGCGAAAGTCGGACTAGATTACCGGGGTCTACCGTCCTTTGTCTCGACGGCCGCTTGCGTGGGCGTACCGCGCACGCGCGCTTGGGCCTTGCGCCGCCGCAAGTTTTCGCGCAAGGCCGCCGCCAGACGCACCTCGCGGCTGGCCGATTTCGAAGGTTTGGAGTCTTTATCGGCGGATCTCGTCACAGCGGCGATTATCCGCTGACAAACCACCTTGGCAAGCAGGCTTTGCCTTGCGCCAACGGCGCGGCTTATGGCAGTTTCCGCCACATTCCGCCGAGCCCATGCCTCGGCGATTCCTTCGCTGCCGTAGCTCAGTGGTAGAGCACCCCCTTGGTAAGGGGGAGGTCGAGTGTTCAATCCACTCCGGCAGCACCACACGGCGAGACGGTTGATACCGGCAATCGTCAGCAGCGATAATTTGCCGGAATCTCGATTGTTCGAGTATGCGGACCGGCCGAAACAAACAAGCCTTTGATCGTCGATCGGCTCTGCGCTGTGCAACGAGACCGGCCCCGGTCTAGCCACATGCAGGCCGGGGCCGGCGGGGCGCAGGTTGGGGGCGTGTGGCGCTCCCTCGCCCCATTCTCGAATGCCATGGGTTTTAGTTGATTCGCAATTGCCCGGTGATCAGCAGATCCAGAGCATCGACGTCAATTGCAGCCATCGCAGAGCAGCTCGCTCTCGCACCTCGCGATGGCAGGAATCGCGTGAGAGCATATAAAAGCGTCCAAAATCCCGCGTTCCGAGTCAAAAAGAAAAAGACCGCCGTGAGGCGGTCTTTTCCATTTCCGATCAGGGCTGATCAGTCGAATGTATTAAGCGGCAACACGGTTCCGCTTCTTGCGCCGTGCGACGAGTCCGATCACCCCGAGCCCGCCTGCAAAGAGAGGCAGAGCCGCCGGGAGCGGTGTCGCGTTAACCGTGGTGGAGAATGATACGTTGGTGCCGCTCGTCCCTTGCGAAGTAAGGGAGAAGAAGCCCGGCGTGTTGGTGAAGCCGGTCAGCGTCGCAAAGCCAGAACCGGTGATGGTCAGATTGGTCGTATCGTCGACGGTAATAGACGAAAGAAGGAAGGTCGCGGTATTGCCATTTCCCGTCACGGTGAAAACGCACCCGGTGCCGCAGCCCAGATCAGTTACACTGGTCAGCGAGGTGTAAAGAACCGAGCTTCCCATATGGGTAAACGTGATGCTGGACGCCGTGCTGCCCAAGCTAGTGAAATTTCCCGTACCGCCGATGAGAGTCGACGCGGCCGTAAAATCGATCGACGTACTGTCGAAGTTCGCAAGGCCGCTGAGCGACAGCGTCCCGTTAATTGTGACGGCACTCGCTGGGTTGCCCGCCATAAAGAAGGCAACAGCAGCAGCCGCCAGCGAAGGCAGCTTCAAAAGCGAAATCGCTTTCATGATCAACCCCAAACATTGCACGCCACATGTTCATTAAAGCCCCAAAAAACGGGGCGGTCAAGCGCAATCAACCAAAAATTAAGTGTTATCACCGATTGGGCCAGCAGACGTAACTAATTGGTTTTACAGCAATTCCTTCCCTCTTCACCCTTAACCATTCTCGGACATTAAGTTAATCTTGGCTGCCCGACCGCAATGCGGGATGGCCTGTTGCCGGACGCCCGAATTTGGGTTCGTTTTGCCAAAACACCCTTCAATGTCGAACATTTAATTGCCTACACCATAAGTTGTCGTATCTGAACATTGAGACTTGGCGTTTGTATTGCCGCCAGCGCCTTCGGCGATTGGGTGTCGGGCGTCTAAACGGACGACAACGTGCCGGCGCGAGTTGCAAATCTGCGGCGCGACCGCGCGCTGTTGCTTGCCATCTGACTATTTTGATTTTTTTTCGCGCTGCCGCTGGCGTTTACGAAGTCGCACGCCCGGCCCGCCCCCATTCTCCTCGATGAATTCGACGCCTGCTTTTTCAAAGGCAGCCGCAATCTTTTCCACGGTGTTAACCCGGCCAGCGATTTCCCCATCGACGGATTCTAACCTAGCGATGGTTGGCTCGGAGATCGACGAATGGCGCGCTAGATCGCTCTGCGACCATCCCAGCAACGCGCGGGCCGCCTTAACTTGCCGGATGCTTACCAAAATGAGCTCCAAACAATTGATATTTTTTCTATTGACAGCATGAACATCTGGAATTAATAGAATTTCTATCAATCGTTGCCGCCAGTTTAGCATTTAACACACTGGGCTGAGCCAAAATTGGCGGGCTAGCGGGATGTATTCACAACAACTTTCGACGGCCTCTGACACTGAATGGAGAGAGCTATGAACCTGGAATTCGCCGCCATCACGTACCGCGCCATCCGCGAGCGTATCCGTACGCATGACCCGCAAATCGACGAGCAAACGCTTGCCGATACCGTCGAGGGCCTAACCGACATTCACGAGATCCTCCAGGCCGTCATCCGCTCGGCTCTGGCCGATGAGGCGCTGGCAACGGGACTAAAGGGCCGGATTGCCGACATGCAGGACCGGCTCGAGCGCCTGCAGGATCGGGCCTCCAAGCGCCGGCAGATTGCCCGCGATGTCATGGTTGAGCTTGATCTGAAGAAGCTCAATGCGCCCGATTTTACTGCCACTGTTCGCGAGGGAATGCCCTCCCTTGTCGTGCTTAGCGAGGACGCCGTCCCATCGATTTTTTGGCAACCCGTTCAGCCTCGCCTCAAGCGTCAAGAATTAGCGCAAGAGCTCAAGCATGGCGCCGAGATCCCTGGCGTCACCCTCTCCAATCCCGAACCAGTACTGAGCGTGAGGACAAAGTGATGGGCTTCTCAGCAAAGCAGGTGCAGGCGCTGCGACGTCACCCCGCTCACCGGCATATCCGAACCCGCGAAGCGCACGGGCGGGAGCTGTCCTATCTGGAAGGCTCGTACCTCATCTCGGAAGCAAACCGGATTTTTGGCTTCGATGCCTGGAGCCGCGAGACACTCGATTCCAAATGCGTCCTTGCCAGCGAGAACCGCGGCACCTTCCTTGCGGTCTACATCGCCCGGGTCCGGGTCACTGTTCACGCAGAAGGGGCGGTCATCATTCGCGAGGGTCATGGCACCGGCGAAGGGCATGGCCCCTCTCCGGGCGAGGTCCACGACATCGCGCTCAAAGCTGCAGAGACCGATGCAACCAAACGGGCGCTCGCCACCTTCGGCAAGCCCTTCGGCCTTGAGCTCTATCGCGCCGGCAAAGCCGCGAGCGCACAGAAAGCCTTGCACCCACCGCCCATCCCCGTGCCCGCCGATCCTCGGCTTGGCTTCCATCCCGATGACATGACACCGATCCCAAGGCCATCACGCTACTACGGCCGCCGGGAAAACCTCATGGCTGAGCACTTTCGCGCTGAGAGGCGCGACGCTGAACGGCGCCTGTCAATTGCTCCACCCATTGTGCCACCGACGCTGCCCGAGCCCACAGCCGACAAAATCGACAAGAGTCAACTTGCTCTCGGTGAGCCTAGACGTCTGCGCGACAAAGCGCATCTCAAGTTTGTTGCTTTACAACCCTGCTTGATCTGCGGGCGTCAACCGACAGATCCGCACCACCTGCGCTTTGCCCAACCCAGAGCCATCGGCCTCAAGGTCAGCGATGAGTTCACAGTGCCACTGTGCAGGGGCCATCATCGGCAGCTGCATCATGCCGGTAACGAAGTTGTCTGGTGGGAGAACCTAAAAATCAGGCCTCTAGAGACCGCAAGGAGACTTTGGGAGCAAACGCATCCGCAGACCGCAACAAGCCTGCAACCGAGCGGAAACGCAGAGACGCCGCCGAACTAACCCCACAATCCATTTGACGAAACGAACCCAATTTTCGCACTCGGTGGCCAATGAGTACTCCCAAACAAATCGAGGCCAACCGTCGCAACGCCTTTAAAAGCACTGGACCAACAACGCCGGAAGGCAAAACGCGCTCGCGACAAAACGCGGTGCGCCATGGGCTCACGGCCGAGACGGTCATCTCCGGGCTCGAAGACGCCGAGGATTACCAGGCGTTCGAAACGGCGGTCATCCTGGATTACGACGCGCAATCCACTGTCGAACGTGAACTAATTCTGCGTTTGGCGAGTGTCCTATGGCGACTTCGTCGTGCCACAGGTATTGAAGCCGCCATTTTTGAGCAGCAAAATCTTGAACCGTGTAAATTAAAGTTCTCACCACCAAAATCTAATGGGCAAATCGACAGCGCAAAACCAAATCAGTTAGATCCGAAAATCGTAGGTCAAACCGATGCGGCTTCGCAAAACGAACTGCACGCCAAAATGAAATGGGATATCGCGAACGCATTCTTGCGCTTGGCGACGCTGCCGACTTTTCCTCTAGATCGACTAAGCCGTTACGAACAAATGCTATGGCGGCAGGCTAGACAGATTGTCGAATCACTGCGTCGCCGCAAACGACAACCGCGCCCATCAAGTTTCCGTTCTCGTTTCGATAGAATGAACGCGTTTTAGTGAAAGACCCGCGAGCCGGTCTTGCCTTGAATATCGCTCTTAATTAATAAGCGTTCTCGCCGCGGAAGACTTCGACCAAAGTCATCAGGATGATTTTGAAATCAACGGCTAGATTCCAATTGTCGATGTACCAAAGGTCGTATTTGACCCGGTGTTCGATGTCGGCAACGGAGCGCAGCTCACCGCGGTAACCGTGAACCTGCGCCCAGCCAGTTAGCCCCGGGTTGACGTGGTGCCGGTAGGCGTAATTGCCGACCAGCTTGTCGAATTGGTCGTCGTGCGCAACCGCATGCGGACGCGGGCCAACGATTGACATCGTGCCCTGCAGCACGTTGAACAGTTGTGGCAGTTCATCGATGCTCGTGCGCCGCAGCCAGTTCCCGACACGCGTGACACGTTGATCGTTGGCCTTGGCCTGGACGATGGTGTCGCCGTCTTCCTGGACCGACATCGTACGGAATTTCAGGATCTGGAATTGCCGACCATTGAATCCGCAACGACGCTGCCTGAATATGAACGGCCCGCGTGAATCGATTTTTATCGCGATAGCCGTCATCACGAACAGCGGCAGCAGAAGTAGGATGGCTGCTCCGGCGATGGTAATATCGAACAGACGCTTGATCGCGCGCTCGAGCAGCGTACGCGGGCCGCGCTGTAACTCGATGGTGACCGCGTCGCCGATTTTGTGCGACGACAGTTTGAATAGATCGGATGTCGGACCGATCGGTACAAGATTGACCGGCAATGGCAGCACCCGCAGTTCCGTCAACAGACCGTTGAGCTCACGCCAGTTGTCAAGATTGGCGCCGACAACGACTTCTTCGATGTTCGAACCGCGCACCGAAGCAATGGCTTGGGCAATTACAGCCTTGCGTTGCTTGATGTCCTCTCTAGGCAGCACAAAATGATGGGCGAGTTGCAAGCCGTGCCGGGTTAGCGACTCCAGCATCCCCGAATTTGCCATCGACCCTTGCTCGGCTATCAGCACGATTTTGCGGCCGGAAAATCTGCGCACAGCAAGACCGTCGGCGAGATAAACACGCCAGGCGGCACGCGCGCCGATCAAGACGGCGAGGCCGGAAAAGGCAAACGAGAGCGTCGCGCCGCGCGAGAAGTCGCCGCCCACCTTCATGGAGAAGGCGACCGCGGTGAGAAACAGAAAAACGGCAGCCCAAATAATCGCGATCTTCCAGACCTGCGACTTTAGATTCAGTAACTCCGACAATTCATAGATGTTGCGGTTCCGGCCGATGGCGATGAACAGCGCCGCGACAATGGCGGCAAAGCCTGCAAATTTTTCGAGGTCGCCCGGCGCGCCGATCGTTTCCCAATGATAGAGGACACCGCTAATCATGCTCATGGCAACGATGATCAGCGCGTCGCACGACATCGCAATCGGGGCGACCGCCCGATACGAGATTGCCCAATTCAGTGGTCGGCGTGGCGCATCTTTAAACGACGCGAGCGCAATACTCTTGCGTGCACCGAGGTCGCGTTTGACATAGTTCATGGCAGGACCACAACGAACTAGACTTAGGCTGCCACAGACCTAGTCTTACGTTTCGCACCGCATTATTAACGCTTCAGTAGCTATAATATGCCCCGAAAAGCGTGGGTAGCCTAGTCGATCTTTATATTAATATTGACGGGCCGATGTGACGGATATCACGCAGGAAATCCGGACTTTGACCGGTCAGCTGTCCGGCGGTGAGGCATCTCGATAAAATCAAATGATATTAACCGCTTATGCAGGCCGCCCTCGTCAGCAAAATTCCTATGTTGGCGGAGAACTGCTGAACCTTTCCACAAAACCAACGCCGGCGGTGAGCAGCGCAATGTTCCAGCCAACGTCGCTTCGACTTTGAGGCGAGCGGGCGAATATTGATTTGAAAAGAACTGACACCGTTTCTCGTCGCCCTGATTTTCTAACCTCGCGTCGCTCCGCGCCGTGCGAGCGCCGCACCGCCCAAATTATCCATGTCGATTAAGGTTGGCGACTAACATTAAGATCAAACGCGAATCGATCTTTCGCCATTATTCGCGCATAAGATTGGTGCTGGCGGCGGCACTCCAATTGCCACTGGCAGCACTCCAAATAAAATTGGAGGGATAGCCCCGGCTCCGCCACAAAGCCGGGGCTATTCTCTTTTTTGCGTCATGTCGGGCGCGCGATCCGGCGTTAATTGATCGCCGTGACGGCTGACAATTTATCATCTTATCCAGTCGATGAGTCGTGGAAACGCAGAGCGGCGTTTAATCGCGAGCGTTCAGCCGCTGATCAAAGTGATGGCTGCAGATCCGGTCGCTGTCACGAAGAACCAGACCAGCGTCGCAGTCCAAATCACGGTGAGGACCATCCCGAGCGCGACGATGGCTACCGGCCATTTGGCCGTGATCAGTCGCGGATTTTTCGTTGACGACATGGGATGGATTGCCAAGCGAAACTTTGCTCGAGGGAATGAGAATGACCGTCGCAACGAATGCAGGGGACGTCAACGAACCCCCGCGTAAACCATTAATGTTATTGATTTATTGCGCCCAAGCCGAGCGCGGGCACCGGTTGCAAAAGTGGACGCAGCGAGGACTTGGCCAGAGGACTTTGGCTAAGAGCGCGGACAGTTGCCTTGCGTTGCCTCATCCGGCCCGAGGAAGCAGCCTTGGGATTTCACCCGGGGTCCGTCGCAAGAGACCTGCCAAAGTTCACCCCGCGCGTTGCGAAAATAACAGGCTTTGTTTCTGATCAGGGCGCCGATCAGGCCGCCGGCAGCGCCGCCGATCGCGGCGCCGGGCCATATGCCAGTAGGTCCAGCTGTCGCCGACCCGATTAGCGCTCCGGCACCCGCGCCGATACCAATTCCAAGCGCGATGTTGCGGTCGCGTTCCGGGGTTGCCGCGCAGCCGGACAACAGGATCGCCGCAGATGTAACTGCCAAAAATGCCCGCATCTCGCTCGGTCCCCCCAGGAACGTTAGGCCACCGTCAAGTCCGATTACAATAGGGCTGGCCGTATTCGTTTCATCGAATGCGATCGGGTGCTGCACCGGCAATTACACGATGGTTCGGCCGCCAAAAGTGCGCTCCCTGTCGCGCTGCGACATAGCTGGCGTTCGAGATGGAAACCCGGGGACTGCGTCCCCTTGCGATTCCCCGCCCTTCAGTTTGCGTTTACGATTCGATCATAGGGTCGACTTGAGTCGGAACAAGGACCTTAGATCTTGCTGTACGCAGTTGCACTGCACCTGCTCGCCGGTACCCTCACCGGAACGATGTTCAAGATCCGAACCTTGTCGATTTTGTCCGGCGCCGTCCTTGTTGAGGCCCTCATTCTGGCTTTGGTTCAAGGCCAGATGGCGGGCCTCTCAGCCATGACAAACCTCGTCACTATTGAGATTGGATATTTTGCTGGAGTTTACGGCCGCGCCGTTCTCGAGAGGGCCGGCTATGCCCCCGAAGCCTCTGCACGCAGTGGCCGGGGCTACGCTGATCGCTGAAGTCTGGTTCAGCGACCAAAAATTCCGTCGGGAATTTATTTGGCCGCCGGGCGCGTCGGCGAAATCAAACCGCCGCTTTCACATGCGTTGGCGAGCCGTAAGCGTAACGCGAATAATATTTCGTCGTCGTATCGGCTGCCTTGTTAAGGACGACGCGGACGATGGATGACGACTGGAGATGCCTGTTGCATTCCTTGATTTCCGCAAGCGTTGAGGCTCCAGCCGCAGCAACAAACAAGACGCTGTCCACTTGCGGAAGAATCGAAATGACGTCGTCGCTCGTCAGTATTGGCGGCAGATCAAGAATCACCGTCCATGCCCTGAAGTCTCGCTTAATCTGTTGCAACAAGGCGGCCATTGCCTGTGAGGCCATCCAGGCCGACGACTTCAGCGTCGAGTTCGCGCAGGGCAGAACCAGGAAATTTTCCTGTCCGACATGCGCCTGAATCAACACATCATGTAGACTTGCTTTGCCTTCGAGGACGGTGACCAGGCCGCGATCACATTTGAGGCCGAGCGTGTTGGCAACTTCCGGCCTTTGCAGATCCAGATCCACCAACAACACCGAGCGATGCGGTTGGCGCGCAATGCTGAGGGCCAGATTGACCGAAATCGTGGTCTTGCCGCAGGCAGCTGTCGGCGAAGTGACGGCGAGAAGCTGCCAGGATTTCAAATCCATCGATTGCAGTACTTGCGTGCGCAACATATCGAACGATTTTGATCGCGCATCAACGATATCGTGCGACACGATTCGTCTGGACTCCAGATGCGCAGGATTCAGCACGACGGATCGCGATTGAGCGATACCCGCGCCAACCGGTATTTGTGTGCCCAGCGTTTGCTGCAATGGCGAAGCCATCGGTCCATGTGGCTGCGGAGCAGCAGCCTGGGCCCCTTTGGCACGCTCAATCGCTTGTCTTATGTGTTCCATTGGCTTCCAACTATTCGACCTGGGCCGCCACTAATTTATCCGAGGAATCTGGCCGTAAGCTTTGCCCATAGAACGTCAAGCGGCGGCAAGACGAACAGGACAGCTATCACTCCAGCCACGGCGATCAGCGCCAAGACTGCCGCCGTGGAAACTACTTTGGTTTTCTTGCGCCGAATTTCTCGCGCTGTCGTAATATAAGGGATTGTAACGATCAGATGGCTGTCGACGAAAGAGAAGAGATCCGAACTCCGTTGGATGGCTGGGTTGAGGATTTCCGCGGCGAATACCAAGCCGCCGCTGGCGATGACCGCGAGGACAGCCGCGATACCGAAAATCTTCGGCCTGTTCGGACTGACCGGCTTGTCCGGCATTGTTGGTTGTTCAATCACCTGCAATCGTTCGGCGTACTGACCTCTTTCCAGGTTCTCGCCGAGCCGCGCAGCCGCAAGCTTTTGCGTCACCCCGGTCAGTTCGGCATTCAGATTCGCCTTCTGCGTCAGCAGTGAATCAAGCCCAGCGGCGCTTAAATTTGCTTTTTGCGGCGCATCTACGTTGCTCTTCGCGGGCTCACCATTTTTCTGCGGAGCGGCATCGCCGTCCTTCTCTTTTGCGGCAATCGATTTGGTGAGCGCTGCAATTGCTCTCTTCAGCGACCTGATTTCAGGGTGCTCATCCGTTAGCGTCGCGCTTTTGATAACGAGCTCGGCTTTGAAGGCAGCGAGGCGTTTTGCGTCATCCGACAGCGTTCCCTCACTGGATACCCCGCCAGCTTCAGCATCGGCAGCGCGCGCCTGCTTGATGTTTCCGACCTGGGCATCGATAGCGCTGATCTGACCTTCCAGGCGCTTGACTTCTTGGGCTAGGAATCGGGTCGTCTCGGTCGCCGAATTGGTCCGGCCGCGGACGTCCTCATTGAGGATCATCGTCATCAGCTCATTGGCCACTTTACGGGCGGTTGACGGATCCTCGTAGTTAAAGCCGACAGTAAAGGCTATCGCTTGCACGTCCCTGCGCGGATTTTGCAGCTCCAAAGGCTTGATCTGTGCTCGCTGGCGGATGAAGTCGACAAGCTCTGTGCCAGAACCCGGCCCCTGAAATCCAAGGCTAAGCCGGGCGAGTGTGCCAATACTCAGGTCAAACTTCTTCGCGATCGCCAGAAGATTGTCCCTGGTCATGATGCGTTGTTCAATGATCTGAACGCGCTCATTGGCGAGGACGGCAACGGTCGGCCGAACAAGGTCGGACGGAATTTGCGGCGACTCGACGAGAAGCTTGCCTTCCGAGAGATACGTCGCCGGCCAGGTAAATGCGATCGCGGTGCCAAGCGCCAAAAACAAAACGAACGGAATGGTAAAGAGGAGCCACCGCCGCTTCAAAAGATCGATGACATAAGCAGGCGAGAGGAACTCGCCCTGAGGCTCGTCAGGAAGCTGTTCTTGGAACGTTTGTCTTTGCAGCATGGGTACCCAGGTCAAGGCCAGCAGAAATCAACATGCGACCGACTTTCGACTTGCTTATACCTGCCACAATTAACGTCCGTCAGTGATATAGCGCACAAAGTACGTAGTTAATATGGCCGAACGTCGTTTGCAGCTTCAAAATTCCTATAGCAAAAGGGCGATCCTGCCAGAAGAGCCCTTTTCCGATTTGATCACTTGGGGTTAACCGGCCCCAAGTGAATTGCTTTGCCGGCACCTCGACTCCCGATTTCGGCAGCTACAAAGCAGCCCGTGCGGATTACGAGCCCCGTGCAAATGGCGCTTCCCCCAAGCCGCGAACATCCGCATGCCGCGACGGCATTCATCGATGTGTCGTTTCGGGCGCCGTCCAGGTTCAACCGAGCGCGCGCAACCTTGGATCTATAAATTTCGGCGCCGCGCTAAAGATTTCGGATCGCACGCCGAGCCTCGGACGGAACCTCGACGATATCGGCACCCCGCGTAGTGCTTTAGTCAAATATTTGATACTAAATGACATTGATTCGTCGGCACTACGTTTGTGTCTTTCTGGTGATCACTGCGTGCGTTATCCGCAGAGAATAACGGCGGCGTTTGCGTAATTATTTGAATACAAAGTGCGCTGAATTTTTTACAAACTTGCCGGATACCTCTAATCGGACCGACATTGAATCGAAGTTAGTCTAGTTCGTGCGTGTCGACCTTTGCGACAGAGATGGCCAGCATGAGCAGACGCATCATAAAATTTGCGGTTATCTCTTTCGGGCTCGCCTTCAGCCATCCGTCGCTGGCGGCGAACAACGGTTCGAATTGGTCCGGATTCTACATCGGCGCCAACGCCGGATACGGCTGGGGCAGCGCGGACAATAATCTGACCATTGTCGATGGACCGGCCCCTGCCGCGTGCCACTTCTGCAGCGTTCCGATCGGCGCTGGCGGCATTGGCGGTAACGATCAGGGCCTGGCACAGGCTGCCGGCTCGACGAATATAAATCCAAACGGGTTCGTCGGCGGCTTGCAGCTCGGCTACAACTGGCAACGCGCGAACTGGGTGTACGGCCTCGAAGCAGACTTCCAGTTCTTCGATCAGCGGCAAACCGCCAACAGCACGGTTTCGCTTCCGACGAATGCCGGCGCGGGCTTCTGTACCGGCCCTTCGTGCGTCGGCAACTTTGCCAATTCGGTGACCGCGGACTGGCTGATCACCATTCGCCCGCGCATCGGCTACGTCTGGAATGATGCGCTGATCTACGGCACCGCGGGCCTTGCGATTTCCCGCCTTTCGTTTTCGCAGACTTATACTGACAACATTTTCACGGCTTTCGTGGCCGGCGTTGGCGGAACGGAAAGTGCGTCGGCCTCCGCTACCCGTCTCGGCTGGACCGCGGGCGGCGGCGTCGAATATTCCGTCGCTACGAATTGGACGGCAAAGCTTGAATATCTTTACGTGCGCTTTGACGGCCTGAACGCGAATGGCGTGCTGAGCGACGCGTTCCCCGCGGACTTTGCGAACTTCAACAACCACATTGATCACTTCGCGACAAACATCGTTCGTTTAGGCGTAAATTATAAATTCGGTGCGCGCTAACGTCGCAACTCCCCGTTACATCTCAACAGAATTGGATTTGGCAGACATAGCCGTGGCGGCTCGATGTGCCGCGGTTTTGCAACCTTCAGATGGCGCAAGGTCCGCCAGCAGCGGTAACGCCTCTAGACGATATGGAAAACGTCGGCGGAGAGCTGGGACAACGCCGTGTTGTGCAGCGTGATCGAATGCAGGGCATCAGCGGCGATGACAACGTCGGCGCCAACCTGCGCTGAGTGGGCGAGCACGTTGGAATAATTGGCGAAGGTGTTGTGGTCGAGCTGCAGCACGTCGCCGGCCTGAAAGTCAAAAATCGTGTCTTTGCCGAAATTACCGGAGAACACGAACGTGTCGTTGCCACCGCGCCCCAGGAAAATTTGATTGGCGGCGGTGCTGGTAAACGTGTCGTTGCCCATGGTCCCGACGACAAGATTTAAGGTTCCAGTGTTGCCCGATTGATCCGTCGCGGATTCAGTCAGGGTATGCACCGTATTCGAAAGCGCGACGAGCAAACTCCATGCCCCTCCGGCGGTAACCGCCGTCTGACCGAGAGACGCTCCTGAGCTGTCGTCGACGACGGAGATCGTGCTACCCGCCTGCGAATTCCCCGCCAGGAGCCCGATGCCTTTCGGACTGAGAATTAGGTTGGGATCGAGCAAGGCAATCGGCGGCTGCGTGTAGTCCACCGTAACGTCGAGGCTCGAGGAGGCTCCGCTCGCATTGCCGGCAGCGTCCGTCGCCGTGGCGGTAAAGCCATGGGTGCCGTTGGCCAGCGTGCCCGTGCCAAAACTCCAGGCGCCGTTGCCGTTGGCGGTAACGCTACCCAGTAGCGTTACCCCGTCAAAGACCTTCACCGTTGCATTGGCTTCCGCGGTGCCGGTGAGCGTCAGAACATTGGCGCCGGTGAGACCATCGCCGATCGTGTCGGTATCTGGCGTGAAGGAGGCGACACTGGGGGCGACCGGCGCCGCTTTGTCGAGGGTGAAGGAGATTGAGGCGGTGCCGACATTGCCGGCGGCATCCGTATCATTGGCAATAATGGTATGAGCGCCGTCGGAAAGCCCGGCAGGTGTGAAGCTCCAGTGGCCCCCAGCATCTGCGGTTGCGGTGCCGGCAATGGCGTTGCCATCCACGGTGAAATGCACCACCGCGTTCGCATCCGCAAATCCGGTGAGCGTTGCGTTCGAGGTGATGTTGTCGGTCGCGGAAGCACCGGTGTCGCTTGCCAAACTTGCGGTCACAACCGGCGCGATCGTGTCGATGGTCGCGGCAAAGACACTCGACGCCACGCTGATATTGCCGGCAACATCGGTTGCCGTCGCCGTCAGGTTGTGCGTCCCGTTGGCCAGGCCGCTCACCGCGTAACTCCAGGCACCGCTGCCGTTTGCCGTGACACTGCCGAGCAGCGTCGCGCCGTCGTAGAGCTTGATCGTCGAATTGGCCTCTGCGGTTCCGGCGAACGTAAGCGTGCCGGTATTGGTAATGTGGTCGCCGACCGTGCCACTGTCTGGCGAGAACGAGACGATGCTCGGGGCGGTTGGCGCGACCGTGTCAACGGTTGCCGCGATGGCGCCGGACGTCGCGCTGACGTTGCCGGCGGCATCGGTCGCCGTGACGGTGAAGTTGTGGGCACCGTTGCTCAGGGCGCCGGTCGCGTAGCTCCAGGCACCGCTGCCGTTGGCCGTAACGCTGCCAATCAACGTCGCGCCGTCAAAGATCTTGACCGTCGAATTGGCCTCAGCCGCGCCAGTGAGTGTCAGGACGTTGGCGCTGGTAATGCCGTCGCCCGCAAGGCCAGTGTCAGGCGACATGGTCGCGATGGTCGGGGTCCCGGGGACGACCGTGTCGATGGCTATCGCCATGGCCGCGGAGGCCGAACTCACGTTGCCGGCGGCATCGGTTGCAGTCGCCGTCAGGTTGTGGGCGCCATTGCTCAAGGCGCCGGTCATGTAACTCCAGGCACCACTGCCGTTGGCGGTAACGCTACCAAGTAGCGTAACCCCGTCATAGACCTTCACTGTTGCGTTGGCTTCCGCGGCGCCAGTGAGCGTGACAGTGCCGGTATTGGTGAGGTGATCGCCGACCGTTCCGCTATCGGGCGAAAACGAGACAATGCTCGGCGCGGCCGGCGCAACCGTGTCGACGATCAGGGCAACCGCGCTTGAAGCTGCGCTGACATTACCGGCGGCATCGGTCGCGGTGGCGGTCAGGTTGTGGGCGCCATTGCCCATGACAGCAGTTGTGTATGTCCACGCGCCGCTCCCGTTGGCCGTGACGCTGCCGAGCAAGGTCGATCCGTCATAGACCTTGACCGTTGCATTGGCTTCCGCGGCACCCGCCAAAGTCACTGTTCCGGTATTGGTGATGCCGTCTCCGACTACACCGCTGTCGGGCGAGAACGAAACGATGCTCGGCGCCGTCGGGGCGCTTGTGTCGATCGTGACGTTCAGCGCCGCCGAGGCCGCGCTGGTCAGGCCTGCGACCGTATCCGTCGCGGTAAAGCTGTGGGCTCCGCTCGCCAGAGCCGCCGTTGCAAAGCTCCAGACGCCGATGCCGCTCGCAACCGCCGTACCCAGCAGCGTCGCGCCGTCATAGACATTCACAGTTGAACCGGCGACCGCTACGCCGTTCAACGTCAGCACATTGGCGTTGGTTATTCCGTCGCCGAGAACGGCGGAGTCCGGCGAGAACGAGATGATGTTCGGCACGCCGGCCGGCGGATCGATTGCCAGACCGGCGAATGTAATCAGCGCGCCCGCAAGAATGGCGTTGTTGCCCGCGACATCCTGCACCGTTGCGCCACCCGGCAGATTGACGGCGGTGACGGCAAGCGCCGCGACGTCGCTGTCGCTGGCGCCGATCGTATAGGTGAAGGTCAAGGTGTTGCTGCCGGAACCGCCGGTGTAAGTGGCCGTCCCACCGTCATTAAGCGCCAGTGTCGGCGTGCCGCTGACTGTCACAGCCTCGCTGAGCGTGACCGTCAACGTGATTGTGTCGCCCGGAAACTGGAGGCCTGTCGCAGGCACGGCGACGGTCTGCGTCACGGTCGGCGCGATGGTGTCGATGGTCGCGGTAAAGGCACTCGACGTCGCACTGACATTGCCGGCGACGTCGGTCGCGGTGGCGGTCAAGTTGTGGGTTCCGTTGCCCAAGGCTGCGGTGACATAATTCCAGGCACCGCTGCCGTTGGCAGTAGCGCTCCCAAGGAGTGTCGCGCCGTCATAGATTTTGATGGTGCCGTTGGCTTCAGCTGTGCCGTTGAGCGTCAACGCGCCGTTGTTGGTGATGTGGTCGCCGGTAATGCCGCTATCGGGAGTGAACGAAACGATGCTCGGCGCGAGCGGCGCGGTGGTATCGACCGTCACACTCGTGGCGCTCGATGCGGCACCGACATTGCCCGCGACATCCATTGCCGTGGCGGTGAGACTATGGACACCGTTGCTCAAGGCGCCGGTGACATAGCTCCAGGCGCCCGCCCCGTTCGCCGTGGCGCCGCCAAGTAATGTGGCCCCATCATAGATCTTGACTGTGCTGTTGGCCTCGGCCGTTCCGGTCAGCGTCAGAACGCTGACGTTGGTGATACCGTCGCCGGCGATGGCGGAGTCGGGCGAGAACGAGGTGATGCTTGGCGCCGCTGGCGCCGTTGTGTCGATGGTCACGGCAAAGGCGCTGGAAGCGGCGCTGACATTGCCCGCAACGTCGCTGGCAGTAGCTGTGAGATTATGAGCGCCGCTGCTCAAGGCGGTCGTGCTGTAGCTCCACGCACCGGCACCATTCGCGACGGCGCTGCCGAGCAGCGTCGCACCGTCGTAAACCTTCACCGTTGCATTGGCTTCCGCCGTGCCAGTGAGCGTCAACACGCTCACATTGGTGATGCGATCGCCAACCACTCCGCTATCGGGCGAGAACGAGGTGATGCTCGGCGCAACCGGCGCCGCCGTGTCGATGGTGACGGCAAAGGTGCTCGAGGCTGCGCTGACATTGCCGGCGACGTCGGTTGCGGTCACGGTCACGCTGTGGGCGCCGTTGCTCAGCGCCGCGGTTGTGTAGGACCAGGCACCGCTGCCGTCTGCCGTAGCGCTGCCGAGGAATGTCGCACCGTCGTAAACCTTCACGATCGCGTTCGCTTCGGCCGCGCCGGTGAGCGTCACCGTGTTCACATTGGTAATGTGATCGCCGGCGACCCCACTGTCCGGTGAGAAAGAAGCGATGCTCGGAACCGCAGGCGCCGTCGTATCGATGGTCACCGCCAAGGCGGCCGAGGCTACGCTGGTCACGCCCGAGATCGTGTCAGTCGCGGTGAAACTGTGAGTTCCGCTGGCCAGAGCCGCGGTCGTAAAGTTCCAGGCGCCGCTGCCGTTTGCCGTCGTCGTGCCCAACAGCGTCGCGCCATCGTACACGCTCACCGTGGAGTTGGCGACGGCCGAGCCGGCTAAAGCCAGCGTACCGGTATTGGTGATGGCATCCCCAACAACGCCCGAGTCTGGCGAGAATGAGAGCGCGCTCGGTGCGGGCGGCGTGATCGGATTGGAAAGCTGGCTCGAATTGCCCGCCAAGTCGGTGGCGGTTACGGCAAAGTTCGACGCACCGATACCCAATCGCAGGAAGGTCCAGGTTCCATTGGCGGCAGTCAACGCGGTTCCGAGCAACACTCCACTATCGGCGTTGTAGACCGAAATAGTGCTGTTGGGCTCTGACGTGCCGGTCATGATCACATAGCCCTTCAGGCTCAGCAGGGTGGTCGTGATCACGGGGTTCGGTGCGACGGTATCCACTGTCAGGTTTAGTGCCGACGACGCGCCGCTGATATTGCCGGCCACATCGGTGGCGGTAGCGGTAAGGCTATGACCGCCGTCCGCGAGAGCGGCCGTAGTGTAGGTCCAGGCGCCGCTGCCGTTTGCCGTCGTCGTGCCAAGCAAGGTGGCGCCGTCATAGATCTTGACCGTCGCGTTAGCTTTCGCTGTGCCCGTCAGCATCGGCGTGTTGTCGCTGGTGATGCCATCACCTGCGACGCCGGTGTCGGTCGAGAACGAGACGATGTTCGGAGCCGTCGGCACGGCCTTGTCGATAGTCAGGGCAAGGGCATTGGACGCTGCGCTGGCGTTGCCCGCGGCATCGGTCGCGGTCGCCGTCAGGTTGTGAGTGCCATTGCCAAGCGCCGACGTGCTGTAGCTCCAGGCGCCCGCTCCGTTCGCCGTGGCGCTGCCGAGCAAGGTTGCGCCATCATAGACCTTGACCGTGCTGTTGGCTTCCGCCGTGCCGGTGAGTGTCACCGTGCCGGCATTGGTGATGCCGTCGCCGACGACGCCGCTGTCGGGCGAGAACGAGAGGATGCTCGGTGTTGCCGGCGCCGTCGTGTCGATGGTTATGGCCATCGCGGCGGAGGTGGTGCTGACATTGCCCGCGGCGTCGGTCGCCGTCGCGGTAAAGCTGTGAGCACCGCTGCTCAGCGCCGCGGTCGTATAGGTCCAGACACCTGTGCCGTTGGCCGTGGCGCTGCCGAGCAAGGTCGCGCCATCATAGACCTTGACCGTGCTGTTGGCTTCCGCCGTGCCGCCAACCGTAAGCGTGCTGGCATTGGTGATGCCGTCACCTGCCACACCCGAGTCTGGCGAGAACGAAACAATGCTGGGAGCAACGGGCGCAGTCGTATCGACCGTGACGGCGAAAGCACTGGACGAAGCGCTGACGTTGCCCGCTGCATCCGTGGCTGTCGCCGTCAGATTGTGGGCGCCACCGCTCAGCGCCACGGTTGTATATGTCCAGGCGCCGCTACCGTTCGCCGTGGCGCTGCCGAGCAAGGTCGCCCCGTCATAGACCTTGACCGTGCTGTTGGCTTCCGCCGTGCCGGTGAGCATCAACGTGTTCGCATTGGTGATGTGGTCGCCGACCACACCGCTGTCGGGCGAGAATGAGGTGATGCTCGGCGCTGTTGGTGCCACCGTGTCGATGGTCAAAGCAAGAGCGCTCGAGGCCGAGCTGACATTGCCGGCGGCATCGGTTGCCGTAGCCGTCAGGCTGTGGGCGCCATTGCTCAGGGCCGCGGTGACATAGCTCCAGGCACCGCTGCCATTCGCCGTGGCACTGCCGAGAAGCGTGGCACCGTCATAGACCTTGACCGTGCTGTTGGCTTCTGCCGTGCCGGTCAGCGTGATTGTACCGGTATTGGTTAGCTGGTCGCCGACGACGCCACTGTCGGGCGAGAATGAGATGATGCTTGGTGCATTCGGTGCCGTCGTATCGATGGTCACGGCAAAGGCGCTTGAGGCCGAGCTAACATTGCCCGCGGCGTCAGTCGCCGTGGCGGTAAGATTATGATTGCCGCTGCTCAGCGCACCAGTGACGTAACTCCAGGCGCCGCTGCCATTGGCGGTGGCGTTGCCGAGCAGTGTCGCCCCGTCGTAGATGTTGACCGTGCTGTTGACTTCCGCTGTTCCAGAGACTGTCAGCGTATTGTCATTGGTGATGTGATCGCCGACGACGCCAGAATCGGCCGAGAACGACGTGATGTTTGGCGCAACCGGCGCCGTCGTATCGATCGTCACCGCAAACCCGGTCGAGGCCACGCTGACATTGCCGGCCGCGTCGGTCGCCGTGGCGGTCAGGTTGTGGGTGCCGCCACTCAAAGGCGCCGTCGCATAGGTCCAGGCGCCGCTGCCGTTGGCTGTGGCGCTGCCGAGCAAAGTCGCGCCGTCATAGACCTTGATCGTGCTGTTGGCTTCCGCCGTGCCGGTCAGCGTCACCGCATTCACATTGGTGATGTGATCCCCGGCAACCCCGCTGTCCGGCGAGAACGAGGCAATGATGGGGGCGGTCGGCGCCGTCGTGTCGATGGTCACGGCATACGCGCTCGAGGCCGAGCTGACATTGCCGGCGGCATCGGTGGCCGTCGCGGTAAGGCTATGAGGGCCGTTGCTCAGCGCACTGGTGAGATAGCTCCAGGCACCGCTGCCATTCGCCGTAGCGCTGCCGAGCAGCGTGGCTCCGTCATAGACCTTGACCGTCGCATTGGCCTCGGCTGTGCCCGTTAACGTCACCGCACCGACATTGGTGATGTGATCGCCGAGGACACCGCTGTCCGGCGAGAATGAAAGGATGCTCGGAGCAACCGGCGCCGTCGTGTCGATGGTCACCGCCATGGCGGCCGAGGCTGCGCTGGTTATCCCGGCGACGGTGTCGGTGGCCGTGAAGCTGTGACTGCCGGCGGCCAAAGCCGCGGTGGTGAAGTTCCAGACGCCGCTGCCGTTGGCGCTTGCGGTACCCAGCAGAGTTGCGCCGTCGTAGACGTTGAGCGTCGAATTGGCGGCGGCTGCGCCAGCCAGCGTCACCGTGCTCGCATTGGTGATGTGATCGCCGACGACGCCCGAATCCGGCGAAAACGAGGTAATGGTTGGGGCGCCTGTCGGTGGATCGATCTGCAGACCCGCGAAGGTGACAAGCGCACCGGCGAGGTTGGCGCTATTTGCCGCGGCGTCGCGCACGTTAGCGCCGCCCGGGAGGTTCACGGCGGTCACCGCAAGCGCTGCGACGTTGCTGTCGCTGGCGCTGACCGTATAACTAAAGGTCAAGGAATTGGTGCCGGAGCCGCCGCTGTAAGTCGCCGTGCCACCGTCATTGAGCGCCAAGGTCGGCGCGCCGCTCACCGTGACGGCCTCGCTGAAGGTGACCGTAACTACGACCATATCGCCGGGGAACTTGATTCCGCTCGAGGGCGACGCCGTCGTCTGCGTGACCGTCGGCGCCGTCGTGTCGATGGTCACCGCAAAGGCGCTTGAAGCCGAGCTGAGATTTCCTGCCGCATCGGTGGCCGTAGCTGTGAGATTATGGGCGCCGCTGCTCAGCGCTGCAGTCGTATATGTCCAGGCCCCGCTGCCGTTGGTCGTAGCACTGCCGAGCAGGGTCGCGCCGTCATAGACATTGACCGTGCTGTTAGCTTCCGCCGCGCCGGTAATCGTGACCGCACTCACATTGGTAATGTGATCGCCGACAACGCCGGAGTCCGGCGAAAACGAGGTGATGCTCGGCGCTGTCGGCGCCGTGGTGTCGACGGTTACCGCCATGACGCTTGAAGCCGAGCCGACATTGCCAGCGGCATCCGTCGCGGTGGTGGTCAGGCTGTGCGCGCCGTTGCTCAGCGCCGCGGTCGTGTAGGTCCAGGCGCCGCTGCCGTTCGCCGTGGCGCTGCCAAGCAGCGTCGCACCGTCATAGACCTTGACGGTGCTGTTGGCTTCCGCCGAGCCGGTCAGCGTCAGCGTATTGTCATTGGTGATACCGTCGCCCACGACGCCACTGTCGGTCGAAAACGACGCAATGGTCGGGGCCACCGGCGCCGTCGTGTCGATTGTCACCGCCATGACGCTTGAGGCCGAGCCGACATTGCCCGCGGCGTCGGTTGCCGTGGCGGTCAGGTTGTGGGCGCCATTGCTCAGCGCCGCGGTCGTATAGGTCCAGACACCGCTGCCGTTGGCCGAAGCGCTGCCGAGCAGCGTCGCCCCGTCGTAAACCTTGACGGTCGCGTTGGCTTCCGCCGTGCCGGCCAGTGTCAGCGTATTGTCGTTGGTGATGCCGTCGCCCACGACACCACTGTCGGTCGAGAACGAGGCGATAGCCGGAGCAGCCGGCGCGGTCGTGTCGATGGTGACCGCAAATGCGCTCGAGGCCGAGCCGATATTGCCGGCGACGTCGGTTGCCGTGGCGGTCAGGCTGTGCGCGCCGTTGCTCAGTGCCGCGGTCGTATAGGTCCAGGCGCCGGTGCCGTTGGCCGTTGCACTGCCCAGCAGGGTAGCGCCATCGTAGACCTTGACCGTGCTGTTCGCTTCGGCGGTGCCGGTTAAAGTCAGCGTGTTCACATTGGTGATATGATCGCCAACCACGCCGGAGTCAGGCGAGAACGAGACTATGCTCGGCGCAGCCGGCGCGGTCGTGTCGATGGTCACCGCCATCGCGGCGGAAGCAGAGCTGACATTGCCGGCGGCGTCGGTTGCCGTGGCGGTCAGGTTATGGGCACCGCTGCTCAACGCCGCGGTCGCATAGGTCCAGGCGCCGCTGCCGTTCGCCGCGGCGCTGCCGAGCAAAGTCGCACCATCATAGACCTTCACCGTCGCGTTGGCCTCGGCGGTGCCCGTCAACGTCACCGTGTTCACGTTGGTGATGTGATCACCAACCACGCCGCTGTCAGGTGAGAACGAGGCGATGCTCGGCGCATTTGGCGCCGTCGTGTCGATGGTCACGCTGAAAGCGGACGACGCCCCGCTGGTGGTGCTCCCAACCGTATCGGTCGCGGTGAAGCTGTGGTTCCCACTGGTCAAGGCCGCGGTGGTGAAACTCCACGCGCCGTTGGCATCTGCCGTGGCGCTGCCGAGCCGCGTCGCGCCATCATAGACATTGACGGTGGAGTTGGCGACGGCCGTGCCAGCGAGCGTCAGCGTGCTTGCATCGGTGATGTGGTCACCGGCGACGCCGGAGTCAGGCGAGAAGGATGTGATGCTGGGGGCGGACCCATTCACCGAGGCGGCGGGCAGGTAGGCGTAGCCAGAACCGTTGAAGCCTACATATACTTGGCCATAGACGTCGGGGTCGCCCGAGATCGTCTTGATGTAGTCAAGACTGCCGAGCGGATATGTTCCGATTTGAATCCATGATTGCGCATTATCATTGGATTGCCAGATGCCGTAGACGTTGTTGACCCATCCAGCGATGTAAATGGAGGGGTAATTGGCTCCTGGTGCAGCTGCACCAAATCCATAGCAAAAAACCTCTGTCACGTTGGGGACGGCAGTCCACGTCGAACCGCCGTCGGTCGAGCGCATGAAGCTGGCCCAGGTTTGATTTGTACTTCCGTCTCCCTGTATCCCCCCGGTAAAGAACAAATTGCCGGCTTGGCCGGGCACAGACTCAAGTTCGCCGTTGTAAAAGGAGTAGTTTACAATCTGTCCGCTAAAGACCTTCGTCCAAGTTTGGCCGCCGTTGGTGGTCTTGAAAACGCCAGCTTGCGCGCCGCCCTGGTCGGCATCGTAAAGATAGAAGGTATTGGTAAGAACACGGTCGGCGGTGACGGTCCGGGTGTCGAAAGCGTAAGCCCAATCAAAGGTGCTCCAGTTGCTGACGCCGGGTAGGGATATCTGCGTCCATGTCGCACCGCCGTTGAGAGTGTAAAATGGCGCGAGCCCCCCCGCCGGCGACCATATGATATTGTTTGGCGTGCTGGCAGCGATCGTTCCACCGATGTAATTTGTGCCGCCGCCGGGTAGCTCGGTTGCAAAAGGCGTCCAGGTCTGGCCACCATTGGTCGAGTAGCCCGACTGCTCTACGCCCCCCCACCAGTCGGCGATCCCCACGACAAATGTTGGATTCGAAGAGGCGTAGTCGAGGGACCACCCGGCGACGAACGAGCCATTCACCGGACCATAGGTGGAGGGATACGTGCTTTCATTCGAAATGGAGAAGAAGGCGCGATCCCACGAAGCGACGATCGGATTGCCGCCAGGCGGAACCAAAATATCCATAGCGACAAGCTGTTCGATTCCCGCACTCTGATCAGTCCACGCGACTGGCGTGAAAGTCGGATAGGGCAGAGTGACAACCTCCGCCGTAAAGGTCGACGTCCAAACACCGGTACCGCCATTTACGATCAACTCATTCGGGACCGTTGGGCTGAATTGTATATTGTTGGCTCCCAAATAAGTCCCGGCTCCGGCCAACCAGGGAATGTCCGTAGAACTTAGTTGATTGTACGGATCCCATCCGCTCCAGGTCTGGCCGCCGTCGAGGCTCCAATCCAAATTGCCGCCAAAACCGGAAATAACGATTTGTAACGGGTTCGCAGGATTAACCGTGACCCCGGCAATCGGTGCGCCCCCAGTGTTTGCAGAAAACTGCGTCCACGTGCCGTTCGCAAAGGCCCAAGCGCTCGTGTTGTCGTTGCCCACCGCATAATAGGTACCGTTGCTCGAAACCGTTGCATTGTTGACGTTGATGGGACCGCCGCTCAGGTGTGTCCACGTGACGCCACCATTGGTGCTTTCGTACACACCATTGCCATAGCTCGACGCGAAGATCGTATTGGTCTTGCCATTCGTCGTCCCGCCGATCGCGGGGTCAAATGTAAGGCCGGTTATGCCGGGATATTCCCCTTGGCCATTTGTCAAACTCGCGGGGATGCCACTCACCTGTTGCCAGGTGTTGCCGCCGTCGGATGTCAGCCACATTCCGTTTTGCGGAGTACCGACAAAGACCACATTCGGATTGTTCGGGTCGATCGCCATGTGCCCGCTATCGCCGCGGACGGACGTATTCGGGTTCTCGGCGAACGTGGCTAAAGAGGTTTGTGTCCAGGTTGTGCCTTTATTGGTGCTTTTAAAGACATAGTCATCGAACATCATGTAAAGGATGTTCGAGTTGCTCGGGGCGATCTGAATGTCGTAGACGCCTGCAGAAAAACCCGGATGCACGAACGCGGCGGGCATGCTCGTTGCCGTAACGACTTGCTGCCACTGCGCTCCATCCCAGACGTACGCACCGTACGTGTCGGTGCGAACGACCATGGTGCCGTCGTTGCTGATATCGAGGCCGGAAAGAAGGCCGCCAGCGCCAACCTTGAGTGTTTGCCAGTCGCTGTTTGCCACCGGGTCGACGACCATCGTGCCGCCACTACCGTCGTCCGATAGTGTCCAGGTGGACGACAGGTAGTTGCCTTGGAGGTTGATGGTTGCGGTACTGGTGCCGTCAGTGACCGTTAATGTGCCCCCGACGGTGTCGCCAAGAAAGGTCGCTTTGGTGCTCGCGCTGTACTGAATATCTGCGAAGTCGATCGCGTCGGCGCCGTTTAGACCCGAAACTTGTCCCGTATATCCCAGCGAATAGTCGAGCTTAAGGGTCCCTGTACTCCCTGTGAAAGTGACCGATTGGCCGCTAGCTCCGTGAATTTCAACCGCGGCCCCATCGCCGATTGTTAGAGCGCCTGTTGAGATGACGGCGGACCCAGTCACGGAATTCGCGCTATCTTGACTTGTCAACGCACTCGCTAGATCCGGTTGTGCCACTGACATCGGAGACGCCTTCGCTACGCCCACGAAACCGCCGTCCGCGGTCAACGAAACGGTAAAAGCAGCCGACGCGGCCAAGGCACCATTTGTATCGGAGACGCGCGCAGTGAACGCGTGGAGGCCACTCTTGAGCTTGTCGGTCTTGAAGGTCCACTGTCCATCGTCGTCGACCGTTGCGGCGCCAAGCAACGCGGCGCCGTCGAACAACGCAATCGTTGCGCCCGCCGTAGCGACGCCGTTCAAAATCAGGGAATTCTTATCGCCGGCTATACCGCTGGTCGTATCGGCGGGCACAAACGACTTGACGATTGGAGTTTCTGGCAACGACGCCCCCGCAATATTTCGGCCTGTCCCGTCCGCTCTCGGACGCGGACGACAACGCAGGGGGCGACGTTAGGTTTCTACGTCTGAAAAACTACGATACGAAACGTAGCGACTTTTACGTATGTTCGTGCACAGGGTTAACCACGGCTGTCGCAGCTGCCCTCGACAAAACCTGAGACTAACCGCTCGGAGAAATTCTTGAAGTGCAGAACTTTTCGAGCAACAGGGGCCCGCAAAAGTTTACTATTAATGTATCGTTATCTCGCCGCGTCATGCCAGGCCATTAAACACGTCGAAACAGCGCGCTCCGATCAAGCCGCCCCAACACTCAGCCGAGGCTCCTGACGCCGGAGAGCAACGATGGACAGAATTTATCGTTCAGCAACTCGCTTCGGATTCTTGTTGGTTTCTTTCGTCTTCCTTTGCGCACACGGCGCACTTTTTTTGTTTGACTTGAAGGATCCATCTGCTTTTTTGAGAGGAGATCGAACCACCGAGCGGCTTGCGCACATAGGGAATTTCCTATCGTCGCCATCTCATTATTGGACCCTTATGATCGCTCCGTTTCCGGGCGACTTTGCTATCCACGCGGTCCTGTACCGGATTGGTGGCCAATATCTCGTTATCGCCGCTCAGATCTTTGTTCAGTTTATTGTCGTGGCGGGAGTGTATCTGTGTGCTCGCCGGCTCATGGGCCGGAGCGCGGCGCTTGCGGCCGGCCTCTTGATGATCGCGATGCCCGGCGCGCTAATGAATCCGCATCTGCTCGTGACCGAGACTTGGGTCGCTGCACTTATTTCGCTTGGGGTTCTATTTTTCTGTCTCGCGATCAACGATCGACGCGAACTTGAATCTGCCCTTTATATCTTTGCCGGCTTCGCAAGCCTCACCTTGGCTATGTTCATTCGCCCTCAAGGACTGCTTTTGCCGCTCGCCTTAGGAGGGTGCCTGCTGGCGATCATCAGAGGCGGGCGGGTCCCAATCGCGGTAGGCATTGTGGGTAGCTATTTGGCGTTTCCCCTGTCGCTGATGATTTTCCGCCTTGCGTCCACGGGCGAGTTCGGTCTGGGCGAGTCTGCCGCCGACCTTGGGACGAATTTATTGCTGCGCGCAAACCGGATTCTTTATGGCTCCTACTTTGAGCCTGGGCAAAAAATGACGGTTTTGCAGTTTCTGGCGGTAGCAGCAGCGCACCCACTGGTCACACTCAACACATTTTACGCCGATGCGGTGAATCTTTTTCTAAATCCTGGGAGCAATCACGTTTTCGGGTTCTATCTCAAGATTTACAATGCGGAGGATTTCCGTTTTTGGGTCGGGCTGCTGGATCGCGCCGGCGCCACCGGCGTCGTTGGACGGATTCTCCGGGAGGGCATTCCATTTCTCGCAATTTTTGCTACATGGATGGTCATTCACGCAATCATTCTGCTGGGTGTTGGGCTTTCTGGAATACGCGCTGTACGAGGACGCAATGTTACACCGCCGTGGGTGTGGCTGGTTCTGGTAGCGGCCGCTGTCTACCTGGTGACGTCATTCGCGTCGGGGCAAGTCAGATGGGCTCACCGGGCGGGTGTTGAACCTCTGCTGGTAATCCTCGCAGTGTGGGGCTTCTTTTCTCAGATAGGGAGCGGGAAGCTCGCACGGCAGCGCGTGGAAGTTTCAGACTAGGGGCCGTTTCCGTGGACAACGGGAAATTTTATCAAGGTCGCCGAATTGGCTCCCGTCGAAAGGAGCCGCCCTCCCGACATCGGCCGCTCGACGGCTTCATAAGTTCGGCGCCGCCGACCGAGCCAACTGAGCCGGGTTAGCGCCATTGTGCAGTCGCCGCCTGAGCCCGACAAAGGGCTGCTCCACAAAATAGTACGAAGCCGACGAGACCATCAGCATTAGGGACAGAGACAGGGCAGCTGATGTGAACAGCGACGCCTGCGGAAAGTAATACCGAACCAAAAATATCGCCGGCATATGCCATAAATAGAGTGAGTAGCTGATTTTACCGACCCAAACCAAAGGATTCATCTCAAGGAGGGCCCGAACGATCCCGAATTGAGGACCAAACAACGAACACGCGAAAAGAGGAATGAGCGCCAAGCCCTGGATTGTGTACCTCGTGGTCTGACGAAACTCCTCGCTGCGGATAATGAATGTTGCGAGCAACATCACTAGCCCAGTGACAAAGCAAGGCCAGCTCATGAGGCGAGAAATGATTCTGGAGCGGACCATTTTGTTTTCGACGGCGAGCGCTAGGAATACGCCAAACAAGATTGAATCGATTCTGCAGTCCGTGGCGTAGTACGGGTAATCAGGGGACACTGAAAGAATGTCGAACTTGTAGACGAGAAGCATCCGCCACGTAAGCACGACCAGGCACGCAATTGAGACAAAGAACACAAAGCGGCCAATGGCGCGAATACTCTTCAGAAAGATAAACGGGAAGACAAAATAAAAGTGCTCTTCCACCGCCAAAGACCACAACGCACCAAGCGCCTTGATGTTATCGCCGACGAATAGGACGTGATAATTGTAGTAGTAGAAGAATGCCGAAATAATCTCGCCCCAGAAAACGATGCCGTTCTCGGAGTAATAAACTGCAGTCTCTATCACGATCACAGTTACGAGCGCCGGCAATAGACGAAGAACTCGACGCAGATAGAAGTTCGATATCGATATTCTGCCGTTCTTCCTGTGCTCAGCAATCAGAAGGCGCGTGATCAGAAAGCCGCTGATAAAGAAAAATATTGTTACGCCGAAGGCACCAGGGATTATGTCCCCGAATCCCGCGTGGCTGATTGCAACGAGCGCAATTGCGGCACCGCGGAAACCATCCAAGCTGCGAACATATGTACTGTTTGAAGACAGCTCATAAGCTGGCACTGGAGCGAGAAGCGTGGTCCAATTGTTTCTCATCATGACAATCTTTTTTTCATTTCAGCCACGCTTGTAATTGTATCAATTCGCCGAAAGACTATTGGGGATTGGCGAGCCGCTGCGGCAGGACTTTGTGTTGCGCGTAGGAACTCCGTTGCCAGTACCCAAGCTGTTGCGCCAGGCCGGCCACCAAGCCAACTTCCATCACGAAAATGTATTGCCCCTGATAGTTGATAAGAATCCACTCATAAAGGCAGTGCAGGTACACGACCAGCAGCGACACTCCGAGGCCGATCAGTAGATCCCCTCTTCGATCTTTTCGATTGCGCCAGCCGCAGCGAAAGGCGACCGCAAGAGGACAGAGCAAAAGAACGACAAAGGTAATCACACCAGGATATCCGGTCTCGGCAGCGACCAGCCAATATAAGTTGTGTACAACAGCATCGTTCTGGCCCGTTGCCTGCGGCACTCCGGCAGCCTTGTTGTAGCCTTGAGTGCCGGCCACGACGACATACTGATTGGCTCCGACCCCAAGCGGGTGATCCGAAAGTATCATTGCGGCTGCTCGTTCAAACGCAGCGCGCTCGTCGAATTCGTGGACGTCCTCCACCGCAAAGCGCTTCTCGAACGACAATATTGCGACCGGCGCCACAGCCGATATCGCCACAAGACCCATGACGAAGAAAATCATCTTTCGCGGCGTCCACTGGCGCACCGCGGACAGCATGAACATGAGCACATATCCGAACCCGGCCAGACCGATGGTGGCACGCGATGTGGTGTACACTTCGACAATAAGACCAGCGACAAGGACCGCGCCGACGAACAGGCCGCGTTCTCCCGCGAGGATGAGTGCTAGATTGGGGAAGACAATGAAATGGGACAGCAGGCCGAGAAAATTGTGACCGGCGAAGGTTCCGTCGGCTAGAATCATGCCCAACGCATAGCGCTGGAAAAGAACGACGCCAGCTTCCATAATCAACCCTGCTGTCATCCCCTTAAGCAGCGAGAGTGGCACACGGTCATCGCACGCGCAGGCTTTTGCAATCGTTGCGTACACGAAGAACATTCTGAGAAGCTGCCAAACGTAGAACAACGCTTCCATTTTCCATTGGGCTTGAAGCACCGACAGCAGGACCGTCAGAAAGTAAAGCACCATCGGAAGTCGGAAGGGCAGCCGATTAGGCGAACTGGGAAGGTTTAGATAGAGGGCCAACACCAATCCATCGAGAACTGTAATGTCGGTCCCGCTTGCATGACCCGGCCACCAGGTATGGGAAATGCCGGCCATGAGCAGATGGAACGGATCGGTGACAAACGGCAAGAAGCCGATCAACATCCAAATTTTGGGAGTCTCACGTGGCCGGCGCCTAAGCCAACCGGAAATCGGAAGAATCGCCGACAGTAAGACGAAGAGCCCCAGCCACTTCACAGAATGAATTCCTTCGTTCTTGCGTCGCGAAGACGATCTTTTACGACATGGCGGGGTCGAAAGGCGTCAAAAGAAACCCGGTAGGGTTAAATGCTTCGGGCCGTTGCCAAATTGTGTGTTCACCGGAATCTCTTTTGCCTACGGGATGACCAGGTCGGTCTACATTGGTGCACGCTGAAAGCCACCATCTTAACCATCCGGACGTGGCGGAGGCTTGGCAGCCTCAGACTTGGTCTTCGGATCTCTTCAATTGCCTCCGCAATCTGCCCCTATCCACGCCCATGCGTACCCGGTGCTTGATCTCTCTCGCCAACTGCATGAACGGCCTCAACCAGATCACCTTATCAAGGCTACGCGCACGCGCGATATCCGTCCGTGAGCTTCTTTGGTAAGCAAGGTTCGGCGCCGCAACGAAGAGATTGATCTTCGGGTTCACGTAGCGGACGTGATTGTAGGCGCCATCAGCGGGCATCGGCCCGCCTAGCGGGTGGTCGCGTGAGCGCGATTCGCACGCCTGCATGTACTCGAGCATCCCGTGGATGAATTTGCCGTTCACAGCATAGAAGTGCGCGCCGATGATGTCTTGGGGCCATCGCACCAAGGGCCCGCCTAGTTTGTCGTCGGACGGCGCCAGATAACCGAAGCACACCACGTCCCAATCGACTTCGGACAGCCGTGCGATCAGCCTGCGTTCGAGGTCTGGTCCGACACTTCTGAAACTAACGTCATCTTCAAAGATCAGGACATTCCGGAGACCCTCTCGATCGGCGAGTTGCAAAATGTTTCGGTGGCTCTCGAAGCACCCGCGCGTGCCGATGTCCGTGAACGGCCCTTTGTCCACCGGACGCACCGACGAGTAGAAACGCACTTTATCGTTTGGAACGGCAACTCCAACGCTGCAAAATTCGTCTTCCACCTGGCGCCGGCGATCAGCGCGATCAGCCAGATTAATGATGTAAGCCCGATCGAAATACGCGATGAGCTCTTTCATTGCTGCGCCGGGTCCCAGTTTGTTCCTGCTCTTAATCCTAGCCTGCGCCGAGCCTTGAGGCCGGCGGTAAGGTGAACGCATCCCGCCAACGATCAAAAACCGTTCGGATCGTCAAGGCTAGCGGACGCAATGCCACGGCCCCGGCTGTTTGCCCGCAGGTCGCATTAGGAAATGAGGCCAAAAATTCGGGCGCTTTCATGCCGGTACCTTATAAACCACGTGCCTAGTTTTGCTATAGAAACCGCCGGCGGACCCTTCTTTGTCGTTGAACGTTTCCGCTTTCTCTGGTGCAAGATATTGTAAAAAGGGGAAGGTGTTACTTGAGCCTCCGTCAGCCGCAATCCGATTCAGTCAAGCCACTTGTGGTGGACCTTGACGGCTCTCTGCTGCGGTCAGATCTCCTCTATGAATCTTTTTTTGATTCGGCAGCACTCGGGGTTGGCGTCAATATCCGGACGGCTCAAGCCCTGCTGGCCGGCAAGGCCGCTGTAAAGCATCATTTGGCGAACGAATCCGACCTCGACTACGCGACACTCCCCTACGATAGCGGCGTGCTTGACCTAATCCGAGAAGCGAAGGCGAAAGGGCGCAAGGTCTATCTCGCGACCGCCTCCAATGAAAAACATGCGCGGGCCGTCGCCGAACACCTCGGCGTGTTCGACGGCTGGTTCGCTTCCGACAGCAACACCAATTTATCGGGAGACAAAAAGGCCAAGGCGTTGGTCGACGCCTTAGGCGAAAAAGAATTTGATTATCTCGGCAACGGTGCGGTCGACCTCCCAGTATGGCAGCACGCGGATAACGCCTATGGCCTCGGCCTGTCACATTCCGTCAAGCGCCGGCTAACGGCGCTCAAGGGCGATTACGTCGAGCTCACGCAACCGAAATCGACCCTTCGTACGTGGCTTGAGGCCCTGCGTGTGCACCAGTACGTCAAGAATGTTCTCGTCTTTGTCCCACTGCTCACCTCACATCAGTTTGAGCCCGGCAAGATCGGTGCCGACATCGTTGCCTTTGTGGCGTTTTGTGTCGGGGCGTCCGCAGTCTACATGCTGAACGACCTGCTCGATCTGAAAGCCGATCGCACACACCCGACCAAGCGCAACCGGCCGTTCGCCCGCGGGTCGATGCCACTCCGCACTGGTTTACTTTTGATACCCGCGCTGCTCGCCCTGGCCATAGCTCTCGCGGCGACTGTATCGATGCAATTCCTCGGGGTGCTGCTCTGCTACTTCATCTTGACGACCGCATATTCAGTCTACCTGAAGCGCAAGATGCTTGTCGACGTCGTCGCACTGGCGATGCTGTATACGCTGCGCATTATCGCCGGCGGTGTCGCGGCAGACATCCAGATTTCGCAATGGCTGTTCATATTTTCCGTCTTCATTTTCACGTCGCTTGCCTTGATGAAGCGCTACGTTGAACTCTCGACTCGCTTGGACAGAGAGCTGCCCGACCCGTCCGACCGAAACTACCGGATTGGCGACCTGGACGTCGTCGCGGCATTGGCCGCCGCAGCCGGCATGAATGCGATTACGATCTTCGCGCTCTATGTCACGTCGCCGGACGTCCAGCCGCTCTACCGGCATCCGAAGGCACTTTGGCTAATCTGCCCCATTCTGCTTTACTGGATAGGCCGCGCTCTAATGATGGCACACCGGCGCCTGATGGACACCGATCCTATCGTCTTTGCGCTCAAAGATCGCATTAGCGCCATCGCCATCGTCCTGATTCTCGCCATTGTGATCGTCGCCATCTGACCATGCCCGATCGAAGGCGATTGAGGTTTTCCTATTTAAGTGGCCCGGTTGACGGCGAGGTCGTTTACGACTCGTGGGTCGGAGGCGGACGACTGGAATACTTCGGCACAAGCTACCTCGCACAATTCTATCAGACCTGTGCGGACTTCAACGCCGAAGGTTACGTGATCACGACGCTGCCCCGCGGACACCGGATTCGCCACGCCGGTGACTTTGTCATTGAAAACCGGCCGATACCGCCGGAGATCGGCGGCCTTCGCTATCACATCGCTTACAGCTTTTGGATCTTACGGATTTTGCCCAGAATGGTCCGTTTCCGGCCGGACGTCCTGATCGTCACCGCCGGTCACAATTACTGGATCTTCCTATCAGTCTTGAAGTTCTTCGGCGTTGCCATCGTCCCTGCAATTCACGACTCGCTTTGGAATCGATTTCAACCCCTGAAGCTGTCGTGGCGGATCTTGCGACGCGTGGAAGCCTTATTTTTTGCTATGTGCGTGAAAGACACCGTTGTCGCGGCGGCCAGCACGGGCGAGCAAGTGCGTTCGCTTGTCCCCGGTAAGAGAATCGGTATCGAAGTTTTCCTTCCAAGTTATCATCGCAGTCAGTTTGCCTCGGTTCGACCGCCCGACTTCGACAAGCGGCCGTTCGAAGTGCTTTTTATGGGCCGGATCGTTGCTAACAAGGGCATCTACGACGTGCTCGAGATCGCCGCTGCGCTAAGCCCGGATGAATTTCATTTCAATATATGCGGCGAGGGACCGGAACTGGTTTCGCTACGCCGACAAGTGGAAGAGCGCAACCTCCATGCGATTGTCACATGCCATGGCTTCCTCGACCGCAAGGAACTTTACGCACTGATCGACCGAGTGCATGCGGTGTTGGTGCCAACGACGACAGGTTTCGAGGAGGGCTTCAACATGGTTTGCGCGGAGGCAATTCTAACCGGCCGCCCTGTTGTCACCTCGGCTGTCTGTCCTGCACTTTTCTATATTTGCGATGCTGCAGTCGAGGTCCCACCGAACGACGTCGACAGCTACCGGAGCGCCCTCGTTGACTTGGCTACGGATCGAAGGCTGTACGAGCAGAAATGCGCCGCTACCGCGACCCTGCAGGACCAGTTTTATGATCTGCGCAACAGCTGGGCCGCGAAGCTTCGTGTTGTGCTCGACAAGTACGTTGGGCCGCGCCCGGGCTAAAAGCCGGTCACTTGTATTCAATCAGCTCCGCGGGTGCACGCCGCCACAGGCGCCAATAAAATTTCGCGAGGCCTTCCAATTCTGCGAATTTCGCGATTGTCATGAATAGTGCATAGCTCCACGACAACGACGATGAGGCCCCGCGCGCGAGTGCGATACGACAAACTTGAAGCGGGTAAATGAGGATCGCAACAAGAGCCAGCGGATAAAACATGGCGCCGACACAGATTGCCGCAGGTAAGCCGCCCCCCCAGAACAGCGTGCGCAAGATCTCTGGTCCCCAAATACGCGCCCGCGAGTTGCGATGGAGCCACGAGACCTCGGCGTAAGCGTGGCCGCCCCTCACAGAGCGCGCCCACCACTGGCCAAAACGCGTCATGGCGGCGTCGTGCCGGGTCATTTCGGCGTCAATGCGCCAGATCTTCCAACCGGCTCCCCTTATGCGTATGCAAAGCTCCGGCTCTTCGCCGGCAATCAAGTCCGGCTTAAACCCGCCGACAGCCTCGAAGGCTGCGGCGCGAACCAGCGAATCTCCTCCACAAGTCAATGTTTCGCCAATCGGCGTATCCCATTCAATGTCGCAGAGCTGGTTGTAGACTGATGCCGAGGGGTGCTGCTCCCGCCGCCGGCCGCAAACGACGCCGGCGTCGGCTCTTTGCTCGATGAATGCGAGGGCCTTACCGAGCCAGTCCTTGGCTAAAACGCAATCGCCGTCGATAAACTGAACAAATTGAATATTCGGTCTGAGCGCCTTCAGGGCTGCAAATCCTTCATTTCTTGCTCGGGCTGCGGTGAATGGCCTCGTTACGTCCAGCGCGACGATGACCGCAACGAACGGCTTTGCCGCGACAATACTGCCGTCGGTAGACCCAGAATCAACGTATACAATGCTGTCCGTATCTGCAGCCACTGAACTGAGGCATCTCACAAGTCGTTCGCCCTCGTTACGACCGATGACGACGACGCCTGTGGAATCCGAGATCATTTGATGCATTGACTATGCGTGAGTCGAACAAACAAATGGGACTGGCTCAACGCAGCGTTGTAAAGACGCCTACTTAATGATCCTCACACGATGTTCGCAATACCTCAAGTAACAGGAAGCTCCCAATAGAGGAACGGCTCAATGCAACGCGAGGGGCCCGGGCCGCCTCGCCTCCCCGGATAAAGTTCTCACACATGAATTCGTAAAGAATCTTCCTAATGTCAATCTCGTTTAGAAGTCTTTTGCAAGGTACAGCCTGGACAATTGGCGCTTACGGTTTGTCGATTGTTTTCCGTTTCGTGACCAGCATTGTTTTGGCCAGGCTTTTGGCCCCCGAATTATTCGGCATCATGACTATCGTTTACACTTTGAGGGCGGGCATTGAGCTCACGACGGATTTCGGTAGCCATCAGAATATCATCTATCACAAGAACTCTGAGGATCCGGAGTTTTACAACACGGCGTGGACCCTGCAACTGATTCGGAACCTGATACTGTTCGCCATCTTCTTATTGGCGGCAGTGCCGGCGGCCTATTTCTACCAGTCGCACGTACTCGTTTATGTCATACCAATAACGGCTTTGAGCTTTGTATTTACGGGACTGGCGTCCGTCAGTCCAAATTTATTACAGAAGAGATTGCAGTTCGCTAAGGCGAACGCGTTCGAGGTAATTTCGGGATTGATCGGATCAATATCCTCCATCGTCGGAGCCCTGATCAGTCCGACCATATGGGGTCTCGTTTCTGGCTATATTGTTTCCTCTGCCGCTTCGATGATCGGCACCTATTTTCTGCTGCCCGACGTCAAACAAAGGTTTTATATATCCAAACGATACGCGCGCCAGATCGCGCATTTCGGAAAATGGATCTTCGTCTCTTCGCTGACGTTCTTTTTGGCAATGAATTTTGACCGACTGTACCTTGCCAAGATTACGCCGCTGGCGGTCGTAGGCGTTTATGCAATCGCGCGGAATATTTCCGATCTAGTCGGCTCGCTTTTCCTGCGTTTGGGAAGCACGCTTTTATTTCCGTTCATCTCCGCACACTCGCATATGCCGCGCGACGAATTTCGGAAAGAGCTGGCGCCAATCCGGCTAAAATTCTTGCTTGTGGCGGCGTTCGGCTATTCGCTGATCGTCAGCGGGGCCGATCTGGCGATCAAGATCCTCTATGATCAGCGCTATCACGCCGCGTCGTGGATGGTACCGGTGCTAATCATTGGCGCGTGGCCCTCGATCCTGGCGAGCCTAGGTGAATCGACGCTCCTCGGTCTAGGCAAGCCGTCCTACACCGCAATCTGCAACAGCGTGAAATTCGCCATACTCTTGATCGGACTGCCGGTCGGGTTCGGTACAGCGGGTCTCTTCGGTGCCATTGTTGTTGTCGCCTGTGCCGACCTTGGGCGGTACATTCCGGTTCTTATTGGCCAGATCCGGGAGCGATTTTCCTTCGGGAGGCAAGACCTGCTGGTCACAGTTGTCGCAATTGCGCTCGTCGTTTTCTGGGAATGGCTACGCTGGGAAGCGGGCTTCGGCGTTTCTTTTGAAACTTTGCCGTTTTTTGCGGCGGCGAATTAGCAACTTGACCGCGTGTTTCTTGTGCCCTATCGCCTGCTTCCTATCGAACATCGCGCAATTTGGGACGGCAGAACAGTTTGATCCTTGCCTCAAACATTAGACGCTCTTCGATTATCTATTCGCTGCTGCTTTTATATTTCGCCGCGCTGGCCCTTCGGCTGCCGACACTGAACTGGGGCGGCACCAGCCCGGACGAATATCCAGCGGCGGCCGCAAAAGTTCTGCTCGGAGAACTCTCACCGACGCAGCAGTACTATCCGCCATTCCTGAATTACCTAACGGCGGTCGCCTATGCGTTCTACTATGCAATCGGGCGTTTGGTCGGATGGTGGAATTCGGCCGTCGCCTTTCGCGCCGCATATTTCAGCAATGTCACGCAATTCTACGTGCTCAGCCGCTTGGTCGTTGCCGCATTGGCTTCAACCGTGGCGCCGCTCACCTTTCTTTTGGCGATAGAGCAGGGAATTCGGCTCCGCGCTGCATTGGCGCTCGCCGCGATTGTCGCAGTGCTGCCGGCTAGCGTATTCTGGTCGGAGATTGCAAAGTCGGACAGCGCTCTTGGTCCTGCCTTTCTGCTCGTGTCGCTGATGCTTTTTCGCTTCTACGAGGAACCCGAGCGGCTCGATCGTCAGGTCGCGCTGGCGGCGTCGATCGCAATTTCCGTGAGCTTAAAGCAATCAGCGGTTTTCTTTTTGACGCCAATCGTCCTGATTTCATTCGCCGCGACGATGTATGCGCAGCCGCAGAAGTTCGTCGGCGTCCGGGCGTGGCTTTCGACCGCATTCTTCGCCGCGCTGATTTGGATCCCTCTCAACATCGGACTCTTGCTGAATGTCCGTGGATTCATCGATGCGCAAATCGTCCAGTCTCAGATGTCTCTTCGCAACGCCGGCTTCGCTGACAGCGTGGCAGCGTGGTTCAGCACCGCGACGTCGGAAGAGGCGGGCATCCCTATCTGGGCATTACTAATCTGGGTCGCTGTCCCCGCCGTCTGCCTGTTCGTACTGCGCAATGCGCGGATTCGATTCAGGTTACTTTCGATGTGGGTGTCGACCCTAGTGGCGAGCATCATCATCATTATTCTTGCGGGCACGCGTCAGAACAACCAACTTATTTTGCCCTATTCGGTCGTCATGACGACGACGGTGCTCTTGCTATTGGGTCATTTCGTCGAGGGCTCATCGCGGAAGATGCGCGCCGGCGCCGCAGCCGGCCTCGTGCTGATGGGGGGCCTGTTCGCGGTGCAATCTTCCTTCATCATCCGACAGGCTCTGGCCGAACCTGTGGCGCTCAATGTGGCCTCAGCGGTGGTGCGTTTTGCGCCTTCGGGCACGCGGATTTTGTCCGACATCGATCTGTCGTCTTATCTTCCGCTGTCATCGATCGGCGCGGCGGAAACGCGCGAGCGCAACGAGCGGCTCGCGGCCAAATATTCGGTCCAGTTGCCGCCGGTCGCCGAAGAGCGCCTGCGGTTTCAGGCGGATGGCTATATTATCCGCAATTACCCATTCGTCATCGGCGGATTGGAAAACGTGAATGCTAAAGATATGAAAGTGATATTACCGTTCGCGTGGCCACTACAACCAGAGGAATGGCGTCTCGATTATTGGCTTGCACGCAATTATCGGATGTTCGTCTTTCAACAGTCGATGCTGCAACATCAGGTCGCTGTTTACCACGACTTCTTTGTATCGATTTCGCAGGCCTGCACGCGTCTCGCGACCATTCCAGCGAAAAAGTCATTGATCCTCGAAGATACGATGCTGATCTACCGCTGCTCCTGACTGACGACGGCCTTCGCGCATGCCCCGCACCGCCGCTAATTAGGATTGCAGGCGTCCGGTCTCCGCGGGCATCATCGTGCTGACCGCGCTCGACCGCGGCCGTGGCAGAAAGTACCGGCGAAGCTGGCGGAGCATCGGTCGCTCAATGCTGTAATATACCGCAATCGAGATTGCGGTCGTAATGGCGACGGACACGGCAATCGATGCCGTCGTGCCGGCGAACGGATGCAATCCCTGCAGCGAAAACAGTTTTGCGAACACGGAAGCCAGCGGGACGTGAACAAGATAAAGGATATAGGACGCGCCACCCAATACACCGAGCGTTGCGTCGAAGACTGGCCGCGGTTTGTTCTTAATCGACAGCAGGGCCAAAATTATCAGGCTGTACAGTCCGAAATATATCAGTGTCGACGCGGCGGGCGAGGGAAAGAACGCCGCGCTGCCGAAACGGGCCTCCCCGGCAAAGCACACCACGATGCCGACAAAGCCTATCCATCCCAAAATCAAAAGAATGAGCCGATATCTCGCAAAGCCATTGCGCTCAAACAGGAAGGCGATAGCGATTCCGAACAGGAAGCCAAAATTGTAATAGCCGAAATAGGTGGTCTCTGGAATCGCATAGTCTTGCGGCAACAGATCGAAGACGAGGACAGCAAGACAGGCCACTTGCCACGCCGCGAGCGCAAAAATGCCGGCGCGCAGATTGAAAATCAGAATTCCGTACAGAAGATAAAACACAACCTCATGCTGCAGCGTCCAAGCAGTCGACAATACCAGCTTGCCGTCGTGAGGAATGAGGAAGATATCCAGCAGGAAGTTCAAGGGCGAAACCGGCGCGCTGGGCGCGATCAGCATCAGCGCCAAACCGAACGGGATTATAATGAGCCAATACATCGGCAGAATTCGGATCGCGCGCTTGAGATAAAAACCGCGCAGTTGCTCCGGCCGGTTCACGTCGTTTCGATGCGCGTGGAAAATGATGAAGCCACTAAGCAGGAAGAAGAATTCGACGCCCGAGTGTCCGGCGCGAAAGAGATGGGCCAAATCGAAGCCGGTCGAGGCCGCAACCTGAAGCTGATCCCTGCCGCCTTCATAATGAAAAATGCACACGAGAAGGGCGGCAATACCGCGGCCGTATTGCAGCGCCCTAATGTCACGCTTGTCGGAGCCCGAAGAACCCGTTGCGTCCGACTGCTTTTCGTTCATTTCAGTCGTTCTCTCTTAAGAGACGTGGCACTGCCGGGACGCGCGCATGTTCGAACCGCGGCAGCCGTAACAGTATCGTCAGGCGTCAAAATGCCCTTCGCCAGGCCATTATTTCGTTCGCGCGGCTAGTTCGGTCCGTCCTCTACTATGTGACACGAATCGATATAGGCGCGCTCCGCTCTGTTGTAGTAAATTTTATGCGCTCGGCGGACAATTCGGCTGATCAAAGATGCGTCGGTCTTTACTGGACCGAGAGTCGTGAGCCATTTAGCGACGGGCGAATGTGTGCGCTCCACAGACTCCAAAAACTTGTCCCAAAACTTCGGCACCACCAAATCGTGATGATGAATTATTCGGGCCGCACGAAGGTCTTCTTCCCGGTATCGATCGAGCCCTCGCCAGTTGATGTCATAATTGTGCGTTCGAGGAAGCTCTCGCCAGCGCATTTTATTTGCGTGCATCGCGAGACTAAGCACTCCCATCTCATTGAATGATAGCTGAAAGTCCTTGGCGCGCGAATAGTTACGCGCGTCCATAAGCTTCGTCGAAGCTTCCAGCCAACGTCGACCGAACGCAGTCGACGTCCGATAAACGAAAACGCCGCTGTTCCAGTAGACACGAATGCGTTGCGGTTGAGGATCGTCGCTCATGACCCACGGCAGAGTGTCGATATCGATTCCCAACACGCGACAGTTCGCCCGCCAAATCGGCTCGAGCGGGTCGCCTGGCCCGCATGTGCCCATCTCTTTCGCCGAAGGGCGCGCCGTAAAGTCGATACCATTTTCGAGATGGAGCGCCTCCGGCTCGCTAGCTATAAGGAGATCGCTGTCGAGCCATGCGATTGTTTCGGTTTTTGCCAGAGTATCGGCGGCGGCCATAACCAGAGGCTTGTGGTAATATCCAAACCAGGAATAGCGCGACTTGGCAGGCTGATACAGATACGTCACATTGAGACGCTTGAATGTGTCGAGTGTCTCGGACGACAGCCGCGGTCCCCTTGTTACGATGGCGAACACCGGAGCATCGGCAAAGGCCCCGCCCCACCGGCGGAGGCTCTCAACCGCGCGATTCGTCAGGGACTCGAGCCAGCCGGACTCGACGGCGAATACAAAACTTATAGACGGTCGAGGCACTTTATTATTCCCCCGTAAGCTCCTAGGCCCGCTGAAAGAGCCCGGGCACCCAAGAGAGTCAAGCGCTCGCATCCGAGCATGGATAAAATGATTTCTGTGACGGCGACTGCAAAAGCAGGCCCATCATCACTCAATAAATCCAGACACTCGCAAAGTCGCGGACGCTGGCTCTGAATATCCCGTTAATCCGCCGACGAACTAGTTTAAGAGGCGAGCTGATATCTCGGCTTTTAACGACGATTCGACATCGGGAGTTTCGAATCTGTCGGATTCTTGAATCTTGCTCTATTCTAGAGGTGGATTCGCTGCGTTTGCATTGACCCAGTCGGTATGAAGGTTGTGCTATAGGAAAAGGGGCTCGGCTTGGCCCGATGAGTTCCCTTATGCGAGCGCCATAAGCGCCCTGCCGAGTATTTGCGCTCGCGCAACGCGTCCCGAAGCGCTTCGGTCCTGATCGGTTTGCCGGCATGATGACGATCATCACGTTTTGCCTTACGGCATTGGCCTGTCTTCTTGCCGTCGTGGTCGTAGTGCTTTTTATCGAGGTTATAGCCGCCGTCGCGTCCCGACAACGAAGCGCTTCGCCGGAAGCAGTTCCGCGCCCGCGCGTTGCCGTGCTTGTGCCAGCTCACAATGAGAGCAGCGGCTTGCTGCCGACCCTCGCAGACATCAAGCCGCAATTACACTCTGGAGATCTTCTCCTGGTCGTCGCGGACAACTGCACGGACAACACCGCGGCTGTTGCGGCAGCCGCCGGCGCCGACGTTGTCGAACGCAACGATCCGACCAGAAAGGGCAAGGGATATGCGCTTGCGTTCGGGCTTCACAAACTTGGGCTCGATCCGCCCAGCGTCGTAATTGTTATCGATGCCGATTGCCGCGTGGGCGAGGCGACGATCGAACGGCTGGCAGCCGCCTGTGTTTCGAGCCAACGGCCAGCGCAAGCGCTCAACCTGATGGTCGCTCCCGATGAAGCTTCAACAAATTATCGAGTCGCCGAGTTTGCCTGGCGAGTGAAGAACTGGGCGCGACCGCTGGGCCTCAAGGCGCTCGGGTTGTCGTGTCAGCTCATGGGCACCGGCATGGCCTTCCCATGGACCCTGATCGCGTCCGTCGATCTGGCCAGCGGCTCGATCGTCGAAGACTTGAAGCTGGGCCTTGACCTCGCGCTCGCGGGCGCGCCTGCGCAATTTTGCCCGGCGGCGCGCGTGACCAGCACGTTTCCTTTGACGGCCGAAGGCGCCCAGAGTCAAAGGCGGCGCTGGGAGCAGGGCCACATCGGAGTTGTTCTCGGCGCGCTGCCGCGGTTGCTGGTCTTGTCGATCGGCCGCACCAACTGGCAGGCATTTGCGCTGGCGCTCGACGCACTGGTGCCGCCTCTCGCGTTGCTTGCGTTGTTGATTATTGCGATGACGGTGCTGGCCGGCAGCGCCATTCTGTTCGGCGGCTCGCCGATAGCCTTCTTCGTGTGCCTCGGGAGTGGTACGGCATTTGTCGCGGCCGTGTTGCTTTGCTGGTGGAAATACGGGCGCGACATCCTGACGCTTCGTGACATCGTTTTGATCTTGTTCTACGTCGCGGGCAAGGCTCCTTTGTACCGCCAGCTCCTTTCCCGGAAGCGTGATTCCCAATGGGTGAGAACTGACCGACGCAAATTTTGATCGATTGGCGGAATAAGGTCATCTCCGATACTGTTCCGTAGATCGGGCGTACACGAAGTTGGGAATTATGAGCTGGCGACGCGGACTACAGAGCATCATCATTTTTGTCTTGCGACCTTACATGTCGCGAGAGCTGCCGGCATGGGGCAAGCTCGCCCTTTTTATCGATTATCGATGGAATTGGCTTTGGGCCGACGCGCCGACTGTCACGGTCAGGGAGAAGTTCTTCGGCAACTTAATGCGGCTTGATCTGTCGAATTGGTCGGATCGGCTGAACTACTTTCTAAAACGCTGGTACGACCTCGAACTGCAGTTGCTGCTGGCGGATCTCGCCAGGCCAGGACAGACAATCGTCGATGTTGGCGCTCACCGCGGCGAATTCGCACTTGCCGCATCAAAATTGGTAGGCAAATCCGGCCGCGTGCTTTGCTTCGAGCCCAATCCGAAAAGTATTGAGATGCTGGCGCTGGAGGCCGAAGCCAATGCGGCCAATAATATTGTCATCCATCCTTGCGGGCTTTCCGATGCTGACGATACGTTGAAACTTACAGTTGACCGAGGTATCGGAAATTTTGGTGACGTGCCCTTTGATGCCAGTAACGAAATCTTCTCGGTCAACGTGCGGCGCGGCGACGGTCTGCTTCAAGGCGAGAATCCGTCGCTGATAAAGATCGACATCGAAGGATTTGAGACCAAGGCGATCCGCGGGCTTGCGCAGACAATAAAGCGCTGTTTGCCGATTGTCGTGACAGAGGTCGACCGGAGGCTGCTCGGGTACGCGCATTCTTCCGTTGAGGAATTGAAGGATTGCATGGAGGGATTGGGATACAAAGGCTTTATGCTGACTCTGAAAAAGCGCTGTCGGCGTTACGATTGGCAACTTGCCGAGTTCGACCCGGCGGTAAACAGCGATGTCGTTTGGGTGTCGGGCGCGTCACCACATAACGAGTTGGTCCATATGCACATGGATCCGCAGCTTCACGGTCCGTAGTAATAGAAGCCATTGCCATTTGATCCGACGTAGACCTTGCCTTCGATCGATTTATCGCCGTCGAGATCATGGACGATGATATAATTGTTGTCCGGATAACCGAGATTGGTCCAGGTCCGGGCGTTATCCTTGGACATCCAGATGCCGTAGTTCGGCCCGCTGCAGGCGGCCACATAGATCGTCGGATAGGATTGCCCGGCCGCTACGGAGCCAAAGCCGTAAGCATTGACTCCATTTATCGTGAAGCCACCATTCATCACGGTTGACCAGTGCGCCCCACCGTCAATTGAACGCTTGAGGGGATCGCCTTCGGCGCCCGGACATGTGCCGAGGTTGTCGGAAAAAAACAGGTGCCCCGCGTGGCCGGGAACAGACTTCAATATCGCGAGGCCGGCTTCGTGTCCGGTCGGTGATGCGCCAAAGGTCTTCGCGCACGATGGTGTGCCGCTGATTGTGCACGTGTAGAGTCCGAGTGAATAATTGTAGAGGTAATAAGTATTCGGCAAAACGCGGTCTGCTGCGCAATTGTATTGCGCCGGACCCTGCCGGAACCCGCCCCACCCTGTCGTTCCCGCCGTCGGAATACCGGCGATTGTGATCTGGTTCCAGGTCACACCGCCATTTGTGGTGTAATAGGGCTTGGCGACATTGTTGGTCGGGATCCAGATCCAGTTGGATGCAGTCGACGCGGCCATGCACCCGCCGACGTTGCCGGTGAGCACCGCGGAGGGAATGGTGTGAACCAGCCAATTCGAAAGGCTCTTTCCGCTTTGCGGCGCATTGTCGAAATTCACCGTCATGCGGCCAGTCCCGGTGTTGTAAGCGGTGATCGTGCCATTCAGGCGCACCGAGTAATCATCCGCGCGAAATAGCGATATCCGATCGTTGACTGCGAAATTCAGGCCCTGAAGCGCGGTGCAGCCGCTGCCGCATAGCGTTTGCGATCCGATATCGGTCGAAAGGCGAGTGGTCACAACCACGCCAAACGGCGTCCACGTATTGCCGCCATCATTCGATACCCCCGACATGTCGAGATAGCAGCAATGTCCAAAGCTTCCGCCATTGTTGCTGTTCGCCGCCATGATCAGCGTCGAGGGCGACGACGACGCCCAATCGGCCCCCCACGCGCCGATGATGTCTTGAACCTGGTAGGCGGGCCGCGAGGGATAGGAGTTCGGATCGGGGTTGTAAAACTGCTCCCTGTCCCATGCGAACGTGTTCACCTTGCCACCCGGCGGCGCCAGCACCCAGGTTGCGACCAGCGTTTCCGTTTCCGCCGAAAGCGACCGCCAGGTAACAGCCGTCGACCTGACGTTGGACGTCGGCGGGGTGGTGCTCCAGATTCCGATTCCGTTGACATTGACTAGCTTGAATGGAGGCGATCCGCTTGGATCGAATACGGATGGACCGGCGCTCGAATACTGGTAGTTGAAGTTTCCCAACCACGGGATGTCCGTCGCGGAGAAGATCGATGGATACCGGCTTTCCCCGAACCAGGTTGTACCGCCGTCAAGGCTGACATTCACCACGCCGTTATAGTCGACCGCGACGACATGGCTCACTCCTTGAGACGTGCTGCTTGGGTCTGTCGCCACGCTGGCATATCGAGACGAAAGCACTTTCGTCCATGTGCCGGATTTCCAGCGCCAAATATTCCCGTTGGTGTCGGTAACCCAAGCGACGCCGAATTGATCGCAGCTCAGGGTCTGCACCGCCGTCGGTCCGCCGCTGACGATCGAGGTCCACGTCCCGGCTGGCCCAGTGGTAGTGTGATAGCAGCCGTTGTTGAAGCCGCAGACGAAGATGCCCGGCGTGTTGCCGCCGCTAGTTGTGCTCGGATCGAAGGCAATCAGGAAGTAGCCATTCAAATTGTTGGTCGTGCCAGAGTGCGGAATGGAGGAGACCGGAATCAGCTTCCACGTCGCTCCGCCATCGGTCGAGTAATGCACTCCGCTCAGACGAGCGGTATTGCCGGGATAGCCGGCGAGCACGGTGTTTGCGTTGGCGGGATCGATGCCGATCATGGGATAAAAAACACCGCTGTTCGGTGCGTTGGGATCTTCCATATTGCTCGGGACTTGCGGGAATGCCGTTTTCGACCAGCTCGCGCCGAAGTCGCCGGACTTCAGCACATAGCCGTTCAGCTTCATGTAAAGCGTCCGCGTGTTGCTCGGCGCGATGCGCAGCTCGGACGGCGTCGCAAAGCCCACTTGGGCGCCATAAACTCCTTTCGGAAGCGAGGTCGTGCTGATGACCGGGAGCCAGGGTGACGAACTGGACGAACGAACGTAGCCGCCGCCGCTGTTGGTCTTTACCGCACCGGTGCCGTCCGGATTAAGCTGAATGCCGGAGGCAAAACCTCCGGCGCCGACCTTCAGGGTGTGCCAGGTGAAATTTGTCGACGCGGCCCCGGGCTGGCCGGCAGCCCCGGACATTTGGCCGCTTGCCCTGGCGGAGGGCAAGGTCAATCCCACTATCAATGCGACTCGCAGTAATGTCCGTTGCATTCCAAAACCCTAATCAGCAGGATTGCTTGACCGCACAGACTATATCATCCCGCGATGGGCCTATTGAAGCACTGGTGGTAGTCGATTCCGCAGTTTGATCCAGCCTGCATTAACCGCGGCTTGATTGAATATAATGTAGGTTCTATGTCCCGCGCCCATACGGAGCGATCTCGACTGTGCGTATAGGCTATTTCACCAACCAATATCCGGCCGTTAGCCACACCTTCATTCGCCGCGAGATTCAGGCCCTTGAAGCGCTGGGCGTGATGGTGATGCGTTATGCGCTGCGCCCGGGGGAAAATTTGGTGGACGGCGACGACCAAAGCGAACTGAAGAAGACGCACTTCATACTCGGCGCCGGGCTTGGCGAGATCGTTCGCAGTTGCGCCACGATTCTGCTCACAAAACCGTTGGCGTCGATCCACGCCCTTCTGCTGGCCATCAAGATCGGCTGGCGTTCTGATCGCGGCGTCCTCCGCCATTTCGCCTACCTGGTGGAAGCGGCTGTTCTGGCACATTGGTGCCGCAGAGATTCGGTACAGCATCTCCATGCTCACTTCGGCACTAACCCGGCCGTTGTCGTCCTGCTCGCATCGAGACTCTCCGGCCTTCCATTCAGCTTCACAGCTCATGGCCCCGACGAATTTGAAAGGGCTCCCTACCTAGCGCTCGACGTGAAACTTGAACTCGCCAGCTTTGTCGTCTGCGTCAGCGCATTTGGTCGAAGCCAATTCATGCGCTGGTCGAAGCCCGATCTATGGCACAAGATCGTAGTCGTTCACTGCGGCCTCGACAGCCCGTTTTTCAACCATCAATTTCTTCCACCGCCCTCGGCCCCTCGCTTGGTCTGTGTCGGAAGGCTGAGCGAACAAAAGGGCCAAAGCGTGCTGGTTGGGGCTGCGCGGCGCCTGCGCGACGAAGGGGTCGACTGCGCGATCGTACTCGCGGGCGATGGACCGATGCGCGATCAACTCGAAGGCGCGATCGCCCACGCCGGCCTGCAAGACAGAATCACAATTACCGGATGGATCTCCGGTGACAGGATCAAAGAGGAAATTGCGGCGGCCCGCGCCCTGGTACTTCCGAGCTTTGCCGAAAATATGCCGGTGGTGATTATGGAGGCGCTTGCGCTGGGTCGGCCGGTCATTTCCACGTATATCGCCGGCATCCCCGAGCTCGTCCAGCCGGAAAGGACCGGTTGGCTGGTACCGGCCGGCGATGAGGCCGCTTTGACGGCCGCGATGCGCGACGCACTCGGTGTTTCCGTCGAGCAGCTGGAGGCCATGGGAGCCGCAGGCCGGGTTCATATTCTCGAACAGCACGACTCCCTCAAGGAAGCGACGAAGCTAAAAAAAATGTTCGAAGAAGACGCCTTGGCTACCTCCCCGTCAGCTTAAGATCGATGTTGCTCTAGCCGTCAAGACGTAAGCATGGCCGAGGGGTGATTGCGGGCCGATGTCGCGCTGTCCAGAAAATTAAAGAAGAGAGTCGTCGCCAGGACAAGGAAAATCAACCAATCGAGTAATTGTGGCACCAGCATAAATGTCGAATGCCCGTTTGCGCTTCCGTTCAGCCAGAGTGCGGACAAGATCAATATCAAAATCCCACGCGCAATCATTGCGGTAAGCCGATTGCTTGCGTGTGCAGGAGCGGACCAGTCCTGGAGCTGGGGAAGGCACAGCAGCAGAAACATCAGGCGATAGATAAAATTCGATCCCAGGAGAAATGTCCCGCAATAAATTCCGGCACCAAAACAGAACGACGCGCCGGCGGCATTTCCCGCAACGCCGCAAATCGGCCTCGCCTCGCGAAAAGCAAACATCGCTGTTGATGCAGCCAGGATCAGGGTCAGCGCGGCCAGCGAAATCGGCAGCCAAGTGTCGGCCAATCCGATCGGACCGAGGCCTGCTTCAGACCGCAGGTGATCCAGCCCAAGAAACGGGACCCTGTAGCCATACGACAAAATGAACGTAGTCGGCGCATTGAGCCGAATGAACGGGATGTATCTGGAAAAGCGCCAGGTAGACCAGGGTCACTGTGGCAATTGATATCGAAAACAAAAGCGTTCGCCGACATAACCGGGCCGCTATCGCGATACAAAATACCGGATACAGCTTTAATACGATCGCCGCCCCGGCGAGTGCGGCCGCAGAAAAGATTCGATTGTTTCTCTGCTCCTCCAAAATCAGCGCCGCCCCGCCCACCAGCGCGAGAAGGGATAAATCGACGTTGCCGCGCTCGACACCCATCATCACCGACGGCGACAGAACGGCAGCAACCGCCAGCAACCCGTGTCCGGTCGAGCGCCCCTTCAGCAAGGCCACCATCACAGCAAGCGCGGCCGCCGCGATCGCGACAGCAAGCCAGCCAGAGTCATCGCCGTTAATCCCGAACGGACCAAGACTTAGCCAAATCGGGGGAAGATCGAATTTCGTCGTCGGGTCACACGCAGTCGCAGCATACGCATCAAAGCCGTTCAACGCGCAGGCCGCATGTTCGGTAACGACATGCATATCGAAGAAATGCGGCTGCAATGGTGTGACACCAAAGCTTCGCCAAGTTGCGTCCCAGCCAACAAGTTGGCCCATACACAGGAGGATCAGCGTGGCAATGAGCACGACGACGACAATGACGGTGCCCGAACCGACGCAGCGCAAATGCGAAATGGAAGGCATCGACATGGGGCCCCCAGAAAAATCACACGCGAAAAAACGGCAACGATCAAGCAATACGCAACATCGGCAAAACTAATGAAGCACAATAATAGACGTTCACAGGTCTTTCCGCCGGCCGAATCGAAGTTCCCGGCGATTTCACGTCGCAACCAGCCAGACGCCCAGCATGACTAGCATGGTGCCGCCCAACTTACGCATCGTGAACGGCTCGCCGAGAAGCAGGCAACCCAGAGCCATCGTCAGCAGGAACCCGAAAGCCACAAACGTGTAAGCTACCGACACGTCCAATTTGGCGAGCACAAATAACCAAACGACTGCGCTCAATCCATAAAAACATAGTCCCAGCCAAACTGTCGGGCTCGAAATGATAGCGATAAAGATCCGACTCGCCTCGCCGGTCTTTAGCGCCGCCTGAACTGGTCCGATACTCATTCCGTGTTTCAGGGCGAGCTGAGCAAATGCCGAGCAACTAACGCTCAGGAGAACGTTCGCGATCAGCTGCCAAGTCAGAATGGCCCCCCGTCCTCCTCCCGCTAACATGCTCATGCGAATCGCCCCCTTGATTCACATGATCCAGCCACAGCCGGTTCGTCGCGTCAAAAAACGAATTTGGCAAGTTATGCGGGAGGCCCGACTACGTCTTGCAGGAAATCGCGATATAGCCCGCCGACCCTCCGCCATGAAAAGGCCCCTGCCTTTGTAACGCGAATCTGCCGTCGGGAGTTCGGTGAGACGCGCGCTAGCTCAAGATAATGCGCAATCACATCGGGATCGTCACTGTCGAAAAGAAACTCGTCCTCCCCCACGATCCACCGTAGTCGTGGCGAGTCGTAGCCTGCCACCGGAATTCCACAGGCCATCGCCTCGACAAACACGTTTCCGAATGCCTCGTCCTTCGAAAGATGCAGAAAGACGTCCGCTGACCGATACAATGATGGCATTTGCTCCGGCGTTAAAGAAAGCCGCTTAAATCTGTTTGGGAGCAATTGCGCGGCAAGAGCATCGATCGACTGCCGGAGTGGGCCATCACCGGCAACCACCAGATAAGCATCGCGCATACAACTCACCGCTTTGACACCGAGATCGACCTTCTTAGTCGAAATAAGGGCGCTGACCATCAGAACCACTGGACGATCAGTGGGAAGACCAAACGTCTGACGATCGCCGGCGCCCGGCCGAAAACGATCGCAGTCAACCCCATTTGGAATTATTCGACTTCGCCAACGTGCCTTGTTGCGTTCATAGAAATCGGGGTTGGTGCAGACCAATCCTTCGCATCCGAACAACCGGTACTCGGAATTATTTGCGTAAGCGGCCCAATCGCCATTCTGCGTGACGAAGACGTGAGGGGGGCGCTTGTCCGGCCAGGTCGGACGGCGAAGCACCCAATTTGTGAAAGGGTAGCTGCAAGTTACCGTGACGTCGTACTCGGCCGGGCGGTAAAGGCGGGCGAGTCCGGGCGTGAAAGTCAGTTCTTCGTAGGCGGTCTCATCACGCAGGGTTGGCAACCTAGGAAACGATTCGAAACGTTCGCGCGCCACACTCGGAGCACGGAGGAACCGATACGGCGCGTCAGCGCGAGGTTGACCTGAGCCGATAAGCGTCACCTCATCTCCAGCTTTCGCGAGTTCACTCGCGATGGAGACAAATGCTATTTCGGCACCACGGGAATATCGATGAAGGCCCGACAGTGCGAAAAGAACTTTCATGCGATTGCTTTCGTGGCGAGACTGTAAGCCCTCCGGCTCCGACATCGAATCACGGATAACCGGTGCGATGATGACAAAGGCGACATTATAGGGAACACACGGTGATTGATCTTACATCGCCTTTTATTTGCTTGGTAAATCAAGCCTCATTTCGTATGAGCTTTTCGAGTAAGATCGGGCGTTGACCAACCCGCGTTTTGCCCGAAATTAGGCGGCCGATTTACGCTAAGCCAGGGATCGACCTGTGATCCAATCCGAGGAAAGGAGCCCAACCGTTGATTTCTCACGGGAGGTTTACGGCGTATTGGGAATTCCGCTCGACGCGATTGAAATGTCCGAGGTTGTGCGCCGCCTCGAAGTCGCCGTTGCCCTATCAGCGCCGTTTTTCCTCTCCACCGCTAACCTCAACTTTTTGACCACGAGTCGATCCGACCCGGAATTTAGCGAATCATTATTGCAAAGTGATCTTTGTACCGCAGACGGCATGCCGCTGGTTTGGATCGCTCGCCTGCTGGGGATTCCGATTAAACGAAGGATCGCGGGTGCCGATATTTTTGAAGCGCTCAAATCCATAGACGGCCCCTCTCGCCGTTTGCGGGCGTTTATATTCGGCGGCGCGGAAGGCACTGCGGCGGCGGCTTGCGCAAAGATCAACGCTGAATCTGGAGCGCTAACTTGCGTGGGATCGCACGACCCAGGCTTTTGCACGATCGAGGAGATGAGTACCGATGCCATTCTGGATACGATTAATTCAAGCAAGGCCGATTTTCTGGCCGCCGCCCTTGGGGCAAAGAAGGGGCAAATCTGGCTGCTGCGAAATCGTGATCGCCTGACGATCCCGGTTCGAGCTCACCTTGGCGCGACCATTAATTTTCAGGCCGGCACGCTCAAGCGAGCCCCTGCATGGTTGCAAAAACGGGGTTTGGAATGGCTGTGGCGCATCAAAGAGGAGCCGGTACTTTGGCGACGCTACTGGCGCGACGGGCTCCTGCTGCTGGAACTTATTCTTATCCAAGTTGCGCCGCTGCTGGTTCTTAACTGGTGGCATCGGGCGAGACGGGGAGAAAAAGGCCATGGCCTGCTGATCGAGCGGACGGAAGACCACAAATCCGTCATATTAAGCATTAACGGTGACGCCGTGGCGCGAAACATCGGCACCGCTGTGGCCAGCTTCGAAAAAGCGGCGGCAGGCAGAAAGCCTCTCGTCATTAACTTCACAAAGACACGCTTGATTGACGCCCGTTTTCTGGGGCTGCTCATCATGCTAAGGAAGCTGCTCAAGGGACAGCGCCATCACCTGAGCTTGACGGGGGTACCACCTCGTATAGCAAAAATAATTCGCCTGAATGGATTTGGGTTTCTGCTCCAAAATTAGTGCCGAGAGTGCAGCGTAGAAATGCTTATGAAGTCCGACACATTCGTCCGAGGTAAATTGGCGCCCACCGGCGCGATCCTATCGCTCGCGCTCATATCCATCCTGGTGCTCATTGCCGTTCTCACATTTGGCGGACCACTTCTGGAATTGGTTGGCCGCTGGGAAACGCAGGAAGAGTACAGCCACGGCTTTCTAATTCCGGTCATCGTCGCGTGGCTGATCTGGACGCGTCGCGACGCAATCGTTGCAAGTGTCGGCCGCCCGTCATGGCTCGGACCCGCCCTCATTGTGCTCGCGGCCGTCATGCATATCATCGGCAAGCTGAGTTCGTTGTTCGTGCTGTCGCAACTGGGCTTTGTTGTCGCGCTTCTTGGAGTCGCACTTGGCTTGGGCGGCTATTCGCTTCTCAAGGTCATGTTTGTACCGATCATATTTCTCCTGTTTGCGATTCCGCTTCCCTACTTCATCGACGCGGTTCTCTCGTATCGCCTTCAACTCATTTCATCCGAGTTAGGGACCGCTTTTATTCGACTGTTCCAAATTCCAGTTTTCCGTGAGGGCAATGTCATCGATCTCGGCGTATACAAGCTACAGGTCGTCGAAGCATGTAGCGGTCTGCGTTATCTCTACCCGCTCATGAGCCTCGGGTTCTTGGCCGCGTATTTTTTTCAGGCGCCGATTTGGCAACGTGCGCTGATTTTCCTATCTACCGTTCCCATCACCATCCTCATGAACAGCCTTCGCATCGGCATCGTCGGTGTGCTGGTCGACCATTTCGGGCCGCAGGATGCCGATGGCTTTCTGCACATGTTCGAAGGCTGGATCATCTTTATCGCCTGCGCAGGCGTGCTGGTCGCAGAAATGTCACTGCTTGCCCGGCTTGCATCGGGTCAGGGCTTTTTCCAGGTGTTCTACCCGCCAACTGTCGCGCCTAGCATCCCCAGCGACCAAAGCGCGAGAGGGCCCGACCGCTTGCCGCTCCTGGGCTGCTTTTTACTATTGTGTGCAACAGGTCTCGCCACGCTCTTTGTTTCCACCCGCCAGGAGATTCTCCCACAGCGCAGTCTCTTTGCCACTTTTCCCACCGAGCTCGCGGGATGGCGCGGAAATCCTTCTTCGCTCGATGCGGAGACCCGAACCGGGCTCGGAATGACGGACTATATTCTGTCGGACTACGTCAATGCTGACCGACGTCCGGTCAATTTTTATGTGGCCTATTACGCCACACAAAGGTCAGGAATCTCGCCCCATTCACCTAGCGTTTGCATTCCAGGCAACGGCTGGCAAATACTTGATCTTGAGCGGACAAGTTACACGATACCCCAATCGAATTTATCTCTGCCTCTAAATCGCGTGCTTATTGGGCGAGGATCAGAAAGACAGCTCGTCTATTATTGGTTTGACGAGCGCGGCATGAAAATCGCTAACGAGTATGTGTCGAAACTGTATTTGCTGCGCGACGCCATGTTTCGCAATCGCACCGATGGCGCACTAGTGCGGCTAACCACTGCTGTTTATCCGAGCGAAACTGAAAAAGATGCTGAAAAGCGGCTGCAGGCTTTTATCCAGGTACTGATGCCGAACCTCGACGCATATTTGCCTTCTGAGAATGTATCAAAGATCAACCCGGCAATGAACTCATTCACACCCGATCACTCCTAGAGGCTGCCATGCTCCGACCGTCCGGAAAATCGTTCGCCAAGGCTTTTGCGCTTTGCGCCTGTCTTATTCTGGCAGCAGTCCAGCTGGGCGGTTGCAGTTCGCGCGAGCAACGCGCCGAAAACTATTACAATCGGGGCATGAGCTACATCGAGCAAAAGGACTTCGTTAAGGCTCGCATCGAACTTAAAAACGCGCTGCAAATCAACGGCAATATGGTTGCGGCATGGCGAGCATTGGCGCAACTCGACGAGAAAGACCGGAATTGGCAGGTGCTGGCCGGAGACTTGCGCAAGATCGTCGACCTCGACCCGAAAGACATAGGGTCCAAGCTGAGATTTGGCCGCCTTATGCTCGCTGGCGGGGCATTCGATCAGGCGCTGAAAGTGGCGAACGAAGCGATCGACGAAGAACCGAAGAATGTCGACGCGCTCTCGTTGAAAGCGGCCGTTCTCTACAAGCAAAAGGACTCGGACGCGGCTGTTCGCACCGCCGAACAGGCGCTGGAAATCGAACCCGGCAACACCGGCGCAAGCACCGTCCTCGCGGCAACAAAATACGCGCAAGGTGATCTGCAGGGCGCTCTTAAAATTCTCGACACCATCAGGCCCGACAACAAAAACGACCTCGGGGTCATGTTCCTCGAGCTCAACATTTTCGACCGCCTTGGCGACGTCGCCCAAGTGGAAAAGGTTTTGCGCCGGCTTGTCGAAATCTACCCGCAACAGCCCGCTTTCCGCGCCCAACTGGTTCGTTTCCTGATCGCAAACAAGCGCCCCGACGATGCGGAAAAGGAATTAAGAGCTGTTGTTGCGGCAGACCCGAATGACGTCACTGCCGAACTGAACCTGGTCGTCCTGCTGGGCCAGATTAAAGGCGCCACGGCTGCACGTGAGGAACTTACGAAACGAATCGACGCGGGAGGCCAAATTTTCCCGTATCAGCTGGCTTTGGCCAAGATCGATGCCTCACAAGGCCATTTTGACGATGGAGAAAAGCTTCTCAAGAAGCTCGTCAACGATTCAAAATCCGCGGACGACATTGCGGCTGCGAGGATTACACTCGCCGAAATGTATATGAGCAGAAACAACACTTCGGCTGCGGAGCCTTTGATCAACGCTATTCTGCAGGCCGACTCTCGCAACATCAGCGGCCTCGCCCTGCGCGCGTCGTTGCATATCAGTCGCGGCCAAAACGATGACGCAATCGCCGACCTGCGCAGCGCGTTGAACGATCAGCCGCAATCCCCCGAGCTCCTTGCCAATCTGGCGGTTGCCTACGAGCACACCGGAGCAATCGAGTTGGCCGAGAAAGCGTTCGCGGACGCGACCAAGGCATCCCGTTATGCGCCGAATGTTGGTCTCAATTATGTTGCATTTTTGCGCCGGCGGGGGCTAGGCGCGCAAGCGGACGGCGTGGTCGCCGATCTGGCGAACCGGAATCCAAACAGTGTTCCGTTGTTAGCAGCGTTGGCGCAGATCAAGCTTGCCCATCAAGATTGGGCGGCGGCGCACGCGCTTGCGGATGCCCTTCAGAAGCTGGGCGACAAAACTGACATTGCGGACCAGATCAATAGCGCGGCGTTTACTGGTGAGAAGAAATTCAACGACAGCCTGACAGCGTTGCAAAATGCTTATGATACTAATCCGGGCGCCGGCCGCCCGATGGCTGCGCTCGCCAGCGCCTATATGGAGGCCAAGCAGACCGACAAAGCGGAGGCGCTCCTGGAGGCAGCGTTGAAATCCAATCCGCAAAATGCTGAAGCACTGGCGCTGATGGGCTCGATCGCATTGACCAAGAACAAACCAGACGAGGCGGTCAAGAATTTTGAAGCGGCGATCAAAGCGCAGCCGAAGAACACCGTTGGCTATCGCTCCCTGGCAGATTTTTACGTTCGTCAGAAGAAGCTCGACGACGCGATGAAAACGATCCGCGACGGGCTCGACCAGGTCCCGCAAGATTTCGGCCTGGAGCTTGCCTCAGCCGGCTTGCAAGAATTGAAGGGCGACTACGACGCGGCGATTTCGGAATACGAAGCAATGCTGAAGCAGCAGCCCGGGTCGATGATCGTCGCCAATAATCTAGCGAGCCTCCTTGCCGATCACCGTACGGACAAAGCCAGTCTCGACAGAGCGAATGATCTGGCTTTGATGCTTACGAAGTCGCAAATTCCCCAGTTCAAGGATACGCTCGGCTGGGTCGCCTATCGCCGCAATGACTACAATACCGCAATTCCGTTGCTCGAAGGCGCTGGCGCGGAATTGCCGAACAATCCGCTTGTTCTTTATCACCTCGGCATGAGCTATTCGGCGACCGGACAGGACGCGAAAGCCGCTGAGCAATTCAAGAAGGCGCGCGAATTGGTGCCCAATGATGCCGAGCTAAAGTTAAAAATCGATGCCGCAAACAAGAATCTAGCGGACAAGCCGAAAGGTTAGGTGCGCTCGGACTGAATGTTGCAGCGACAATGCGCGCGCCGATGCAACTGGAATCGTCAATTCTGGAAACCAAACGGTCGACATCCTTCGCCGGCCGTTCGATTTTGTTTATGTACGCTCAATGTTATTTCGCTACGAACCTCGCATTTCACCAATCGCGTTGATGTCACCCGTAAATCATAGTGATTACAAATTGCGCGGAAGGCTGCAATTCCGGATAACCCCCATTCGTTTGTGAGGTAGATCGTGCCGCGCCTTTATGAAAGCCGAAAACGTATTCTAGTGACCGGCGGTGCCGGATTTCTCGGCTCGCATCTCATCGATCAACTTCTCAAAAAAGGCCACGACGTCCTGTGCGTCGACAATCTGTTCACAGGCACCAAGCGCAATCTGGAGCACCTGCACGCACAGCCCCACTTTGAATTCATGCGCCATGACGTAACATTTCCGCTGTATGTTGAGGCCGACGAGATCTACAATCTTGCTTGCCCCGCCTCACCAATTCATTACCAGCACGACCCAGTACAAACGACGAAAACGTCGGTGCACGGCGCGATCAACATGCTAGGCCTCGCGAAGCGGCTCCGGTGCCGAATTCTTCAAGCCTCCACGAGCGAAGTATACGGCGACCCGGCGATCCATCCCCAAACTGAAGACTACTGGGGAAACGTCAATCCGATCGGTCCCCGCTCTTGCTATGACGAAGGCAAACGCTGCGCGGAAACATTATTCTTCGACTATCATCGCCAGCACGGTCTCGAGATTAAGGTTGCGCGGATTTTCAATACATACGGACCACGCATGCACCCCAGCGACGGGCGGGTTGTCTCTAATTTCATTATCCAGGCGCTGAAGGGCGAACCGATCACATTATATGGTGACGGTAATCAGACCCGATCTTTCTGTTACGTTGATGATTTGATCGACGGCCTGATTCGACTGATGGAAAGCCCTTCCACCGTTACCGGCCCGATCAATATTGGTAACCCCGTCGAATTCACGATGCGCGAACTTGCCAATCTCGTGATCGCTCAAACAAAGTCTTCATCGCCTATCATCAACATGCCGTTGCCGCAGGACGACCCGCGGCAACGCAAGCCGGACATTGGCCTTGCGCAGGACGTGCTCGGATGGTCGCCGAAAGTGCCGTTGCAGGAAGGGCTCAAATTGACGATAGCCTATTTCAATTCGAATGGGGCTAGCCCGAAAGCAAATTAGCCTCTGGAAGAAACATGAAATGGCGAAGCAATTTGCTTTACCGGTCGGCGCTTCCTCTATCGAGCATAGGCAGGCACCAGAGCGACGCCTGGGACAACTTGCTGCGCGCGCATTAGGTTCTGTTGTGCCAAATCTGACTGAGTTTTGGCTTCCTGCTCAGGCGGCTTCCCGTAAACGTTGAAGTCCCGCCTCAGCGACAGCACGAAGGTGCTCGCTTCGACCTGCCCTGATTGGGTATAGGAATAGCTCACGCTCGAATGCCACTCGCGGCTTAAATCATAGCCGTACGTTGCCGAAGCGGTGAAGGAGTCGGTAGCGCTAGCATCAGCGCCCGGGCTTGACGCATCCTTGGTATGGGAAAATTGAACAAAAGTTTGCAAGTTGGAAACGCTGTTGATGCGATGATTAAGCGACGCACCGACTGTTTCAATATTTAACAATTGGCCCAGAACAGTCGGCGAAATCGCATGCGTCGCCGTCAGAGAAGCTGTGGTGTCCTTGGTCAGTTGATAATTTACGTTCAGATCGGCAAGCCAATTCCTCGAAGCTCCAGCTTGTTGCTGAAACCCAGGCAGCGTGAGGGATGGACCGCCAAAAATCGGCACGATCGTGGTCGAAGGAGCTTGGCCGTGTTGATAGGCATTCACAAAGCCGGCACCAATATCGGCAAAAACAAAAAGTCGCTTGGTCAGCTGTGACTGCACGCCGAACATTGGATTCCAGTACAGCCTTTGACTGTCGGCATCGTTGTCGACCATCAACCAGTCAAAATTCAACGTGGTTATCAACGTGGTCGAGGGGCTGACTGTATGGTTCCAAACGACATTCGAGCTCCAATCGAAATACGGCGTCTGTGTTGGATCGGTGTAGGACACTGTAGAGGCCTGGGCAGACCAGGTTATTAAGTCGCGCGCAGCCAGTTGTCGGTTGATTGAGGTTCCCGCGTTGTAAGTGTCCACGGTCCCTTTTCCCGCAAAGGTCCCGGTTTGTTGTAGTATTGTTGTGGCGACGTCACTGCGCTGCCACGACGCGAAAACATTGTAATTCGTCAGCGGCTCTTTGTGATTGATCGAGAATTTCGCGTCCGCGGGCGTCCCGTACTTTAGCGGAATGTCTTGTGCGCCCGTCCCGAAATACCTGTAGTAGCTGTAATCCGTATTGAGCTCGTAACGGGTAGTGGGCGTCGCCGCGAGAAAGTCGAGATTGACAGTGCTTGAGGTTTGTCCCGCCCAACCTGGCGGCATCGTTGACAAGAAAAGATTAGGGCTAGCGGTCAGTGTCTCGCCGACGCTGCCCTTAACGGATACTTCCGCTGCAACCGCGCACGATGCGATAGCGCTCAGGGAAAGGAAGGTCGCGACGACCGATCTTTTCACAATACCACGGCCCTATTCGCGAGGGTTGCAGCCCAACCGCACGATTCATTCAAACAGGCCTCGTTCAGGAACAATAACGATATCGCCTGGGCGAAGGCTGATGTTTTCGCTCGGTGCTTGGCCGGCTTCGTAGGCATTGTAGTTAAAAGTGTAGATCGAATCGGCGCCTTGAATTTTGCGATGTATCTGAATGCGCTGTTTCGCAGCGAAAATTCCCATTCCGCCTGCTTGGGAAAGTGCCTGCACGACGTTGGTGGGCTGAGTGAGAAGATAGGGGCCTGGTCGTGAGACTTCGCCCGTGACGTAAAATCGCGGCTTCGATTCCGCCTCGGCTTCCTTGTTGGTCTCAGCCAGAGTCACGGTGACGTCGAGGTCGCCGGAATAGTTTTTCTGCAAGCGCGATTTGAGCGCGTTCTCAAGCGCCACCGTCGTCATGCCGCCGGCCTTGATGTGTCCCGCCAACGGAAATGAGATCATTCCGTCCGGGCCGATGACGAGCTTGCGATCAAGTTTGGGATCCTGCCACACAGTAATCGAAATACTGTCGCCCGCATGCAAAGCTTCAAGCTGCGCGAGTGCACTGGTTGCGAGCCCGAAAAGGAAAAGTAGAGCTAAGAGTACGCGCATCGCATCCCCACCCCGATCAATGAATTCAACGACTTCTGCCCGATTCTGTCAATTAAACGGGCGCCTTCGGCGATGTCAACTCAAGGTCGGGCCGGTCAACAGCTAACCACATGGCCGTTTATCGGGAAAATACCGAAATTTCGCTTATCTTCGATGACTTCGCTGATGAGTTTACTGGTAATTCGCTCCGATTGCGTGGAAAACCCGTAAACGAGCGCGGTATCACATAAGATATTGATCATGCGCGGGATCCCGTAACTTGCCTCGGCAATCATGCCGCAAGCCTCGCTCGAGAATAAGTCCTCCCGAGAGCCGACCGCGCTGAGGCGGAAGCCAATGTATTGGGCGACCTCGTCCTGGGCCAACGGTTTGAGGTGATAGTCGGACGAAACCCGTTGCGCGAATTGGAGAAGTTGCGGCCGGCAGAGCATATCCTTGAGCTGCGGCTGCCCGACCAGGATCAATTGCAGATACTGGACCTTGTCGACATTGATGTTCGACAGCATGCGAAGACCCTCGAGGGCGTCCTCCCCAAGGTTTTGCGCCTCATCGACGATGATTATCGTCCGGCGCCCTTTTGCATGCTGCATGTATAGAAAATCTTGAAAGCTCTTCAGCAAAACCGGCGTCGAGCCCTCGCAAGATAAATTCAGCCCCAACATGATCGATTGCAGCAGCTCTTCCCGCGCCTTCGGCGTATTCGAAACCAGCCCGATATTGGTCATCCTTGAATTGAGCTTTTTCAAAAGATGCCGAACGAGCGTGGTTTTTCCTGAGCCAATTTCACCGGTAATTACCGTGAATTGCGCATTGTTCAGAACGCCGAACTCGAGCATGGAAAACGCCATGCGATGCGTGCGGCCCCAATAGATCATGTCCGGATCCGGCAAGATCGAAAACGGTTTTTCGCGGAGACCGTAATAGGTTTCGTACATTAACGGCCCCCCGTGACGGGCGCGCCGGAATACGAAAACAAATTGCCGAAGGTGGCCGCTTGCCCGCGAAGGCTCACGGCGGCAGGCAGCGTGACGACGCGGCCGCAGGCGACATTAAGGTTACCATAACGCATGCGACTATGAGCCCAACGCGATTGAACAGCAAAGGATTTGCCCGAATTGACCAATTCGCGCAAACCTAAATCCGATTCTAGGTTACTCATGGAACTCAGTAGGATGTATCGCTGACACATGGTCTTCGGTGACGGTTACTGACCTGGTTTCGCGTCGGCTTGCCATTTGCGTTCAATTTGCTCGCAGAGCCAGTGCGAACAAATTTTTTGCTCACCGCCGACCTGCACCCGCCACCGGTACAGAGATAATCTTCAACTGTTCTCTACGGCACCCGAAACTGCCGCATCCTCTTCAACCCCACATCCAGCCGGGCGTGCCCGGACCTATGTCGGCCGGCACCCTTCTGTATTAGCGCAAAACTGCCATCGCATTCAAAAATGTCATTTTGTGGGGAGAGGCTGGCGCGACAACCTGGTGCGCGACGGCCAAAATAGACATTCCGCTCAATCGCTTGGATCAGGCTTGGCATGATCAAACTAGGGATGACCAGACTTAGCCGGTGGCCGCGAGAGTTGCCCGCGTCGCAGGAGTGGCCCCGATCAGGTCACCGTAGAACTCGATTGGTTGCGGTCGACCGACATAATAGCCTTGGATGCCATTACACCCCTCCTTGGCTAGGAACCCGCGCTGCTCTTCGGTCTCAACTCCCTCGGCGACAACTGGCAGTTTAAGGCCACTGCCAAGGGCAATCACTGCACGGATAATCGTCGCCGATTGCTGACTATGGCCGAGGTTGGCGATGAAAGTCTGGTCGATCTTGATCTTGTCGAAGGGAAACGACTGCAGGTACGACAGCGACGAATAGCCGGTACCAAAATCGTCCATGGCGATGCGGACGCCGAGGGCTTTGAGCCGGCGCAGGATCGATACCGCGCGGTTGAAATCACCGATCAACACGCCCTCGGTGATTTCGAGCTCCAGCCGCGACGGGGAAAGGCCTGTCTCCAGCAGAACTTGATGAACTAGGTTTGGCAGATCGCCGCGCTGGAACTGTACTGGCGACAGATTCACGGCGATCTGCAAAGGCCGCCGCCAGGACGCGGCCTCGGCGCACGCGGTGCGCAGCACCCATTCGCCAAGCGCAATGATGGTGCCGTTCTCCTCGGCCATCGGAATGAAGGTCGACGGAGGCACCATCCCGTGACGGCTATGCTGCCAGCGGGTCAATGCCTCAAAGCCGGTGATCTCTCCGTTGATCAGCGCCTGCGGCTGGTAATGCAGCAGCAATTCGTTGCGTCCGATCGCCACGCGCAAGTCCTCTTGCAATGCGCGCTTGTCGCGCAATTGCTTGTCCGTTGATACTTCGAAAAAGCGGATCGAACCTCGCGCTTCGGCCTTGGCGCGGTGAAGTGCGGCACCTCCATTGGCGATGAGCGTCGGCGCGTCGGCACCATCCTGAGGATAGATTGCAACACCAATGGTAAGGCCGACGCGCAACGCGCGCCCGTCGATATCGATATCGGTATCGAGGGCGGCTCGTAACCGTTCGGCAAGTGCTTCGGCGCTCCCCGGCTGCGGCCCCGTCGGTGTGATAATGCTGAATTCGTCGCCGCCGATGCGCGAAAGGAACGCGCCTTGACAGGCTTGCGCCATTCGCGCCGCGACTTCGCGCAACACCTTGTCACCGACCGGATGGCCATAAACGTCATTGACCTCCTTGAACCGATCGAGATCGATGCAAAGCAGGCCGAAGCTTTCGCTTGACGCAGCAGCCAAGTCCATCGTGGCGCCGATGCATTCGTTAAACGCGGTCCGGTTGGGCAAGTCGGTCAGTGCGTCATGGTGCGTCATATGGGCGATGCGTTGCTCACTGCGCTTGCGCTCCGTGAGATCGTTGAAGACGCTGAGGATATATAGCGGCTTACCGTCCGGGCCCATCACCGGAAGCCTGGTCGCTGATACGACGCGCGTGCCATTGCCCGGTGTCACGAAGGCGTGCTCGTCGGAAATGACGCTCCGACCGGTCTCGATCATCCTTCGATCAAAGATGTCGATGATCGCCGCGGTCTCCGGCGGCAGAGTTTCAGCGGCGGTCCGGCCGAGCAGCGCCTCGCGCGTGACACCGAGAAAGCTTTCAGCCGCGCGATTGATGAGCAGATAGCGCAGCTCGGGCATTTCCTTCACCACGATCGGCGAGGGAACATTTTCGATGATCATATCGAGAAACGAACGGGTCCGCTCGAGTTCACGCTCGGCACGCTTGCGCTGGGTGATATCCTCGTGTGTCGCCACCCAACCACCGCCTGGCATCGGTTTGTTGACCACAGCTACGACGCGGCCGTCGGCCAATTCGACGTTCAGTGTGAAAACCTTTCCCTCTTTCAGCGCATGACGAAGCTCGGCATCGTAGCGCGATGGATCGAGCGGGAATGTGCCGGCTGCAATACGCGCGTCGAGCAGATCGCGGATGGTGCAGCCGAGCCAGATAAGCTTCGCGTCGATGCCGTACATGCTGACGTAGCGCTCATTCCAGACGACGAGACGGTCCTCGGCGTCGAACATGCACAGGCCCTGAACCATATTATTGATGGCGCCATTTAGCCGCTGATTTTGTTCGCTAAGCTTGTGCCTGATGCGCAGGGCCGATACTGATCCCGCAGCGCCGATACCGATGAGCGAGCCGGCGACTGTGGCAAGTGAGATCGACATCACCGATGCTGACACCGCGTAGGCGTCAACGACTTCTGTTGCCGTCAGCGCGAGCAAAAGGCCGAGCGCGCCGCCGACAACCAGCGACCGCCAGCCGCGAGACATGCGGATAACTCTGAATGTGTACAACGTCGCATTCGACATGCGTCTGACACTCGCTTCCGGACCGGGTAGCGTCCACGCACAACTTTGACGGATGAAATTGTCGCCCAAATTAAATTTGGCGAGCAGCGACGGTTAATCGCCGTTAGTGCTAAGCGGGCATGAAGGCGACCCTGCGAATTGGTGCAATTGCACCGCTGCGGGCGTCAGCGCGGGCGCAAAAACGCAAAATCGCAGCCTTCATCGGCGCCAAGGATCTGTTCGGCGTAGAGACGAGAGTAGCCGCGCGTTGGCCTATCCGCGGTCTGTCGTGAAACCGCGGCGCGGCGCTTGAGTTCAGCGTCGTCCACCATGAGGTCTATGCGACGTGTTTTGACGGACAGACGGATACGATCGCCGCTGCGAATGAGACCAAGCGGGCCGCCGCTCGCGGCGTCCGGCGTCACATGCAGCACGATGGTACCAAACGCAGTGCCGCTCATGCGAGCATCTGACACCCGAACCATATCCTTGACGCCTTTGCTGGCGAGCTTTTTTGGAATCGGCAAATAGCCCGCCTCCGGCATCGCCGCGGCAGAATGCGGCCCCGCATTCTGCAGCACCAGAATATCTTTTGCATCGACATCGAGCTTGGGATCATCGATTCGTTTGGCAAGATCTTCGAGCGAGGAGAACACCACCGCCCTGCCCTCGTGTTCGAACAGCTTGGAGTCGGCGGCTGAGCGTTTAAGGATCGCGCCTTTCGGTGCGAGATTGCCGAACAGCGCGATGAGACCGCCTTGCGGCTCCAACGGCTTCTTGCGTTCGGCAATGATCGACCGGTCGACCCAATTTTTGGCGTCGTCGGCGAGCCGTTCGCCCAAGGTTTCGCCGGTCACGGTGAGGCAGTCGAGATGCAGCAGGTCACGCAGCTCGCGCAACAAGGCGCCAACGCCGCCGCCAGCAAAAAAGTCTTCCATGTAGCCGTTGCCGACCGGTTTGAGATTTACCAGCACCGGCGTCGTGTCGGATAATTCGTTGAGCCATTCAAGCGAAACGGGAACGCCGGCGCGGCCGGCGATGGCCGTAAGGTGGATCACCGCATTGGTTGAGCCGCCAAGCGCCAACAGCACCCGCAAAGCGTTCTCAACCGAGCGGACATTGATGATGCGCTCAGGCGTGAGGCGCGAGCCGATAAGTTTGACCGCGGCTGCGCCGGTTGCTTCGGCGGCGCGCAAGCGGTCGGCGTGCACGGCTGGAATAGCCGCGGTACCGGGAAGGATCATGCCGAGTGCTTCGGCGATGCAGGCCATGGTCGATGCCGTGCCCATCACCGCGCAGGTACCGGCAGTCACAGCAAGGCGGCCCTCGATGTCGGTAATTTCATCGTCTTTGATTGTACCAGCGCGATACTGGGCCCAGAAGCGGCGGCAGTCGGTGCAGGCACCGAGTCGCTCCCCGCGATAGCGACCGGTCATCATTGGCCCGGCGACCAGCATGATGGCAGGACGGCCAGCGGACACCGCCCCCATCAATTGCGCCGGGACGGTCTTATCGCAGCCGCCCATGAGGACAACCGCATCCATTGGCTGCGCCCGCACCATTTCTTCGGTGTCGATCGACATCAGGTTGCGAAATTTCATGCTGGTCGGCGACAGGAATACTTCGCCGAGCGAAATCGTAGGAAATTCGATCGGTAATGCACCCGCGGCGAGCACGCCGCGTTTCACCGCGGCCAGAAGCTCGGGGAAATGCCGGTGGCAATTGTTGAAGCCCGAAGGCGTAAAGGCAATCCCGACCACCGGCTTGTCGAGCATGTCCTGCGAATAGCCCATCGACTGCGCAAACGATCGGCGCAAATAACGGGAAAAATCAGGATCGCCGTAATTGGTGAGGCCGTGCGCCAGACCGACTGGTTTTTTGCTCATGCACTCATCTTTTGCAGCCCCGCTAAGCCGGATGCAAGCCGCCTGCGCCATGCAAGCGCGGCAAAGCGATTGGACAGGTCGGGATAGCGCCGGCGCAGCCAAGGCATTCCCACCTGGTGAAACCAGACCAGCACCACCAGCGCGGTGAGAAACCAGGTGAGAAAATGATAGCGCGCGACGGTGCCGATGTAGAAAAACGCAACCGCGTGCTGGGCGAGCGCGGCGGCGCCAATTAGCCGCAGCCAAGGATCGAATTGCCTCCCGCGCACAACGACATAGACGAGGACAGCAACCGCGGCCGCATTTAACGGAACGGTAGCGTAAGATTCTGCCGGGCCACTGAGCCAGTCCGGTATCTGCTTGAACGCACGGAGTAAATGACTGCCGGCGAAATTCAAATGAGCCAAGTCCCCTGCGGCCGATGCCCAGGCGGAAGGCGGCATCACTAAAACCAGGGAATTATCGGAATTGCCGCTGAGCGGCTCGAAAACATGCCCGTAAATCCAGTTGTGCAAGGCCATAGAGAACACCGCCGAAAATCCCAGACAAAGCCCGACAAGGCGCGGAACTTGCCGGGAATAGAGGCAGACGACACCGGCACCACCAAGCAGCACGGCGGCGGCCGGGACAACAATCGGTTTCATGCAGATCGCAAGCGCGATCAGCAGCGCACCGAAAAAGGCTGGCGCGAACCGACCGCTTGGACCGGCGATGGTGCCACCGACGATCGGGACGATCCCGGCGATGAACAGAGTGTAGGCCATCGGATCGGCAAAGCCGCGCGAGGCCCACTTGGCGTAGTCGATGAAGCTCGTCCCGAAAATCGTTCCGACCGGAACGGCAATGAAGATGATGGCCAGACACAACGCCCATCTCGGCGGCAGAAAGCGCCGGAAAAGAAAATAGACGCAGAACGGCAGCAGCAGGATCACGGAAAGGTAGCCGAGATAAGTTTCGCCAAGTATGACGTGTTCGAGCGCGCGGAAATAACGCAAACCGGGGCCGCCGTAATAGAAGACGTTTTCGCCGCCCTGCAGCGCGCCGTAGACGTCGAAAGCCAGCAATTTCTGCAGAATCGTGCGCCCGACACTGTCGTAGAAGAGCCCATCGTCGCCGCCGTCGAAGGGCCGTACGCCGCCGAGGAAGCTCGCGTCGTCGATGGCGATGACGATCACCGACAGCGCAATGAAAATGAACGGCACGACGGCGCGCTGGGCGCGACATCGGGCCAGTATGACGATCACGGCAAGCGCCGCGCCGAACTCGAGCACAATCCCCGCAAACAGCCGCAGCCGCACGCTCCACGGCGGTGTTAATTCCATCGCCAGCGTCTCCGGCTTGATGGCAATGCCGAACACCTTGCGGCCGGCGTCGGCCGGCACAATGGCCCGGCAGCCGGTGTCAGGCATGATGGCGAACGCGCCGCCCTCGCCTTCCCACATCACCTCGCCGCGCCAGCACAGTTCGCCGCCAGCATAGGCCGCCGGCAGGCGCAGCATTTCATACCAGGGCATGGTGAGATGCCAGCGATTAAGACCCATCCAGGAGCGCCGGTCGCGGTCGGCCCGATGCACATCGGGCGGTGCGGTAAACCAGTTGTAGCGGAGCTCGTTGGTGAAGCCGAGCCGCAGCCAGACCGGATTGGAAAAATCGAGCGCCGTCACCGAGCGCGAGGCGTCGGTCTTGTGCCAGATGCCATCGGCGGAAAAGGAATAGACGGCGTCGGGAAAGCCGAGGCTCTGCCAGCAGCCGAGGCTGTCGGGCCGGCAGCGCACCGAGGGCGGATAGACCGCGTCGAACGTCGATTGCATATGCCGGTAGACGTCGGCCGGCAATCCGCGTTCGAGCACATCGCCGGGAACTCGCGGCAGAAACACGTTGTGCCCTTCGTCGACACGCGCCGGCGCCAGCGCCAATTGCGCGGCACAGGCAACGGCGACGATCGCAATCGCCGCGAACCAGGACCTCGGCCGTGCACTGACCTCGCCGTTGAAGACGATCACGGCAGCCACGACCAGGAGCGCATAGGCGCCGACATGATTGATCGGCAGGCCAACGGCGATGACCGCCAGCAGCAACGCGGCAAGCCTGCGCCACGCCAAACCGGCTGCCGGTGTCGATCCCTGCGCTGACGCCATCGCCTCAGTCCCCGGACAATTCACCCTTGCCTAGCATCTTGATTTGGCCCAAATCCATCCCGCCGTTAGCCAAGAGGATCGCGTGAGCATTGCGGATCGCCGCATGACCGAACCATTTGGAGCGCTCGCTCCCGTTTGGATTGATCGTCTGGTGATGGCTGCGACCAGCCGTCTGCCGGACAACTGGTTCGGTTTGCGGCTTGCGATTCTCCTGCGCCGCATCGTCACCGCGCGGCTGCGGGGCGATGGCGGCCTCGACGTCGTCCGCTGGGGCCTGCGCATGCGGCTGCATCCGCGACGAAACGGCTGCGAGAAGGGCGTCCTGTTTACGCCGCAAATGTACGAGGCCGGCGAACGCAAGGAACTGTTCGCCGCCATCGATGCCGCGCGCGCGGTGGGCCGCCGTTTTGAATTCATCGACATCGGCGCCAATGTCGGGATGTTCTCGCTACTGGTCGCATCCTACACCGGGGCGAACGCGAGAATTCTCGCAATCGAACCGGAACCGGAAAATCTGTCGCGGCTGCGTTTCAACATCTCATTAAACCCCGCCATCGTCGTCAATGTCGCCGCGCTTGCGCTGGGCGAGAAGGCGGAGACGGTCGTCCTCGACGTCGATCGCCGCGACAAAGGCGGCACACGGACGCTGCCGCTCGCTCAAGGAGACGCCGGTGGTCTCCGCGTCGAATGCCGGCCGCTTCTGGCCGTGCTGCGCGAAGCAGGCGTCTCCCGCATCGACGCGCTAAAGATCGACGTCGAGGGAAACGAGGACGCGGTTCTTGCCCCGTTCTTCCGCGAAGCGCCGCAATCGCTATGGCCCGATCTCATAATCGTCGAGGACGCGCGTCAATTATGGCGCGACGACCTTTTTTCACTGCTGGCGAATGAAGGCTATGAGGTCGCCAGGCGAACCAGGCTCAACGTGATCCTGAGCCGCACGGAGAACGTCCCGTGATCCGCCTTGGCATCGTCGGCACCAATTACGGGCGCACCGTGCAGTTGCCGGCGTTTCGCGCGGATGCGCGCTGCGAAGTGGTGGCGCTTGCCGGCAGCGATGCCGAACGAACCGAACAGCTCGCGCGTGAATCCGGGGTCGCCAAGGGTTACGGCGGCTGGCGCGAACTGGTCGAGGACAAGGACGTGGATGCCGTGGCGATTGCCGCGCTGCCGAGCCTGCAGGCGCAGATCGCCATTCGCGCGCTCGAACTGGGCAAGCCGGTGTTCATCGAAAAGCCGATGGCATCCGACCTCGCCAGCGCGCGGGCCATGCTGCGGCAGGCGAAGCTCGCCGGCAAACCGACGATGATCGATTTTAATTTCCACCAGATCGCAGCGTGGCAGCGCGCCAAGGAAATGCTCGATGCCAGCCGCATCGGCGCGCTGCGCCATATCGTGATCAACTGGCAGGTGGAAAGTCGCGCCATCCAGATGCGTATGCGCAACTGGAAGACCGTCGGCGGCGATGACGGCGGCGGGGTGATCGGCAATTTCGTCAGCCACTGCTTCCATTATCTCGAATGGTTCGCCGGGCCGATCGGTGGGCTCGCGGCACGCATCGGCGGTCTGCCCGACGATCCGACAACCGAAACCACGGTAGCCATGGCCTTGCAATACGACGCGGGACCGCTGGTCAGCCTGTCGATGAGTTGCGCGTCCTACCGCGGCACTGGGCATCGTATCGAGTTCTTCGGCGAAGACGGCACTTTGCTGCTGCACAATCCCAGCGCTGATTACATGCGCGGCTTTGAAATTTATTACGCCAAGCGTCCGGGCGACTACCAGCACATCCCGGTCACCGATCCGGAGGACTCGCAATATCCTGACGGACGCATCGCGCCAGTGTCGCGACTGGCCAGGCGTTTCTTCGACGCCATCGAAAAGGGCGGCAGCGCGCAGCCGGGATTTGCCGAAGGTTATCGCGTACAACAGATGATCGACGCCGCGCGCCGCTCGCACGCAAGCGGAGCCTGGGCGGCCATCGCCGGGGTCAATGAGGACCGTGAGGCGGCATCATGAGCCGCGTCCTCGTCACCGGCGGCTCGGGCTTCATCGGCTCGGGACTGGTCAAGGCGTTGCTGCGCGCGGGCGCAGCCGTGCGCGTTTTCGACGATAATTCGCGCGGTCATCCGCGCCGGCTCGCCGAGGTCAAACACGACATCGACTTCGTCGCCGGCGATATCCGCGATGCCGCTGCGGTCGAGCGCGCCGCCAAGGGCGTCGACGAGGTCCACCATCTCGCCTTCGTCAACGGCACGGAATTCTTCTACACCCAACCCGATCTGGTGCTCGATGTCGGCGTGCGCGGCATGCTCAACGTGATCGATGCCGCCCGCAAGCACGGGGTCGGCAAGCTCGTGCTCGCCTCGAGTTCTGAAGTCTACCAGACGCCGCCAAAGGTGCCGACCGACGAAAGCGCGCCGCTTACCGTGCCGGACGTTGCTAACCCGCGCTATTCCTACGGCGCCGGCAAATTGATCAGCGAGGTGATGGCGGTCAATTTCGGCCGCAAGTATTTCGAGCGCGTGCTCATCTTCCGCCCGCACAATGTCTATGGGCCGGACATGGGCAACGAACACGTCATCCCGCAGCTGGCGCTACGCCTAAATGCACTTGCAAAAAAGCAGCCGTCGGGAAAACTGCGCTTCGAGATTCAGGGCACCGGCCGGGAGACGCGCAGTTTCTGCTTCATCGACGATTTGGTCGCCGGCGTCATGATTGTGCGTGAGAAGGGCGAACACCTCGGCGTCTATCATGTCGGCACGACAGAAGAGGTCACGATTGCCGATCTTGCGCGGCGCATCGCCGCCCTCGCCACGCGTGAGATCGAGATTGTCCCCGGCGCAGTACAGCCGGGTAGCACTCAGCGCCGCTGCCCCGACATTTCCAAGCTAATGAAACTCAGCTATGTGCCGCATGTTTCCCTCGCGCAGGGCCTACCACCAACGCTTGACTGGTATTGGCGGCAGACCTCGCGCGTGGCGGCAAAATAGGCCTGAATTCCCCAAAAATGGGCCTTTTGCACTTGCTGACTCCGGGTCAGCCGGTTACCATTGGGCGTGGCGGTAATAGTTTGGGGGTACTTTCATGCGCATCATCTTTGGCACGATTTGTCTGCTGATTGCCGCCTCGCCGGCTATGGCGGTTTCGACGGTTCCCGCACCGCTTGTAGGCGGCGGCATCGCGGCGATGGCCGCTGTCGGCGGCGTCCTGCTGGCTTCGCGGCTGTTCAAGCGCAATTAAGAAGCTCAAGCCCCGCCGGTCCGGCGCGCCGCCGCACCATGGCGGCAACATATGTGAGGGTCTTATGCGTATCGTTTTTAGTACGATCTGTCTGCTGATCGCCGCCTCCCCGGCTATGGCGACTCCGGTGGGGGTACCCGCACCGCTTGTCGGCGGCGGCCTCGCGGCGTTGGCCGCTGTCGGCGGCGTCCTGCTGGCATCGCGGCTGTTCAAGCGGAACTAACTATAAACTTTCGGGACGAGCGCGTTTAATTCCGGCTTGTGAGCCTTTGCTAGCGAATGCCCGCAGTCGGAATTTTTTTTCCGGTATGGATTACTGGATTGGCAACCCCGCATCGCGGGCGACCTCGATCCGATAGTCCGATCGCCACACCAACGACCAATCGATGGCGGGCGTCTTGCAGCCCTGTGGTTCGTTGATCAACAGCATTATGCCGTCGGCCTGATAGGGCGTCATCGCGATCAATCCGAGCGCGCTGTGCTTGAGATGCTCAAGGAAGAACGAGTAACGCATTTCCTTCTCCGAGATGCGCGTAAGATAGGCAAAGCGGTGGACGTCGCCACGCGCACCTACCGCGCTGAGCAGCGTATCCGAATCGAAGGTGCGCGGCGATGGCACCACCAGAAGCGGCTTCGCGCAAGACGGCGAACTGAATAGCATCGATCTCAACACGCCGTCGTCTAGGGTTTCGCGATAGATCAAGCCCTCGCGCGCCAGCAAATACTGAACGGTCCGCTCGATGTCGGCGCCGGGTCGGGCACGCGCGCGTAAAATGCCGGTCGGGTCAATCGAAACAACGAGCAAGACGAACAGCAGGCCGCGGATCACCCATCTACGCATGCCGCGGACCGCGAATCGAAGAGCCCCACAAACCGATAAGCAGAATCATCACCGAGACCCCGACCTGAAAAATGTGGGCACCAAAGCCGTTGTGCCAATATACATATGACGTGTAACTGAGCGCCGCCACGTAAAGTCGCGCCACGTTCGCGGCGATCATCGTCACGCACACTGCCGCGCCAAAAATGAAGTCGCTGGGAATCCAGTTGGGCCTGCTGAGCTTGGTCAAGGTCACCCAGCACAGAACGCTCAACGAGACGTTATGGAAGGAGGAACAGTTGCCATAGATTTCGATGCCGTGCCCTTGGGTCTCGATGATGTTGTCGTGCCAAGTATAACCGCTGCGGGTCGCATCAAGAAGGGTGCCGACCAAAATCGCATCGCCGCGCAGAAGATCAAGGGCAAAAAGCGAGAAGAATACCGGTCCCCAAAGCGCCTGGGCGCACAGCGCTAGCAATACGGTGGCGGCGGCGCGAGCGTAGGATCCCTTCGCGCTAGTGGTAAAAATGTAAATCGCCGCAAGTGTCGCTACGATCCAGATCACCCGTTGCGTCGGTACCACGTTGATGGCGCCGAGCACGATATTGACGACGGCGAGCAGCCCCATCACGGCGAAGTCCTGGCGCGTTGCGCCAGCATCAGAGGGCTCACGAGCAAGTAAACGGAAGACGGCGTACCAGGCCAGCAACTGGAACGCGCCCATGCCCATGGCCTGGATAAACAGGTGGTCCCAGACGGACAGCCCAGAAACGACGAGAACGGACTGAAAAAACTTGGTCGCCACAAGGATCGCGGCGAACCAAATGAAAAGCTCTCTACGCGTAAACGGCGCGGTCGAGGACAATTCAATCGCCGACACGGTCACGGACAAAACCCTTCGCACATTAAGTTCGCCACGAGCCTATTTTATGGGGACCTGCCGACCGACGCAATAAAGGCGGACGGACACCGCTCGTTGCTTGCATCGCCGCGACTAGTAGCGAAGGCCCGCCGGCAAGAAGCTCGCGATCTCCGATGCCGGTATGAAATATTTGGCGACAGCGACCGGCTTCTCGGTCTTGCGCCCCTCCTCCTCAGTCATTTCACCGACCTCAATGGTCCGCGTGATCATACCGACGAGGCATCTCTTGTTGGCGTCGATGACACCGGAACCCGAGCCGCCCGTTTCCGGAGCGAGGCTGACCGCCGTCCGATATTCGGACAGACGGCCGCCAGGGAGCCGGGCGGGAGGCACGACGAAAGACCGCACCGCGTTTTCCTGTGTCACGAGGACGACCTGCTGGTTGGGCGAGGACGGACCCGGACACAGCGGTAGCCGGCGCAAGCCCAGACTAACTGGGAGTTCGTTTACGTCGACGGAGAGAAGGGTGAGGTCCTCCCCGTGGAAGTGGCCGTCCTTGAGGACACGCGTCGGATAAAGCTTGCCGGCGATATCCACCCGCGGCCTTCGCCAAAATCCGAGGCCGCTCACGTGGGCCGGGGTCAGGACGATTCCCTGCCCCAGATAGATGCCGAGCCCGGTCCAAGATTGCTTCGGCGTTCTGTCGACATGGACGCCATAAACCTTGAGCGAATCGTCGGTGTCCTGGGAGCGCGCGGGCGCGGCCAACAACACCGCAGCGACAACGCCGAAGCACAACGATGTCGCAAAGCGCATGGGGTCTTCGCGGCCCGATTGAAGATGCACCTTAATCATACAAGTTTGCCGGGACCAGCCGCAAACATGCCGTAGGGCGTTCGGCTTTGCCGCCCGACTTGTGTATAAAGCCTCGAAATTCCATGGACGAGACCGGACTTGATGCCTTTGCGCCCGACCAAAACACCGCGCGCCGCTGGCACTGGCGCAAGCGTTCCGATCGAATCCTGCCAGATCTGTGGGCACGAGCCGCTCAACGCGGTGCTATCGCTCGGCTTCATGCCGCCGGTCAACCAGATGGTCCCAGTCGGTACGCTCGCGCATCAGCAGCCATGGTTTCCCACCAACCTCCTGCATTGTGCGAACTGCGACCTGGTGCAGCTCGGCCTCGCCGTCGATCCGGCGATCATCTTCCCGCCGGAATATCCCTACACCAGCGGCACCACCAAATTGCTGCGTGACAATTTCGCCGATCTGCAGCGCGAAGCCACCAAGATGCTTGGGCTCGGCAAGGACGATCTCGTTGTCGATATCGGCTCCAATGACGGGACGCTGCTGTCGAATTTCAAGGCGGTGGGCATCCGGGTACTCGGCATCGAGCCGACCGATGTCGGCGACATCGCCAACGGCCGCGGCATTCCCACGATCAAGCGCTATTTCGGTGTCGAGGCCGCGCGCGAGGTTACGCGCGACCATGGGCCAGCGCTCGTGGTTACGGCAGCAAACTGTTTTGCCCATATCGAGGACGTGCATGCGATCGTCGACGGCATTGTCGCGATGCTTGGGCCCGACGGCGTGTTTATTTCCGAATCGCATTACCTCATCGGGCTTCTCGAAACGCTGCAATACGACACCGTCTATCACGAGCACCTGCGCTATTATTCGCTGGCGAGCCTGAAGGCGCTGCTGGAAATGCACGGTCTCGAGGTCTTTCACGCGCGGCCGATCCCGAGCCACGGCGGCTCGATCCGCGTCTATGCGGCGCGGCACGGCACGCGCACCGTGCAGGAGAGCGTCGCGCGGATGCTCGGGGCCGAACCACGTGGCGATGCGTTGGCCAAGCGGCTCGCGGACTTTGCCCGCGAGGTCATGCTCTCGAAGCTGCGGCTGCTGTCGATGCTGCGCGAACTCAAGGAGAAGGGCGCCCGCGTCGCCGGCATCAGCGCGCCGTCGCGCGCCAGCACGCTGGTGAATTATGTCGGGCTCGATGAAGCGCTGATCGACTACGTCTGCGAGATCCCCGGCTCGCTGAAGATCGGCAAATACATGCCAGGCACGCAGATCCCGGTGGTGGACGAGGCTCGTCTGTTCGCCGACCAGCCCGACTGCGCGGTGATCTTCTCCTGGCATATCGCCGACGAACTCGCGCCCAAGCTTCGGGCCAAGGGCTTCCGCGGCAAGCTGATCACGCCGCTGCCCGTGCCGAAGATGCTTTGAGACGTTCCATGCCGGCCGTCACGCAAGACAAGGTGAAAGAGGTTGCCTTCTTCGACCGCTTCGCCGCCGACGACGACTACGACGTGTTCCTTCCCGAGGCGAAGGCGCGCATCGTCGACGGCTTCGTCCGCCTGAGCGGACTTGCACCCGGCGCGCGTGTCATCGACATGGGCTGCGGCTCGGGCGCCTTCACGGAACTGCTGGCGGCGCGCGGCTACACTGTGTCCGGCATCGACATCGCGCCGAAGCTGATTGCGCTGGCGCAGGCGAAATTTCCCGGCATCGAGTTCTTTGCCGGCGATGCCGAAAACACGCCGTTCGAGGCTGGGATGTTCGACGGCGTGCTGCTGAGCGGCCTCGCTCACCATTTCCCCGATCCACGCCGGCTTGCCGCCGAAGTCGCGCGGGTGCTCAAGCCCGGCGGGCGTTTTGTCGCCTTCGACCCGAACCGGATGAATCCGTTCATGTGGCTCTATCGCGACCCATCCTCGCCATTTTACAGTAAGCTCGGTGTCACCGAAAACGAGCGGCCGGTGCTGGCGTGGCGGCTCGCCGAGGTGTTCCGCAAGGAGGGATTTACCGTGCACACGGACTATCTGGCGGGGCTGCCTTACCGCTACGTCGCCTCAGCCCGCACGCGCGCTCTACTGCCTGTCTATAATTTCATCGACGGCGCCGTGTTCAGTCTTGGCCCGATGAAGCCATTGCGCCCTTTCGTCCTCACCAGTGGGGAAAAGCTCTAGCATGACCGTCCGGCCCGACATCGCCGCCTCCGGCATCGCAACGACCGTCGACAACGCCGACGTCACCGTGGTCGGCGGCGCCGGCCATGTCGGGGTGCCGCTGGTACTGGCGCTGGTCGAAGCGGGCCTGCGCGTCAACGTCAACGACCTCAATGAGCGAAGCCTCGACATCCTCAAGGGCGGGCGGCTGCCGTTCCTCGAGGACGGCGCCGAGGCCGTGCTCGCCAAAGCCCTGGCCGAAAAACGCCTGGTGTTCACCGGCACGCCCGACCACATCTCCACCAAGGGGCCGGTGATCGTCACCATCGGCACGCCGATCGACGAGTTTCTCAATCCGGTACGCCGCGTGGTACAGGCCTGCTTCGACGAAATGCTGCCGCGGCTCGCCGACGGGCAGCTGGTGGTGCTGCGTTCGACCGTGTTTCCCGGCACCACCGACTGGCTGGCGTCATATCTCGTCTCCAAGGGCCGCAAGCTCAAGGTCGCGTACTGCCCGGAACGCGTGGTGCAGGGCTACGGGCTCAAAGAACTCAAAGCGATGCCGCAGATCGTATCCGGCTGCACACCGGAGGCAGAGCGCGAAGCCGTGGCGCTGTTCGAGCGCATCACGCCAGAAGTCGTGGTGGTCTCGCCGATGGAGGCGGAGTTCGCCAAGCTGTTCGCCAACGCTTACCGCTACATCGAATTCGCCGCGACCAATGAGTTCTATCTCATCGCCAAATCGGCCGGGATCGATTACCAGCGCGTGCTCGATGCCATGAAGCACAACTACCCGCGGGCGAAAAGCATCCCGCGCCCCGGCTTTGCCGCCGGCCCCTGTCTGGTGAAGGACACGATGCAACTCTCGGCCTTTGCCCGCAACCAGTTCGGCCTCGGCCACACTGCGTTGTTGATCAACGAGGGCCTGGTGCTGCACGTGGTCGACGATCTCAAGCGGCGCTACGACCTCGCCCACACTACCATCGGCCTGCTCGGCATGGCGTTCAAGGCCGAGAGCGACGACACCCGCGCCTCGCTGAGCTACAAGTTCAAGAACGTGCTGCGCGGCTTGGCGCGCGCGGTACTGACCACCGATCCCTTCGTCACCACCGACCTCGAACTTAAGCCACTCGACGAGGTCATCGCGCAAAGTGACGTGCTCATCCTCTGCGCGCCGCACGCCGCCTACGCCAAGGCCGACTTCAAGGGCAAGCCGGTGTTCGACGTCTGGGGCGATCTCAAGGGCGCAAACGTCATCCGATGACGCGCCCGCCTGAGGACCTGCCGAAAATTCTAAGCCGCCGGCGCACGCGGATTTCGCCCTGGATGGAAATCATCGAACGCGAAGTCGAGTTCAAGACCGGCGCCAAGCCCGAACTTTACCACGCCCTCGGCCAGCAGGATTATCTTGCCGTCGTCGCCAGGACACCGGACGGCCGCATTCCGATCGTGCGCCAGTATCGCCCCGCGCTCGAAGCCTTCACCTGGGAATTGCCGGCCGGCCTCGTCGATCCCGGCGAACAAGCAAGCGTTGCCTGCGCGCGCGAACTCAAGGAGGAGACCGGACTTGCCGCGCGCACCGTCCATGCGCTCGGCGACTACGCACCGTGCACGGCGCGGCTGTCGAACCGGGTCCATTCCTTTTTTGTCGAGACCGAGGCGGCGACGGGCGCGGCGGGCGAGCCCGGCATCGAGGTCCGATCGGTCTCCCTTCCCGAACTCGCCGCGCTGATCCGGAGCGGCGAATTCGTCCTTCAACTTCATCTCGGCGCGCTGCTGCTCGCCGGCATGGCCGGGCATCTGGACTTCGGCGCGTTCGCGGCGACAGGTAAAAATGCGGTCTGATTTGGTGCGCCCTCGACGACGCCGTGATAACCAATCATCTGCGCGAACCGAGCGTAGCACCTCCGACAGTTGGCCCCATCCTAGCGGGCTGCCCCGCTACAATGTATCCCCCTCAACCATGGCGAAGATCGGCCGCCCCTTCCCCGACCCCGCAAAGCGAAGATTTTGCCACCAGGTGAATCGCTCAGTATCTGCTTAGCCGGTAAATAAGGGACTTGCATCTGCGTCCATAAGTTAGAATCGGGCGCAATAACCTGATGCCGTCAATCTTCTTCGGTGAAATGTCGCTACGCGATGGCCGCTGCCAACCGAGCTTTGGGTTTGTGACAAGCGTAATTACGTCGCTGTTGAAGCGGCGAAAGGTGTTGTAGGCGCCATCGACCGGCATGGGTCCGAAATTGCCGTCATGTGGAACTGTCTCTGCGTTGCGATAGAAGTGCTCGATCAGGCGCGGAATGATGCGTTTATTTACCGCGTAAAAATGTGTTTCATGAATTTCATTCGACCCCGCGTCAACGAACGTCACCCCGCTGGTGTTCCGTGAGGCATGAGCTATATCGCCTGGGGCATGGCCGAAATACACCAAGTCCCACTCGGTTTCATCGAGAACGCTAACTATTTGTGGTGTGAAAAAAGGGATGCGCGAACTCAATGCAATGTCGTCCTCAAAAATCAGGACACTATCCAATTTGGAATTATGTGCCGCTTTTAGGCAACCTAGATGCGAGTGGAAGCAGCCACGCCATGAAGAAAATGGAAAGCCCGCTGCCTCTTCGAATTTAAAGGCAGGAAAGACCTCAACACCCTTCCATCCGAGTTTACGAAATTCGGCCTCGGCGGCTCGGCGACGATCGGTGCGCTCTTTGAGATTGATGACGAAAGCGCCGCCGAAATAGTCGGGCAGTGAGGACACGTGCGACTCCTAGCGCCACAGCCGGTAGAATAGCAGCCTTCTTTTTGCCCGCCCAGCCTCCCCCGGTCAGGGGACAGTCTGAGGAGAAATGCATATGTCGAAGGCGATAGGGTTCGTTATAATTTCGCACGACTATCCGCGACAATTGCTTAGGCTTGTCCGCTGCCTTCAACAAAATTACGATAATCCGCCGATTGCCATTCACCATGACTTCGGACAAAGCCAAATTACTCGCGGCGATTTTCCATCCGATATTCAGTTTGTCTCCCCACACGTGAAAACACGCTGGGCGCAGTTCTCCATAGTGACTGCCGGCTTGCGTGCACTCGAATTACTTTACAAGAACGCGACACCAAATTGGTTTGTTCTGCTGAGTGGTGCAGATTATCCCGTTATGCCGGCAGACCGGGTGCTTAAAGAATTGATGTCTATTGATAAGGATGCGCTGCTGGAATATCGAGAGGTTCCGACTTCCCTATCACCTTCGCATCTTTCCGCTCCAGAAAATCCAGATGTGAGGCACTTCTCGCTACCGGGCAATTTGGCGTTAGCCTGGCGTCGCTACATCGGATTGAATTTCTGGTTTCCTGTCATCCGAAGTGGGCCGCGGATTGGAAGGTACACAATACATTTGCCGATCAAGGACTGGAGATCACCTTTCGGAGATCAATTTAAATGCTTTTACGGCGACCAATGGTTCACTGGCACTCGCAAGGTCGCGGACATTCTGCTCAATCCGTCCAAAAAGCATATGCGGCTTCGCCATTATCTCCGATTACGGACCGTACCAGACGAGTGCTACTACCAAACGATCATAGCCAATACCCCCAATCTAAAAATATCAAAAGCGACAAGGCGTTTTTCTGACTGGGCGGGTGGATCGCATCCAAAAGTACTTGGTCTGCATGATCTAGAAGCGATCGTCACGTCCAAGGCGCATTTCGCTCGAAAGTTTGCTCCCGAGTCTCCAGTGCTGGACGAGATCGACAAGATGTTGTCGAGATAGCTTATGGCGCGCGAATGAGACGGCAAAGATTCCGAACTGAACGACAGGTCCTAGAACTTGCGGCGCCTTAAAGCGAACCTCGTCTAGCGAGGGCCTATGCGAGCAGGTCAATGGAATACGAACACTTTTTAGACGCACGTGAGATAGAGTCGGAGACTAAACTTGACTTCGATCTATGCATCATTGGTGCTGGAGCAGCCGGCATTACGATCGCACGCGAATTCCTAAACACCAACCTGAGTGTCTGTCTTCTTGAGTCCGGTGGCTTGCATTCTGATACGGCCGTAAACCGGCTTTCCGAGATCGACGATGTGGGGCGCCTGCCGGGCAAAGAGGGTTTGAATCGACTGCGATATTTCGGCGGGTCTACGAATCATTGGGGTGGACATTGTGTCCCACTTGAACCAGACGACTTCGAAAAGCAGGATTGGATTGCGTATTCAGGATGGCCCTATGACTATAATGAATTGCGCCCTTACTATATCCGAGCCCATGACGTTCTAGGGCTTGGAGAATTTGACTATAGCCCGGAGAATATCGGTTCAGCCCTCGGGTTTGAAACCTTTCCGCTTGACAGAAAGATAATCGCAACAACGGTTTCCCGATATAATCGAGTTCGTTTCGGCATCAGATATGGCGACGAACTTGACGACGCAAAAAATATAAAGGTCATTTTGTACTCGGATGCTTCCGAAATTATGTTGGCTGACCCCGCAGCTAACAATGTCGCCAACATTTTAGTGAAATCGATCGCCGGCAACCGATTTTATATAGGCGCGAAACACTTTGTCATCGCAGGCGGTGCAATTGAAAATGCTCGCCTCTTGCTGATGTCAAACCACCAACGACCTTCAGGAATTGGAAATCACAGCGACCTCGTCGGCAGGTTTTTTCAAGAACACCTTTGGTACCCAAGTGGCTACATTGTACCGAATACCGGGAATGCCAATCTCAATTTCTATTTACGGGAATGGCCGTATGGCGACATTGGTGTGCGGGCGCATCTAGCGGTGCCGAGCGACAAAGTACGAGAACTACAGATACCAAAATACCGGACAGAAATTGGACTCGGATCGGGATCATCTGCATTTAGACTCGCCAAAGCGATAGAAAGCGACATTTCGGTGCGCGACGTGTTGGCGTTGATGTCCGACCCGGTCGGCCTGGGTACCGTCGCGCGATGTAAATCAAACACCCCGCCTGCAGCGTATATTTTGGGAAATCACATGGAGCAAACGCCGAATCCTGACAGCCGAGTGACCCTCTCGGTGAAAAGAGACCGTCTTGATCGGCCACAACCCCAATTGAAATGGAAGCTTTCGCGACTGGATCTTGAAGGGGTGATCAAGGCCCAGCATTTAATCGCACATGAGGTCGGGCGATCGGGATTTGGCAGGATGCGCATTGAAATGGCAGAAAACGCGAGCGACTTCCTGGAGAAGGCAACGGGACCCGGCCATCAGATGGGCACGACGCGCATGGACGATGATCCGGCGCGCGGAGTAACTGACGGAAACGCGAAGGTACATTACACCAGTAATCTCTACATAGCGGGGAGCTCCCTGTTCCCGAGGTGCGGCTGGTCAAATCCGACATTAACGATTGTCGCAACCTCAATCCGGCTTGCCGATCATTTGAAGACGAAATTTCGGAAAGGGCAGTAGGTGACGAAGGACATTAAATTCGGTTGGGATCGGCGCTTAGTTGTGGGTGGCGCCGCTATGATAGCGGCTGCATCGTTTTATATGGCCGCCGTCGGGCGTGGTGCGCTAAAGGCCTGCAGCCATGAGCCCATGGAAGGGGATCTATCGTCCGATCTGCAATCGCTTATCCGGATTGGGAATAGCTATCTGAATGAGCACGCCAAAAACGGCAAGCTAGATTCTCTGGATGAGGTACTTCTTGATGAAACTGAGACGAGGTCGGCAAATATCGTCCATGTCCAAAGTCGTTTGTTGGCGATGGATCGTCAAATCCAGGACGAATTCGCGCGCTGCGAAACCGTCATTTGTGACGGGTGGGTCCTCGCGAAGTCCGAAGCGCGGCTCTGCGCCATGATTGCAACGCGATACTTATCGTGACGCACTATCATTTTGTCACCGGTCTCCTAGCCTCCTCGGCCAGGGTTTTGACTTCCTTGTCTGAAAGAGCGCGGTTATAGATGCGGACATCACGGACGTAGCCAACGAACTCCCCGCTCGGATCGTCGATGCTCGGACCGTTAAGTTCAGCTCCGATCGTGAGTGGCCGATTTAAACTTTCCGGATCCAGCCGAATTTCTCCGACATGCGTCTGCGTGCCTATTAGGTCGCCATCAACATAGAGCGACATTTTTCCCGTTTCCCCATTATAGGTACCGGCCAATTCCACCCATTCACCAACTCGTGGCTTATCTTGCCCCTCTGGAAGGCGGTAAAGATTCACTTCATCGTCGCCCATCAAGCCGAGGTGCCATTTGTAATGAAGAACGTTATTTTCCAGCCCGTAACCGAGATAGTATTGATCGGGATGCATTGTTGTCCTCCATTGACGCTGCACAATCGCGATGTAGCCGGTTGGAGACGGGCCCTGAGCTAAGCCAAGCAGCTTTTTCGCCACGTTGACTGCTTTTTTCCATCCGCGCTGAAGCACGGTGCCTCGAGTCCACAGCGTCTTGGGGTAGATAAGCGCAACGATGGTGATTTGCTTCTTCAGATTGTTAAGGGATGCCGAAGGTGGAATCCGAACAAAATGATCATTGCCACCGCTGAAGGAGACCGAGCCAGCGAAGGACCCTATGCCCCACTTCTGCTCGGGCGTATTAACAGGAACAATTGTCCCATCATTGCCTTCACCGGAAGAGTCCTTGACCACATCGCCGGCACCTTCGCTGAACTTCCAGTGCGCTATTAAACCCCCGCCCACGGTCTCGTCCTGCGCCGAGCAAGGCCCAACGACCGCCGACACTATGACGAAGAGAAGTATTCCAAATGCGAGGCTATAAAATCTTTCGCCCATAACACTTTCTCCCGGAACACTGATCCGTTATCAAGATGGATAGTTCGCGCTCAAAAATATCTGCCGAGTAGACACATGAACAAAGTGTTGTGTTTGGCCCGATAAATGATCTTCCTTGAGGAGCGCGGGTTGCGAAGAATTCCAAAAATTGTCCATTACTGTTTTGGATTGTCTTCTAATTTTGGCCGCAAACCTTGGAGTCTCGTGCACCACGTTTGCGTTAAAAGCGCGATTAACAAGATTCGCCCGGAAAGAGCGCTTTTATACTACGAATATGAGCCGTCGGGGCCGTGGTGGGAATTGAGCAAACCGTTCTTCGAGTTAGTGAAGATCAAAGCCCCACGAGAGGTATTTGGGCGACCGCTCAAAAAGTTTGCACACCGCGCGGACGTAGTGAGGCTCGAAAAACTCATCGAACATGGCGGAATATACTTAGATTGCGATGTACTGGTGCATCGCGATTTTGATGACCTGCTCGATAACTCGTTCGTTATTAGCGAGGAGGGGGAAAATGCCGATAAGATCTTGGGTCTTTCTAATGCCGTTATGCTGGCTGAACCGTCTTCCCCATTTGCAAAGCGATGGTTTCAAGAATATCGGTCTTTCAGAGGAGAGATTTGGAACGAACACTCGATACGCTTACCGTTAAAATTGGCAAGAAGTTTCCCGCAGGAAGTAACGGTTTTGCCGCACTCTTCGTTTTGTGGGCCAATGTGGTACGAGACCCATCTAAAAGCTATCTACGAACCTGGCCAGCCAAAAATCGAGAGTCATGCTTACGCAAATCACTTGTGGGAGACGTTTGCTTGGGAAAGATATCTTGAAAATCTCACACCGCGACATGTCCGTACGACAGCGAGTAATTTTTGCGAGTGGGCGCGCCCCTTGATCGTCGACCTTCCTGATAATTTTGGAGCGCCATCCCTATCAAAACTCGCATATCTAAAGGTCTTTAAGCAAATTAGGCATCTAAAAAGAGGCATTGGCCGGCACTTGGTTCCGAAGACACCGAGTTAGGTGTCCCGACGGAGCTGTGGGTCTGGGCCGGTTCGTACCCAATATCTCTAAACAGGCTTGGAAGAGTTGCACCAACGTCGCTATTGCCACTTAGCGGACGGGGCAAAGTTGCCAACTGGGGGCAAAGCGGACATCCAATTTTACGGCGCTACGTCTACTTTTGAGCCAGAGCAGAGATGGCATGTGTCGGTGGCTAGTGTCGACTCACCGTCGGCGCAAGCTAACCGCGACACGGCTTGCTCCGCGTCAATGCCGGCCCCGCGAAATGTAATAAATCTCACCTCGACAAGTGCCCTGGAACCCTTCTAAAAAACGGGCTGAGCCAAGGGGCGGGAAAGAAAAGCGCATGAATTATAAGGCCTATTTTATCGCCGCCCTGGACAAATTGCGCGACGAACGCCGTTATCGCGTCTTTGCCGATCTCGAGCGCATCGCCGGGCGTTTTCCGTATGCCCGCTGGCACTCCCCGACTGGCCCGCGCGAGGTGGTGATCTGGTGCTCCAACGACTACCTCGGCATGGCCCAGCACCCCAAGGTGATCGGCGCCATGGTCGAAGCTGCAGCCCGCATGGGCACCGGTGCCGGGGGGACGCGCAATATCGCCGGCACCAACCATCCGCTGGTCGAACTTGAACGGGAATTGGCGGACCTGCACGGCAAGCCGGCGGCGCTGGTGTTCACCTCCGGCTACGTGTCCAACGAGACCGGCATCGCCACCATCGCCAGGCTGCTGCCCGGCTGCCTGCTGCTCTCCGATGCGCTCAACCACAATTCGATGATCGAGGGCGTGCGCCGCTCGGCCTGCGAGAAACAGATCTGGCGCCACAACGATCTTGTCCACCTCGAAGAGCTCCTCAAGGCAGCGGGGCCCGAACGGCCAAAGCTGATCCTGTTCGAGAGCCTCTACTCTATGGACGGCGACGTGGCGCCGCTTCATGCGATCTGTGATCTTGCGGAAATATACGGCGCCATGACCTATTGCGACGAGGTGCATGCGGTCGGCATGTACGGACCGCGCGGCGGCGGCATCGGCGACCGGGACAATGCCATGACGCGCATCGATGTCATCGAAGGTACGCTGGCGAAAGCATTTGGCTGCCTCGGCGGCTACATCGCCGCCAGCGATGAGATCGTTGACGCGGTACGCTCCTACGCGCCCGGCTTCATCTTTACCACGGCGCTGCCGCCCGCAATTTGCGCGGCCGCGACCGCGGCGATCAGGCACCTGAAAGCTTCGAGCTGGGAGCGCGAGCGCCATCAGGACCGCGCCGGGCGCGTGAAGGCGGTGCTCACCGCTGCCGGCCTGCCGGTGATGGGAAGCGACACTCACATTGTGCCAGTGCTGGTCGGCGATCCGGAGAAATGCAAGCAGGCAAGCGACATGCTGCTCGCCGAGCACGGCATCTATATCCAGCCGATCAATTATCCGACTGTGCCGCGCGGCATGGAGCGGCTGCGTATCACACCCTCGCCCTATCACGACGACGCGCTGATCGACCGGCTCGCCGAAGCGCTGGTTGACGTTTGGGAGCGGCTCGACCTGCCGCGAGGCAAACAGGCCATCGCTGCCGAGTAGGTTTGCGCAGCGAGGCAGCGCTAGGCCGCCTTCTTTACTTCGACGTATCGCGCGAATTTATTGAGAATAGCTTGCCAGCCGCTCCGTTGCTGCTCGATCGAGTGCGCGGACTCGCTGTCAAAGGTGACACGAACGCCGACCGTGCCTGGCAGCTGGGTAAATTCGACTTTTGCGTCACGTTCACCGAACGCATATTCAATCAGCTTCTCCGGGATGATTTTTGTGTAGGTCCCGGCAAAATCGAATCCCATGCTGCCGTCTTTTGCCTCCATGCGGGAAGAGAATGTTCCGCCCTCCCGCAGATCGACCGACGCAGCCGTGGTGTGCCAATCGTCCGATGCGGCGTTCCATTGCCGGATGTCGGCGGGTGTCGTGTAGGCCTCCCACACTGCGTCTATTGGTGCCGCTATGTTGGTCTCCACTGTGATCTTCACGACAGACTTCCTTTCTGTTTCGGAAATGAAAAAGAGACAAAGAGACCTGGCCGCGACGGTCCCTGCGTCATTTTGCGTCGGCACATCTCGCTGACGCGCTACTGGTTGATGTCCGGCTCCACGAGCTTTGCCAGGTTACGCAACGACTCCTGCCAGCCGAGATAACAGGCTTCCATCGGGATCGCGTCGGGAACGCCCTCCTGAGCGACGTTCAGCTCGGTGCCGACGGAGACCTTCTTGAGAGTCACCGTCACCTGCATTTCGCCCGGCAAGTGCGGATCGTCGAACTTGTCGGTATAACGCAGGCGTTCGTCGGGAACGAGTTCCACGTATTCGCCACCGAATGAGTGACTTTCGCCCGTCGTGAAATTCCGGAACGACATCTTGTGTGTACCGCCGATCTTCGCATCCAGCTGGTGAACAATGCAGGTAAAACCGTTGGGCGGTAGCCACTTCGCCAGCGCGTCCGCCTCAAGGAATGCGCGATACAGCTTCTCCGGATTTGTCTTCATCACGCGATGCAACCGAACAGTATTCGGCATCATTGGCCTCCATTCCAAACAAGTTGTCTCTGGTCAGGTTCCGGGGATCGGCAGAACCGGCATGATCTCCACGGATTCGCCCGGGAAGATCGTGAAGTGCGGATGCTTTTCGAACAGCCGGGCCGCCGCCTCGTGGCTATCGGCGCGAACGACCATGAACGCGCCCATTTCGTTGCTGGTGTCTTCGATGCCACGCGGGGTGACCTTTTTTGTCTTTCCGAGCGGTCCGCCCATGCCGACGACCGCGGATTGGTGCTTTTCCACCCATGACTTCCAGGCGGCCATTCCTTCGCGCTCCTTCGAGCGCCGTTCTGCTTCGGGGAGAGCCAGCCATGACTTCATGGCGGGGCTCGTCTTGCTGCCGAGGAAAACGGCAAGGTATGTGTCGTTCGTGCTCACGATTGTCTCCTTCTTCTTTTCTGCTTTGCGGGTTGAAACAAGAGTTCGATGTAACGGCGCAGATGATCGATGCTGGCGGCGGCGATCTCGGCGCCGTTCTTCGCTTTGGCCAGAATAAAGGCTCCCTGCAAGACTGCCTGGGTATGAATCGCGAGACTCTTCGCGGTCCACCCGGCGCGGATGCGGCGCTGGCGCATCGCCTCGGTGATATCCGCGTCGAGCGTGGCAGCGTGATCGAAGATGCTCGCGCGGCAGGCATTGCGGATGGCCGGGTGCGATGCGAATGTTTCCTGCACCATCGTGCCGACCAGACAGGTGAACTCGGCCACATCGCCTTTCAGGAGCTGCTTGCGGAAATCGATATAGCCGAGCACGCGGTCGAGAGGATCGGCGTGCCGGTGATAGGGCGCCGCAGAAAACAACTCGCCGGTCACCTTCGACCAATGGTTTGCGGCCGCAGCGCCAAGATCTTCCTTGCTCTTGAAGTGATGGAAAAAGGCGCCCTTTGTCACACCGGCAGCCGCGCAAAGATCATCGACGGTTGTTGCCGAATAGCCCTTTTCCCGCACCACGTTGAGCGCGGCATTCAAAAGACCGGTGCGGGCGTCGATAGGCTTAGGCATGACGAACCGTACCGACCAGTTGGTATGTTGTCAAGACTTCCAAGGTGCGCAAGATACGGATCGGCTCGCTGAATGACAGGCGGCTATTCCTCCAGCCGCGGCGCCTGAATTGGCGGCCTGTCCTCGTCGACGAACACTTCATCGCGGCGTAGGCCGTGGCGAGCGATCAGCGGCATCGCCACCGACACCAGCAGGATGCGGGTCAAATGGTGCGCGCCGACGTAGACCGGGTCGAGGTTGAGCGCCAGCGCCAGCAGCATCATGGCGTCTACCGAGCCGGGGGCGAAGGCGATCAGGACCTCGGAGACGTGCACCGGCAGCACGCTGACCAGCCCGGCGGCGAATACCGCAACAACCGCTCCCGACACGGCAAATGAGCCGACGGCCGCGGCGACAAACCGTGCCAACAGCCTGAGCGGCGTATTGACGAAGCGCGCGCCGGTCACGGCGCCAAGCGCAACCTGTGCGGTGTTCACGGCCCACCAGGGCATCACCGCGTGAATCAATCCGCTGCCGTGCAGAACGCCGGAAGCCACCATGGCGCCGAACAGCAATCCACCGGGAAACCGCACGCGATGGGCTAGCGCAGCCACCGCGCCTGAGCCGGCAACCAACACCACCAGTTCGCCAAGTTGCGACGGCTCGAATGGGCCGCCAATGCTGCGACGCGCCGCGGTATTTTCCAGCCCGAGCAGCGCCAAGCCGATGGGCAAACCGACGGCGATGATGATGACGCGCATCGTCTGTACGATGGCGACGGCGCGCAGGTCGGCGCCGATTTCAGCGGCGAGCACGATCACCTGAGACATCGCACCGGGCGAGGCGGCGAGATAGGCCGACGCCTTGTCCCAGCCGTGCACCAACTGGAGATAGCGGGCGCCGGCAACGCCGACCACGGCTATGGCGACCACGAGTACTGCGATACTCAACGGGTAAGCAGCGACACCATGCAGCGACTCCGGCGTCACCACCGCGCCGAGCGAGATACCGATCAGCACGAAGATGGCGCGCATCAACAAAGTCGGCATCAGCAGGGGACGGCCGGCAATCGAGGCCGCAGCCACGGCGATGATCGACCCGGACAGCCACCCGGCGGGTAGGCCGGCAAGGCCAAGGGCGGCGCCCCCGGCCGCGGCAATGGTCAGCGTTTCCGCCACGCGGCGGAGCATTTCGGGTTGGTCGACGGCTGAAGTCACGTGACGCAATCAATGCCGTGCATACGGCGAGCCGTCAAATGCCAGGCCTCAAAACGACGGGTCGCGCCTGCCGCGGAAACCGGCTAAAATCTCGTCGCGCCCGGCGCTTACGCAAAGCCGGACGGGAGGATCGGAGCCTCAATGCTGCAAGGCTGGATCGTCATTGCGGTCGCGCTTGGCTATATCGGCCTTTTGTTCCTGATCGCGAGTTACGGTGACCGGGTGCGCAGCTTTGCCCGCGCCGGCCGCGCGCGCCTGCTGATCTACCCGCTGTCGCTGGCGATCTATTGCACGTCGTGGACGTTTTTCGGATCGGTCGGGCTCGCTTCGCGCACCGGCTATGAATTCCTCACCATCTATGTCGGCCCGGTGCTGATGATTGGGCTGTTCTCGCCGCTGATCGCGCGCATCGTGCGGCTGGCGAAAGAGCAGAACATCACCTCGATCGCCGATTTCATTGCCGCCCGTTACGGCAAAGGCCAGGCGGTTGCGGCCATCGTCGCGCTGATCGCCATCATCGGCAGCATCCCCTACATCGCGCTGCAGCTCAAAGCGGTGTCGTCCTCGCTGCAGACGATTCTCGTCCACGTCTCGCCCGGCACGAGCCTCACCGGTCCGGTGCTCGGTGATCTGGCGCTGTTTGTGGCGCTGTCGATGGCAACGTTTGCCGTTCTGTTCGGCACCCGCCACGTCGATGCCACCGAGCACCAGGACGGCCTGATGCTAGCAATCGCCACCGAATCGATCGTCAAACTTGTGGCGTTTCTGGCAGTTGGCGTCTTCATCACCTTCGTCATGTTTGACGGACCGGGCGCACTCTTTACGCAGGCCATGGACCATCCCGATGCCGCCGCCATCTTCGCCCGCGAACCGCGGATCGACACGCTGGTGGTGACGACGCTTCTGTCATTTGTCGCGATCATCCTGCTGCCGCGCCAGTTCCACGTCGCCGTGGTCGAAAACAACAACGAGCGAGAAATCAAGCGCGCGTCCTGGCTGTTTCCGCTCTATCTGGTGCTGATCAACCTGTTCGTTGTGCCGATCGCCATCGCCGGCCTCGTCACGTTCCGCGCCGGCGGCGTCGACAGCGACATGTTCGTGCTGGCGCTGCCGCTGCACGACGGCTCGAACGCGATCACCATAGCCGCCTTCGTCGGAGGCCTGTCGGCTGCGACCGCCATGGTGATCGTTGAATCGGTGGCATTGGCGATCATGGTGTCGAACGACATCGTCATGCCGCTGGTGCTGCAACGGCGCGTCGGGTTGCTCAGCAGCGATCACAATATCGGCAAGCTGCTGCTGACCACGCGCCGCCTGGCGATCTTCGGCATCATCCTGCTCGCTTACCTTTATTATCGCTCGGCGGGTGACGCCCAGCTTGCCTCGATCGGCCTGCTCTCATTCGCCGCGATCGCCCAGCTGGCGCCGGCGTTTTTCGGCGGACTGATCTGGCGCCGAGCCAGCGCGGCCGGCGCCATCGCCGGCATGACCTGCGGCATCGTGATTTGGGCCTATACGCTGCTGCTGCCGAGCTTTGCCGACGTCGGGCTGGTCAGTCAGCACATTCTCACAGCCGGTCCCTGGTCCATCGCCATGCTGCGGCCGCAGCACCTGTTCGGCATCGATTTGCCGCCATTGGTGCACGGCGTGGTCTGGAGCCTCGTCGTTAACGTCATTGCCTATGTCGGCTTTTCCCTACGCCGCGCACCCTCGTCGATCGAGCGGTTGCAAGCCGAAATCTTCGTGCCGTCGGATCTCGCACCGATCGCGCCGAGCTTCCGCCTCTGGCGCTCCTCGGTCACGGTCGAAGAGTTGACCACCACCATCGCGCGCTATCTCGGCGAGCAACGCACGCGCGCCGCCTTCGAAAGCTTTGCCGCCACTCACCGCATCAGCCTCGATCCCACGGACGAGGCCGATTTCCGGCTGGTGCGCAATGCCGAGCACGTGCTCGCCTCGGCCATCGGCACCGCATCGTCGCGGCTGGTGCTGTCGCTGTTGCTGCGCAAGCGCACCGTCTCCACCAAAGCGGCGCTGAAGCTGCTCGACGACGCCAATACCGCGATCCAGTACAACCGCGCGATATTGCAGACCGCGCTCGACCACGTGCGCCAGGGCATCGCGGTGTTCGACAAGGAATTGCAGCTGATCTGCTGGAACCGACAGTTCGGCGAAATCCTCGATCTGCCGCCCAGCCTCACGCTGGTCGGCATCGGCCTTGCCGACATCCTGCGCTTTAATGCCCGGCGCAGCGGCGTCGATTCTGCGCGTATCGAGGCTTTCGTCGCCGAGCAGATCGATCTTTACGTATCCGGCACCAACCCGTTCCTGCAGCGCTTTGCCGAGCCGGGACTGGTCATCGAGGTGCGCGCCAACCGCATGCCGGATGGCGGCACGGTCACCACCTTTACCGACATTTCGGCGAGCGTCGAAGCCGCCGAATCGCTGGAACGCTCCAACGAAACGCTGGAGCGTCGCGTGCAGGAGCGCACTGAGGAACTCACGCGGCTGAACGCCGCCCTCGCCCGCGCCAAGGGTGAGGCCGACGCCGCCAATATTTCCAAGACCAAATTCCTGGCCGCGGCAAGCCACGATATTCTGCAACCGCTCAACGCGGCGCGGCTTTACGTCACTAGCCTGGTTGAACGCCAGGGCGGCCGCGAGGACGCGCGGCTGGTCGACAATATTGATGCCTCGCTGGAAGCAGTCGAAGAAATCTTCGGCGCGCTGCTCGACATGTCGCGGCTCGACACCGGCGCCTTGCGCCCTGAGTTCCTGAGCTTCCGCATCGACGAACTGATGCGGCAGATCGAACTCGAATTCGCCCCGCTCGCCACCGCGCGCGGTATCGAACTCGCCTTTGTGCCCTGCTCGCTGGTGGTTCGCTCCGATCGGCGTCTGCTGCGGCGGTTGATCCAGAATCTTGTCTCCAATGCGATCAAATACACGCCGTCGGGCCGCGTGCTGGTCGGCTGCCGGCGGCGGGGCGAGCATCTGCGCGTCGATGTCTACGACACCGGCATCGGCATTCCGCAGTCCAAGCGCCGCGACATCTTTGTTGAGTTTCATCGGCTCGACCAGGGCGCCAAGATCGCGCGCGGGCTCGGTCTCGGTCTCTCGATCGTCGAGCGCGTGGCGCGCGTGCTTGGCGCCGCGGTAGATGTTGAGTCCACGGCCGGCGGTGGTTCGCATTTCTCCGTGCTGGTGCCACGCTCGAACGCTGCGCCGATTGAGCTGCCGCAGCGCGACCAGCGCGGCGCCGATCCCGGTCAGCTTGCGGGCGCCGTGGCGTTATGCATCGACAACGAGCCGACCGTGCTCGACGGCATGGAAACGCTGCTGCGCGGTTGGGGCTGCGATGTGATTAAGGCGCCGGGCCTGAAACTGGCGCTGGCGGCACTGACCGAATGCACGACAATGCCGAACGGGTTATTGATCGACTACCACCTCGACGAGGGCAATGGCATTGAAGCGATCGTCGCCTTGCGCCGCCATTGCGGCGGCGACCTGCCGGCGATTTTGATTACCGCCGACCGTTCGCCCGCGGTGCGCGAGACGGCCCGCGCGCAGAGCATCCAGGTGCTGAACAAGCCGCTCAAGCCGGCGGCGCTGCGCGCCATGCTGGCGCAATGGCGTGTGCTCCGCGTCGCGGCAGCTGAATAGGACGCTTCGGAATGGCGCTAGCTCTCGGCAGCCGCCCACTGCGGCCCGCCGCCGGCTTCGATCTTGGCGGCAGCAATCACCGCCTGCGTGCGGCTTTCAACGCCGAGCTTTTGCAAGATTGCGGAAACATGCGCCTTGACCGTCGCCTCGGAAACGCTGAGCTGGTAGGCGATCTGCTTGTTGAGCAGTCCATCGGACAGCATCATCAACACGCGCACCTGCTGTGGCGTCAGCGTCACCATGCGCGCCATCAGTTCACTGGTGTCGCTGTCGGTGCTGACGCGCAGATCAACGTCTGGCGGCGTCCAAATGTCGCCGCCGAGAATGCGCGAGGCCGCTTTGCGCATCGCCTCGACGCCGAGCGTCTTGGGGATGAAACCCGAGGCTCCGAATTCCATGCAGCGGCGGATGACGGCGGGATCGTCATTGGCCGACACCACCACCACCGGCACGCTCGGATACTGCGCGCGCAGGTACATGAGGCCGGAAAAACCTCGCATGCCAGGCATTGCCAGATCGAGGAAGATGAGATCGACGTCGCTGCCGCGTTCCAGCAATTCGGAGACCTCATCGAAGGATCCGGCCTCGGCGATTTCGACCTGCTCCAGCAAGCCGGACACCGTCTCGCTCAGCGCGCCGCGAAACAACGGATGATCGTCGGCAATCAGTAGGCGGTAGTGCGACCCGTTACTCAAGTTAGAGGAATCCTTCGTTTCGACCCGGCGGCAATAGGTGCGTCAGGTCATCATGCGCCGCAGCCTTGGCAAGCAGCAATAGGGCGTCAAAAAGTCTTTACTTACAAAGTGTTCAGCCCCTATCGTCTCAGTCGCTTTTGGCACGGATTTACCTCGATGCGGCGCGGTCTCCGAATCAAACCTACGCCGGCGATTTCACAGCGACGGGAAGGCAATTTTCGACGCCGATCCCGTGAACTGGAAGATCGACGCACGGCGCTCATCGCAAGGCTTGAGGGGCTCAGTAGATCCGTGCGCGCCAATCCGGCTTACAAATGCGCGCTCAATCTTATCAATTCCCGATTTCACCGGACGGCTGTCGCCGACCGCCACGCTGTCCTCGATGCGGCCGAATGGTCGATCGACTTGCTTGCCCGGTTGAATGCGCAACATTAGCGCCTGCTGCCGATAAATTGCAGCACCACCTCGCGGCCGTGGGCTTTGCGCCGGTGCTCGATGAGGTAAATCCCCTGCCAGGTGCCGAGCGCAAGTTTGCCGCTCACCACCGGGACATGCAGCGAAACGCCGGTGAGCATCGTCTTGACGTGCGCCGGCATGTCGTCCGGCCCTTCGACGTCGTGGATCCAGGGCGCGCTTTCCGGCGCTAGGCGGTCGAGCGCGCTGGTAAGATCCGCCTGCACATCCGGATCGGCGTTTTCCTGGATGGTCAGCGATGCGGACGTGTGCCGGAGAAAGACCAGCAGCGTGCCCTCGCCGGCTTTAGCCTGCGCGAGGAAGGCGGCGAGGTCGGCGGTGATATCGATAAAACCCTGCCCCGGCGTTTCCACGTGCAGCGTGGCGCTGGCAATGAGTTGCGGCGCGGCGTGGGTGATCTCGGAAAGCGGTCTGGGCATCAGGTCTTGAGGATCACGTCTTGCGCATCACGTCCTTCTGAAAATTCGTCAGCATCTCGACCAGCCGGCGCCAAGCCTCCTCGACATAGGCGCGGGCGCGGGCAATGTCTTCGTCGCTCACGAGCGGAGGCCTTCTGCCGCTGGTGTCGGGTACCGTTGCCGGCGGCCTTGGCGGTGGCGCTGGTTGCAACGCCGCGAGTTCGCGCTTGAGGCCGGTGACCTCGTCCTGGAGGCGCGCGATTTCCTTTTCCAGCGCGGCGCGGTCTTCCGGCACCGCCTCGCAGGCCCAACCGGCGCTGTGGGAGCGGCAAAGCGCGACCTGGCCGGTCTGCGCGTCGAGGCGCAGCAGGCCGGTTTCGACGCGGCTGAACGTAAAGCGGGCCGGCGGAGTCGCAAGGGGCTGACCGGGGCTGACCACGACCGGTGGCGGCACAGCCTCGGAGGGCTGCGCCGCGGGCGGCGCAACTTCGGAGGGCCCTGTCGCAGGCGCCGGCATATTGCCGTTGGCGTCAGGCGTTTGCGCCAGCAGCGGCGATGAAGCCCATGCGACGAATACGGCAACGGCAAGCGGGGCGATGCGCATGGCATCCGTCCTTCGGCAAATTTGGAAAGGGAAACTAACACCGGCACGATGGCCACCAAACGGCAAGGCAAAATAGCCTGTTGAAGAACCTGCCGCAGTGCACTTTGGCGTCACAAAATCGCACGAAGAATTTGGTGTTTCGTCCGCCATATCAGCACGTTAGATGACAGACCGCGTTTCTTGACTCGAACATACCTGCTCAGTAAGGTCCGCGCGGCTTTTAGGGCGGCGGGGCGCGCGGAGGCCTTGATTATCCGAGCAAGTCGAAGGCATGGCTGACGACAAGCACGGGCAAGGTGACCGCAAGAATCCGCCGGACGACGAGGCCGCCCTCTCCGCGAGGCTCCAGAGTCTGGGCAAACGGCTCGAAACCGCGAGCCGAGCGTCCGAAAATGACACCGGTCCTCGCCCGGCCATCGCCGACGCTTCGGGTTTTGCCCGCGGCTTCCGGCTTTCGACCGAACTGGTAGCCGGCGTCCTGGTCGGCGCGCTGATCGGCTGGCTGCTGGACCGCTGGCTGGGAATTTCGCCGTGGGGGCTGATCGTATTTCTGCTGCTTGGCTTTGCGGCCGGAGTTCTCAACGTGATGCGCGCGGCGGGTGTCGTGCGCGAAAGAAATCTTGAGTGATGAGATGATCTTGGCCGTCGACCCGATCCACCAATTCCGCATCGTCGATCTGTTCCCGATCGCCAAGATCGGCCACTCCGAGATTGCCTTCACCAATTCCGCCGCTTTCATGCTGCTGGCGGTCGCCGGGCTCACCTTGTTCATGGTCGGCGCCACCGCGAAAAAGGCCATGGTGCCCTCGCGGCTGCAATCGGCGGCCGAACTGACCTACGAATTCGTCGCCACCACCATTCGCGGCACGGCGGGCACCGAAGGCATGAGGTTCTTTCCCTTCGTGTTCACGATTTTCATGTTCGTGCTGACGCTGAACATGCTCGGGCTCATTCCGTTCGCCTTCACCGTCACCAGCCACATCATCGTCACCGCGGCGCTGGCGATCACGGTGTTCCTGACCGTGCTGATCTACGGCCTCTACCGCCACGGCTTCCACTTCTTCAACCTGTTCGTGCCCAAGGGCGTGCCGATCTACATCCTGCCGCTGATCATCGCCATCGAGATCCTGTCGTTCATCTCGCGGCCGATCTCGCACAGCGTGCGCCTGTTCGCCAACATGCTGGCCGGCCACATCACGCTCCAGGTCTTCGCCGGCTTCATCATCCTGCTTGGCACCGGGCTCGGCGCGCTCGGCTGGGCCGGCGGCATCCTGCCGTTCACGATGATCGTCATCCTGTTTGCGCTGGAGACGCTGGTCGCATTCCTGCAGGCCTACGTCTTCGCCATTCTCACCTGCATCTATCTCAACGACGCGATTCACCCGGGCCACTAGGCCCCGACCGGACAAGCAGAAGGAGTTGATTCATGGATCCAGTGGCAGCGAAATACATCGGTGCGGGCATTGCCTGCATCGGCATGGGTGGCGCCGGCGTCGGCGTCGGCCTGATTTTCGGCAACTACCTCGCCGCGGCAATTCGCAATCCGTCGGCCGCGCAAGGGCAGTTCGGCAACCTGATCTTCGGCTTTGCCATCACCGAAGCGCTCGGCATCTTCTCGCTGCTGATCGCGCTGTTGCTGCTGTTCGCGCTGTAAGGCGGCCTCGCAGGACGTCGAGATGGCTGAACCGGCCCATACCACCAGCACCGAGCACGTGCCGAAGAGCGAGGAGCACGGCGGTTTTCCGCCGTTCAATTCGCAGACCTACGCCTCGCAGCTGATCTGGCTGGTGATCGCCTTCGTGCTGCTTTACGGGCTGATGGCAAAGCTCGCGCTGCCGCGGGTCGGCGCCATCCTCGAGGGCCGGCAAAAGAAGATCGAAGGCGACATCACCGAGGCGGAGAAGCTCAAGGGCCAGTCCGAAGAGGCGCTCGCGGCCTATGAAAAGGCGCTGGCCGACGCCCGCGCTCGCGCCCAGGCGATCGCCAACGAGACCCGCGACAAGCAGGCCGCGGAAGCGGCGGCAAGCCGCAAGCGGCTCGAGGATCAGCTCAACGTCAAGCTCGCCGAAGCGGAGAAGACCATCGCCGCCACCAAGCAGGCGGCCATGTTGAACGTCCGCGGCATCGCCGAAGAGGCCGCACGCGCCATTGTCGAACGGCTCACCGGCGCCGTGCCCAACGAAAAAGCCGTCGCCGCGGCAGTCGCCGACGTGCTGAAGGGCTAGCGCGATGGAAATCCTGCTCGACGCCGAAACCTGGGTGACGCTGGCGTTTCTCGTCTTTCTCGGCCTGCTCGGCTACATCGGCGTGCACAAAATGCTGGTGAAGTCGCTCGACGAGCGCGCCGGCCGCATCAGGGCCGAACTTGACGAAGCGCGCAGACTCAAGGAAGAAGCCGCCGCCCTTCTCGCCGAATACCGCCGTAAGCATGAACAGGCCGAGGGTGAGGCGCAGGAAATCGTGGCCGGCGCGAGGGCCGAGGCGGAACGGCTGGCGGTCGAGGCCAAGGCCAAGATCGAGGATTTCGTCGCCCGCCGCACACAAATGGCGCAAACCAAGATCGCGCAGGCCGAAGCGCAGGCACTCGCCGACGTGCGCGGCGCCGCCGCCGAAGCCGCGGTCGCCGCCGCCGAGAAGATTCTCAGCGAGGAAACCAAGGGCAAGCTGGCCGCCGAACTGATTGCCAAGGGCATCGACGACGTCCGCAAAAAGCTGAACTAGCCGAGTCGGTTAGCGTCCGAGCCGCGTGCGCAGCACGACCCCGTTCTCCCCGCTATTAGCCCCCGATCGTGTGCACAATTCGCCCGCGAGGGCTGCGAAACTTGCGCGGCACCCCACCCCTTCTATGCTTTCGCGCAACTGATTCGTTTGCAAAACGAGACATTTGGCCGCGAGGCCAAGAGCGTCGGGGAGCCCTGTGGTTATCTTCGATTGCAATGGCGTTCTGGTCGACAGCGAGCCGTTGGCCGCCGCAATCGTGTCCCAGGAGTTCATGCGCGCCGGCTTTCCGCTCACGGCGGATGTTGTTGCGCGCTATTTCACCGGCCGCCGCCCCGCGGACATGTTCGCCGACGTCGAAGCCGCCGCCCGCCGCAAGCTGCCGGATAATTTCTCCACCAGCGTTACGACCGCCATCCTGCGGCGCTTCCGCGCCGAACTGCGGGCCACCAGACACATCGCCTACGCGCTCACCTGGCTGCGCGGCCCGAAATGCGTGGCCTCATCGTCGAGCCTGGACCGCATTCGCGTCAGCCTGGAAACCACCGACCTGATCCGGTTTTTCGAGCCCTATTTGTTTTCCGGCAATGACGTGCGCAAGGGCAAGCCGGCGCCCGACCTGTTCCTGCTCGCTTCAGCAAGGATGCGGGTGCCGCCGAGCGACTGCATCGTGGTGGAAGATTCGCCGGTCGGCGTAGCCGCGGGCGTTGCCGCCGGCATGACCGTGATCGGCTTTGTCGGCGGCAGCCACGCCGGGCCCCGGCTCGGCCAGCATCTCACCAACGCCGGCGCCCGCGCCGTCATCAACGACATGCGCGCCCTCAAAAGCACGATTATCGATCTGCGCGGCTGGTAGCGCGTTAGCCCGCGGGCTTCGCCGGTTTGCGGGCAGCCGGCTTGGGTTTTGCCGCGGGCTTTTTCTTTTGCTGCGCCGCGGCTGTCGCGTCAAAGCCCACATAGACGACATAAGCGTCGATCAAGCCGATCGGCCGCGGCACCGGGAAGCTGATGTCGGGATCGATGTGGGTGAAATTGACCCGATCGACTTCTCCCGCCACCTGCACCGGAATTTGCGCAAAGCGAGAAACGATAGTCTTGGGGTCCGGCCCTTCCTGCACCACGGCAATGCGCAGCGGGACGACGACTTCGCCGGGACCGCCGGCAGGGCCGGTAACGATGCGGCCTTCGATGCCGACCTTGATGGTCATGACGCCGGCGCTAACGCGGCATTCGCGCGCGGTCCGCACGAACGACCCCTGATAGCGCAGGTCGAGCGCCGAAGGCTCGCCCTCGCCCGGCTTGCTGCCGATCATCAAGGTCGCAGCTCCTGTGCGCACTTGCACGCTCGGGCAATCTGTGTCGGCATTGACGCCGGAATCCGTATTCGCATCTGCATTGTCTGTCGTTGCCTTCGACGATGAACTGAACAGATCCAGCGGTGACGACTTGAAAATGTCGCTGGTCGAGCTGCAGCCGCCGAGCGCCAGCGCGGCGGCGAGCGCCGTCCACGCGCTGCAACGGCCCCAATATCGGTTCGTGTCCCAACGCATTTTCTGGCTCGCGTTTCTTGCCCGGACTTTCTGCGCATGATCCGAAACCGGTCCCCAATTTTCCGGACCATGCGTAACCTTTATAGCAAGCCAAGCGTGGCGGCCCCAAGGCAAGTCTTTCGCCGATCAGGCTGTTTTCAGGAGCCCATAGAGTAAATGATCCTGCCACACGCCGTTGATGCAGAGATATTCCCGCGCGTAGCCCTCGCGCGTGAATCCGGTCTTTTCCAGCAGTCGGACCGACGCCTGATTGCCGGGAATGCAGGCGGCCTCAAGGCGGTGCAGGCGCAACGAATCGAAACAAAACGGGACCAACGCGCGCACCGCCGCGGTCATGTAGCCGTGACGCGCAAAAGGCTGCCCGATCCAGTAACCGATGGAGCCTGCCTGCGCTACGCCGCGGCGGATATTGGCGAGCGTGATACCGCCGATCAGGATGTTGGTGTCGGCACGGAAAATCAGGAACGCGTAAGACAGATCGCTGCGCTGATCCTCGGCGTAACGCTTGAGCCGCCGGCGGAAGGCGTTGCGCGACAAATCGTCGGCCGGCCAGATCGGCTCCCAGGGCGTGAGAAACACACGGCTCGCCTCGCGCAAGGCCGCCCACTCGGCATGGTCGCCGCTGACCGGCGCGCGCAGATACACGCCGTCCCCGTTCACGGCCGGCATCTGCTCGCTGAAAGTTACGCTACGGAAAATCGCCATGGCGGTTGCCGCCCCTGCATTATGCCGCGCGGCTGACAAGACTTTCAGCGATCGCCGCCATGCTTTCAAGGGTCTTGCCGGGCCCGAGCGCGGCGATGGCCGGCTTGCCGCGGCGGATCAGCGCCAAGCCCGCCGCGCGCGCGCTATCGACCGTGACCGCGTCGACCTTGGCGACAATCTCAGCGAGCGGGATCGGGCGGCCATAGGCCAGCATCTGGCGGGCAAGCTGCCCGACGCGAGCTTCCGAGCTTTCCAGCGCCATCAGCAGCCCGGCCTTCATCTGCGCCTTGGCGCGGTTGATTTCCGTCTCATTGATCCCGGCGGTCGCCGCGGTGATCTCGTCGATGACCACGCGCATCAATTCGGGCGCATCCTTTTCGTCGGTCCCCGCATAAAGGCCGAACAGGCCGGTGTCCGAATAGGGCATGTGAAATGCGTGCACGGTATAACAGAGGCCGCGCTTTTCCCGCACTTCCTGGAACAGCCGCGACGACATGCCGCCGCCAAGCACATTGGTAAAGACCTGCAGGCTGTAGATGTTGTCATCGCCGATCGGCAGGCCTTCGAGCGCCAACGCGATATGGGCCTGCTCGAGATCGCGGGTTTCGACATGGGCGCCGCCGCCGAAATGCGCCGGCTCCGGCTTGGGCGCGTCCGGCCCGTTGAAGCTGGCAAAGCGCTTCTCGGCTTCGGCCACGATCTGCCCGTGCTCGACGGCGCCGGCGGCGGCGACCAGCATGTTGGGCCCGCGGTAGTTGCGCGCCAGATAGCTACGCAGGCGCTCCGGGTTGAACGAGCATACCGTCTCCGGCGTGCCGAGGATCGAACGGCCGACCGGCTGTTGCGGAAACGAAATTTCCTGCAAGCGCTCGAACACCAGGTCGTCCGGGTCGTCTTCCTTGGCGCCGATCTCCTGCACGATGACGTTCTGCTCGCGCTGCAACTCATCCGAATCGAAGGCCGGTTCGGCGAGGATGTCGGAGAGCACGTCCAGCGCCAGCGGCACGTCGGCCTTGAGCACGCGGCAGAAATAGGCGGTCGATTCGACGCTGGTTGCGGCATTGAGGTCGCCGCCGACCGCTTCAATCGATTCGGCGATTTCGCGCGCGGTGCGCCGCTTGGTGCCCTTGAAGGCCATGTGTTCGAGCAAATGCGAGATGCCGTGCTCGTCGGGTTTCTCGTCGCGGCTGCCGGCGCCGACCCAGACCCCGAGCGAAGCCGATTCCAGATGCGGCATGCGGTCGGTCAGAACCGACAGGCCGGACTTAAGCCGAGTGACTTCCACGCTCATGCCGCTGCTCCTTCACGCGCGGCACGCGAGGCCGTCGCAACAAAACGTTCTACCGCGTCCTGATCGGCCGGCAACACGCTGAGGCGCTCCGGCCGCTTGCCAAGATCGGCGAGCCAGTCCGGCAGCGCCGGCCGTACACCGCAGGCGGCCTCGACGGCGTCGGGGAATTTCGCCGGATGCGCGGTCGACAGCGCCACCATCGGCACCGACGGGTCGCGGGTTTCTTTCTCGGCCACCGCCAGGCCGACGGCGGTATGCGGATCGACGCAATAGCCGGCCTCGCGCATGGTGGCGCGCATGGTGGCGGCGCATTCCTCTTCGCTGGCGCGGCCGGCGGTGAACAGCGCGCGCAGCCCTTTGAGCGCCTGCGAGGCGACGGCAAAACGCCGCGATTGTTCGAGCGAACCCATCAGCGCGCGGATCGCCTTGGCGTCGCGCTGATAGGCGTCGAACAGGAGCCGCTCGAAGTTCGACGACACCTGGATATCCATCGACGGCGAAGTGGTCGCCACCACGTCCTTGATTTCGTAAATGCCGGTGGCAAAGGTTCGCGCGAGGATATCGTTGAGGTTTGTCGCCACGACCAGCCGGTCGACGGCAAGACCCATCCGCGATGCGACATAGCCGGCATAGACATCGCCGAAATTTCCTGTCGGTACCGTGAAGGCAAGCTTGCGGTGCGGCGCGCCCAGCGCAACAGCGGCGGTAAAGTAATAGACGACCTGGGCGACGACGCGCGCCCAGTTGATCGAATTGACGCCTGACAGACGCACACGGTCGCGGAAGGCATGGTGATTGAACATCCCCTTCACCAAGGCCTGGCAGTCGTCGAAGGTGCCTTCGATGGCCAGCGCGTGCACGTTACTGTCGGCCGCCGTGGTCATCATGCGCCGCTGCACCTCGGAGATGCGGCCATGCGGGAACAGCACCACGACATCGACCTGGGCGCGGCCCCGGAACGCCTCGACCGCGGCGCCGCCGGTATCGCCCGACGTGGCGACGACGATGGTGGTGCGCTCGGCGCGCTTTTGCAGCACGTGGTCCATCAGCCGGGCCAGAAATTGCATCGCCAGATCCTTGAAGGCGAGCGTCGGCCCGTGGAACAGTTCGAGCACGAACAGGCTGGGACCGAGCTGGATCAGCGGCACGGTGGCGGGATGACGGAAAGTGCCGTAGGCCTCCTGCGCCATGCGCGCGAGGTCGGCCTCCGCAATGGCATCGCCGACGAAAGGACGGATCACCTCGACCGCGACTTCGGCGTAAGGGCGGCCGGCAAAGCCGCCGACGGTCGCGGGCGCGAGCGCCGGCCAGGTCTCGGGCACGTAAAGGCCGCCGTCACGAGCAAGGCCCGCCAGCATCACCTCGACAAAATCGAGCGAGGGGGCTTCGCCCCGCGTTGAGACGTAACGCATTGATCCGATTGGCTTTATGGTTCGGGCACGGCTGCTGCCGGCGACAGTAGCCTTGAGCCGCCGCCCGCACAAGAAAGCACGCCGCGCGTCAGATCAGCAGGCCGCCGCCGTCGATATAGACCACCGAACCGGTGGCAAAACCGTTGGTCATGAAGCCAAGAATTGGCCGGGCGATGTCTTCACCGAGGCCGACGCGGCCGACCGGCAAGGTGGCCGCCGCCTTTCCCAACATCTCGCGCCGCGCCGCTTCCGGCATCGCCGCGCGGATCGGCGTGTCGATGATGCCCGGCGACACGCAATTGACGCGCACCGGCGCAAGATCGACCGCCAGCGCGCGCGTCAAAGACTCGAGCGCGCCGTTGACCGCGGCGGTGATCGCGGCATTGGGCCTTGGACGGATGCTGAGGAAGCCGGACACCAAGGTGAGCGAGCCGCCCGGCTTGAATTCGGCACAACGGGCGACGCGCCAGGCGCCCCAGAATTTGCTCTCCATGGTCGAGCGGGCATCGTCCATCGGCGAGGTCTTGAACGGGCCGGCCTTGAGCCGCGCCGCGGTAACGACGACATGATCGACGGCGCCGCAGGCGGCAAACAGTTTGGCAACGCCCTCGTCGCTCGTGACGTCGGTCGGGATCGCTTTGGCGCCGAGTTTGCTCGCGGCGGCCTTAAGGCGCTCCGCATTGTGCGACGCAACGATCACCTCGGCGCCTTCGGCCTTCGCCAGCTCCGCGGTAGAAAAGCCGATGCCCGACGAGCCGCCGACAACCACGATGATTTTGCCCTGCAGCTGCATGGCGCGCACTAAACCATGCCGCCGGCGCGGCGACAAATGGCCGTCCATTTCACATGGAGAAACGCCTCAGCCGCGCCCGGCAAGACGGCGGGCAATGAAGACCACGTAGACACCGGCCAGGCCAAGGGCGAGCCCAAACCAAGTGATGGCATATTGCAGGTGATTGTCGGGCAGATTGACCGTGAGCCTGCCGGGCTTGGGCAAACCGCCCTCGGGCACCGGCGTCTCCTGCTCGACATAGAACGGCGCCACCGGCGGCCATTTGTGCGCCTTGGCCATGGCATCCGGATCGCGCAGAAACCAGGTATTGTTCTGCGGCTCGTCAGCCGGCGTGAACAGGCCGCGCGTTTCCGGCCAGCGCACGACGCCAACAATGTCGACGGTGCCGGTCGGCGCACGGCGCGGCGCGTCCTTGGCTTCGAGCGGGATGAAGCCGCGGTCGACGACGACGATCGAGCCGCCGACGAGGCGCGCCGGCGCGAACACCCAGTAGCCGGTGCCCTGTACATCGGGACGGAAGGCGGAGCCGGCGGAATAAACCAGCGCTTCCTCGCCGGGCAGAAATTCGGCGGGAAAAGCGACGCGGCGATATTCGTTGTCCGCCTGAAGGAGATGAGTCCAGTCGGCGCGCGGCGGCAGATCCTGCGGCGTTTGCGCGAGGCGCGCCGTCACCGTGGCGATGAGATTTTCCTTCCAGACCTTGCGGTCGAGCTGCCAGATGCCGAGCCCGATCAAGATCGCGATCCCGACCAAAGCAAAGATGGTGGGCTCGATCACCCCACGCCGGTGCGTGCGGGCAGCACTCAACCGTCGCTCCGCTGCTCAAGCCGGCCCTCGGCGGCCTTGTGGTGAAATTGCAGGGCGATGAGCAGGCCCTTGATGGGGCGCAAGGGCCCCAGTGTCACGATCAGGATCAGCGGAATCCACAGCGCGGCGTGCACCCAATAAGGCGGCTGATAGACGACCTCGGTGATCAGTGCGGCGAAGACGACAATGGCGCCGCCAATGAGGATGACGAACACCGCCGGCCCATCGCCGGCATCAGCAAAATCGAAGTCGAGCGCGCAAGCTTCGCAACGCGCGCGCAAGCCGAGGAAACCCTGGAACAGCCGCCCCTTGCCGCAGCGCGGGCAGCGGCCCGCGAGGCCTCTGGCGATCGGCAGCGGTTGTTCAGCCATCGTTGCAGTTTCCAAAAACAAAAGGGCGGCGCGATGACGCCGCCCTCTTTAATTGCGCATGATCTTGTCCGAAAACCGGTTCCCGCTTTTCGGGATCAGGCGCGCAAAGGCGAAGCGTCACTCCGGATGCGGCATCCCCGCGCCCCACACATAGATGCAGGCGAACAGGAACAGCCACACCACGTCGACGAAATGCCAGTACCAGGCGGCAAACTCGAAGCCGAGATGCTGCTTCGGACTGAACTGTCCGTTGATCGCGCGCAGCAGGCAAACGATGAGGAATATCGAGCCGATGATGACATGGGCGCCATGGAAGCCGGTCGCCATGAAGAACGTCGCGCCGTAGATGTTGCCGCTATAGTGGAACGCCGCATGCGAATATTCGAAGGCCTGCACGCAGGTGAAGGTGAGGCCGAGCAGTATGGTGAGCGCGAGGCCCCATTTGAGCCCCTCGCGGTCGTCCTCGAGCAGAGCGTGATGGGCCCAGGTGACCGTCGTGCCGGAGGTCAACAGGATCAGCGTATTGAGCAGCGGCAGATGCCAGGGATCGAAGGTCTCGATGCCCTTCGGCGGCCAGACGCCGCCGGTGGCGGCCATGCGGCCGACTTCGATCGCTTCGTTGGGAAACAGCGCGGTGTTAAAATAGGCCCAGAACCAGGCGACGAAAAACATCACCTCGGAGGCGATGAACAGGATCATGCCGTAGCGGTGCGAGATCTGCACCACACGCGTGTGGAAGCCCTCGAACTCGGCTTCGCGGATGACGTCGCGCCACCAGCCGATGAAGGTGTAAAGCACGACCACGACGCCGACGGCGAAAACCAGCGCGGTCCCCGGGAACATCTGGTGCATCCAGCCGATGCCGCCAAACGCCATCAAGAAGGCGCCGGTCGCGCCCACTGCCGGCCATGGGCTCGGATTGACCAGGTGGTAATCGTGGTGCGGTTTGGCGTGAGCCTCGGCCATTGTCGTCTCCGTTGAGAACAGCGTTCGCGTCTAAAGCTTGCTCGAGTTGGGGTCCGGCGTTTCCGCCACCGGCCGCTCGGCGTCGGGCAGGCGGTAGAAGGTGTAGGATAGTGTAATCGTGTTGAGCGGGTCCTGGTCGCGGTCTTCGACGATCTTGGGATTGACGTAGAACACCACCGTCATCTCCCGCGTCTCGCCCGGCTGCATGGTCTGCTGCGTGAAGCAGAAGCAGTTGATCTTGTCGAAATAGGCGCCGACCGTTGTCGGGGTGACGTTGTACGAGGCCTGCGCCGCGATGGTGCGCGCGGCTTCGTTGATGACCTTGTAATGCACGGTGACGACTTCGCCGATGTGCACCACGATCGAGTTCTGCTCCGGCGTAAACTTCCAAGGCAGGCCGGGCATGACGTTGGAGTCGAAACGCACGGTCAATTCACGCGCGAGCATGTTCTTGGGTGCGATGCGCGAGACCTGCGTGGTGCCGGCAAAGCCGGTGGCGCGGCAGAACATGTTGTAGAGCGGCACCGCGGCAAACGAGAGGCCGACCATCCCCGCAACCACAGCGCCGCAGGCGGCGGCGACCAGAACGTCGCGGCGCGGGAATTTCCTCGGCGCTGCCTCTGTCATATCGGCCGCACCAGCATGATGGGGCCTTTCACCAGCGTGATCACGTAGAACAGGATAACCAGGGCGCCGAGCGCCAGCGCAATCGCAATCGAGCGCGAACGCCGCGCGCGCTTCTGCGCCTCGGTGAGCACGATGCCGTCGTCCTGCCGTTTCTTGTCCATCGTTATGTCCACGCCAGCGACCGGCCGATTTGGCCGCCCCAGCCCTGCTCGACCAGCAACACGGCGAAGAGCAGGAACAGATAAAGAATCGAGAAGGCAAAAAGGTTGCGGCTGGCGCGCTCCGCCGGGCGGCGCTCGCAGAACACCTGCCAGGCCAGCACCAGCATCAGGGCGCCGGTGACGGTCGCGGTCAAGCCGTAGAACAGGCCGGCATAGCCGAGCAGCCACGGCGATACGCCGAGCGGCACCAAAACCAGCGTGTAGCGCAGGATTTGCTGCCGCGTCGCCGCATCGCCGGCAACGACCGGCAGCATCGGAATATTGGCGCGGGCGTAGTCGTCGGCCCGGTAAAGCGACAGTGCCCAGAAATGCGGGGGCGTCCAGAAGAAGATAATCAGGAACAAAAGCACCGGCTCGAACGACAGCGAACCGGTCGCCGCGGCCCAGCCGATCATCGGCGGCAAGGCGCCTGCGGCGCCGCCGATGACGATGTTCTGCGGCGTCGAGCGCTTGAGCCAGGCCGAATAGATGACGACGTAGAAGAAGATGGTGAAGGCAAGCAGCGCCGCGGCAAGGATATTCACCAGAAGCCCGAGCACCACGACGGCAAAGACCGCAAGCGTCAGCCCGAAGGCCAGCGCCTCACCCGGCTGTACCTTGCCTGCGGGAATCGGGCGCCGCTGCGTTCGCGTCATGCGCGCATCGATGTCGGCGTCGTACCACATATTGAGGCTGCCGGCGGCGCCGGCGCCGACGGCGATGCAGAGCAATGCGGTAAAGCCGATCAGCGGATGCAGCGCGCCCGGGGCGACCGCCAGGCCGGTGAGCGCGGTAAACACCACCAGCGACATCACCCGCGGCTTCATCAGCGCCAAATAGTCGCCGACAGTCGCCAAGCTCGGTTCGGCAAGACGTAGTTCAGCCGTCCCGGGCAAACCCGCGCCGACGTCCGCACCCTCGCCAACAAGCGACATCGTCAGGCCGGTCCCTTACAGCGTGTGTTTTTCGTTACCATTTTTTTCTTGCGCGTGATCTTTTCCGAAAACCGGTTCCCACTTTTCGGGATCAAGCGCCTATTTAATCCGTGGCAGCGTCTCGAATTGATGGAACGGCGGCGGCGACGACAGCGTCCATTCGAGCGTGGTGGCGCCGGCGCCCCACGGGTTATTGCCAGCGGCGCGCTTCTTGATGAACGCCTCGGCGACGCCAAAGAAGAACACCAGCATGCCGAAGCCGGCAATGTAGGAGCCATAAGAGGAGACTTCGTTCCAGCCGTGGAAGGCATCCGGATAGTCGACGGTGCGGCGCGGCATTCCGGCCAACCCAAGGAAATGCTGCGGGAAGAAGATGATATTGACGCCGATGAAGGTGATCCAGAAGTGCGCCTTGCCGATCGCCTCGTTGTACATGTAGCCCGACATTTTCGGGAACCAGTAGTACCAGCCAGCGAATATGGCGAACACGGCCCCGAGCGAGAGCACGTAGTGGAAGTGCGCGATCACATAGTAGGTGTCGTGCAGCACGCGGTCGACGCCGGCATTGGCAAGCACCACGCCGGTGACGCCGCCGACGGTGAACAGGAAGATGAAGCCGATCGCCCATAGCATCGGCGTCTTGAACTCGATCGAGCCGCCCCACATCGTGGCGATCCAGGAAAAGATCTTCACGCCGGTCGGCACCGCGATCACCATGGTGGCGGCGATGAAATAAGCCTGCGCGCCGGTCGAGAGGCCGACCGTGTACATGTGATGCGCCCAGACCACGAAGCCGATCGCGCCGATCGAGACCATCGCATAGGCCATACCGAGATAGCCGAACACCGGCTTCTTGGAGAACGTCGACACGATCTGGCTGACCATGCCGAAGCCGGGCAGGATGAGAATGTAGACTTCCGGGTGTCCGAAGAACCAGAACAGATGCTGGAACAGCAGCGGATCGCCGCCGCCTTCGGGGCTGAAGAACGTGGTGCCGAAATTACGGTCGGTCAGCAGCATGGTGATGGCGCCGGCCAGAACCGGCAGCGCCAGCAGCAGCAGGAACACGGTGACCAGCTGCGACCACACGAACAGCGGCATCTTGTGCAGCGTCATGCCCGGCGCGCGCATGTTGAAGATGGTGGTGATGAAATTGATGGCGCCGAGGATCGAGGATGCGCCGGCAAGGTGGATCGATAGAATGACGAAGTCCATGGCCGGACCGGGATGGCCGCTGGTCGACAGCGGCGCGTAGATGGTCCAGCCGGTCCCGGCGCCAAGCGCGCCCGGCTCGCCTTCGACGAAAAGCGACATCAGCAACAGCGTGAACGATGCCGGCAGCAGCCAGAACGAGATGTTGTTCATGCGCGGGAACGCCATGTCCGGCGCCCCGATCATGATCGGCACGAACCAGTTGCCGAAGCCGCCGATCATCGCCGGCATCACCATGAAGAAGATCATGATCAGCCCGTGCGAGGTGGCGAAGACGTTGTATTCGTGCGGCGTCGGGAAAATCTGCAGGCCGGGGTTTTGCAGCTCGGCACGGATGGCGATCGACATGCAGGCGCCGATAAAACCGGCGATCAGCGCGAACGTTAAATACATCGTGCCGATGTCTTTGTGGTTGGTCGAATAGACGAACCGCCGCCATCCGGTCGGGTGACCGTGCGCCTCATGGCCTTCGTGGGCCCCATGTCCGCCGTGCGCCTTTGCCTTGCTCGCCATCGCTCTCGTCCTCTAAGGCCTTACGTCACCGTCGCTCGTATTATATTCTATTTCTTATATATATCACCGCGCCATCACTTTATGACCGGGCCGACGTCCGCGACTTTGTCGGCGTGCTGGTTGGCATCGGCCGCGGCGGTTGCCGGCGCCGGCGAGGCATCATCGACCGCGAATTTCTTCTTCGCCATGTCGAGCCAGGCCGAATATTCCTTTTCGCTGACCACGTGCACCGCGATCGGCATGAAAGCGTGATCGCGCCCGCAGAGTTGCGAGCATTGCCCGTAATACATGCCCTCACGCTCGGCCTTGAACCAGGTCTCGTTCAGGCGGCCGGGGATGGCGTCGATCTTGATGCCGAATGACGGCACGGAAAACGAGTGAATGACGTCGGCGCCGATGACTTCGACGCGGATCACCTTGTTGACCGGGACCACCATCTCGTTGTCGACCGAAAGCAGCCGCAGTTGTCCCTGCTTGAGGTCCTTCGCCTGCACCATCAGCGAGTCGAACTCGATCTTGGCGTCCGGGTAACTGTAGCTCCAGAACCACTGCTTGCCGGTCGCCTTCACCGTGATGTCGGGCTTGGGCACCTTCAATTCGTAGAACAGCAGGCGGAACGACGGCACGGCTATCGCAACCAGGATCACGACCGGCACCACCGTCCACAACACCTCGATGAAGGTGTTGTGCGTGGTGCGCGAAGGCACCGGATTGGCGCGGGCATTGAACCGCACCATGACGATCACCAGCAGCACGAGGACGAACAATGCGATCGCGGCGATCAGCCAAAGCAGGAAGTCGTGGAACCAGACGATGTCGTCCATGACCGGCGTTGCGGACTGCTGCAGGCCCATTTCCCATTCGGTCGGCTGACCAAGCCCGGCGAGGGCGGCGCCGCTGCCGGCAAGAATGGTCACGCCGGTTATCGCGAAAGCAATCAACCGCTTGAGCACTGGCATCTTTCTCTGCGCTCCTCGTCGAAAAGTCGCCGCGATGGGCCCAATTTGCCGCCCGCCGCAGGTCGCGATATCCGGCACGGCCCCGCTCGGCACGGCTGGCTGCCACGGGCGTGGCAGGGTGTCGCCGTCGTAAGGCGGGGCGGGGGAAATCCCTGTTCCTCAAACCATAATTCAGGACCTGCTGCAATGCACCTTATCCACGCTCAAGCTGCGACAAACGGCTTATCCGCTTCGGCCACGGTGACGCCGCATTACCGCCACGACGCCATGGCCGTTGCTTGACACAACAACCCGTGCGTGACCCAAGGGGAGCGCATAAAATTCGGCGCGAGACAGCGATTCGGCGCAAGGGCAGCGGCAGCATACCGCCAAGGGATTGAACCATGGGCTTTTTCGGGCATAGCCGGCTTTACCTCCCAGCTTGGGCCGTCTTCGCCATTGCCGCTCTCGCTTTGGCCGCCGGCCAGCCCGAGAGCGCGCAGGCCCAGGGCGCCGTCCGTTCCGTGCACAAGGATTGGCAGATCCGTTGCGATACGCTGCCGGGCGCCAAGACCGAGCAATGCGTGCTGATCCAAAGCGTGGCCGCGGAAGACCGCGCCAATGTCGGACTGACGGTGATCGTGCTCAAGACCGCCGACGCCAAGAGCCGGCTGATGCGCGTGGTGGCCCCGCTCGGCGTGCTCTTGCCCTCGGGGCTCGGCCTCAAGATCGATCAGGCCGACGTTGGCCGCGCCGGCTTTGTGCGTTGTCTGCCCAACGGCTGCATCGCCGAGGTGGTGATGGACGACGAGTTGATCAAAAAATTGCGCACCGGCAAGACCGCGACTTTCATCATCTTCCAGACGCCGGAAGAAGGCATCGGCTTTCCCATGAGCCTCGCAGGTTTCGGCGAAGGCTACGACAAGCTGCCCTGATTTCCACGCCCCTCGCCTCTTTCGCCAAACCGTGAATACAATGCGCGGGCGTCGCTTATTCGCGGCCTGCGATATCTTGAAAATGCCGGAGGCGTCGTTGTGCAACTAGGTTTTGTCGGGCTCGGCGCCATGGGCCAGCTCATCGTGCCGCGGCTGATGGCCGCCGGACACTCAGTGACCGGCTGGAACAGGTCGCGCGACAAGGCCGAGCCGTTGGTCAAGGCGGGCATGCGCTTCGCCGAAAGCCCCCGCGCGGCGGCGGAAAATTCCGACATCGTTTTTTCCATCGTCACCGATTCGGCGGCGGTGAAGTCGGTCGCATTGGGCAAAGACGGCATCATCGCCGGCCTCAAGCAAGGCGGCATCTACATCGACATGAGCACGATCGAGCCGGACGCCAGTCGCGCGGTCGCGGCCGAATTCACACGTGCCGGTTCGATCATGCTCGACGGCCCGCTCTCGGGCAGCCCGGTCACCGTCGTGCAGGGCAATGCCTCGATCATGATCGGCGGCGACGAAAAGGCCTTCGAGCGCGTCAAGCCGGTGCTGCTGGCAATTGGGCCGAAAGTCACGCGCATCGGCGGCAACGGGCTTGCCTGCCAGATGAAGATCGCGGTCAATCTGCTGCTGATGGTCGAGGTGATCGCCTTCGGCGAAGCCGTGGCGCTCGCCGAAAAGGGCGGCGTCGCCCGCGATATTGCGCTCGACGCGATTCTCAAAAGCGTCGCCGCATCGCCGGTGCTTGGCTATCGCGGGCCGTTCATTCTCGACGGCAAGATGCCGGAGGTGCCGCTTGCCGACGTGACCTTGCAGCAGAAGGACATGCTGCTGGCGCTCAATCTCGGCCGCACGCTGGGTTCGCCGGTGCCGCTTGCGGCGGCGGCGAACGAAATGATGAATGCCTGCCGCGGTCTCGGCATTGACGGCAATGATTTCGTGGTCGCGCACAAGGTGTACCGGCTGCTCGGAGGCCTGTCATGACGCGGCGGGGGCACGGCCATGGCTAAGGAGCTGCTGATCCTCACCACCGGCGGCACCTTCGACAAAATGTACCCGGAGGGCCAATGGGTGCAGGAGTTCACTTTCCCGCCCTCGCAGCAGTCGGCTGCGCTCGAGATCCTGCGCCGCGCCCGCATGGCGCCGGACAGCTTCGAGCACGGCTGGGTGTTCGCCGAAGACAGCACCAAGATCACCGATGCGCAGCGCGAGATGATCGCCGACCGCTGCGCACAGGCGGCGCAGACGCATATCGTCGTCACCCATGGCACCGACACCATGACCCGCCGCATCGATCCGGCGACGCGGCGCGTCTCGGCGCAGCCTTGCACCGCCGCAGTCATTGCGCAGCGCAAACTCGACAAGACCATCGTGCTCACCGGCGCGGCGCAGCCGGCCAGCATGCGTGAAACCGACACCGATTTTAATCTCGGCCTCGCCATTGGCGCGGCACTGACCGCCGCACCGGGCACCTACGTCGCCATGAACGGGATGGTGCTGCCCTGGGAACAATGTGTCAAAGATATCGACGGACGCTTCAGGACATTGGAAGCCGCTGACCAGGCCATTGCGAGTTGAGGAGGAAAACCGTGACGACTTCGGCAGAGAAATTCGGACGCGCGCTTGGCAAGGCGGTGAAAGGCGCAGCCGACGCGTGGAAACAGGGGGACGAAGCGCCGGTGATGTACCGCACCAACCTGCGCGACGTGCCCAAGGTCGAAGGCCTCAAACGCGACGACGGCTGGGTCGACATGCAGGTGCAATTCCTCATCGACAAGAAATCCGCCGGCGCCGATCATGTTGTCGGCTGGACCGTGCTCAAGCCGGGCGCGCGGCATGAAAACCATCGCCATCACAATTGCGACGAGTTCTTCATCGTGCTCAAGGGCAAGGGCATGATTTACACCGACCACGGCGACAAGCCATCGAGCGAGGGCGACGTGATCTATTCGCCGCGCGGCTGCTGGCACGGCTTCAACAATACGTCGGACGAAGACGTGGTGCTGGTCTGGGGTTGGATGGGCGCGGGCTCCATTGAGGATTCCGGCTACGAAGTGCGTCCGGAGAGCCACAAATGACCTTTGCGTTGACAGACCTCGACAAGGCATTGATCAAGAACGGCATGACGGCGCAGCTTGCCAAGCGCCGCGCGCGCATTGCCGGCGGCGAGAAACCGCTCGGCTGGAAAGTCGGGCTCGGCGCGCCGGCCACCATGCAGCGGCTCGGTCTTGCCGCACCCGTCGTCGGCTTCCTCATGCAGCGTGCGCTGCTTCTCTCCGGCAGCACGGTGTCCTTCGCCGACTGGACCAAGCCGGTCGCCGAGCCGGAAATCGCCGTGCGCATGTTGCGCGACCTGCCCGGCGGCGCCTCGGAAGGCGACGCGCTGGCGGCGATCAAAGACATCTTTCCGGCGATTGAGCTTGCCGATTTCGATCCGCCACCGACGCCGGACAATCTCGACGCGGTGCTTGAGGGCGACATTTATCAGCGCCACGTCGTGCTCTGCGGCAATACCCGCTTCGGCGGCGCAACCTCCGGCCTCACCTCGCGACTCATCCGGCGCGGCAAGGAAGCAGCGAGCACGACCGATCCAGAGGCCTTGACCGGAAAGCTCGCGGCCATCGTCGCGCATGTGGCGAACACGCTTGCCGCCTTCGGCGAGAAGCTCACCGCCGGCGATGTCATCATTACCGGCTCGATCACGCCACCGATCCAGATCGAGCCGGATGAGACGGAATTAGGCCACGCCATCGACCCGATCGGCGAAGTGTCGGTGAGCTTCTCGCGCGATTGAGCCGTCAGGCCTGAAAGATCAGCATCACGAAGGCGGCAAACAGCATCAGGTGCACGGCGCCCTGGAGAATATTGGTGCGGCCACTGGCAAAGGTCACGACGCTGACGCCGAGCATCAGCATCAGCAGCAGATTATTGGCGCCCTCGAGTCCGAGATAGACCGCGTGATCGGTGAAGTGGCTGATCGCCAGCATCACCGGCACGGTCAATCCGATCGTGGCGAGCACCGAGCCGAGGAAAATATTGATCGAGCGCTGAACGTTGTTCACCAGCGCCGCGCTTGTGGCGCCGATGGCCTCCGGCATCGCCACCAGCATGGCGATGATGACACCGCCGAGCGCCGCCGGCGCACGCATGGTCTCGATGAAATAGTCGATGGGCAGCGCCAGGTCTTCCGCCAGGAACGCCACCGGCACCATGTAGGCGATCAGCAACACCGCATTCAGCGCGAGAGGCGGGGCGGCTTTTTTTGCCCGGTGCCGTCTATTCCTATCTTCTTCCTCGAGCGTGAAGTAACTGCGATGCCGCCCGGTCTGAATGGCGAGAAATGCGCAGTAAAGTCCGACCGACATCACCACGAGAAACAGCTGCTGCGCGGAGGAGAGCGTGGGCCCCGGAGTCGTCACCGTGAAATTCGGCAGGCTGAGCGTGAGAACTGCCAGCGGAATGATCACGCTGAGATAAAGGTTGGCGCCCTGCAGGTTGTAGTGCTGCTCGCGATGCCGGATGCCGCCGAGCAGCAGCGAGGCGCCGACCATGGCGCCGAGAATGATCATGACGATGGCAAACAGCGTGTCGCGCACCAGCGTCGGATTGTTTTCGCCGTGCAGCATCACGGCGGTAATGCTCATGACCTCGATCGCCGTCACCGACAGCGTGAGCACCAGCGTGCCGTAAGGCTCGCCGAGCGCTTCGGCGACAGCGTCGGCGTGGCGCGCGACCGAGAGCGCCGAACCCATCACCACGCCGAACAGCCAGACGAATATCACCGCGAGCCAGAACGGATTGTCGAGCGCCTCGGAAACCCGGTCGCCGGCAAGCGCGAAGCCGGCCGTGGTCGCCAGGCTGACGCCGAGAAACCATTCGGCGATGACCAATTGGCGCAATTTGCCGGGGCTTTCAGCTTTCACGTGGATCTCTCCGATTGCGCGGAACCGGCAGGCGACACAGCTCCGGCTTTCGCCAAAAGCCACGCAAGCGCAAAATTATAAGCATGACCGGCGCCTTGCGTCACCTCGCCGGCCGGCGCGGGGCCCCTCGCAGAATCGCCACAGTCGACCTATCTGAGATAGGACTTCTCCGCCGGAGTATCGCAATGGCTGCCCCCCTCGCCTCCCTGATCGACCGCGCCGGCCTCGACAGGGTCAAGGTCGGCAAGTTGATCGCGCGCGGTCTCGACGGCGCCGACGACGGAGAACTGTTCCTCGAATATCGCCAGGCCGAGGCGCTGACCTTCGATAATGGCCGGCTCAAGCAGGCGACCTATGACACCGCGCAAGGATTCGGCCTGCGCGCGGTGAAGGACGAAGCGGTCGGCTATGCGCATGCCTCCGATCTTTCTGAAGCGGCGATTGCCCGCGCCGCCGAGGCAGTGCGCGCGGTCAAAGGCGGACATGGCGGCCGTTACGCCGAGGCGCCGGGCCGCACCAACCGCAAGCTCTATGGCGACGACAACCCGCTCGGCGAGCCGGCCTTCGAGACCAAGGTCAAACTGCTCGAGGCAATCGATGCCTATGCCCGCGCCAAGGACCCGCGCGTGCGCCAGGTGACCGCCAGCGTCGGCGCTACCTGGCAGGTCGTTGAAATCTTGCGCGCCGACGGCGAAATCTATCGCGACGTGCGTCCGCTGGTGCGCGTCTACGTTTCAGTGGTTGTCGGCGACGGCACCCGGCAGGAAACCGGCGGCTATGGCTTTGGCGGCCGCGAGGCCTATCAGCGCTTCATCGAGACGCAGAGCTGGCAAGGCGCGGTCGACGAAGCCGTGCGTCAGGCGCTGGTCAATCTGGATTCCGTGCCGGCACCCGCCGGCGAGATGGATGTCGTTTTGGGTTCCGGTTGGCCCGGCATCCTGCTGCATGAAGCCGTCGGCCACGGGCTCGAGGGTGACTTCAATCGCAAGAAGACCTCCGCTTTCGCCGGGCTCATGGGCCAGCGCGTGGCAGCCAAGGGCGTGACAGTGGTCGACGACGGCACCGTCGCCGCGCGCCGCGGCTCGGTGTCCATCGATGACGAGGGCACGCCGAGCAATCGCACCGTGCTGATCGAGGACGGCATCCTCGTCGGCTACATGCAGGACCGGCAGAACGCCCGGCTGATGGCGATGGCGCCGACCGGAAATGGCCGCCGCGAATCCCACGCGCACGTGCCGATGCCGCGCATGACCAACACCTACATGCTCGCGGGCAGCCACGACCCGAAGGAAATGATCGCCTCGGTCAAGAATGGGCTCTACGCGGTGAACTTCGGCGGCGGCCAGGTCGATATCACCTCGGGCAAATATGTGTTCCAATGTACCGAGGCTTACCGGATCGAGAACGGCAAGGTCGGCGCGCCGGTCAAAGGCGCAATGCTGATCGGCAACGGTCCCACGGATTTGCATCGCATCAGCCTGATCGGCAACGATTTCGCCCTCGATCCCGGCATCGGCACCTGCGGCAAGAACGGCCAGGGCGTCCCGGTCGGCGTCGGGCAGCCGAGCCTGCGCATCGACAAGATCACCGTCGGCGGCACCGCATAACCGGAGCACTTCATGTCAGTCACGGCGCAAAAACCCGCAACCAAGGGGGTCATCAGATCGGTCCTCGAACTGGCCGGCATCGTGCTCGCGGTCTTCGCCGCCAAGGCGGCCATCGCCGAGCCGTTTTATGTGCCTTCCGGCTCGATGGAGCCGACGCTTCTGATCGGCGACGAGCTATTGGCGACGAAATATCCGTACGGCTACGGCACGGCGTCGCTGCCGGCCTTTATCGTGCTGCCGGCTTCCGCGCATATCCTACCGGGGACGCCGAAACGCGGCGACGTCGTCGTGTTCCGCTGGCCGGGCGACCTCAGTCAGGTCTGGGTCAAGCGCGTCATCGGCCTGCCCGGCGACCGCATCTCGCTCACCGGCGGGCGCGTGTCGATCAACGGCGAACCGGTCGGCCTCAAGGCCGACGGCGAAGGGCTTGCCGAGACCGAAGACGGTTCGACCATTCCGGCGGCGCGCTATGTCGAAACGCTGCCCGGCGGCAGAGAGCATCTGATCTTCAAGCTGACCTCGGTCGACCCGCTCGACAATGTGCCGGAAACCGTGGTGCCACCCGGCCACGTCTTCGTCATGGGCGATAACCGCGACAATTCCGCCGACAGCCGCGTTCCGGTGCGTGCCGGCGGCGTCGGCATGCTGCCGGTCGATAACCTTGTCGGCCGCGTCGACGGTATCGTCGGCTCATGGGACCTGGCGACGCGCCACCAGCCGATCTGGACCTGGCCTTCGGGTTTGCGGCTGTCGCGGTTCTTTACTGCCGTCAAATAACTAGCGCACGACGCCGGAAATGCAGCATGGCTTGTGCCGCGGCGGCTTGATCGCATCCTTAAGGTAGCAGCGCGCCGAAATGCTGAGATAGCCGGGCCGCAGGTAGGTCCAGGCGCGGCAGCGATTGTCGGCCTTGCAGGCCGCTTCGCAGGGCGCCCCGGCAGGTTCGGTCGGCACGTCGAACGACCGGTAATCGCCGCCAAGGCGGTCGATCGAAAATTCCAGGCCCGCGGCGTGCGGCTCGACAATGCCGGCACCGCGTACGCCGGAGATGCAACAGCTATCGGCGACCGGCGGCGGCACTTGCGACTTCAGCCAGCAGATGGCGGACGTATTGGCGGTGCGTGGATAGGCAAAATTCCAGGCGCGGCAGCGTGCCTCGCGTTCGCAGCGCGCCGCGCACACCGCCGGGTCGCCGGTCGGTACCTTGAACGAGGTATAGTCGCCGCCGCGGCGGTCGTAGCCGACTTGCGCCTGCGCGAGGTTCGCGACCAAGAGCCCACCGACTAAAATCAACAAGACCCGCATGCGCGCCGTTTCAGCGTTGCCATCACTCGGCTCGCGGGCACTCTAGCGCAACTTGGCAAAATAGAATGCGCCCGCCGGAGGGGCCGGCGGGCGCTTCGGATCCGGCGCCGCAGAGGGGATGGTTGCGGCTTATCGGATCGGGCGGCCGATGGGAGGATCGGCCGTTTTCAGAATTTCGAGACCTAGATGGCCTGCCGCGACGGACGGCTGGTCGGCGGCTGATGGAAGCCCGGCTCGACGATACGTGGCTGTCTCGAGGGCGCCAGCAGCGGCCGGTTCACCCGGCGCTCCTGCACGCGCTGGCGCAGCAGCGCGGTCGGGTCTTCCCAGAACGGAGCGGAAAATGCGTCGTTCAGGTCGGCGCGGTTGATGCCGATATCGGCAAGCATGCGCCGATCGAGACCGGCCAGGACGCGCGCATCGCGGCGGTTCTTCTGTGCCTGAGCCACGGCATGGGCCAACCGGGTGGCTTGCGCCGCCAGAGCGGCAAAGCCTCGCGCCAAGGTCGCGCCGGCGAGAGGCAGAACGGGGATACTTGTCGTCATCGTCAGTCTCCTTTGATTCGCGGCTATTGCGGCAAAATCGCCCCTAACCGCGCCCCGGAACACCCGATTCCCCCACCCGATTCCTCAGGACGTCCCTTGGCACGATCTATATGCGCCAGGACTATTGATAAGTGAAACGAATGTTTGTAATCTGATCAATCATAAATGGTGATGTGGCCTGAGGGCCTGAAAACTGAGGATTTGCCGCCATGACCGCCATGATCGATGTCGACCAGTTGCGCACCTTTATCGCCATCGCCGAGACCGGCAGCTTCACCAAGGCCGCCGAGGTGGTTAACAAAACGCAATCCGCAGTATCGATGCAGATGAAGCGGCTCGAAGAGCGCATCGAGCGGCCGATTTTTTCCCGCGACGGCCGCGCCTCCAAACTCACGGAAGACGGCCAGCGGCTGCTCGATTACGCCCGCCGCATCATCAAGCTCAACGTGGAAACGCTCGCCGCCTTCTCCGACGGCGAACTGTCGGGCCGCGTGCGCCTCGGCGTGCCCGACGATTACGCCGACCGTTATCTGCCGGAAATCATGGCGCGGTTTTCGCGCGCCTACCCCGGCGTCGAACTGACCGTGATCTGCGAGCCCTCGGTCGACCTGCTCGACCGCGTCGATGCCAATGAAATCGACCTCGCCATCGTCACCAATTGCGAGTCCAAGCGCGCGACCGAAAACTTCCGCCGCGAACGGCTGCTGTGGGTGACCTCCAACCGCCATCCCACGCACATGGAAGAGCAACTGCCGCTGGCGCTCGGACGGCCGACCTGTTCCTGGCGGCGCACCGCCGTCGAGCGGCTTGAGTCGGTCGGGCGGCCTTATCGAATTTTATATTCAAGTTCGAATGCCGGCGCGGTGGCGGCCGCCGTACTGTCGGGGCTTGCGGTTTCGGTGCTGGCCGAATCCGGATTGCGGCCGGGCATGCGCGTGCTCTCCGCCACCGACGGATTTCCCGAGCTTCCCGCCTGTCGCGTCGGGCTGGTGCGCAGCGCGCATGAACCCTCAGCGCTTGCCGACGCGCTTGCCGGCCACATCATCTCCTCGCTGGATAACCTGTCGGAACAACAGCAGGCGGCGGAATAGGGTCTCAGCAGAGATCGGCGGCGACCGCCGAAAGCTGGCGGACAAGAGCGGACGGCGCCAGTTCGAGCTGCAGCCCGCGGCGGCCGCCGTTGACGACAATACGCTCGAAGGCGAGCGCCGATTGCTCGATGAAAACACGCACGCGCTTCTTCTGCCCGAACGGCGAGATGCCGCCGACGTGATACCCGGTGATGCGCTCGGCTTCGGTGACGCCGAGCAGGGCCGCGCTCTTGGCGCCGGCGGCAGCGGCGAGCTTCTTCAGGTTCACCTCGCGGTCGGAGGGCGCGAGCACACAGACGACGGCGTCGCCTGCGCGCGCCATCAGAGTCTTGAGCAGGCGCGCCGGCTCGATGCCGAGCGCTTGCGCCGCCTGCATGCCGATGCGTTCGGCGTTGGGATCGTAATCGTATTCGTGCAGCGTAAAGGCGACGCCGGCCTTTTCCAGCGCCAGCGTCGCGGGTGTGGCTTTGGCCATCGGCTTTTCCGGCAGCGTCAGTACGCGTATTCGTCGAAGATCGGTTCGACCGAGTTGTTCCACTCGTTGAAATACTTTTCCAGCAGCTCTTCGGCCGGCGTGATGCCGCGCGCGATGCTTTCCTCCAGCGGACGCAGATAACGCGTTTCGTCGCGGCCGTTGCGGTCGAGCCTGCGGCGGCGCAGCAAGCCCTTGGCGCAAAGCCGCAGCGTTTCCTGCGCCAAAGTCAGCACGTTGCGCTTGCCGATTTCCGCCCTGAAGCCGAGTTTCGGTACGTCGTCGCGCAGCTTCTGCCGTTCCGCCGCGCTCCAGTCCTTGGTCATCTGCCAGCAGGCGTCGAGCGCGTCGTCATCGTAGAGCAGGCCAACCCAATAGGCGGTGAGCGAGGGCAAGCGCCGCCACGGTCCACCGTCGGCGCCGCGCATCTCCAGAAAACGCTTGAGTCGGACTTCGGGAAAGATGGTCGACAGATGATTGGCCCAGTCGGAAATCGTCGGCCGTTCGCCGGGCAATGCGCCGAGCTTGCCGGCGAAAAAATCCTTGAACGATTTGCCGGATACGTCGATGTATTTATCGCCGCGTTTGACGAAATACATCGGCACGTCGAGTGCATAATCAACATAGCGCTCGAAACCCATGCCTTGCTCGAAGGCGAAAGGCAGCATGCCGGCGCGCGCATTGTCGGTGTCGGTCCAGATCTGCGAGCGGAAGGAGAGGAAGCCGTTCGGCTTGCCTTCGGTGAACGGGGAATTGGCAAACAGCGCGGTCGCCACCGGTTGCAGCGCCAGCGACACGCGCAGCTTCTTCACCATGTCGGCTTCGGATGAGAAGTCGAGGTTCGCCTGCACGGTGCAGGTGCGGTACATCATGTCGAGGCCGTATTTGCCGACCTTAGGCATGTAATCGGTCATGATCTTGTAGCGGCCCTTCGGCATCATCGGCATGTCGGAGCGCTTCCAGTTCGGCGTCATGCCCAGGCCGAGGAACCCGATGCCCAGGGGCTTGGCCACTTCGCGCACCTGCGCCAGATGCGCCATCAACTCGGACGCGGTCTGGTGCACGGTCTCGACCGGCGCGCCGGAAAGCTCAAACTGCCCGCCCGGTTCCAGCGATATGGCGCCGCCGCCGGTGACGTCGAACATGCCGATGATGTTCTCGCCCTCCATGATCGGCTCCCAGCCGAGCAGATCGTCCATGCCGACGAGCAGCGCGTGGATCGAGCGCGCACCGTCGTATGGCACCGGCCGGTGCTCGTTCACGGTGAAGACGAATTTCTCGTGTTCGGTGCCGACACGGAATTGCGCCTTGGGCTTGCAGCCCGCCTCGAACCAGGCGACGAGTTCGTCGCGCGTCTCGATTGGGGTCATGTCGATTTGGTCACGAGCCATGCAGGTACTTTTTTAGTTGTGGACGATCTTGTTCGAAAACCGTGCCTGCTTTTCGGGGATCATGCGCCTGCGCAAAAAGGGCGCGACGTTAAACATGGGGAAGCGGAAAGGGCAATGTGAGGGACGCCGTCCATCGGCTCGATATCTGGCCGATTGCGTTGATTCAACAAAGAAATTTTATGTTCTTTTTTTGTTCTTTTTTGTCCGGCGCCGATGGCTTATGAGAGAGTTGCATGACTGAATTTTCTCCACGCCAGGACGATGCGCTCAAGGCCGTCGGCGACTGGCTCAAGGCCAAGCCCGGCTCGAACGGCACACCGCAGGTGTTTCGCCTGTTCGGCTATGCCGGCACCGGCAAGACGACGCTCGCCAAGCACCTTGCCGATCACGCCGACGGCGAGGTGAAATTCGCAGCCTTCACCGGCAAGGCGGCATCGGTGATGCGCGGCAAGGGCTGCCATGGCGCCTCCACCATCCACAGCCTGATCTATCGCGCGCGCGAGAGCGGCGAGGAAATCCCGAGCTTCGACCTGTGGGACGAGGCGCCGGCCTCCAAGGCCGAACTCATCATCATCGATGAATGTTCGATGGTCGACGCTGAGCTTGGCCGCGACCTGTTGTCGTTCGGCGTGCCGCTCCTGGTGCTCGGAGACCCGGCGCAGCTGCCGCCGATCCAGGGCGGAAACTCCGGCAGCGGATTTTTCACCGAGGCCGAGCCCGACGTGATGCTCACCGAAGTGCACCGCCAAGCGCAGGACGATCCGATCATCCGCCTGTCGATGCAGATTCGCGCCGGCGAATATCTGGAGCCGGGCCGTTACGGCGAGACCGAGGTGGTGGCCAAGGCCGATCTTGATCCGCAGCGCGTGCTCGAAGCCGATCAGGTGCTGGTCGGCCGCAACGTGACGCGTCGCGCCTATAACCTGCGCATGCGCGAGCGCCGCGGCTTTGAGGGCGCCCTGCCGTCGGCCGGCGACAAGCTGGTTTGCCTGCGCAACAACCGCAAGAAGGGGCTGTTCAACGGCGGCCTGTGGACGGTGAAGGAGCGCGGCGGGCGCAAAACCGGCATCATGACCATGCGGCTCTTGCCGGACGACGAAACGGCGACGCGCGCCGTCAAGGTTTCGGTGCGGCCGGAATGTTTTTCCGACGGCATCGAGCAGATCGACTGGCCGCGGCGCAAACCCTACGACGAGTTCGACTACGGCTACGTGCTCACCGTGCACAAGGCGCAAGGCTCGCAATGGGACGACGTGGTGCTGTTCGACGAAAGTTTCGCGTTTGCAGAGACCCGCGAGCGCTGGCTCTATACGGGCGTCACCCGTGCGGCGAAGAAACTGACAGTGGTGATGTAGGGCAATTACAAACTCCGCTCATTCCCGCGAGTGGATGTAGAGCGGCATGCCGCGTAGATTGGAAGGACGCGCGGCGGGTGCAAGCAATTGCGTCAAAAGACGTGAAAGCCCTCGGCCTTACTTTTCGGTATGGACGCCGGCGTCCTTGATCACTTGTGCCCATTTTTTGGTTTCGCTGTCGATAAAGGCACGGAATTCTTCCGGCGTACCGCCCGACAGGACCGCGCCCTGGCTCGACAACTTGGCGACAACGGCATCGTCCTTCATCGCTTCGACCGCCGCCTTGTTGAGCGCCGCGACGACGGCCGGCGGAGTCTTTGCCGGTGAAATCATTCCGTACCAGTTTTCCGTGAGCAGGCCGGGCATGCCGACCTCGGCGGTAGTGGGAACCTCCGGCGCGCTGGGCACCCGCGCGGGTGCGCCGACAGCGATGGCTTTCAACTTGCCGGCCTTGATCTGGGGCAACAACACCGGCAGATCGAGGAACACCATCTGCACCTGCTGGCCGAGCAGGTCATTAATCACCGGCGCCGCGCCGCGATACGGCACATGCACGACGTCGATCTTGGCGGTGAGCTTGAACAGCTCGCCCGCCAGATGCGGCAGGCTGCCGGGACCGGTCGAGGCGAAGTTCAACTTGCCGGGCTCCGCCTTGGCCAGCGCCAATAGTTCCTTCATGTTGTTGGCGGGCACGCTGGTTGCGACCACCAGCATTTCCGGTACCTTGGCGACGAGCGTTATCGGCGCCAGATCCTTCAGCGGGTCGTAAGACACCTTCTCCATGCTCGGGCTAATCGCGAGCGCCCCGGCGCTGACGATGCCGATGGTGTAGCCATCGGGTGCCGAACGGGCGACGAAATCGGTGCCCGTGACGCCGCCCTGCCCCGACTTGTTCTCGATGACGATCGGCTGCTTGAGGATTTCCGACATGCGCTGGGCGACGACCCGGCCGATGATATCGTTCGGTCCGCCGGCCGGGAACGGCACGATCAGATGGATCGGCCTGTCCGGAAAAACTTGTGCCAAGGCCAAGGCCGGCGCTAGCAGGACGCCAAGGCCGATGAGCAGCGGCCTGAAGATTTTCACGGCAACTCTCCCCAGTTTTGCGTTGCGGCTTTACGCCGCCTGCTTTTGTTTTGGTGGCGCGAAGCGGCGATAGAAGGTCTCGTCGTGCTCGGCGAGGTCGAGGAGCAGTTTCGCGGGCGCAAAACGGCCGCCGTATTTCTTCTCAAGTTTCTTGCACACCTCGACGAAGCGCTTCGGCCTCATGGTGTCGATCCATGACAACGTGCCGCCGGAAAACGGCGCAAAGCCGAAGCCGAGGATCGAGCCGACGTCGGCCTCGCGTACGTCGGTCAAGACATGCTCCTCGAAGCAGCGCGCGGTTTCCAGGGCCTGGATGCCGAGCAGGCGAAGTTTCAGTTCCTCGATATCGATGTCGTCCGGATTGAGCTTCTTTGCCTGCAGCTCGGCGAGGCCGGGCCACAACTTCTTCGGGCCGTTGGCCGGATAATCGTAGAAGCCCTTGCCGTTCTTGCGCCCGAAGCGGCCGCGCTTTTCCACCATTTCCTCGAGCAGCGCCTTCTGCCGCAGGTCGATGGCTTTTTCGCCGAGATCGGCCTCGGTGGCCTTGAGGATTTTCCACGCGAGATCGACGGCGACCTCGTCGTTGAGCGAGAGCGGACCGACCGGCATCCCGGCCATGCGACCGACGTTTTCGATCATCGCCGCGGGGACGCCCTCCGCCAGCATCAGATGCCCCTCGCGGATGTAGGTGCCGACGACGCGCGAGGTGTAGAAGCCGCGCGAGTCGTTGACCACGATCGGCGTCTTGCGGATAGCGCGCACGTAGTCGAGCGCAGCCGCCAGCGCCTTGTCGCCGGTTTTCTTGCCGAGGATGATCTCGACCAGCATCATGCGGTCGACCGGCGAGAAAAAGTGGATGCCGATAAAGCGCGGCGGGTCTTTGAACTCGGCGGCAAGCGAGGTGATCGGCAGCGTCGAGGTGTTGGACGCAAAGATGATGTTGTCGCCGATGACGGCCTGGATTTTGCCGATGACCTCGGCCTTTACTTTTCTGTCCTCGAACACCGCCTCGATCACCAGGTCGCAATCCTTCAGCGCGCCGTAGTCGGCGGTCGGCGTGATGCGCGCCAGCAATTCGTCGCGCTCGGCGCCTTTCATGCGGCCTTTCATCACGCGGTCGGAGAGCGCCTTGTGCAGGCCGGCCTTGCCCTTGTCGGCGGTCTCCTGGTCGCGGTCGATGAGAACGACGGCAAGGCCTGCGGCGGCGCTTACCTGGGCGATGCCGGCGCCCATAAAGCCGGCGCCGACGACGCCGATTTTCTTCAAGGCGGTCGCGGGCTGGTCGGCGGGACGCCGCGCACCCTTGTTGAGCTCCTGCATGGAGACAAACAGCGAGCGAATCATGGCGGCCGCTTCCGGCGAACGCAGGATCTTGGCGAACCAGCGCGACTCGACACGCAGCGCGGTGTCCATGTCGAGCTGCAGGCCTTCGTAAACGACCTGAAGGATTGCGCGCGCGGCCGGATAATTGTCGTAGGTCTCGCGGCGATAGATCGCGTTCGCCGCCGGGAACGTCATCATCCCCACCTTCGAGTAGACGAGCCCACCGGGCAGCCGAAAACCTTTCTCGTCCCAGGGCGCAACGGCCTTGCCGCCGGCCTTGATCCAATCCTTGGCGGTCTTGATGAGGTCGGCCTGCGGCACGACGGCGTCGACGAGCTTCATCGCCTTGGCGCGGTCAAGCTTGAGCTGGTCGCCCTTGAGCAGGAACTGGAGTGCGTCGGCAGGCTGCAGCATGCGCGCGATGCGCTGGGTGCCGCCGGCGCCGGGGAACAGCCCGACCTTGATCTCGGGCAACCCGAGGCGCGTCGCCGCGTTCTCGGCGGCGACACGGTAATGACAGGCGAGCGCGAGCTCGAAGCCGCCGCCCATCGCCGTGCCGTTGAGCGCGCAGACGAACGGCTTGCCGCAGGTCTCCAGGCGCCGGTAGAGCTGCGACAGCTTGCGGCTCTCTGCGAACAGCATGGCATTGGCGGCTTCGTCGCCTTGGGCCTTTGCCATGGTGCCGAAGGTGGCCGCGAGCCGCTCGAGCAGCGTGAGATCGGCGCCACCGCAGAAGGTCGGCTTGCCCGAAGTGATGACGGCGCCTTTGACCGCGGTATCGGCCGCGACCTTTTCGACCAGCCTGCCCAGTTCCTCGATGACGTCGGCATTGATGACGTTCATCGAACGGCCGGCCATATCCCAGGTGATCAGCGCTGCGCCGTCCGCATCGACATCGAACTTGAAATTGGCCATCGCCGGCTCCCTCAGTATGGCTCGCCGTTTTTGTGGGTCACGCGCACGCCGCTTTCGTCACGACTGAACATGAGGTCGAGGCCGGGATAATGCGCGCGCTCGCGCGGCGCCCGCGTGCCGATCTCGATATAGACCGCGTCACGGCCGGAGCGATTGACAAGCTGATGGCCAAGCGGAGTGCCCGCCTTCCAGCCGGCGCAGTCGCCGGGCTTGAGCGCCGTCTCGCCGCCGTCCTCGACCAGAACGAGCTCGCCCTCGACGATATAGACGAACTCGTCTTCCTCTTCGTGCCAATGCAGCAGCGCCGAGGCGGCGCCGGGCTTGAGCCGTGTGAGGTTGACGCCGAACTGCGTGAGGCCGGCGACATCGCCGAGCACGGTTTTCTCGCGCCCCTCGACGGCCTTGTGGTACTCGGGCGGATAGGCGCTGGTTGTACGCACCTTCGCCTTCGAAATGTCGATCTTCGGCATCAGACGCGCTCGATGATCGTCGCCGTGCCCATGCCCATGCCGATGCAGAGCGTGATCAGTGCGGTGGACTTGCCGGTGCGTTCCAGTTCGTCGAGCACGGTGCCGAGGATCATGGCGCCGGTGGCACCGAGCGGATGACCCATGGCGATAGCCCCGCCATTGACGTTGATCTTGTCGTGCGGAATGTCCATCGCCTGCATATAGCGAAGCACCACCGAAGCGAAGGCCTCGTTAAGCTCCCACAGGTCGATGTCGCTCTTCTTCATGCCGGCTTTCTTCAGCGCCTTTTCGCTGACCGGGATCGGGCCGGTGAGCATGATCGCCGGCTCCGAGCCGATATTGGCGAAAGACTTGATGCGTGCTCGGGGCTTGAGGCCGGCGGCTTGCCCCGCGGCCTTGCTGCCGATGAGCACGGCCGCGGCGCCGTCAACGATGCCCGAAGAGTTGCCCGGCGTGTGGACGTGATTGATCGCTTCGACCTCGGGATGCTTCTGCACGGCCACCGTGTCGAAACCGCCCATTTCGCCCATCTGCACGAAGGACGGCTGCAACGCCGCAAGCGTCTGCATCGTCGTCGACGGACGCATGTGCTCGTCCTTCGACAGAATCGGCAGGCCGTTGGGGTCCTTGACCGTCATCACCGAATTCTTGAAACGGCCTTCCTCCCAGGATCGGGCCGCACGCTTCTGGCTCTCGACGGCGTAGGCGTCGACGTCGTCGCGCGAAAAGCCGTATTTGGTGGCGATCAAGTCGGCGGAAATGCCCTGCGGCAGGAAGTAGGTGGCGACCGCGATCGAGGGGTCGACCGGCCAGGCGCCGCCGGAAGCGCCGATGCCGACGCGGCTCATCGATTCGACGCCGCCGCCAATGGTCATGTCGTGCTGGCCGGACATGACCTCGGCGGCAGCGAAATTCACCGCGTCGAGGCCCGATGCGCAGAACCGGTTGATCTGCACGCCGGGCACCTTGTCGCCAAATCCGGCAACAAGCGCCGAGGCGCGGGCGATGTCGCCGCCGGCTTCGCCAACCGGATCGACGCAACCGAGCACCACGTCGTCGAGCAGCGTTGGATCGAGCTTGTTGCGATCCTTGATCGCGCCGAGGGCCTGCGCCGCGAGATTGAGCGCGGTGACTTCGTGCAGCGCTCCGTCGGCCTTGCCGCGGCCTCGCGGGGTGCGGACGGCGTCGTAGATAAATGCGTCGGTCATCGGCGTTCTCCTGCGCAGCGCTAAAGGCTGCGCGCGATCAGCAGCTTCATGATCTCGTTGGTGCCGCCGTAGATCCGCAGCACCCTCGCGTCGCGGTAGAGGCGCGAGATCGGGTATTCGTCCATATAGCCATAGCCGCCGAACAATTGAAGGCAGCGGTCGATCACTTCGGCCTGGGTGTCGGCGAGCCGGTATTTCGCCATCGAGGCGGTGACGGTGTCGAGCTTGCCCTCCACCAATTGACCGATGCAGTGGTCGAGGAACACCTTGGCAATGGTGGTGTCGGTCTTGCATGCGGCGAGCTCGAACTGGGTGTTCTGGAATTCGATAATCGTCTTGCCGAAGGCCTTGCGCTGTTTCACATAATCGATGGTCAGCGCCAGCGCCCGTTCCATCATTGCCACGGCGTGCACGGCGATGATGAGGCGCTCCTGCGGTAGTTCCTTCATCAACTGATAGAAGCCCTGCCCTTCCTCGGTGCCGAGCAGGCTTTCGGCGGGAAGCTTAACGTCCTCGAAAAACAGTTCCGAGGTGTCGGCCGAATCCATGCCGAGCTTTTTCAGCTTGCGGCCGCGGCGGAAGCCTGGCGCATCATCGGTTTCAACCACCAGCAGCGAAACACCCTTGGCACCGGCTTTCGGATCGGTCTTGGCGACGACGATGACGAGATTGGCGTGCTGGCCGTTGGTGATGAAGGTTTTCGAACCGTTGAGCAGATAGCCATTGCCGGATTTTTCGGCCTTTGTCCGGACGCCCTGCAAGTCGGACCCGGTTCCCGGCTCGGTCATGGCGATGGCGCCGACCATCTCGCCGGTCGCCAGCTTGGGCAGCCAGCGTTTCTTCTGCTCCTCGGTCCCGTAGTGGAGAATGTAGGGCGCGACGATGCCGGAATGCAGCGGCGCACCGAAGGTATCGAAGCCGGCGAGCGAGAATTCGCGGTTGATGACCGCCTCATGCGCGAAGCTGCCGCCGGCGCCGCCGTAGTCCTCGGGCATCGACGCGCACAGGAGGCCGGCGCTGCCAGCCTTGGTCCAGACGTCGCGCGGATAGATGCCTTTGGCGTGCCAGTCGTCGAGATGCGGCACGAATTCATCGGCGATGAAGCGCCGCGCCTGCTCCTCGAGCAGGACGAGGTCCTCAGTCATCCAACCCGGCCGCGGGAGATTGAGGGCGTTCATAGACTGCGCTGTTTGCGACGAATCGCTCACCGGTACCATAGGGCCGCCACCCGCCGCGCGCGAGCCTCGCGACGAGGAGCATCAATATATTTGATCGACGCCATTTGCAGCGCAAGGAATGGAACGGACGCCCTTGCGGTGCTACGACCGCATCCGGAAAGGCCGGACCTCTCATCGTGACCCCCATAAACCCAAGCATCGCCGCCCCAGGCGCGGCGACCGATTCCGCAGTGTCCTGGCTGCGGCTGGCCGTGGCGGTGGCACTGTCCACCATCGGCGGCGTCGGCATGTGGTCGGTGGTCGTGGTGCTGCCGGCCATGCAGGCCGAGTTCGGCGTCGACCGCGCCGCGGCCTCGATGCCCTACACGCTGACCATGCTCGGCTTTGCCGCCGGCGGCGTCGCGACCGGCAAACTCGCCGATCGCTTCGGCATTACCGTGTCGGTCATCGTCAGCACGCTGGCGCTCGGCGCCGGCTATATCGTGGTCGGCAACGCCGCCACGCTGTGGCAGGCGGCGATCGCGCATGGCGTGCTGATCGGCGCCGGCACGTCCTCGACCTTCGCGCCGCTGATGGCCGACATCTCGCACTGGTTCCGCCGCCGGCGCGGCATCGCCGTGACCATCGCCGCGTCGGGCAACTATCTCGCCGGCACGATCTGGCCGCCGGTGGTACAGCATTTCACCGCCGCCGACGGCTGGCGGGCGACCTACATCGGCATCGGCATTTTCTGCGTCGTCACCATGCTGCCGCTGACGCTTTTGTTGCGCCGGAAAATCGACGCCCATCACGCTGCCGTTGCCACCGCCGATGCCGCCAGGCGGCAAGCGGCGCTGCCGCTGTCTCCGAATGCGCTGATGATTTTGCTCTTTTTCGCCGGCGTGTGCTGCTGCGTCGCCATGTCGATGCCGCAGGTGCATATCGTCGCCTATTGCGGCGACCTCGGTTACGGCGTCGCCCGCGGCGCCGACATGCTGTCGCTGATGCTCGGCCTCGGCATCATCAGCCGCATCGGCTCGGGCTTCATCGCCGACCGTATTGGCGGCGTGCGCACCCTGATCCTCGGCTCGGTGATGCAGGGCGTCGCGCTGCTGCTCTATCTGATGTTCGACAGCATGTTCTCGCTTTACGTGATCTCCGGCCTGTTCGGCCTGTTCCAGGGCGGCATCGTGCCGATGTACGCCATCATCGTGCGCGAATATTTCCCCGCCAAGGAAGCAAGCACGCGGGTCGGCTTCGTCATCATGGGCACGGTGCTCGGCATGGCGCTTGGCGGCTGGATGTCGGGCGAGATTTTCGATCTGACCGGTTCGTATCAGGCGGCCTTCCTCAACGGCCTCGCTTGGAACCTGCTCAACATCTCGATCGCCACCTTCCTGCTGCTGCGCTCGCGCCGTGGCGGCGCACGGTTCGTGCCGGCCTAGTTTTCGGGAAAGGCCAAAACTACGCCACGTCCGGAACCCCGAGCGCGCCCGTCTGCGCGGCAGCAAAAGCGTCATACTGATAGACCCAGGTGCTGGCGCCGATCGACCAGTCGGGAGCGCCCGTTGCCATGCGCCTGTCGCGCTCGATCTGCTCGGGCCCGTCCGGCAGGTGATTGCGCTTTTTGTTGCCGGTGGCCGTCACCTGAACCGCCGTGGTACGCGGCAGCCGCAATGCTTCGTAGCGGCGCAAGCCCTCGACACTATCGCCGCCCTGCGCCAGCACCCCGGCAAGCGTCGCGCCGTCCTCGATCGCCTGCGCCGCACCTTGCGCCAGAAATGGCAGCATCGCGTGGCTGGCATCGCCGAGCAGCGTCACCCGGTTCACCGACCAGCGCGGCAACGGCGCACGGTCGAACAGACCCCAGACAAAGGTTTCGTCCATCGCCGCGAGGATACCGCGCACCTGCGGATGCCACCCGGCAAAAAAGGTCCGCAGATCTGCGAGATTCCCCGGCTCGGTCCAGGATTCCTTGACCCAGGTATCGCGATCGACCAGGCACGCGAGATTGAGCAGCCGTCCAGCCTGCACCGGATAATGCACGACGTGCGCGCCGGGCCCGAACCAAAGTTGCGATTCGAGCGGCAACTCGAGATGGGCAAGGCGTTCGAGCGGCACGAGTCCGCGGTAGGCAACGCAGCCCGTGTAACGCGGCTTCTCCGGCCCGAGCAGCAGGCTGCGTACCGCCGAATGAATGCCATCGGCGCCGACGAGAATGTCCGCTTGCGCGCGGACGCCATTCTCGAATTCCGCTTCGACGCGATCTCCGCGGTCGGTGAGGCCGACAAGCCGATGGCCGAGATGCAGGCGTTCTGGCGCAATAGCGCCGGTCAACATCGAGAGTATGTCGGCGCGGTGCGAGGTGTAGAACAGCGGCGGCGTGCCAGGCGCAGGCTTGACCGGCGTGTGCATCAGCGTCTTGCCATCCTCCCAACGGCGCTGCCGCCACGCATCGGGCGCAACGCCGATCGCCTGCATCGTGTCGGTGAAGCCGAGCCGGTACAGCAGCCGTGTGGCGTTGGGCGAGAGCACGAAGCCGGCGCCGACTTCACGCAGCACCGGCGTCTGTTCATAGACGTGGACGTCAAAGCCGCCCCGCAACAGCCACAGCGCGGCGTGCAGGCCGCCTATGCCGCCGCCGATAACGGCGATGGAGAGCGATTTACCGGCCACGGCAGCCCGCCTCGGTTAGCGCGGCGGATCCTTCACGTCCCGGATCGTGTCGAACTCGACATTGCGATAGTCGCCGCCAACTTTCTCCACCTTGCGGATGTAGACGTTTTGCACGATGTCGCGCGTCTCCGGATCGATCGAGATCGGACCGCGCGGGCTTTCCCACTTCATGCCTTTGGCCGCCGCGATCAGCGATTCACCGTCGGCCTTGCCGCCGGTTTTCTTCAGCGCTTCGTAGATCAGGTGCATGCCGTCATAGCCACCGATGGAGAAGACATCGGGATTGCGGTGGAATTCATCGTTGTAGGCTTTGACGAAAGCCTTGTTCATCGCCGAGTCGTGCGTCCAGCCGTAGTGGAATGCGGTGATGATGCCGACCCCCTGATCGCCCATGGTCTTGAGCGCGTTGTCGTCCATGGTGATTTCGCCCTGACCCATGACCTTGGTCTTCTGCGGGTCGATGCCGCGCTCGGCCAGCGCCTTGGCGAAGGCCGGCGGCTGCGCGCCGCCCGGGATGAAGACAAAGATCGCCTCCGGGTTCAAATCCTTGGCGCGCTGCACGTAGGAAGAGAAGTCCGGATTGGCGACCGCCATGCGCACGGAGCCGACGACTTCGCCGCCCGCGGCCTTGAAGCCTTTCTGGAACGAGGTCTCGGCATCGATGCCCGGGCCGTAGTCGGCAACCATGGTGTAGACTTTCTTCACGCCGCCCTTCTTGACCGCCCAGTCACCGAACACCTGCTCGAGCTGCGGGATGGTGAGCGAGGTGCGCGCCATGTACGGCGACTTGGTGATGATGATCGACGTTGCCGCGTTCATTACCACCATGAACTTCTTGGCTTCGGCGGAGACCGGGCCGGCGCCGAGCGCCTCCGGCGTCAGCGTGAAGCCGGCGATGATGTCGGCGCCGTCGCGCACGATCAATTCCTGCGCCAGCCGTTTGGCGACATCGGGACTGGGACCGCCGGTGTCCTTGCGGATGATCTCGATCTTCTTGCCGGCGACCATATCGCCGTGCTGCTTCATGTAGAGCTTGACGGCGTTGTCCATTTGCGCCGCGGTGTCGGCGAACTGGCCGGAATAGGCCATGATCAGTCCGATCTTCACCGTATCCTGCGCCTGCGCCGTGGTGACGGCAAAGAGCGCGGCAACCAATCCAAGCAGAGCCTTGCGCATTTTCCAATCTCCCTCGCCCACCGCCATTTTCTTGATTGGGGCGGAAGCTGATGCGGGATGATAGCCGGAAAATGACCGGAGGCCAGCGTCTGCTTTTCGGATCTTCGCCCGAGCTAGAACGCCTCGTCAGGCAATTCCATTGTCGAGCCGGCGCCGGCCTGGATGCGGGCAAGGTGGGCAGCGGTCTCCGGGAGCATCCGCTCCATGAAGAAGCGCGCCGTCGTCAGCTTCGCCGTCATCCGCGGCGCCGAGCCGTTCGCCTTGGGCAATTTGGCAAGCGCCGCCTCGGCGATTTTGCACCACATGTAGCCGAGCGCCACGAGACCGAAGAGATGCATGTAATCGTAGGAGCCGGCGCCGGCGTTGTCGGGCTTGGCCAACGCGTTCTGCGCAAACCACATCGAGGCCTGCTGCAGATGACCGAGCGCGGTGCCCATTGGCGCGACGTAGGCCTTCATCTTGTCGTCGGCGCCCTTCTCCTTGAGATAGCCCTGCACCTCATTGAAGAAAGCCGTGATCGCGCGCCCGCCGTCGCGGCTGAGCTTGCGGCCGACGAGATCGAGGGCCTGGATGCCGTTCGCACCTTCGTAGATCTGCGCGATACGAGCATCGCGCACGAACTGCTCCATGCCGTGCTCGGCGATGTAGCCGTGGCCGCCGAACACCTGCTGCGCCATCACGGTATTGGCAAAGCCGGTGTCGGTGAGCACGCCTTTGATGACCGGCGTGAGCAGGCCCATATGGTCGTCGGCGCTCTGGCGCTCGTTCTTGTCCTCGGAGCGGTGGGCGACATCGCCCTTGAGCGCGGTCCACATCACCAGCGCGCGGGCCGCCTCGTTGAAGGCGCGCATGCTCATCAGATTGCGGCGCACGTCCGGGTGCACGACGATCGGATCGGCCGGCTTGTCGGGATATTTGACGCCGGAAATGGAACGGCCCTGCAGCCGCTCCTTGGCGTAGATCGCGGCGTTCTGATAGGCGACTTCGGATTGGGCGAGGCCCTGCACGCCAACGCCGAGACGCGCTTCGTTCATCATCACGAACATGGCGTTGAGTCCGCGGTTTTCCTCGCCGATCAGCCAGCCGGTGGCGCCGTCGTAATTCATCACGCAGGTGGCATTGCCGTGGATGCCCATCTTCTCTTCGATCGAGCCGCAGGAAACGCCGTTGCTCGGCCCGAGCTTGCCGCCTTCTAAGACCATGAATTTCGGCGCCACGAACAGCGAAATGCCCTTGGTGCCGGCGGGCGCCCCTTCGATGCGCGCCAGCACCAGATGAATGATATTTTCGGCCATATCGTGCTCGCCGGCCGAAATGAAGATCTTGGTGCCGGTGATTTTGTAGGTGCCGTCCGCCTGCTTCGCCGCCTTGGTGCGCAATAGCCCGAGATCGGTGCCGCAATGCGGCTCGGTCAAATTCATCGTGCCGGTCCATTCGCCGGTCGTCATTTTCGGCAGGTACTTCTTTTTCAGCTCGGGCGAGGCATGCGTGAGCAGCGCCGCAATGGCGCCTTGCGTCAGACCCGGATACATGGCGAAGGCCATGTTCGCCGAGCAGAGAAACTCGTTGACAGCCACCGTGAGCGTTGCCGGCAGGCCCTGCCCGCCGAACTCATCGGGCACCGAAATGCCGATCCAGCCGCCCTCGACTACCTGCTTGAAGGCGTTCTTGAAGCCGGTCGGCGTCGAGACGCTGCCGTCAGGATTGCGAACGCAACCCTCCTTGTCGCCAACCCGATTGAGCGGCGTGAGCACCTCTTCGCTGAATTTTGCCGCCTCGCGCAGCACCGCCTCGACAATGTCGGGCGAGGCATCGGCAAAGCCCGGCAAATTGCCGTAGCGGTCAAAGTGAAAGACGTCGTTCAGAAGAAACAGGGCGTCGTCCACGGGCGCTTTATAGGTCGGCATCGGAATCTCTCCGGCGTTCTGCGGTGAGCGATTAACGAATGATGTAGTGAGCGGTTTCGCTGCGCGCAGGCCTGCTGCTCGCGGCAAAACGTACCGTCGGGCCTGATTATGGCCGTGCGGGTTTACACCTATGTTAAAGACGAGAAAAAGGCCGGATTGGCTTCAGAATGCGGGGTCGGCGGAGTCGCCGGCATTCAGCACAGCCTTGAACATGCCGGTATAAATCCGCCGCAATTCAGCCAAGCCCCGTTCGGCATCGCGGCGCTGCCGCTCCAAAAGCTTGATCTGTTCGATGCATTTCTTGCGGCTGATCGGCAGCGACTTTTCGCAGCCGCCAACACGCGCCGCCAGCATGTCGCGGATTTCGCTGAGCGTGAAGCCAAGCCGCTTGCCCTGGAGGACGACCGCAAGTTGCTCGCGATCGGCCTGGCCGTAGACACGCGCCTGGCCGGCGCGGTCCGGCGTGAGCAAGCCCTTGCCTTGATAAAAGCGCAGCACCCTTAAGGTGACCCCTTCTTTGCGCGCAAAATCGCGAATCGTCATCCGACCGGAACCGGCTCTTGAATACTGCGGTTCCGGCCTCTGATCCGCAACAGATTGATCTTCCTTGAGAATATTCCCTGGTGCCGCGTCAGTGGTGTGGGCAGGCATCTCAGCTTCCCCGACATCTGAGTATCGACCGCGAGCGTAACTTGCGTCGCGGGATTCGACATTGGGAAAATTACGCAATGTGAAAATGTTACTGTTATCCGGCACTCCAATACTTTGGCCGGCTTCGCGAGCGGTACCTATTTACTCCGGCGTTCCTCGCGCGGGGTCCCTCTGGTGACAGAAATTCTCCGGCCAAGTCCGATACTTCGGCGAATCCTTAACCCCTTGTTTACCGCGAACGGGAAAAAGTCGGTCTGTGGACTGAGGACCGAGCCCGTATCCACCAGCCGTTAACGCGCGCCGGTTCCACGAGAGTCGCAGGGCTCTTTGCCTCCACCTCGAAGGCGGATGCGAGCATGAAATTTGGCGTGCCGTGGAGTGTCAAAGGCATCCGGCCGGAAGCCCGCGAGACCGCCCGCGAAGCGGCGCGCCGGTCGGGCATGTCGCTCGGTGACTGGCTCAATAGCGTTATCCTGCATCAGGCGGAACAGGACGGCATCGATGCCGACGCGTCAGGACAAGACGACGACGAGACCTACGGCGCCGATCTGAGCAGCGTGCATGAGCGGCTCGATGATATCAGCCGCCGCATCGACAGGGCCGCGCAGACGGGACCCGCCGCTTACGCACCGCGCCACGCCCGTGCCGAGCCGGATCAACTCGCCGAGCTGATTAACCGGCTCGATCGCAAGCTCGACCATTTTGCCGCGATGACGCGGCCTCCGGCGCCCGCGATGCAGCCGCAGGTCCCGCCGCCGGCGCATTTGCCGCCCGCACTCGATCTCGCGGTTGCAGAAATTTCTGCGCGCCAGCGGGCGCTCAACGGACAGCCGGCGCGGCAACCTGCGGCCCACCCTTCAGCTCAGACTTCGGCTCCGCCACCGCAACCAAGTCACCCGGCAATGCCCGCCATCGTCGCGGCACCGCAGCCGTCGCTACCGGCGCAGGATCTGTCTGGGCTAGAGCAGCAGTTGCGCACCATCACCAGCCAGATCGAGACTCTGCGCAAGCCGGGTGTCGAGGACGCGATCAACGCCTTGCGCGACGAACTCGCCGGTATCGCGCACACGCTGACCGAGGCCATGCCCAAGCGCGCGCTCGATGCCATCGAGCGGCAGATCGCAGGGCTTGCCCAGCGTATCGACGAGGGACGGCAGGCCGGCGTCGACGCCAGCGCGCTCGCAGGCATCGAGCAAGGGCTCGCCGAGATCCGTGACGCACTGCACCACCTCACCCCGGCCGAGAACCTCGTCGGCTTCAACGACGCGGTCAACGGCCTCGCACACAAGATCGACATGATCGTCGCCCAGCAGGATCCGGCGACGATGCAACAGCTCGAGCATGCCGTCGGCACGCTCCGCGATATCAGCACGCATGTGGCCTCGAACGAAATGGTTGGCCACCTTGCCGCCGAGGTGCAGCGCCTCTCGCAGAGCGTCGAGCAAATCGCGCTCGCTTCCGGCGGCGGCGACGCCCTGGCGCACCTTGAGCAGCGCATCAATGCGCTGTCGGATGCACTCGCCGACCGGGCGCAAAGCGGTGCCCTAGTCCCGCCGCAGCTTGAAACGCTGGTGCATTCGCTCTCCGACAAGATCGAGCAGGTGCAGCTTTCGCGCGGCGACAATGTCGCGGTCGGTCACCTCGAAGATCGCATCGCTATGCTGGTGCAAAAACTCGACGCCTCGGATTCCCGGCTCGGCCATCTTGAGGCGATCGAACGCGGGCTCGCCGATCTACTGGTGCATATCGAGGACATCAAGGCGAGCAAAGGCGCAACCGGTGAAGTGCCCGCCGTCGATACCCTGAAAAGCGAAATCGCGCGCACGCAGGACGCCCTCGGCGCCGTTCACGGAACGCTCGACGACGTGGTTGACCGGCTGGCGATGATCGAGCAGTGCATGCACAGCGCGCCGCGGCCCGCACCGCCCACGGCAGCCGACGAGCCGCTCGACCTTACGGAGCCGCTCGATCTCAAGGAGCCGATCGGCAAGCTGGCGGTGCGCTTGATCGACGCCGCATCGGCCCCTCCGATTGCACCTGCGACGCCACCAGCCCCTCCGCCGCCGGTGGTTCAGGCGCGGCCCCAACCGGCCACGGCAGAGCCGCCGCCCGCACCGCGGCGGATGCCCGCAGCGCGGCAACTGCCGATCGATCCCGATCTGCCGCCGGATCAGCCGCTCGAGCCGGGATCCGGTCCCCCGACACTGCGTGCGAATCCCGCGGCGCGGATCGCCGCGTCGGAAGCCGCCCTCGGTGGCGCCCGACCGGCGGCGCCGGCGGCGGGACCGAGCAACAAATCCAATTTCATTGCGGCGGCGCGCCGCGCCGCACAGGCCGCCGTGCAGGAGCGGCCGACACGTGCGCCACGCACTGCCGCCGATTTCATGGATGCGGACGCCGGTGACGCGACGCCAAAGGCGCGCACCAGCCTGATGAAGCGAGTGAAAAGTCTGTTCGGTGCGGCGAGCATAATCGCCATCGTCATCGGCGGAGTGCAACTCGCCTCCCACTTTGTCGATTTCGGCGGGCCACACGACAAACTGGCGCAAGACATCGACGTATTCCCCGAAAAGACCGCCGAGAAGGCACCTGCGGACCGGATCGAGGCGCCGGCGACGGTTGCCGCCGCAACCGAACCGGCGCAGGCGGCGCCCACCGCAGCGGCGCCGCAAGCGCCCGAGACAGCCCAAGCGTCCGCTGCGACCCAAGCGTCCCCGCCGAGTGGCAGCAGCTCCGGGCTATCATCGGTTGCGCTTATGCCGCCGGGCGCGAGCGGCACGACCCCTCCATCATGGAGCGCCCCGGGTGCCAATCTCCCCGGCTTTGTTACCGGATCGATCTCGCGCCCCGCCGCACCGCTGCTGACAGCCCCGCAGAATCCCATGGCTCTATCGCCAGCACGCAATGGCGACCAATTGCCCGCGGCGATCGGCGGCGTGCGCCTGCGCAGCGCCGCAATCGCCGGAGACGCCGCCGCCGCCTACGAAGTCGGCGTGCGGTTTGCCGAAGGCCGCGGCGTGCCGGCTGACGTGGGGGAAGCGGCGCGCTGGTTCGAACGCGCGGCGGCCAAAGGCCTGGCGCCCGCGCAGTTCCGCTATGGCAGCCTGTTGGAAAAGGGTCAGGGCGTAAAAAAAGACATTGCCCAGGCGCGCCGCCTCTATCTCGCCGCCGCCGCCGCCGGCAACGCCAAGGCCATGCACAATCTCGCTGTGCTCTACGCCGAAGGCGTCGACGGCAAGCCGGACTACAACGTAGCCGCGCAATGGTTCCATAAGGCGGCGACGCGCGGCATCCCCGACAGCCAATTCAACCTCGGCGTTCTTTACGCGCGCGGGCTCGGGGTCGCGATCAATATGGCGGAGTCATACAAATGGTTCGCGCTGGCCGCGAGCAAGGGCGACAAGGAGGCGGTGAAAAAGCGCGACGAGATCGCGAGCCGTCTCGATGCGCAGGCGCTTGCCGGCGCACAGCTTGCGGTCAAGGGATTCGTTGCCGAGACGCAGCCGGACAGTGCCGTCAATGTACCGGCACCAACAGGGGGCTGGGACAATGCCAACTCAGCGCCGGCACACCTGAAGCCGCGCGTGAGCGGACCTCTGGTGCTGGGAAAAAGCTAAGCGGCGCGGTGTTTTTGCGCTAAGAGTGGCGGCGTCGTCCATCGCCAACGCAGCGGACACTCATAGCCTTGCAAATCTACCTGCCGATCGCCGACCTGCCCGTGAACATCTTCCTGGTGTTGGGGATGGGGATCGCGGTCGGCTTCATCTCCGGCATGTTCGGCATAGGCGGCGGCTTCCTGATGACGCCGCTGTTGATTTTCATCGGTGTGTCGCCGGCGGTGGCGGTAGCAAGCGTGGCAAGCCACATCGCCGCCTCATCCTTCTCCGGCGCAATAAATTATTGGCGGCGCAATGCCGTGGACGTAGCGCTCGTGCTGATGCTGCTCAGCGCCGGCATCGTCGGCACCGCAGCCGGCGTCTGGCTGTTCACCATGTTGCGCGCGGTCGACCAGCTCGACCTGGCGATCGGCCTGTCCTACGTGACGCTGTTGACCGTAGTCGGCGCCATCATGATCTACGAGGCGATGCGCGCGACCATGCGCGCTTTGCAGGGGCAACCGGCGACGATCCGCCGGCCCGGCAGCCACACCTGGATGCACAAGCTGCCGTTCAAGCTGCGCTTCAAGCGCTCGAAAATCTATGTCTCGGCCATCCCGGTCTGGGTCATCGGCTTCAGCATCGGTTTCCTCGGCGCGATCATGGGCATCGGCGGCGGATTTCTGCTGGTGCCGATGCTTATCTATTTCCTGCGTGTGCCGACGGCGACGGTGATCGGCACCTCGATGGTGCTCACATTGGTGACCATGGCTTCAGCGACGGTCATGCACGCGGCCACCAACCACCTCGTCGATGCGGTACTGGCGCTGATCCTGATGGTCGGTGGCGTGACCGGCGCGCAATTCGGAGCGCGTACCGGACAGCAGATGCGCGGCGAGCGCCTGCGCCTTTTGCTCGGCATCCTCGTCTTTGCGGTAGGCTTGCGCTTTGCCTATGAGCTGGTGGCAAGGCCCGACGAACTTTACTCGATTCGCTTCGTGAGGCCCGAATGATGAAACGGGCCGTGCCAGCTTTGCTGATCGCCACCCTCGCCGGCCTAGCGTCGCCGGCAAGCGCCGAACAACTGGTGGTTTCGCTGTCAGACCACCGCGTGCTGATCAACTCGAATTTCATTGGCGACAATCTGGTGCTGTTCGGCGCCATCGAGCCCGATGCCGGCAAGACGTTGCGCCGCGGCGGTTACGACCTGGTTGTGACTGTCACCGGACCGCGGGTGACACTGCGCACGCGGCGCAAGGCGCGCGTGTTCGGCCTCTGGGTCAACGTCGACTGGCGCGAATTCGTGCGGGTGCCGTCATATCTCGCGATCCTGAGCAACCGGCCGGTGACGGCAATCGCCAATGCCGACACCTTGCGGCGCCTGCAGGTCGGACTCGACAACTTTCTGTTGCCGCAGCGCATCGGTCCCGACCTCGCCGACACCGTGCGCGACGAGCCGTTCCGCCAGGCCTTCGTGCGCCAGCAGAGCGAGCATCATTTCTATCTCGAGCAGCCGAACGCGGTCACCTATCTCACGCCGGCAGTGTTCCGCGCCGGCATCGCGCTGCCCGCTGACGTCGCCACCGGAAATTATGCGGTCGACGTCAAGCTATTTGCCGAGGGCGTCCTGGTCACCCGCGCGAGCTCGGCGCTCGAAGTGATGAAGGCCGGCCTGGAGCAATATGTCGCCGATGCCGCGCGCGACGACGGATTGCTTTATGGGCTGACGACGGCGCTGATGGCGCTGTTAACGGGATGGGCCGCCAGCGCGGTGTTCCGCAGAGACTAGTCCGGCAGGCAGCGTTTGGCGGCAAAGGCATAGAGACGGCCGTCGCCAAGCATGTGCGCAGTAAAGGCAAGCGTGCCGAACACATCCGCAAATGCTGCGTCGCGCACGTTGAGGCCGCCGGTGAAGGCGCCGAAGGCCGGCATCACCATGCGCTGGCCGTCGGCCGCAAAGCAGCGGCGGGAAACGGCGCGGCCGCGATGGGCAACGCGCGCGACCGGATGCAGATGCCCGGCGACCTCGCCGGCCGCGCCGCCCGGAAGATGGCGAAATGTCAGCGGCCCGATTGTAAGGGCCGCCTCAAAGACGCCGCCGACGCCATCGGCCGGTTCCGGATCGTGATTGCCCGTGATCCATACCCATTCGCGGCCGCACTGCATGGCGCGGATCGATTCTCGATCGCTGTCGACAAGACGCGCCGGGCCGCCGCCATCGTGGAAACTGTCGCCCAGCGCCACGACGCAGCGCGGCGCATAGCGCGCAATCAAGCGGACAAGGCGGGCGAGCGTCGCCGCCGTGTCGTAAGGCGGGAGCAATTGACCGCGCGCGGCAAAACTCGAACCCTTTTCCAGATGCAGGTCGGCGACCACGAACAAGGATTGCTCGGGCCAATAAAGCGCGCCATCAGGATCGGCGAGCAATGGCACGCCGGAAAGGACAACGAGATTGCCCATGCTGTCCGCGGCGTGTCTCTCGGCCGAACTCACTTCATTGCTTCCTTCACCAGTTCATCGGCGGCTTCGGCCAGCAGCGAATCCGCCGCCTCGCCATATACGGTCTCGCGCCCGATCTCCAGCATCACCGGAACAGCAAGCGGCGAGACATGGTCGAGCTCCTTATGGACGATTCGGCCCCGGATACGCGAGAGCATATCGGCGAGCCGCTTGATGTCGAGCAGGCCGGTCGCGGCATCGGCGCGCGCTGCGCGCAGCAACAGATGGTCGCCCCGGTGCTTGCGCAACACGTCATAGACGAGGTCGGTCGATATCGTGAGCTGGCGGCGCGACTTTTCCTCGCCGGGAAACCGCTTCTCGATCAAGCCGGCGATGATGGCGCAACTGCGGAAGGTCCGTTTCATCAGCGAGGATTCGGCGAGCCAGGCCTCGAGATCGTCGCCGAGCATGTCCTGGTCGAACAGTTGGGCGAGCGAAAGGTCGGCGCGCTTGAGGTGCAGCGCCACATCACCGAGGCCCCACACGGCGAGCGCGTACTCGTTGGCGACAAAGCCGAGCGGGCGCATGCGGGCGCGCTCGAGCCGGCGCGTGAGCAGCATGCCGAGCGTCTGATGCGCGAGGCGGCCCTCGAACGGATAGCAGACGAGATAGTATTTGGCCGCGCGCGGAAAGGTTTCGACCAGGAGGTCGCCGGCGCGCGGAAGTAGCGAACGCCATTCCTGTATCTCCAGCCATTCGCGCACCTGGGCCGGCAGCGCACGCCAGGATTGCGGCTCGGCCAAAATCTTGCGGACGCGGCTTGCCAGATAAGTCGAGAGCGGAAACTTGCCGCCTTCGTAGGACGGCACTTTCGGATCAGCGGCGGTCGAACGCGAGGCGTAAACCTGGTCTTCGACGATCGCTTCGTATTTGAGGATTTCTCCGGCGAAGACGAAGGTGTCTCCGGGAGACAGCATTTCGATGAAATATTCCTCAACTTCGCCGAGCAGCCTGCCGCCACGCGGGATCATCGTGCCCGACGCTCGCGAGCGCACCAGACGGACCTTGAGCATGTCGGCCTCGACGATGGTGCCGACATTCATGCGATAGCGCTGCGCCACGCGTGGATGGGTAATACGCCAGCGGCCGTCCTTGCCGGGTCTCGTATCTTGCCTGATTTTGGCGAAGCGTTCGTAAGCCTTGAGCGCGTAGCCGCCGGTGGCGACGAAATCGATCGTCGCGTCGAAATCGGCGCGCGCCAGCCCCGCATAGGGCGCAGCGGCGCGGACTTCGTCGTAGAGTTCATCGGCAAGAAACGGCTCGCCGACCGCGCGGCCGAGAATATGCTGCGCCAGCACGTCGAGCGCGCCGGTGCGCAAAGGCGGCGTATCCTGGGCGTTCTCAGCAACGGCGTCGATCGCCGCGCGGCATTCGAGCACCTCGAAGCGGTTGGCCGGCACCAGCACGGCTTCCGAGGGCTCATCGAGCCTGTGATTGGAGCGGCCGATGCGCTGCAAGAGACGCGAGCAGCCCTTCGGCGCGCCGACGTTGATGACCAGATCGACGTCGCCCCAGTCGACGCCCAGATCGAGAGAAGATGTGCATACCACCGCGCGCAACTTGCCCCGCGTCATGGCGTCCTCGACCTTGCGCCGCTGCGCCACATCGAGCGAACCGTGATGTAGCGCAATGGCGAGGTTATCGTCGTTGATGCCCCACAGCTCCTGGAAAATCCATTCGGCCTGGCTGCGGGTGTTGACGAAGATGAGCGTCGTCCTGTGCGTCTTTATCAATGCGTAGATTTCGCCGAGTGCGTGCAGCGCCGAATGCCCAGCCCAGGGCAAATGCTCCTCGGTGTCGAGCATGGCGACCTTCGGCTGCGCGCCGGCTTGCGCCACGACGAGATCGGCGAATGCGTCGCCGCCGCGCTGCGGCACAAGATAGCGGCGCAGGTCGTCAGGCTCGGCAACCGTCGCCGAGAGGCCGACAGCGGTGACTTGCGGCGTCAGCGTGAACAACCGCGCGAGCCCGAGCGACAGGAGATCGCCGCGCTTCGAGGTGGTGAGCGAGTGCAGTTCGTCGAGCACGATGAGCCGCAGTGTGCCGAACAGAAAGGGCGCGTCGGCGCTCCCCAACAGCAGCGCCAACTGCTCCGGCGTTGTGAGCAGGATGTCGGGCGGATCGCGGCGCTGGCGCTGGCGCTTCGACGTTGGCGTATCGCCGGTACGTGTCTCCAGCCGCACCGGAAGCCCCATCTCGCGCACCGGAATTTCCAGGTTGCGGGCGATGTCAACGGCGAGCGCCTTCAAAGGCGAAATATAAAGGGTGTGCAGGCCTTGGCTGCGCGCGAGCGCGCGTCCGGTCGGTTTCAGATTGCGCGGGCGCAAGCCGCGTTCGGAAAGCTCGACCAAGGTAGGCAGGAACCCCGCAAGCGTCTTGCCTCCGCCTGTCGGCGCGATCAGCAGCACCGAGCGGCCGGCGCGCGCCTTGGCCAGCAGTTCGAGCTGGTGCGGGCGCGGCGCCCAGCCGCGTTGCGCGAACCAGCGCGCAAAGGTTTGCGGCAGCAGCGGCGCATCGTAGCGTTCGATCGCGGTTGCAGGTTCCATTTCAGCTTTCAGCCACCACGACCAGCCCCGGCACCGCGATGCCTTTCTCGGTGCGCGTTGAGGTGAGATCGAGGCTGATCAGTTTCAATCCAGCCGCCGTAAGCGCGCCGCGCACATGCGCCGCGTCGTGGGCGTAACGCAAGGTGTCCTGCAGCACCACACCGTGGCCCCCGTGTGTCTCCACGCTGAAGACGAGGATGCCGCCCAGCACCTGCGCCACGGCATTCAGTACCGGCGCAAGGTCGTCGAGATATACGAAGACGTCGGCGGCGAGGACGAGGTGATAGCGCGCCATAATGCCTGCTTCGACCGCGAGAAAAGTAAGGATCTCGCTTTCGACCAGCCGATCGTACAACCCCTTGGACCGGGCCTGCGCCAACATTGCCGGCGACAGATCGACGCCGACCAGCCAGTCGGCGCTGGCGCGGAACGCGGCGCCGCCAAGTCCCGTGCCGCAGCCAAGATCGAGCGCCGTGCCGAACTTCATTGGCTTGCCGGTGACTTCGACCGCCCGCCGCAAAAGCTCCGGCGCCCGGTAGTTAAGCCCCTCGGTCAGCGCCCGGTCGAAATTCGCCGCGTAGCCGTCGAAAAGCGTGCGCACATAGTCCTTCGGCATTGCCGATGCAGGCTGCGCGCCGAGCCGGATCAAATGCAGGCCGGCGCCATGGCGGTCCAGCGGGTCGGTTTCGCGTGCCCGCCTGAATGCCGCAAGGGCAGCCTCGCGTTCACCGAGCCGGTCGCGCACCTCGCCCAGCGCAAACCAGGCCGGGGCATAGCCAGGCACAAGCTCCAGCGTCTGCGCGAGCAGATCGGCGGCGGCGGCCAGATCGCCTTGGTCGCGCACCTCGCGCGCCCATTCGTAGCGGCGGTCGGCGAGCAAATTGCCGGAGCTGAGACGGATCGGTTGCGGCGGCAAGGCACGGCCTCGTGGGATAGCAACACCGATTTTATGGCATATCTGAAATCGGTGCGCGCAAATCGTGCTAGGATGGCGCGAGCATTAGGAGACTGTGATGGCCATGAGCAACGATACGGTGACCAAGGTTTTCGGCGGCTCGCCGCTTGGGGTGCTCGCGCGCCTGGTGCTGGTTTCGGTCCTGGTCGGCGTTGTGCTGTCCGCCCTTGGGCTCGACCCTTTCGACATCGTGCGCAGCATTGAGCGGCTGATCCGCAACATCTGGAACATGGGCTTCGACGCGGTGCGCTGGCTGTGGCGCTATTTCCTGCTCGGCGCGGTGATCGTGGTCCCGATCTGGATCGTCGTGCGTCTGTTCAACGCACCGCGCGGCAAATGACCGGCGTGTAACTCAAGACGGCCAGCTCTCGGCGGTGATGTTGGCGGCATCCGAGCCGACCATCGAAGCAAGCGAATCGCGATGGCCGCGTTTGAGCGCCGCCAACAGATCGAATTTTATTTCGGCGACCAGCCCGACGCCGTGAAACACCAGCCCCGTGTAGAGCTGAAGCAATGAGGCACCGGCCTTGATCTTGGCGATCGCGGTCGAGCCGGAATCGATGCCACCGGCGCCGACGAGCGCAAAGGCGCCCTCGGCACGCACGAAGGTTTCCGCCAGCATGCGCGTCGACAACCTGAACAGCGGCCGGCCGGAAAGGCCACCCTGCTCGCTCGCCCGGTCGCGCTCACGCAACGACGCCGGACGCGCCAGGGTGGTATTGCCGACGATCATGCCGTCGACCCGCCGCTTGCGGGCAATGCCGACGACGTCATCAAGTTCGGCGAGCGAGAGATCCGGCGAAATCTTCAGCAGCAGCGGCGTCGGCCCGGCCAGCGGCACCATGCGGTCGCGCGCCTCGATCGCGCGTGCCAGCAAATCGTCGAGCGCCTCAGCCTGCTGCAAATCGCGCAGGCCCGGCGTATTCGGCGACGACACGTTGATGGTGAAATAGCCGGCGACCGCGGCGAAGGCTTCGATCAGCCGCCCGTAATCTCCGGCGCGATCGCTCGAATCGCGGTTGGCGCCGATGTTGACGCCGACGATGCCGCCGAGATTGGCACGCGCGGCAAGCCGCGCCAGCACCGCAGAGCGGCCCTCATTGTTGAAGCCAAGCCGGTTGATCACCGCCTCGTCAGCGTCGAGCCGGAACAGCCGCGGCCGCGGATTACCGTCCTGCGGCCGAAGTGTTACCGTACCGACTTCGACACAGCCGAATCCGAGGCGCAGCAGTGCGTCGGGCACCTGCGCGTTCTTGTCGAAACCGGCGGCGATGCCGAGCGGATTCGGAAAATTCAGTCCGAAGGCGCGTACGCTCAACTCGCGCGGATCGCGCGGCGCCCGCGCCGATGGCATGAACCGCAGCGCCTTCACCGCCAGGGCGTGCGCATCCTCGGCATCGATTGCCCGCAACAGCGGGCGGGACAGGCGGTCGAAAAACCCGATCACCGGCGCTTACTCCGGACCGTCGAAGGCTAGGACCCTAACGATGAAACCGCATTGTTCAAAGCGTTTCGCACCCTGTTGCCCGAGGGGGGCGACTCAAGGTTATAATTCCTATATGCAATCGGGCGGACGGCCCGCGGACCGAAGTCGCTCACCATGCTGACGCATAACCAGATCTGGACTGCCATTGACCGGCTCGCAGCGCGCGCCAAGCTGTCGCCGTCGGGGCTTGCCAAGAAGGCCGGCCTCGATCCAACGACGTTCAACAAGTCGAAGCGCATAACCCCGGAAGGGCGCCCGCGCTGGCCGTCCACGGAATCGGTGTCGAAGGCACTGGCCGCTACCGGCACCAAGGTTGACACCTTCGTCCATCTCATCGTCGACTCAAGCAAGCAAGCAGCCGTGCACGCAGTGCCGCTGATCGGCTTCGCCGAGGCCGGCGGCGGCGGCTATTTCGACGACGGTGGATTTCCCGTCGGCAAGGGTTGGGAAGAAATCGCGTTCCCTTCGGTCAACGACGAGCACGCCTACGCCTTGAAGATTTCCGGCGACTCAATGAAGCCCGCCTACCGCGCCGGCGACGTCATCGTCGTCTCACCGGCGGCGACGGTGCGCAAGGGCGACCGCGTCGTGGTCAAGATCAAGGACGGCGAGGTCATGGTGAAGGAGCTCAGGCGCAAGAACACCAAAAGCCTCGAGCTCAAATCGCTCAACGCCGAACACCGCGACCGCACGCTGCCGATGGCCGACGTGCTGTGGGTGGCGCGCATCGTGTGGGCGAGCCAGTAACCCGACGATCCGTTCGTTCCCCGTTCTTGCGGCAACGGAATGGCTGACAGCTAGGCGCTCCGCGCCAGCGCGCCGTCGATCATGTCGACGGTGTTGCCCACGCCATAGACGGCGACGAAGGAGCCAAAGCGCGGGCCTTTCTCCTGGCCGAGCAGCACCTGGTAGAGCATGTTGAACCAGTCGAGCGAGACGCCCGGCTTGCCGTCCTTGGCTTTCTTCTTCTGGTCGAGAAACGGCTCACGGCGGCCGACTTCATAGACGACGTCCTGGATCGCCTCCGGCGTGGCCTCGGCCGGCAATTGCGATAGCGCGTCGCGCAGGTCGGAAAGCGCCTTGCGCTCGACCTCGCTCGGCTGGCGGAATTTTTTGGTCGGCCGGACGAAGTCGTTGAAATAGTGAATGGCGTATTCGACCTGGGCCTTGAGCTTGGGATGCGTTTGCGGCGTGACGCCCGGCCTATAACGGCCAATGAAGCCCCACAAAGTGTCGGCGTTTTCCGCGTTCGATGACGACACCAGCGTCAGCAGCATCGAAAAGGTCACCGGCATCTCGACCTGCAGCGGCCGACCGGAATGGATGTGCCAGACCGGATTTTGCAGTTGCTGGCGCAGGTCCTGGCGCGGGAAGGCATCGAGGAATTGCTGGTATTCGTCGACGGTGCGCGGGATCACGTCGAAATAGAGGCGCTTGGCCGCCTTCGGCTCGCGGTACATGAACAACGACAGGCTCTCGGGCGACGCGTAGCGCAGCCATTCGTCGATGGTGAGGCCGTTGCCCTTCGACTTGGAAATCTTCTGCCCGTTTTCGTCGAGAAAGAGTTCGTAGTTGAAGCCTTCCGGCGGCATCCCGCCGAGCGCGTGGCAGATTTCACCCGAGAGCTTGACCGAGTCGATCAGATCCTTGCCGGCCATTTCGTAGTCGACGCCGAGCGCCACCCAGCGCATGGCCCAGTCCGGCTTCCATTGCAGCTTGCAGCGTCCGCCGGTCACAGGCGTTGTCACCGGCGCCTTGGTGGCCGGATCTTCATAGGTGATGGTGCCGGCCTTGGCGTCGTGCGCGATCACCGGCACCTGCAGCACGACGCCGCTTTTCGGATCGATCGGCAGAAAGGGCGAATAAGTTTGCGCGCGCTCCTCGCGCAGCGACGGCAGCATGATCGCCATCACCTTGTCGAAGCGTTCGAGCACCGTGCGCAGCGCGGCATCGAAGCGGCCGGACGCATAGCACTGCGTCGACGACAGAAACTCGTAGTCGAAGCCGAAATGATCGAGGAACGCGCGCAGCCGAGCATTGTTGTGCTCGCCGAAGCTCGAATGCGTGCCGAACGGATCGGGAATTTTGGTCAGCGGCTTTCCCAGATGCGTCTCAAGCATCTCCTTGTTCGGCACGTTGTCCGGAACCTTGCGCAAACCATCCATGTCGTCGGAAAAGGCGATCAGCCGCGTCTTTACCTTGTCGTCGGTCAGCACGCGGAAGGCATGGCGTACCATCGTGGTGCGCGCGACCTCGCCGAAGGTGCCGATGTGCGGCAGACCCGACGGGCCGTAGCCGGTCTCAAAGATCACCTCATCCTTGGGATGCTTCTTCAGCCGCGCCACGATCTTGCGCGCTTCCTCGAACGGCCAGGCGCCCGATTGCTCGGCGACGGCACGCAACGATGCAGAGGATTCGACGACAGACATTCGGCTTTGCTCCAGCGCGCCGGACACTATGAATCCCGCGCGCGAAGGTCAAACACTCGTCAAAACGGGCTGATCGGGAAATATCTCAGCCACAGATCGGTAAAACGCCCTTTCTCCCACAACTGGAACAGCGCCCAGTTGAAAGCCTGCCGCAGCAATTCGTTGCCGCGGCGGACCGCAATGCCGACACCCTCGCCGAAAAAACGGCTTTCGAGATACGGCCCGCCGCGGAACACGCAGCAGCCGCCGGAATCAGTGCCGTTGAGCCAGAAGGCGAGCGCAACGCCGTCGCCGAACAGCAGGTCGACCTCGCCCCGGCGCAGCGCGGCACGCGCAGCATCGGCGTCCGGATAAGGATGTAGCTCGACCTCAGTGAACAGCGTGCGCAGATAGGCCTCGTGGGCGGTACCGGCGACCACGGCGACCTTTTTCCCTTCCAGCGCTTCCGGCGAGACGTCGTCGATGCCGCTGTCCTTGCGCGAAACGAAACGCGCGGGCGTGCGGTAATAAGGGTCGGTAAAGTCGACGCGGCGGCGCATCTCCGGCGTCTCGGCGAGCGAGGCGATCACCGCATCGCCCTGGTTGGCGTTCAAGGCGTCGATCAAGGTATCGAAGCGCCGCATCTGCACGGTGCACTGGACCTTGATCTCCTCGCAGATCTGGCGCGCCAGTTCGACGTTGAATCCCGCGGGCACGCCGTCCGGCCCGGCGTAATTGAACGGCGGATAGTCGGTCTCGGTTAGGAAGCGGATGATGTTGATGCGCGACAGGTCCGGCCGCTCCGGCCGCCGCCGCGGATCCCAGAAGCCCGGCACGGCCATGGCATCGGCCGGCGGCTTGACCGCGGGGGACGGCGCCGCGCCCTGCGGCGGGTTTGGCGTTTGCGCATGGACGGCGGTGACCGCCGCCACGAGCACAGCGGCGAGCAAAAAGCCGCTCGCGCGTTGACCGCTGATCCCGTTCATTTACCGGCCTTTATTGAAGAGTCGCGGGCGACCATAGCATCGCCCCTGCGGTGCCAAAACTTGAAAAATGTTCGCGTCAGTTGCTGTCGTCGAGCAGCCTGCGGGCAATGACCTGCGCCTGGATTTCTGCGGCGCCCTCGAAAATGTTGAGGATGCGGGCATCGCAGAGGATGCGCGATACCGGGAACTCCAGCGCGAAGCCGTTGCCGCCGTGAATCTGCAGAGCATTATCGGCGGCGGCCCAGGCAACGCGCGCGCCGAGGAGCTTGGCCATGCCGGCTTCGAGATCGCAGCGACGACCGGAGTCCTTCTCGCGCGCCGCGTAATAGGTGAGCTGCCGCGCGATGAGGATTTCGACCGCCATCATCACGATCTTGTCGGCGACCCGCGGGAAGGCAATGATGGGGCCGCCGAATTGCACGCGGTTCTGCGCATAATCGATGGCCTGCTCCATGGCGGCTTGCGCCACACCGATCGCCCGCGCCGCGGTCTGGATGCGCGCCGATTCAAATGTCTGCATCAACTGCTTGAAGCCGAGTCCCTCGACGCCACCGAGCAGATTTTCCGCCTTGACCTCGAAACCGTCAAACGCGATCTCGTATTCCTTCATTCCGCGATAACCGAGCACCTCGATCTCGGTGCCGGTCATTCCCTTCACCGGAAATGGATTCTTGTCGTCGCCGCGCGGCTTTTCCGCGAGCAGCATGGACAAGCCGCGATGGCCTTTTTCGTTGGGGTTGGTGCGCACCAGCAGCGTCATCACGTCGGCGCGCACCGGATGGGTGATCCAGGTCTTGTTGCCGTAAACCTTGTAGACATCGCCTTCGCGCACGGCGCGCGTTTTCAGCGAGGCAAGGTCGGAACCGGTATTGGGCTCGGTGAACACCGCAGTCGGCAGCACCTCGCCGGAAGCCAGCTTGGGCAGCCACTTTTCCTTCTGCTCGGGCGTGCCGGCACCGAGAATTAGCTCGGCGGCGATTTCGCTGCGCGTCCCCAGCGACCCGACACCGATATAGCCGCGCGACAATTCCTCGGAGACGACACACATCGATTCCTTGCCCAGCGCCATGCCGCCGAATTGCTCGGGGATAGTAAGACCGAACACGCCGAGATCGGCCATCTGCGCGATGACCTCCATCGGGATGTAGCTGTTGGTGCGATGCCAATCCTGCGCGCGGCCAATGACTTCGCTGTCGGCGAATTTGCGCATCTCCTCACGGATCGACTCCAGCGTCTCGTCGAGTCCGGCGGAGCCGACGGTGGCGTTGTGGTTCGACTTGATGAGCTCGATGACGCGCGCACGCCGCTCCGCCGTATTGCCGGTGTCGATCAGGGCTTCGACCATCGGGTTAAAGCGCGCCGCGACCTGCGAGGCTGAGAGTCCGAAGTCGCCCGGCCGCACGATCTCGCCCTGACTCATGGGAATGCCGCCGGCGATTTGGCAAAGGCATTCGCCGATACCGACGCGCACCAGGTGCTCTTCAAGTTCACCGAAGGCACCCTTGGCGGTCATGCGCTCAGCATAGGCCGTGAGCTGGCGCACCGACTCGACGTAAGTCGCAAGCCAGGCAAGGCCGTGCGCGGCGCGCTGCTCGCGGTCCAGGATCTTGCCGACCGCTCTGCCTTCGACCACCACCTTTTCGCGTACCTTGCGCACCGCATCGGCGAGCAAAGCGTCGAGCGCGCCGGTCGCCGCCTGGGCAAGCTCGACGATCTGGAGTTCGGGGGCGGAGCGGGAGGCGGCGATCGGCATTGGCACCCTCAAGACGGCGTTACTTTACGTGTGCACTGCACAAAAGCAAAGCGCAGCGGAAAACCGGGCCATTTTCGATTTACCGAGGCCCGTTTCACCGGCAGTTTCAAGCGAAATTCCAACAATATTAACCATTTCACGCTTTCCTGCGCGGGCTACCGCATCCTCGACGCATTGGCAAAACCGACCAGCCTCATGCAGCTCCGGCGTCTCTCGCTGCCGTTCAAGTGGCTGACCCGAGCGGTCGGTTCGATGTCGGTGCGCGCCCGCATCATCCTGCTGGCGCTGATCCCGGTGGCAGGCTTTGCCGCCAACGGCCTCACCTATGTATCGAGCGAAGGCGAAGTGGGCGCCGCGTTTCGCACCTACAAGGAATCCGACTCGCTTGCCGACGCCAGCCGTGATTTCAAGACGGCGTTGACCACCATGCGTTTGAACGCCAAGGATTTCGCCGCGAAGCCGTCGCCGCAGCTGATCGGCGCGTTCGAGAGCGCCCTCACTTACGCGCTGACAAATCTGAGCACCATCGAAGTGTCGGTCGACGAAGCACAGGCCCAGAACATCACGCAATTGCGCAACGAAGTTCTCGGATTGAAGTCGAATTTCGACGAATTGGTGAAAACGCAGCAGACGCTGGGCTACACGGAATCGGAAGGATTGCGGGGAAAACTGCGCAAGGCCGGCAACGCGGTCGAGGCCATCATCAACCAGAACATGTCATGGCTCGCCGAAACCGACTCCAACAAATTGCTGATGTCGTTGATGCTGATGCGGCAACATGAAGCCGAATATCGGCTCGACCCGACGGAGCTGATGCGGCAATTGTTCGTGAACACCTACAAGCAATTCACGCACACCTTTGACAACGTCGACGGCACGCCGGAGATGAAGGACAAGCTCAATCTCGAAGTAAAAACCTACGCCGACACTTTCGCCCAATGGATCGAAGCGTCCGACGCGGCCTATCCGTTGCATGCCATCATCGATCACGACAGCGAAGCCATGCTGCCCAAGGCCGACAAGATCATCGATGCGGCCCGGCAGGCCGCGGACCTTGCTTCGAGCAAGCTGCTCGTTTCGCAAATGAAGACACGCGATGCCATCATCGCGGTCGGCTTGGTCATGGTCCTGTGCAGCGTCGGATTTAGCTGGCTGATCGGCCGCAGCATCAACCACCCGCTGACCGGTCTGGCCTCGGTGATGAAACGGCTGGCCGCCGGCAATACGACAGCGCACATCCCGGCCACACGCGCACGCGACGAAATCGGGGACATGGCACGCACGGTCATCGTATTCCGCGACACCATGCTTGAGCGCGAAAAACTTGCGCAGACGCAAACGGAAGCTATCCGCGCTCGTGAGCAGCGCGGCGACACGATCGCGACGACGATAGCGCATTTCAACAATACGGTCGGCAACACATTGACGAAACTGCGCGCCGCCTCGCTCAAGCTGGAGATGAGTTCCACCGACCTCAATAAATCGGCGGACGCCATGTCAACCGAAGCGCGGGCCGCCGAGCGGCGCGTGTCCGCCGCTTCCGACAACGTGACCGGCGCTGCCGGCTCAGTCGAGGAACTGGCCGCCTCGATCGGCGAGATCGCAGCACAGGCGAGCAAGTCCACGGACGTCGCCGGTCGCGCGGTATCGGAGGCGCAGCGCAGCGTCGCCATCATGAATGAGCTCGGTAACGCCGCGACCCGCATCGGCGAGGTGGTAGGCCTGATCCAGGCGATCGCCGGACAAACCAATTTGCTGGCGCTCAACGCTACCATCGAGGCCGCGCGCGCCGGTGAGACCGGCCGCGGCTTTGCCGTCGTCGCCTCCGAGGTTAAATCGCTCGCCGGGCAGACAGCGAAAGCGACCGAAGAAATCGCCGAGCAGATCGGTTCGATTCAGTCGGCCGCCGCCGACGCCGCGCAGGCGATCGAGCAAGTCAACGCCATCATCCGCGACATGGCAGCGATCGCCACCACCGTGGCGGCAACCGTCGACCAGCAAAATGCTGCGGTTTCCTCGATCGCTGAGGGCGTCAATCGCGCTTCGGGAGAGGCGCGCGGCGGAGCCGAAGCGATGAGCCGCGTTGCCAGCGTCACCGCCGATGCGCGCTCGACCGCCGCCGATGTAAAGAGCCTTGCCGACGCCGTCGCCATCGAGGCGGAGAGCCTGGAAGTGGAAGTGCGGCAGTTCCTGACCGACGTCGAGGCCGCCTAAGCCTCGACCCTGCCGGCACGGAACCGGACGCGCCGGCAAGGCTTGTCACGATAGCCGGCCGAACCGGCGGGATTTTTTAGGCGGATCGATATTTTGCAGCTTCTCAAAACCGCTTGCCGGATCGCGCTTGAAGCCTTCAGGCATTTTCTCGCCGACGATGGCTGGGCGATCGCCAGCCACATCGCGCTTTCGACCCTGATGGCGATGTTTCCGTTCCTGATCGTGGTGACCGCTCTCGCCGGATTTTTCTTCGGGTCGGTGGAACTCGCTGACGAGGCCGCACGCCTTCTGCTGCAGGCGTGGCCGCAGGCTGTCGCCGGGCCGATCGCCCTGGACATTGCAGGCGTTCTTACCGGCGCACGCGGCGACGTGCTGACCTTCGGCGCGCTGTTTGCGGTTTACTTTGCATCGAGCGGCGTCGAGAGCCTTCGCGTCGGCCTCAATCGCGCCTACGACGCCGTTGAGCCGCGCCCATGGTGGGTGCTTCGGCTGGAGTCGATCGTCTATGTGCTGGTCGGTGCGGTGGCGATGCTCGCCTTTTCCTTTCTTGTGGTGCTGGCGCCGTTCATCTGGGGCAAGCTCGTCGAATACGTGCCGACGCTGGAGCCATTCTCCCGGTACATAACCTTTGCCCGATATGCCGTCGCCGCGCTCGTGCTCGTCATCGCCCTGATGATCCTGCATCTATGGCTGCCGGCGGGACGGCGCTCGCTGGCGCAGGTTTCGCCCGGCATCGCCGCCACGCTGGTATTGTGGCTGATCAGCGGCGCGGTGTTCGGCCGCTATCTCGCTGAATACGCATTCGCCTACGTGTCGATGTATGCCGGACTTGCCTCGGCCATGGTCGCGCTGGTTTTTCTCTATGTCTGCGCGTCGATTTTCATCTACGGCGGCGAACTGAATTCGGTTACCGCAAGCATGCGAAAGACGCCGGGCGGGATTCCCGCGCGCTAGCTGCCCGCCGCCTCGAGCGTATCCTCGAAATTGCGCAGGCCGGTGCGCGGCGCGTTCACCAGCACCGACATATTGCCGGGCGGATGCTGGTTCTTCCACATCTTCATGTGTGCGAGCGGGATCTTCTCCCAGGGGAAGACCTCGCTCATGCACGGATCGATACGCCGCTCGATGACAAAGCGATTGGCCGCCGACGCCTGCTTGAGGTGCGCGAAGTGCGAGCCCTGAATGCGCTTCTGCCGCATCCAGACATAACGCGCGTCGAAGGTAATGTTGAAGCCCGTGGTGCCGGCGCAGAACACTACCATGCCGCCGCGCTTCACGATCATGGTCGAGACCGGGAAAGTCTGCTCGCCGGGGTGCTCGAACACGATATCGACGTCGCGTTTTCCCGTGATGTCCCAAACCGCCTTGCCGAAGCGGCGCGCTTCCTTGGTCCAGTCGTTGAACTCGGCCGAGTTGACCTGCGGCAACTGGCCCCAGCACTTGAATTCCTTGCGGTTGATCACACCCTTGGCGCCGAGGTTGAAAACATATTCGGCCTTGGAATCATCGGAGATGACGCCGATGGCGTTAGCGCCCGAGGCGGCGACCAGTTGCACGCCAAACACGCCGAGGCCGCCGGAGGCGCCCCACACCAGAACGTTGTCGCCGGGTTTGAGTGTATGCGGCGGATGGCCGAACAACATGCGGTAGGCGGTGGCGAGCGTCAGCGTGTAGCAGGCCGCCTCCTCCCAAGTCAGGTGCGCGGGCTTGAGCATCAACTGCCGCGACTGCACGCGGCAGAATTGCGCGAAGGAGCCATCCGGCGTTTCGTAACCCCAGATGCGCTGCGACGGCGACAGCAGCGGGTCGCCGCCGTTGCAGTCCTCATCGTCGCCGTCGTCCTGATTGCAATGGACGATGACCTCGTCGCCAACCTTCCAGCGCTTGACCTTGTTGCCGACGGCCCAGACGACGCCGGAGGCATCGGACCCGGCGATGTGATAGGGCTGCTTGTGCACGTTGAACGGCGTGATCGGCTGACCCAGGCCCGCCCAGATGCCGTTGTAATTGACGCCGCCCGCCATCACCAAGAGCAGCACCTCGTCTTCGCCGATCGGCCAGGTCGGCACCACTTCGAGTTGGAACGATTTGTCCGGCGGACCGTGGCGCTCCTGGCGGATGACCCAGGCGTGCATCTTTTCGGGCACGTGGCCGAGCGGCGGAATCTCGCCAATGCCGTAGACATCCTTCGGCTTGGCGACACTCTTCATTTGCACGACGGCCGGCATCCGATCTCTCCCCGTAGGCAAGGTCTCGCAGAGTGTGACGCAATTCATGTTGCGGTGCAATAATAACCCGCTGCGACTCGCGCAAACCCTCGCTTTTTAAGGGTTCCTCAAGGCGGCCGCCTCTAGCTTGCCGCACATCCGCAACGAGGTCCGGCAAGCGACCATGGCCGTATACGAAATCGCGCCGAACCGCGCCGGCGCGCCGCTGACGCGGCCGCTCGAGCTTACCTGCTTCGCGCTGATCGTCGCGCAGGCGGTCTATTTGGTGGCGTCCTATTGGAGCGGCACCTGGCTGGTCGCGCCAGACGGCAGCGGTGTCGCCTCCGACTTCGTCAACGTATGGGCGGCGGGAAAGTTGGTCTGGCAGGGCAGCCCGGCTGCTGCGTATGACTGGCCGGTGCACAAGGCGATCGAGGTCGCGGCGGTCGGCCATCCCTTCGACGGCTATTTCGGCTGGCACTATCCGCCGACGTTTCTTTTCGTGGCGGCGATGCTGGCGCTGGTGCCCTACGCCGCCGCCTATTCGCTGTGGGTATTCGGTACCTTCCCGCTCTACCTCGCGGCTATTCGCGCCATCGTCGGCGAACGCGTTGGCTACATTCTCGCGGCGGCGTTTCCGGCGGTGCTCGGCAACTTCGTCGTCGGACAAAATGGCTTTCTATCCGCGGCATTGCTCGGCGGCAGCCTGTTGTTGATCGAGCGGCGGCCGACGCTTGCCGGAGTTCTCATCGGCCTGCTCGCCTACAAGCCGCACCTTGGATTGCTGTTTCCGATCGTGCTTATTGCCGGCGGGCACTGGCGTGTCTTTGTCGCCGCAGGCGTGACCACCGCGCTGATGATACTCGCCTCGCTCGCGGCTTTCGGTGTGGAGACCTGGGCCGCCTTCTTCGCCAATATCGGCCACACCTCGCAGGCCTTTCTCTCTGACGGCTGGGCCGACTTCGGCAAGTTACAAACCATTTTCGGGCTCACCCGCGTACTCGGCGGATCGGAGCCGCTGGCCTGGGCGCTGCAGGCCATCGTTGCCCTTGTTGCCGCCGCCGCGGTCTCGCTGCTTTGGCGCAGCCGTGCGCCGCACGAGCTCAAGGCCGCCGCGTTTGGTTGCGGCGTTTTGCTGGCGACCCCCTATCTCTATCTCTACGACCTGGTTGTGCTGGCCGTGCCGCTTGCCTTTCTGTTCCGGCTCGGCCGCATTCAGGGGTTCCGCCAGCACGAAGTCGCCGGGATCGGCCTGGCCTGCCTGCTGGTGCTGATCTTTCCGTTCGTCAAAGCGCCGGTCGGGTTCGTCGCGGTGCTGGTGATCGCGGCGATGGTTGCGCGCCGGGCGTTGACATCGCAATTCTCGCCAGCTAGCGCGGCAGCGTGAGCGGGCAAAATCTATCGAGTGGCGATTCCGGCGCAGCGGCACGATGGATCTCGCTCGCCGGCTTTACGTTGGTGCTCGGCTTTATCATCGTGCTTGCCGGCGCCTGGCTCGCCGGCACCTGGCTGCTCGATGCCTACGGCCGCCCGATCGCCAACGACTTCGTCGATGTCTGGGCGGCCGGACACCTCGCGCTCGATGGCAGTGCCGCGGCGGCCTACGACTGGACATTGCACAAGGCGGCCGAAGTCGCCGCCGTCGGCCACGATTTCGAGAATTATTACGGCTGGCATTATCCGCCGACCTTCTTCTTCGTCGCCGCAATGCTGGCAATGCTGCCCTATTCGGCGGCGGCGCTGGTCTGGCTCGGAGCAACTTTGCCTGCTTATGTGGGCGCGGTGCGCCACATCGTCGGCGAGCGCGCCGGCGTATTCGTCGCGCTCGGCTCTCCGGCCGTGCTGTGGAACGCGAGCGCCGGGCAAAACGGCTATTTCACCGCGGCATTGATGGGCGGCGCGCTTGGGCTGATGCAGCGGCGGCCATGGCTTGCCGGCCTCTGCCTCGGGCTGCTTAGCTATAAGCCGCATCTCGGGCTGCTGTTTCCGCTGGCCTTGATAGCGGGATCGCGCTGGCGCGTGTTTTTCAGTGCGGCGCTGGTGACCGCCGCAATCGCCGCGCTGTCATGGTTCGTTTTCGGCGAGGCGAGCTGGAACGCCTTTTTCGATTGGATACCGACAACCAGCCACGTGGTCCTCGGCCAGGGCGGCGCCGACTTCAGCCGGCTGCAAAGCCTGTTCGGCCTGGTGCGGACGCTGGGTGGCCGCGAACTGCTGGCGTGGCAGCTCCAGGGCGGCTGCGCCAGCCTCCTCGCGATTACCGTCATGTTGTTGTGGCACAGCGGCATCGCGTTCGAGTTAAAGGCGGCGGCCTTGTCCTGCGCCGCGCTGTTGGCGACGCCCTACCTTTACATCTACGATCTGGTGGCGCTGACAATCCCTGTCGCGTTTCTGCTGCGGTTTGCGTTTGCTCGCGGCTTACTGCCGAGCGAGGCCATTGGGGTTAGCGCCGCCGTTGCCTTGCTGCTCAGCTACCCTTACGCACAAGCACAGGTCGGCGTGGCCGCAACCGTGATTGTCGCCATGCTGATCGTGCGGCGCATAGCCTTGGCGCCGCACGGCGAGAGTACAGCCCCGCTTACGACGACTTGAGAATTCCGGCGGCGAGCGATTCCCGATAGGCCTGCGGCAGCAGACGCGTCAGCAGCGCCGCCCAATCCTGCTGACCTTTTTCGTGAGCGATCAGGTCCTGGCGAATTTCGACGGCGACGTGATGAAGCTTTCGCCGCTCGCCATGCACCGGGACCGTGTAATCGGTATGATCGGTGACGCTGTAAGGCTCGTTGTCGCCGACCACGAGCCCGCCTTCGCGCTTGAGCAATGCCTTGAGCAAATGCGCGAAGCGTGGGTCGCGATTATAGAGGACACCGGCGTGCCACGGCCGCGCGACGCCCTTGAACGAAGGGGTGAAGCTGTGCATGGCGATCAGCGCCGTTGCACGGCCGGCGTTCCGGCGGCGGTCAAGCTCGGCCTCGATCGTGTCATGATAGGGCCGGAAGATGTCACGCACGCGCGCGGCTTTGTCCTCCTCGCTCAACCCGACATTGCCCGGCACCGGCGTGAGTTCGCTCACCGTCGGCATCGAGGTTTCCGTTCCCGGCGTGCGATTGCAGTCGATCACCAGCCGCGAATAATTCTGCTGCACCACCGTGGCGTCGAGCGCATCGGCGAGCAGCCGGACCACGCCGGCGATGCCGATGTCCCAGCCGATATGACGGGCGCGTTCGGCCTGGCTGACGCCGAGACCGCCGAGCGCGCGCGGGATCAGCTTGCCGGCGTGATCGGCGACAATGAGCAGCGGCGAAGAGCCGTTTTCGTTGCGCACGGTCACGGGCGCCGGGTCGCCGGCCGCCAAAAGCCGCCGCGCCGGGACGCTCATGCCGTCCCCCGACATGCAAAAAAGTTGCGCGATTGCAGGCACATGGAAGGAAATTGGCGCGAAAAATGCATGAGACGCAAGGAGCTATCAAGCCGTATTATGCATTATCATGACGTGCCATGCCGATTCTGACCATCAGGCATCTGACGAGCTACCACTACAGACAGCCGGTCGCCTTTGGCGAGCACCGGATGATGCTGCGTCCGCGCGACGACGGCGATCAGACCGTACTTGAGTCCGAACTCGAGATCACGCCACGTCCGAGCCATATCTCCTGGAGCCGCGACCGCTTCGGCAACCACGTCGCCACCGCGCATTTCACCAAGCGTGCCCGTGAACTGCGGTTTGAAAGCCGCATCCGGCTCGACCACGCGCCGGTAGGCTTCCGCGCCGGCGACATCGAGCCTTATGCCCGCCGCTACCCGTTCAGCTACGCGCCGGGCGATCGCTTAAGTCTTGAGCACTTCATCGGCATGCCGTCGGTGCAAGCAAAGGTCCGGCGTTTTGCTCAAGGTTTCCTCGACGCTGACGGATCGGCCGACACGCACGCATTGCTCGTCGGCATGACCGACGCCATCTGGCGCAACTTCCGCCACACCGCCCGGCACGAGAAAGGCATCTTCGCCCCGGCGCGGACGCTGGAGCTTAACAGCGGCAGCTGCCGCGACCTCGCTGTGCTGATGATCGCCGCGCTGCGTTGTCTCGGCATCGCCGCGCGCTTTGTCTCCGGCTATCTGCATCTGCCAAACGACGACGACAACTTTGCCGGCGGCAATACCCACGCCTGGGTGCAGGTGTTCGTCCCCGGGCCGGGCTGGATCGATTTCGACCCATCGAGCGGAATGGTCGGCAATCAGAACCTGGTGCGCGTCGCCGCCGTGCCCACGCCGGAGGAGGCAATCCCGCTGCAGGGCAGCTGGATCGGCGTTCCGTCGGACCATCTCGCCATGAATGTCGCCGTGAAAGTCAACGCGCTGCGGGACGAATAATGAAAATCCGCGCCGGCTATCAGATCTCCTATGACTGCCCGCAGCCGACGCCGATGATCCTGCAGTTGAGCGTACATCCCTCGCGCGTGCCCGATCTGCTCAATGCCGACCGCGTGCATTTCGATCCGCAGATCCCGGCGAACACCTACACCGACAGTTTCGGCAACTACTGCCACGTCATCCGCGCCCCGGCCGGGCGGCTGACCATGTCGGCCGATTTTGAGATTCACGACGAAGGCAAACCTGATGCGGTGGCGCCGCGGGCCAAGCAGCACGCGCTCGAGGATCTGCCGGTGGACGCCTTGATCTTCCTGCTCGGCAGCCGCTACTGCGAGACCGACCGGCTGATGAATATCGCCTGGTCCTTGTTCGGCAAGACGCCGAAGGGCTGGCCGCTGGTGCAGGCGATCTGCGATTTCGTCAACGGTCACGTCACCTTCGGCTACCAGCATGCCAATCCCATGAAATCGGCCTGGGATGCCTATAACGAAAAGCGCGGGGTTTGCCGCGACTTCGCGCATCTGGCGGTGACGCTGTGCCGCTGCATGAATGTGCCGGCGCGCTACTGCACCGGCTATCTCGGTGATATCGGGGTGCCGCCGGAAGATACGCCGATGGATTACAGCGCCTGGTTCGAGGTCTATCTCGGCAAGCGCTGGTACACGTTCGACGCCCGCCACAACACACCGCGCATTGGCCGCATCCTGATGGGACGCGGACGCGACGCCACCGACGTGGCGCTGGTCACCTCGTTTGGCCCCTGCGTGATGTCAGGCTTCAAGGTGCACACCGACGAAATCGTCGAGACCAAGCCCAAGCGCTCTCACGCCTGATCCAGAATTAGGCGCTACCCATATCGACGCCGCGGCGAGACTCGGCTTGAATGCCGCTCAGCCGTGGCCGCACGGGTGGCCACGGGTTTAGGGGGACGTCATGGGCGCAGAAGGCCTCATCATTTTCGTCATTGTCGGAGCAATCGCCGGCTGGCTGGCCGGACAAATCATGAAAGGCGGCGGCTTTGGCCTGATTGGCGATATCGTCGTGGGCGTTATCGGCGCCTTTATCGCTGGCTTCCTTCTGCCAGCTATCGGCATTCCGATGATCGGGGGCACCATCATCGGCGCCATCATCTACGCTACCATCGGCGCGGTAATCCTGCTGTTCGTCATCAGACTGATCAAGCGCGCCTGAGCCTTTCTACGGCTGCAAGGTCTTGGCCGGCAGCGAACAACTGCCGCAGCGATGTTGCATTGCAACAAAGGCCGGTCCAAACTCTTGTGGAAACGCGATTGTACGGACCCGATGCTCGACCAGACCCGGCCCGACAAGCCCAAGCGCAGCAAGCCTTGGATATTCCGCACCTACGCGGGTCATTCAACGGCGACTGACTCCAACGCGCTCTACCGCAAGAATCTGGCCAAAGGGCAGACTGGCCTGTCGGTCGCCTTCGATCTGCCGACGCAGACCGGTTACGACTCGGACCACGTTCTGGCGCGCGGCGAGGTGGGCAAGGTCGGCGTCCCGGTCTGCCACCTCGGCGACATGCGGGCGCTGTTCGATCAAATCCCGCTCGACACCATGAACACCTCGATGACCATCAACGCCACCGCGGCGTGGCTGATGGCGCTTTACATCGCGGTTGCCGACGAGCAGGGCGCAGCCCGCGCCAGCCTCACCGGCACCATCCAGAACGACATCATCAAGGAGTACCTGTCGCGCGGCACCTATGTGTTTCCGCCGGCGCCCTCGATGCGGCTGATCAAGGACGTGGCGATCTTCACCACGACCGAGCTGCCGAAGTGGAACCCGATGAATATCTGCTCCTACCATCTTCAGGAAGCAGGTGCGACGCCGGTGCAGGAATTGGCCTTCGCATTGGCGACCGCGGTCGCCGTCCTCGACACTGTGAAGAATTCCGGTCAGGTCGATGACGAAAAGTTCGGCGAGGTGGTCGGACGCATTTCCTTCTTCGTCAACGCCGGCATGCGCTTCATCACCGAAATGTGCAAGATGCGCGCCTTCTGCGAATTGTGGGACGAAATCACGCGCACGCGCTACGGCATCGCCGACGCCAAGCAGCGGCTGTTTCGCTACGGCGTGCAAGTGAACTCGCTCGGCCTCACCGAGCAGCAAGCCGAAAACAACGTCTCGCGCATCCTCATCGAGATGCTGGCGGTGACGCTCTCGAAAAACGCGCGCGCGCGCGCCGTGCAGTTGCCGGCATGGAACGAGGCGCTCGGTCTGCCGCGGCCATGGGACCAGCAGTGGTCGTTGCGCATGCAGCAGATCCTCGCTTACGAAACGGACCTGCTTGACTACGGCGACATTTTCGACGGCTCGGAGGAAATCACCCGCAAGGTGGACGCGCTCAAGCGCGAGGCGCTTGAGGAGCTCAAGCGCATCGAAGAGATGGGCGGCGCGGTCGCCGCAGTCGAGTCGGGCTACATGAAGCAGCGGCTGGTTGAATCGAATACCGCGCGGCTGGAAGCGATCGAGCGCGGCGATCAGATCGTGGTCGGCGTCAACAAATACCTGGAGGCCGAGCCCTCGCCGCTCACCGGTGGCGTCGAGTCGATCATGGTCGTCTCGGAAGATGCCGAACACGACCAAGTCGAGCGGCTCAAGGCGTGGAAAGCCGCACGCGACAAGCGCGCGGTCGCCGACGCTCTCGCCGAGCTCAAGCGTGCCGCTACCAGCGGCGCCAACATCATGCCGCCATCGATCGCCTGCGCGAAAGCCGGCGTGACTACCGGCGAATGGGGCTGGACGCTGCGCGAAGCCTTCGGCGAATACCGCGCGCCGACCGGCGTCGGTAACGCCATGCGCAACGACGTCGATGGCCTCGACGACATCCGCGGCGAGGTCGATCGTGTGTCGCGCATGCTCGGGCGCCGGCTCACCTTCCTCGTCGGCAAACCAGGCCTCGATGGTCATTCCAATGGCGCCGAGCAGATCGCCGTGCGCGCCCGCGACGCCGGCATGCTGGTGGTCTATGAGGGCATCCGCCTCACGCCGGAGGAAATCGTTGACGCCGCGCGCGCGCAAAAGGCCCATGTCATCGGCCTTTCCGTGCTGTCGGGCAGCCACATGCCGCTGGTCGAAGACGTCGTGAACCGCATGAAAAAGGAAGGCCTCGACATCCCGGTCGTGGTCGGCGGCATCATCCCGCCGGAGGATGCCGATCAACTTACCGACGCCGGCGTCGCCGCGGTCTACACGCCCAAGGACTTCGAACTCAACAAGATCATGTCCGACGTGGTGCGCATCGTCGAACGCAAGAACGGCGTGAGCAACGTCTAGCCGCTATTTCGCAATCGTCGCCAACGCCTGCGCCAGCTTGCCGGGGCTCACCGGTTTCGCGAAGTAGAAATTCATCCCAGCGGCACGCGCGACGTCTTCGCTCACCGTTTCGCCGCGCCCAGAAATGCCGATCACTGGCACCTGTCCGGCCTTGCCCGGCAGCGCACGGATGCGCCGAGTCGCCTCGACGCCACCGAAGCCAGGCAGCATCACGTCCATCAGCACCGCGTCGTAATGCGTACGCTCGACCGCCCGCAGCGCCGCCTCGCCGGTCTCGACGAAATCGACGCGGTGGCCGAGCTCGGTAAGGATCGTGTTCATCACTACACGGCCGTAGGGATTATCCTCGGCGCATAGAATGGCAAGCGGCCGCGATGGCGCCGAGAGCACGTGCGACTCGGCGTGGCCGGCGGCGTCGGCCCGCTCAACCAACACGGTCAATCGAAAAGTGCTGCCGCGGCCGGGCGTGCTGGTAACGGTGAGGCCGCCGCCCATGATCTTGGCGATGCGCTTGACGAAGACGAGGCCAAGCCCCGCACCGCCGTAGCGGCGTGCAATTTCCGTGCTCGCCTGCGCGAATGGGCGAAAGAGCCGGCTAATGTCCCGTTTGCTCAGTCCGATGCCGCTGTCGGATACCGCAAAGACAAGTCGCACGCGATTGCGCGCGGCAGGCTCGGCGTCCACCGCGAAGGAGACGCCGCCTTGGCCGGTGAATTTCACCGCATTGTCGGCGAGATTTTCGAGCGCCGTCCGCAGGCGCAAGGCATCCCCCGCGGCCATCACCGGCAGATCATCGGCAATGAATACATCGGCCTTGATGCCACGCGTCTCGGCGCGGGCGCTCAACGACTGCCCGACCGCCTCGGCAAGCCGGCGCGGCGAAAATGGCTCGTGACGCAGCGTCAGCCCGGCCGCATTGGCTCGCGCGGCATCGACGATGAGCGTGGTGAGCGCGGCGAGATGGTCGGCGCCGCTTTTGACGGCGTTCGCCCACTCGCGTTCGCGCGCGCCGAGACCCGAGGCGGCAAGCAATTCGGCAAGCGCCACGATGCCGGTCAATGGCGTGCGGATGTCGTGCGCGATGCCCGCCAGCGCCACTTCCACGGCACCCTGCGGCGGCCCGGCGGCGCGCTTGCGTGTGCCGCGGCGGCGGCCGCGTTTCTTCGCTTTGCGCTTGGCCATGCCCCCTGCCCTCGCGCCGACAATGCCAGACTCAGCCGAGCCCGGCCAGACGGCGGATATCGGCGGGCTTTACGCCTTGCGCGCGCAGCTCGCGCAAACCCGTCGACTGCGTCGATTTCGACAGTTTGTTGCCATCCTCGCCGAGGATCAGCCGGTGATGGTGATAACGCGGCGCGGTCAGGCCCAGTAGCGTTTGCAGCAACCTGTGGACCGACGTTGCGTGAAACAGGTCGTTCCCGCGCACCACATCGGTGACGCCCTGTGCTGCATCGTCGATGACGACGGCAAGGTGATAACTGGCCGGCGTTTCCTTGCGCGCGAGGATGACATCGCCCCAGCGTACGGGGTCTGCGGCGACGATGCCGGTTTCGCCGGACGGACCTCGCCCGGCCTCGCTCCAGGCGAGCACTCCGGCACGCGCGGTCGCCGCAGCCATATCGAGGCGCAAGGCATAGGGCTCTCCATCGGCGATGCGTTTCGCACGCTGCGCGGCTGGCATGCTTTTCGCCGTACCGGGATAAAGCGGCGCGCCGTCGGGATCGCGCGGCCACGGCGCTCTCGTCTCGCGCTCGGCGATAAGCGTGGCGACTTCGGCCCGGCTTTCGAAACTCGGATAAATCAGCCCCATGACGTCGAGCTTCCCCAGCGCGGCGCGGTAATCGTCGTAATGGGCGGACTGCCGGCGAACCGGCCGTTCCCATTCGACGCCCAGCCAGGCGAGGTCCTCGTAGATCGCCGCCTCATATTGCGGACGGCAACGCGTCTCGTCGATATCTTCAATGCGCAACAGCAAGCGCCCGCCAGCGGCGTTTGTCAGATCGGCATTGAGCAGCGCCGAGAGCGCATGGCCGAGATGCAGAAAGCCATTGGGCGACGGCGCGAAGCGGAAAACAGGCGGTGGCATAGGCCCTCTGTTGTCATCGTCGGGAAGACGGACGATCCAGTACGCCGCGGCGCTTGCGAGTCCAACTGAATTCACGGATTACTGGATACCCGCCTTCGCGGGATTTGACCGCATGAGATGACCCACTTCCTGCATACTCAAGTCGACCTCGAGGCTGGTCTCGCGCAGCTCCTTGTCGCTGATCCGCGGCTGCAGCCGGTCGTCGACAAGGCCGGCGCGTTCGCCTTGCGCCGGCGCGAAGCGGGCTTTGCCGGCCTGTGCGCCATCGTCTGCGGGCAGCAGTTGTCGACTGCCAGCGCCGCGGCGATCCGTGACCGGCTGTTTGCGGCCTTCGATCCGTTTCATCACGATGCGGTGCGGAAAGCGCGCAACGACAAGCTCAAACGGCTTGGCCTCTCCGCGCCCAAGATCAAATCCATTCGCGAAATCGGCAAGGCCCTCGCCAAAGGCCAAATCGATCTTAACGCCGTCGGTAATATGGATGCAGACGCCGCGCACGCAGCCCTCGTCGCGCTGCACGGCATCGGACCGTGGAGCGCCGACATTTATCTGCTGTTCTGTCTCGGCCACTCCGATGCTTTTCCCGCCGGCGACCTCGCGGTGCAGGAAGCGGCGCGCATCGCCTTCGGCTTGCGCAAGCGGCCGGACACCAAGGCGCTCGCCAAGATGGCCGAGGCCTGGCGGCCGTGGCGCGGCGTGGCGGCGCATCTGCTTTGGGCCTACTATCACGCGGTGAAGAAGCGCGACGTCGTTCCGGTCCAGTCAGCCGCTCCGTCGAAGAAGAAGCCGAAAAAGAAGAACAAAAAGAAATCAAAGAAAAGGAAAGTGAATGGCTGACCTCGACGGCCCGCGCCTCGAGCCGCGCTCCGGCAATGCCAAACAACTCGTCGTGTTCCTGCACGGCTATGGCGCCGACGGCAATGACTTGATCGACATCGGCCGTGCCTGGCAGGGCGTGTTGCCCGACGCTGCGTTCGTCTCACCGCACGCGCCCAATCCTTGCGGTCAGGCGCCGGTCGGACGCGAATGGTTTCCGTTGACGTTTCGCGATCCCAACGAGCGCTGGCTCGGCGTCAACCAGGCGACGCCGGTACTCAACGCCTTTCTCGACGCTGAACTCACGCGCCGCAAGTTGCCGCCATCGGCGCTGGCGCTGGTCGGCTTCTCCCAGGGCACGATGATGGCGCTGCATGTCGGCTTGCGCCGCGCCGTCGCGCCCAAGGCCATCGTCGGCTATTCCGGCATGCTGGTGACGCCGGAAGATCTCGACCCGAATCGATTTGCCGCGGAAATCGTGTCGCGCCCGCCGGTGCTGCTGGTCCATGGCGACCAGGATCCGCTGATCCCGGTGCAGGCCTTGTTGCAGGCCGCGCAAGGCTTGGCCTCGCTGGAAGTCCCGGTCGAGTGGCATATCTCCCCCGGTATCGGCCATGGCATCGACCCCGAGGGACTGCGGCACGGCGGAGAGTTTCTGGTGCGGGCCTTCCGCGCCCCGAGGAGTACGGGGTAACTCACGGCAGGTACTTCACAATCTTGTCACGCTGCCCTATTACTAGGCGGTCAGTTGCATGGCGGGCGCTTAGGTCCAGGAGCATCGCTTGAACGTGCATGTATCGCCCAGCGGGTTTCCGGCGCTGGTGCTCAACGCGGATTTCAGGCCGCTGAGCTATTACCCGTTGTCGCTCTGGTCCTGGCAGGACGCGATCAAGGCCGTCTTCCTCGACCGGGTGAACATCGTCGCCAATTATGACCGCGCGGTGCACAGCCCCAGCCTGGAGATGAAGTTGCCGAGCGTTGTGTCGCTCAAGACATACGTAAAGCCGTCGACGCATCCCGCCTTTACGCGCTTCAACGTATTCCTGCGCGACCGCTTCTCCTGCCAGTATTGCGGCGACCGCGACGACCTGACATTCGACCATTTGCTGCCGCGCTCGCGCGGCGGGCACACCACATGGGATAACGTGGTCGCCGCCTGCTCGCCCTGCAACCTGCGCAAGGGAAATCTCACGCCGCGCGAAGCCAAGATGTGGCCGGCGCAGATGCCGTTCCAGCCTTCGGTGCACCACCTGCACAAGAATGGACGGTTGTTCCCGCCGAACTATCTACACGACAGTTGGCTCGATTATCTCTATTGGGATACCGAGCTCGAACCGTAATGACGTTCCATCACGCGCCCGGCAACATTCGTCGCAGCACACCGTCGCGACGGATGAAATGGTGGTAGAGCGCCGCCGCGACGTGCAGGCCGACCAGTGCCAGCAGCACATAATTTGCGAGCAGGCCATGTACGTCGCCGGTCCAGCGCCACTCCGGCGCGCGCGTCGCCACCAGCTTCGGCAGCTCGAGGCCGAACATGACAATCGGCATGTTGCGATATGACGCATTGATCCAGCCGAGCAGCGGAACAACGAACAGAAGCAGATAGAGCAGCCAGTGAAGCACGCGCGCGGATTGCGCCTGCCACGGCGGCACGCCGTCAAGCGGCTTGGGCTCGCGATGCGTCGCCCGCCAGGCGAGCCGTACGATGGCGACGGCGAGGATGACGACACCGATGGTGAAATGCAGGCTGATGATCGTGGTCACCGGCGTATTGCGCCCGATGCGCGGCATGGTCCAGGCGGTGGCGAACTGGGCGACCAGCAGCCCGAGAATCAGCCAATGCAAGGTCTTTGCCGTGCCGGTGTAGCCCGTCGATTGCGCCATCGTTACTTGAGCCCTTGCATTGGAAGAATTCGCTCCTATATCGGGTGCAACGATGATGTCGAGCCGCGAGGCTCCATCGTCGGTGCGGGGTGTGAAAGCCCTGCGGAACGGCCACGAAACAGCAGGCGACGCCGGATGTACGCGCGCCCCTCGTTCGTGGTCGTTAGCATTTTCGGGATGAGCTTCCGGCCGTTCATACCCTTCATTCGCTTTGCGCCAGTGAGGCCTTGGCGCCCCACATCGCGATCAGCGCCAGCGCCAGCGAGACCGGTACGTCATAGCCCGCAAAGGAAATGCCGAGGAAGGTCCATGCGGCTTCGTCACAACGCGGGATATGGATTTCCTGCAGGCTCTTGAGCAAACCACCGGCGCTGCCGAAGCTGTTGACCGCGCCGGAGCATTCGGTTGGCCCCGCCCAGAGTTTCCACTCGACGCCGGCGTGATAGGCGGAAAGCCCCGTGTTCCAAAGCATGCCAAGCGCGATGACGATGAACCCGGCAGCCATGACCTTGCGCGATGCGCCGTGTTCGCTGCCGAGCCAGAGCAGCGCCGCCAGCGGCACGCAGACGTAAAACGCCTTGCGCTGCTCGAGGCAGAGCGGGCACGGCTGGTAGCCGAGCACATATTGAAAATAATAAACCGCGGCGATGGTCAGCGCGCCGCCTATGGCAATGGCGGCAGCGGCTGCAGATCGCGGCCGGGCATGGGCAAAGGCGATGAGCGTATTGGTCATGATTGTCCAGGCGGGAAAACGGCATAGCGCCCACAGGCGGCGCTGTCGACCCCACGGCAAGATTGCGGAGAAACGTTGACGCGAGGGCGGCCGGCACTATGATCCGCGCCGATTATGCCCCTGTGGCGGAATTGGTAGACGCGCCTGACTCAAAATCAGGTGGTGGAAACATCGTGCTGGTTCGAGTCCGGCCAGGGGCACCACCGCAACAATTCCGAACAACCGCCCGGCAATCTTTTGCCGGATCGTTGCGCGACCAAACCGGGGCGAGCGTCGCCTCGCGTGTTTGGCATTAGACTAATTCTATTGTTGCAGCCGCGGCGGACTTTAACTTGAATTTCGGATTCGCAATGTGGCAGAGCCATCTCCACGGGGCACACCGGGAGAACGTGAATGATAAAATTGTCAAAAATATTTCTTGCAAGCGCCGCCTTGACCATCGGCCTAGGGCTGGCATCGGCATCGCACGCGACGGAATATTACATCGGCGAGCCGATCGTGAAGAACAGTCTTCAGCTCGTTCCGCATTATCTCAAGGACATCCAGATGGACAGGATGCCGAAGGGCATGTCGATGGGCCCCAAGGCTGTTCATCTGGAAATCGACGTCCACGCCACCAAGGACGAAAAACACGGTTTCCACGAAGACGAATGGATTCCTTATTTGACGATTCATTACGTCATCGAAAAAGCCGGCGGCAAGTTCAAGACAAGCGGAAATCTTTTCGCGATGACGGCCGGCGACGGGCCGCACTATGCCAACAACGTCATGCTGGCCGGTGACGGCGACTATAAAGTTTCTTTCACGTTCGACCCGCCGTCAAAGGCAGGCTTCATTCGCCACGTCGACAAGGCAACGGGAGTGCCTGCATGGTGGGAACCATTCTCGGCGGATTGGACCTTCCACTATCCGAGCAAACCGAGCCAAGACTGATATGAGAATTGCGTACGCACTCGCCGCCATTGTCGTCCTCGGCGTGACCGCTCACGCCGAGGAACCATTCACGGCATCGATCACGATCCACAATCATCGCTTCGAGCCGCCGGAACTGCGCGTTCCGGCCGGCCGGCGGATCATCCTGCATCTGAAGAACGACGACCCGCTGTCGGAGGAGTTCGATTCCTCCGCCCTTAAGGTCGAGAAAGTGTTTGCCGGGAACTCGGAAGGCATAATCCGCATAAGCCCGCTCGACCCCGGGCGCTACGAATTCATGGGCGAATATCATTCCGATACGGCAAAAGGCGTCGTGATCGCCGAATAGGCTGCAAGCCGGCGGCGAATCGTTTCAGGTTTCCGCGCCTTGAGGGCTGTTGCGGGCACAAAGAGAGTCCTAAGGTCTGCCCTGACGCAAATCGTCGACGGAGCAGGCCCATGAACGAAGAAGCCCTGAATATGTCGCTGCGCAAATTCCTCAAGGCAGTGGGAGTGACCTCGCAGCAGGAAATCGAAAAGGCGATCCGCGCGGCGGTCGCCGACGGCCGCATCAAGGGCGGCGAAAAACTTCAGGCGCAGATGGTGCTCACCATCGGCAAGGTCGGGCTCAGTCACAAAGTCGACGGCAGCATCGAGCTTTAATGCTTTCGATGGCGCGACGTTCGCGATTTGCACCCGCGCACCACTGCCTTGCCACCGCTTCGTCGCGATTGCGCCACGGTTCCTGCCCGGCGTAATTGTATTGTAATGTAAAAATTTCGGAAACCTATGCTGCGCTCAACGCTTGTCCTTTTGAAGTCTTTGACAGGAGGGCATCATGTTGAGACCGATTATTTGCGCAGCCGTCGCAGCGGCGGCGATTTCATTCGGCGCGGCGGCGCAGGCCATGCCGGCGAACCCGCAGCTCAATGCAGCCGCGCCGGGGAGCGTGCAGCTCGCACAGTATTATCATCGCCATCATGCCTACCGGCGCGACCATCGCGGCTGGAACAGCTACGCCTACAGTCCTTACCGGTACCGGCATTGCTGGACCGTGCACACCTGGCACGGCTGGGTGCGTCGCTGTAACTGGTAACGCACGCCGAACAAGCAAAGGGCAGCGGTTCGCCGTAGCCCTTTGCTGTTTTTAATCGGCACTTTGCGCCACCGGATCGGCGCCGACATTGCGGCGGCCGAAGGCCGCTTCCATCTCGCGACGGACTTTCACGGCGGCATCGTCAGGATCGTAGGCGACATCAGCCCACTTGAGCGCCCCGCCTTCCGCGATGTCGTGCTTGAGCTTGACGCTGTGCGCGAGGCCGAGCGGCAGGAGGTCGTCGCGCAGAGAAACGTTCGCCGGCGTCTGTTTACCCCAGACGCAGAAGCCGCCCTCGCCGTCGAGCATTTCGCCCGCCTTGAGATCGCGCTTGGCTGTCGCCACCACGTCGGAGCGAAAGCCGGTGGGCGCCCCGGTCGGCTCGCCGCGCAGCGCACAGGATGCAACGGAGATGCCGAGTTCGAGCCCGATCATGTGGATCGGGCGGTAGAGCGCGGCGTATTTGCCGCTCGTGTCCGGCAGCATGGCGTATTCCTTGAAACAGCGTCGCGCGTAGTCGGTGTCGCCTTCGAATACGACGTAGGTGCCGAGCGCGAGATGATGTGGCACGTCGCGGCCGTCACGATAGACCGACGACGTCACCTCGGTGACGCCGGCCTTCTCCAAGGTGCCGCCGTCAGCTTTCGGCTTGCAGATTTCGGCGAGTTCGAAGCGCGTTGCTGGTGGAAAATGCAATCCGTTCGATTGCGGCTCGAGACCGGTGGCGTTGCACACCGCGGTCATCTCGATGCCCGACTTGGTGCCGTCGACAAACGAATTGAACATCTTCGGATTGATCGACTTGCGATCCGAAATGTTGAGGTACTTGTCGAGAATGTCCCAGACATTGTCGGGATTGGACTTGTGATAGTGCGGCTCGTAGCGCGTGCCCTTGCCGGCGCAGATCACCTTGAAGCCCGCTGCGCGTGCCCAGTCGACGTGCTCGCAGATCAGCGCTGGCTGGTCGCCCCAGGCCAGCGAATAGACGACGTTCGCGGCCTTGGCCTTGCGGGCGAGCAACGGCCCGGCCACCGCGTCGGCCTCGACATTGACCATGACGACGTGCTTCCCGTGGGCGATGGCCCCCAGGCAATGCTGGATGCCGGCGCCCGGCACGCCGGTCGCCTCAACGATGACCTCGATTTGCGGATCGGCAATCAGCGCAGCGGCGTTTTCGGTGACAAACGTCGTGCGCCGCTTGTGCGCGTCGGCAAGCGATGCGGCGGCGTAGGCTTCCGCCGGCCAATTCGCCGTCTTGAGCTGGCTGCGCGCCCGCGCGACGTCGAGATCGGCAACGCCGACCACGTGAGTGCCGGCGGTCAGCCGCGCCTGCGATAGATACATGGTGCCAAACTTGCCGGCACCGATAACGCCGACTTTCACCGGACGGCCGGCGGCCTCGCGCTCCAGCAGCTTGCTATGCAGATTCATGATACCGGCGCTCCGTCATTCCGAGAGTGCGACGGAAACATAGGCGCCAGCCTGAGACAAGCGCCGGCCCGTCAACCTATTGGCAGAGGACGCGAGACACGAAGGTCTCGTCGTGACATTCCGGTCCGGTGCTGCGGCCCGACAGCAGCACCTGCGGCGGGCAGATCTCGGCGGTGGTCATGTCGACGCTCTTGCCGGATTGAAAGCCCTTGGCCTTGCAGAAATTCATCGCTACGGAGACACAGTCCGGCGCGCCATTGGGCGCGACGGGGCACTTCTCGTGCACGGTGACTACGCTGGTCTTGGGAATACGTGCAACCGCGTCAGCCGCATCCTTGGCGACGTCGACAGTGGTCTTGGCTGCAGCACCGGCCTCACGCCCGAAATTGTCCACCTGCGAGCCGGCATTTTTCAGACCGGAATTGAAGTTCGACGCCTGCTCGCCGAACCAGTGCCAGACCTTTCCGAAGAAGTCGCGTTCCTGAGCCGGCGCCGTTGCGCCAGCCCTCGGGGCATCCTGCGCCATGGCGCTCACTGCGAGAACGACAAGCAGGCCCGCGCACAGACCGGCAAGCAGCGGCGACGCCGCGTTGCGCATTGTCTGAGAGTTCGAACGGGTACCCATGGCCAGGGTCAGTCGCCCATTGCCCAACGGCATTTGCGCCATCCATCCATCTTAAGCGGAACAGGTGGCAAAATTGAGGAATTAACGGCTCGCTCAGATCAAGTATAGCGCGGCGACGAGGCCGATGACGACCACGGCCGCGCCGAGAAATACCCATAATCCCAAACGCTTTTCAATAATATGACGGGCGCGTTCGCCGTACCGATGCAGCAGAAAGGCCAGAAAGAAGAAACGGGTCGCGCGCGCAATGATGGAAAAGACGACGAAGAGACCGAAATTGTATCCGGCAAAGCCGGACGTGATGGTCACGATCTTGTAGGGGATCGGGGTGAGCCCCTTGAGCAGGATGATCCAGGCGCCCCAGCGGGCATAGGCTTCCCGGAACGTCTCGACTTTGTCGCCGTAGCCGTAAAGCTGGATCAGCCAGCCGCCGACCGAGTCATAAAGCAGCGCGCCAATGGCGTAGCCCACCATCCCGCCGAGCACCGAGGCCACCGTGCACCACGCGGCCATCACATAGGCGCGGCGGGGATAGGCCAGCGCCATCGGGATCAGCATGACGTCGGGCGGTACCGGGAAGAACGAGCTTTCGGCAAAGGCCACCCCGCCCATGATCCACATGGCATGCGGCTTGTGCGCGGCGTCCACGCACCAGTCGTAAAGACGGCGCAGCAGAGAACGCGGCTCGGCAGCCTCAACGGCCATATGTGATGCTCGCAGAAATCGGAAAGCTGATCAGCGGCGCTTGCGGATACGCCCGGTTTCAAGTGCCACGACCTTACGCCGCGGCGCACCGCGCACATAATCCTTTGGCACTTTTTCGGCAATGCCGAACATCTGTTCGCGCTGACGCATTTCGGCCCAGACAGCCTCCGGGCGAACCCCGGCGTGGACCCAGAGCACAACGAGATTATAAAGAAGGTCGGCGCTTTCCCTGACCACGGCCTCGGGCTGGCCGTGCATGGCGTCGATGACGACTTCGACAGCTTCCTCGGCGAGTTTCTTTGCCATCTTGGCGCGGCCGGCGCGCAACAGCCGCGCGGTGCGCGACTTGGCTGGGTCGCTGCTGCGCGCGGCAATAACGGCGGTGTAGAGCCGGTCGACCGAATCAGTCATGCGGCGGACAATAGCCGATCCGGGCAACGAACCGGTTAACGAGCGTTAAGAGGCGCGGCAAATCCGTCATCGTGCTTGACGCGTTCCTTACATTCAGTGGCGCCAGTGATGGTGCCAGCCATGATAGCGATATCCGGGCGCGTAGGCGTAAGGCCCCGGGCCGCCATAATAGGGACCGCCGCAACCGTAACAGCCATAATAGTCGTCGCGATAGCGGTCGCGCGCGGCCAGCACCGCGATGGTGCCGAAAATGCCGGCAACCGCGCCGAGCACCGCCGCATCGCCGCGGCGCCAGTGAGCCTCGGCCGGCGTCAACCCGATTGCACTGAACGTGATAATGCCGGCCAGAGCGGCGACGGCGAAACGAGGCAAGGTGGTGCGCATCGTCTTTCTCCTTCTTGAGGACCACGCTCGATAAACGCCGGGGCACGTCATCTCCTGCTGCCACAGCGCAAGGAAGTGGCGGAAAAACGGCTCAAACGTGTTGCGCATCACACTTGTGACGGCACGGCGCGCCGCGCTAGTCCTCGTCTTCGGCCAGCAGCCCCGCATTGCCGCCGGAGGCTGCCGTGTTGACGGTCACCACCTGCTCCAGCGACAGGCGGCGCAGATAGTTCGGTCCGCCCGCCTTGGGCCCGGTGCCGGACAGGGCAGAGCCGCCGAACGGCTGCGAACCAACCACGGCCCCGATCATGTTGCGGTTGACGTAGACATTGCCGTTGCCGAGCCGGGCGGCGATGGCGGCAACGGTGGCATCGATGCGCGAATGGATGCCCAGCGTCAGTGCGGTGCCGTTGGCGGCGATGTCATCGCAGAGCGCGTCAAGTTCGCCGGCGCGCCAGCGCACGACATGCAGCACCGGGCCGAAGACTTCCTCTTTCAGCTCACGAGCGCTGTCGAGCTCGATGATGGCGGGCACGACATAAGTGCCGTTCTCCGGCACCGGTCCGGAGTTCCAGCGAAAGCGCACGGCGCCGTGCATGCCGGCGACCCAGCGCTCGAGCTTGGCCTTGGCCTCGGCATCGATCACCGGGCCGACATGGGTCGCCGGATCGCGCGGATCGCCCAGCGCCAGTTCGCGCGCCGCGCCCTCGACCATGGCAAGCACGCGGTCGAAGACGTCATCCTGCAGGCAGAGCAGCCGCAGCGCCGAGCAACGCTGGCCGGCGGAACGGAAAGCCGATGTGATGACGTCATCGGTCACTTGCTCGGGCAAGGCAGTGGCATCGACGATCATGGCGTTGATGCCGCCAGTCTCTGCGATCAGCACCGGGATCGGCCCTTCTTTGGCGGCGAGCGTACGGTTGATGATGCGGGCGACGTCGGTGGAGCCGGTAAAGACGACTCCGGAAACTGCCGCATGGCCGGTGAGCATGGCGCCGACTTTGCCGTCGCCGGGCACCAGATGCAGCGCCGGGCCGGGAATGCCGGCGGCGTGCAGCAGTTCGACGGCGGCAGCGCCGATCAATGGCGTCTGCTCTGCGGGTTTGGCGATGACGGTATTGCCGGCGGCAAGCGCCGCCGCGACCTGCCCGGTGAAGATGGCGAGCGGAAAATTCCACGGGCTGATGCAAACCAGGACCCCGCGCCCGCGATGGCGCAGTTCGTTGCTTTCCCCGGTCGGCCCCGGCATGGCCTGCGGCTTGAGCAGGTGCCTAGCCTCGGCCGCGTAATAGCGGCAATAGTCGGCGGCCTCGCGCACCTCGGAGACGCAATCGTCAAGCGTCTTGCCGCCTTCGCTTCGCAGGAGCGCGATCAGCCGCCCGCGGTTCTGCTCGATGAGATCGCCGGCGCGTTCGAGAATTCCAGCGCGCGATTGCACCGGCGCCGCGTTCCATGCCGCGAAACCGTTATGTGCCGCAGCCATCGCCGCGTTGACGATCGCCTCATCGCCCTCCTCAACCGTACCGATGCTCGCGCCGTCGACCGGCGAGACGACCTCGCGCTTGCGGCCACGGACGGCAACGCCGTCGATCAGCGGCACGGCGTTTGTATATTTCGGCGCGGAACGCACCTCGGCGAGCAGCGTGGCGAGCGAGGCATTGTCGCCGAACTCGACGCCGGAGGAATTCTTCCGTGGAGCGAATAAATCACGCGGCAGCGGGATGTGCGAATGACGCGCGCGGGCCGCATCGCCGATCCAGCTCTGCGGGCGCTTGAGGATGTCGGCGATGGGCACCGCCGGGTCGGCGGCGACCGACACGAACGAGGAATTGGCGCCGTTCTCCAAAAGCCGCCGCACCAGATAGGCGAGCAGGTCGGCATAGCCGCCGACCGGCGCATAGACGCGGCAAGTGAGCTGCGGAAGTTCGGCAAGCAGCTCGTGATAAAGCGCCTCGCCCATGCCGTGCAGCCGCTGGAATTCGTAAGGTCCGCGGTCGGCGGCTTCCTCGATAATGCTCGCAACCGTAAGCGCGTTGTGGGTCGCAAACTGTGGATAGATGCGCGACGCCGCGAGCAGACGGCGCCCGCAGTCGAGGAAATTGAGATCGGTCATCGCCTTGCGCGTGAACACCGGATATTCGGCAAGGCCGCGCTCCTGCGCGCGTTTGACTTCGGTGTCCCAATAGGCGCCCTTGACCAACCGCACCATCACACGCCGATCGAGCGCGCTCGCCGTCTCCGCAATCCAGTCAATGACGCTGCTGGCGCGCTTCTGATAGGCCTGTACCGCCAGACCGAAGCCATCCCAGCCGCGCAGCGAAGAGTCGGCGAGCACCTTGCCGATCACTTCGAGCGACAATTCCAGGCGATCCGCTTCCTCGGCGTCGACGGTAAAATTGAGTTCGTGGCCGTTGGCGAGCCGCGCCAGCTCCAGCACCTTCGGCGTCAGCTCCTTGAGCACCCGCTCGCGCGACAACGGTTCGTAGCGCGCATGCAGCGCCGAGAGCTTGACGGAAATGCCCGGCCGGTTGGGCAGCGCCGCGTTGCCGGCGCTTTTGCCGATCGCTGCGATGGCGTTGGCGTAAGAGTCGAAATAGCGCGCGGCGTCGTCCGCCGTGTGCGCGCCCTCGCCGAGCATGTCGTAGGAATAGAGATATTCGCCGCCGCGTCCAGCGCGCGTGAGCGCCTCCTCGATGGTTTGCCCGAGTACGAAGTGCGAGCCGAGCAGCCGCATTGCCTGGCGCGTGGCGCCGCGCACCGCCGGCAGGCCGAGACGTTTGATGAGCTGCTCGACGATGCCCTCCGGCGTCTCGCCGGGCTGGATGATGCGCGCGGTGATGCCGAGCGTCCACGCGGACGCCGAGACCAGAAACGCCGTCGATCTCGCGTCATGGCTCGACCATTCGCCGGCCCTGAGCTTGTCCTCGATGAGCCGGTCGGCGGTGTCGGCATCGGGCACGCGCAGCAGCGCTTCGGCGAGCACCATCAGCGCCAGGCCCTCCTTGGTTGAGAGCGCATAGGCGTGGAGAAAATCCTCGACGCCGCCGAGGCGGCCGGTACGGGCGCGAATCGCCTCGATCAAGCCCGAAGCGATGCCGTCGATAGTGAGTTCGACGTCCAGATCGCGCGGCGCCTCGGCAAGGAGCCGCGCAGCAATCGTCTCGTCCGCCGGCGCGTAGGCCGCGACGAACGGCGGGGCCTCGCCTAAAGCGACTGCGGGTTTTGCCGTCGGCATGAATTGCGCTCAGGGTCGGCGCGGGTCGCCCGCGCTTTCGGTTACGGCGTTAGACTTGTCTCAGGAAGCAAATCATTTCCACCCCAAAGAGCTACCATTTTTTGCCGGCGGCAATTTTTCCGTTTCAGCTCGCCCCGATATCTTGCCCTCGGCCACGGCATGTTCTTTGCTCTCGTCATCATGGCTCTTGTCATCATTTACTGAGGCTGGTGGCGAAGAATTCACCACGGCCCCTCGGGCGCGGCGCCGGACGCCTGGGGTCACCGCTAAAAGGACCGATGCGATGAACGCGTTGCATCCCGGCCGCTTGGCCGTCGCGGGAGCACTGGCGCTGGCCGTTTTGGCAGGATGCTTGATGACCGGCGCCATAGCCGCCACCACCATCGCCAGGCTCAGCCTTGATTTCAAGTTCGAGGGCCCTTCCGCGCCATTCCTGCTGGCGCTCGACAAGGGCTACTATAAGACCGAAGGCCTCGACCTGACGATCGATCCGGCCGCCGACTCGCTGGAGTCGATCACCCGAGTTGCCTCCGGCAGCTACGAGATCGGTTTCGGTGACATCAACGCGCTGATCAAGTTCCGCGACGTTCATCCCGAAGTGCCGATCAAAGCGGTGTTCATGGTCTATAACCGCCCGCCCTTCGCCGTGATCGGGCGCAAGAGCCGCGGCATCGAGCGGCCAAAGGACCTGGAAGGCAAGAAACTCGGCGCACCGCCGGCCGACAGTGCCTACGCTCAATGGCCGATCTTCGTACAGGCGAACGGCATCGACGCTTCGAAAGTGACGATAGAAAATGTCAGCTTCCCGGTGCGCGAGCCGATGCTGGCCGCCGGACAGGTCGACGCCGTCACCGGGTTCTCCTTTTCCTCCTTCGTCAATCTCAAGGATCGCGGCGTCGCGCCCGACGACATCACCGTGCTGATGATGGCCGACTACGGTGTCAATCTGTACGGCAACGCTATCTTCGTCAGTCCGAAATTCCTGGGCGAAAATCCGTACGCGGTAAAAAGATTCTTGCGCGCCTTTCTCAAGGGCTTGAAGGAGACGGTGAAGTCGCCGGCCACTGCCGTCGAGTCGGTGCTCAGACGCAACGACGCCGCCAAGAAGACAATCGAACTCGAGCGGCTCAACATAGCGCTGAGGGACAACATCGTCACGCCGGAGGTAAAGGCAGCCGGCTACGGCGGCATCGACACCGTCCGATTCGAAAAGGCCATCGACCAGATCGGGACGGCGTACAAATGGAAGACGGGGAAGCCGAAGCCGGACGATATTTTCGACGCCTCCTATCTGCCGCCAGCCCCCGACCGCAAAGCCAACTAGCGTAAGATTTCGGTGCGGCGCAGCTTTTAGGCCGCGCTGCTCGCCTCGCGCGGAGTAGCCGCCGGCTCGCCGTACACGGTTGCGGCGATCTCGTCGGCCAGCCACTCATAGGCTGCGTTGGCGCCGCCCTCGCGCACGTAAATGCCACAATAGAGATCGGGCAGCTTCGGCAAAGGCGAGTCTTCCCAGATGCTGAGGCCGTGGGTGATGGCGCGGCGGCGGGTGATCGCCATGACGCCAAGCCCGGCCGCCACTGCGCCTTTCAGGCTGCCGATGCTCGGCCCGTTGAAAACATCCTTCCAGTCGTAACCGCCAGCCTTGAGCGCCGTCACCATGACGCGGCGGTAAATGTGGGGCCCGCCGTAGGACACCAGCGGCACCGGCCGGTCGGGGTCGAGGCGCGTGTCGGCGCCGCGCACCCAGACCACTTCTTCCGCCATGACGCAGCGGGCATCGTGCGGCGGCGCCATCGACAGGCCGATATAGAGATCGAGATCACCGTTGCGCAAATCGCGCATCAACGCCTCACCAAAGCCGGTGCGGGCAATGAAGCGCACATCCGGCAATTCGGCGCGCAGCCGCACCAAGGTTGCCGGCAGGATCGAGGCGACGTAATCGCTCGGCGTGCCGATGCGAATGACCAACTCCTGACGCTGGCTGGCGTCGCCGAGATTGACGATCTGGTCGTTGACCGATAACAGCCGGCGCGCGTAACCGACCACCAACTCGCCCTGGGCGGTGAGCGAAACGCCCTGCGCGCCGCGGTCGAGCAAGTCGGAGCCGAGCAAAAATTGCAGGCGCTTGATCTGCGCGCTCACCGCCGGCTGGGTGATGCCGAGCGATGCCGCCGCCTTGGTGAAGCTGCGCAGGTCAACGACCGCGATCAGAGTGCGCAGGAGATCGGTGGGAATATTGGTCATGACGCCAAACGCCCTCATAACTCGATGCGATGAGCCGCCCCCGACCCATACTATAGCCGAACGCTGCTATAAGACGCTGTCGTGGGGGATCTTGTCTAGGTGCGCCATGTTGGGTGCGGCTCAGGCCAGCCAGCGGCCGCGCGCTATCTGATGCGCTCCAAAATGCTCACGTAATTGGCAACCGCCGCGCCGCCCATGTTGAAGATGCCCCCAAGGCGCGCATCTTTCACCTGCAACTCGCCGGCGGTACCGGTCAATTGCATGGCCGTCATCGCATGCATCGAAACGCCGGTGGCGCCGATCGGATGGCCCTTGGCCTTGAGCCCGCCGGAGGGATTGACCGGCAGCTTGCCGCCCTTCTGCGTCCAGCCTTCCTTGATGGCGCGGGCGCCCTGCCCCTCCGGCGCCAGACCCATCGCCTCGTATTCGATGAGCTCGGCAACGGTGAAGCAGTCGTGGGTCTCGACGAAAGACAGATCGCCAAGCGCAAGACCCGACTTTGCCAGCGCGCGTTGCCACGCCAGCGAGCAGCCTTCGAATTTCAAAATATCGCGCTTGGCCATCGGCAGGAAATCCTGCACGTGCTCGGCGGCGCGGAAAGCGACCGCCTTGTCGAGCTTGAGTGCGGTATCGATGTCGGCAAGCACCACGGCGGCAGCGCCGTCGGAGACCAGTGAGCAATCGGTGCGCTTCAAGGGACCGGCGACGAAGGGGTTCTTCTCGCTTTCGGTGCGGCAGAACTCGTAGCCGAGATCCTTGCGCATCTGCGCGTAAGGGTTGCCGACGCCGTTCTTGTGGTTCTTCGCCGCGATCATCGCCAGCGCGTCGGACTGGTCGCCATGTTTCTGGAAATAAAGCCCGGCGATCTTGCCGAATATCCCGGCGAAGCCACCGTCGATCTCGGCTTCGTCACGGACGTAAGATGCCTTGAGCAGATTGCGCCCGATTTCGGCCGGAGGGGTCGTCGTCATCTGTTCGACGCCGACCACAAGCACGACGCGCGCGGTACGCGCCTCGATCGCCTTGATGCCCTGATGCACGGCCGCCGAACCGGTGGCGCAGGCGTTCTCGACACGCGTCGCGCGCTTGAAACGCAGGTCGGGTGAAGCCTGCAGCACCAGCGCGGCGGTGAAATCCTGTGCGGAAAAGCCGGCGTTGAAATGCCCGAGCACGATCTCGTCGACGTCCTTGGCGGCAACGCCGGCGTCGGCCAGCGCCTCGTTCGCCACGCGCACGATCAGGCTTTCGACGCTCTCACCCGCCAGTTTACCGAAGGGTGTATGGGCCCAGCCGACAATCGCCGCTGTCATCGCAGTCTCCTTTGCCGAACTTTGGTCGCATTAATCGCCGAGGGTGTCACCGATATTCACGGGGCTCGGGATCGGGCGGCTTTGCCTCTCATATAAAGCTTAGGTACAAGGCTTAAATAGCTTAAGCCCGCAGCCGATGGAACCCGGCCATTCACCAAGGCCCGAAGCGAGGACCGCGAAGAGTGCCACATTCCTCGAGTGCCCGCATTCTCCTTGGCATTGCCGCGGCCACCGCCTTAGCGCTTGCCGGTAACGGCCAAGCCCGCGCCGAGGCGCAGCTATTAATCGAGGCCTCGACCGGCAAGGTGTTGCACGCGGAAAACGCCACCTACCCGTGGTACCCGGCCTCGGTCACCAAATTGATGACCGCCTACGCCACGTTGCGCGCGATCAAGGAAGGCCGCGTCAGCATGAACACGCTGCTGACAGTGTCGCGCAATGCGGTGGCGCAGCAGCCGACCAAGATGGGCTTCAAGCTCGGCACCACCGTCACCATCGACAACGCGCTGAAGATGCTGATGGTGAAATCGGCAAACGACATGGCGGTGACGATTGCCGAAGGTGTCGGCGGTTCGATCACCGGTTTCGCCGACCTGATGAACGCGAACGCGCGCCGGCTCGGCATGACCCAGAGCAATTTCGTCAACCCGAACGGCCTGCCGGCGGAGAATCATGTCACCTCGGCGCGCGATCTCGGGATTCTCGCCCGCGCGCTGATCACCGAATATCCCGAATACGATTATCTCTGGCATATCCACGCGATCCAGTACGGCAACCGCGTGATGCGCAACTACAATTCGCTGCTCGACCGCTACCCCGGCGCCGACGGCATGAAGACAGGGTTCATCTGCGCCTCCGGTTACAACGTCGTCGCCTCCGCCACGCGCAACGGCCGCCGGCTGATCGCCATCGTGCTCGGCGCCTGGTCCGGCGGCGCGCGCTCGCAAAAGGCGGGGCAACTGCTAGAGCGCGGCTTCAACGGCGGCGGCCTGTCATGGCTCACGCCGTCGCTGGGCACCGTCGACGCGCTGGCGCCGATCGATGCGCAGCCGCCGAATCTGCGCGAGGAGATGTGCGGCGGTCACCGGCGCAAGCCACCCTCCGAGGACAACGATGAGGAAGAAGAGCCGACAGCAGCCGCGGCCTCTTCGAGCACCGAAGGCGATTCCGGCTCGGCGCAAGCCTTCATGCTTTCCAACCTGAAACCGGCCAACGGCAAGTTCGTCCTCGGTCCCGCGGTCGAGACCGAAGCGCCAATCCGCGTGTTCACCGGCCCCGCCGACCATCCCGATCCGGTGCAAAGCGCAAGCGCACCGTCAAAGAAGAAACGCAAAAAGGCGGTCGCTTCGGTCGAGCCGAAAGCCGATAGCGCCGACAAGCCTGCGATAAAGAGCGAGAAAAAGGCCGCCAAGAAGACGGCAAAGCCCAAGGTTTCCACGGCGACCCAATGAGCGCCGCCGGCAACAGCGCCGCGCGCCGCCGGCCGGCCGATCCCATTCCCCTGACCGTGCTCACCGGCTTCCTCGGCGCCGGCAAGACTACACTGCTCTATCGCCTGCTCAAAGACGAGGCGCTCGCCGGCACCGCCGTCATCATCAACGAATTCGGCGAGGTCGGCCTCGACCACCTGCTGGTCGAATATATCGGTGACAACATGGTGCTGCTGCAATCGGGCTGCCTGTGCTGCACCATGCGCGGCGATCTGGTCGACGCGCTGGAGACGCTGCTGCGCGATCTCGACAACCGGCGTTGCACGTTCCGCCGCGTGCTGCTGGAAACCACCGGGCTCGCCGATCCGGCGCCGGTGCTGCACACCGCGATGGCGCATCCCTATCTGCTGCTGCGCTACCGGCTCGACGGCGTGGTCACCGTGGTCGATGCTGTGAATGGCGAGGCCACGCTCAACGAGCATGTCGAAGCGGTGAAACAGGCGGCGATGGCCGATCGGTTGGTCCTGACCAAGGCCGACCTCGCAGATGACGCCCGGATCGACGGACTTAAAGCGCGCCTGCATGCGCTCAACCCGGCGGCGCCGATCCTCGATGCGGTCAAGGGCGAGGCCACCGCGGCGCGCATCCTCAACAGCGGCCTCTACGATCCGGACAAGAAAATTCCCGATGTGAAGAAATGGCTGGCGGCTGAGGCTTATTCAGACGCGCACGGGCCTGGCCACCATCATCACCACGACGTCAACCGCCACGACGAGCACATCTCCTCCTTCGTTCTCACCGCGGATGCGGCGATCCCGGCCGGCACGTTGGAGATGTTCCTCGAACTGTTGCGCGCCACTTATGGCGACAGGCTGCTGCGGCTCAAGGGCATCGTGAAACTTGCCGAAATGCCGGAAACACCGGTCGTGGTTCATGGTGTGCAGCACGTCTTTCACCCCACCGCCCGGCTCGAACGCTGGCCGGACGACGACCATCGCACCCGGCTGGTGTTCATCACCCGCGACCTGCCCGAACGCACGGTCGCCGAGCTGTTTGCGGCTTTTATTGGCGCCGCCGCGGCCGACCGGCCGGACCGGGCGGCGCTCATCGACAATCCGCTGGTGCCTTTCGGCGGCGTCGATCGCTGATGGTGCAGCCGCCCTTGCGCGGGGCCTCGACTCGACTCATGTTAGCGCCAAGCTCCGGACGCGCCTGAAAAAGAGAGCCGGCGGCTTTTCGAGGAAACGCCGGGGAAACGCCAAGGAAACGCCAAGGAAACGCCATGCAACGACCGTGGCTGCGGAGTTATCCGCCGGGCGTCGCCGCCGAAATCGACGTCTCCAAATATGCCTCGCTGGCGGCGATGTTCGAGGAAAGCTTCGCCAGCTTTCCCGAGCGGCCGGCCTTCGTCTGCATGGACAGAACGCTGACGTTCGGCGAGTTCGACGCCGCCTCGCGCGCGTTTGCGTCGTGGCTGCAGAATTGCGGCCTCAAGCGCGGCGCCCGCGTCGCCGTCATGATGCCGAACCTGCTGCAATATCCGGTCGCGATCACCGCCATCCTGCGCGCCGGCTTCACCGCGGTGAATGTCAATCCGCTGTACACACCGCGCGAACTGGAATTCCAGCTCAAGGATGCCGGCGCCGAAGCAATCATCGTGCTCGAAAATTTCGCCTGCGTGCTGGAGCAGGCGCTGCCGCAAACGGGCGTCAAGCATGTCATCGTCACCAGCATGGGCGACATGCTTGGCGCGCTGAAAGGCGCCGTGGTCAATTTCGTCGTGCGGCGCGTGAAGAAAATGGTGCCAGCGTATAATTTGCCGCTGGCGGTGAAATTTCCAAAAGTGCTCGCCGCCGGCCGCGCCCTGGCGTTCGCGCCGGCCGCGGTCGGGCCCGACGATATCGCCTTCCTGCAATACACGGGCGGCACCACCGGCGTCGCCAAGGGCGCGATCCTGCTGCATCGCAATCTGGTCGCCAACCTGTTGCAGGTCGCGGCCTGGCATGAACCGTTACTGGCGGTGCCGCCACGCGTCGAACGCCAGGTGATCTTCACGGCGCTGCCGCTCTATCACATTTTCGCGCTGACGGCGTGCTTGCTGCTCGGGGTCCACAGCGGCACGCTTTGCGTTCTCATTCCCAACCCGCGCGACATCGACGGCGTGATCAAGGAACTGAAAAAGCATCGCGTCACCATGTTTCCCGCAGTCAACACGCTCTACAATGCGCTGCTCAATCACAAGGACTTCGCCACTCTTGACTGGAGCACGCTCAAGGCGGCGGTCGCTGGCGGCATGGCGGTGCAGAAGGCGGTTGCCGACGCCTGGTTCAAGGCGACCGGAAAGCCGATCATCGAAGGCTACGGCCTGTCGGAGACTTCGCCGGTACTTACCTGCAATCGCGGCGACATCACGCAATGGACCGGCACCATAGGCCTGCCGCTGCCGTCGACCGACATCTCCATCCGCGGCGACGACGACAAGGAAGTGCCGTCCGGCGAATGCGGTGAAATCTGCGCCCGCGGGCCGCAAGTGATGCCCGGCTATTGGCAGCGGCCCGACGAGACCGCGCTGGTGATGACCGCCGACGGCTTCTTCCGCACCGGTGACATCGGCATCATGGACGCGCAAGGCCGCGTCACCATCGTCGACCGGAAGAAGGACATGATCTCGGTGTCCGGATTCAAAGTGTTCCCCAACGAGGTCGAGGATGTGGCGATGATGCAGGGTGGCGTGCTTGAATGCGCCGCGGTCGGCGTGCCCGATGCCAATTCCGGGGAGGCGGTGAAATTGTTCGCTGTGAAGAAGGCAGAGATCGACGCGCAGGAGTTGCGGCAATTCATGGCGGCGCGGCTTACCAGCTACAAGGTGCCGAAATACATCGAATTCCGCACCGAACTGCCGAAGACCAACGTCGGCAAGGTCCTGCGCCGCGCCTTGCGGGACGGCGCATGAGCGCCGACCCAGCGCCGGCCAGCGCCGCCGAGGTGGTCGCGTTCTGGCGCGAGGCCGGCGCCGACAAGTGGTTTGCCAAGATTCCCGAATTCGACGAGGAAATCCGCCGCCGCTTCATGACGACCTATAAAGCAGCGGCCGCCGGCAAGCTCGCCTCCTGGGAGAACACCGCCGAAGGGGCGCTGGCGCTGCTGATCCTGCTCGATCAGTTTCCGCGCAACATGTTTCGCGGCGATCCGCGCGCCTTCGCCACCGATCCCCTGGCGCTTGCCGTCACCGCGCACGCCATCATGCGCGGCTTCGACGCGCAGGTGCCGCCTGAGTTGCGCGCCTTCTTCTACGTGCCGTTCGAGCATTCGGAAAATCTTACCGACCAGGAACACGGCATCGCGCTCTATAAGGCGGCCGGCGACGCCGACGGACTGAAATGGGCGGAGCTGCATGCCGACATCATCCGCCGCTTCGGGCGGTTTCCGCATCGCAATGCCGCACTCGGACGCACGACGACGCCGGCGGAGCAGACCTTTCTCGACGGCGGCGGTTTCGCCGGCTGACCGCCGTGCTATGCAAGCGCGCATGAGCGACTTCCACGGCGTCTTTCCCTATCTGGTGTCGCCGATCGAGCCGGGCGGGCGCATCGCCACCGACGTGCTCGGGCGGCTCTGCTCCGATCTCATCGCCGCCGGCGTGCATGGGCTGACCCCGCTCGGCTCAACCGGCGAGTTCGCCTATCTGTCGCGCGAACAGCGCGCCAGCGTCGTGCAAGCGACCATCGAAGCGGCGGCAAAGCGGGTGCCGGTCGTTGCCGGCGTCGCCTCGACGTCAACCGCGGACGCGGTCGAGCAGGCGCGGCATTATCAGCAGCTTGGAGCCGACGGCATCCTCGCCATCCTCGAAGCCTACTTCCCGCTCAAGGATGCGCAGATTGAATCCTACTTCCGCGCCATCGCCGATGCCGTGGACATTCCGGTGGTGCTCTACACCAATCCGCAATTCCAGCGCAGCGATCTCACGCTGGACGTAATTGCGCGGCTCGCCGAGCACCCGCGTATCCAGTACATCAAGGACGCATCGACCAATACCGGACGTCTGCTGTCGATCATGAATCGCGCACCGAAGCTGAAGGTATTCTCAGCGTCGGCGCATATCCCGGCGGCGGTGATGCTGATCGGCGGCATCGGCTGGATGGCGGGACCTGCCTGCATCGTGCCGCGGCAGAGCGTTGCGCTTTACGATTTGTGTCGCGCCGGCAAGTGGACCGAGGCGATGAAATTGCAGCGCGACCTGTGGCGGGTCAACGAGGCATTCGCGCGCTTCAATCTCGCCGCCTGCATCAAGGCCGGCCTGCAAATCCAAGGCTACGCGGTCGGCGATCCGGTGCCGCCGCAGGCGGCGTTGACGGCCGAGGAACGCAAGAGCGTCGCGCAGATTTTGGCGTCGCTGCGTTGAGCCCGCACGCCGGGCCACCGATTCTTAACGGTTCCTTGCTAACGGAGCGCGATGGTCAAATCGTCGCTCGCATCACGGCCGCTGCCGCAGGCGGAGCCGGAAGCGCAATCTCAGCCTGATACGACGGCGCGCGCGCCGCTTGCAGTCGCGCTTGCACGCTTGCGCGCGATGTTTGCCGACAACAGCGACAGCCGGTTGGCGCAGCTCGTCGCCGGCAAGGTCTTTCTCGTCCGCGTCGGCAGCGCGCTGCTGGCGCTTGCCTCGCAGGTGCTATTGGCACGCTGGATGGGCTCGTTCGAATTCGGCATCTATATCTACGCCTGGACCTGGGTGCTGATGATCGGTGCCTTGTCCGACATGGGGCTGTCGTCGGCGGCGCGGCGATTCATCCCCGAATATACCGAGTTCAGGCAGCTCGAACTTCTGCGCGGATTTCTCTCCGGCTCGCGCTGGCTCGCCTTTGCAATTGCCACGGCCATCGGCCTTTTCGGCATGATCGCGGTGCGTCTCGCCGCGCCGTGGCTGAGCGACTACGAGACGGTCCCGCTTTATCTCGCCTGCGCAACGGTTCCCATCTACGGTCTGGTGCAGGTGCAGGCCGGCATTGCGCAGTCCTATGACTGGCCGAGTCTGGCGCTGGTGCCGTTCTACATCATCCGCCAGCTCGGCATTACGCTTCTCGTCGGCGCTGCTTATGTCGTCGGGGCGACGACGCATGCCGTCACCGCCATGCTGGTTGCGCTCGCCGCCATATGGATCGTGACGCTCGGGCAGATGCTGGTGCTCGACGGCAGGCTCAAGCGCAAGGTGCCGGACGGGGCAAAGCAATACGACGTCAAGACCTGGCTCGCCACCTCGCTGCCTATCTTTGTGGTCGAGGGCTTTTATCTCCTGCTCACATACGTCGACATTCTCGCGCTTGAGCATTTCCGCTCGCCCGATGAGGTCGCCATTTATTATGCCGCGGCGCGATTGCTGGCGATTGTCGCCTTCGTCTATTTCGCCATCGCTGGCGCCACCACGCATAAGTTCACCGAGTATCACGTCGCCGGCGACAGTAAGCGTCTCGCCTCGTTTTTCGCCGAAACCGTCAAGTGGACCTTCTGGCCGTCGCTCGCCGCATGCGCGCTTATCCTCGCGTTCGGCAAGTCGCTGCTCGAATTATTCGGCGCCGGCTTTGCCACGGGCTATGACGTGATGTTCATACTCGCCGTCGGCATGCTGGCCCGCGCCGCGGTCGGGCCTGCGGAGCGGCTGCTCAACATGCTCGGCGAGCGCAAGCAATGCGCGGCGATCTATGCCGGCGCTTTCGCCATCAATCTCGCGCTGTGCGTTGTTTTCATTCCGCGCATCGGCATCGAGGGCGCGGCGGCGGCGACATCGGCGGCGATCGTTGCCGAGTCGATTGCGCTCTACGTCGTGGCCAAGCGCAGGCTTGGCTTCCACGTCTTCATTCTCGGCAACCAGGCGCCCTAGGCGCGCTCGCGCAGCAGGCGGCGGATCACCTTGCCGGTGGTGGTCATCGGCATGGCGTCGATGAAGGCGACCTCGCGCGGATATTCGTGGCCGGAGAGCCGCGTCTTGACGAAGTTCTGGATCTCGGCGGCGAGCGCGTCCGAAGGCGCGTGATCGCCTTTCAGCACGATGAATGCTTTCACGATCTCGGTGCGCACCGCGTCGGGCTTGCCGATCACGGCGGCAAGCGCCACGGCCGGATGGCGCAGCAGGCAATCCTCGATTTCGCCCGGGCCGATACGGAAGCCGGCCGAGGTGATGACGTCGTCGTCGCGGCCAACGAAGGAGAAATAACCCTCATCGTCGACAACGCCCTGGTCGCCGGTGGTCATCCAGTCGCCGATGAACTTGTCGCGGGTGGCCTCGGGCTTGCCCCAGTATTCCAGGAACATCACCGGATCGGGCCGTTTCACCGCGATCTGCCCGAGCTCGCCGGGCTTGAGCACCTGTCCATCGGCGCCGATCACCGCCACGACATGCCCGGGCACCGGCTTGCCGATGGCGCCGGGCTTGAGCACGCCGAGCGCCGAGCAGGAACTCAGCGTCAGATTGCATTCGGTCTGGCCGTAGAATTCATTGATGGTGAGGCCGAAGGCCTCCTTGCCCCATTCCAGCGCCTCAACGCCGAGCGATTCGCCGCCCGACACGATGCTGCGCAAGCTGAAGTCGTAGCGGCCGCGCGGGTTCGGCGCCGCGCGCATCATGCGCAGCGCGGTCGGCGGGATGAAGGCGTTGCGCACGCCGGCCCTTTGCATGAACGCGAAGGCGTCCTGCGGATCGAACTTGTCGATGCGTCGCGCCACCACCGGCACGCCGTGATGCAGGCTCGGCAACAGCACGTCGAGCAGCCCTCCGGCCCAGGCCCAGTCGGCCGGCGTCCAGTAGCGGTCGCCGGGCTGGGGGAATTCATAGTTCGGCATTTCGGCGCCGGGCAGATGGCCGAGCAGAACGCGATGCGCGTGCAAAGCGCCTTTGGGCTGGCCGGTGGTGCCGGAGGTGTAGATCATCAGCGCCGGATCGTCGGCCGATGTGTCGACCGGCGTGAAATTGGCGGAGGCGCGCGCGAGCATTTTCGTGAGGCTATCGGCCCCGTCCGTGCGGTCATCGAGCGAGAGAACGCAAGACAAGTCCGGCACGCCGTCACGGATCTGGTTGAGCTTGACGACGCCTTGCGCGTTGGTGATCAGCGCCCGGGCGCCGGAATTCTGCAGGCGGTAGAGCAAGGCATCCGGGCCGAACAGGATCGCAACCGGCAGCGCCACCGCGCCGAGCTTGTAAATCGCGATGTGGGTCGCGGCGACTTCGGGCGCCTGCGGCAGCATGATGGCGACGCGGTCGCCGCGGCCGATATTGTGCGCACGCAGCACATTGGCTAGCCGGTTCGACATCTCGCGCAGGCGGCCGTAGCTGACGGCGTCTTCGCTTCCGTCGGCAAGCACATGCACGATGGCAAGACGGTCGGGTTCGCGGGCGGCCCACTTGTCGCAGACGTCGACGCCGATATTGTAATGCGCCGGAATATTCCAGCGGAATTGGCGATAGAGTGCGTCGTAATCACGCACCTTTGGCAGCACCGGCATGGCGCGACGTTATTCAGCCAACGCCGCGCGGTCCAGCACCCTAACCTTTCGGCTCGTCCGGCTCGGCCAGTATCAGCGTCCAGTAGACCTTGTATTTCGACGCCGGCGCGATCACCGCGGCGATGCCCATGCGCGAGGCGCCCTTGAGCAGCATGTTGGTGCGATGCGGCGGCGAATCGCGCCAGCCGGAAAAGGCTTCGGCCAGCGTGTGGTAGCCGGCGCTGATATTTTCCGCCGCGGTTCTGGCGTCGTAGCCGGAAGCTTTCAGCCGCGTGGTAAAGGGCTTGCCGGCGTCGTGGTCGAGCTTGTCGCGCCTGGCCATCAACGCGGTCTGCGCCTGGGCAAGCTGCATCAGCGCCGGATCGAGCGTGACCTGCGGCAGATCGTTGTTGGCGCGGTAGCCGGAAATCATCGACGCGGCGGCGGCGGCGTCAAGCTCGTTGCCGGGGATCGAGAGATCGCGATAAAAGCTCGGCTCCGCCTTGGGCACATAGCTGTCGGCACATCCGGCAAGCGAGACGAGCGCAAGCGTCAGTGCCAGCTTCCGCCGCCATTTTCTCGCCTGGGGACGAACGGGCATATTAAAGAAAGCTCCGATTCTGCGGCCCAGCGTGACGGCGGACCTTGGCCGAACCTTGATGGCCGCCAGTTCGTTAAACTTCGCTTAACCACTTAACGCCGGGAATTAACTGCCTAAAAACCGGTCGCGGCTACCGTAGCCGGCGATCATGGCAGACGCCGACACAGACGCCGACACCGGCGCCGCAGACCGCGCCGACTGGCGGCCGATCGCCTTGATCGGGGTCGCCGGCTTTGCCGCGAGCTTCGCGCTGCTTCGCCTGTATTTTCCTATTGGCATCTGGCTCGGCTTCTCCGGGACGATGGCGCCGCTGGTCTGTGCGGTCGCCGCGGCGATGATCGCCATGGCCATGGCCGGCCTTATCCTTATTTATCGTCTCCAGCGCGGGAACCGGCGCATCTATTCGGCGCTCGACAATATGTCGGAAGGCCTGTGCATGTTCGACGCCCGCGAGCGGCTTCTCGTCTGCAATCAGCGTTACCGGGAACTGTACGATCTGCCTGACGAAGTGACCAAGCGCGGCGGCACGCTGCAGGCCGTCCTCGACCATCGCATTGCCAACGGCAGCTTCGCGCGCGACCCTATTGAATACCGGCGCGAAATTATTGCCGCGATGCGCGAGAACCGCTCCATGCACGCGGAAGTCATGTCCCCCGATGGAACCGTGATTTCCATCAACAACCGGCCGACAGGCGACGGCGGCTGGGTGGCGATGCACGAGGACATCAGCAACCGTCGCAAAGCGGAGCGCGAACGCGCCTCGATGCGCGAACAGGAGCAGCGCCGCACCGCGATCGAACAGGCGATCGCCGTGTTCCGTCGCGGCGTCGAGGAGCACCTGCGCAGCGTCGCCGACGGTGCGCAGGCCATGCGCTCTACCGCCGCCGCGCTGTTCGCCAGTTCCGGCCAAACTTCCCAGAGCGCCGAAGCCGCGGTCACCGCCTCCAACGAAGCCAGCACCAACGTGGAAATCGCCGCGGTCGCCGCCGACGAACTGACCGGCTCGATCAATGAAATCGGCCGCCAGCTTGCATCGACCACCGAAATAGTGCGCACGGCGGTTGGCGAGGCCAAAGGAACCAACGAGCAAATCGCGGCTCTGGCGGCGGCGGCGCAGAAGATTGGCGACGTGATCAAGCTCATCCGCGCCATCGCCGCGCAGACCAACCTGCTCGCGCTTAACGCCACCATCGAAGCGGCGCGAGCCGGCGTCGCCGGCAAGGGCTTTGCCGTGGTCGCCTCCGAGGTGAAGTCGCTCGCGGTGCAGACGGCCAAGGCCACCGAAGACATTGCCAAGCTGATCGCCGCGGTGCAGGGCTCGACCGGCGGCGCGGTTTCGGCAATCGGCCGCATTTCCTCGCGCATGCTGGAGATCGATTCCTATTCCACCGCCGTTTCCGCCGCGCTCGAAGAGCAAAGCGCCGCCACCGCCGAGATTTCGCAGAACGTCGCCAGCGCCGCCGGCGGCGCCAAGCTGGTGGTTGCCGTGCTCGCCGAAGTGGCGGGCGCCGCCACCGAGACGCGGACGTCGGCGGAAGATGCGCTCACCGCGGCGCAGACCGCCGAGGCCGCGGCCGCCGCGCTGCGCAGCGAGATCGAGGGTTTCCTCGCCCGCGTCGCCGCCTAGCCGGCGATATCCGCCGGCACGCAACCCGCGCGTTTTCGTCCCGTCAAATTCCCGGTTGAATAGAATTGCTGCATCGGCGCGCCGGCTCGGCTAATTTGCTGTTTCCGAAACACGCGGAGACGAGCGAATGCGGTTGGGCTACTTCACCATGCCGGTGCATCCCATGGGCCGCGACTGGTCGGAGACTTTGCGCGAGGACCGCGAAGCAATCATCCTCGCCGACAGGCTCGGCTTCCATGACGCCTTCATGGGCGAGCACCTGACCGATGCCTGCGAAAACATCACCAACAGCATGCTGTTTCTGGCAACGCTGATCCACGACACCAAGACCATCAAGCTCGCCACCGGCACGACGAACCTCGCGCAAATGCATCCGGTCGTGGTCGCCGTGAATGCCGCGATGTTCGATCATCTGGCGCAAGGCAGGTTCGTCATGGGCATCTCGCCCGGCGCGCTCACCTCCGACAGCGAGGCGATCGGCATTCTCGATCTCGACCGCAACAAGATTTTCGCCGAGGCGATCGACGTGATCCTGGCGGTCTGGGAACGCGATCCGCCTTACGACATCGATTTTCCCGACAATCGCTTCAAGGTCGGCTTTGCCCGAACCGCCGCGCTTGAACTTGGCGTCGGCGTTCTCGCCAAGCCCTTTCAGAAGCCGCGGCCGGAAATCGTCGGCACCGTGGTAGCGCCGTTCTCGCCGGGCGTGGTGTTGATGGGCAAGCGTGACTTCCATCCGCTGTCGGCGAACTTCCTGCTGGCGCAGCACTTGAAAACGCACTGGGCCAATTACGCCAAGGGCAAGGCCGAGGCAGGGCAAAAGGCCAACGTCGCCGACTGGCGCGTGGCGCGCACGATTTTCGTCGCCGACGACGACAAGGTGGCGGCCCGCTACGGCGGAAGTGACGCCAAGAGCCCGTATCGCCACTACTTCAGCAACATGCGCGCCAAGATGATGCGCGGCAATCGCCTTTACGTCTTCAAGAGCCGCAAGGAGCAGCCGGACGAAGAGATCACGCTCGACTACGTCATGGAAAATTGCGTGACCTGCGGCAGCGTCAACAAGGTGGTCGACGCCATCCTGAAGCTGCGTGAGGAGACCGGCGATTTCGGCGAGCTGGTCTATGCCGGGATGGACTGGGCCGATCCGGCGCTCGCCAAGCGCTCGATGCAGCTGATGGCCGAAGAGGTCATGCCGCGCGTCAATGCAGCGATCGGCAAGGAATCCAAAACCGCGGCGGAATGATCAGCGCGCCGGCGGCAGCGGCGCGTTCGACACCGCGGTATTTGTCGGCGCGAGATTGGCCGGCGTAGCGGGCGCAGGCGCGCCGCTATTGGCGACGGTCTCCGGCGGCTTGCCCTGCAGCACGACGACGCGAGTTCCGACCTGCACGCGGTCATAGAGATCCTCGACATCCTCGTTGAGCATGCCGACGCAGCCCGACGACACGTAATGGCCGATGGTCGAGGGCTGGTTGGTGCCGTGGATACGGTAAAGCGTGTGTCCGAGATACATGGCGCGCGCGCCGAGCGGATTGCCGGCGCCGCCCGCCATCATACGCGGCAGGTAAGGCTGGCGCTCGATCATTTCCGCCGGGGGAAACCAGTCCGGCCATTCCTTCATCCTGGAAATTCGTTCGGTGCCGGTCCAGGTGAAGCCATCGCGGCCAACGCGCACGCCGTAGCGGATCGCCTTGCCGCCGCCGAGCACCAGATAGAGATAGGTGTTGGCGGTATCGACAACGATCGTGCCGGCCGGCTCCTTGGTGGCGTAGTCGACCAGCTGGCGCTTGAGGTTGGCGGGAAGTTCTTTCGGCTGTCCGGTTTCCGGCTGGTCTTCCGGCGGCAGCGCGGCGGTTCCTACCGGAGCTTGCGGCTGCAAGGCGGCGCCGGCCGGAGCCTGCGGCTGCGGAGCCGCTTGCGGCGCGTTGCCGACGGCGCCCGGCGGACGAACCACGACATCGCCGGCGGCGGGCGGCTCGGCAGGCGTTATGGAATTGAACTGGTGACCGTAAGGCGGCGCAAAGCCCGGTGGCGGCAGCGTGTCGGTGCGATCCTGATAGACGCCGCGCGGCGGCGGTCCAAGCTGCGGGTCGCGCGACGGCGGTACGGCCTCGTTGTCGTTGGCCATCACCGGCGGCAGCGTCGACGGCCGGAAATAGGGCGACGAATTGGACTGCGCCTGAGCCGAAAATGCCATGGCCGCCGCCAGCGGCAGCGCGAGCAGGATTGCAGAAAACCGTCGAATCATCGTCCACCCTTGGCCGGCCCAGCGGCCGAGCCCGCCAATCCGCCTTGAAATGCCTTCAGATGAAGGCACATTCAAGACCAGAATGCGACCAACTCGTTAATCCGGTGTTGCCGCCGAGGCTTAGCTTTTCTTCGCGTCCGCCGCCAGCACCTGCTTGGCCACGCGGTGGCATTCGACGGCGGCCGGGAAGCCGCAATACACGGCGATTTGCCGCAAAATTGCGGAAAGTTCCTTGGGCGTAAGCCCGTTACGCAGCGCGCCGCGGAAATGGATCTCGAATTCGTGCATGCGCCCGAGGCAGGCGATCATGCCGAGATTGAGGATGCTGCGATCGCGGGGCTTGAGCGAATCGTCGCCCCAGACCGCGCCCCAGGCATATTCGGTCAGATGTTCCTGAAACTGGCGATTGAAATCGTCGATATTGGCGATGGAGCGGTCGACATAGTCGTCGCCCAGCACCTTGCGCCGCATCGCCATGCCGCGGTCGTAAATAGCTTTGTCCATCGGATAGCCTCCCCTGAATTCGACTTGACGGCGCATGTTGACAGGCATTTGCCGATTTCGTCCATTCTTCGCGCATGAAGGTAGCCATCGTCGGCGGCGGCATCTGCGGGCTTTCGCTGGCGCTCAATCTCAAGCAGCGCGGGATCGAGGCTTGCGTTTACGAGCGCGCGGCCGAGATCAAGGAGCTCGGCGTCGGCATCACGCTGCTGCCGCACGCCATGCGCGAGTTTGCCGCGCTGGGCCTCGACGAGGAATTGCTCGCCGCCGGTATCGAGAACCGCGAAAGCTGCTTCTTCAACCGCTTCGGCCAGCTCATCTACAAGGAACCGCGCGGCAAATTCGGCGGCTACCGGTTTCCCGAGGTCGGCATCCATCGCGGCCGGCTGCACATGATTCTTTATGAGGCCGTGCGCCGGCGGATGGGCGTGGCAACGGTCGTCACCGATCACGATTGCACCGGCGTCGAACAGGACGAGGCCGGCGTAACCATCCACTTCCGCGGGCGCGAACCCGTGCGTGCCGATGTCGCCATCGCCTGCGACGGCATCAATTCGGCGCTGCGCAAGCAATTCTATCCAGACGACAAGGTTGCATTTGCCGGCATCAATACCTGGCGCGGGGTGACGCGGCGCAAGCCCATTCTCGGCGGCCGGACCTACATGCGCGTTGGTTCGATCCTCACCGGCAAGATGGTAATCTATCCGATCGTCGACCGGGCCGACGCCGCCGGTAACCAGGTCATCAACTGGATGGCGGAAATCAAGCGCGACACGTTTGAACAGAACGACTGGAACAAGCCCGGCAACCTTGCTGACTTTTACGAGCTCTATAAAAACTGGCGCTTCGATTGGCTCGATGTCGCCGCGATGATCCGCGACGCCGACCAGATTCTCGAATATCCGATGGTGGACAAAGACCCGGTCGCGCGCTGGAGCTTTGGACGGGTGGCGCTCGCCGGCGATGCCGCGCATCCGATGTATCCGCGCGGTTCCAACGGCGCGGCGCAGAGCGCCATCGACGCCCGGGTGCTGGCGGATGCCTTGCGCGGCCACGCCGATCCGCGCGATGCGCTCAAGGCCTACGAAGATGCCCGGGTCGAACCCGCCGCTAAAATCGTGCGCACCAACCGCGAGCACCCGCCGGATTTCATCAACATCAGGGTCGAGCAGCTGGTCGGCGACAAGCCATTCGACGACCTCGACAAATACATCAGCCAGGACGAATTGCGGGCATTGTCGGAGAACTACAAGCGCATTGCCGGTTTTGCGCTGGCCGACGTGGCGCCCGACCGTCATTAAAATTGTATAAATTCAACGCGTTAAGTTGAACCGGCATTGGGTTGTCCCCGGTTTCCCCGCTATCCCGCTGGCACAGGTTTTGGCCCGCCGGCGCGTTAATCCGTTAGTCGAGGGACTAGTATGAACACCCATTCCACGATCACGGCCGCCGCATCGCGATGGACGACAGCGACGAAGCGCTCATGGCCCGGATCGCCCGTGGCGACGAACCGGCGTATCGCCAGCTTGCCCGCCGGCACCTTCCGGTCGCGGTCGCGCTTGCCCGGCGCGTCCTCGGCAACACCGCCGATGCCGAGGACGTGGCGCAGGAAGCCATGCTCCGCGTCTGGACTAACGCGCCGCGCTGGCAGCCGCTGGCGCTGTTCCGCACCTGGTTTCGCCGCGTTGTGGTCAACCTCTGCCTCGACCGCAAGCGCCGCGCGCAGTGGGTCGATCTTGACGCGGCCGGCGAGATTGTCGACCCGGCCGCCAATGCCGGCGAACAGGTCGAGCGCGGCGAACGCGATGAACTGGTGCGGGCCGCGATCGGCAGATTGCCGGCGCGTCAGCGCGCGGCGATCGTGCTCACCTATAGCGAGGGCCTGAGCAATGCCGAGGTCGCCGATGCACTCGATACGTCCGTTTCGGCGGTTGAGACATTACTAGTGCGCGGCAAGCAGAACCTGCGCCGCAGTTTGGCCAGCGTAATCGAGGGGAAATGAAAATGGACGAAAACCGGCTCGACGCCATCCTCAACGAAACGCTGCGGCGCATTGCACCCGTCTCGCGCGGCGACGAGGCCGCGGCCGCGCGCATCCTGGCGCGGCTCGGCGATCTGCCGCGGCAAAAGCTGCCTTTTTGGCGACTGCCCGGCGTGCTGCTCGACTGGCAGTTCGCGCCGGTGTGGCCGCGTGTCGCCGCGCTCGCCAGTTGCGCCGTGATCGGCTTTGCCATCGGCCTCTCCGGGGTCGACCGCACAGCCGGCCAGCCAGCCTCGCCGTATTCCTTCATCAGCGGCACTTCCAGCCCCGGCCTGTTCGAGCCGAATTCCGCCGGAGACGAGCCATGAGCGTCGCCCAATTTGCTTCAATGCCCGCCGTGCGCGGCGGCTCGCGCTGGCTGCTGCTTGGCTCGCTGGCGCTGAACCTGTTCTTCGTCGGCATCGCAATCGCCATGGCGGTGCGTGCGCCGGCCAACTCGTGGTGGAACCAGGACGTCTTCGTCCGCGTCGACCGGCTGGCGGCAACGCTGCCGCAGGCGGACGCCACCCTGCTGCGCGGGCAGATCCAGTCCAACCACGACGCCATAGCAACCGCGCAGGGCAATTACCGCGCATCGCAAGACGCAATCCGCGCGACGCTGCGGCAGGAACCGTTCGATGTCGAAGCCATGCGCGCGGCCATGGCCAAGACCCGGACCGCCCGCCAGACCTACGATCAAACCATCCAGGGAGTCTTCGCCACCACCGCGGCACAGATGTCACAGGCCGGGCGGAACGCATTGGCCGACTGGCCTCCGGGGCGCAAAACCGCAAGCAAGAGCCCGTAATTCCGGCTAGGTTCCCGGCCGGACCCGATTCCGGGCGTTTGCAAGAGTCGTTGGTATGGGTCGCGGTGGAATAGCTGGGGGAACAAAACGGCGGGATTGGCCCTTCGTCACCATGATGTCGACTCTCGCGCTGATGCTGCCGCTTGGCGGATGCCTGCTCACCGGCGAGCGGCCCGATCCGGCGCTGGATATTCCGCCAAATTATACCGGAAGCTCGCCCAAGCCTGCGGCCGCCGAGGCGGCACTGCCGCCGCTCGACTGGTGGACGAGATTTCATTCCAGAGAACTCACCGCGCTGATCGAAGAAGCACGCAGCGCCAATCTCGACATCGCCGCAGCGATCGCCCGCATCGTGCAGGCCGATGCGCAGGCCCGCATCACCGGCGCGGCGCTGCTGCCGGTGATCGATCTCAACGGCGACGCCACCCGCTCACAGTCCTCAAAGACGACAGGCCTGGGAAACGGGCAGCCGTTCGTCGACAGCACCGGATTCAGGGTCGGGAACAACCTTACGGCTTCGCTCAGCGCCAGTTACGAGATCGACTTTTGGGGCAAGAACCGCTCGGCGCAGCGCGCGGCGGAGGAAAACGCCGTCGCCAGCCGCTACGACCGCGAGGTGGTGGGGCTCGCCACCGTGGTGGCCACCGCCAACGCCTATTTCCAGGTGCTCGCGGCGCAGGACCGCTTGCGGGTTGCGCGTGAAAATCAGGCGAGCGCGACGCGCGTGCTCGATCTCATTAAACAGCGGCTCGGCGCCGGCACCGCCTCCAACCTCGAGGTCGCCGAGCAGCAGAGCGTGGTGAACACGCAGAAAGCGGCGATCCCGCCGCTCGAGCAGACCGTGACGCAGAACCGGAACGCGCTGGCGCTGCTGATCGCGCGGCCGCCCCAGCGTGTGCGTGTCAGCGGAGGCAGCCTGCGCGCGATCCGCTATCCGCGGGTAACGCCGGGCCTGCCCTCGGAACTGCTGGCGCAGCGCCCCGACATCCGTGAAGCCGAGGCGAGGCTCGCCTCCGCCAACGCCAACGTCGAAAATGCACGCGCGCAATTCCTGCCCAGCATCACCTTGACCGGCGAAGGCGGCTACCAAAGCGCGATCCTCAAGCTGCTGCTGCGGCCGGAATCGACTTTTTTCACCGCCACCGCCGGCCTGACGCAACCGATCTTCGAGGGCGGGCGCCTGCTCGGCAATCTCGATCTGCAAAAAGGCGTCGAGGACGAGTTGCTGCAGAATTACCGCAAGGCGGTGATATCCGCTTTTACCGACGTGGAGAACGCGCTCGATGCCATCCGCCAGACCGCCTTGCGCGAGCGATTGCAGCAGGACGTGGTGACCAGCTCGCGCCAGGCCTTCGACATTTCCGAGCAACGCCTGCGCGAGGGCACGATCGATCTGGTGACGGTGCTGCAGACGCAACAGACCCTTTACCAGGCCGAGGATAACCTGGTGCAGGCGCGACTCGCGCATGTGCAGGCGATTGTCAGCCTCTATCAGGCCTTGGGCGGCGGCTGGCTGCCTAAGCCCTTGGAAACAACCGATGCACGGTGAAGCGCCCAAACAGCTTCTGGCCAAAGCCAAAACCGGCAAGCGACGCACGCTGATCATCGGCATCCTCGTGATCGCGCTCGCGGCCGCAGCGATTTATTATTTTACCGGCTCCGCGCAACAGCAGCGTCGCAACCGCTTCGCGGCCGACAACGGCCCGGTTCCGGTGCTGGCGACGGCGGCAAAGACTGCCGACGTGCCGGTCTATCTGGACGCCGTCGGCACCGTCAAAGCGCTCAACACGGTAACTGTCAGCCCGCAGGTCGACGGCAAGCTCCTGAGCGTCGGCTTCAAGGAAGGTCAGGACGTCAAGAAGGGCGACGTGCTCGCCCGCATCGATCCGACCCTCTACCAGGCGCAGCTTGACCAGGCCATCGCCAAGAAGGCGCAGGATGAGGCGGTGCTGGCGAATGCCAAGATCGACCTCGACCGCTACGAGAAATTGGCGGCGACCAACGCCATCAACCGCCAGCAGGCCGACACACAGCGCGCGCTGGTGCAGCAGGACGAAGCCCTGGTGCAGGCCGACCAGGCCTCGATCGAGAACGCGCGGGCAACGCTGGGCTATACCAGCATCGTGGCGCCCATCGACGGCCGCACCGGCATCCGCATGGTCGACGAGGGCAATATCGTTCGTGCCTCAAGCTCGCCGGGCATCGTGGTGATCACCCAGATCAAGCCGATCTCCGTGATCTTCAACCTGCCGCAGCAGAACCTGGCGCAGATCAACACCGGCCTTGCCAACGGCACGCTGCCGGTCGACGCGCTGCGCTCCGATGACAACTCCGTCATCGATCGCGGCAAGTTGACCGTGCTCGACAACCAGGTCGACCCGTCGACGGGCACGGTGAAACTCAAAGCCGAGTTTCCCAACGCCGACGTGCAGCTGTGGCCTGGGCAATTCGTCAACGTGCGATTGCTGATCGACACGCTGAAACAGGTCGTGGTGATACCGACCGGCGCCGTGCAGCGCGGGCCTACCGGCACCTTTGTCTATGTCGTCGGCGACGACAATGCCGCAAAAATCCGTGCCGTGACGGTGTCCAAACAGGATGAAATGCAATCGGTCATCGCCAATGGCGTGACGCCGCCCGAGCGCGTGGTTACTACCGGCTTTGCCCGCCTTACCGATGGCGCCCAGGTCGAAATCGGCACCGCCGGAAATCCGGCGCCCGCTCCGAACACGCGGCCGCGCGGCGGCCAGCGCGGCAGCGGCTCGCGCGCCGGTCCAAGCAACGCCAGCGGACAGCGGCCAAATCCGCCGCAATGAGCGTTTCCTCACCCTTCATCCAGCGCCCGATCGCCACTTCCTTGCTCGGCGTCGCGGTGATGCTGGCGGGCGCGCTCGGCTATTGGTGGCTGCCGGTATCGGCGCTGCCGCAGGTCGACTTTCCCACCATCCAGGTCACCACCCAGCTTCCCGGCGCCAGCCCCGACACCATTGCCGCGCTGGTGACGGCGCCGCTCGAGCGCCAGTTCGGCCAGATTCCGGCGCTCGCCGACATGAGCTCGTCGAGTTCATTCGGCATCAGCCAGGTGACGCTGCAATTCGACCTTTCCCGCGACATCGACGCGGCCTCGCAGGACGTGCAGTCGGCGATCAATGCCGCAGCCTCGACGCTGCCGCGCAACCTGCCCTATCCGCCGCTTTATTCGAAGGTGAACCCCGCCGACACGCCGATCGTTACGCTGGCGCTCGCCTCCGACTCGATCGACCTACGCTCCTTGAGCGACATGGCCGACACCATCATGGCGCCGCGGCTGTCCGAACTGACAGGCGTCGGGCATGTGTCGGTGCAGGGCGGCATCCGCCCGGCGATTCGCATCCAGGCGGACCTTGCACGGCTTGCAGCCTACGGCATCGGGCTTGAGGACCTGCGCACCGCAATCGTCGGCGCCAATGTGGCGGGCGCCAAGGGTTCGCTCGACGGCGCGCAGCAATCCTACACCATCGCCGCCAATGATCAGGTCACCAGCGCCGACGTCTACAAGACGATCATCGTCGCCTACCGCAACGCCGCGCCGGTGTTTTTGAGCGACGTCGCCGACGTCGCCAACGGCCTGGAAAATTCCAAGGTCGGCGCCTCCTATCTGGGCAAGCCGGCGATCGTGATCGACGTGCAGCGCCAGCCCGGCGCCAACGTCGTCGAGACGGTGCAGCGCGTGCGCGCGGAATTGCCGCGGCTGCGGCGGGCGATGCCTTCCGGCGTGAAGCTCACCGTGATTTCCGACCGCACCGCCACAATCCGCGCCTCCATTCATGACGTGCAGTTCACGCTGGTGCTGAGCGTCGCGCTGGTCGTGCTGGTGGTGCTGATTTTCCTGCGCACCGTGCGCGCCACCATCATCGCCGGCGTGGCGCTGCCTTTGTCGCTGATCGCGACCTTCGGCGTGATGTGGTTTGCCGGGTTCTCGCTCGACAACCTCTCGCTCATGGCGTTGACCATCGGCACCGGCTTCATCGTCGACGACGCCATCGTCATGATCGAAAACATCGTGCGCCACATGGAGAACGGCGAGAAGCCGCTGCAGGCGGCCTTGCGCGGCGCCAGCGAGATCGGCTTCACCGTGATTTCGCTGACGCTGTCGCTGATCGCGGTGTTCATCCCGCTGCTGTTCATGACCGGGCTGGTCGGCCGCATGTTCCGCGAATTCGCGCTGACGCTGACCATCGCGGTCGTCGCCTCCGCGGTGATCTCGCTGACGCTGACGCCGATGATGTGCGGGCGGCTGCTGCGCGCCGGTCACGGCGGCGCCGAAAACGCGTTCACCCGGCGCTTCCACGCGCTGATCGAGCGTTCGGTCGAGGGCTATCACCGCAGCCTGTTGTGGGTGCTGCAACGGCAGCGCGCGACGTTGTTTGTGACGTTGGGCACGCTCGCCATCACTGTCGGCCTCTACGCCACCATGCCCAAGGGTTTTCTGCCGCAGCAGGACACCGGCCTGATCACCGCCATCACCGAGGCCGGCACCGATGTCTCCTTCGACACCATGCAGCGCCTGCAGGCGCGGGTGGAAACCGCGATCCGTTCCGACCCCGACGTCGCCGGCGTGGTTTCGGTGATCGGCGTCAGCCCGATCAACCCGACGCCCAATGCCGGCCATCTGTCGATCAGCCTGCGGCCACGCGACGACCGCAGCGCAAGTGTCGGCGACGTCATCGCGCGGCTGCGGAACGCGGTCGCCGATATTCCCGGCATGACGGTCTATTTCCAGGCCGCTCAGGACATCCAGATTTCAACGCGCAACAGCCGCGCGCAATACCAATACACACTGGTCGACACCGATCCCGACGAGCTTGCGGAATGGGCGCAGAAACTCGTGGCGCGGCTGCGCACCGAGCCGGCGCTGCGCGAGGTCGCCTCGGAAGCGCAGGAGGGTGGCCCGCGCGTCATGGTGCAGGTCGACCGCGCCCAGGCCGGGCGGCTCGGCATCTCCATGCAGAGCGTCACGGATACGCTCAACGACGCTTACGGACAGCGGCAGATTTCGACGATCTACGCGCAATCCAACCAGTACCGCGTGATCCTCGAGGCGCAGCCCCGCTACCAGCAGGACCCCAATTCGCTGTCCAAGATCTTCGTCACCGGCGCGACCACCTCGACCGGTACCACGGCGACCGTCTCCAACAACGCAACCGGCACCACCACCACCAACACCAGCGCCACCCCCAATACGGTCACCGGCAGCAACCAGGTGCAACTATCGGCCTTTGCCGATTTTCAGAACGTGTCGGCGCCGCTGGTAATTTCTCACGAGGCGCAGTTTCCCGCCGTCACCCTCAGCTTCGACCTGGCGCCCGGCTACGCCTTGAGCGACGCGGTCGCCGTCATCTTCGCCGCGCAGAACGCGATCGGCATGCCGGCAACCGTCACCGGCAGCTATTCCGGCGACGCCGCGGAATTTGCCAAATCGCTCGCCGGCGAGCCGTGGCTGATCCTTGCCGCGGCCGTCGTCATCTACATCGTGCTCGGCGTGCTCTACGAGAGCTTCATCCACCCGCTCACCATCCTTTCGACGCTGCCTTCGGCCGGCGTCGGCGCGCTCCTGGCGCTGATGCTGTTCGGCTACGACCTGTCGGTGATCGCGTTGATCGGCATCGTTCTGCTGATGGGCATCGTCAAGAAAAACGCGATTCTGATGATCGACTTTGCCATCGAGGCCGAGCGCCATCAGGGCCTGTCGCCGCAGGAATCGATCGTGCAGGCGGCGCTGCTGCGCTTCCGCCCGATCATGATGACGACACTTGCCGCCTTGTTCGGCGCGCTGCCGCTGGCGCTTGAGTCCGGCACCGGCTCGGAGCTGCGCAATCCGCTCGGCGTCACCATCGTTGGCGGCCTGCTGCTCAGCCAGCTGCTCACGCTCTACACGACGCCCGTCATTTATCTCTACATGGAGCGTCTGCGCGCGCGGCTGACGACGCCGCGGCAACCGCGGCTGCCGGGAATCGCGCCCGGCCCGGCGGAGTAGCGCAATGATCATGCGCGAGGAAACACGGCCGTGAACTTCTCATGGCCCTTCATTCGCCGGCCGATCGGCACGACGCTCATGGCCATCGGCCTCTTTCTGGTCGGCGCCATCGCCTATGCGTTCCTGCCGGTCGCCAGCCTGCCGAGCGTGGAATTCCCCACCATCAATGTCAGCGCCAGCCGCCCCGGCGCCGACCCGAACACCATGGCGGCGACAGTCGCCGCGCCGCTCGAACGGCGGCTGGGTGAAATCTCCGGCGTCACCGAACTGACCTCCACGAGCTCGCTCGGCAATTCGCGCATTACCGTCCAGTTCGACCTTTCGCGCAGCATCGAAGGCGCGGCCCGTGACGTGCAGGCCGCGCTCAATGCCGCGCTCAGCGACCTGCCCGGCGACCTGCCGACGCTGCCGACCTTCCGCAAGGCCAATCCGGCGGCGGCGCCCATCCTCATTCTGGCGCTGACCTCCAAAACCATGATGCCGAGCGAAATCTACGACGCCGCCGACACCGTGATCGCGCAGCGGCTGTCGCAGGTGCAGGGCGTCGCCGACGTGACCGTGGCCGGCTCCGAACAGCCGGCGATCCGCGTCAGTGTCGATCCGACCAGGCTCTCGTCCATGGGATTGAGCCTGGAGGACGTACGCAACGCCATCGTCAACGCCAATTCGGTCGGGCCGCTGGGCACCTTTGACGGCACGCGCGGGGTGACCATCGGCATCACCGATCAACTGCGCACGGCCGATGAATACGACCCGCTGGTGGTCAAGACGGTGAACGGCACGGTGATCCGCCTGTCCAACGTCGCCGCCATCAGTCCCGGCGTGCGCAACAGCCTGTCGGCCGGCTGGTACAACCGCGACCCCTCGGTGCTGCTCATCATCACCAAGCAGGGCGACGCCAATGTGATCGACGTGGTCGACCGCATCTACGCGCTGCTGCCGACGCTGCGTGCATGGATTCCCGCAGCTTTGCAGATTTCAGTACTGACCGACCGTACGCAGACCATCCGTGCCAGCGTGCACGACATGCAGCTCACCTTGGGCGCCACCGCGGTGCTGGTGATGCTGGTGGTGTTCCTGTTCCTGCGGCGCACCGCGGCAACGCTCGCCGCCGGCGTCACGGTGCCGCTGTCGCTTGCCGGCACCTGTGCGGCGATGTGGGCCGCGGGCTTTTCCATCGACAATCTGTCACTGATGGCATTGGCGGTGAGCATCGGCTTCGTTGTCGATGACGCCATCGTCATGATCGAGAATATGTTTCGCTTTCTCGAACGCGGCGCCTCACCGCTGCGTGCCAGCCTCAAGGGCGCAAGACAAATCGGCTTCACCGTAGTGTCGATCAGCATTTCACTCATCGCGGCCTTTATTCCGCTTCTGTTCATGGGCGGCATCGTCGGGCGGCTGTTCCGCGAATTTTCGGTGACGCTCGCCTTCGCTATCGGCGTGTCCACGATCGTATCGCTGTCGGTGACGCCGATGATCTGCGCCTATTTCGTGCGCGAAGCGCCGAGCCCCGACGCCACCTGGCTTGACCGCCGTGTCGAGGGCCTGCTGCAGCGACTTATTCGTTTCTACGACCACAGTCTCAATTACGTGATCGCGCATCGCTCGCTGGCGCTGGTCACCTTCGTCGCCACCGTCGCGCTCACTGTCTACCTCTTCGTCATCACGCCGAAGGGCTATTTTCCGCAGGATGACACCGGCCTGATTTTCGGCGGCACGCAGGCCTCGACCGACATCTCGTTTGCCTCGATGGAGCGGATGCAACTGATGGCCATGGATATCGTGCTGGCCGACCCGGCCGTCGCCGGCCTGGGATCGTCGGTCGGCGCATCCGGGTTTAACGCTTCGGTCAACAACGGACGCCTGTTCATCAGTCTCAAGCCGCTGGATCAGCGCCACAACGTTTCCACCCAGGCGGTCATCGCCAGGTTGCGCGCCAAGCTGAGCAATATCCCGGGCATGCGCGTGTTCCTGGTGCCCTCGCAGGATCTGCGCGTCGGCGGCCGGCAGAGCAATTCGCAATATCAGTTCACGCTGTGGAGCCCCGACATCGACCAGTTGCAGGCCTGGGTGCCGAAGGTGCTCGATCGTGTTCGGCAACTGCCAGGCATTATCGATGTCACCACCGACCGCGAACAGGGCGGATTGCAGGCCAATGTCGTGATTGACCGCGACATGGCGACGCGGCTTGGCGTGCGCATCCAGGATATCGACAACGCGCTCAACGACGCATACTCGCAGCGGCAGATCTCCACCATCTACAGCGCGCGCAACCAGTACCGCGTCGTGCTGGAGGTGGACGATAAATATCAGCGCGACCCTACCAATCTCGCCAACCTGTACGTGCCGGGCAACGGCAATTCGCAGGTGCCGCTGTCGGCGGTGGCGAAGTTCACCCGCGGCATCGCGCCTTTGGTGGTCAACCATCAGGGCCAATTCCCTTCGACCACCATCACCTACAATGTCGCGCCCGACATGCCGCTGGAGACCGCGACGGCCGCGCTCCAGCAGGCGGTGGCGCAACTGCATATTCCCGACACGGTCCGCGCCGATTTCGCCGGCGACGTGCAGGCCTTCCGCCAGACCCTGAGCGCGCAGCCGCTGCTGATCATCGCCGCGCTGATCGCGGTCTATATCGTGCTCGGCGTGCTCTACGAGAGCCTGGCGCACCCGCTCACCATCATCTCGACGCTGCCGTCGGCCGGGCTCGGCGCGCTGCTGGCGCTGCAGGTCTTCCGCACCGAACTCACGGTCATCGCCTTCATCGGCATTATCTTGCTGATCGGCATCGTCAAGAAGAACGGCATCATGATGGTTGACTTCGCGCTCGAAGGCGAACGCCAGCGCGGGCTGCCGCCGGGACGCGCGATCCACGAAGCCTGCCTCGCCCGCTTCCGCCCGATCATGATGACGACGCTGGCTTCGATGCTCGGCGCGCTGCCGCTGGTGATCGCCTCGGGTCCCGGCTCCGAATTGCGGCGTCCGTTGGGCATCACCATCATCGGCGGCCTTCTGGTGTCGCAGGTGCTCACGCTCTACACGACGCCGGCGATCTACCTGCTGCTCGACCGGCTGCACCGCAGGCTGGGCGGGGCGAGCTTCCGCTCGCTCATCCGCCGCGGCGCCGATCCCGACGCGGCGCAACCGGCCGAGTAGTCAGACGCCGAGATAGCGGTGCTGCACCTCGGGCGCCGCAGCAAGCTCACGCGATGCGCCGCTCCAGACCACGCGTCCCCGTTCGATGAGAAAATGCCGGTCGGCGACGCGCGTGAGCGTACGCACATTCTTGTCGATCACCAGAATGGCGAGGCCGGACGCTTTGAGACCCTCCAGGCAGCGCCAGATTTCGGCGCGGATCAGCGGCGCCAGGCCCTCGGTCGCCTCGTCGAGGATCAAGAGCCGCGGATTGGTCATCAGCGCGCGGCCGATCGCCAGCATCTGCTGCTCACCGCCGGAAAGCTGATTGCCCATGCTGGTGTCGCGCTCGGCAAGCCGCGGAAACAGCGCATAGACCGTATCCAGCGTCCAGGCGCCGGCGCGCGCGGCCGCCGTCGCCATGAGGTTTTCGCGCACGCTGAGGTTTGGGAATATCTGCCGCCCCTCGGGGACAAGCCCGATGCCGCGCTGGGCCACCCGATAGGGCGGCAGCCGGCTGATGTCCTCGCCGGCAAAGCGGATGCGTCCGGCGCGCGAGGGCGCAAGCCCCATGATCGAGCGCACGGTGGTGGTCTTGCCCATGCCGTTACGTCCCATCAGCGTCACCATCTCACCGGCGCCGACCGAGAGCGAGACGCCGAACAGCACCTGGCTCAGGCCATATGCGGTCTCGATGCCGCCGACGTCGAGAACGGCTTCAGGCATGAGCCGCCTCCGCCTCGCCGAGATAGGCCTGGCGCACGTCGTCGTTGGCGCGGATCGCATCCGGGCTGCCGGAGGCGATGACGCGCCCATAAACCAGCACGGTGATGCGGTCGGCGAGCGCAAATACCGCCTCCATGTCGTGCTCGACGAGGAGAATGGTGAGCTCGCTCTTGAGCGCGCGCAGCATCTCGACCATGCGCGCCGATTCCTCGGGGCCCAGCCCGGCCATCGGCTCGTCGAGCAGCAGCATGCGGGGGCCGGCGGCGAGCGCCATCGCGAGTTCGAGCTGACGATGCTCGCCGTGGCTCAGCGCCGCGACCCGTTCTTCGGCGCGCGCGCCGAGGCCGACGCGGGCAAGCGCTGCACGCGCCGGCTCGCGCAGTTCCGGCTCGGCGCGGGCATCGCGCCAGAAATGGAACGAGTGCCCGGCGTGGGCCTGCACGGCGAGCGCGGCGTTATCGAGCACGCTGAGGTCGGCAAACAGCGACGTGATCTGGAACGAACGTGCGAGGCCGAGACGGCTGCGCACGTGCATCGGCATCTCGGTGATATTTTCGCCGGCAAACGTGATGCGGCCGGAATCGGGCGCCACCTGACCGCTGAGCTGGGCAATCAGCGTGGTCTTGCCGGCGCCGTTCGGCCCGATCACCGCGTGCAGTTCGCCCGCGGCAACCTCAAGCGTGAGATCGTCGCTGGCAACGATGCCGCCGAAGCGCTTGGCCAGCCGCTCGACCTGCAACAGCGCCGGGCTCATGTCGACACCTTTGCCGGTTGCCTGCCGCGCGCGAGCTTGAGCAGGCCATCGATGCCGCCATGCGCGAACAGCACGACGAGCAGCAGCAATGGGCCGAGGATGATCTGCCAATATTCGGTGATGCCGGAGAGCGCCTCCTCCAGCACCAGCAGCGCCACCGCGCCGATCAGCGGCCCGAAGGGCGAGGCCATGCCGCCGAGCACCACCATGATGATGAGGTCGCCGGAGCGCGTCCAATACATCATCGCCGGGCTGACGAATTCGGTGTGATTGGCCAGCAGCGCACCGGCGAGCCCGCACATGGTGCCGGCGATGACGAAGCAGACCAGGCGATAGCGCCGGGTGGGAAATCCGATGGCGCGCATGCGCAGGTCGTTGGAGCGCGAACCCTGCACCGCGAGGCCGAAGCGCGAATTGGTCAGCCGCCAGACCAAATAGATGGAGGCAAATAAAATAACCAGGCAGACGTAATAGAACTGCGTCTTGTTGGCGAGGTTGATCGGGGCGAAGAACTGGCTGCGCTTGTAGATGGTGAGCCCGTCGTCGCCGCCGTAGCGCGACAGCCCGGCGACGATGTAATAGGCCATCTGCGCGAAGGCGAGCGTAATCATGATGAAATAGACGCCGCGGGTGCGCAGCGACAGCGCGCCGATCACCAGCGCAAACAGCGCCGAAGCGGCAAGCGCCACCGGCCATTGCACGAAGCCCGAGACGATGCCTTCGTGCGCAAGGATGCCGACGGCATAACCGCCGATGCCGAGATAGGCGGCGTGGCCGAAGCTCATCATGCCGCCGTAGCCGAGGATGAGATTGAGGCTCACCGCGGCGAGCGCGAGGATCAGAATGCGCGTGAACAGCGTGAGCAGAAAGTAGTTGCCGGAGAGCCCGGTATAGAGCGGCAGCAGCGTCAGTGCCGCGCACAAGGCGGCGATGGCGGCGCTGCGCAGGTTAAGCGCCGGGCTCATTTGCCGCTCGCCGAGAACAGACCTTCGGGCCTGACCACCAGCACGATCGCCATCAGGAGGTAGATCAGCATCGAGGAGAGCGCCGGTGCCGCGGTCGCCGCCGCGTCCTTGCTGAGCAACGTGCGCAGCAGGTCGGGCAGATACGAACGGCCGAGCGTGTCGATGAAGCCGACCAGGATCGCCGCCACGAAGGCGCCGCGGATCGAGCCGATGCCGCCGATCACCGTGATGACGAAGGCGAGGATGAGGATATTCTCGCCCATGCCGACCTGCACCGTGAGAATCGGCGCCTGCATCAGCCCGGCAAGCCCGGCGAGCGCGGCGCCGAGCCCGAACACCAGCGTGTAGAGCAGCTTGATGTTGACGCCGAGCGCGCCGACCATTTCGCGGTTGGAGGCGCCGGCGCGGATCAGCATGCCGATCCGCGTGCGCATGACCAGCAGATAGAGCAGCACCACGACCGCGATGGCGACCACGATAATGGCGAGGCGGTACGCTGAATATTGCACGCCGGGCAGGATCTGCACCGAGGTGTTGAGCCAGGACGGCAGCGGCAGGCTCAAGCCTTCCGGCCCCCAGATCAGCCGCACCGCCTCATCGAAAAACAGGATCAAGCCGAAGGTGCCGAGCACGTGATCGAGATGATCGCGGCCGTAAAGCCTGCGCATGACGATGACTTCCACCGCCATGCCGACCAGCAAGGTTGCGCCGAGCGCAAGCACGGCGCCGAGCACGAAGCTGTGCGTCCAGGCGGCGAAGGTGGCGGCGAAATAGGCGCCGATCATATAGAGCGAGCCGTGCGCCAGGTTGACCAGATCCATGATGCCGAACACCAGCGTCAATCCGGCCGCCAGCAGGAACAGCAGCAACCCGAATTGCAGGCCGTTGAGGCATTGCGTGATGAAAAGCGTCATGGCGCGTCGATCGTGAAAGCCGCGGGTTCACCGGTAAGCAAACGGCGGCAGCGCGCGAGCGCCGCCGCCGTCACTTAACTCAAGATCACTTCATCGGGCATTTGCCGTGGAAGCTGTCCTGGTTGTCCTTGACGATGGTGGCGACCGTCTTGAGCACATAGTCGTCGCCGCTTTTCACCACGTCTTGCAGGTAGAAGGCCTGGATCGGAACGTGATTATTGCCGAACCTGAAATCACCGCGCACCGACTTGAAGTCGGCCTTCTCCAGCGCCTTCTGCAACGCCGCCTTGTCGGTGAGATTGCCCTTCACGGCGTTGACACCCGAGGCGATCAGGTTCGCCGCGTCGTAGGACTGCGCGCCGTAGAACGACGGCCGGTGGCCGGGGTACTTCTTGATGTAGTCGGCGACGAACTTCTTGTTCGCTTCGTTGGGCAGATCGTTCACCCACTCCTGCGCGCCCGGGACGCCGAGGGCGAGTTCCTTCTGCAACGGCAGCGTGGTCTCGTCGATGGTGAAGGCGGTATAAAGCGGGATCGTGCCTTTGAGCCCGGCCTGCGCGTACTGCGCCAGGAATTGCACGCCGGCCTTGCCCGGATAGAACACGAAGATCGCATCCGGGTTCGCCGCCTTGGCCTTGGCCAATTCCGCGGAGAAGTCGAGCTGCGCCGGCCAGGTGGTCAATTCCTCGCCGGCGATCTTGCCCTTGAAGGTGGCGGCGACGCCGGCCAGCATATCCTTACCGGCCGCATAGTTCGGGCCGATCAGGAACACCGACTTCACGCCCTTCTCGTTCATGTAGTGACCCATCGCCTGCGGCGTCTGGTCATTGTTCCACGACGTCGAGAACACCGTCGGCGAGCACAACTCGCCGGCGATCTGCGAGGGGCCGGCGTTGGCAATGACCAGGAAGGTCTTTGAATCGACGATCGGCTTGAGCGAGGCGAGCAGCACGTTCGACCAGATATAGCCGGCGATGAAATCGACATGATCGGACTCGATCAGCTTGTCGGTCTTTTGCTTGCCGACCTCCGGCTTGAAGGTGTCGTCCTCGTAGATCACCTCGACCGGCAGTCCGGCCATCTTGCGGCCCATGTGGTCGAGCGCGAGTTCGAACGAATTGCGCATGTCGTTGCCGATCGCGGCAGCGGGACCGCTCAAGGTGGTGACGAAGCCGATCTTGATGGATTTTTGCTGAGCCGCCGCCGGCGTCACCGCCAGCAACAGGACCGCGCTCGCGGCCAATAACGCTTTACGCATGATGTTCCCTCCCCCGTGGGCCATTCGGCCCTCTTTGCGAGCGCCCAGTGTAATGGTTTCATGCCGGAAAGGTCCACCGGGCAAGGTCGAACTATATTTCTGCGCGGCTGCAGCCATTGACCGGCGCGGCCGCGGCCCGGCAGTGTTGGACCTGCCCGGCCACGACACGGGCCGCATTCGCGAGGAAACCTTGGCCAAGACGCTCGATAAAACCTATGACGGCATCATCATCGGCGCCGGTCATCACGGCTTGATCCTCGGCACCTATCTCGCCCGCGCCGGGCTCGACATCCTGCTGGTGGAACGTCGCCTCAACTACGGCGGCGGGCTGTGCACCCGTGAGGTGACGCTGCCGGGCTTCTATCACAACCTGCACTCCATCAACCATTTCCACATCAGCGAAACGCCCTGGTTCAAGGACTTAGGCTTAGACGCCCGCGTTAGCTACATCACGCCGCGCCACGAGTTCGGGCAGGCGCACCGCGACGGTTCGGCGCTGGTGCTCGGCCGCGATCTCGAGGAGTCGGTTGCCAACATCGCGCGCTTCTCCAAAAAAGACGCCGCGACCTTCCGCGAATGGAACCGCAAAGCGGAAAAGATCACGCGCGACATTTTCCTGCCCGAGCGTTACGCCGAGCCGCTGCCGCAAGACGAGCGCGAGGCGCTGCTCGGCCGCACACCGCTCGGCCGCGAATTCCTCGAGGTCGCGAGCCGCCAGCCACTCGATGTGGTGCGCGAGCTGTTCGAGAATGAACACGTGCAGCTCCTGTTCCTGTTCAAGGTGTCTTTGTTCGGCACCTGGCTCACCGACACGCTGTCGAAGACGTCGCCGATGGGTTCGGTGATCCGCGCCTTCGATCTCGATAGCGGCTACCAGCTTTGCCAGGGCGGATCGTTTAATCTCGCGCGCGGACTGATGGAAGCCTTCATCGCCGCCGGCGGCGCCTACCAGCCGCAGGTCCGCATCGACAGGATCGTCGTCGAAAACGGCAAGGCGACCGGCATCGCCCTCGATGACGGACGCACGGTGCGCGCCCGACAGTTCGTCGCCTCCACGCTCGACGTGCATCAGACGTTTGAAACGCTGATCGGCTGCGAGCAATTGCCGGCGGCCTTCCTGAAAAAACTCGACGGCTTCCAGTACACGAAATGGAGCCTGTTCGGCCTGCACCTGGCGCTCAGCGAGAGTCCGCGCTTCGCCGCGGAAAATTTCGATCCGAACATCAACCGCGCGCTGAAATGGTCGATCGGCGCCGAGACCATGGAAGATCTGTTCTCCGCGCATCAGGACGTGCAGGCCGGCCGCGTGCCCAAGCTTGTGCAGTTCGGCTCCGGGCCGCTGAGCCTCATCGATCCGACGCAGGCCCCGCCGGGGAAGCACACGACCTATTGCTGGCACGTGATGCCGCTCGATCCCGAACTCGGCGGGCAGAGCTACGATGACTTCAAGGAGGAATTCGCCGACAAGATCGAGGAGACCTTCGCGCGCTATTGCCCGAACATGACGGCGAACAACATCCTCGGCCGCTACATCTACACCGGCCGCGAATACGTGCAGGAGATGGTCAACATGCGCGGCGGCGACATCTTCATGGGCGCCTTCAACGCCGAACAGGTGATGTACAACCATTTCGGCTACCGCTCGCCGATCCCCAACCTCTACAACGCCGGCTCTGCTGCGCATCCGGGCGGCGCCATTTCCGGCGGCGCCGGCTATATCAGCGCCGGCATCATCGCCGAGGATCTCGGCGTGAAACCATGGTGGACGCCGTGGGACGCGCGCAGCGCGCTGGAAGCGCATGTGCGGATGGAACGGGGCGCGGCATGAATGGCAGGCCTCATCCTGAGGAGCCCGCCGAAGGCGGGCGTCTCGAAGGATGGCGGCGAAGATTCCGGCAGCACCTCGGCCTCATGGTTCGAGACGCGCCTTCAGCGCTCCTCACCACGAGGAGCGAAGCCGCGCAGCCGGCAACGACAATTGAAAGTGTTCTCCATGACCGATCTCAATAACGTCGCCTTTTCGTCGCTGAAGGATCGCGTCGCCATCGTTACCGGCGCGGGACAGGGCATCGGCCGCGCCTTCGCCAAGGCCTTTGCCGCCGCCGGGGCCGTCGCGATCATCGCCGAGCGCAATGAAAAGACTGCGGCATCGGTGTCCGCCGAGATCATGAAGGCCGGCGGGCAGGCGCTGGCGGTCACGACCGACGTCGCCGATCCGGCTTCGATCGATGAAATGGTCGAGGTGGTCGAGGATCAATATGGCCGCATCGACATCCTGGTGAACAACGCCGCGATCTTTTCGACCTTGCAGATGCGGCCGTTCGAGGAGATTCCGCTCGACGAATGGAACGAGGTGCTCAAGGTCAATGTCACCGGGCAGATGCTGTGCGCGCGTGCCGTGCTTCCCGCCATGCGCCGGGCCAAATGGGGCCGCATCGTCAACATGTCGTCAGGCGCGGTGACGCTCGGCCGCCCCGGCTATCTGCACTACATCGCCTCGAAATCGGCGTTGATCGGCATGAGCCACTCGATGGCGCGGGAGCTTGGGCCCGACGGCATCACCGTCAACGCCATCCTGCCCGGCGCGGTATTCACCGAGATCGAGCGCAAGACCGTCATCCCGGCGCAGAAGGAGCGCATCATCGCCATGCAGTGCATCCCGCGCGCGGAGACGCCGGATGACCTCGTCGGCACGGTGCTGTTTCTGGCGTCGGAGGCGTCCACGTTCATCACCGGGCAGGTGATCAACGTCGACGGCGGCGCGACGCATCCTTAGGCGGCGGCGACACCGCGGCGCATCTCGCGGAACGAGACCAGCTTCTTTGCGTGCTCGTCCCACAGCACGAGGCGCACGCACTTGATGCTCTCCCACAGTGTCAGCCGGCCGATGGCGCCGAGCTCGGGGTTTTCGCGGATCACGCGCGGCAGCCGGTAATAGGGAATTTTGGCGCAGAGATGATGCACGTGATGAATGCCGATATTGGCGGTGAACCAGCTCAGGAAGCCCGGGAGGACGTAATACGAACTGCCGTGCAGCGCCGCGTCGTGCAAATTCCAGTGATCGTTGTCGTCCCACACGGTGTGCTCGAACTGGTGCTGGACATAGAACAGCCAGACGCCCATCGCGGCGGCGAGCAGCATGATCGGCCCGTGCACCAGCAGAAACGCCCAGATGCCGATCAGCCACATCAGCCCGGCAATGATGAGCGCGATGGCGAGATTGGTGCACATGGTGCTCAGCCATGGCGTCCAGCCGGCGCGCATCAACCCGACCGGCAGGCGATGCTGCACCAGGAACAGATAGGCAGGGCCGAGACCGAACATCACCGCGGGATGGCGATAGAGCCGGTAGCGCAGCCGGCCCCAGAACGACAGCGCCAGATATTCGCGCACCGTCAGCGTATCGATGTCGCCCATGCCGCGGCGCTGCAGATTACCGGAGGTGGCGTGGTGCACCGAGTGCGTACGTTTCCAGAAATCGTAGGGCGTGAACGTCAGCACGCCGAGGGCGCGGCCGATCCAGTCATTGGCGAGGCGGTGGCGAAAGAACGCGCCGTGGCCGCAATCGTGCTGGATCATGAACAGGCGCACCAGAAATCCGGCGGCCGGAATGGCGAGCAGCAGCGTCAACCACCAGAAGCCGAAATAATACGACGCCCACATCAGCGCCCAGAGCGCCGCCAAGGGTCCGAACGTGATGCCGAGTTCGGTCAGGCTGCGCGGCAGGCTCGGGTCGCGGTATTGCACCAGCCTCTGCGTCCAGCTGCGCGCATCGATCGCCACAGCCGTGCCGGCCGGGCCTTGTGCGTTGCTCAAGCCAGTGTCCTTTATGTGTAAGAGGGCGCGCGGACTGTCCGGACGCCACGGCCGCCGCACGCTCGTTGCGTTAAGGGAATCAATTGCGCGAGGCTACCAAGGTTTTTCTATGTCCGCTACCGTAGCCAAAAGCAATTGAGGCGGAATATGACACCGACAGTCGCCATCGTCGCAGCCGGCAGCATGGGCAGCGGCGTGGCTCAGCGCCTCGCCGAACACAAGGTGACGGTATTGACCTCGCTCGCCGGCCGCAGCGAGGCGAGCGCCATTCGCGCGCGAAACGCCGGAATGCAACCGGTGAGCGACCGCGAACTCAGCGAGACCGACTTCTTCCTGTCGATCGTGCCGCCCGGCGACGCGCTGGCGCTGGCGCAACGCCTGGCGCCGGTCTTCACCGCCGCCAATAACAAGCCGGTTTATGTCGAATGCAACGCGGTCAACCCGCAAACCGTCAACCACATCGAGAAAGTCATTGCCGCAACCGGCTGCGCTTTCGTCGGCGCCGGCATCATCGGCCCGCCGCCAAAGCCCGGCTCGAGCAACACGAAGATCTATGTCTCGGGCGCGCAGGCGCGGGACGTAACGAGGCTCAACGATCACGGCCTGATCGTGCGCGTGCTCGAAGGTCCGCTCACCGCCGCCTCGGCGCTGAAGATGTCGTACGCCGGCATCACCAAGGGCTTCACCGCGCTGGGCGCCGCGATGATGCTGGCGGCGGCGCGCGGCGGTTCGGCGCCGGCGCTCAAGGCCGAACTCGCCGAAAGCCAGCCGGCGCTGCTCGCCTGGCTGACGCGACAGACGCCGAGCATGTATGGCAAGGCCTACCGGTGGGTGGCCGAGCTCGACGAGATCGCGGCATTCGTCGGCGACGCGCACGCCGAGCATGAGATGCTGCAAGCCGCGGCGCGGCTCTACGAACGCATCGCCGAGGATTTCGCCGGCGGCAAGACAGAAACCGGAAGCCTCGACCAATTCCTCAAGTCGTGAGGCTCAGGCCGAGCGGCGGCGCCTGCGCGCGGCGATAACCTGATCGGCGGCGGCAACGCCGGTCAGGTAGCCGCCATGCGCGGTGGAAAAATCATTCTTCGAGCAGGCTTCGCCGGCAAAGAACAGCCGGTCATCGACCGCGGCCGCGAGCGTGGCGCGGCAGCCCGCCTTGCCCGGCAGCGCATAGGAATAGGCGCCGCGCGAATAAGGATCGGCGCCCCAAAGATGAATGCCGATCAGCTTGACGCGGCGCCTGAACGCGCTGCCGAGCAGGCGCGCGAGATCGGACCGGGCAAAGTCGAGGAACGCCGCCTCGCCTCCCGCTTCAAGATCCCAGGCGTTGCGGCCGCCGAAATAAGCCTCGATCTGCGGCCGCCCGAAGGGCCGCATGTGGTACATCGCGGTGCCGACGCGGTCGGTGCTGCCGAAGATGCGCGTGTCCTGGTCGAACTCCTCGGCATTCTCCAGCGCCAGAAACAATTTGGCGTCGAGACCGAGCGGCAGGCCGCGCGCGCTCTCGGTCTTTTCCGGCAGCGACGGATTGAACAGGAATTCCTTGTCGGCGAGCACCGACGTCGGCAGCGTCACGATCGCCTGATCGGCGGTGATGACGCCGCGCGCCGTTTCGATTTTCAGCCGCTTGCCGCTGTGATCGATCTGCAGCACCGGACAGTCGAGAACGCTGCGCAGCTCCGCGCCATAGGCGGCGATTGTCGTCCCGTAACCTTCGACGATGCGCCAGTTGACCTCGTTGCCGGCGTAATTTTCGAAGTCGTGGATCGAGAGCCGGTCAAGCTCGGCGCCGCTGATATAGGTGCCGATGGCGTTGAGCAGATTATTCCACCGCCCCTTCGGCTCAAGATAGGCGGATGCCGGCCCATCCGGGCCCTTCGCCGCCTGCTCCAGCCGCTGGAAGAATTCCTTCTGCGCGCGCGCGAAGTCTTCCTGTTCAGCCGGGGTAAAGCCGACCGGCAGCGGACGGCGTTGCCACGGCGGCATGCTCTTGTCGATGGTGCGGCCTTGCGCTTCGGCGACCTTGACCCAGGGGTTGCGGTTGGCGGAGTGCAGCCAGCCGCAGCCGAGATCGATCGCGTTGCCGTGGCCATCGCCGATGCTATAGGCGCGTCCGCCGAGCCGCGGCCTTGCTTCGACGATGAGGCAATCGGTGGCGGCCTGCGCCAGACGCCGCCCGGCGGCAATGCCGGCCGCGCCGCCGCCGATGATGGCGATCTCGGTGTCGTTATTGGCCATTCGCGCTAATCCTCGTTTGACAATATAGGGGCGCGCTTTATCGTTTCACACCAATTATTTACGGCGAGCCGCCCGCATGAAGCCTGCGCCTTTCGTCCGCCATGTGCCGCGCACGCTCGACGAGGCGCTCGCCGTTCTGGCGAAGGTCGCGCCGCAGGATGGCCGCGTGCTCGCGGGCGGGCAGAGTCTCGTTCCCATCATGGCGTTTCGCCTGGCCAAGCCCGCACATCTTGTCGACATCAACAACGTCGAGGGCCTCGGCCGCATCGCTGATGACGGCAAGGCGCTCTCGATCGGGGCGGCCGTGCGCCACGCGGCGTTTCACAAAGCCGTCGCGCCCGGCCCGCTCGGGAGATTGCTCAGCCATGTGGTGCGCCACATCGCGCACTACCCGATCCGCATGCGCGGCACGTTCTGCGGCAGCCTCGCGCATGCCGATCCAGCCTCGGAATGGTGCCTCACCGCGGCGACGCTCGATGCGACCATCGTCGCAAAAAGCGTGCGCGGCGAACGGCGGATCGCGGCCAGCGATTTTTTCACCGGCATCATGTCGACCGCGCTCGCCGAAGATGAATTGCTTGCCGAAGTACGCCTGCCGCTGCTGGCGAGCGACACCAAATTCGGCTTCAACGAATTCAACCGCCGCGCCGGCGATTTTGCCATGGCGGCGGCGCTGGTCACCTACCGGCTGAAAGGCGGCAAGATTTCCGAACCGCGCGTCGGCCTTGGCGGCGCCGAGCCAAGTCCGCGGCGCATTGCCGAAGCAGAAGCTGCGCTTGACGGCAAGACGCCGGGCGATGCCGTGTTCCGCGCCGCCGCGGACGCCGCGGCAAGCGCGATCGATCCTCTTGAGGATCATCAGACCACCGGCGAATACCGTCGCGACCTGGTGCGCGCGGTGGTGCGCAGGGCGCTGGAACATGCTGCGCAATGAAAACCCGGCCATGACCGCACACGCCAAACGCCAGATCGCAAAAGGCGCCGGCACGACGTGGGTGGGCCGCGCCATCCGCCGGCTGGAAGACCCTGCGCTGGTCGCGGGGCATGGCCGTTTCACCGCCGATCTGCCGGCTACGCGCTGGGTGCGCTTCGTGCGTAGCGCGGTTGCCGCAGGGCGCATCGACAACATCGAGGCTCCGGCCGGCGCGCTGGTGATTACCGCCGCCAGCCTCAAGGGTGTGAAGCCGATTCTGCCGATGCTGCACAAGTTCAACTACAAGCCGGTCGGCCAGCCGATCCTTGCCACCGGCGTCGTGCGTTTTGTCGGCGAGCCGATCGCCGCGGTCGTTGCCGCGAGCAAAGAGCGCGCCGAAGACCTCGCCGAACAGGTCGTCGTTTCGATCAGCGAGACGGCGCCGGTGGTTGAGGCAAGCGCGGCGCTTGAGCCCGGCGCGCCCCTGATTCATGACGGCGTGCCCGGAAATGTCGTCGTCGAGGGCCGGACAAATACGCCGAATTTCGATGGCGTCTGGGCCGGCGCGCACAAGATCATCGAGGTCGAGGCGCGCTCGCGCCGGCAGAACGCAACGCCGATGGAAGCGCGCGCTGCCCACGCCGCCTACGATTCCGCGACCGGGCGGCTGACGCTGACCTGCACCACGCAGATGCCGCATCTGACCCGCACGGCAGTCGCCGGTATTCTCGGCATGGCGGAAACCGATCTGCGCGTCATTGCGCCCGACGTCGGCGGCGGCTTCGGGCAGAAAATGTCGCTGGCGCCGGAATATGTGCTGCTGGTGTGGCTGGCGCGGAAACTCAAAACCTCGGTCGCCTGGGTCGAGGACCGCCGCGAGAACCTGATCGCGAGCTTCCACAGCCGCGATCAATCGATCTCGCTGCAGGGCGCGTTCGACGCCGACGCCAAATTGCTGGCGCTGAAAGCCGACATTGTCGCCAATGTCGGCGCCTATTCCTGCTATCCGACGACCTGCGGCGTCGAGCCGTTGATGGCCATGGCGGAATTGCCCGGCCCCTATGATGTGCGCCATTACCAGGCCCACGCCCGCGGTGTCGTCACCAACACCTGCACCATGGCGCCCTATCGCGGGGTTTCGCGGCCGGTGATCACCTTTGCGCTGGAACGGCTGATGGACAAGGCGGCGAGTACTTTCGCAATCGCGCCGCACGACATCCGCCGGCGCAACCTGATCGACAAATTTCCCTACACCTCCGCGACCGGGCTGGTGTTCGACGAGGCAAGCTACAAAGAGACCCTCGAGATGGCGGTCAAAGCCGTCGACGTTCCCGCTTTCCGCGCCCGGCAGAAAAAAGCGCGGACGCAAGGGCACTATCCAGGCATCGGCTTTGCGACGTTTTCCGAACGAACCGGCTATGGCAGCCCCGCGTTCGCCGCACGCGGTATGGAGATCACGCCCGGCTGGGAAAACGTGATCGTCAGCATCGATCCGTCGGGCTTTGTCGAAGCGCGCATCAGCTCCTCGCCGCATGGGCAGGGCCTGCGCACCACGCTGGCGCAGATCATCGCCGACGAGATCGGCGTCGCGCCGCAGGCAATCAGGATCGTGCACGGCGATACCGACACGACGCCCTACGGCTGGGGCACCTTCGCCAGCCGTTCGCTGGTGATCTCCGGCGGCGCCACGCTGATCGCGTCGCGGAAAATCCGCGCCAAGCTGATCAAGATCGCAAGCCACATCCTCGAAGCGGCGCCCGGCGACATCGTGCTGGAAGACGGCAACGCCAAGGTCGCCGGCACCGATCGCACCGTGCCGATCGCGCAGCTCGCGCGCGAGGCCTACACGCAGACGCACAAATTCAACGGCGAGATCGAGCCGGGGCTGACCGAGACCGGCTCCTACGACCCGCCCGGCACGTTTTCCAATGCCTGCCATGTTGCCATCGTGGACGTGGATGTGGAGACCGGCGGCGTCAGGCTGGAAAAATTCGTAGTCGCGGAGGACGCGGGGCGCATCATCAACCCGATGATCGCCGACGGCCAGGTGCATGGCGGCGTGGCGCAGGGCATCGGCAACGCGCTGCTGGAAGAAATTATCTACGACGAGACGGGCGGCATCCTTACCGCCAATCTCGCCGACTACATGCCGCCGACCGCGAGCGAAATCCCGCCGCTCGAACTGCATCACATGGAAACGCCGAGCGTCAATTCGCTGACCAAAGCGAAGGGCCTCGGCGAAGGCGGCGCCATCGGCGCGCCGGCGGCGGTGATCAACGCCATCAACGATGCGCTCGCACCGTTCGGCGTGTCGATCGATGAGATGCCGGCAACGCCGCAGCGCATCCGCGCCGCGTTGCGCACCGCAAAGGCAAAACAATGACGAAAAAACGCCCTGTGCTGTCGTCCCCGCGAAGGCGGGGACCCAGTAAATGCCAAGCCTTCAATGACGCACGTTTTCGCAACGTCGTGATCACTCGCGTTTACTGGATGCCCGCCTTCGCGGGCATGACACCGACAGGCTCGGCGGCGGCGCGTTCATGACCGACAAGACCGGGATCACGCTCACCATCAACGGCCACGCGCACGCGATCAGCGTCGAGCCGAGGCGCACGCTGGTCGACGCCATTCGCGAGGATTGCGGGCAGACCGGCACGCATATCGGCTGCGAGCACGGCGTCTGCGGCGCCTGCACGGTGATCGTTGGCGACGAGCCGGTGCGCTCATGCCTCATGTTTGCGGTGCAGGCCGACGGCAAAAGCATCCGCACCGTCGAGGGTCTCGCCAAGGGCGACGAGCTGCATCCCATGCAGCGCGCCTTCATGGAGCACCACGGCCTGCAGTGCGGCTTCTGCACGCCGGGATTTCTCATGCTGGCGGTCGGCGTCTTGGAGCGCGAGCCAAACATCAACGACGAAGACCTGCTTGACGTGCTCTCGTCCAATCTCTGCCGCTGCACCGGCTACCAGAACATCGTCAAGGCGGTGCGCGCGGCGGCGAAGGAAATGCGCGGCAAATGACGGCGCGGGTGAAATTCGTCGGCCGCTCCGTCCCGCGTCTGGAAGACCGCCCTCTCATCACCGGGCAAGGCCGCTTCGCCGCCGACATCTCGTTTCCGGGGCAGTTGCATATGCGCGTGGTGCGCTCGCCGGTCGCCCACGGCAAAATTCGCGGCATCGATACGGCCAAGGCGCTGGCACACGAGGGCGTGCATGCGGTGTGGAGCTTCGCCGATGTCGCCCACATTCCGCCGATCGGCTTCCGGCTCACCGGGCTGAAGGAACTCGAACCGTACCGGCAGACCGTGCTGGCGCGCGACGTCGTCCGCTATGTCGGCGAGCCGGTCGCCGTGGTCTTCGCCGGCGACGCTTACACCGCCGAGGATGCCGCCGAACTGGTCGGAATCGACGTGGAAACGCTGCCGGTGAAGCTCCTCGCCACCGAGGAACCGGGCTTCTACGAGCCTAACCTCGGCACCGAGCCCGAGATCCTCAGAAAGGGCTACGGCGACATCGAGGCCGCCTTCCGCGCCGCCGCGCACGTGGTTTCGCTCGAGCTTTCCGTCGGCCGCCATTCCGGCGTGCCGCTGGAAACGCGCGGCGCCATCGCCCGTCACGACGAGACGCGCGACATTCTGGAGATGCACGGCGCCGCCAAGGTGCCGCACTGGAACCGCGATCAAATCGCGCAAATGCTTGGCCGGTCACGCGATTCCGTTCAGCTTTACGAGGGCCACGTCGGCGGCGGCTTCGGCATCCGCGGCGAGCTTTATCCCGAAGACGTGCTGGTCTGCGCCGCGGCGCTGAAATTCAAAAAGCCGGTGAAATGGATCGAGGACCGGCGCGAGCACCTCATCGCCGCCAACCATTCCCGCCAGCAAACGCACAAAGTGCGCGCCGCCGTCGACGGTGAAGGCCACATCCTCGGCATCGAGGATGAGTTCTTCCACGACAACGGCGCCTATATGCGCACCCACGCCGCCACCGTCCCCGACCTCGCCGCGGCGATGCTGCCCGGACCTTATCGCGTGCCGGCTTACCGCGCCGTGGGCCACATCCGCCTCACCAACAAGACGCCGTGCGGCACCTATCGCGCGCCTGGCCGCTTCGAATCAAGTTTCGTGCGCGAACGGCTGCTTGACGCCATCGCGGCCAAAATCGGCGTCGACAAAATCGAGACCCGCCGCCGCAATCTCATCGCTAAAAGCGCCATGCCTTACGCGCTCGGCCTCGACACCTTGGGTACCAACATTGTTTACGACTCTGGCGACTATGCCGGCCTGCTCGACAAGGCGCTGGCCGCCGCCGACTGGCCGAATTTGCAGCGCGACTTGAACCAAAGACGTACTCGCGGCGAAAAAGTCGGCGCCGGCGTTGCTATCTTCGTGGAGAAAAGTGGGCTCGGTCCATTCGATACCGTGCGCATCGAGGTGGCAAACGACGGCGCGGTCGAGGTGATCACCGGCGTCGCCTCGCTCGGGCAAGGCGTGGAGACGGCGATGGCGCAGATTTGCGCCGACGCGCTTGGTGTGGACTACACGAGCGTGCGGGTGATCCATGGCCAAACCGACCGCATTGGCAAAGGCATGGGCGCTTTTGCGTCGCGTGTCACCGTCATGTGCGGAGAGGCGACGTGGCTTGCGGCGGCCAAGCTGCGCGACAAGGCGCTCGCCCGCGCTGCGGAACTCATGCAGACCCGCGTTTCCGAGCTCGACGTCATCAACGGCGAGATCGTACGCAACGGCGGCGGGCCATCGATGCCGCTCGCCGCGCTCGCGTGCGCGATGCCCGAGGGTCTTAGCGCCGAAGACACCTTCGAATCCTCGCACATGGTCTATCCTTACGGCGTGCACATCGCCGTGGTGCGCGTCGACGCCGACACCGGCGGCGTCACGGTCGAACGCTACATGATCGCCTACGATATCGGCCGCGCCGTCAATCCGATGCTGGTCGAAGGCCAGATCGCCGGCGGCCTGGCGCAAGGGCTCGGCGGCGCGCTGTGGGAGGAGCTTCTCTACGACGAGGCCGGCGAACCGCTGTCGGTGACCTTTGCCGATTACCTGATGCCGACAGTGCGCGAGGTGCCGGCAGCGCAGATTATCGTCACCGAAGACGCGCCAAGTCCGCTCAATACGCTCGGCCTCAAAGGCGCCGGCGAAGGCGGCGCCAATCCGGTCGGTGCGGCGATTGCGTCAGCAATCGATGAGGCCATCCGAATCCCCGGCGCGGTGACCAGGTTGCCGGTGACGCCGCAGCGGCTGCGGGCATTGATGAAGGCGGGCGCGGCCTAGATAACCGCGCCGGCATCGACCCGCGATTCGAGCAACTTGGCCAAGGCCGCCGGGTCCTTCACCGGGCGCACCATCATCTTCTCGTCGCGGCCGCGGATCTCGACTTCGGTGAGCGGCAACGCGCCGGTCGGAAGTCTGGCGGTTTTGCAGACGTCGTCCGACACCACGAGCTTGCAGGCGAGCGCCTTGGTCATGTCCTGCAAACGCGCGGAGACGTTGACGGAATCGCCGAGCGCGGTGAACACTGTATGGCCGCGGAAGCCAATGTCGCCGACGATCACTTCACCGGCATGGATGCCGATACCATAGGCCACCGGCTCATGCGCCTCGGCGGCAATCTGGTCATTGAGGTGGCTGACGTTGGCGGCGACCAGCGCGGCGGCACGCAGCGCCTGCTGGCAGGCGGTGGTGCGATCGGTGCCCAGCCCGAACAGCGCCAGCACGCCGTCGCCAACGAATTGATTGGGCTGACCGCCGGCGTCGGTGACGGCCCGCGACACCGCCTCGACGAAGCGGTTGATGAGCACGACAACGTCGAAGGCAAGCCGCGCCTCCCCCAAAGCCGTTGATCCGCGCATGTCGACAAACATGCTGACCACGTAACGCTCCTCGCCGACATGCATGCGCTGGCGGCTGCGCACAGATGCAGCGCCGATGGTCGGCTGCAAAATCGGCACCACCGCGATGTCGGCCTGCGGTCGCAACTGGCAGGCGAGACGGATCGATGGATCTTCGGCAGCGCCCACCCGCGCCAGCACGAAGGCCTCGCGCCCCGAGGCAGCGGGTAGCGCGCTGTAGTCGCTGACGATCCGGACGCGGCAGGTCGAGCAGCGGGCGCGGCCGCCGCAAACGCTGGCGTGCGGAATATTGAAGCGCAGGCTCGCTTCCAGCACGCTCATGCCCTTGGGCACGCGCACTTGGCGGTTGGGATAGGTGAGCGTGAACAGGCCGCTGCCGCGCTCGCGCAGCGCGCGTGCTCCGCGCGCCACGAACACCAGCACGATGCCGCCGGCATAGGCGATGGGAAAATAGAAAAGCGTGATGGTGTCGATGGCGTTCGCCTGCGCCCGCGTGACGTAGCGCAGATTTTCCTGCCGCCATTGCGCTTCCTGGGCGAGGTCGATGACCTCGCGTCCGCCCTGATAGATGCCGAGCAGCGACAGTACCGGCATCAGCACCGCGAAGGACAGCAACAGCGGTGCCGCCCATCGGTAAAATGGCTTCATGCGCAGCCAGAAATAAAGCCCAATGCAACCGTGTGCCCAGGCGACCAGCAGCAACCCGGTCTGCGCGATAGTCTGCGACTCCTCCACCCACCAGGCATAAATCGGCAAGCCGTAATCGGGTGGCGCCACGCCATACATCCAGCCGGCGACGCGCATGGCGCCGAAATGACTGGCGAGCCAGAGCGGAATGCTCAAGCCCAGAACGAGCTGGCTGATCTCGGCGACGGAGAAATGAAAATGCCGCCGCTGGTAGAGCGCCCAGAGTCCAAGCCAAAAATGGATCATCGCCGCGGTGTAGAGCAGCGTATTGACCGGCAGGCTGCGCCAGAACCAGGTGTGCCAGGGCACGAATGCCTGCATCGCCGCGTAAGAAATATTGCCGAGCGCATGATTGAAATAATGTGACAGGATGTAGGCGAAGAGGACGAGGCCGGTCGCCAGACGCACCTGCCGCACACTGATGCTGCGCAGCCACGATGCAACGCCGGTCTTCTCGCTGCGCTGGCGTCCGCGCAGGTCGGCGATGGGTGCGGCCTCGACCGTCATGTCCTGCACTCTAGCGCAAATCGGCGGCGAAAAGTCGCAACCGGCGGCCGGCGTCAGCCTTCCCGGAACACCTTCTCGATACGCCGATCGGGAACAAGCCATATCACGGCGACCAGCGCATAGGCCGCAATCGACAACCAGGGATAGGCGAAGGCAACGCCAATTCCGGCGAGATAAAGGACGAGCGAGATTTTGCCCTTGATGTCGCTGCCCAAGGCGCTGGCAAGCACGGAATGCACACCCTGCTTATGGATGATCGCCTTCTGCAGCAGGTAATAGGCGGTGGCCGGCATCAACAGCACGGCGCCATAGGTCGCGGTCGGAATCGGCACCAAAAAATTATCACCCATCCACGTGGTTGAGATCGGAACCAGAGAAAGCCAGAACAACAGGTTGGAATTGGCCCAGAGGATGAGTCCGTCGACCCGCGCGACGGTGTGGATCAAGTGATGGTGATTGTTCCAGTAGATGGCGAGATAGACGAAACTCAACACGTAGCTGACTAAATTCGGTCCGATGCTGCCGAGTGCGGCCCAGTCGGCACCGTGCGGCACCTTTAGCTCCAGCACCATGATGGTGATGATGATGGCGATAACGCCATCGCTGAAGGCCGCCAGACGGTCTTTGCCCATGGTGTGAGCGTCCTAGCTGAGCGCCGGTTCGAATTGCGGTCGGTAGCCGTCCTGTGCTGCCTCAACGTGGCCGGCGAACGGCATGCCGACATGCGCGGGAAACACCAGCGCGCCGCTTCGCGCGCAGTAGTCGAGCACCTTGCGCCGACTGACGATGGCCTGCGCGGCGTCGGAATTTTTCGGAAAATTCCAGTGCGGGTGATAGACCTGCAACAGGTAGTGCCAGACGTCGCCGATGAAGGCTGCCCGCTCGCCTTTGCTCTCAAGCTTGAAGAAGACGTGGCCGGGGGAATGGCCGGGCGCCGAATCGATCTCGATGAAGTCATTGAGCCGGTAAGGCCCGCCGCTGACCAGGTCGGCCTTGCCGTGTTCGAGGATCGGCACCACGCATTCGCGGAAGGTGCCGAGTTCGGCCGGACCTTCCTTTGGATCGGCGTCGACCTTGGAAAAATAATCGACGTCGGGCTTGGAGAACACATAGCGCGCTTTGGGAAAGGTCGGCACCCATTTGCCGTCCTTCTGCCGCGTGTTCCAGCCGACGTGGTCGTGGTGCAGGTGCGTGCACATCACCATGTCGATCTCCCCGGGCCGCGCGCCGGCCGCGGCGAGGCGCTCGAGAAAGGGCTCGTTGAGCATGTGCCAGAACGGCCGGCCGGGCTTGTTCTTCTGGTTGCCGCAGCAGGCGTCGATGAGGATTTTCTTGCCGCCGACCTGCAACAGCCAGCTATGCACCGCCAGCCGCATGGCGCCCGTTTCGGCGACATAATGATGGGGCGCCAGCCACGCCAGGTGCTTTTTCAGTTCGGCGTCGGTGAGTTCGGGGAAAACATCGCGCAGCTGATAGCTCGGGACATTGGTTTCCTCGACGCGCGTGATGGTCGCCTCGCCCACTTTGAACACCGTCATCTCCCCTGTGAATCTGGCGCAATCGGCCCGGATACTCTATGCCGGAGCCGACAGCGTCAAACGGGAAATGCCCAGCATGCCAGCCAATGACAGCAAGCCGCGCCTCAAGGCGCCGGCCGGAACCTGCGACACCCACATGCATTTTTACGACAAGCGCTATCCGATCGCGCCGACGGCAAAGATCCTCGCGCCCGACGCACTGGTGCCGGAGTATATGAAAATGCGCGAACGGCTCGGCATCGAGCGCACGGTGGTCGTGCAGCCCTCGGCCTATGGCAGCGACAATCGCTGCACCATGGACGCCGTGGCCGCGATCGGGCCGAGCGCACGCGCCGTCGTCGTGGTCGAGCCCGACGTGAGCGACGCCGAACTCGAGCGGTTGACCAAGCTCGGGGCTCGGGGCTTGCGCTTCTTCATGCTGTCCGGCGCGGCGCTGCCCTGGGAATCGCTCGAAGCGCTTTCGGCGCGGGTCGCGCCGTTCGGCTGGCACGTGGTGTTCCAGATGGACGGGCGCGATCTCGCCGACCGCGCCGCCATGCTCAAGCGCTTTGCCAGCAAGGTGATCATCGACCACACCGGAAAATTCCTCGAACCTGTGGCGCTTGACCACCCCGGCTTCCGCACCATCCTGAACCTGCTCGACGGCGGACGCACCTGGCTCAAGCTCGCAGCGCCGTACGAAACCTCGAAAGTCGGGCCGCCGAACTACGATGATGTCGGCAAGCTGGCGAAGGTAGCGGCGAAGGCCGCGCCCGAGCGCATGCTGTGGGCGAGCAACTGGCCGCACCCTTCAGCCGCCGAAAAGCCGGACGATGCCTGGATGCTGGACATGCTGCTCGACTGGATTCCGGACGAGGCGGCGCGAAAAAAGGCGCTGGTCGACAATCCGGCCGAGCTCTACGGTTTTTAGCCCCGCCTCGCGAAGGTCAGATCGTGTGAAGTTCGCCCATTTCAGCCATGTCTGGGCCAAGCCCGGAATGACGGCGCACCAGCGCTACGAGGAACTGTGGCGCGAACTCATTTTATGTGACGAACTTGGCTTCGATTTCAGCTTCTGCGTTGAGCACCATTGCCGCCCAGACGAGAGCTGGATTTCCTCACCCAGCCTTTACGCGGTGGGCGCCGGCGCACGCACCAGGCGCATGCGCATCGGCCCGATGGGCTACATCGTGCCGCTCTATCATCCGCTGCGGCTCGCCGAGGAAATCGCCATCGTCGACCAGATGCTCGGCGGCCGCATGGAATGCGGGCTGGTGCCCGGTATCAACCCTGATTATTTCCGTCCCTTCGGACTCGACTACGGCCAGCGCAAATCGCCGACATTGGAGTTCGTCGATTACCTGCGCGCGGCCTACGGCGAGACGCAGCCCTTCACGTTTCGCGGTGAAAATTTCCAGACCGCGGAGCCGACGATGCTTGCGGTGCAGCCGGCACAGAAGCCGCATCCGCCGCTGTGGATGATGAGCCGCGATCCACAGACGCTGGAATTCTGCGCCCGCAACGGGATCAATCCCGGTTACTTTCTCATCTATCCTCGCCGGGACGCGGCGCCGCGCTACCGCAAATTTATCGACGACTGGGGCAAGGCCGGACACGCGCGCAAGCCCAACATCGCCTATTGCACGCTCGCGTATGTCGACGAGAGCGACCAGAAAGCGCTCGATGTCGCGCTCACTCGCGCAAGTCACGCCTATGAGGGCTTCCTGCCGCCGCCGAAGCCGGGCGAATCCTTTGAACTGCGCGTCAAGGAACACGCCAAGAAATTCATCGGCCGCGGCGAGCCGGGCGCCTCGGAGATCATGGCTAACGTCTTCGATCCCGATTACCTGATGAAGAACAACCTCGTCTTCATCGGCTCACCGAAGACCGTCGCGGAAAAGCTGCACGCCGCCGCGGAAAGCGGCGTGTTCAATGTCTTCCTTGGCGAGTTCAGTTTCTCCGACCTGCCAGAGGCGGACCTGATGCGTTCGATCCGCCTGTTCGGCGAGAAGGTGATGCCGGCGCTACGCGGCTACGAACCGTTCTAGAGGCCTATTGCGACTTGGCCAGCTCCGGATTGGCGCTCAGCCGCGCCGCGTTGAGCTTGTAGATCATGAAGCAGACCACGGCCCCCAACACGAACGGCAGCGCCGACCACATGTAGAGCTGCGTCACCGGCAAGCCCACCAGCATGGCGCCGACCAGCGGCCCGATGATGGCGCCGAGCCGGCCAATGCCGAGCTGCCATCCGGAGCCGTTGGCGCGCAACGAGGTCGGATAGATCATCGCACCGCAGACGTTGATGCCCGACTGGATGCCGAGCACGATGAAGCCGGCACAGAAGGTCGCGGTGAGCAGCGCCGCCGGCGAATTCAGGCCAGCGAAGCCGATCGACGAAACCACCGGTACGGCGACGACAAACATGATCGCGATGGCCAGGAAGCGCTTCTTCTGCAGCAAACCTGAGAGCAGGAGCGAGCCAACCGTGCCGCCGACCTGCAAGGCGGCGCCCGCAAGCGCCGCGGTTGCCGGCGGCACCTTGGCGGCGCCCATCAGCGTCGGCGTCCAGCTGATGAGGAAGAAGTATCCCATCAGGTTGCAGGCAAACAGCAGCCAGGTCAGCGGGGTAATCGCGGCAAGTCCGTCACGGAAGAGATAGATCGGATTGCTCGGCGACTGCTTTTCATCCTCGATGACGAAGCGCGCATTGGCGGGCACCTTGTAATCGGGCCGGATTTCGCCGATGAGCGCCGTCAACTTTTGCCGCTGGCTCTCGCGAAGCGCCATGAACTTGATCGATTCCGGCATCCAAAAAATGGCAAGGATGGCGAATACGACCGGGGCAACGCCGCCGATCTGGAACAGGATGGGCCAGCCATATTGCGGCAGCAGCCAGGCGCTGACGAAGCCGGGCAGCGCGCCGCCGAGCGGCACCACGCCGGTGGCGATAATGGCGAGCGTCGCGCGCTTGTCGCGCGGCGCCGATTCGGCGTTGATAGCCACCATGTTGGGAATGACGCCGCCGATGCCGAGGCCAGCGATGAAGCGCAGCCACGACAGTTCAGTGAGGTTGGTCGCGTGGGCGGCCCAGAATGTGAAAATACCGAACAGGAAATTGGCGGCGATCAGCGCCGTCTTGCGGCCGTAGCGGTCGCCGATCCAGCCGAAAATCTGCGAGCCGAACAGCACGCCGAAATTGCTGGCGGCAAGCACGACGCCAAGCTGCTGCGGCGCCACGTGCCATTCGCGGATCAGGCTCGGCGCGGCAAAGGCGATGGCGCCGATGTCGTAGCCGTCGATAAAGGCGATGAAAATCGACCAGGTGATGAGCTTGATCTGAAACGGGCTCAAACCGCGCTCATCGAGCAGGCGCGAAACCTGCACGATCGATACGTCACTCATGATTCCCTCCCCGGCAGCGGCGCTTGTTGCGCGCCTTGGCCAGGACCCTAGCGCAAGAAGTCGCGGCCGAACAGGCGGGTCAGCCGCGCGGCTTGTCGCGGAAGCGATCCATCAGCGGCTTGTCCTGGCCGCCGTCGATCTCGATCATGGTGCCGTTGACCATGCTCATCATCGGCGACGCCAGCATCGTCACCAGCGCGGCGACCTCCTCGACCTCGGCGATGCGTCCCATGGGGATCGAGGCCGGCGCCAATTTGTCGGCCTGTTCGCGCGGGATCTTCATGTCGCGCGCCATGGCATCGACCAGCCCCGCCCAACGCTCGGTGCGCACCGGCCCCGGATTGACCGCGACAAAGCTGATGCCGTCCTTGCCGTATTGCCCGGCGAGCGAAAGCGTCAGGTTTTGCCCCGCGGCATTCGCGGCGCCCGGGCAGATTTCCCAATAGGACGGCTTCACCCCGTCATTGCCGATCAGGTTTACGACGCGGCCGCCGCCCTGCTTGACCATCAGCGGCAGCACGTAGCGCAGGCAGCGCACGTAGCCCATGAACTTGAGCTGCAGGCCCTTCTCCCAGTCGTCCTCGGTCAGGTGCTCGATGACGCCACCGGCGGCTGAGCCCGCATTATTGACCATGATGTCGACGCGGCCGAGCGCCTTGGCGCCTTGCTCGATGAAGCTCTTGGCCTCCTTGTCCTGCCGCAGATCGGCGGGGATAGCGACGATCTTGCGCCCGGTCTCCTTGGCGATTTCCTTGGCCGCGGCTTCAAGCGGCTCCTTGCGCCGCGCGCAGATGCCGACATCGACGCCTTCTTTGGCCAGCGCCAGCGCGATGCCCTTCCCGATGCCTTCGCTGCCGCCGGTCACCAGCGCGGTCTTGCCCTTGAGCTTGAGGTCCATGTTCGTCTCCCGATTTCTTATCGATTTGGCTTGTGGGCGAGCCAGCGGCCGGCTTCGGCGGCGGCGATCAGCTCGGCGACCGCGGCGTTGAACTTTGCCGGCTCCTCGTTGGTGATGGTGTGGCCGGAGCGCGGGATGACGCAGAGCCCCGCAGTCGGCGCCGTGCGCTTGAGATAGATGCTGGCATCAACGCACCAGTCGTCTTCGTCGCCAACCAGCACCAGGAGCGGCACCGAGAACTTCTTCAGCGCCGCCTCCATCTCCCACAATGTCGGCCGCTTGGCCTGCAGGTTGAGCATCACCAGCGAATGGCCGAGCGAAGAATGCTCGCTCAGCATCTTGATGAATTCGGCGTAGCCGCGCGGATCCTTGTTCTTCTGTGCTTGCCGCGTCGGCCCGTCGCCGTAGCGCACGGCGGCGACCGCCATGGTTTCGGTGGCGAACATCTTGCCGGTCTCACGCGAGGCGGCGCGCGATTGCTCGACCACGGCCGGGTCGGGGCTCGAGCCATAGCCGCAGCCCGCCGCTGTCACCGAGATGCAGCGCTCGGGATAGCGAATGCCGACATGCACCGCGGTCAGCGCGCCCATCGAGTGACCGACCACATGCGCCTTGGGAATCTTCAGCTCGTCCATGACCGCGATGACGTCGTCGCGAAAAATGTCCTGGCTGTATTTGCCGGGATCGTCGGGGATGTCGGAAGGTGGATAGCCGCGCTGGCTATAAGTGACGCAGCGATGCGCGCGCGAAAAGTACCGCATCTGCGGCTCCCAGGTGCGCCAATCGCCGGCATATTCATGGACGAAGACGACCGGCGTCCCCTCACCCGCTTCCTCGTAGTACAGCCGGACGCCGTCGCGCGCGCTGATATGCGGCATGTCGCCTTCCGCTTTCCCGTTTCCTTGCGATTATTCGCACGCGCACGCGGAGCGGTAAAGCAAAGACGCCCGTTTAGCTGCCCTAAGCCTCGGTACCGCAATGGCAATTCGGGCAGAAGTCGCAGCGAGGGACGGCTTTAAAGATAGTATCTTTACTATTTTAGGTCCCCAGCGCATAATCCGCTGCACAGTCCGAGGGTCACGGAATGCGGGCGCTGCGACAACCAGTGGCGATGAGCGGTGAGTTGACCGCGCGCATCATGTTCGCCGGTCGCTCGTCCTCGCTGTCGGCGCAGATCGTCGCCGACGTGCGCGACAGCCTCTTCGCCAAGCGTCTGAAGCCTGGCGATTTCCTCGGCACCGAGAAGGAACTGGCCGCTCGTTTCGGAACCAGCCGCATCGTGGCGCGCGACGCTTTGCGCACCCTGGAGGCGCTCGGCATTGTCGAAATCCGCATGGGCAAAGGCGGCGGCGCGCGCATAGCACACGGCAATCCGCGCCTTTTCGCCGAGGCGATGGCCGTACAACTGGACCTTACCGGGGTCAGTGCCGCCGAGATCATGGACGCCCAACGGGCGATCGAGACGCTGGGCGCCGAACTCGCCGCCGAGAATGCCACCGCCGCAGATGTCGCGCGATTGCGCGCGCTGCTTGACGAAGCGGAAGCCTCGATCGGCGATGCGGATGTCTTTACCAAGCTGTCGCGCGATTTTCACCTGGCGGTGGCCGAGGCCTCGCACAATCGCGTCATCGTCGTGCAACTGCTCTCGCTTGAGCATGTGTCGTGGCCTCGCCGCAATGCCACCGCCACACGCAAGCTTGCGCAACACGTTCTCGAGACCCATCGCAGATTGACCGACCTGATCGAGATGCGCGACGCCGCGGGCGCCCGCGCGCTGATGGACGACCACGTCAAGATGATCCGTGCGCGGCGCGTCACTGAACACGGCAAGAAGCAAGCAGAGAAAAATTCCTGCTGTTAGCCAACCCAGGGAGAAAAGCCATGCCGAAATTCCTGATCGAACCGCATTTCCGCCTGCAGGAATGGGTGGCCCACGAGAAGGACTATTTCGCCAAGGAAGGCCTCGATTACGACTTCCGCGAGCTGATGCGCTCGACCGACGGCAAGATTCACGACAAGGGCAGCAAGGGCGCCTACCAGTCGTTCGAGGAAGGCCGCACGGCGAACGTCAGCTGCGCCTGCCACTGGACGGTGAACGTCGCCGCCTCCAACGGCCACGGCAAGATGTACACCGACGTCTATTCGGTGGCGCCGGCCGGCATTTTCGTTCCGGCCGATTCCAAGGTGAAGACGCCGGCCGACCTTGCCGGCGTGCCGATTTCGGTCGGCTTCCAGTCCGGAAGTCACTACGCCACGGTGCAGGCGCTTGAGCCTTTTCTCACGCCCGGGCAGATGAACCTGAATTACGAAACCGGCATGCTGTTCAAGCGCATGGAGCACCTGTTCGACGGCACCGCGCCGGCGGTCAACCTGTTCAACGGCCCCTACTATTTCGCCGAACAGCTCGGCTTCCGCAAAGTCATCGACACCACGTTCATGATCGGCACCATGATCCACGGCGATCCCGATCCGGAGGACCTGCGCAAGTTCTTCCGCGCGCTGCGCAAGGCGCAGCGCGACATCGACCTGCGCCCCGAGCTCTATACGCATTATTACAAGAACGAATTTCCCGACCGCTTCCACGCCAGGATGGACACGCGGCGCTGGGGCCCCGGCGAAAGACTGGTCTTCGAGCCCTACACCAAGGAAGTCTATGAGGAATCCTTCGAGTGGATTGCCGCCCATGGCATCTTCCCCGATGGCAAGATGGGCAGCGGGAAATACGAACAAGCGACGTTCTCGTTGACCTGAAATTCCGCCCGCTCGCCTATAATCAGGGTCCAGCCAAATTGACGCGCCGCAAACAAACGTTTGCGGCGCTTTTCTTTGTGCGCAAGGTCAGGCATTCTAACGCTCAAGAAAATCCAACAATGATACTTTGGGAGGAAAACATGAAACGCATGCTATTCGCCGGCGCCGCTGCACTTGCGGTAAGCCTGCTGCCTGCCGCAGGGCTTGCCGCCGACAGCATAAAGATCGGCGTCATTCTGCCTTATTCCGGCCAGTTCGCCGACGCCGCCAAGCAGATCGACGAGGGCATCAAGCTTTATATGAAGCAGCACGGCGACACCGTCGCCGGCAAGAAGATCGAGATCATCCGCAAGGACACCGGTGGCATCGCGCCGCCGGTCGCCAAGCGGCTCGCGGAAGAACTCGTCGTGCGCGACAAGGTGGACATCCTCACGGGCTGGCTGCTGACGCCGAACGCGATTGCCGGTTGCGGCGTGTCGGCCGAAGCCAAGAAGGTCTCCGTCATCATGAACGCGGCGACCTCGATCATCGTCGACAAGTCGCCCTACTGCACCCGCGCGGCGTTCACGCTGTCGATGGTGACGCAGACGCTGGGCGCCTGGGCGGCCAAGAGCGGCATCAAGAAGGCCTACACGATGGTGTCCGACTATGCGCCTGGCCATGACTCCGAGGCTGGTTTCATCGCCGGCTTCAAAGCGGGCGGTGGCGAGATCATCGGTTCGGTGCGCATGGCGGTCGCCAATCCGGACTTCTCGGCCTACGTGCAGCGCGCCAAGGACCTCAATCCGGAAGCGATCTTCGTGTTCATTCCGGGTGGCGCGCAGCCGGCGGCGATCGGCAAGGCGTTCGCGGAACGCGGCATCGATACCAAGAAGGTCAAGGTGATGAGCACGCAGGAGCTCGGCGACGACCCCGCGCTCAAGAGCATGGGCGACACCGCTCTCGGCATCATCACCGCCTCGCCCTACGATCATAACCTCAAGACCAAAACGAACGAGGCCTTCGTCGCCGCGTACAAGAAGGATTTCGGCGGCGACAATCCAAACTTTTTCTCGGCCGGCGGCTATGACGGCATGACGCTGATCTACGAAGGCTTGAAAAAGACCAAGGGCGACACCGACGCCGATAAACTCATCGGCGCGATGAAGGGCACCAAATGGGTGAGCCCGCGCGGCCCGATGATGATCGATCCGGAGACCCGCGACGCGATCGAGAACATTTATATCCAGAAGGTCGAGAAGGTCGGCGGCAAACTGGTCAACGTCGTAATCGCCACCGTCCCGAACGTGAAGGACCCGGTGCACGAAGCGATGAAAAAGAAATAATTGCCGGCTTTGATCTCAAGTCGGGATGGGGCGGCCCAAGCGGTCGCCCCATCCTTTATGAACCGCGCCTAATACGGTATCAGGACTGGCGCTCGCGGAGTCACGCTGACGATCATGCTCCCTCCAGTCCTCGGCGTCCTGTTCGACGGCATTGCCTACGGGATGCTGCTGTTTCTGCTGTCGGTCGGCTTGTCGGTGACGCTTGGCTTGATGAATTTCGTCAACCTGGCGCATTGCGCCTTCGCCATGCTCGGCGGCTACGTCACCGTCATGTTGATGCAAGATGCGCACTGGCCGTTTCTGGCGACGCTGCCGGTTGCATTCCTCGCCGCCGCGCTCGTCAGCGTGGCGTTCGAACGCACGCTCTACCGCCGGCTCTATCGCGCCAGCGACCTCGACCAGGTGCTGTTGACCGTCGGGCTTGCCTTCATTTCGGTGGCGGTTGCCGCCTGGTTCTTCGGGACCACCCAACAGCCGATCACGGTGCCGGCCTATCTCAGCGGCGCCTTCGAGTTTCACGGATTAAACATCGCGTCGTATCGCCTGTTTTTGATCGGCTTTGGCGTTGCCGTGGCAGCCCTCCTGGTTGTTGGCCTCGAATACACCCGCTTCGGTGCGCAAGTGCGTGCGGCGGTCGACAACCAGCGCATGGCGCGCGGGCTCGGTCTTAACGTCGACGCCGCTTTCAGTGCCACCTTTGCGCTCGGCTCAGGCCTCGCCGGACTCGGCGGCGCACTGGCGATCAATATCCTCGGGCTCGATCCCAATTTTGCCTTCACCTATCTGGTCTATGTGCTGATCGTCGTCTCGGTCGGCGGCCTCGGCTCGATCGTCGGCTCGCTGTCGGCCGCAATCCTTATCGGCATCAGCGACATCGCCGGCAAATATTATGTGCCCCAGCTCGGCGCCTTCCTCATCTATCTGGTGATGCTGATCATCCTGATGTGGCGTCCGGCCGGTCTGTTCGGGAGGCGCTAGCGCATGGTCCCGAAGAGTGAATAACGCCATGGCACTGACCGAAGGCGCAACCGGCCCACAGGCCTATCTGCAATCGCGCAGCCGCTGGGGGCCGATCGAGATCGCGTTCTGGCTCGCCACGCTTTTGCCGTTCGTGCTTTTTCCGAACTATCTTTCCCTCGCCAGCCAGATCGCGATCGCCGCGCTGTTTGCGCTCTCGCTCGACCTCATTCTCGGCTATGCCGGCATCGTTTCGCTCGGCCACGCGGCGTTTTTCGGCACGGGCGCCTATGTCGCCGGGCTATTCTCTAAGTTCGTGTGGGGCGAGCCGATTTCCGGGTTGCTGATCGCCGCCGCGGCGGCCGGGCTGCTTGGCTATTTGTCCAGCTTCGTGGTCGCGCGCTTTCGCCACCTCACCTTGATCATGATCACGCTTGGCCTCGGTCTTTTGCTGCATGAAGCTGCCAACAGCGCCAGCTGGCTGACCGGCGGTTCCGACGGCTTGCAGGGCATCGACATCTGGCCGCTGTTTGGCGTCTTCAAGTTCGATCTTTATGGCAAGACCGCTTTTCTCTATTCGCTGGCGGTGCTGTTCATCATCTTTCTTGGCGCGAGGCGGCTGATCCACTCGCCGTTCGGTCTTGCCTTGCGCGGCATCCGCGAGAATTTCGTGCGCATGCCGGCGATCGGCGCCGATAGCCGCGCGCATATCCGCAAGGTTTATACCATTGCCGCGGCAATCGCCGGCGTCGCCGGCGCGTTGATCGCGCAGACGACGTCGACCGTGTCGCTCGAAGCCCTGGGCTTCGAGCGTTCGGCCGACGTGCTGGTGATGCTGGTGTTCGGCGGCGCCGGCCAGCTGTATGGCGGGCTGGTGGGGTCGATCATCTTCCTGATCGCGCGCGATCAGTTTTCCGGCATCGCCCCGCAATACTGGTATTTCTGGATCGGCCTGCTACTGATCACGGTGGTGATGCTGCTGCCGAACGGAATTCTCGGCGGCCTCTCCGCCCTGTATGCACGGTGGAGGCGCAAATGAGCGCGTCCGTGCTTTCGACCCGCGGCTTGGCCAAGAGTTTCGGCTCGCTGGTCGTCGCGCGCGACATCGAGCTCACGCTGCCGCAAGGCGCGCGCTACGCGCTGATCGGACCAAACGGCGCCGGCAAGACCACGCTGATCAATCTGATGACGGGCATGCTCGCGCCCAACGCCGGGCAGATTTTCCTCGGCAACGACGACATCACCGCGCTGGAACCGCAGGAACGGGTGCGGCGTGGACTTGCCCGCACCTTCCAGATCAACACGCTGTTTGCTGGCTTGAGCGCGCTGGAAGCGGTAACGCTCGCGGTTGCCGAGCGGCGCGGCTTTGCCGGCCAGTTCTGGAAGAACATCGCCATCTACAAGGAAGCAATCGACGAGGCGCACGACATTCTGGTGAAATTGTACCTCGGCGATTGTTGTTATCAGATCACCCGCGAACTGCCTTACGGCCGCCAGCGGCTCTTGGAAATCGCGCTGGCGCTGGCGACCAAGCCCAAGGTGCTGCTGCTCGACGAGCCGGCGGCCGGCGTGCCGCAGGAAGAAAGCGGCGATATTTTCGAGGCGGTGGCGAGCCTCTCCGGCGACCTCACATTATTGTTCATCGAACACGACATGCATGTGGTGTTCCGCTTCGCCACCCACATTATCGTACTGGTCGGCGGCGCAATCTTCACGCAAGGCTCGCCGGCTGAAATTGCCGCCGATCCCGGCGTGCGCGAAGTCTATCTGGGGACGCGCAAACATGGCTGAGCCGCTGCTGTCGCTGCAAGGCGTGCGCGCCGGCTACGGCGACGCGCTGGTGCTGCACGACGTCGCGCTGGAATTGCCGGAGCACGGCAGCCTCGCGGTGCTCGGGCGCAACGGCGTCGGCAAGACGACGCTGCTGCTGACCGTCATGGGCTTCACGCAGATGCACGGCGGCCGCATCATTTGGCGAGGCCGGGAAATTACGCAGCTGCCGGCCAATCGGCGGGCCGCCAACGGCATCGGATGGGTAGCCCAGGAGCGCGAAATATTTCCGTCGCTGACGGTGGAGGAAAATCTCACCGTCGCCTCGCGGCCCGGCGCCTGGGCGCTCGATGCCGTTTACAGACTGTTCCCGCGCCTGTCCGACCGCCGGCGCAATATGGGCAATCAGCTTTCCGGCGGCGAGCAGCAGATGCTGGCCATTGCACGCGCGCTCATGACCAATCCTTCGCTGATGCTGCTGGATGAGCCGTTCGAGGGTCTGGCGCCGGTGATTGTCGAAGAACTGATAGCGGCGATCAAGCTGATGCTCAGCGATCGCAAAATCGCGATCGTTCTCGTCGAGCAGCATACCGAAATTGCCCTGGAGCTGACGACCGACGCCATCGTGCTTGAGCGCGGCGCGGTGGCGCATCGGGCGCCCTCGGCAGCGTTGCGCAAGGACCGTGCTACGCTCGAGCGGCTGGTCGGGTTGCGCGTCGACGCCACGGCGTGAGACAGTCGCGGACGGAAGCTGACCATGCCCAATCCGATGATTCCCAAGGACCGCGCCGACTACTCGGCGATTATCGACCGTCCGGCCCTGAAGCTGCCCGGCAACGCCCGCATCGTGTTCTGGACCATCGTCAATTACGAGGTCTGGGACATCGGCAAGCCGATGGCGCGGCAACTGCTCCCGGCGCCGACCGGGGTGCCGTTGATGCCCGACGTGGTCCATTGGGCCTTTCACGAGTACGGCATGCGGGTCGGCTGCTGGCGCTTCCACGAACTGTTCAGGAAGCTGGGCATTCGCCCGACGCTCGCCGCCAATGCCCGCATTTGCGAGGACTATCCCCGTGTCGCGGGCCAGGCGCGCGACGACGGCTGGGAGTTCATGGGCCATGCCTACGAGCAGGGTCCGATCCACAAGGAGGCCGACCAGGCCGGCATGATCAACCGCACCATGGACATCATGGAGAAGTTCACCGGCAAGCGGCCGGTCGGCTGGCTCGGGCCCGGTCTTACGCAAACGCTGGAGACGCCGGAATATCTGGCCGCGGCCGGCGTCAAATATATCGGCGACTGGGTCTATGACGACGAACCGACGACGATCCGCACCGCCAAGGGCCCGCTGGTGACGCTACCCTACACCATCGAGTGCAACGACATCCCGATGATGCTGATCCAGCACCACGAGAGCGACTACCTGCTCAAGCGCACCATCGATCAGTTCGACCGGCTCTACGCCGAGAGCAAAAGCCGCGCGAAATTCTGCGCGCTCGCCATTCATCCCTACATCAGCGGGCAGCCGCACCGGATCAAATATCTGGAAGCGATCTACGACTATGTGAACAAACACGAGGGCGTGCTGCACTGGAACGGCGAGCAGATTCTCGATTGGTACAGCGCCTTGCCCCACAAGCAGATAAAGGCCGCTGAATGAATTTCCCCAAGCCCGCAACCGGCATGCTGCCGAACGACCGCCTCGACTATTCGGCGATCCCGACGCGCAAGGCGCTCAAGCTGCCCAAGGGCGCACGCATGGCGGTGTGGACCGTCACCAATGTCGAGGAATGGGACCCGACGCAGACCATGCCGCGCACGGTGCTGACGCCACCGGCCGGCGGCTCGCCGATGCCCGATATCCCGAACTGGTGCTGGCACGAATATGGCAACCGCGTCGGCTTCTGGCGGCTGCTGCAGGCCTATGACGACTTCAAGATTCCGGGGGTCATGAATATCAACGGCGTCGCCGTCGAGGCCTTCCCCGACATCGTCAAGGCCTGCGCCGAGCGCAACTGGGAATTCGTCGGCCACGGATACACGCAACGCAACATGCAGAAGGTCGAGAACGAACGCGCCGACATCCGCAAATGTATCGAGGTGCTCAAGCGCGCGACGGGAAACCGCCCGCGCGGCTGGCTCGGACCGGGCCTGACCGAGACCTGGCAAACGCCGGATATATTGGCCGAAGAAGGCTACGATTATATCGCGGACTGGGTGCTCGACGATCAGCCGGTGTGGATGAAGACGCGCGGCAAGCCCATCCTCAACATCCCCTACACGCAGGAATGCAACGACGTCGCCATGATGCTGATCCAGCACCACAAGGCGAGCGAATTCTACGAGCGGGCGATGGACCAGTTCGAGCAGATCTACAAGGATGCCAAGGGCTCGGCGCGCGTGATGGCGATCTCGGTGCACCCCTACATCATGGGCGCGCCGCACCGGGTCAAATATTTCCGCAAGATTTTCGAGAAGATCCGGAAGAAAAAAGACGTGCTGTTCTGGACCGGCGCGCAGATTGCCGACTGGTTCATGAAAGCCGGGCCGAAGGCGCCATGACGCCCGCGCTCGACAAGAAAGCGACGGCGGAGGAAACCGCGCGCGCCTACCTCGACACCGGCGCGGTGCGCTTCATGACCGACAAGCCGTTCATCTTCACGTCGGGCTGGGCAAGCCCGGTTTATAACGACTCGCGCTGGCTGATCTCGTTTCCCGACGTGCGCAAGAAGCTGATGGACTTCGCCGTCGCCACGATCGATCGCGAGATCGGCCGCGATAAGATCGACGCCGTCGCCGGGGGCGAAACCGCCGGAATCCCGTTTGCCGCCTGGGTTGCCGAGCGCATGCACCTGCCGATGCAATATGTGCGCAAGAAGCCCAAGGGCTTCGGCCGCGGCTCGCAGATCGAGGGCAAGCTCGATCCCGGCCAGCGCGTGCTGCTGGTCGAAGACCTCGCCACCGACGGACGCAGCAAGGTCAACTTCGTCAAGGCGTTGCGCGACGGCGACGGCAAATGCGACCACTGCTTCGTGATCTTCTTCTACGACATCTATTCCGAGGGTGCGAAAATCCTCAGCGATCTGGGCGTCACGCTGCATTATCTCACCACCTGGTGGGACGTTCTCGCGGTCGCCAAGGCGAGCGGCAAGTTCGACCCGAAGATGCTGGCAGAGGTCGAGAAATTCATGAACGACCCGGCTGGCTGGTCGAAAGCGCACGGCGGCGTCGCTTCGGCGGCCGAGTAGGCGTTATTTTTCCGGCAATTTTCGCTTCAGGCGCGTGACCGCGAGATCAAGCGCGGACAGAAACCGCGACAGGTCCTGCCGGGTCAGCGGCGGCGGGCCGCGCGTCACCGCGCCGGCGCTGCGCAGATCGGTGAGCAGGTCGCGGGTCGCCAGCGCCATGCCGATCGAATCCTCGGTGAATGGCTTGCCGGTCGGGGCGATCACCGTCGCACCTTTTTTCACCGACCGGCCGGCCAGCGGCACGTCGGTGGTGACGACAATGTCGCTTGGCGTTGCCCGCTCCACGATCCAGTCATCGGCCACATCGGGCCCCTCGCTCACGATTACCCGCTCGATCAGCTCGCTGCGCGGTACGTTCATGAACGAATTGGCGACGACAAAGACGTGCAGCGCGTAACGCTCGGCCACGCGATAAATCTCAGGCTTCACCGGGCAGGCGTCGGCATCGACAAAGATGCGGACGGACGGCGGCTGCTTGGGGTCTTCCATGATACCTGGCGCCGTGGTCAACTTCGCGCAACCAGCAAACAATATGGGAGGCATCAATGGCCAAGGCCCGCAAGAAAGTCCAGGCAAGGCGCAAAGCCGGCAAAACCACCGCCCGGCGCGCCGTCACGGCGAAGACCCGCGCCAAAGCCGCGATCAAGCCGCGGCCGAAGCAGAAGTTCGTGGTCAGCCATCATCGCGAGGAGGATTTCGATACGGGCCTGCGCGCCTACTCGGCCTATCGCGATCTCGGCATCGCCGCGGCAACCGGAGGCCTCGCGCAAGCGCACGTGATCCGCATGACCAAGCCGTTCGAGGACGGTGAGGTCTCGACGCCGCACTTCCACGACGTCGAGTTCCAGATGGTCTACGTGCTCAACGGCTGGTTTCGCACCGAGTTCGAGGGCGAAGGGGTGCACACGTTCCGCGCCGGCTCGTGCTGGATCCAGCCGCCGAAGATCAAGCACACCGTGCGCGGCTATTCCGACGACTGCGAATTGCTGGAAATCATCCTGCCGGCGGAATTCGAAACGGTGACGCTCGCCTGAATCGCGCCGTCAGCGCTTGACGCCGAGACCGGTCATGAAGCTCGCGCGAATACGCACCGGGTCGCGGTCGGTCGTGGCGACGCCCGGTTTGTCGTCGATGCGGGCGGCAATCAGGCTCGGCCCGCCTTTGAGCGCCTCGTCGACGAGCCGTTCGAACTCCTCTTCATCCGCCGCCCAGGCGGCGTTCGCGATTCCGGCCCCGCGGGCAATCGCCACCAGATCGGCGGAGGAGGCGCTGGCGGTCGGCTGGCCGCCGGTGATCTGGTAGATGCCGTTGTCCCAGACCACCATGGTCAGGTTTTTCGGCTTGCACATGGCGACGGTGGCGAGACAGCCGAGCTGCATCAGCAGCGAGCCGTCGCCTTCGAGGGCTATGACGTGGCGCTTGGGTTGCGCAATGGCGACACCGAGCGCAATCGGGATGGCAAGCCCCATGCTGCCGAGCATGTAGAAATTCTGCGGACGCTGGCCGCTCGCCCACAGGTCGAAATTGGCGTTGCCGATGCCGCCGACCACGGCTTCCTCGCTCTTGAGCTTGCCGACCAGCCGCTGCGTCAGCGCGAAGCGGTTCATCACCTTGGCGTTGTGCGCGCGGGTGTTCATGCGGCAAACACCTTGCCGCCGGTCAGCAGCGGCGAAAGAATGAAGGTGACCGGCGCCTGCGTCGCCACCGCCTGCTTGATCGAGCGGTCAACGATGAAGCCGAGTTCATCAAGCCGGGTAATGGTGTGATGTTCGACGGCGAGTGCGCCGAGCACCGGTCGCATGGTCCTGCACACCATCGCCTGCCCGAGATTGAACTCTCCGAGCGTGCCGCGCTCGGAGACGAAAATCAGCGCCGGAATCTGGCAGGGCACCACCAGCGAGGCGAGCGCGTTGGGGATGGTGGCAAAGCCCGAGGTTTGCATCAGCACGGCGCCGCGCAATCCCCCCATCCAGGCGCCGGTCACGATGCCGAGCGCTTCTTCTTCGCGCGTCGCCGGAAACGTCGTGAAGAACTTGTCGGCATGGATGGCCGCGATCAGGGGCGTGAATACCCGGTCCGGCACATAGACGGCGAGCTTGACCTCGTTTGCCTTGAGCGTCGCGAGAATGATTTCGTGCCAGGTCTTGTCCGAAGTCTTGCCCAAAGTCTTGTCGCCGGTCATCGAACGAGTTTCACCCGTTGCCGCAACTACCGCAATCGCCTACCCTATTATAGATCACGGCGCGAACGACAAGAAACTGCCGGATCCCGGGAGGGACATGAGTAAATTCCTTAAAGCCAGCGCCGGGCTTTCGCGACGCCGCATCCTCAAGGCCGTGGGCGCAATCGCCGCGGGAGTGGTCGCGCCGGCCATCCTGCGCGTGCGCTCGGCCTATGCCGCCTATCCGGAGCGGCCGGTGAAAATCATCGTCGCCAATACACCCGGTGGACCGTCCGATATCGTCGGCCGCATCGTCGCTGCCGCGCTACAGCAGTCAACCGGCAAGACTTTCATCATCGAAAATATCGGCGGCGCGGGCGGTAACATCGGCTTTGCCAACGCCGCTCATGCCACGCCGGACGGCTATACGATCCTGCTGGCGACCAACGCCCTGTCGGTCAACGTCAGCCTGTACAACACGATTCCCTTTGACCCGCTCAAGGACTTCGCAGGCGTCAGCGAACTGGCGACTTCGCCCAATACATTCGTAGTCAAATCAGAACTGCCGGCCAAGACGATGAAGGAATTCGTCACCCTCGCCCGCGCCAATCCCGACAAATACAACTGCGCGACGCCTCCGATCGGAACCACGCCGCAGATTCAACTCGAAGTCCTGAAACTGCGCGAGAGCCTGCCCAAGCTTGAGGACGTGGTATTCAAGGGCGGCGGCGATGCCATCACCGCCCTGCTCGGCGGCACCGTGCAGCTTAGCTCCGGCTCGCTGCCGCCGGCACATCAGCACATCAAGGCGGGTACGCTGCGATGCCTGGCCGTGACCGGCGATGCGCGCTGGCCGGACATGCCCGACGTGCCCACGATGGAGGAGGCCGGCTACAAAGATTTCGTGTTCGCCACCGACACCGTGCTGCTGGCGCCGGCGAAGACACCGCCGGACATCGTCAAGTGGCTGGAAGCAGAAACCTTGAAAGTGCTCTCCGCCGGAGAAATGAAGGACAAGCTCTACAAAGCCGGCTTCCTGGTGCGCTCGAAAGGCGCCGATGCCGCCTGGGCGCGGGTCACCAAGGAAATCGGCCTGTTCAAGGACATCATCGACAAGGCCGGCATCAAAAAGATGTAACGGCGCAAGCCGGGGAACGCGTGCGGTGAAGATCAAGAGCATCGAGCCGATCCCGGTCAGCCTGCCGATGCTCAAACCAGTGATCATGGCGGGCGAAGAGGTGCGCCGCGCCGACAACGTGCTGGTACGGGTTGAATCCGATAGCGGCATCACCGGCTGGGGCGAGGCGGCGTCAGCGCCGCTCATGACCGGAGAGACGCTGGAAAGCATTGTCGCCGCCGTGCAGTTTCTCGAACCGGCGCTGCGCGACCGCGAGCCCGCCGATATTTCCGGTGCGCTGGCCGCCATGCTTGGCCGCATGTACGGCAACAACGGCGCCAAGGCTGCGATCGAGATTGCGCTCTACGACCTTGCCGGCCGCGCCGCAGGCAAGCCGGTGCATGCGCTGCTTGGCGAGAAGAAGCGCCACCGCATGGCGCTGCTCGGCGTCATCGGCGGCGGCGATTTCGACGGCGACCTGCGCGATGCGGAAACAAAGAAGGCCGCTGGATTTACCGCCTATAAAATCAAGGTCGGCGTCGACACGCCGCAGCGCGACGCCGAGCGCACGCGCGCGATTTGCAAGCTGCTGGGGCCCGGTCTGCTCATTTCAGCCGACGCCAACCAGGGCTTCGCCACCGCTGAGGCCATGGACTACGTGCGTGCAGTCGAAGACTCCGGCCTCGACTTTTTCGAGCAGCCGGTCGCAGCCGAAAATCTGGACGGCATGGCGCAGATTGCCGGCGCAACCGGCATCGCCATCGGCGCCGACGAAGGCATCCATTCGCTCGACGACATCGGCCGCCATTCCGAGCGCAGGGCAGCCCGAGGCGTCAGCCTCAAGGCAATCAAGCTTGGCGGCATCGGCGGCGTGGTCGAAGCGGCAAGGCTCTGCGACCGCCTCGCCATGAGCGTCAATATTTCCTGCAAGACCGGTGAATCGAGTATTGCCTGCGCCGCGGCGTTGCATGCCGCGGCGGTCGTTCCCGCCCTCGCCTGGGCGCTCACGCTCACCCACACCGCGCTTGGCGATGACGTCACGGCGCATCCGATCCCAACGGCACGCGGCCATGTCGAGACGCTCGATCGCCCCGGTTTGGGCATCGACGTCGATGCGGATCGCGTGCGCCGCCATCGCGTCAATATCTCCGAGCGATACGCCGATGCTGCCCAATAGCGACCTTTACTTCGCGGCCGCTGCAGCAAAAGCCATTGCCCCGGAACACGAAATATCCGCATCGCCATTGCCCGGTTTTGGCGAATAGTACTAGGATGCCGGCAAGTGCGGCGGACAAAGCACGCACAACAATGACCCAGGGGAGGCATACCAATGAATTATGCTCGCAGGATAATTGCGTGCACTGCGCTGCTCGCGGGCGCGGTGGCGTTCGCCATGGCCACCGGTGCCCAGGCTCAGGAGAAGCACTACCGCTTCGCCTACGACCAGCCGCACACGACCGGCTACGGCATCGTCGGTGACATCTTCGCCGCCAAGCTGAAGGAACTGAGCAAGGGCCAGTTCATCATCGATCAATATCCCGGCGCGCAACTCGGGCAAGAGCCGCAGGTGCTGCAGTTGCTGAAATCCGGCGATATCGATTTCGCCATCACCTCGTCCGCCAACGCCGCGACCGTGTCCCCGCAAGCCGGTGTGATGTCGCTGCACTTCCTCTTCCGCTCGGAAGAGCATCTCACGAAAGCGTTGGCCGATCCGCGGCTCTCGGAAGAATTCAAGGCGATGATCGAAGAGACCGTGAAAGGCGCGCACGTGATCGGCCTCGCCACGCTTGGTCTGCGCTCGATGTATGGCAAAAAGGATGTGCATAGCGTCGCGGACCTGAAGGGCATGAAGGTTCGCGTGCAGGCGACACCCACCGAGGACGCCATCTTTCCGGCCTACGGCGCGCAAACCGTGCACATGCCGTTCGGCAGCGTCTACACCTCGCTGCAGACCGGCGTGATGGATTTTGCGGAGAACGGCATCAACGTCTACCTTGCCAACAAGCACTACGAGGTCGCGCCGGTGCTCTCGCTCACCGAACACGAGGCCAACAACAGCCTCGTCTGGATCAGCGACAAGCTCTGGCAGAGTCTATCGGCCGAGCAGAAGCAGTGGGTGCAAGCCGCCGCCGACGAGGTCAACAAGAACGAGCCGGCAAAGGCGTTCGAGCTTGAGCACCAATCGGCCGACAAACTCAAGGCGCTCGGGGTCAAAGTTGTTGGCGGCGTCGACAAATCCGGCTTCATCACGATCGCTACGCCGTTTCTGGAGAAGTTTTCCGCGGAACTTGGCCCGCGCGCAGTCAAGATTGAGAAGCTGATCAGCAGCATCAAATAGTCATCCCGCCCGCACGGAGAGGCCGCCCGGCCTCTCCGTGTCGCGTTTCTCGAGGGGCTGGACAATGTGGTTCGCCGACAAGCTTGTGCTGAAGCGTCAGCGTCACCTGAAGTGGCGCGGGTTGGACGTACTCGAACTCGCGCTGATGATGCTGTGTGGGCTCTTGCTGTTCGGCTTCGTGACCACCGTCGTTTTCGATATCGTCACCCGCACAATCGGGCATCCGTGGCTTTGGCTCCAGGAAGTCACGTCCACTTTCTTCATCTACGCAATCTTCATCGGCGCGGCGGTCGCCACGCGCCGCAACGACCACCTTTATCTGACGGCGCTGTCGGAAGCGATGCACGGCACGCCCCGGCTGGTGATCGAGATCGCAATCCGCTGCGTGGTGCTGGGCGTCTCCATCTGTCTGGTCTGGTTCGGCTACATCAATTTCCTCAGGGGCTTTAGCAGTTTTCGCATGCCCTCGATGACGCCGATCGCCTCGCTTTATGTGGTGATCCCGATTTCCGGCTTGCTGATCGCGCTGTTCACGATCGAGCAGCTCGTCAACGGCATCCGCAACGGTTTCGATCATCCCGAACCCCCGGAAGAAGCGACGCACATCACGCCGATCGACGACCTGGCAAAGGGCTCCCTCACGTGAGCTCTACGCTCATCCTTATCCTGATGACGACGCTGTTCCTGACCTTCGGGTACATGGGCGTGCCGGTGGCTTTTTCGCTGCTCGGCGGCGTGCTGATCGGCGCTTCGTTCACCGACGTGTCGATGCCGGCGATCATCCAGAAGATGTTCGACGGAATGGACAACGAAGCGCTGCTCGCCATCCCGTTTTTCCTGCTGGTCGGCGAGTTGATGAGCTCGGCCAACGTCATCATGCGCGTCGCCAACCTGGCGCTGGCGCTGGTCGGCCATATCCGCGGCGGATTGTCGCAGGTCGTCACCGTGTTCAGCATGATGTTCTCGGAGATGTCGGGCTCGACGACTGCCGACGTTGCCGTAATCAGCCGCGCCCTGGGCGGGCCGATGAAGCGCGAGGGCTACGATCCGCCGTTCATCGCCGCGATCATCGCCGCCGCGTCGACCATCGCGGCGCTGGTGCCGCCGAGCATCACGGCGGTGGTCTATGGCGCCATCGGCAATGTCTCGATCGCCGGTCTGTTCATGGCGGGCGTGGTGCCGGGCTTCATGATCGGCTTCGGCCTGATGATCTATTGCTATTTCTTCGGCCCAATCGGCGCGCGCCGCAAGCGGGCGTCCCTTCTCACCGTCGCGGTGGCAGCCAAGGACGCGATCCTGCCGCTGATGATCCCGGTCATCCTGATGGGTGGCATCCTGACCGGCTGGTTCACGCCGACGGAAGCAGGCGTGGTCGCCGTGGTCTGGATCATCTTCGCCATCCTGCCGGCGCTCAACCGCGGCCACCTCCTGATACTGCCGTATGATTTCTGCCTCGCCGGGCTGATTTTCTCGCTGCCGCTGATCACCATCGGCGCAGCGAATGCGTTCGGCTGGCTATTCGCCTATCTGCGCGGCGCGCTGATCATCGGCGACTGGATCACCTCGATCGCCGGCAACGATCCGCACCTGATGATGCTGCTGATGGTGGCGCTGTTCACCATCATCGGCGATTTCATCGAGCCGGTGCCGACGATCATCATCTTCATGCCGCTGGTGAACGCGCTGACGCAGGCGGGCGACATCAATCCGGTGCACATGGGAGTCGTGCTGATCGCCACCCTCGCCTTTGGCTTGATCACGCCGCCTTACGGGCTTGTGCTGCTGATGGCCTCGAAGTTCGTCGGCGTGCGTTTCTCTCAGGCGCTGCGCGCGGCGTTGCCGATTTACGTGGTCTTTCTGGTGACCATCTCGTTCTGCATCTATTTCCCGAAAGTCGTGCTGTGGCTGCCGAAGCAGGTCATTCCCGCTTCGGTCGGCTGCTTCAAGAACCCAAGCGGACCCGGTTACATCTGCCCGCCCTGAGCGCTAGCGCGCGTGCGGCTCGATCAACTCGATGCGGTTGCCGAACGGATCGTGCACGTGCCGGCGATCACAGCCGGGCAACGGCTCGTCCTCAGTGACCCGGTAGCCGGCCTGCTTGAGCTTGGCCTCCATGTCGGCAAGACCGTCGACGATAAACGCCGGGTGCGCCTTGCCGGCGGCGACGAAATTCTTGTCGACGCCGAGATGCACCGTTACCGCGCCGCTTGCGAACCAGCAGCCGCCGCGCCCGTCAAGCTCGGGCGGCTTGGGTAATTCCGCCAGACCCAGCATGCCTTGGTAAAACGCACGCGCTTCCGCCTCGCGCCCGGCCGGCATCGCAATCAGGATATGGTCGATGCGGCGAACCGCCATTGTCAGCCTTTGCCTTGTTCGGCGATGCCGGCGAGATGACGCGCCCGCGCTTTTTTCTCTTCGATCTTCATGCCGCGCGCGATCTGGATGCGCTGAGCCTGCGGGGAGCCGGCGCCATGCAGGCTCTCGGTCAGATAGCCGACGGCGTTGCGGCCGATCGTCATGTTCTCGATCAGCCGCAAGATGCGCATGCGGTCGGTGACCTTAACGCCGTCGCGGCCTTGCAAAAACTTGCGGATCAGCGGGCCGATTTCGTTGTTCTGCAGATCTTTCTCCGACGGCATGGTGACCACCAGCCCGCCGGCAATGTCCTGGGCCAGCCGCGCGATCTCGAAGGGAAAGCGCGTGACGTTGTGCTTTGCCACATTGGAAAGCATCTCGTCGTTGAGGTAGGCGCCCGAGGGCAGCGCCTTTGACTGGTGTGCGCCCGCCATACAGCTCGAATAGATGGTCTCGTTGAGGTGGGTCATTTCCACCAGCTTGTCCTTGATATGCGAGACCGCCTCGACGCCGTTATGCTCGGCGGCCGACGCCGCGGCGCCGATCAATACGTCGCCCAGGCCGGTTTTGCAGGCATAAGATGAGCGGTGATAGGTGGTGAAACGCTCGACCAGCGCCGTCGCGTATTCCCATTCGCCGTCCATGAACACGTGCTCGTGCGGCACGAACACGTCCTCAAAGACGATGAGCGACTCCTGCCCGGCAAACTGCGCATTGCCGGCGTCCATGGCACCGCCGTCGGTGATGCGGGTGTCATTGGTCTGGCGGCCCACGATGTAAGTGAGCCCCGGCGCGTCGACGCGCACGGCGCCGACCACCGACCATTCGCGGTCGGCCTCGCTCATGCGCATGGTCGGCATGAAGATCAGCCAGTGCGAATTGACCGCCCCGGTCTGGTGCATTTTGGCGCCGGAGACGTAGATGCCCTTGTCGTTGCGCCTGGTGACGTGGAGAAACAGATCGGGGTCGCGCTGCTGATGCGGCGCCTTGGAGCGATCGCCCTTGGGGTCGGTCATGGCGCCGCCGATGACGACGTTGGCGGTCTGCGCGCGCTTGAGGAAAGTCAGAAAGCGCTGGTGGTAGTCGGTGCCTTTCTTGGCGTCGATATCGAAGGTCACCGAATGGCAGGTGCCGATGGCGTCGAGGCCGACGCAACGCTGGAAGCAGGTCCCCGTGCGCCGTCCCAGCTCGCGCTGCATCTCGTGCTTGGCGACAAGCTCGGCGGGGCTGACCGGAACATGCAGGAAGCGGTTGATCTGCCGATCACTGATGCTCGAATGCACGGTGCCGAAAGCGGGACGCTCACTGGCGATACGGAAGGTCTCGGCCATGGCATTGACCGACGGCCTGATCACCGGGTGGTCGACCGGCTCGGCCACGCGTTCGCCCATGAAGAAGACATTCATGCCGCGGCCGCGCAGCGAATCGAAGTAATCGTCGGCCGTGGCGATCGGCTTGGCGAAATCGGCCCAGAGTGCTTCCGCGTTGGTCATCGCACGATCTCCTCGGCTCTCATCCCGCGCTCTACGCCTTCATCGATTCCTTGAGCTTGTAACGTATGATCTTGCCCGAGCCGGTGCGAGGAATCTCGCCTATCAATTGCACCGTGTGCGGAACCTTGTAGGCCGACAGGTGCACCTTGCAATGGGCGAGCAGCAGCTCGCTTTCCACCGTCTTTCCGGGACGCGGCACCACAAACAGCGCCGGCACTTCGCCCAGATGCTCATGCGGGATGCCGACCACGGCGCAGTCGAGCACCGCCTCGAAGGTATTCACCACTTCCTCGATCTCGGCCGGCGCGATGTTCTGGCCGCCGCGGATGATCAGCTCCTTCAGCCGCCCGGTGATGGTGAGGAAGCCGTTCTCGTCGCTCCTGGCGAGGTCGCCGGTGTGATACCAGCCGTTGCGCAGCGCGTTGCGCGTTTCCTCCGGCTTGTTGTGATAGCCGGGCGTCACGTTGGGGCCGCGCACGATCAATTCGCCTTCTTCACCGGTCGCGACGTCGCGTCCGTTCGCCGGATCGACGACGCGCACGGCAAGCCCCGGAACCGGCAGGCCACAGGAACCGAGCACGCGGCCGCCGCTCGGCCAGTTCATGGTCACCATGGTCGAGGTTTCGGTAATGCCGTAGCCGTCGAGCAGCGGAACGTGAACGTGCCCCTCGAATTCCCGGTTGAGTGTCGCCGGCATGATCGCGCCCGCCGACACGCAGAGCCGCAGCTTGGGAAGCGTCACGTCCTTTTCGGCGCGCACCGCCTGCAGCAGATAATGAAACATGGTCGGCACGCCGGGGAAATAAGTGTATTCGCCGGTTTTCAGCAACCTGACCGCCTCGCTGGTCGAGAACTTTTCCATGATGTACTCGGTGGCGCCGGTGGCGAGAATACCGAGCACAGAGATGCTGAGCGCATAGGAATGAAACAGCGGCAGCGGCGACAGCACGGTGTCGCGCTCCGACAGATCGGTGATCGGCGCCCAGCACGCCGCCACGATCCACAGCATGCCGTGCACGGTGAGCTGCACACCCTTGGCGCGGCCGGTGGTGCCGGAGGTGTAGAGAATATAGGCGGTCTCGTGCATGAAGGCCGGGTCGCGCGGCTTTGATATCGGCGCCTTGGCCATCAAGTCGGTGTAACTAAGCGCTTGCGCCTTGCAGCTACCGCGGTCGGTCACGATCAACAGCTTCAAATCGGGCGCCGAGGATTTTAGTTTCTCGAACAGATCCCCGCGCTCGGCGCTGGTGATGACAGCCTTGCAGCCGGCATCGGCGAGCCGGTAGGCAATCTCAGTCTCGGTCGCGTCATAGCTGATCGGCACGCCGACCGCGCCGGCACGGGTGATGGCAAAGCAGCTTTCGATCCAGTTGACCGAATTCGGCAGCATGATCGCGACGGTGTCGCCCTCGCCGACGCCGTTATCGACGAGATGGCCGGCAAGGCGGCCGGTGCGTTCGGCGAGTTCACTGTAGGTTACCGCGCCGTTCGCGTCGCGATATGCGGCCTTGCCGCCGCGTTCCGAGGCATGGCGACGCAGCAATTCGGGGATCGGTGCGATCAGTTCTGTTCGCAGCATCTTGAACCTCGCCACTCACACCATGCTGAAGCCGCCGCTCACGCTGATCACCTGCCCCGTGATCCAGCCGCTCTGCGGCGAAGCCAGCAGCGTCACCATCGGCGCGACGTCGCCGGGCAGACCCAGCCGGTGCACCGGATAAAGCTTCACCAGTTTCTCGCGGTTAGCGTCGACCCATTCCTTGTCGTGCGGCGTCTCGACGAGGCCGAGCGACACGGTGTTTGCCGTCGTGCCGGAGCGGCCAAACTCGCGCGCCAGCGATTTCATCAGGGCGATGGCGCCGGCACGGGCGGCCGCGACGATCGCGAGGCCGGATTCGCCAACGCGCGACGAGTCGCCGACCACGGAAACGATGCGGCCGTTTTTGGCGGCATCGAGATGCGGCGCCACCGCGTGACAGCAGTGAATCGCGCCGTAGAGGCAGGCGTCGATCTGCCTGTGCCAGTCCTCGGGCGTGGTTTCGACAAAGCGCTGACGCTTGGCGAGGCCGGCGTTATTGATGAGAATGTTGACGCCGCCGAAATCCTTGACGACCGCGTCGACCATGGAATTCACCGAGGCGAAGTCGGCGACGTCCGCCTTGTAGGCTTTCGCCTTGCCGCCTTTGGCGGAAATTTCGGCGGCGATGGCTTCGGCCTCAGCTGCCGACGAGCGGTAATTGACGGCGACGCTCGCGCCCTCGGCGGCCAGGCCGAGCGCAATTGCGCGGCCGACGTCGCTGGCGCCGCCCGTCACCAACGCAACTTTTCCCTTCAGTCCAAAATCCATGGTCACACTTTCGCTGTTTGCCCCTTGGCCTTGGCCGCCTCGATCAGGCGGAACAGGCGTTCGGGCGTCACCGGGAGTTCGTTGATTTCAATGCCGAGGGGGCTGAGCGCGTCAGCGATGGCGTTGGCGATGGCCGCGGGGGCTCCGATGGTGCCGCCCTCGCCCATGCCGCGGAAGCCGCCGAGCGTCGTCGGCGAGGAGGACTCCAGGTGCACCACCGTCATCGGCGGCACCTCGCAGGCCGACGGCACCAGATAGTCGACCAAGCTCGCGGTGTGCAGCTGGCCCTCGGCGTCGTAGATCACCTCTTCTAAGAGCGCCGCACCGATGCCTTGGGCGACGCCGCCGTGCACTTGGCCGTCGACAATCAAGGGATTCACGAGTTTCCCGCAGTCTTCCGCCACCGCGTAGCGCTCGACCCGCACCTGGCAGGTCTCCAGGTCGATTTCCACGGCTGCAATATGCGTTGCCGACGTGGTGGTGCCGAACACGGGGTCGTAGATTTTTGTCGCCGCCAGTTCCTCGCGCGCGTCCGGCGGCAAACGGCCCATTTCGGAATAAACGGCGCGGGCGACCTCGCGGAAGGTGACATAACGGTCTGTTCCGACAACGGAAATTTTGCCGTCCTCGGCGACGAGGTCGGCAGCGGACGCCTCCAGCAGATGCGCGGCGGCATTAAGTACCTTATCTTTCACGGCTTTTGCCGCGAGGGTGGCGGCGCCGCCGGCCAGCACCAGGCTGCGGCTGGCATAGGTTCCGGTACCGCCCGGCACCGCCGCGCTATCCCCTTGAACGATCAGCACATCTTCGAAGCGAACGCCAAGATGTTCGGCGACGATTTGCGCCAGCGTCGTTTCCAGCCCCTGCCCGTGCGAGGCAATGCCGAAGGCGGCGGTCACCGCACCGGTGGCATCGATACGGACAATTGCCGTTTCCGTACCGGTGTTTATGGGCATTCCGGGCGCCACCGAAATGCGCGAGCCGATACCGGTGAGTTCGGCGTAAGAGGCGATGCCGATACCGAAGCATCGGCCGCTTTTCCGCCCCTCGGCTTGCCTCGCCCGCAGAACGTCGTAATCGACGGTCCGACAGGCTTCCGACAAGCACTGCTGAAAGCCAGACTTGTCCCAGACGATGCCAGACGCGACCTTGTAAGGAAACTCGGCGTCGGCGACCAAATTGCGCCGTCTGATCTCCGCCGGATCGAGCGCGAGCCCAGCCGCGGCCATGTCCATCAGCCGCTCCATGACGAAGGTCGAGATCGGCCGGCCGACCCCGCGATACGGTCCGGTCGGCGCCTTCGAGGTCGCCACCGCCTGCACGCGGCCGCGGTAATTCTGGATGCGGTACGGCCCGGGCAGGAAACTCACCACCTGCACCGGCTCGAGTGCGCAGGTCCACGGATAGATCGAATAGGCGCCGATGTCACCGATGACATCGGCCTGCAGGGCCACGGCACGACCGTCTTTGTCGAGGGCAAGCTCGGCATCCACGATCTCGTCGAAACCCTGGCTGGTCGAGGTGAGGTCTTCCATTCGGTCACTGGTCCACTTGACCGAACGTCCAAGCCGGCGCGCCGCGGCGCAGACGAAAATCTCCTCGGCGTACAAGGAGCCTTTGCCGCCAAAACCACCACCGACATCCGCCGCGACCACGCGGATGCGATGCCCGGGAAGATCAAGCGCCGCAGCCAATCCGTCGCGCAGAATGCCGGGAATTTGCGTTGCCGCATGGAGCGTCAGAGCGTCTCGGCCCTTGTCGTGCTCGGCGAGGCATGCGCGCGGCTCGATCGCCATCGCGGTCTTGCGCCTCATGCGGAAGCGCCCCTTGACGCGGACGGCAGCGTCTTTGATCGCCGCCTCGGCGTCGCCTCGCTTGAATTCCCGCGCCACCAGCACGTTGGTCCCGGCATCCTCGTGCAGCAGCGGCGCCCCGGCGCGCACGGCGGCTTCCGGATCGATCACCAAGGGCAGCTGCTCGTAATCGATGTCAACGAGTTCAAGCGCATCCTCGGCAAGATAGCGGCTCTCCGCCACGACGCCCACCACCGGTTCGCCGACATAGCGCACCTTGTCCCGCGCCAGCGGCATAATCGGCGTCGCATGATAGCCCGGCATGCGCGAGGTTGCGAACAGCGGCTTCACCTTCGCAAGGTCGGCGGCGGCGAACACCGCAACGACACCGGGCGCGCCCCGGGCCGCGTCGCAATCGATGGCGCGGATGCGCGCGTGCGAATGATCGCTACGCTTGAAGGCGACGTGCAGCAACCGCTGTACTTGACGGTCGTCGGTATAGGAGCCGGCACCGGTCAACAACCTCGGATCCTCGGTGCGCCTGACGCTGGCGCCGACGATTTTCGGCCGTGCATGGATTTCGCCGTGCTCACTCATAGGCGTCGGCGCCCTTCTTCAGGCTAGCCCATTGCGCCGCATCATGGCCGCAGATGACGGTCGCGCCATCCGCTTCGATATGCCTGATCTCCGTCAGTGATTTCGCCAGCGTTTCGGCGTTCCACGTATTGCGCGGAATAATGCCGGTATCGAGCGTTGCGCGCAGGCTGACCGTGTCCGACGCCAGAAGAAATACGCCCGATTTGTCCAGCGCCGCCAGCGCGCCAATCGTCCCCGGCGTGTGGCCGGGCAGCGGAATTAGCACGACGCGGCCGTCGCCAAACAGATCGCGCTCGCCGTGGAGGGCGTCGAGCGGAGCATCCTGCTCCCATTCGCCGGCGATGTAGCCGGCTTCGACGGCCTTGGGCGCGCGCGCCGCCTCTATTTCCCTGGCATGGATGATAAACGTCGCGCGCTTGAAGAACGCATTGCAACCGCAATGGTCGGGATGCAGATGCGAGCAGACGACGACGTCGATGTCGTCGGGACTGATGCCGATGCCACCGAGTGCGCCGATCACGTTGTCACCCGGCTTCATGATCGGCTGCATGATGCGCACCATGGCCGCACCCCAGCGCGCCTCCGGATCGTCGGGCACCGACGGGTGGCAACCGGTATCGAACAGCACGTTACCCTGCGCGTGCCGCAGCAGCGCGCAGGACACCGGAATCTCGATCGTTTCGCTGCGGTCCGCATCCGGGAGATAAACGCTCTTGCGCAGGCGCAGGCGGCCGCCGGAGAGCAGATGCATCTTCATCGCGCTGCCCCCGCCTTGTTCACGACGGCGCGGATCGCCTTGACGATATGCTCGTAGCCGGTGCAGCGGCACAGGTTGCCGGACAGCCCCTCGCGGATATCGTTATCGCTGGCCAGCGGATATTTCTTCATGAGGTCGGTGGCGGTGATCAGCATTCCCGGCGTGCAAAAGCCGCACTGCAAGGCGTGATGCTCGTGGAAGGATTGCTGAAGATCGTTCATGCCCCCGATGCGGCCGAGGCTTTCGACCGTTTCCAGGCTGCGGCCATCGACCTGCACCGCCAACATCAGGCAGGAACGCACGCTGTCGCCGTCGAGCAGCACGGTGCAGGCGCCGCAGACGCCGTGCTCGCAGCCGACATGGGTGCCGGTCAGCCCGAGTTCGCCACGCAGAAAATCGGCTAGCAGCAGCCGCGGCTCGACGGCGGCGCGGCAGGCAGCTCCATTCACGGTGACTGAAATGTCGCGCCCGCTCATGCTTGGTTCTCTTTGGCACGGCGCCAGGCGGCATCGAGCGCGCGCCCGGTAAGCACGCCCGCAAGGTGCCGGCGGTAGTCCGCGGAAGCGTGCAGATCGGTTTCCGGCGCGATGACGGTACGGACGGCATCGATCGCGCGAGCGATCAGCTTCGGATCGGGGGCCCGGCCGACCAGCAAAGCCTCGGCATCGGCGACCCGCAAAGCCTTAGGCCCGACACCGGTCAGGGCTATGCGCGCCTGCGCGATCTCGCCGCCGGAGGCGGTCAGGGTCGTCGCCGCCGCGGCAAGGGCGAAATCTCCGCTGCGGCGGGCGACTTCCTCAAAGCCCCAGCCGGCTTTTTCCGGCAGCTTGGGAAACTCGATTTCGGTGACGATGTCGCCGGGGCCGAGATCGACGTTGAGCGCGCCGAGAAAGAAATCGTGCGCCGAGACTTTTCTCTTGCCCGAAGCCGAGGCGATGTGCAGCTCGGCATCGAGCAGCACCGCCATCATCGGCAGTTCGGCGGCCGGATCGGCGTGCGAGAGGCTGCCGCCGATGGTGCCGCGGTTTCGGATGGCGAGATGCGCGACATGCGTCATGGCGTGCGCAAGCACCGGCAGATGGCGGGCGATCAGCGGCGAGGTCTCGAGCTGAAAATGGCGCGTCAGCGCGCCAACGCGGATGGCGCGAGCCGTGTCCTCGATAAACGACAGGCCGGTGATGCGATTGATGTCGATCAGCACCGACGGCTTGAGCAGGCGGAAATTGAGCATCGGAACGAGGCTTTGCCCGCCGGCAATGATTTTTGCGTCGTCGCCGGCATCGGCAAGCGACGCCACCGCCATGTCGATGCTGTCGGCAACAACGTAATCAAACGCTGCAGGCTTCATAGCTGTCGGACGACCCGGACCGTCTTTACACCGAATGACTTTCATAATTAGACTATGTCGGCTCGGGGCAAGTCAAGCTTCGCCACGGAAGGCTTGGACGACGTCAAGCAGCCGGAGCGCGCGCTTCACGCCCGGCGAAAAGTGCGGCTGCGTTGATCGGGGAGTAACGGTTGGGTCAGGTCGTCACGTTACGGCGCCGCGCTTCGATGCGCCGCGGCAGTGCCGCACGGGCAAAGCCGGTGCGCGTCATCCACGAGCGCAACTGCTCGGTCGGCCGCACCGTCGGCATCCTCAGCGACACCTGGGTGTTTCTGGTGCTGCGCGAGAGCTACTTCGCGGCGACACGCTTCGAGACATTTCAGTCGGCGCTCGGAATTCCGCGGGCGACGCTGACGCAGCGGCTGCGCATGCTCACGGCGCAAGGACTGTTGCGCCGGGTACAATATTCGCAGCGGCCAAAGCGTTTCGAATATCGGCTCACCGCGATGGGCATCGATCTTTATCCGGTGATGATGGCGCTGCTCGCCTTTGGCGACAAATGGCTGAAGAAGACAGCAAAGCCGCCGATCTATCTGGTCCACAACCTATGCGGCGAGGTTTGCCGGCCGATGGTCGCCTGCTCGCACTGCAAGGAGGAGGTCAACACCAGAACCGTCAGCTATCGCGACGGGCCGGGCGCCGGCGTCACGCCCGTCGTCGATGCCAAGCGCAACCGGCGGCCGTCCGACCCGAGCGTACTTGACCGTGGCCGGCCAAGCTCGGTGGCGCAGACATTGAAAGTCATCGGCGACCGCTGGAGTTTCATGGTCATCCGCGAAGCCTTTTTCGGCGTTCGCCGCTTCGACGACTTGCAGAACAAGCTCGGCATCGCGCCCAATATCCTCACCGACCGGCTCGACCGGCTGGTGGCCGAGGGCATTTTCAAGCGACGCAAATATCAGGATCTGCCCGAGCGCTACGAATATCCGCTCACCGAGAAGGGCAAGGATCTTTACGGGCCGCTGATCGCGATGCTGCGCTGGGGGGACACTTGGCTCGCGCGCGGCGAGGTTCCGCTGATCCTCGAGCACAAAGACTGCGGCGAGGATTTCAACCCATCAGTGGTCTGCGACCACTGCCGCGTGCCGCTCAAGGCCAAGGACATGAGCTACCGTCTCAATTACCGGCCGCGCCGCGACAGCCGCCAGCTCAAGCCCGGACGGCCGATCGCGCTGGAGGAAAGCTGAGCAGCGCGGGCGGCGGCGCGGCGGCGGACTCTATTGACATGCATTACTAGACTGACAATCATTCGAGGACACAAAAACATGCCGGGGAGGATGGACGATGCAGATCAAGCGCACGCTTGCCTTCATTGACGATACCGCCATCGAAGCCGGCCAGGCGGTCGACCCGCCGCTGCGCAAGGTCGCGGTGGTCGCCGTCATCGACAATCCGTTTGCCGGAAAATTCACGAAAGACTTGAGCCCGCTGACCGAGGCGAGCGAAGAGATCGGCCGGCAGATGAGCAAGATGGCGATGGCGCTGCTCGCGCCGCACAAGCCGGAAAGCTACGGCAAGGGCGCAGTCATCGGCATGAACGGCGAACAGGAGCACGGCGTTGCCATGCTCACCACGGTGTTCGGAAACGCCATGCGCGAGGCGGCGGGCGGCGGCAAGGCATGGATTTCCTCGATGACCAAGCGCGCGGCGCCGGGCGGCTCAATCGATATCCCCTTCGCCCATAAAGACGCGCTCTACGTCCGCTCGCACTACGATGGCATCACCATCACGCTCCCCGGCGCGCCTTTGCCCGACGAGATTGCCCTGATCTGCGCCTTCGCCAATCGCGGTCGCCCCCACCATCGCGTCGGCGGCCCGAAGGCGAGCGAGATCAAGGGTGTCGATGGCTTGACATGAGGCCGGCAAGACAAGCGCGGAGCGGACTATGACCACCTGCAAGACTGGCGCGGAGCACATCAAGTCGCTCAAGGACGGCCGCACGGTCTATATCGATGGCAAGCTCGTGGGCGACGTCACCGAGCATCCGGCGTTCCGCAATTCGGTGAAATCCGCCGCCATGCTCTATGACTTTCAGGCCAAGCCGGAAAACATCGAGTGGATGACGTTCGTGCCGCCTGGTTCGAACCGGCGCGTCAACCGTTCCTGGCTGATGCCGCGCAACTACGAGGAAATGGTGGCGCGGCGCAAAGCCATGCAGGCCTGGGCGGCGCAGTCCTACGGTTTCATGGGGCGCTCGCCGGATCATCTCGCCTCGGCGCTGGTCGGCCAGCGCATGGGCATCGAGGTGTTCGAGAAACACGGGCCCGCGCGCGCCAAGGCGCTGCGCGATTATTTCGAGGAGGCGAGCCGCAACGATTATTTCCTCACCTACGTCATCATCAATCCGCAGGCCGAGCGCGGCAAGGACTGGGGCGAGCAGAAGGAAGACCTGGTCGCACGCATCGTCGACGAGGATTCCGGCGGCCTCACCATCCGCGGCGCCAAGATGCTGGGGACGAGCTCGATCATGGCCAACGAAGTGTTCGTCGCCAACTTGCAGCCTTTGAAGCCGGGCGAAGAGGACCTGGCGTTCTCCTGCGCGCTGCCGATGAACGCCAGGGGCTTGCGCGTTTTGTCGCGCAAGTCCTACGAGGCTTCCGCCGTCTCGGTGTTCGACAACCCGCTGTCGTCGCGCTTCGACGAAAACGACGCGCTGATCTACTTCGAGGACGTCAAGGTGCCGTGGGAGCGCGTCTTCGTGCACCGCGACCCCGACATGTGCCGCGCGCAGTTTCACGACACAGCCGGCCACACCTACCAGAACTACCAGTCGCAGATCCGCCTGTCGGTGAAGATCAAGTTCCTCATCGGCCTCGCGCACCGCATCACCGAGGCGATCGGCACCACCGCCATGCCTTCGATCCGCGAGCAGCTCGGCACGCTGGCCGCGCAGAGCAGCATGGTCAGCGCCATGATGGCCGGCATGGAGGCGGAAGGCGCCATGCGCGGCGAATGGTACGTGCCCAACAGGCACTTCATGTACTCGGCGCAGGTGCTTACGCAGGACCTCTACCCGCGCATCGTCAATGCGTTGCGCGATCTCTCCGGCGGCGCGCTGATCATGCTGCCGTCATCGATCCACGATTTCGAGGATCCGCAGCTCAAGAAGATCATCGGCCTGACCCAGCGCGCGGCCAAGATGAGCGCGGAGGAGAAGGTGAAATTCCTCAAGGCCGCCTGGGATGCCATCGGCTCGGAGTTCGGCTCGCGGCATACGCAATACGAGATGTTCTATGCCGGCGCCCGCTTCGTCACCACCGGGCACAGCTATCGCACTTTCGACTGGGCCGGCGCCACCGGCATGGTCGACGACCTGATGAATTCCTATCAACTCGCCGACGAACTCGGCGGCAAGCCGAACTAGGCCCGCGAGCATGAGGCTAGCCATCGTCAACCTCGGTCAGATCGTTTCCGGCAACTGGCGCGCGCCGTTCGTTGCCGGCGACACGATCATCGTCGACGGCGAGCACATTGCGTCCGTCGGCGGAACGCCAGCCGACGTCGACACTGCCGACGTGGTGATCGATGCCGACGGCATGACCGCGATCCCCGGGCTGATCGACTCGCACGTGCACGTCACCTTCGGCGACTACACGCCGCGCCAGCGCACCGTGGGTTATCTCGAAAGCTACCTGCACGGCGGCACCACCACCGCGATTTCGGCGTCGGAGGTGCACATTCCCGGCCGGCCGCGTGACGTCGAGGGCGTCAAGGCGCTCGCCATCGCCGCGCAGCGCTGCTTTGCCGAGTACCGGCCGGGCGGCATGAAGGTGATTGCGGGCTCGATCATTCTTGAGCCGGGCCTTGTGCGCGCCGACTTCGACGAAATCCGGCGGAAAGGCGTGCGGCTCGCCAAGGCCGGCTTCGGCGCAGTCAAGAGTTCGTACGACTATGTGCCGCTGGTCGCCGACGCCAAGGCGGCGGGACTGATCACCACCTGCCACACCGGCGGCTCCTCGATCCCCGGCTCCGGCGCCATCACCGGCGACCACCTGCTGAAGATGCATCCGCACGTCTCGTTCCACATTAACGGCGGGCCGACCGCCATGCCCGACAAGGACTTCGAGCGCGTCATCAGGGAGTCCGAGATCGCACTGCAGGTCTGCACCGCGGGCAATCTGCGCACCACGCTGCTGTGCGCGCGCCTCGCCGACGCCAACGACGCGTTCGACCGCTTTCTCATTGCCACCGACACACCGACCGGCAGCGGCGTCATGCCGCTCGGCATGCTCTATACCATCGCGCATCTTTCGAGCCTCACCGACATGGCGCCGGAACGCTTCATTTGCGCGGCGACCGGCAGCAACGCCAGGGTCTATGGCCTCGACAGCGGCGTACTGACGCCAGGCAAGGCCGCCGATATCGTGCTCATTGACGCGCCCGATGGCGGCACTCAGGAAACCGCGCTTGCCGCGATCAAGCACGGCGACATCGCCGCGATCGGCGCCGTGATCGGTGCCGGCGTGCCGCGCTTTGTCGGCCGCAGCCGCAATACGCCGGCCACGACCCGCAAGGCGCGCGTCGCCTCATCGCGCATCGCGCAAGACTTCGCCGCCACCGCCCATTAGCCGGATCAGAAAAGCAAGGACGACATGCTCTACCAGCAACTGATCAACGGCCTGATGCTCGGCGCCTCTTATTCGCTGGTGGCGATCGGCTACACGCTGATCTTCGGCGTGCTCAACCTGCTTTATTTTGCGCACGGCGAAGTGTTCATGGTCGGCGCCTTCGTCGGGCTTTTCATCGTCACGCTGCTGCACACCAATATCTATGTGGCGCTGATCGGCGCCACCATCGCCTGCGCCACGCTCGGGGCATTGGCGTATTTCGTCGCGGTGCGGCCGGTGCCGAAAAACCGCCCGCTGGCGCCGCTGATCAGTACCATCGGCCTCACCATCGTTCTGCAAAACCTCGCCATCTACGTTTTCGGCGGGCAGCAGCTTTCGTTTCCAGAAACCATCGGGCAGACACTCTATCATCTCGGACCGATCACCATCAGCTCGGTGCAGATTTTCATCCTCGCCATAGCCCTTGTCCTCATGGTCGCGCTGTGGCTGTTCATCGAGCGCAGCAAGCTCGGCCGCGCCATGCGGGCCGTCGCCGAAAATCACGAGACCGCGGCGCTGCTCGGCGTCAACGTCAACCGGGTGGTGCTGCTCACCTTCATCATCGGCTCTGGCATCGCCGGTATTGCCGGCGTGCTCGACGGCCTCAAGAACAGCAGCGTCTCGCCGTTCATGGGCCTCGGCGCTGCGGTCAAAGGGCTGATCGTCATGCTGCTCGGCGGCCTCGGCAATGTGCCCGGGGCCATGGTCGCAGGCTTGATGCTGGGCCTGATCGAAATTCTCTCCGCAGCCTATATCGGCACCACCGAGCGCGACTTCTTCTCGTTCCTGATTCTCATCCTCATTCTTCTCTACCGGCCGACCGGACTGTTCGGCACGCGCACCGCCGAGCAACGATAGCCATGTTCAGCGGTCTCATCGACAACTACACCCAATCGATCCTGATCTTCACGGGGATCAACATCATCGCCGCCTACAGCTTCTTTGCGCCGTTCAAGACCGGGCAAGTCTCGCTCGGCCAGGCCGGCTTCATGGCGATCGGCGCCTACGCCTCAGCGATCGTCACGCAGAAGATGGGAATGCCGTTCGCCGTGGCGCTGCCGGCCGGCGGCATCGTGGCCGGCGCGATCGGCATCGCCGTCGGCTTTCCGGCGCTGCGCATCAAGGGCGTGTACCTGCTGCTGCTCACACTCGGCTTTTCCGAGATCGTGCAAGTGGTCATCCTCAGCTGGGACTACACCGGCGGTGCGCAGGGTTTCCGCAACATCCCGTTTAACCCTCGCACCATGGAGTGGTGCTTCGGCTTGATCGTGCTGCTGATGATTTTTTTCGCCAGGCTCGAGCGGTCGAGCCTTGGCCGCGCCATGGACTCGATCGAACAGGATGAAACCGCAGCCGAAGTCATGGGCATCGACGTCGTGCGCACCAAGCTGTTTGCCTTCGGCACCGGCGCCATGATCGCGGGGTTTGCCGGCGCGCTTTTTGCCCATCAGACAACCTACGTCGACTCGACGACCTTTAACATTCTGCTCTCCGTCGAAATATTGACCTTCGTCGTGGTCGGCGGCGGCAGCACCTTCTGGGGGCCGGCGCTTGGCGCCTTCGTGCTGACGTTGCTGCCGGAATTCCTGCGCACCTTGCGCGAATGGCTGGCGCTGACCCCGGTGTCGTGGACCGATTTCTACCCGATGAACCGCGTGTACGACTTCCTGCATAACTTTCTCGATTTCGAGAACGCCAAGCGCCTCATCGCCTACGGCATCGTGCTGATCGTTATGATGATCGTGCGGCCGGACGGGCTGTTGACGCGCGACCTCATGCGGCGGCTGTCGCCGGCACGCCGGAGGGCCGATCGTGGCTGACGCAACCTCCACTTGCCTCGCCATCGAGGGGCTGACCAAACGCTTCGGCGGATTTTACGCGCTGAACGATGTCAGCACGAGCATCGCCACCGGTCATATCCATGCCCTGATCGGCCCCAACGGCGCGGGAAAGACGACATTCTTCAATCTCGTGACCGGCGTGCTGCCGGCGGATTCCGGCGACCTCGTCTTCGAGGGCCTGCCGCTGGATCAGTCGCGCCCCTCCAAGCGTACGATCATGGGCATCGCGCGCACGTTTCAGAACATCCGCCTGTTTCCCCACCTCACGGCGCTGGAGACCGTCATGGTCGGCGAGCATTGCCGGGTTTATCCCTCGGTCCTGGGCGCGGTTGCTGGCGTCATTTTGCAGCCGCCATTTGGCGAAACGCAGCAAGAGCGCGCGATGCGCGCAACGGCAATCGAACTGCTCGACTTTCTCGGCCTCGCCGACCGGCGAAGCGCCAAAGCCTCCGACCTGTCTTACGGCGACCAGCGTAAGCTCGAAATGGCGCGAGCATTGGCGACACGTCCGCGGCTGTTGCTGCTCGACGAGCCGGCCGCAGGCCTCAACCCGCATGAGACCGAGGAGATCGACGGCGTGATCACCCGCGTCCGCGACCGGGGCATCACGATTATCCTGGTCGAACACGACATGCGCCTGGTGATGGGGATCTCCGACCGGATCACCGTGCTCAACTTCGGCACCAAGATCGCCGAAGGCAATCCAAGCGAAATCCAGAGCAACCCGGCCGTCATCGAGGCCTATCTCGGCGAGGACGTGCAGCTATGACGATGCTCGGCATCAAGGGCCTGCGGTCAGGTTACGGCAAGATCGAGGTCCTGCACGACCTCGATATGAATATTGTGCAGGGCCAGATCGTCACCCTGATCGGAGCCAACGGTGCCGGAAAGACGACGCTGCTGCGCACGATATCCGGCCTGCTGCGTCCGAGCGCCGGCAGTATCGAGTTTGAGGGCGTGAGCATCGTGCGCCAGCCGCCGCACAGAATCGTCGAGCTCGGCATCAGCCACGTTCCCGAGGGCCGCGCCATCCTCAAGCGCATGACCGTGCTCGACAACCTGCGCATGGGCGCTTACGTCCGCGGCGACGCCGAAGTCATGACCGATATCGAGAGCGTGCTCGCGCGGTTTCCCGTGCTCGGGGAACGCCGCCTGCAAATGGCCGGCACGCTCAGCGGCGGCGAGCAGCAGATGCTGGCGATCGGGCGGGCGCTGGTGGCGCGGCCGCGGCTGCTGTTGCTCGATGAGCCCTCGCTTGGCCTCGCGCCGAAGATCGTGACGCGAATTTTCCTGGCGCTCCGCGAGCTCAAGAAGGAGGGCAAGACCATCCTTCTGGTTGAGCAAAATGCGCGCCAGGCGCTCCAGGTCGCCGACCACGGTTGCGTCATGGAACGCGGTCGCATCGTCATCCGTGGCACGGGCCAGGAGCTGCTGAGCATGCCGGAAGTGCAACGGACCTATCTGGGGCAAAGCGCGGCATGAACGGCGATTTTTTGCGTGATGATGTTTCGACGTGCAAAGGGGAGTATGATGATGGCGAAATCAACAAGGCAGACGACGAAGTCGCGGTCCGGACCCTCGTCCGGAAAATCAGTTGGTAACATTCGGAGGAACACGCCAATGACGAAATTTCTGCTGACCGCGGCAGCCCTCGCTGTCGCATTCATCGCCGGCTTGCCGCTGACCAGCGCGCAGGCGGCCAAGCTTGAAGGCCGCTCGGTCAAGATCGGCTGCCTGGTGCCGCTCACCGGCAAGGGCGCCGAATGGGGACAAGGCGCCAAGCCTTCGATCGACCTCGCGGTCGAGGAAATCAACGCCAAGGGCGGCATCGATGGCGTGCCGATTGAAATGATCTGCTACGACGACCAGACCCTGGAGTCCGAAGCGCTCCAGCAGATGAGCCGTCTCGTGGATCGCGACAAGGTGCTCGCGGTGGTCGGCCCCTGCTTCAGCGGCCCGTTCGAAACCATCGCGCCGCAGCTCGACGCGCGCTTCAAGACACCGATCGATTCCTACTGTTCGGCCAAGCCCGGCCTTTCAGCCATGAGCAAGTGGGCGTTCCGCAACACGCTCACCAGCGACAAACAGCTCACGCCAGTCGTTGATGCCTGGGTCAAGGACTACAAGATCAAGAAGGTCGTGATCATCTACGACGCCGAGGACGCCGTGTCCAAGGGCGAAGGCGCCGCGGTGCTGCCGAAGTTGCTGAAGGCGCACAACGTCGACATCCTCGACAGCCTGACCTACCGCACCAAGGACACCGATTATTCGGCGCAGGTCACCAAAGCGAAGTCGCTGGGCGCCGAAGGCATCGCGCTCGGCGCCTGCTATCAAAATGCGGCGGCGATCGCCAAGGAGATGCAGAAGCAGGGCCTCAATGTGCCGATCATCGGCGGCGCCTGCGCCGGCGCGCCGGGATACATCGAAATCGCCGGCAAGGCGGCCGAAGGCACCTATATGTCGACCGCAGCCTGGCTCGACGACCCGCGCCCAGAGGTCCAGGCCTACGTCAAGAAGATCAAGCCGAGGCTCAACGGCCAATTGCCGCCCTACAGCGGCCCGCGCTCCTACGACATCGTCTACTCGTTCAAATACTGCTTCGAGAAGGCGGGCATCACCAACAAGCCGGCCGACCTCGACAGCGATCGCGATAAAATCCGCGAGTGTCTCGGGACCTTGAAAGACTTCCCCGGCGTCGCCGGCCCGATCACCATGGATTCGGTCCGTGATGGCACCGGCATCACCGCCATCCTCAAGGTGGAAAACGGCAAATACGTCAACATTGCCAAGTAACGATCCGACAGGATTGTGCCTTGGCATGAGTAGCAACACGACAAGACGGCGCTCTCCGCGAGAGCGCCGTCTTCGCGAACCGCCGGGCCCACAATGACCGCAACGCCCACGGACTGGATCGGCCAATCGATCGAGCGGGTCGAAGACCTGACGCTACTCGCCGGCCGCGGCAGTTTCATCGACGATGTCGGCGTACCGCCGGGCACCTGTCATGCCGCCATTCTTCGCTCATCGCATGCGCATGCCGGCATCGGCGCGGTCGATGTTGCCGCCGCCCGGCAAGCGCCGGGGGTCATCGCGGTGATCACCGGCGCCGACGTTAAGGCGCTGTCGGCAAGCCTTGCAGTCGGCGTCAAGGCGCCGATCGAATGCTGGCCGATCGCGGTTGACCGCGTGCGCTACGTTGGCGAGCCGGTCGCGGTCGTGGTCGCCAGTGACCGTTATCTGGCCGAGGATGCACTTGAGCTGATCGAAGTCGATTACCGGCCGCTGCCGGCGATCGTCGATCCCCTCGCCGCGCTCGAGCCCGCGGCGCCCGTGCTGCACGCCGGTCTGAATTCGAATCTGGTCAGCGACCGCTCCTTCCGTTACGGCGATCCCGCGCGCGCGTTCGCGCAGGCGGCGCGGCGCGTTGCCATCGCCATCAACTATCCGCGCAACTCGTGCACGCCGATCGAGACCTACGGCGTCGTCGCCCAATACGATCCGGGCGAGGAGGCTTACGATATTCTGGCCAATTTCCAGGGGCCGTTCAGCCTGCATCCGGTGATGGCGCGGGCGCTGAAGGTTCCCGGCAACCGCCTGCGGCTGCGCACGCCGGCCGATTCCGGCGGCAGTTTCGGCGTCAAACAGGCGGTGTTTCCCTACATTGTGCTCATGGGGGTGGCCGCGCGCGTCGCCGGGCGCCCGGTGAAATGGATCGAGGACCGCGTCGAGCATCTGGCCGCTTCCGTCTCGGCGACCAACCGCGTCACAAAACTGGAGGCGGCCGTCGACGCCGACGGCCGCGTGCAGGCGCTGGCCTGGGACCAGATCGAGGATGTCGGCGCGCATATACGCGCGCCGGAGCCGGCGACGCTCTATCGCATGCACGGCAATCTCACCGGCGCCTACGACATCCGCCACGTCTCGGTGCGCAACCGCGTCGTGCTCACCAACAAGACGCCGACCGGCCTCAACCGCGGCTTCGGCGGGCCGCAGATGTATTTCGCGCTGGAACGGCTGATGCAGCGCATCGCCGCTGAGCTTTCGCTCGACCCGGTCGATGTCATCCGCCGCAATCTGGTGCCGGCCAAGGCCTTCCCCTACCGCACGGCGACCGGCGGTCTGCTCGATTCCGGGGATTATGCCGGCGCGCTAAACAAGGCGCTCGTCGAGGGCGGCTACGCCGATTTGCAGGCGCGGCGCGACCGCGCCCGCGCCGAGGGGCGCATCTACGGCATCGGCTGCACAGCGGTGGTCGAGCCCAGCGTCTCGAATATGGGTTACATCACCACCGTCCTGACGCCGCAGGAACGCCAGCGTGCCGGGCCGAAAAATGGCGCGCATGCAACCGCAACCGTCGCGCTCGACCCGCTCGGCTCGGTCGGCGTGCATGTCGCCTCGACGCCGCAGGGTCAGGGCCACCGAACGGTGCTGTCGCAGATCGTGGCGGATGTATTCGGCCTTAGACCAGGAGACATCCACGTCATCACCGAACTGGACACGGCGCGCGACGCCTGGTCGATCGCGTCGGGAAACTACTCGAGCCGCTTTGCCGCCGCAGTTGGCGGCGCCGCCCATCTTGCCGCCATGCGGCTCAAGACGAAGCTAACGCGCACGGCCACGGCGCAGCTCAACGTGCCGGCGGACGCGATCGAGTTCGCCGAAGGCCGCGTGCGCGCCCGCGGCAATCCCGACAACAGCGTCTCCTTCGCGCGGCTTGCGGCGGCGCGCCACTGGGCGCCCGACACCATCTCTGAGAGCGATGAGGCACTCCGCGAGACCGTGTTCTGGACCGCGCCAGAACTCACATCGCCGACACCGGAAGACGAGATCAACTCCTCGCTGTGCCACGGCTTCATCTTTGATTTCTGCGGCGTCGAGATCGACCGCATCTCGGGCGCCGTGCGCATCGACAAATACGTCACCATGCATGACTGTGGCCGCGTGCTCCATCCCGGCATGGTCGCTGGCCAGATCACCGGCGGCTTTGCTCATGCCGTTGGCGCCGCGCTTTACGAGGAATATGCCTACGGTGAAGACGGCAGCTTCCTCAGCGGCACCTTCGCCGACTATCTGGTGCCGACCACCACCGAAGTGCCGGCGCCGCTGATCCTGCATGTCGAGACACCCTCGCCATTCACGCCGCTCGGCGCCAAGGGCGTCGGCGAAGGTAATTGCATGAGCACGCCGGTATGTCTCGCCAATGCCGTGGCCGACGCGCTGGGGATTGCCTCGATCGATCTCCCGATGGCGCCGGCGAAACTTGCCGCCCACATCCATCCCACCGAAAAAGCGAGGCGCTCGTGAAACCAGCGCGCTTCGACTACATCCGCGCGGCAACACTCGGCGAGGCGCATGAGGTCCTCGCAACCGAAGGCGAGAGCGCCCGCATCATCGCCGGCGGACAAAGTCTTGTGCCGATGCTGTCGATGCGCATGGCGCGGCCGAAGGTCCTCGTCGACATCATGCACCTGTCGCAGCTTTCGAATATCGAGGCCGACGACAAAGTCATCCGCGTCGGCGCCGCGGTGCGCCAGGCGGCGTTACTGTCCTGGCCCGCCTTGGCGCAAAAGCAGCCGCTGCTGGCTGCGGCGCTGCCCTGGATCGGGCACGCCCAGACGCGCAGCCGCGGTACCATCTGCGGCTCCATCGCTCACGCCGACCCCAGCGCTGAACTGCCTTTGGCGCTGCTGGCACTCAAGGGAACGGTGCAGCTGTCGTCGCAAAAGAAGAGGCGCCGCGTGGCGGCCGAGCAATTCTTCACCGGCATGATGTCGACCGCGCGCGCCGACGATGAACTGATCGAAGCGATCGAGGCGCCCTGCGCCCTGCCCGGCCAGGGCTTTGCCTTCCGCGAGTTCGGTCGCCGCCACGGCGATTTCGCCATCGCCGCCTGCGCTGCCGTGGCACAGAAAGGCGGCGTTCGCCTCGCCGTCGGCGGTGTCGCCGACAGCGTGGTGGCGCGCGACTTTCCCGATCTCGACGGCGCAGCGCTCGACGACGCGCTCGACGCCTTTGCCTGGGAACTCGGTGCGCGCGACGATCTGCATGCGACCGCGACCTACCGCCGCAACCTGGTCCGCCAGCTCGGCCGCGCGGCGATCGAGGAGGCCCGACGATGCCGCGCCTGAGCGCCGACGCGCGCCACCGCATCCGCTTCAAGCTCAACGGCCGCGTCGTCGAAGCCGAGGCCGAGCCACGCATGCTGCTGACCGATTTTCTGCGCCAGCAACTGGCGATGACCGGCACCCATGTCGGCTGTGAACACGGCGTCTGCGGCGCCTGCACGGTCGAGATCGACGGCGTTCCGGCGCGCGCCTGCCTCGCGCTGGCGGTGCAGGCCGATGGTGCCAGCATCCGCACCGTTGAGGGACTGGCGCCGCAGCCGGGACGGCTGTCGGTGCTGCAGGAGGCGTTCCGCCGTCATCACGCGCTGCAATGCGGCTTCTGCACCGCCGGAATTCTCATGTCGCTCGACTATTACCTGCGCGGCCATCCGGATCCCGGGGAGGCTGAGTTGCGCGACTATCTCAGTGGGCATTTGTGCCGCTGCACCGGTTACGTGCCGATCGTGGCGGCGGCGCTCGACGCAGCCAAGCGACTGCGGGACGCCCATGCTTGATCTCGGCACCAGTTTCCTGGCTGGCGTCGAGCGCGATCCGCACGCTCTCGCGATCGCCGACGGGCGGCTGCGGCTGACCTATACCGAGTGGTATCGGCGCATCTCAGCGGTGACGGCGAGCCTTTCCGACCTTGGGTTCAAGCCCGGCGACCACCTGCTCACCATCCTGCAAAACCGCTGGGAGGCCGCGACCCTACACTGGGCCTGCCAGTTTGACGGTATCATCATCACGCCGGTCAATTGGCGCACGACCGCCGCCGAGCTCGATTTCCTGATCGAAAATTCGCAAGCCAAATTGGTGGTGTACGAGGATGTCGCCGCCGAGGCGGTGGCGCAATCGGCGGCGGCGCAGGCGCTGCCACGTGTCACGCTGGGCGCCGCGCAAGCCGGCGACATGGCATGGTCGGCATTGGCCGAACGCAGCGCCGCCGACGCCACCCCCAAGGCCGGACCCGACGCCTGGTCGGTGATGCTCTACACCTCCGGCACTACGGCGAAGCCGAAAGGCGTTCCGCGCCGGCATAGAGCCGAGCGTGCCGCGGCGCTTGCCCACGTCGCGCAGAACCTTTACCGCAACGGTGAGCGAACCCTCGGCGTGATGCCGCTCTATCACACCATGGGCGTCCGGTCGCTGCTGGCAATGTCGCTGATCGGCGGCGCTTTCGTCTGCCTGCCGCGCTTCGATGTCGCCCGCGCGCTTGAGCTGATCGCGGGCGAGAAGGTGACCAACCTCTATCTGGTGCCGACGCTTTACCACGATCTCGTGCATCATCCGGCCTTCGCCGCGACCGATGTGAGTTCGGTGCGCAAGCTCGGCTTTGCCGGCGCCTCGATGACCGATGGCCTGCTCAAGGCATTGCAGTCGGCCTTCAGGCCCGAGCTGTTCGTCAATCACTACGGATCATCGGAAATCTACACTTTCACCATCGATCAGAACGCGCCGGCAAAGCCTGGCTCCGCCGGCAAGGCCGGCATCAACCAACGCGTACGTGTGATGAAGCTCAATGCCGCCTCGCCCACCTTGCTTGCCGCACCCAGCGAAGAAGGAGAAATCGTTGCCTTTCTCGACGGCGATGAATCCTTCGAGGGCTACTGGCAACGGCCCGACGCCGACGCCAAGGCGCTGCGCGAGGGCTGGTACCTGACCGGCGATACCGGCTATTTCGACGCTGACGGCGATTTGTTCGTGACCGGCCGAGTCGACGACATGATCATCACCGGCGGCGAAAACGTGTCGCCCGTCGAGATCGAAAGCTGCCTGTCGCTGCATCCGGCGGTGTCGGAGGTGGCCGTGGTGGGCCTTGCCGACGAGCGCTGGGGCAGAATCGTCGCCGCCTTCATCAAGCGCCGCGCATTCGTCGCCGATGCTGAACTCGACCAGTATTGCCGCGCCTCGGGGCTCGCGAACTTCAAGCGTCCGCGCCGCTACGTCTTCGTCAACGAAATTCCCAAATCGCCGGTCGGCAAGCTGTTGCGGCGCAAGCTGGTTGCCGGCGAATACGTCTCCGAGCAGACGCCTCCAAACGGCCGTCAGAATGGGACTGCAGCATGACGACAATGACTTTTGCCGATGCCCGCCTTGCTTCGCTCGACGGCTTCCGCGTCGAGATCGACGCCGCCGGAGAACGCGCGGACGTGATTCTCGACCGGCCGCCGTTCAACATCATCGAGATGCCGCAGCGCGACCAGTTGCGGCTGGTGTTCGAGGCGCTCGACGAAGACACGCACGTCCGCGTCGTAGTGCTACGCAGTATCGGCGAGCATTTTTCCAGCGGAGGCAACATCAAGGGTTTCATGGAGGCGACGCCCGAACACGTCTCGAAGCTGGCCTGGAACATTGCCGCGCCAGCGCGCTGCTCCAAACCTGTCGTCGCCGCCAATCGCGGTTACTGCTTCGGCGTCGGCTTTGAAATCTCGCTCGCCTGCGATTTCCGCATCGCCTCTGAAACCTGCTTTTACGCGCTGCCGGAGCAAAAGCTGGGGCAGATCCCCGGCTCAGGCGGCTCGGCGCGACTGCAGAAAATCGTCGGCATCACCCGCACCAAGGACATCGTGATGCGCTCCAAGCGCATCCCCGGCAGGCAGGCGCTCGACTGGGGCATCGCCACCGAGTGCGTGGCGGACGGCAAGCTCGAAGAGGCGACCGACACGCTGGTCAAAGAATTGCGGACATTCTCGCCAATTGCCCAGCGCACGGCGAAAAAACTGCTTAACGACACAGAAGACGCGACATTGTCGACCGCGATCGAGCTCGAAGGCCATGGCTACAGCCGCTTGCGCCAGTCCGACGACTTCCGCGAAGGCGTCGAGGCCTTTCACGCCAAACGCGCCCCGAAGTTCAAGGGAACCTGAGGGTCGCCAGAGCTAGTTTCTGCGGGGTGGCTTTGGCGAAACGGAATTTTTCGAGAAGGTAACGCCCTCCCGAATAAACCCGAAACGCCGCAGCAATTGCCGGCACCCATCGAGCCTGATCGACGATCCGCTCGAAACGGAATGCCTTCCATAAGCGGCAAATATCGAAATTTAGTGGGAGGAAATAATCGCCCTGGAAGCCAGCACGAACCTGCGTCGGCTGTGAACCATTTTTTTGGCTTGAACAGGATAGGCCGCGACAGAAAACTCAATAGAAACAATTAGTTGCGATTTTAAGGGGCGGTTTACCATCCGACAATGGGTGCAGCCTTAACTTCTGAGGCATGAGTAGATCTTGTATCACTTGTCAGCATCTCAAACGGTCGGAAATCGACCGCCGCCTCGCCGAAGGGGAACCGACGGCGCAGGTGGCGCTCGCCTATAAATTAAATTCGTCGAGCCTGCATCGGCATCGCAAGAATTGCCTCAGGCTCGCGCCGTCCAATGAAATCAAAAAAGAAGCGGCTCGCGGCACTGCGGCGGCGACACTTCTGCCGTCAAAAGTAATCCTGAACGGCTCCTACTCCGACGTAAGCACGCGCATCGACGAGATCGTCGCTCAGGCGCAGGCCGCAGGATCACTTGCGATCGCGCTCAATGGTCTTAAAGCCCTTCGACAAATTATCGACAGTCAAGCGCGCCTGGCCGGCCACACCCAAGCGGGTGGCACACAGGTCAACGTCGCCGTGCAGACCAACGTCAACGTCTCGGTGACAAAGATCGCCGAGCGGCTAATCCAAGAATTTGACCATGATCCGGAGATCAAGGAACGAATCGCGCGAGCGCTAAGGGAGGATGATGATGAACCCAAATCGTGAAATCGCTTATCGGCTCGACCCAGCTCTATGGGTCAGTGAAATTTTGGGTGAAACACCAAACGCGTGGCAGAACCGATTTTTGCGGGCACCACGTGGGGCTTCTATTATTGGGTTGACAACACGCCAGGGCGGCAAAACGACCGTAGCTGCCTGGGCCAAGCGGGCATTGGCAACGTTTGGACGGCCCTTTGGGCTTGAGCTTTACCGAAACGGCAAGACGGTAACGGCCAAAAGCCCGCCACTGGCTCCGTCCGCACCGCCACAGGCAGCGGTGCTAATTTCGACGGCCTAGTCTTCGCCGCATGGCGCTAACTGGTATCCTGAGCGCCATGACACTCTCCTTCGGCCTCGGTCCAAAGCAGGACCGAGGCCGTTTTTTGCAAGCTAGGAGGGGATCGGTTAAATTGCTCGTGTGGTTTGCGCCACCGTAGTACAGAGCAAACCAGCGCACTGCCGCGAACATGCCGTTGCTGAGTGCAAGGTCGATGTAGATGGATCTGCCCGGCCCGTCTATTCGGCACGGGCCTTATACGAGCCGCCGACGATCCAACTTTCAATCGTCGGACCTACGATGGCGCCCGTGACAAGACCAGCGCGCCAGTCGTCGCCCGCGGGGCGCACGATTAACATCCAGCCATCACCGAACGGGGCCGTCATCAGAAGTGCGGGCTTATCCACAAGCATCTCGTTCTGCGCTACCACGGTGCCGTCAAAAGCTGCGCGAGCCGCGCCGATCCATTTGCCACCTTCGACCATCGCGAACCACCGGTCCTTCTCGAAGGCGTGACCGATGCGTTTCGGCGTGAAGATAAGAACCTCGCCCATCAGCGCCACAGCCCAGCTCGTAAAACCTGCACGAAGCGCCCCATCCGGCAGCGGCTCGTACCAGATCTGGTTCTCGACATCGTAAAGCAGGTGCTCGGGGAAATCATGATTTAGGATTTTAGCCACGGCAACGCCTTTAAAACGTGAGAACCCGGCATTCATTGCCCATAATGTCCTGGATCATCGCCGCGGCGCCCATCACGCCCGTGCATTCCGGAATGAGGTCGGCCTCGGATTTGTCGAACAATTCCAGGTTGGCCGGACACGCCCAGAATTTCGCGCCATGCCCATGCGCCTCTTTTATCCAATCATAGACTGTCATCGGGTCGCCCGGCTTGACGTGAATTGATTCGGCAACTCCCTTAAGCATGAGTTTGCCGGCAGTCGCGGTACACAAAACATCGACTTTATGATCCATCGCGGCCGCGACCGCGGCGTAGTAGAACGGCGCACCGAGCTCCTCGGCATTGCGCGGGTCCGTATTGGCCAGGACAATCAGCAAGCGCTTTGCGGTCATTGGGCCTCGGCTTCCTCGACCCTGAGCCGCCGACCCCATTTGTCGAAGAAATGACCCTCATTAAGGACGAGCGGATCTCCATCGATGCGCGTCTCCAGTTCACGGAGCTGCAGGCGCGCGGTCGGATTGTCAAGCGGCCCATCATGGCGTCCGGTTACCGGGAAGAATGACGCCGCGTCCCATTCCTGCCCCGAACCGGCAAAAAGGACCGTGATTTCGGACCAATCGGTCTCATCGCCGATGACATTGAAATAGGTCGAACATAGCGGATTAACTTTTGCTTCGGTGATTTTGACCAGCACCACGAGCGCGGTAAATGCGCCGGTCTGGGCAAACTCGTCGACCAGCCAGCGATCAAAATCGGTCGGAGATTTATTAGGTTCAGAAATCGACAACGGGCGTCTCCGGCATGTAAGTCTCGAACAGAATCCAGAACCAGTTTGGATGGCTATCGGCATACCAGCGTTCGAATTCGCCGAGCGTGGCAATCACATCGGCCGGCGCGCCTTCCTCACTCTGCGGCGGCGCCAGGCTCGCAAAGACCGCTTGCGCAACTGGAGCAAAGCGGGAGAGCACGGCGTCGCGTGCCTCGCTGTCACTCGACCAGCCGAGCTTTGCTCTCAGCACCGCCGTAGCGCCGGCGACCGCGATCTCTTCGCTTTCAGCGCTGACGACCACATCAGCAATTGCTCGCATCAGGTTAAGCCTGCGGAATGCAAAGGCGCGCTCCCGTTCCAAGGCCTTGAGACGCTCGGCGATCTCGCGGCGGAAAGCCTCTTCAGCCAAATTGGTGCGCTCGGTCGCCTTGTTCAGCACGTCGAGGAACGATGGCCCGGGCGTCATCTCATTCTTCCTTTAGCGTGGCGGAAGAGAGAGGGAGTCGAACCCACCAAGGACCGGCTCGCGGCCCCTCCCGGATTTGAAGTCCGGACGCCCCACCGGGAACGATTCTCTTCCTGAATTGCCTGCCGCGGCGCCGACGCGGCGAAATAGATCGAGCCGATGCTTATTGACGCGGCGCAGGTCGCCACGGCGCAGCGTCACGCCGTGGCGGTCGAAAAACTCCAGAATCTGGATCGCGACCTTGCGGCCGTTGTCGACGCGGTCACGGAATTGCGCGGCGGTAAACTGACCACCCTCCGAATGGGAACTAAGATCGACGATGATTTCTACCATTTCCGCAACGGTCGTACGCATGAAGAAGTGATCGTGCGCCACTTCGTCCGTTTTACCCATCCGCCCGAGCAGCTTGAGCAGGCGGCGGATGTCGGCTTCGCGCACCGCCAGAACTCCGGCGATGTCGCGCACACGTGGCGGACGGAAGCGTTCGGTGCCACCAATCAGCGGCGCGACACGTCTCCAGGCTTTTTCGTCTTCCGGCGTCAACCGCACTTCGTGGCCGGCAAGGCGTACCCAGGCGCCGTCCAGGCCGACGTCTTTCCCGCGTACCAGCTCCTGCAATGTCGAGAGAAATGCCAGCGCTGGCAGTTTCGGGCGCAACTGCAGCCGCAGCGCTTCGAGACCGATACCGGGCAGATCGGGATTGACGGCGTGAAAATCCCGCAATGCCGTCAGCAGGCGCCATTTGAAGTCGAGCCAACTGGGCGCTGAAAGCGCAAAAACCTGCTCGCCGGCGGCGGCCGTAATGAGGCTGAGCCGATCGCCAATCGTTCTGACCTGTTCGCCGGACAGTGCGCGATCGCGGGCAAACCCCGACAGATCGACATAGTGCGGCGCGATTTCCAGCAAGGCAGTCAACGCGGCTTCGGCATTGTCGACGGCGTGGGCTTGCAGCTGCGCCAGTCGTTCCGGCGTGCGACGCTTGCGGGACGGCGCACGCAGATCGAGGAATTTTCCGCCCCCGATGCTGCGTTGCGCGGTGGTGTTACGGAGCACAAAGCGATCTCCCACCATTGCCGCGATTGGCCGGTCGAGCACGAGTTGCACTGGCGCCTCGCTGCCGGGCAGGATTGGCATGTCGCCGAGCAGGACAATGCGGGCGCCGACCTCGGCGGCTGCATGATGCAGGCGCACCGGCATCCATTGGGTCACCGGCTTTTGCTCGCTCGCCAGCAGCCGCAAGGTTGCGTCGATGCGAGCGGTCGGCGCGTGCAATTCCGGATCGAGCACGACCTGCCCGCGTTCCACTGCATCCTTGGTCACACCGTCACCAGCAAGATTGAGCGCGCAGCGCTGGCCGGCGACGCCGCGTTCGGCCGGCCGGTTCTGGGAGTGGATGGAACGCACGCGCGCCATAAGGCCCGAAGGGCTGATCATTACCCGGTCTCCGGTCGCGACCACACCCGAGAGCATCGTGCCGGTGACCACCGTGCCGGCGCCGGGAAGCGTAAATGAACGGTCGACCGCAAGCCGAAACCGCTCGGAAGCCGTCCTTGCCGCGACTGAGCGCGCGATGTCGAACAACCGATCACGCAAGACATCGATGCCGACACCGGTAACCGTTGAAACCGGAACGATTTCCGCGCCGTCAAGGCTGGTGCCGTCGAGCAGCTGCGCGATGTCTGTGGAGATTTTCGCAAGCCACGGCGCCTCCACGAGATCGACTTTGGTCACTGCCACAAGGCCCCGGCGAACACCGAGCAGGTCGACGATCGCCAGATGCTCCCGCGTCTGCGGCATAACGCCGTCGTCCGCGGCGATCACCAGAAGCGCGAAATCGATCCCGGTGGCGCCGGCCAACATATTGTGAACGAACTTCTCGTGGCCCGGCACGTCGACAAAGCCAAGCACCGAGCCATCCGGCGCCGGCAGATAGGCGAACCCAAGATCGATAGAAATGCCCCGCGCCTTTTCCTCTTTCAGACGGTCGGTGTCGACCCCAGTGAGCGCGCGCACCAGCGAGGTCTTGCCGTGATCGATGTGACCGGCGGTGCCAACGATCATGGCGCGGGCTCGGGCAATGACTCCGCCGCGCGCGTTTCGGCCCGTGCAATCTCTGCAGACGACAGCGAGCCCCGCACCGCCAGGAAGAACTGCCCGGCAAGCGCCGAACCGCCGGCTCGAGCACGCAAGAGCCAAGTGAAAGCTTCGACCGGATCGCGCGCGACGCCCGTGCCAAGGTGAAACGCCGCGCCCAGCATTGCCTGGCCGTCGGCATCACCGCGTTCAGCGCCACGCCGCCACCAGGCGACCGCCTGCGCGGCGTCGCGCTCGACGCCGAGCGCATTGTGAAACAGCATGCCGAGGCGAGTCATCGAGGGCGCAACGCCTTGCGCCGCGGCAGCTTCAGCCCAACGTCGCGCCGCGACATAGTCCGGTTCGGCGACTTCGCCTTCTAACAGCATCCAGCTCAACATATCCTGTGCCGGACCGTCGTCTTGTTCAGCGGCAGCGTGATAGAGTTCCATGGCGCGCGCATAGTCCTGGTCGACGCCATCGCCCTTGAAATACAGCGCCGCCAGATTGCGGCGTCCGACAGCATCGCCGCCTTCGGCTGCGAGGCTGAGCCATTTGACGGCAAGCGCCGCATCACGTTCGACGCCCAGACCCTCTGAAAAACAAGCTCCGACATTGTTTTGCGCTCGCGCTATGCCGGCGTGTGCCAGCGGCCCCCAGATTTCGAGCGCGCGTACATAATCGCCACGGCTCGAGGCGTCATAGGCAGCCGCCATTTGCTCGGCGGCGCTGCTATCTCCGGTGCGCGGCTTGGCGAGGATGTTATGCCAGCGCATCGCCTGTCCCCGCGAAGCTGAGATGGCTATAATTGGCGAGAAAACCTTCTTCGTCCTCAAGACAGCGCAAATCGAGGATCAGGGCCTTGTCCTCGATGCGGCCGACGATCGGAACAGGCAATTGACGCAGTGCCGATGACAGCATGGAAAGCGCGCGGCCGCTACGCGCAACACGCGGCGTGAACGCGAGACCGGCGCTCGGCACCGTTTCCAGCGGCAGTGCGCCGGATCCGATCTGGCTGGAGCAGGCGGCGACCGTGACCATAAAGGCGCCGGACACTTTCTCCGCAACGACTGGCAACAGCCGCGCTGCCAGCGCCTCGATTTCCTTTTTCGAGCGCGTCAACAAACGAACGGTTGGAAGTCGATCAGCGAGCCGGTCCGGATCACGATAGAGCTTCAGCGTCGCCTCCAGCGCAGCCAATCTGACCTTATCGACCCGCAAAGCACGCTTCATCGGATTGCTTTTGATGCGCGCGATGAACTCCTTGCGGCCGACAATGAAGCCGGCCTGTGGGCCGCCGAGCAGCTTGTCTCCGGAGAATGTCACCAGGTCGGCGCCATCGGTGATCGCCTCTTTTACCGTCGGCTCGTGCGCGAGCCCGAAGCGCGACAAGTCGATCAGCGTGCCGGAGCCAAGATCGTTGACCAGCGGCACATTCTTCGCGTGGGCCAACGCGGCAAGTTCGCGCGCACCGACCTCCTTGGTAAAGCCTTCGATGCGGTAGTTCGAAGTGTGCACCTTGAGGATGAGACCTGTCTTTGGCCCGATAGCGCCGGCATAGTCCTTCTTGTGGGTGCGGTTGGTAGTGCCGACTTCGACAAGTTTCGCGCCGGCGCGGCTCATAATCTCCGGCATGCGAAAGGCGCCGCCAATTTCGATCAATTCGCCGCGCGAGACGATTGCCTCGCGCCCTTTCGCCAGCGTGTTGAGCACGAGCAGCACCGCAGCCGCATTGTTGTTTACGACGGTGGCATCCTTGGCGCCGGTCAGCTCGCACAGCAGCTCGCGCACCAGATCGTCGCGATCGCCGCGATGACCGCCGCCGAGGTCGAATTCGAGTGCCACGGCATGGCGCATCGCCATTGACGCCGCCTCGACAGCGGCTTCAGCAAACAGCGCACGGCCGAGGTTGGTGTGAAGCACCGTGCCGGTCAGGTTGAAGACCGGCCGCAGGTTAGGCTTCGCTTCGGCCTCAAGCCTGGCAAGCGCGTCCTGCGCGACGTCCGGGCCGCTCCCCCGCGACCTTTCACGCCGCGCGGTGGCCAACACATGGCGCACGGCGGCAACCACCGCAACCCGGCCAAAGCGGCCGGCCGCCGCTACCATGACGTCGCCGCGAACAACCTCGTCGACCGAGGGCAACTTGCGCAGCGGTGCGTTTGCCGGCTTCTCCATCGCGCGCCTCAATAGCCGAGCAGAAACGGATTGACCGCGCCGCGCCGATAACCGCCCTCGCGCAGCAGCAGATCGAGACCCAAGGTCGCCACGTCGTCAGCGACCGGGTCGAGCGCAGGGTCCTTGTGCTGATGCAGGATTTTGACGTAGCCGCGGCAGGCCTCGCAGGTCTCCGCCTTGACGTTGACCGGTCCGCCATCGAGCTCCTGATAGGCGATGCCGGCGGTCGAGCCGCACAGCACACATTTGACACGCACCACGTGCCACTGCGTCGCGCACAGCGAGCAGGTGCAGAAGCGCGTGCCATGCGCGCCCTTCCAGCCGACGATGGCCGAAGCAACTGGCGCGCCGCCGCAGGATGGGCAAGCGCCGTCACCGACGGGGACCAGGGCCTCGACGTCAAGAAGCGAAGCCGAGCGAGCAAAGTGCACCTGCAACGCCGCCGCGACAAAGACGTGATCGGCCATGTTTTCGACCGGAATCGAATCGGCCAGGACATCGCGCACCATGGCATCGCGGGCGCCCGCGTCGGCGTGGCGGACACGGTCGAGGGCCGCGCGAGCGCTGTCGGGCATGTCGATTTCGGCGCTCAGCGCGAACAGGCGGTCAAAGGTCGCGTCAAGCGCGGCGTCGGCGGTGAAATGGGTTCGGTCGAGCGGCGGCATGGCGTGTTCGCGCGCCCGCGCACGAGCGTCGGCGGCCGGCAGCTCAGGTGCCGGCAAGCCATCCTGAAGGCGATGCTGGCAATCGCTCAATTGCCCGAGGAACCGCAGATAAGGGGCGAGCCGGTGGCCTTCCGCCACGGCCCTGAAGCGTTCGGCGCGCTCGGCAAAAATTTTGACCGGATCGGGCAGCCGCGCAAAGGGCGGCGCGGCGATATCGCCTATGACTGTCGGATCGGGCCGTAGCGAACCGGCTTTACTCATCACTAAACCTCACGAACCGCACGGGCCACGTGACAGGCCGGCCCGCGGCGCCCGCTTGCGGGCCCCGCGCCGGTGCTATGGCTTCACGTCTTACCGGTTATCAGCTCTTTTAGCCACTTCCTGTGATGCCGCCAGGCCCACCCGCCGGTGACCTGGCCTTTGGTCATCGCACCGATCGTACCGCGCACCCAGATCGCGGCATAAACGTGGACGATCCAGACGCAGATAATGGTCACCGCCGCCATCGAGTGGATCAGCACGGCGATGCGCTTTGTGTCGACGCTCGAATAGGTCGAGAAATACTGGTCCCAGATCACCAGACCGCTGCAGATCAGCACGATGATCAGGATCGACATCAGCCAGAACACCGCCTTCTGGCCGGCATTGTATTTGCCAACTTCCGGCAGCCGCTCTTCGTGCTTGGTCAGCACGTCCTTGAGACGTGCGAGCCAGGTGCCGTCCTCGGCCTTCCACAGATTCGCCCGCCAGAAGCGGATAAATAGGCCGAAGAAGCTGAAGAACAACAACACTCCGATCCAGGGATGGATCATCCGTGTGTTTTCTCCACCGCCGAACAAGCCGGTGAGGAAGAACAGGTCCGGATGGAACAGCGCAAGCCCGGAGAGTGCGAGCAGTACCAGCGAGATCGCCGTGATCCAGTGGTTGATGCGCGCCCCGCCGGTATAGCGGTCGACCTTGACCGGGTCGCCCGGGTGCACCTGATCGCCACTCTCGACGTCGTAAGCCGTCATCGCGGACCACTCCCCGCCAATCGCTTGGCGTTTTCTTCGTCCTCGGCGGAGACCTTATTGGGGCCTTCGACGATATGGTGGAAAAAGCCGATGGCGGCAAACAGCCCCATGGCCGCAAGACCCACATATTTCGTCGTGCCCTTCCAGAACTCCACGAGCGGACTGATGCGCGGGTCCTTGGCCAGGCCGGCGTAGATTTCCGGCTTATCGGCGTGGTGCAGCACGTACATGACGTGCGTACCGCCGACGCCCGGCGGATCGTAAAGTCCCGCATTCTTGTAGCCACGCGACTTCAGGTCCTTGATGCGATCCTCGGCGTGTTTCTTCATCTCTTCCTTGGTGCCGAACACGATCGCGTGCGTCGGACAGGCCTTGGCGCAGGCCGGCCCTTGGCCGACGGCGACGCGGTCGGAGCAAAGCGTGCACTTGTACGCCTTGGGGCTGGCCTCGTTCTTGGAGATGCGCGGGATGTTGAATGGGCATCCCTTCACGCAATAGCCGCAACCGATGCAGTTCTCGTGCACGAAGTCGACGATGCCGTTGGAGTACTGCACGATCGCACCGGGCGCCGGGCAGGCCTTGAGGCAGCCCGGATCCTCGCAGTGCATGCAGCCGTCCTTGCGGATCAGCCACTCGAGATTCTGCGTCTCCGGGTTCACCCACTCGGTAAAGCGCATGAGCGTGAACATTTCCGGCGAGAGGTCGGGCGGGTTGTCGTAAACCCCCACGTTCTCGCCGACCGGCGCGCGTTTGTCGTTCCACTCAAGGCAAGCCGACTGGCACGCCTTGCAGCCGATGCACTTCGACACGTCGATCAGCTTGGCGACCGGCGTCAGCATTTTCGCCGGCGCAGGCACTGACGACGCGGAACGGCGCACGAGGTCGGCATCGCTCATGCCGACCGTCGGATTCTTCGTGTTCGGGTTGGGAAGCTCGAATTCGAATGCCATGGTTCCCTCCCCTACGCCGTCGGGCCAGCAATGGCTTCGACATCCACCAGAAACGCCTTGTACTCGGGCGTTTCGATATTGGCGTCACCGACATAGGGCGTGAGCGAGTTCGGGCCGAACCCTTTCTTCGCCCGCCCCATGAACCCCCAATGCAGGGGTATGCCGACAATATGGACAGTCTTGCCGTCGCAGGTCAGCGGCGCAATCCGCTTGGTCACCACCACTTTGGCTTTCACCGATCCGCGCTTGGACCAGACTCGCACCCAACCGCCGCTCTGGATGTTCTTTTCCTTGGCGAGTTGCTCCGAAATCTCGACAAAGAACTCGGGTTGCAGCGATGCGTTGATCTGGACGTGCTTGGTCCAGAAGTGGAAGTGCTCGGTGAGCCGGTAGGAGGTCGCCGCATAGGGGAACTCCTTGGCGTCGCCGAACTGCTCCATGTCGCCCTTGAACACTCGGGCAACCGGATTGCCGCGAATCTTCGGCGCAATCACGTTGGCGACCGGAGATTCGAATGGCTCGTAATGCACGGGGAACGGCCCATCGCGCATCATGCCGCGCACGAAAAATCGCGCGGTGCCTTCCGGGTTCATGATGAAAGGCCCGACCTGGTCCGGCTTGGCGGTCGGTATGATGTCCGGCACGTCGTAGCCGGTCCACTTCGCGCCATCCCACCAGAGCAGCTTGCGGCTCGGATCCCAGGGGTTGCCGTTGATGTCGGCCGACGCACGATTGTAGAGGATGCGCCGGTTGACGGGCCACGACCACGCCCAGTTAGGAAACGCGCCGGTGTCGTCCGGATCCTTGTTGTCGCGACGGGCCATCATGTTGCCCGCCTCGGTAAAGCAACCCGAATAGATCCAGCAACCACAGGACGTCTTGCCGTCGTCGCGCAGGAACGCAAAGCTCGCGACCTGCTTGCCCTTGGCGAGAACGACCTTGGTCGCATCGTTCGGGTCCATGACGTCTTCGAGCACGGAGCCGTTGATCTCCTTGGCCAGCTCTTCCGGCGAAGGCTCGTTCGGATCCTTGTAGTTCCAGGTCAGATTGAGGATCGGCTCGGGAACCGCGCCGCCCTCCTTCTGATAGAGCGCCTTGAGCCGCTGATAGAGCTGCCCCATGATCCAGGTATCGTTTTTCGCTTCACCTGGCGGCGTACCGCCCGCCCAGTGCCAGTGCAGTTGACGGCCGGAGTTCGTCAGCGAACCCGTGTCTTCCGCAAAACAGGTGGACGGCAGCTGGATGACTTCAGTCTGGATACTCGACGTGTTCACGTCGTTGAATTCGCCGTGGTTCTCCCAGAATCGCCCCGTCTCGGTATCCAGTGGATCCATGATAACGAGGAACTTGAGCTTGGAGAGCGCGGCCGTGAGCTTCTTGCGGTTCGGGAACGACAGCAGGGGATTGAACCCCTGACAGAAGTACCCGTTCATCTTGCCTTCGTGCATCATATTGAACGCACGCAACACGTCGTAGCCGGGCACATCGAGCTTCGGCAACCAGTCGTAGGCGAACTTGTTGTCCGGCGTCGCCGCCGGGCCCCACATCGCCTTAAGGAAGCTGACGAAAAACTTCTTGTAGTTCTGCCAGTAGCTCATCTGGTTCGGCCGCAACGGCTTGAAGCCACGCGTCGACATGTAGTCGTCGAACGTCACTTCCTTTTCCGTCGGGATCGTCAGATAACCGGGGATCAGGTTCGACATCAGACCGAGGTCGGTCAGTCCCTGGATGTTGGAGTGACCGCGCAAGGCATTCATGCCGCCGCCACGCACGCCGATATTGCCGAGAATGAGCTGCAACATCGCCATGCAACGGATGTTCTGCGACCCCTTGGAATGCTGGGTCCAGCCGAGCGCGTACATCGAGGTCATCGTCTTGGTCGGCGTTGACGTCTCCCCGATCATCTGCGCCACCTTCAGGAACTTGTCCTTCGGCGTGCCGCAAATTCGCTCGACCATCTCCGGCGTGTAAACCGAGACGTGCTTCTTCAGCAGGCTCCAGACGCTGCGCGGGTTATCCAGGTCGGACACCACGTAGCCGTCAGCGCCGAGCTGATATTCCCAGGTCGCCTTGTTGTAGTCGCGCTTGGTTTCATCGTAGCCGGTGAACAGGCCATCCTGATAGGCGAAGCCGTCCTTGACCACGTAAGGCGCGTTGGTGAACGCCTTGACGTAATCCCACTGCACCTTGTCGTTGCTGATCAGATAGTTCATCACGCCGAGCAGGAACGCGATGTCCGTGCCCTGGCGAATCGGCGCGTACATATCGGCAACTGACGCCGAACGCGTAAAGCGCGGATCGACGACGATGAGCTTGGCGCCGCGGTTGGCTTTGGCCTCCGTGACCCATTTGAATCCGCACGGGTGCGCCTCAGCAGCGTTGCCACCCATGATAATGACGAGATCCGTGTTCTTGATATCCGTCCACGAATTCGTCATCGCACCGCGACCGAATGTTGGGGCCAGACTGGCCACCGTCGGTCCGTGTCAAACTCTTGCTTGGTTATCGAATGCCAGCATCCCGGCGCTGCGCACCACCTTGTAGGTGCACCAGGCCGTTTCGTTCGTGGTTGCCGAAGCTGCAAGGAAGCCGGTGGTCAGCCACCGGTTCACCGTGACGCCGTCGCCGTTTTTGGCGACGAAGTTCTTGTCGCGGTCGTCCTTCATCAGCCGTGCGACGCGATCGAGTGCGACGTCCCAGGACACGCGCTCGAACTTGTCGGAGCCAGCCTCGCGGATCATCGGATACTTGAGCCGCGTCTCGGAGTGCACCATGTCGAGCAGCGCCGCGCCCTTCGGGCACAGCGTGCCGCGATTGGTCGGGTGATCGGTATCACCCTCGATATGAATGATGTCGGCCTTCTCGCCCTTCGCAAGGTTACCCTTGGAATACATGATGATGCCGCAGCCGACGGCGCAGTAAGTGCAGGTGTTGCGGGTTTCGGTGGTGCCTAGAAGCTTGAAGGGCCGAATTTCCGCGGCATAGGCGGCCTCGACATCTCCAAAGCCAAGCGCTCCGATTGTTGTACCGGCAAGACCCGCGCTGGCGCCTTTCATAAATTGGCGCCGCGAGAGCTCCATGTTCAAGGCTCGTCTCCTCAGACGTTGTGCCCCCGACGGGGGACTCCTCGTCCGCGCGCGGCCGGGCGACCGCGCACGTTACAGGAATCGTAGGTTTGAATTGTTCCAGTGTCAAACAAACGCAGTTCTGACGCCCCTTTTTCTAACGCAACGCACAATCGAAAGTATCGCTGCCGAATCGGATTTCAGCCCGATCCTGGACAGTTGAATCCGCGCCAAACTTGCGCCGCCGGCCGGCCAAGCATCCTGCAACGCACCCCCGTTCCGGCCAATATCTGCCTTGATATCGGCTGCGCTTGATCCCACTATTCCTCCATCGTGACCTTTCGAGCTGCTCCCGAGGATCGGGGCACATCGCGCTATTTAGCGGCCGCGGCGTTCGCCGGCGCTTGGTTCGTTTTTGCCGGGATTGCAGCCCCTTCGGGCCAACCGGCGAGCGCAACCGAACTGCGTCGTTTCAGCGGCGCGGCACCTCTCACGTTCACGTTACCATCCACCACTGGCGTCGAGATCGCGCTCGAATCGCAGCGTGGCCGGGTTGTGCTGGTGCATTTTTTCGCGACTTGGTGCGAGCCGTGCCTCGCGGAACTGCCGGCGCTCAATCGTCTGGCGGCGCGCGGCAACGACAAGATCAAGGTGCTGGCGATTTCGGTTGCCGAAGTCGACGCGCGGGTGCGCCGATTCTTCGAGGCCACCCCGGTCGATTTTCCCGTCCTACTCGACCGCGACCGCGCGGTCGCCCGAACGTGGAACGTCGCCACGCTTCCCACCACGATCGTGCTCGACGCAAAACTGGTTCCGCGGCTGACGGCGCAGGCTGATTTCGACTGGGACAGCATCGACGCCGGCAAACTGACGTCAATGCTGGCCAAATATCCGGCTGTCGGCCCGGACGGGTCGGCCAAAACTGAAAATACGACAAAACCATCACACTCGGGAGGATGACCATGCACATCGACAGGCGTGACGTATTGAAGACCGGCGCGGCTTTCGCGTTCGCCGCCGGCTTGCCAAAGTCTGCATACGCGGATGTCGTTTTCGATCCGAAACCCGGCACGTGGCGCAATTTCGAAGTCACGACCAAGCTGGCCATCGCCAAGCCCGAGGGCATCACACAAGCCTGGGTGCCGCTGCCGTCGGTGAACGAGAAGGATTGGTTCAAGTCGAACGGCAGCAAATGGACGACCAACGGCAAGGCCGTGCTGGCGCGCGACCCCCACTATGGCGCCGAGATGCTGCACGTCGAATGGGCCGCGAGCGAAGCCGCTCCGGTCGTCGAGGTTACCAGCAGGATTTCCACGCAAGACCGCGCGGTCGATTTGAGCACGCCCGGCAATCCGTCGATCAAGCTCAGCGCCGCCGAGCGAAAATTCAATACCGAGGGCAGCGACCTCATACCGGTCGACGGCATCGTCAAGCAGACCTCCGACAGAATCGTTGCCGGCAAAAAGATCGAAGCCGAAAAAGTTCACGCGATCTACGAATGGGTCGTCAAGAATACGTTCCGCGACGGCAAGGTGCGCGGCTGCGGCATCGGCGACATCGCGTCCATGCTCAAGACCGGCAATCTCGGCGGCAAGTGCGCCGACCTCAACGCGCTCTTTGTCGGGCTGGTACGCGCCGCCGATATTCCCGCGCGCGACGTCTACGGTATCCGCGCCGCGCCGTCGAAATTCGGATTCAAGGCCCTCGGCGCCGGCTCGGAGACTATCACCAAGGCGCAGCATTGCCGTGCCGAAGTTTTCCTCGACGGTTACGGCTGGATAGCGACCGACCCCGCCGACGTGCGCAAGGTGGTACTGGAAGAGCCGCCCGGCAAGCTTGCCATCGACGACCCCAAGGTCGTCGCTGCCCGCAAGACGCTGTTCGGCGCCTGGGAGGGCAATTGGCTCGCCTATAATTTCGCCCACGATGTGGCGTTGCCCGGCTCCAAGGGCCCGAAGGTCGGCTTCCTGATGTATCCGCAGGCCGAATGCGGGCCGAATCGCCTCGACTGCCTCGATCCGGATACCTTCAAATACGAGATCATCGCCAAGGAGTTGACGGCGGCGTGACACGGTTTTGCGACTGTAATGAACGGGCGCTACACTTGTGGCGCCCGTTTTCTATGCGTGGCGGGCGCGCTCAAGGAACGAAACGGCCGGCTGCGCCGTTCATTCCAGTGTTCTCCGAAGGAGGCTACGATGAAGAATCCAGGCCTGATCATGGCGGTCGTGGCGGCAACAATTGCGTTGACCGCCTTGGCGTCCGCGCAAACGCCTGCGCCTTCGACTACTCCGTTGCAAGCTGCTCCGGACGCCAGCAGCCCGAGCACGCCCGACGCGGCGGCGGAGGCAGCGAAGGCTGCACAAGCTGCAAGGGACGCGGAAGCCGCCAAAGCCGCACAGGCCGCCAAGGACGCGGCGGACGCGCAAGCCGCCAAGGTGGCGCAGGATGCGCGCGACGCGGAATCGGCGAAGACGCAGCCCTTGATGGCCGAAGGTCTCGACCTGAACGGGCCACCGCGACGTTTCCCCGCGCGTCTTACTCCGGAATAGCGCACCCACAGCGATCCGGCGTTGCCGAGTCGGAGCGGAAACGCGCATGCTAGACGCCGTGCTGAAATCCAAGACCCCCGAAACGACTCTCGATCTGCGCGGCCTTCGTTGCCCCCAGCCGGTGCTGCGCGCCAAGAAGGCGTTGCGCAACGTGCCCGTCGGCGGAACGCTGGTGCTTGAATGCACCGATCCGTTGACCGTTATCGATGTGCCGCATTTCGTCAAACAAACCGGTCATTCGCTGAGCGCGCAATCGCGTGACGGCGGGATTTACGTCTTCAAGATCGTCAAGCAGCGATGATCGCATCGCCGGTTAACCGGGAGAGAACACTGTGAACATCGTGCAGCCGATCCGGTTGAGCCACCTGTCGCATGGCGGCGGTTGCGGCTGCAAATTGGCGCCGTCCGTGCTGCAACAACTGTTGTCCAGCCACCCGGCAACGACGCCCTATAAGCAGTTGCTCGTCGGCGTCGAGACCGGCGACGACGCCGCCGTCTGGGAGCTCGAGAACGGCACCTGTATCATCGCCACCACCGACTTTTTCATGCCGATGGTGGACGAGCCACGCGATTTCGGCCGCATCGCCGCTACCAACGCCATCTCCGATATCTATGCGATGGGCGGCACGCCGATCATGGCGCTGGCCATTCTCGGCATGCCGGTCGACAAAATCCCGCCCGAGATGGTGCGCAACATTTTGGAGGGCGGCGCATCGGTCTGCGAGCTGGCCGGCATTCCCGTCGCCGGAGGGCATTCCATCGATTCGCCAGAGCCGATCTACGGTCTTGCCGTCATCGGCACCGGAACGAAAGGCAATATCCGGCGAAACTCCGATGCAAAGGCCGGCGACAGGCTGATCCTCACGAAAGCGCTCGGTGTCGGAATCTATTCGGCCGCCTTCAAGAAAGGCGCGCTTTCCTTGAGCGCGTACGACGAATTCATCGCAACAACGACCTTGCTTAACCGCGTCGGCACACAACTTGCCAAAGACTCCGCCGTGCACGCCATGACCGACGTCACCGGTTTTGGATTGCTTGGTCATGCATTGGAAATGGCGCGCGGCTCCGACAAAACCGTGAAGATAAATTCATCGGCATTGCCGTTCTTGAAAGAAGCGGCGGAACTCGCGCGAAAGGGGTTCATCACTGGTGCGTCGGGACGGAATTGGAAGAGTTACGATACGAATGTCGCGCTGCCAGAAAATACACTGGAATGGCAGCGGCAGTTGTATTGCGATCCTCAGACCTCAGGCGGATTACTGGTGTCCTGTGCGCCAGATCGCGCAGACACATTGCTCGATACGATCGTCGCAACCGGTTATCCGGCAGCACGTATTATCGGCAGCATTGAGAACGGCGCGCCGCGTGTCGTCGTCGAATAGACCGGCAGCTTGGGACAAGCGTTCGATCGCGCTGCGGGCCGGTCTGTCCAGTCGATCTGATTGGGCCCGCGCCGCGGCCAAATAGGACGGCGCCCATCGCAGATCCTGCCTAGTCTGGCCCGGCCGTTTACCAGCAACTTCCGTAGGTTATTCGCCGCCTCCGACGCGGGCGTTGGGCCAAGGCGCTCCCTTCCGTAAACGGGCGCGGTAAGCTAGCTTCTTCATTCAACGACGCCCCGGACTCAGAGCCTAGGGCGTCGTCCCTGTGCGAATCTACAAAATCAAATCACACAAGCCAAATGGCATGAAATCCCGAGGGAGAAATATTCGATGTCCTATGATTTGACGCGCCGCGCGTTGGTGGGTGGTCTCGCCAGCTCCGCGGCTTTTCCGGCGCTGGCGCAAAACCTGCCAATGCCGAGTGCTCCGGTCACGCTGAATTTCGTCGATGTCGCCGGCAACCTCGCGCTCACCCAGAAGGCCATCGAGGCCTACCGCGACAAGAACCCAAAGCTGGTCGCCAAAGTAAATTTCAGCAAGGCGCCGGCGCCGGAACTGCCCGGTAAGATAAAGGCCCAGCAGGATGCGAACCGCGTCGACATCGACGGCGTGCTCACCGGCATCGACGCCCTGTCGGCCGGCGTCGACCAGAAGCTGTGGATCCCGATCGCGTCCGAGTACGCATCGAAGCTGCCGAAGCTCGACGACATTTACCTTCCTGGCGCAAAGCAGATGCAGGCCTTGGCGTCGAACCAGGGCGTTTGCATCGTGTTCTGCCCGGCCGGCCCGGTGATGGAATACATGCCGGATAAAGTGAAGCAGGTGCCGACGACGGCGGAGGAATTGCTCGCCTGGGCGAAGGCCAATCCCAACCGCTTCATCTATGCGCGCCCGGCGAATTCCGGACCTGGCCGTATCTTCATGATGGGACTGCCCTACATCCTCGGCGACAAGGACCCCAAGGACCCGAAAGACGGCTGGGACAAGACCTGGGCCTATCTGAAGGAACTCGGCCAGTACGTCGAATACTATCCCGGCGGCACCGGCCCGGTGATGAAAGAGCTCGGCGAAGGCTCGCGCGATATGACGCCGTCGCAGATGGGCTGGGACATCAATCCGCGCGCGCTTGGCGTGGTGCCGAAGGAAGCCAAGGTGTTCTTCCTCAAGGGCTACCACTGGGTTCTCGACGCGCACTATCTCTGCATCCCCAAGGGCGTGTCGAACGACAAGCTTTACGTGCTGATCGAGTTCCTCAATTACATGCTGTCACCGGCGGCGCAGGCATTTACCTACGACGATGGCTACTTCTATCCCGGCCCCGCCGTGAAGGATGTGCCGCTGTCGATGGCGCCTGCGGCGAGCCAGAAGGTGATTGCGGAATATGGGCGAGCTGAATACGCCCAGGCGATCACCGCGGCTCCGCAGGAACTGCCGCTGCTTCCGGATAAGCTGGTCTACGCGTTCGCCCGCTGGGACGAGCAGGTCGGCGCGCAGAAGAAGAAGTAATTTTCCGGCGCAAAAAATGAAGACTGGCGATTATCGTCGCCAGTCTTCACAAATTTTGTTCTGCGCCGTCCGGCATCTCCGGGGAGAAGCGGTCCACTATGGCTATTGCCGCACGCGATTTCCGCGAGCTCCGACTCGACGGAATGAGCCGCAATTTCGGCAACGTCAACGCGCTCAAGGGCGTCACCCTGAGTGTGCGGCGCGGCGAGTTCATCGCCTTGCTCGGGCCGTCCGGTTGCGGAAAATCGACTGCACTCAATTGCCTTGCCGGCCTGCTGACACTCTCGAGTGGCAGTATCTGGCTCGATCAAACCCGCATCGATCGCCTCCAGCCGGAAGATCGCGGCTTCGGCATGGTGTTTCAGAACTACGCGCTGTTTCCGCACATGAGCGTGCGGCGCAATATCGGCTTCGGCCTGAGTATGCAAGGGCTGCCCAAGTCTGAAATCAAGCGCAAGGTGGATGAAGCGCTGTCCATCGTTCGTCTCGGCGATCAGGGCGATAAGTTGCCCGGTCAGCTGTCGGGAGGCCAGCAACAGCGCGTCGCCATCGCCCGCGCCATTGTCATCGAACCGCCGCTGGTGCTGATGGACGAGCCGCTGTCCAATCTCGATGCCAAGCTGCGGCTGGAAATGCGCGCGGAGATCCGCCGCATTCACGATTTGATCGGCTCGGCGACGATCTACGTCACGCATGACCAGGAAGAGGCGCTATCGCTTGCCGACCGCATTGTGGTCATGCGGTCAGGCGAGGTGCGCCAAGTCGGCACCCCTGAAGATCTCTACATCCGTCCGGCGCATGCCGATGTCGCTGAGTTCATGGGCTATCGCAATCAAATCCGCTCGCGCGCGGCGAAATCCGGCAACCTGGTCAACATCAGCGTCGGCGGCGTCAACCTGCAAGGTACGCCGGTCGAGGCCATCGCCGACGGCGACGTGGTGGCGGCGGTCAGGCCCGATGATCTCAAGGTCGCCGCCGGCGGGCCGCTCTCGGCGACGGTGGAATCGGCGCAATATCACGGCCATGACTTCTATTGCCTGGGCCGCACCAGCGACGGCATCGAACTTTATTTCCGCTCCGCGCAAAAAGTGAAGAAGGGCGACGTCGTCCGGCTCTCCGCCGATCCTGGCCGAGTGCTGGTCTATTCGCGAATAGGCGCATGAGCGACCGCGCCGCCGGAATGCCCGTGGAACGCATCCCGCTACGCGTGCGGCTTGCGCTCTATGATCTCGACGGTGTGACGCTGTTGGTTGTACCGGCGGTACTATTCGTCGTCGCCTTGTTCGTCTATCCGTTTGCCTACGGCTTCGTGCTGTCTTTCCTGCCCAAAAAGGGCGACTGGCTCGCCAATTATTCAAGGTTTTTTTCCGACCCCTTCCTGTACGACACTATCTTGTCGACGTTTCGGCTCGCTATTCCGGCAACCCTGATCAACGTGCTGCTGTCTGTGCCGGTCGCGCTTCGGGTGCGGCGCATGCGCCACAGACGCGTGCTGACGACGATTCTCGTCGTTCCCATTACCCTCGGCACCGTGCTGATTGCCCAGGGCCTGCTGATCTATCTCGGCCCCCAGGGCTGGTTCAATCGCGTCATGGTCATGCTTGGAATCGGCCAGGTGCGACTCGTGCACAACTACGTCGGCGTCATGCTGTCGCTGATCATGTCCGGTTTCCCGTTCACCTTCCTGCTGACGCTGTCCTACCTGACCGGCATCGATCCCTCGCTCGAGCAAGCCGCCGCCACGCTCGGCGCAAAGGCGAGGGCGCGTTTCGTGCACATCGTGCTGCCGCTTCTGGCGCAGGGACTGGCGATCAATTTCTGTCTGTCTTTCGTGCAAACCTTCTCGGTCTTTCCTTCGGCCGTGCTGCTCGGCGCGCCGGCCGGCGAAACGCGCGTCATTTCGATCGCCGCCTACCAGGCCGCCTATGAGCAATACGACTATTCAATGGCTTCCGCCGTCGCGATGATTATGGGCTTCTGCCAACTCGCCGTCGTCATTCTCATTCTTGCCGGCCGCAACTTCGTCTATCGCGGAGCCGCCGCGGGCGGGAAAGGTTGACGCCGGTGCTGCGGGAAAAATCGATCGGCGAACGGCTGTGGGCCTTTGCGATCTGGGCGCTGGTCATCTTTTTCGTCGTCAATGTCATCGCCACGATTGCCGCGGTTAGCGTCGATTCGTTCGGAACTCGATGGTTCAATTCCTGGCTGCCGGCCAGCTTCACAACGCGCTGGTACCTAGCGGCGTGGAACGAATTTCAGCTCCATGACGTCCTGATCGTCACTTTCGAGGTGGTCGGCGCTGTCGTGCTGCTGTCCGGGCTGCTCGGCGTACCCGCGGCCTATGCACTGGCGCGACGCAATTTCCCCGGCAAGCAGCTCGTGATTTTGTTGTTCCTGCTGCCGATGATGATCCCGCCGATCACCTTCGGCATTCCGCTCGCCACCGTGCTCTATCAGGCACATCTCGGTGGCAATATGTCGGGCGTCGTCCTCGCCAATCTGGTGCCGACCGTGCCGTTTGTCGTGCTCGTGATGATTCCGTTCATCGAGCAGATCGACCCGCGTGTCGAAGCGGCGGCGCGGGTGTTTGGCGCCGGGACCGGACGCCTGTTCCTCCATGTTCTGGTGCCGCTGCTCACACCGGGTATCCTCGCGGCGCTGCTGCTGGTGTTGGTGCGAACTATCGCCATGTTCGAGCTGACATTCTTCACCGCCGGACCCGACAGCCAGACGCTGGTGGTGACTCTTTATTACGCCGTTGGCGCCGCGGGCGTTCGCTCGAACCAATCTATCGATGCCATGGCCGTCGTTTACATGCTGACGACACTGGTCTGGCTACTCATCGCCCTGCGATTTGTCGATCCGACGCAGATTGTAACGCGGACCAAACGAGAGGCGGTTCGCTAGACGCGAGCCCTGGGCATCGCTCCGGCGGCGGCCGTTTTCCCTAACAGCAGGCCGCTCGCAAGCGGAAAGAGCGGCAACAGTCCGAGCCCCTAGGCTTGCATCGTCGGAAACAAACCAATGTCCGCCGATGGCGCTGATTTGATCGACCCGAAGTTTCCACTTGGGTTCCATTGCGCTGCCGCGCATTGCTCCATTCCGCGCCATCTGTATATTTGCGCCGTCGTTTTTCGGATGGCGAGCAAAAATACGATGTCTTCTACTCGCATGACCCTTCTGGTCGGGACAACCAAAGGCGCGTTTTTGATTTCTGACGCCAATGACCGTCGCGGCTGGACGATCCAAGGTCCGTTCTGTGACGGGTGGCCAATCAATCACATGATTGGAGATCCCGAGACCGGAGTCATTTGGGCCGGGGGTGGCGGCGAGTGGCACGGCGCAGGTGTCTGGCGCAGCGAAGACGGCGGTACGAGTTGGAAGGTCACCCGGCTTACAAAGGGAAAGATGGACGATTGGGCCGCCAACGATCCCAGTTTTGCAAAAATGATCGGCTGGAGCGGCGAGCCGCTGCCCTTTACCGACGCATTCGCTCAAATCTGGTCGCTCGGCTACGCGCACGGCACGCTGTATGCCGGCACCAAGCCAGCGAACCTTCTGGCGAGTGAGAACGGTGGTAAAGATTGGAAACGAATACAAGCTCTGACGGATCACCCGTCTGCCGGTAGCTGGAACCCTGGCGCGGCCGGGCTGGTGCTGCACACCATCGTGTCTGATCCGCGCAACCCGAAAAAGCTCTGGGTTGGAATCTCCGCGGCAGGCGTCTTTGCTACCGAGGACGGCGGCGCGACCTGGGAACGCCGCAACCGCCTCTCGAACGCCGAAGCATGCGAGCACCACGACCACCCTGCCGCACCGCGCGACGGTGACGTCGGGCACTGCGTTCACAACATGGTCCGTGCGCCGGGCACAAGCGACGTGCTTTACCAGCAGAACCACCATGGAGTGTGGCGCTCGGCCGACGGCGGCAGAAGCTGGAACGACCTGACCAAAGGCTTGCCGTCGACTTTTGGCTTTCCGATCCGCGTCCATCCGCGCGACCCGAATACCATCTGGACCTTGCCACTCAACGGCGACATGGCCGGACGTTTTCCACCCGATGCAGCCGCGGCGGTCTGGCGGTCATGCGACGGCGGGCAAAGCTGGCAGGCGATGCGCCAAGGGCTGCCGCAGGAGGGTTGTTTCTTCACGGTGCTCCGTCAGGCGATGGCGGGCGACGAGCGCGATCCAGCGGGAATTTACTTCGGCACAAACAGTGGCTCGGTCTTTGCGAGCTTCGACGAAGGTGAGAATTGGCAGGAGATCGCCCGTCACTTACCGACGATTCTTGCTGTCGAAGTGCTCGAACGGAAATGATGTCCGTCGGTCAACCGGACGCGCAGCCGCGCCCGCGTTTGTCCGAGCACTAACTATTTGCTGACACGAGTAAACTTCGAAATTTTCGAGAAGGTGGCGGAGGGAGTGGGATTCGAACCCACGTTACGGTTTCCCGTAAACACGCTTTCCAAGCGTGCGCCTTCAGCCACTCGGCCACCCCTCCTCACCAACTCCGCAAAGGCGCGCGCTTGTTACCTCACCGTCACCACACTCACAACCGCGCCGGAAAAGCTCGTTTTGGCTGCACTTTTTTCGATAGAGCCGCACACTGATGTGATTTGTACAGGCTATTTGACTGAATTTTGAATTTCCGCGACATCAATTGGGATTTCAATTTCGTTGAATATTCGGACGTTGTAAACGGCGGACGCCATGCCGGAAGACGTTTCCGCGCTACATCTGGTGCTCAGTGGCGACCCCGCGCTCATCGCCATCGTCAGACTGTCGCTGATCATGAGCCTGAGTGCGGTCTTTTTTGCCGGGCTGATCGGCGTGCCGTTCGGGGCGTGGATGGCGCTGATCCGCTTTCCCGGCCGCGAGGCGGCGATCGTTTTGCTCAACGCCATGATGGGACTGCCGCCGGTGGTCGTCGGTCTGGCGGTTTTCCTGCTGCTGTCGCGCTCCGGACCGCTCGGAGAATTCGGACTTTTGTTCACGCCCAAGGCCATGGTGATCGCGCAGACCATCCTGATCGCGCCGATCATCGCCGCGCTGGTAAGGCAGACCATCGAAGATCTGTGGGCCGAGTACCGCGAGGAGTTCGACGCGATGAATGTCGGGCCGGCGCGGCGGATCGCGACGCTGATCTGGGATGCGCGATTTTCCCTTGTCACAGCGTTACTTGCAGGCTTTGGGCGGGCGGCGGCAGAAGTCGGCGCCATCATCATTGTCGGCGGGAACATCGACGGCTTCACCCGCACCATGACCACGGCGATCGCACTGGAAACCTCCAAGGGCGATCTGCCGCTGGCCATCGGGCTCGGCATCGTGCTGATTTTCATCGTCATTTTGATCAATGCCCTGGCCTGGGGCGCGCGCCGCGCCGGCGAACGCTACGCGGGATGAGCATGCGCGCACCGGCCTCCGACCTGCCGATCATGTTCTTAGAAGTCAGCATCCTCGCCGGCGAGGTGACCATCCTCGACCGAATCTCGCTGACGCTCGTGACCGGCGCGCCGACCGTGCTGGTAGGCCCGAACGGCTCGGGAAAAACCACCCTGCTGCGCGCGGCGATGGGGCTGATCCGCGCTTCGCGCGGCCACGTCACCTGGGGCGGGCAGGATGCGGCTGCGCCGACGCGGCGCGCCATCTTGTTCCAGCGTCCGGTGATGCTTCGCCGCAGCGCCGCCGGCAATATCCGCTTTGCACTTGCTTCGGCGGGCGTGCCGCGCGCCGAACATGCAAGGCTCACCGCCGAGCTCATCGCCACGGTCGGGCTCGCAGGCATGGAGCGGCGCCCGGCACGGCGGCTTTCCGGCGGCGAGCAGCAGCGGCTGGCACTTGCCCGTGCGCTGGCGCGCGATCCGGCCGTACTGTTTCTCGACGAACCGAGCGCCAGCCTCGACCCCGCCGCCACCAAGGCGATCGAAGACCTGGTCGTCTCGATCGCGGCGCGCGGCGTCAAGGTGGTGATGGCGACGCATGATCTCGGCCAGGCGCGGCGTCTCGCCGGCGACGTCGTGCTGCTCCACCGCGGCCGCCTGCTCGAGCACACGCCGGCCGCCGAGTTCTTTTCGGCGCCGCGCACATCGGAAGCAAGAAAGTTCACCGCCGGCGAATTGCTGGTCTGATACCAAACAAAACGGAGGACCATATGTTCACTCGCCGCCTTCTGCTTGCCGCCGTGCTTTGCACGGCGCTATCCGCAACGCCCACATTGGCTCAAGACAAATCGATCGTGGTTGCCTCGACCACCTCGACGCAGGATTCGGGCCTGTTCGAATATCTGCTGCCGCTGTTCACCAAAAAGACCGGCATCGCCGTCAAGGTGGTGGCGCAGGGCACGGGCCAGGCGCTCGACACCGGGCGCCGCGGTGACGCCGACGTCGTCTTCGTGCACGCAAAATCGGCGGAGGAAAAATTCCTCGCCGAGGGTCAGGGCGTGAAGCGCTTTCCGGTGATGTACAATGATTTCGTGCTGATCGGGCCGAAGAATGACCCCGCCGGCCTCAAAGGCATGAAGGACGTCGCCAAGGCGTTGCAGACCATCAAGGACAAGAAGGCCGATTTCATTTCGCGCGGCGACAGATCCGGCACCAATATCGCCGAGCTCAAGCTCTGGAAGGACGCCGGCATCGACATCGAGAAGGATAAAGGGCCCTGGTACAAGTCGATCGGCCAGGGCATGGGCGCGGCGCTCAACACCGCCGGCGCCAGCAACGCCTACGTGCTGTCCGATCGCGGCACCTGGATTCACTTCAAGAACAAGGGCGACCTCGCAATCGTGGTGGAGGGCGACAAGCGCATGTTCAATCAATACGGCGTCATGCTGATCAACCCGGAGAAGCATCCGAACGTGAAGAGGGAGCTCGGCCAGCAGTTCATCGATTATCTGGTCTCGCCGGAAGGGCAGAAGGACATCGCCAATTACAAGATCAACGGCGAGCAGCTGTTCTATCCCAACGCGAGTGACGCGGGCGCCTGAGCGGGGCGCGAGTGCCAAAAAGCCGACGATGACGGTGTATAGTTGGCGCCATGCCCCTCACCCGCCGCACACTGGTCACCACTGCCTCGGCCGCGCTGCTGGCGCCGCGCCTTGCCCGCGCGGCAACCGCCACCGACGATACCGGGCGCACGCTTGTGGTCCGCGCGCCGGTCAGGCGCGTCCTTCCCGCCGGACTGCCCGCCGCAATCCTGCTTTACACGTTGGCGCCGGAGTTGCTGCTGGGCTGGCCGCGCGCCAACCGGCCGGAAGAGTGCGAATTCATGCTGCCGGAAATCTGCGCGCGGCCCGAAGTCGGGCGCCTCACCGGCCGCGGCAACACGCCGAACCTCGAAACCGTCATCGCGCTGCAACCCGACCTGATCGTCGATGTCGGCTCGACCAGCGACCTCTTCGTCACGCAGGCGAATCGGCTGCAAGAGGAGACCGGCATTCCCTACGCATTGCTGGACGGACGTTTTCTCTCGCTGTCCACAAGCTACGAGAAGCTCGGCAGGCTGATCGGCCGCGAGGGCGACGGCGCCGACTTTGCCGACTATTGCAACATGACGCTCGGCGTCATCACCAACCGCATTGCCTTCGTGCCGGCGGAAAAACGCCCGCGGGTGTATTACGCGCGCGGCCCGCGCGGCCTCGCCACCGGACTTGGCGGCTCGATCAATGTCGAGACCATCGAGCTTCTGGCGCGCAACGTCGCCGGCGAGCGCAAAGGCGGGCTGGCCAATGTCCCGGTCGAACAAGTGCTGCTGTGGAACCCGGACGTCATCGTCACCGTCGATCAGGATTTCGCGGCTGACGCACGCATTAATCCGGCCTGGGCTTCGGTCGCCGCGGTGAAGAACAACCGGGTACACCTGTCGCCGAAGTTGCCGTTCGGCTGGGTCGATTCCCCGCCGTCGGTCAACCGGCTGATCGGGCTGTGGTGGCTAGGCAAAATTCTCTATCCCGAGTTGTTCAAGGAAGACATGCGCGAGCTGACGCGCGACTTCTACACGAAGTTCTACCGCGTGACCCCGAACGGTGCGCAGATCGACCGCATACTGGCCGGGAGAGGCTAGTTGGCCGTCGCGCCGGCGTTATGCCCGCAGTCGAGCGCGTCAGGATGAGTGCTGCAGGCTCACTTGACCGGCACCACCAGCGAGTAGCGCTCGTCGGCGGCGAGACACTTGGCCTCGGGGAAGCCAAGCTCCTTGCGCACGATGTTGGTGCCAAGCACCAACGATACCATCTTGTAGAAGGCGTGGCGGCGGCTCATGCCCTCGCGGCCCATGCCGCAATCCGACGAAATGACCAGCCGCTCGGGCGGAATCCATTTGAGCGCGTTGCGAATGGCGGCGGCGACGTCGTCCGGATTTTCCACCTGCAGCGTGTGGTGGTCGATGACGCCGATGGCGATTTTCTTTCCGACGATGGTCTTGCCGATGGCTTCGAGGTCCATGTACCCGGAGCTCGCCGCCTCGAAGGTGATGACGTCGGCGTCCACCGTGTTGTAGGTCTCGAGCGACGGCTTGTAACTGATGTCCTTGGCGAACATCTTCTGCTGCGATGGATTGCCCCAGCAGGAATGCGCCCAGACCTCGGTCTTGGCGCGCAGGCCCTTGACCGTGCGGTTGAACACCTCGACGATGAATTGCGGCGTGATCACCTTGTCCTGCACTTTGCGCGCCGCGATCATGTGGATCTGCGGCTCCTCGATCTGGATCACCGGGCAGCCGGCGTCGGCGAGTTCGTTGTATTCCTCGTTGAAGGCGTCGGCGAATGCGAGCATGCGGTCGGGGATGTTCTTGTAGTGGCGGTCCTGCAATGCGAAGGCGACGATCTCCGCCGACACCGCGCCGAATTTGACCGGCTTCTCGGTGAAGCGCTGTGCCGCCTTCCACATCGCCGTGTATTGCAGATTGCCGCGGCCGACCGGGCCGGTGATCACCGGCATCACCCGCGACTCAAGATAATCGTGCAGAATGTGACCGCGCGGAAACCAGACCCCGCCGCGGCCCGCCGGCGTCGGCACCTGATGCTCGACATCAAGGCCGGTCATGTGGTTCGGCGGGTACGCCGTCCAGCTCTGGCCGCCGACATCGTCGTCGAAACGGCAGTCGCCGTCGGTGACGATGTCGAGCCCGGCAACCTCCTGGTCGCGCAGGTAGCAGGTGAGCGCATCCTCGTATTGCTCGCGGAAGCGGCGCGACACCATGGCTTCGAGGAAATGTTTGCTGCCGAGATTTTCCGTGTACCAGCTCGGCCGCGGCAACGAGCCGGTAACCGTGGTCGGCAGCATGATGTCCTTGGTTCCGCGATACATTGGCAACCTCCCGAATAAATGCAGGCCTTTGCGGCCCGTTGTCTTGATCACCATATTAGCGGGGAAAGCACGGCGCAGGGAATTCGTGTGTGCCGCGGCTTTTTGCCCACCCGCGCCCGCATTCGGCAGTGGGCGGCAAGGTCTGCTATAGTTTCGCCAGGCAAAATTTCCGGACAAAAACGTGGATAAAAAAACCGACGGCTACATCATCCGCCCCAACCCGGCCGACCCGCGGCTGACCGAGCGCGTCAGCGGCATCGACCAGGCCGGCGGCCGGATCGAGACCTCGGTCACGGTCGAGCGGGCTCTGACGATTTTCCTCAACTCGCAGGAAATCGTCACCGCCATGACCATCGGTGATTATCCGGACTATCTGGCGATCGGCTATCTGCTCAACCAGAACATGCTGTTGCCCGACGACGTCGTCACCGGCGTCGATTACGACGAGGAACTGGCGGTTGTGGTGGTGCGCACCAAGCGCAAGACCGATTACGAGAAGAAGCTGAAGAAGAAGGTGCAGACTTCGGGCTGCGCGCAGGGCACCGTGTTCGGCGACCTGATGGAAGCGCTGGAAGGCGTGCAGCTGCCCAAGGCCACCTTGCGCACCTCGTGGCTCTACAAACTGACCAATGAAATCAACACCACGCCCTCGCTTTACCTGGAAGCCGGCGCTATCCACGGCTGCGTGCTGGCGCACGAGGACAAGCCGCTGGTCTATATGGAAGACGTCGGCCGCCACAATGCGGTGGACAAGATCGCCGGCTGGATGTTCAAGGAAAAGGTGTCGCCATCCGACAAGATTTTCTACACCACCGGCCGCCTCACCTCGGAGATGGTGATCAAGACCGTGCGCATGGGCATCCCTATCCTGATCTCGCGTTCGGGATTTACAGCGTGGGGCGTGGAACTCGCGCGCAAGGCCAACCTGACACTGATCGGCCGCGCCCGCGGCAAACGCTTTGTCGCGCTTGCCGGCGAGGACCGCATCGTCTTCGACCAGGACCTTGCCTATGTCGAGGAGGAAAGCTCAAAGCACCGGCGCAAGGCCGCGGTGCATGATGAGTAGTTGTCTTCAGACGTGATGGCTGACATCCCAATTCCTCCCACACTCGGGCTTGTGCTTGCCGGCGGCCTCGCGCGCCGCATGGGCGGCGGCGACAAGGCGCGGCTCGAGATCGGCGGCGTCAGCATTCTCGACCGGGTGCTGGCGACGCTCTCGGCGCAGTGCACCGGCATCATCATCAACGCCAACGGCGACCCCGAGCGCTTCGCCGACACCGGGCTCGAAGTCGTGCCCGACAATGTCCCCGGCTTTGCCGGGCCGCTGGCCGGCATTCTCGCCGGCCTCGATTGGCTGGCGAAGCAGGACAACGGCGTCGAATGGGTGCTCAGCGTGCCGGGCGATTGCCCGTTCCTGCCAGACGATCTGGTCGAGCGTCTGCACATCGCACGGCGCAAGATGGGCGCCGGCGTGCCATTGGCTTGCGCGCGTTCGGGCGAATGGCGCCATCCGGTCGTCGGCTTGTGGCCGCTGGCGCTGCGCGACAGCCTGCGCAAGTCGCTGGTCGAAGACAACCTGCGCAAGATCGAGGCGTGGACGGCGCAGCACGGCGTCGCCATTGCCGATTGGCCGGCCGAGCCGGTCGACCCCTTCTTCAACGTCAACACGCCGGAAGACGCCGAGCGCGCGGCGCGCATTGCGCTGCAGGCGCAAGGCGGCTAGCCGGTGAGCGCGGCGTAAGACAAAAAGCCCACGCGCTCGCCGGGCTCTATCCCGGTCACGTCTTCGGCGAATTCGAGCAGCCCGTCGGTTTCCGTCAGCGACGTCAATATTCCGGCGCCGTCCTGGGGGTGCTTGACCGCCTCGATTTCGCCGTCGGCGCCGCGCCGCAAGGCGACCCGCACGTATTCGCGACGATCCTTCTTTTTCCGGTAGGCAAAGGCAGCGCGCACCTGCAGCGGAATCAGGTGCTGCGCCCGGGCGCCGCCGAGCCGCCGCAACAGCGGCTTGACCACGCGCACGAAGGTCACGAATACGGCAACCGGATTTCCCGGCAGGCCGACGAAGGCGGCGCTGTCGAGATTGGTGGCGCCGCGGATTACGCCCATGGCGACCGGCCGCCCCGGCTTGATGGCGACGCGCCAGAATACCAGGCTGCCGACGCGCTCGACCGCGCTGCGCACATGGTCGGCCTCCCCCGTGGACACGCCCCCCGAGGTAATAACCAAATCGTGGCCGGCGCCGGCCTCGCCAAGCGCGCGCGCCAGTTCCGCCGGATCGTCGGCGAGAATGCCAAGGTCGGTGACCTGCGCGTCCAGCCGCTCCAGCAATGCGGCAAGCAGATAGCGGTTGGCGTCGTAGATCGCCGCGCTGCCGCGCGGCGTGCCCGGCTCGACCACCTCATCGCCGGTTGAAAAGATCGCGACCTTGAGCCGCCGACGCACTTCGATTTCGGTGATGCCCAAAGCCGCCGCGAGCGCGACGTGTTGCGCCTCCAGCACGGTGCCGGCCGGCAGCACGAGCGCGCCTTTGGCCGCGTCTTCGCCGGCAAGGCGACGGTTCGCGCCGAGCCTGAGGCCGCTCGGGACAATGACGCGATCGCCCTCGATGCGCACGTCCTCCTGCATGAACACGGTGTCGGCCCCTGCCGGCATCGCCGCCCCGGTGAAAATCCGGATGGCTTCGCCCGGCTTTAGCGCAATGTCCGGGCGCTGGCCGGCGGTCAGACGGCCGGCGATTGCAAGGCTGCTGTCCGCCTTGGCCTTGAGGTCGGCGTGGCGTACCGCGTAACCGTCGACCGCCGAATTGTCGAACGGCGGCAGATCGATCGGCGCCTTGATGTCGACTGCGGTGACGCGCCCGCGCGCGGTCCGCAACGGCACCCGCTCGGTCTCGCCGACCGGCGCGACGCGCTCGCCGATCAGCCGCTCCATGTCGGCGAGCGGCAGCAACGAACCGGAAAAGGCGAAACAATCGTCGCTCAGTTGCGCCATCAGCCGCCTCGCAACGCCGCATCGACCGGCACGGCATATTTGAGCAGCACGTCGACCACGGCTTCGATATCGTTGAGATCGATCACCGGAACGGTCGCAGCCGGGATCGGACCATCGGCCGCAATCGCCGCGATGCTCGGATCCTCCGGATGCAGCAGCGGCTTGCCGTTGGCGGCACGGAAGATTTCAACCTTCGGGACCATCCGGTCGCGCTTGAAGCCCTCGACCAGCACGATATCGACCGGCGACAGCTTGGCGAGCAGCCCGGCCAGATTCCATTCCGGCTCGCCGCGCAGTTCGCGCAGAACCGCCCAGCGATTGGCCGAGGAAATCGCCACTTCGGTCGCGCCGGCCGCCCGGTGCATGAAGGAATCCTTGCCAGGCTGATCCATGTCAAAGCCGTGGTGCGCGTGCTTGATCGTCGAGACGCGCACGCCGCGCGCGATGAGGCGCGGGATCGCCTTGGTGATCAGCGTGGTCTTGCCCGAACCGCTCCAGCCGGCGAGACCGATGATGCGCATGGTGCTCATACGAGCCGATGTCCTCGAATGTCCCGCGACGCCATATAGCATGGCACGGCCGCCTGACTGCGCGTGCGTTTGGCCCGCATTGCTCCCACGTCAGCCATCGGACGGCTGCATGCCAAGCGCGGCGATGCGCGCACGTGTCGCCGGATCGCGCAAGGTTTCGAGAAACGCCCGCACCGGCGCCCGCTCGCGGCGACTCTCGACCACGAGGAAGTCGTATTGTTCCGGCGCCACCGGCAAGAAGCCGAGCCCGTAGAGTTTCGCCACCGGCTCGATGGCGACGCCCCAATCGGCGCGGCCTTGCGCAATCGCGGCGGCGACGGCGTTGTGCGACTTCGGCTGATTCGCATAGCCGGGAGGCCGCGCGCCCTCCAGCAACTTGTCGATGAGCACCCGTGTCCCCGCCCCGGCATTGCGGTTGACCATCAGCGCGGATGTATCGGCCAGCACCGCCTTCAGCGCCTCGCGCGCGCTGCGTCCGGCAAAGCGCGCGTCGCCTGGACGGAAGAGAACGCCCTGCATGCGCTGCCAGCCGCGCACCAGGCTCAAGGCCGGCGTTATCAGATGCACATTATATTTGGCCGTGACAGGGTCGATCAGGTGCACCGGCGCGATGTCGCATTGGCCGCGGCTTGCCGCCGCGACGCCCCCGAGGCTGCCGACGGCAAGCGTCCGCGCCGAGACGCCGCGCCGGGACAGCGCGCCGACCACGACATCGAGGGCGATATCGTGGCTGCCCATGATGATGAGATCGGGCGCGCGTGCGGCGCTGCCGATCAGCGTCACCTGGACGTCCGAATCGGCGTCGAGCGCATTGGCCAGAGCGTCGATTTCGATGAACCCGTCGGCCTGGGAAAAACTGGTCACCGAACCGGAGCCCTTGTCGGTCGGGAACGCCAGCGTTCCGCCGGGCGCAGCGACCAATGAGACCAGCACGAATTCCTTGCGGCCAAGTTCGGAAGCGATGCGCACGGGAACATGCGCAGCGACCGTTTTCGCCGCTTCCGGCGGCAGGCCGGCGAGGGCGCGGATGACCGGCGCGGCGAAGGCGTGAAAGGTAAAGATTGCCGAGGTCGGAAAGCCCGGCAGCACTACGATCGGCTTGTCGCCGACAACGCCGAGGCAGAGCGGCTTGCCGGGCTTGAGCGCGACGCCATGCACCAGAATGCCCGGCGCGCCGAGCTTCGAGACGACCGCATGCGACAAATCGCCGGCGCCCTTCGACGTGCCGCCGGAAAGCACCACCATGTCGCTGACCGACAGGGCTGTGCGCACGGTTTTTTCCAGCACGCCCTCGTTGTCGGGAAATGCTCCCATGGCGATCGGCTCGCCGCCGGCTTCGACAACCGCCGCGGCGATGATGGCGCCGTTGCTGTCATAGACGCCCGCCGGCTTTAGCGGCTGTCCCGGCGCCACCAATTCATCGCCCGTCGACAGCACCGCCACTTTCGGCCGCCGCACGACGCTGACGCGCCCCAGCCCGCTTGCCGCAAGCATGCCGATTTCGCGCGAACCGATGCGCGTTCCCCGCCGCAGCAAGGTTTCGCCGCGGGCGATGTCGGAGCCGGCATAAGATATGAATTGTCCGGGTCCGATCGTGCGGCGCAACTCGATGGCCGGCGCCGGACCATCCAGCAGCTCGGTATGCTCGATCATGATGACCGCGTCGGCGCCGCGCGGCAGCACGCCGCCGGTGGCGATGGCGGTCGCGGTGCCCGGCGCGACTTCGATCTTGGGCGCATGGCCGCAGGCGATCACTTCGGCGTTGAGCGTCAGCCGCTTCGGCGCGACGTCGCTTGCGCCCGTGCTGTCGGCCGCGCGTAACGCAAAGCCGTCGACGTTGGAGCGGTCGAACGGCGGCGCGTCGACCGCCGCCACGACATCCGCGGCAAGCGTGCGGTTGAGCGCAGCGGCAAGCGCTACCTCTTCGCCGGCAAGCGGCGACAGGTCAAGGCGCCGCTCGAAACGCGCGCGCGCTTCCTCCGCCGAAACGACCTCGAGGAACTGCTCCTGCCGCGCCGCCGCCCGCACCCGCGCGATCAGATCGCTCTCGGCCTGGGCACGGGCCTTTTGCTCACCGCTCATCCAAGCGTCTCATTCTTCTTTTTACGGCCACGGCCTCACCGCCACTGTCGCGCCTTCCGAATAGCCCTCGCTGCCGGCCGGCACAAGAATCCAGCCGTCGGCGCGCGCCAGCGTCGAGAACGGCAGATATTTCGCCGCCAGCGGCTCGGCGGCATCGCCGCTGCGGCGCACCGGCACGAATTCGGCAAGGCCGAGCGGCGAGGAAACCTTGCGCGCAAGTTTGACGTTCGACGCCGGTTCACTGTCGTCGCCGCCGGCGAGACGCGCCAGCAAGCGCCGGCCGATGGTCAGCCAAACCGCGAGCGCGCCATCGAGCCGCCCCGGCAACAGCAGCACCGGGCGCGACCCGACAAATCCGAGGGCGGCGGTCTCCCCCGGCGTGATCGCGATACCGTGGACGGCAAGCTTGCCCTCGCGCGCCAGCAACTGCACGCTGGTGTCGTTGCGGCCGCTGCCGGTGCCGCCGATGACGACGATGCCGTCGGGACTGTCCGCAGCAAACGCCAGCTTGAGATCGCGGCCGGTCTCGATCCGTGGCGCGCCGCCGTTGCGTTCGATATCGCCAGCCACCAGCCGTGCCGCCGCGTTGATGATGGCGTTGCCGCGCACGGGAAGAACGTGGATGCGCGGCTCGCGCACGCTGATGCGGGCAAGGCCGGCGCCGGCAAAAGCCGCAAGGTCGGTCAGACGCAATCGCTCGCCGGCGCGGCGCAAGGGAATCGCCGGGTCGCAATCGCCGCCGGCCGGCAGGACGTTCTCACCGGGATTGACCGGGCTGAGCGCTTCGGCGCGATCGCGGCCAAGCCTCACCGCGTCAAACGGCGCCACGCCATCGGTGTCGGGCGGCATCGGCTGCCCGGTTTCGACGCGCTGCGGCGCTCGCATGAGCAAGGCCGGCGCGTAGCTGCCGGCGCCCTGCGTCTCGTCCGCGTTCATCGCCCAGCCGTCGGTCAAGGCGGTTGCGGCGTTGGGCCGGGAGTGAACCATGGCGTCGCCGGCGAGCGTGCGCCCCGCGGCGAGGGCGACGTCGATCGTGCGCGGCGCCACCGGTTTGACGCCGGCATCGGCCATGGCCAGAACCTCGGCCAATGGCGTGAGCCGCGAAATTGCCTGACTGCTGTCGATCGTAGTGGCCATGCTTGACCTTGTGACGTCCCGAGAATTCAGTCTACCTCAACACCCGAAGCGGCCAACCGGCCAATAAAGGCGCGGCATGACGGAAAAAGCGATGAGCCTGCGCGGCCTCAAATGCCCGCTGCCGGCGCTGCGCGCGCGCAAGACGCTCGCCGGCATGACCAGCGGCGACGTGCTCAGCATCGAATGCACCGACCCGCTCACCGCGATCGATATTCCCAATCTGCTGCGGCAGACCGGCGACATTCTCGAAAGCAAGGCTGAGGCCGATGGCGTGCTCAGCTTTCGCATCCGCAAGCGCTGACGCGCGAGATCGCGCTAGGTCCCGGCGCTGGGACACTATAATATGTAGCGGCAGTCATTGCTCTCCGTTTCGACCGGGTTTGCCATGAAGACCATTTTGATCCCGACCGAGGATCATGACGCCATGCCGGCGGTGCTGGAGGGCGCGCGCCTCGTGGCCCAAGCTTTCGGCAGCTACATGGAAGGTTTCGCCGTCCGCCCTTCGCCCGCGAGCTACGTGACCGTCGAGCCGGTGAGCAGCCTCGCCATCTCCGGCGCCTACGAGGGCGACTCGGCGCGGCAGGCCCGCACCCTGTTTGAAAGCTTCATGCAGCGGCACAAGGTGCCGCAAGCGGAGAAGGAGCCGGCGGTCTTTTCCTATAACTGGCCGCGCGAAGACCCCGAGGAAGACAGCTTCATCGGCAGCCATGGACGCGTCTTCGACCTGATCGCGCTCGGGCGGCCCGGACCAGATCCGCAGAATCCGCGAACGCCGCCGCTGGAGATCGCCCTTTTCGACTGCGGCCGCCCGGTGCTGATCGTGCCGGCGGCGGTGCCCACGAGCATCGGCCGCAACATTCTCATCCACTGGAACCGCAGCACCCAGCAGGCGCGCACCAATGCCTTTGCGCTGCCGTTGCTGCACAAGGCCGACAAGGTCACGGTGTTGATGGTCGAGGGCGGAATCGTGCCCGGACCGTCCGGCGAGGAGGCGGCGCATCATCTGCGCCGCAACGGCATCAAGGCCGACGCCATAACGGTCAAACCGCGGACGCGCTCGCCCGGAGAGATCGTTCTCGAGCACGCGGCTTCGCTCGGCTGCGACCTGCTGGTCAAATGCGCCTACACCCAGAGCCGCCTGCGGCAGATGATTTTCGGCGGCGCCACACGGCACATCCTTGCCAACGCCACTTTGCCGGTCTTGATGGCGCACTAGGCGTCAAACATACCATCGGGACTTTTCCAGCTTTGCCGAACCGGGCCGACCACAGCACAAAACCCTCGCCGCCCGCACCCGGAAAATCTCCCGCCTTCCTGACGATCTTTCCCTCGATCATGCTGCCGATGTTTCTGGCCGTGGTCGACCAGACCGTAGTCGCCACGGCATTGCCGGCGATTGCGGCCGGGACCGGCGAAGTCGAGCGCGCCTCCTGGGTCGTCGTCGCCTATCTCATCGCCGCAACGATCGCGGCGCCGATCTACGGGCGTCTCGGCGATTCATTCGGCCGCCGCCGGCTGATGTTCTACGCGCTGCCGCTTTTCATCGTCGCATCGGTGCTCTGCGCCGCGGCGCCCACGATTGAGCTTTTGACGCTGGCGCGGGTGCTGCAAGGGCTCGGCGGCGGCGGCCTCATGACGCTGTCGCAGGCGCTGGTCGGCGAAACGATTCCTCCGCGCGAGCGCGCGCGCTATCAGGGCTACCTCGCCGCGGTCGCGGTCTGCGCCAACAGCTTCGGCCCGGTCGCCGGCGGCTACCTGACCGAGCATTTCGGCTGGCCGTCGATATTCCTCATCAACGTTCCGATCGGGCTCGGCGCCCTGGCGCTGACGTGGCGACTGCCAAATCCCGCCGTCGAGCGCGTGCCCTGGCGCGCCGATCCCGGCGGCCTGCTTTACTTCACCATCTTCGTGACGACGACGCTGCTGGCGCTCGAACAGATCCAGCACGTCGAGGTCGCGGCGCTGCCGGTGGGCGGCGCGCTGTTTGTGTTGGCGCTGATCGCCGTCGCGCTGCTGGTGCGCCATGAGAGCCGCGCCGCGTCGCCGCTGATCCCGCTGAAACTGTTGCGCCAGCCGGCGATCTGGCACAGCGACGCGCTGGCCGCCTGCCACGGCGCAGCGCTGGTCTCGCTGATCACGTTTCTTCCGATCTATCTCGAAGTGGTCCGCGGTTTTACGCCCTCGGACACCGGCCTGCTGCTGGTGCCGCTGACGATCGGCATCGGCGCCGGGTCGCTGGTGACCGGGCGGCTGGTGAGCAAGACCGGATTGACCACGGTTTACCCGATCGGCGGTCTGGCGTTTGCCACCGTCATTTTCATCGTTCTTGCGGTCTGGGCATCGGACCTCAGCGCCACTCAGTTTGCCATCATCATGCTGCTCAGCGGGCTGTTCATGGGCACGGTGATGGGCGTCGTGCAGGTCAGCGTGCAAAGCGCCGCCGGCCAGGCGCGGCTGGGCGAAGCTGCGGCGTCGGTGCAATTCTCGCGCTCGATCGGCGCCGCCTTCGGCACCGCGCTGGTCGCCACCATTCTGTTCGGCGTGCTCACGATCAAAAGTCCGGAGGCGGCGCACGTCTTCGCCGCGACGATCCAGAGCCGCCAGATGGCGCCGGCGCTGACGGTCGCGCAGGCGGCGGTCCAGGCCGATATCCGCCAGGCCTTCAGCGCCGCCTTTCTGGCCATGGCAGTGTTCACCACCGGGGGTTTTTTCCTGGCGCTGACCAACCCGCTGCGGCGTATTTGATCGGCGGCCCAGAAATTGCATGTTTAAGAGGCACTTCCGCGATCCTTGCAGCCGCAACTATGAACACGCTTTTGTCGCTAGAGTAACAAGAACCCCATGTCGATCCTGGCCGCCCTCAACCACGTCACCCGCTACAATTACGACAAGCCGGTCGGCCTCGGGCCGCAGCTCGTGCGCCTGCGCCCGGCGCCGCACTCGCGCACCCGCATCCCCAGCTATTCACTGACGGTGACGCCGAAGCAGCATTTCGTGAACTGGCAGCAGGACCCGCACGGCAACTGGATCGCGCGCTTCGTCTTCCCGGAAAAGACCACCGAGTTCTCGGTGACGGTCGACTTTCTCGCCGATCTCGAGGTCATCAATCCGTTCGATTTCTTCGTCGAGCCCTATGCCGAAAAATGGCCGTTCTCGTTTCCCGATGAACTGCGCGAGGATCTCTCGGCCTATGTGGAGCCCGAGCCGGCGGGCCCGCATCTTGCGGCCTTGCTAAATACCATCTCGCGCGAGCCGCGCAACACCGTCGAATTCCTCGTCGAACTCAATCAGCGTCTGCACACGCTCGTTCGCTACATCGTCAGGCTCGAGCCCGGCGTGCAGGAACCGGAAGAAACGCTGGTTTCGGCCGCCGGTTCCTGCCGCGACTCGGCGTGGCTGCTGGTGCAGATCCTCCGCCATATCGGCCTGCCCGCGCGTTTCGTTTCCGGCTACCTGATCCAGCTCAAGCCCGACGTGAAGGCGCTCGACGGCCCTTCGGGCGCCACGCAGGATTTCACCGATCTGCACGCCTGGGCCGAAGTCTATCTGCCCGGCGCCGGCTGGATCGGCTTTGATCCCACCTCCGGACTGCTGTGCGCCGAAGGCCACATCCCGGTCGCGGCGACGCCGCATTACCGCTCGGCGGCGCCGATCACCGGGCTGGTCGAGCCGGCGACCGTATCCTTTTTCTTCGACATGAGCGTCAAGCGCATCGCCGAGAAGCCGCGTGTTACCGCGCCGTTCTCCGATGAGGCCTGGGCCGCGCTCGACGCGTTAGGGGAAAAGGTCGACGCCGATCTTGCCGCCAATGACGTACGCCTGACCATGGGCGGCGAACCGACCTTCGTGTCGATCGACGACTACCAGGCGGAGGAGTGGAATACGGCGGCGCTTGGCCCGAACAAACGCAAGCGCTCCGACGAACTGGTGCGCAGGCTTTACGATCGCTACGGGCCCGGCGGCCTGCTGCATGTTGGCCAGGGCAAGTGGTACCCGGGCGAACCGCTGCCGCGCTGGGCGCTGTCGCTGTTGTGGCGTCGCGACGGCGTACCGATCTGGCGCGACCTGTCGCTGATCGCGCGCGAGGCGCCGGCAAAAGCCGCCTCTGTAAGCGAGGCACAGCGCTTCGCCGAGGGCATCGCGGCGCGGCTTAGACTCGCGGCCGAGTACGCGCAACCGGCATTTGAGGACACGGGTAGCCAGCAGCTTCCCGCGCCTGCCGGTTTCGTCCTGCCGGTGCAGCGCGCAAGCACGCAGGGCAAAACGGGTTGGCTCAGCGAACGATGGCACACGCGCCGCGGCCCGCTGTTCCTGAGCGCCGGAGACTCCCCGATGGGCCTGCGGCTGCCGCTTTCTTCGCTGCCCTATTTCAATCCTGCCGATTATCCGCATCTGGTGCCTGCCGATCCCGACGGCGATCCGCCGCCCGCGTCGCGGGCGAAAGCCACGGTCGGCGCCGGAGCCGGCAGCGACGCGCCGCCGCCCGAGCCGGAAGACAGGATGCCGCGCAAGCCCGCTTTGGTCGCCAAGGGAATTCCGGTGCGCACCGCGCTCACCGTCGAAGCGCGCGACAAGCGCTTGTGCGTGTTCATGCCGCCCATCGAAAAGCTCGACGACTATCTCGAATTACTCAACGCGGTCGAAGATACCGCCGCCAGCCTAGGCATGCCGGTGCAGATCGAAGGCTATACGCCGCCACACGATCCGCGCGTCAACCTCATCAAGGTAACGCCCGACCCTGGCGTCATCGAGGTCAACGTCCATCCCGCCACGTCGTGGCGCGAGGCGGTCGAGATCACCACGGGTCTATATGAAGACGCGCGGCAGTCGCGGCTCGGCACCGACAAATTCATGATCGACGGCCGCCACACCGGCACCGGCGGCGGCAATCACGTCGTGCTCGGCGGGCTCGACGCCGCCGACAGCCCGTTTCTGCGCCGGCCCGATCTGCTCAAGAGCGTCGTGCTCTATTGGCAGCGCCACCCGTCGCTGTCCTATCTCTTTTCCGGCCTGTTCATCGGCCCGACCAGCCAGGCGCCGCGCATCGACGAGGCGCGCCAGGACATGCTCTACGAACTCGAAATCGCCATGGGCAAAGTGCCGGCGCCTGGAGGCGGCGAGCAACCGCCGCCTGAGCTGGTCGATCGGCTGTTCCGCAACATGCTGGTCGACGTCACCGGCAACACGCACCGCACCGAGATCTGCATCGACAAATTGTTCTCGCCGGACAGCCCGACCGGCCGTCTCGGCCTGGTCGAATTCCGCTCGTTCGAAATGCCGCCGGATGCGCGCATGAGTCTGGCGCAGCAGTTATTGCTGCGAGCGCTCATCGCCTGGTTCTGGCGGGCGCCGCTCGACGGCGCTTTGGTGCGCTGGCGCTCGGCGCTGCACGATCGTTTCATGCTCGAGCACTTCGTCTGGGCCGACTTCCTCCAGGTGCTCGCCGATCTCAAGGGCGCCGGCTATCCGTTCGACCCGGTCTGGTTCGACGCGCAGCGGCAATTCCGTTTTCCGCATTATGGCACCGTTCAGCACGGCGGCGTCGAACTGGAAATGCGCGGCGCCCTGGAGCCGTGGTACGTGCTTGGCGAAGAAGGCGTCGCCGGCGCCACGGTGCGCATCGTCGATTCATCCGTCGAGCGCGTGCAGATCAAGGTGCGGGGCTTTGATCAGGCGCGCCACGTCGTCACCTGCAACGGCCGCGCGCTGCCGCTCACGCCCGCCGACAGCGCCGGCGAATTCGTCGCCGGCGTGCGCTTCAAGGCCTGGGCGCTCGCCAACTCGCTGCACCCGACCATCCCCGCGCACGCGCCGCTCACCTTCGACATCGTCGATCGCTGGAGCCGGCGCTCGCTCGGCGGCTGCGTCTATCACGTGATGCATCCGGGCGGCCGCAATTACGAAACTTTCCCGGTGAACTCCTATGAGGCCGAGGCGCGCCGCCGTGCCCGCTTCGAGAATATCGGCCACACCGCCGGCTTTATCGATCCGCCTCCGGCGCAAGTCTCGCCGGAATACCCGACCACGCTCGATCTCAGACGCCCGCAATAACAATCCGGCGCGGTCTAGAAATCCAATTTGTCGCGGACGGAATCGAGCCCGGCCTTGGCGCAGGCCTCGTCCTTGTCGCCGCCGGGCGCGCCCGCCACGCCGACGCCGCCCAGAACCGAGCCGCCGGCCTGAATAATGAGACCACCGGCCAGAGGCGTCACCTTTGGCTGCATGGCGAGGCCGGCGCTGAGCGCGCCGTCCTTGATGCGCTTGAGGAATTCGGAGGTATCGAGCGTGAAGTTGACCGCGGTCCAGGCCTTGCCGGTGGCGATGTCGACGGCCCCGATCCCGGCATAGCGGTCGCGCAGCACAACAAGCGGCGCGCCGAAGCGGTCGATCACCACCACCGCGACCTGGAAACCGTCCTTGCGGCACTGCTGCAACGCCGCCCGCGCCAGCTCCAGCGCGGTATCGGGCGCCAGCGACTTGTAGGTGACGATGGCGTCTTCGGCATGAGCCAGCGCGGCAAACGACAATGCCGCGGCCATCAGCAACAACCGCTTCACAAAATTTCTCCTCACGGCCGGATGTAGCTCCAGCCCTGCTCCTGCAACTCGGTCAGGCGCACAATGCCGGCCGGCACGATCGTCGCTTCCGGGATGATCTCGATCGCGTGGCCTTCCGCCTTCTCCATGCCCTTCTTGGTATTGCCGCAGGCGGAGAAGGCAACGCTCGAGGGAAAGGCGCCGCTCTTCATGCGCGCGATGCGGTCCTTCACCGGCGACTTGTCGTCGCGAAACATGTTGAGGCCGGGCCCGTAGGCAACGATCTCGATCTGCGCCTGTTCGCCCTTATCGTGGTAAAATTCCATCAGGTTGGCGACGTTGTTGAGCGTGAGGTTCATCACCGCCGGATCGTTCTGATCGACCTGAAAGACAACACGGTGCTCCTTCTTGTCGGCGGCTTGGCCGCGTGCGGCGAGCCCGAAGCCTGCAACAACCGCGGCGGCGGTGACCAATCGGCGCGAAACCGCTCTCATATCACTCTCCCGTTTCATGGACGAACAAGCGTATAGCCCTTTTCGGCGAGTTCCAGTATGCGGCCGACGCCGACCTGCACCTTCACGGCCTTCGGATTGATCTCGACCTTTTTGCCCTCGCGTTCGAGCGTATCGACGGTGTTCATGCAGATATCGAACTGCACGCCTTGCGAGATCAGGCTGTCGACGCGCGCCCGATTGGGGCTTCCAGCGCGCAAGAGGTCGATGCCGGGGCCGAAAGCGACCACTTCGATCGCGATCTTGTCGGGGTCGTAGGCCTTGAGCAGGTTATAGGCGACGCTGAGCACGAGCAGCTGCTTGTCCTGCTCGCCGTCGGAGAGCTGCAGCACCAGATGATGCTCGGCGAACGGCTTGTCGGCTGCCGGCGTCTGCGCCGCGGCCGGCGCGAGCAGCGCCGCCATAACTGCGAAGGCTTGCAGCGACCGGACGACCATGCCGACCTCTACCCGGACATTCCCGGATTGTTCGATACGCCCTTGAGCGCGACCGCGTTGCGTTTTTTGGGCTGCGCGGTTTTCATCCCGCGCAGGTATTTCGCAAAGACCTCGACGACCGGCTTGCCGGTCTGCGGATTGACCGAGGCCCAGCCAGCGACCTTGTAGCTTTTGCCGGCCTCCAGCGCCTTGCCGTTATCGAGCGTGAGATCGGAAATGCGGTTGCCGACGCTTTCCGCCGGCGCGCAGGCATAGTCCATCCCGCCGATGCGCACCATGTCGCCGCCCTGCTGGTAATAAGGATCCGGGTTGAACAGGTTGTCGCAGATATCTTCCAGGACCGCCTTGATCTGCGCCCCGGTCATCTCCTGGACATAGACCTGCGGATAGGTAATCGCCGTTTCCGACATCACATCGGCTAGCGTGATCGGCTCGCCCGGCAGCATGGTATTGCCCCAGCGGAAGCCGGGCGACAGAGCAAGCTCCGCATCGAGTTCCTGACGCAGCGCGTCGCAGATCAACTGGTCCATGGTGCCGTTGAAATTGCCGCGCCGGTAAAGCAGATCGCCGGCGACGCTGAGCTTTTCGGCAAAGGCGGCCGCGTGCGGCTGGCTCTGGGCATCTATCAAGCTTTGCATCGCGGCGTCCGCCTTCAGCAGGTCGGCATAGATCGGCAGCAGATGATAGCGAACGGCCTTGACCGTGCCATTGCCGGCATCGAGATCGATCACGCCCAAAAACTTGCCGCTCGACCCGCCATTGCTCACCAGCGTCTTGCCGCCGGCATTGGTCACGATGATCGGCTGTGGCACCGCGTCGTGGGTGTGGCCGCCGAGGATGATGTCGATGCCGGTCACGCGGCTCGCGAGTTTCAGGTCGACGTCCATGCCGTTGTGCGACAACAGCACCACGGCGTCGGCCTTGTCTTTCGAGCGCAGTTCGTCGACCAGCTTCTGCAACTCGGCGTCGTGGATGCCGAAGGTCCAGTCGGGCGTGAAGCGCCTGGGGTGCGCAATCGGCACGTAAGGAAACGCCTGGCCGATGACGCCGATGCGGGCGCCGCCAACCTCCTTGACCGCCGCCGGCTTGAACACGCGCCCGCTTGCCGTGTCGAAGGCGGGTTTGTCGTTGAACGCGGCTTCCTCGGTGAGGAACACGTTCTGCGCCAGGAACTCGCCTTTGAACTTTTTCAGGTTCGAGCGCAGTTGCGCTTCGCCGTAGGTGAATTCCCAGTGCCCGGTCATCGCCTCGATGCCGAGCAGATTTGCGGCGTCGACCATGCAGGCGCCTTGCGTCGCGTCGGCAAGCCCGCTGCCCTGCCAGAGATCGCCGCCGTCGAGCAGCAGCGAGCGCCCGGGGCCGGCCTCGGCGCGCAGGCGGTCGATCAGCGTTTTCAGATGCGCAAATCCGCCGAGCTTTCCATAGCGGTGCGCGGCCTCGGTGAAGTCGAGATGGGTATAGGCGTGCGCGAGGCGGCTGCCGGCGGCAATGCCGAAATGCTCGAGCAGCGCCTTGCCGACGAGGTGCGGCGGCTTTCCCGCCATGGCGCCGATGCCGATATTGACGCTCGGCTCGCGGAAATGCACCGGATCGAGCTGCGCATGCGTGTCGGTCATGTGCAGCAGCCGCGCATTACCGAAGCGGCCGATGTCGTAGAGCTCGTCGCCGTCGGCGGCGCGGGCGGGCAGGCAAGGCACGGCGCCCGACAGCGCCGCCGCGGTGAACAGTTTCAACACCTCGCGGCGGCGCATCTTGTTTTCACGACCCCGTTTTTCAGTCCGCCCGATCGGTCAGCGGATGACAGCGTCGGGCCAGAGCTTTTCCTCGGCCTTGGCCTGCGCCACCGAAGCATTGGCGAGTTCTTCCGCCTGCTCGGCGTCCTTGACCGCGTCGTCGAACTTGCCGGCGTCGGCGGCAGCCTTCGCTGCCTTGAGCGCCGCGGCTGTCGCGGTCCATTCGTTCTTGAGCGCGTGCGCCTGCTTGGCGGCGGCTTCCGCCTTGGCCAGCGCCGCCTTGTAATCGTCGGCGGTCGCCGCCCACGCCGCGGTCGCCAGCGCGCCGGCCGAAACGGCAACCGCGAGGCGCATCAGAACGCGAAATCGCATGTCACTTCTCCATGCTTTCTGCCGGTTACGGACGAGCGCCAGGGCCCGAGATGGGCAGCCCGTTGCTCATGTAGGACAGGAAATATTCGACGTCGCGATAGTCCTTGTCGCCGCCCGGCAGCGGCTCGCCGCCGACCTGGCTGTTGCAGGTGCGCAGGCGGCGGGTGGTCGTTCCCATGCCGCCCCAGTTCGAGCGATAGATCGGCAGCGCCGCGGTGATGCCGAGCGCCGGCGCCAGCACTTCGGTGCGGATGTGGTTGCCCGGGTTCTGCACGTGGCAACTGGCGCAAGAGAAGTTGAGCTGGCCGCGGCGGCTGTAGAAATATTCCGCGCCGTTCTTGTAGGCAGCGAGCGCGCGCGGATCGTCCGGGATCTTGATGTCGAACGGCTTGCCGCGTGAGGTGAAGGCCATGTAGGCGGTGACCGCCGCCATGTCATCCTTGGTATAGTCGAGCGGCTTCTCGCCGTTCTCCTCGAGGCACTTGTTGACCGCCACCTCGAGCGTGATCACCTCGCCCGACTTGGCATCGAACATGGGATAGTTCTGGCGGACGCCGATGCCCTTGTTGGGGAAGCAGTCGCCGAACGCCTTGCCGTTCTTGAACGGCTTCTCGAACATCTCCTTGCCCTTGTCGACGGCGAACTGATACGGCGGAAATTCGTCGATCGCCTTCCACTGCTTGCGCAGGCCCTCGTCCATCGAATAGGGGCCGTTGACGAAATCGTCGAGCGGCACCTTGGGAAAGCGCTCGGTGAAGTATTTGCGGAACGCCTTGAAGTCGGCCTGCGGGTTGACGGCGTTGTCGGCGAGCAGCGGCTGCGCCGCGCCGGCGACGAAGACGACCGCGAGAAAGAGTTTGCGCAGCATTTTTGAAATCCTCCCGTTCCGGCTCTTTACGGCCCCCTATTGAATTTTGGCCGTCAATGAATCGGATGCACCCTTGTTGTCGACCCAACTCACTTTGAGGTCGTCGCCCTTCTTGGCCCCCTTGAAGCTGAACTTGAGATAAGGGTCCTTGGACACCGCCGGGCCCCAAAGCGCGGTGAACACGGTCTTGCCGCCGTGCTCGAACTGCACCACCTCGATGTGGTGCGGGGGGATCAGCTCGCCCTTGGCATCTTTTACGAAGCCGGAATCCATCGGATGCTGGATCAGCGACTGCACCTCGGTGGTGTCGCCGTTGGCGACGGCGCGAACGCGGATTGTCGAAGCCATGATCAATACCCTTTTTGCTGTCAGCCGCCGCAACCGCCGACGGTGACTTTGACTTCCTTGGTCGCGCTGTAGAGCTTGCCGCCCGACTCGACGACGGCGACGACCTTGCTGGTCTTGGCCATTTTCAGCCGGCTCGCGACCGCCGGCATGGTGCCGTCCGGGATCTTGTAGGCGCAGGCGAGCACGTTCGGATTATCCAGCACCAGAATCGCGATGCCGGTAATGCCCGGCAGCGCGCTGGTGACGGCGACCGGCACGACCGCGCCGTTCTCCGCGATCTCCGGGGCGTCGAGGCTCACTTTGTCGGACGCCTCGGCCGACTTGCCGTAGAGCGCCTTGAGCGTGTCGGCTTCGCTCTTCTGCTTGAAGGCGTCCCCCGGCCAGGCCTTGGGGTCGGCATCGGCGAAGGCCGGGAATGGGAAACCGCCGAGGCCGAACCCGGCAAGACTGCCGGCGACGGCGCCCTTGAGAATGGTGCGCCGCGTCGAATTGCGCGCATCCGGCGAAACAGTCATTGGCGTTGCTCCAGAGTTACTGGGTGTAGAGAAAATCGACGATGGCTTCGATTTCCGGGTCGGTCAGGATGAGGTTGCGCTTGAACGGCGGCATTACCGACTGCGGATTACGCTTGGTTTCGTCGGAGATTACGGCGACGAGTTCCTTGCGGTCCGGAAATCGCGCCTTCATGTCGGCGAGCGGCGGCGCGACATTGCCCGGGTCGTCGCCACCCTTGATCTCGTGGCAAGTAAGGCAATTGCCCTTGCTGCGATCGAAGGCGAGTTTCTTGCCGTCAAGCGAACCGGTCGCCATGGCAGCCGGGGCGAGGACAAACGCGCCAATGACAGCGCCGGCGACAAACCCCGGCAGGAAAATGCAGCGTCTCAATTCCATCACCTGATCCTCCCCGCGAATTTATCCCTGTTTCTTTTTTCCGCTTATTTCGGCTGCATGTCGTCGAGCGGCCCGGTGGTGCGCGGCGTCAGTCCGTTTCCTTCTGCCGTCGATTCGACTTTGATTGCTTTCGGATCGAGGCAATCCTTCATGCACTCCTTGGCAGATGTATCGGGCCGCGGATCCTGCCAAATAAAGCGATCGTGATTGGGCATTTTGACTTTAGGCAAACTGCCGCGGTCTGCAACGAAATTATTTCCTACGATATCGTTCACGTTGAGAATGTAAGCGGTCATGGCGTAGACTTCGTCAGCATTTAGTGCGTGCGGTGACGGAAACGGCATCGCGCGATTGATATAGTCCCACAATGTCGTGGCGAAAGGCCAGTAATTGCCGACCGTCGGCTCCGGACGTTCGCCCTTGAGCGAGCCGCCGGCAAGTTTGGGATAACGCGTTTCGCCTTCGCCGAAGGTGCCGTGGCAGGCCGCGCATTGCGCGACATAGACCTCGGCACCCTGAGCGACGCTGCCGCTGCCGGGCGGCAAGCCTTCGCCATCGGGGCGCACCGCGATCGACCAGCCATCGATCTCGGCTTTGGTCGGCGTCGTGCCGAAGCCATAGCGGCCAACACGCTGCTCGCCGGCAAAAGCGCCCGCGGCCAGCAGCGCCGCGAGCCCGGCAAGTGCAAATTTATGAAAGCTGGACATCGTAGATGCTCCCGTCCGCCTTCACCTGCCAGGTCTGGATCGAGTTGTTGTTGTAGATGCCGTTGACGCCGCGCGCCGCGCGCAACTCGGCGATGGTCGGCTGTACGAAACCGGTCTCGTCGACGGCGCGCGATTGCAGCAGCGCCGGCTTGCCGTCCCAGCGCCATTCGTGCGTGAAACGCGTGAGCGCCTTGGGCAGCACCGGCTCCTGCAACTGCGCGCGCTGCCAGTTGGCGCCGCCGTCGGTGGAAACATCGACGTGGCTGATGCGGCCCTTGCCCGACCAGGCAAAGCCGCGCATCTCATATATGCCGGCACCGTGCAGCGGCTTTTCGGGACAGGGGAAGGTAATCACCGATTTGGCGTAGATCAGCCAGGTGAAGCCGCGCACCGTCCCGTCGGCCATCAGCTCGGTATATTTCGCCGTCTCCTCGCGCGTGAACCAGGGCTTGTCGCCGATCTGGATGCGGCGCAGCCACTTGATGCTTACATTGCCTTGCCAGCCGGGAACGATGAGCCGCAGCGGGAAGCCCTGCTCCGGGCGCAACGCCTCGCCGTTCTGCCCGTAAACAACAAGACAGTCGTCGAGGCATTTCTCGATCGGCAGGCTGCGGTCCATGTGCGCGGCGTCCGCACCCTCGACCAGCGCCCATTTGGCTTCTTTCTTCAGGCCGACCTCTTCCAGCAGCGTCGAGAGCTTGACGCCGGTCCACTCGGCGCAACTCACCATGCCGTGGGTGAATTGCAGCGAATTGAGCTGCGCCGCGCGCCACTCCATGCCGCCGTTGGCCGGACATTCGATGAAGTGGATGCGCGACACCGAGGGAAAGCGTTTGATGTCGTCCATGGTCAGCAGCAGCGGCCGCTCGACCAGACCGTGGATCATCAGTTTGTGCTGCGCCGGATCGACGGTGGCGCGGCCGCCGTGATAACGCTCGAAGAACAGGCCATTGGCGGTGATGATGCCGGGCTGATCCTGCAGCGGCGTAAAGCTCACCGAGGATTCCGGCGTCGCGGTGAGCCACGGCACATTGCGCCGGATGACATCCTTGACGAACCCGGAGGGCTGGCCGTAGGGACGGTCGACCACGCCGGGCCCGAGCAACTGCGACCATTCCGGGTCTTTCGGCGGAAACGTGTCGGCGGCAAGCGCCTCGCGCCGAAACAGCGCTCCGCCGGCAAGCCCGGCACCCAGCGCCAGGAATCGGCGGCGCCCGGCGGCCGCGCCGTCCGGTCCAAATGTCGACGAGTTTGTCGGTAGAATCCTTTTAGTCGTCATTCTCTCTTGGGGCCTCCCTGGGCCTGCACATATATAATGACTTGAATGTGTACCCCGGTCCAGAGCAAATCGCTGCTGCTCACGCTGCTATCGGCATGGCTCGCGTTCGCCGCGCCGGCCTCGGCGCAGAACTATCCGCCGCTCGACGACCCGATTGTTTTCGAGCAGGTGCCCGAAGCCCCGGTCTATTACACCGTCGGGAAACCCGGCGTGCCGTCGCCGGCGAACGAGGGCCACACCTCAAACGCCGGCTATGTCGTGACCTCAGCCGGCGTGGTGGTGTTCGACGCGTTGGGGACGCCGAGCCTCGGCCTGGCGATGCTGCAGGACATCCGCCAACGCACCGACGCGCCCATCCGCTATAACGTCGTCAGCCACTATCACGCCGACCACATCTACGGGCTGCAGGCGTTCCGCGACTATAGCGACACCATCATCATCGCCCAGGACCGCGCCCGCGAATACAAGGAAGAAAACGAGGAGACCGCCGATGAGCGTTCCAGCCAGCGGCTCGAACAACGGCGGCAGGCGCTGGCGCCGTGGGTCAACGAGAATACCCGCGTCGTGCCGCCGGATGTGACCTTCAGTGACCGCATGACGCTGACGCTCGGCGGCCGGAGCTTCAAGCTTATCTATGCGGGCCCCGCGCACTCGGCGAGCGACATCATGATGATGGTCGAGCCTGACGGCGTGCTGTTTGCCGGCGACATCGTGCAGAACGGCCGCATCCCGCACATGAACAGCGACGACGTTAATACCGGGCAATGGCTTGCAGCCTTGTCGGAGGTGGAGAAGCTCGATCCCAAATTCATCATTCCCGGCCATGGCCGGCCGTCGACCGCCGCCAAGGACGCAATCGCCTTCACCCGCGACTACATACAATATGTACGCGCCGCCATGGGCGCCGCCGTGCAAAACTGGACCGATTTTGACGTCGCCTACCGGCAGGCCGATTGGTCGAAATACGACAAGCTTCCGGCCTTCGACGCCAACAACCGCGGCAACGCCTATCGCATCTATATCGAGATGGAAGGCGGCGAGTTTAACGCGCCGAAACACTAGCCAATAGAGTTAATGGCGGAGAGGGAGGGATTCGAACCCCCGATACGGTTGCCCGTATGCCGCATTTCGAGTGCGGTGCTTTCAACCGCTCAGCCACCTCTCCGGAGCCCGAAAAAGGCCGTAAATCGCCCGCTTCGGATGGGGCTATCTAGCCAAGCAAGCCATGGCAGACAAGGGCGGGCCGGCGTATATTGTCGCGACCTTTGAGGCAGCGCCAGCGCGGACGTCACGAGAAATGCCCATTGCCCTGAATTCTGCTCGCTTTCGCAAGGATGCGCGCGGCGTCCTTCTGACCCTCGGCTTGATCGCAATAGCGACCGGCGGCGTCTACCTCTTGGTATCCGTCACCGGAATGCGGCACGGGTCGGCGATGTACCTGATACCCGTGGTCATCGCCGCCAGCCGCTGGGGCATCGTTTCGGCGGTGGTCGCCGCCTTTTTCGGTGTTGCCGCCTCGGCCTTCTTCTTTTACGAGCCGCTGTACAGTTTCCGCATCACCGACCCGCATGAGGTGGTCAACCTCACGCTCTTTATCTTCGTGGCGGTGGTGATAAGCCAGCTCGCCAACAAGCTCAGCCGTCAGCTCGAGATGGCACGGCAGCGCGAGATCGATATGCGCGACCTGTATGCCTTCTCGCGCCGGCTGGCGATGGCTTTCGACGTCAGTGACATCCATGCCGCGATCGAGGACCATCTTGCCTCGGTGATGCAGCGCAAGGTCGTGCTTTTTGCCAGCGCGCGCGACGGGGGACGCCGCGGCGGGGTGCCGGAGCTGGTGCGCTCAAAGATTGCCGAGGTCGCCCTTGCAGGCCGCGATTCCACCGCCGGCGCCACGATCACGGTGAGCGGCGAGACCTGGCTGGTGCGTGCGGTTTCCGCCAAGAGCGCCGAGTTCGGCGTCATCGCTATCAATCTGGGCAAGGCTTCGAAAGAAGACGCCGATGAGTTGCGCGTCCGCGTCGACGCGGTGCTCAGCGACGCGACCGCGACGCTCGACCGGCTCGGCGTCGCCCACGCGATCAGCGAGGCACGCATGCGGGCGCAGACCGACCAGCTGCGCGAGGCGCTCATTGGCTCGGTATCCCACGAGTTGCGCACGCCGCTTGCATCGATCCTCGGCGCGGCCAGCGTGCTCAGCGCCGCGCCTGCGCTCGCCAACGAAAAAAAGCTGCGGGCGCTGGTGCACGACGTGCGAGACGAGGCCGAGCGACTCAATAACGACATTCAGAATCTTCTCGACGCCACCCGCATCTCCAGCGACGGCATCAACCCGCACATGGAATGGGCGGATCCCGCCGACATCATAAATTCGGCGATCGAGCGTTGCCGCCGCCGCATCGGCGAGCGCCGCGTCGCGATCAATCTGCCACGCGACCTGCCGCTGATTCATGTCGATTCGGTGCTGGTGCAGCAGGCGCTGGTGCAGATCTTCGACAACGCGGTGAAGTATTCGCCACCGGGTTCCGCGATCAAGGTCGCGGCCCGCGCCCGCGACGGCCGCATCATGCTCAGTGTCAGTGACGAAGGCTCCGGCTTGACGGCCGGCGAACAAGAGAAAATGTGGGAACGCTTCGTGCGTGGCGACCGCCACAGCGCGACCACCAGCGGCTCCGGTCTCGGGCTCTGGATCGCCAGCGCCTTCGTCGCGGCAAACGACGGCAAGATGAGCGCAGTCAGCGACGGTCCCGGTCTCGGCACCACGCTGGTGATCGAATTGCCAGTAACGCAAGCCACTGTGTCACAATTTGAAGGCGAAGCCGATGAGTGAGTCATCCCCGATTGTCCTGGTCGTTGACGACGAGATCCAGATCCGGCGCTTCCTGCGCGCCGGTTTCGAGCTAAACGGCTTCGTCGTGCATGAAGCCGGTACCGGCGCCGAGGCGATCCGCTCGGCGACGCTACGGCCGATCGATCTTGTCCTTGTCGACCTCGGCCTTCCCGACATGGACGGTTCCGAGGTTGTCGAGCGCCTGCGCTCGTGGTCGACCGTGCCAATCATTGTGCTCTCGGTGCGCGGCACCGAAGCGCAAAAGGTGCATTTGCTCGAGCTCGGCGCCGACGATTACGTGGTCAAGCCGTTCGGCATGGCCGAGCTGCTGGCGCGCGTGCGTGTGGCGCTGCGGCGGCAGATGCGTGCGGCAAGCGGAGAGCCCAAGGTCACGGCGGGTCCTTTGACCATCGACCTCGCCACCCGCACGGTGATGCTCAACGACACGCGGCTGTCGCTGACGCCGAAGGAGTACCGGCTGCTGCAGGTTCTCGCGCAGCACGCCGGCAACGTCGTCACCCACCAGCACCTGCTCAAGGAAGTGTGGGGCTCGATCCACGTTCACGACACGCATTACCTGCGCATTTTCGTGCGCAAGCTGCGACAGAAGATCGAGCCGCACCCGGATTCGCCGCGCATTCTGGTCACCGAACTGGGCGTCGGCTACCGGCTGGCGCAGTCGGGCCCGGAACCGGACAATGGCCATCTGGCGGGCGCCGAGGCCGGCGCCAAGACCGAGGGCTAGCCCGAAATTTGGGGCGCCCGCGGCTTGCGCGGCTTTCTTGACAGCCGGCGCCCTTCCCCGCCATAAGCTTCCCGCAAGCGCGGAGCCTCAGGGCTCCGTGCGTTTTTTCGAGGGGCATTCAAGTCCCTCAAAACACACAGCAATCCGACTGAAAGAAGCCGGTCCGGATATCTCCGAGCGCCGGGGTCGAACACGAAGGAAAGAATGATGTTCGCAGTCATCAAAACCGGCGGCAAACAATACCGCGTTGCCCCCGAGGACATTATCCGGATCGACCGCGTCAGCAGTCAGCCCGGCGAAATCGTCGAATTCGGCGAGGTGCTGGTGGTGGGCGGCGATACCCCGCAGATCGGCACCCCGGCGGTAGCCGGCGCGACGGTTGCCGGTGAGGTGCTCCAGCACACCCGCGGCGACAAGGTCATCGCCTTCAAGAAGCGCCGGCGCCAGAATTCGCGCCGCAAGCGCGGTTACCGGCACGAATTCTCGGTGATCCGCATTACCGAAATCCTGACCGGCGGCGCCAAGCCCTCGAAGGAGGCAAAGCCACGGCCCAAGCGCGAGCCCAAGGCCGAAACCACCGCCGAAGCGGCGGCGGAAGGCGGGACTAAGGCCGGCCCGGCCAAGAGCAAGGCCAAGACCAAGGGCAAAACCGGGGCGAAAAAGCCGGCCGCAAAAAAGCCTGCTAAGGCGCCCACAAAAGGTAAGAAGAAGTGAGATGATTCCTTCACGGAATCGGTGTAAGTAAATCGAAGAATTCAAGAGAGTGCGATATGGCGCATAAGAAAGCAGGCGGATCTTCACGCAACGGTCGCGACAGCGCGGGCCAGCGGCTCGGCTTGAAGTCGGCCGGCGGCGAAATCGTGCTCGCCGGCAACATTCTTGCGCGCCAGCGCGGCACCAAATGGCATCCCGGCCGCAATGTCGGTGTTGGTAAGGATCACACGCTGTTCGCGCTCGTTAATGGAAAGGTTCAGTTCGCTACCAAAGCAAAAGGCCGCACCTACGTGTCCGTTGTACCGATGACGGAGGCTGCGGCCGAGTAAGACGGTAGACTCAAATCGAGGTCTGCCGGTCATTCAGTCGAACCGGCGGGGCTCATGGGCTCTGAGAGGGGGAGACGGATGACCGGCTCCCCCTCTCCGCTTTTTCAACCTGCTGCGTCTGGAAAAGGAGCCTGAGCCATGTTGCAAGAAATACCCAGAGAGACCTTTCGCGAAGCCAGTATCCCCGTCCTCGAGACCAAGCGGCTTGCTTTGCGCGCGCCGCGCCTCGGGGACGCTAAACTGGTGGCAGCGCTCGCCAACGATCGCCGCATCGCCGAGAATACCGCGCGCATTCCGCACCCGTACCGATTGGCGGATGCCGAGAGTTTCATCGCGGGGGCGAGCAAGGCGGGCGAAGCCGCATTCCTGATCACGCTGCACGACAGGACCGTGATCGGCGCTTGCGGCATCATGTTCCATTACGACGACATGCCGGAGCTCGGTTACTGGCTCGGCGTACCCTACTGGAACAAAGGCTATGCCACCGAAGCGCTGCATGCGCTGATCGACTACGCCTTCACCGACCTCAACCACGAGTCGTTGCAGGCGGGCAGCCGCGTCACCAACCCGGCCTCGCGCCGGGTGCTGGAGAAGTGCGGCTTCCAGTGGACCGGCGTCGGGCTCTACCGGATCTCGTCGATCAAGTCGTCGGCGCCGATCGACCGCTTCCGCCTCGAGCGCGGCATCTGGACGGCGCTCAAAGGCTGGGGCCGCGTCAAGCGGGTCTGACGCGCACCGGTCGGGGTAAAGCCATGTACCAGCCGCAGCATTTTCGCGAAGACCGGCTCGCGGTTCAGCACGCGCTGATCCGCGAGCAGCCACTCGGCCTTCTGGTCACGGCGGGACCGGGCGGGTTGCAGGCGAACCACATCCCGTTCCTGATCGACGGTGACGCATCGGAGCGCGGCTTGCTGCGCGCGCACCTTGCGCGTGCCAATCCGCAACTGCGTGAATTGTCCGCCGTCCCGGAATGCCTGGTGGTGTTCCAGGGGCCGCAAACCTACATCAGCCCGTCGCTCTACCCGACCAAGCGCGAGCACGGGAAAGTCGTGCCGACGTGGAATTACATCACCGTGCACGCCTGGGGCAAACCGCAGGTCATGGACGACGCGGCGTGGCTGCGCCGCCAGATCGAGGATCTGACCGCGCATAACGAACGGACCCGGGCCGAGGTGTGGAAGGTTTCCGACGCGCCCGATGCTTTCGTCGCCATGCAGATCAAGGGCATCGTCGGGCTTGAGATCCCGATCGCCCGCATCGAAGGCAAATGGAAGGTCAGCCAGAACCGGCCGGCGGTCGATCAGGCCGGCGTCGCCGCCGGGCTTGCCGGCCAGGGCGATGAAGCGGATGCGATGGCAAGGCAGGTCGCCGAACGCGGCAAGCAGGTGACGTGATGGAACGCAAGCTCATCTCCTCGGGTTCGATCTTCGAACCGGCGATCGGCTTCTCGCGCGCGGTGCGCGTCGGGCCGCACATCGCCGTATCCGGCACGGCGCCGCTCGCGCCCGGCGGCGGCACCGCCTCGCCCGGCGACCTGTACGCGCAGACCAAACGCTGCCTCGAGATCATCGAGAAAGCCGTCAACGACGCGGGCGGCAAGCGCGAGCACATCGTACGCACGCGGATGTTCCTGAAAGACATGCAAAACTGGCAGGAGGCCGGCCGCGCGCACGGCGAGTTCTTCAAGGACATCCGGCCGGCTTCGACCATGATCCAGATCGTGCAGGCGATCGACCCGTCCTGGCTGATCGAGATCGAGGCCGACGCGATCGTGCCGTAATCGCGAGGGCGGGATATCCTGCTATTGCCGCAGCAGCGCAGCCTCGAACTTCTCGCCGAAGTCACCAAGCTCGTCGGTGTTGAGGTCGCTGACCGCCCAGAGATTGAGGCCTTTCTCACTCCATTGCCTCACGTTAAATCCGTGCAGGCTCTGCACTGAGGCCGCACGCGCCGCCGAATTAGAGGCAGGTTCGCAGAACAAGTTGATGATGTGCACGCGCCGTCGATAGACGATCGCGGCGACCGGCTTGGCATCGACATAATCGACCCGGGCACCGAGCAGGGTGAAGCCTTGCGCGGTCAGGTCCATGACCGGTGGGGACGCATCGAGCCGGCCGTTGAACCACGGCTTGACGGTGTGCTGGTCGCTCGACGCCACGTCGATTAGATGTTCGCCCTGCAACGAACGCAGATGTGCGGACACGACCTCGTCGAGAATACGCTCGTTGCCGTCCCTCCGCGCGATCATCAGGAACAGGCCTGACGCGGCGAGAGCCGACATGGCGGCACCGAGAGCGAAACCCTTGATGGCGGCGCGGCGACTTGCAGTGACCGCGGCCGGCGCCGGTAATTTTCCTTCAACGCCAGTGCGCAAGCGCGCGGGCGCCGTGTAGCGCAACTGCGCCGGGATCATTGCCGTGCGCAATGCTTGGACGCCGCGAAGCTGCGCCGCGCACGAAGGGCAAGCCGCCACATGCGCTTCGACTTCGCGCGCGTTTCCAGCATCGAGTTCGCCGTCGATCAGCGCGTGCAGCAAAATGCCGGCTTCTTCGCAGGTCATAAATTCGCACTCCCTCCCGCTGCAACCCAGGCCTCTCGGAGCATCGTTCTCGCGCGCGCCAGACGCGACATTACCGTGCCGATCGGCGCCTCGATGACAGTCGCTATATCGCGATAAGACAGGTCGTTGATTTCGCGCAGCACGATCACTTCGCGGAACTCCGCCGGCAGCTCGCCGATCAGCCGGCGCAATGTTTGCGACTCGTGGCTGCGTACAACAATTTGTTCCGGCGTTTCGTTGTCCTCGCGCCAGATTGGTTCGGCCGCCTCGCCGTCTTGCCGGTGATCGAGCCCGTACACCAATCTCGCGTTACCGGCGTATCCGGCACGGCAGACATTCCGCAGGATCGCCATCAACCAAGGCTTTATCTGGCCACCGCGAAACGTGTCAAAATGGCGGAAAGCGCGCAGATAACACTCCTGCACCGCGTCGTCCGCATCGTCCGCGTTGCGCATGAGATAACGCGCGAGCGTGTAGAGCTCATCGAGATACGGCAAGGCGAGCTGCTTGAAGCGGCCCGTATTCCCGCTGTCGCTCAACCCTGCGCCGCCCGCCATCACTGAATGTTTAGCCTCGCGCAGTCACTACGATCCGTTGAACAGCCGACATCAGTCTATTTCGCGCTCGTGCCGCCCTCAACCACAACAGAACCGGTCATGTGCGGATGCAGCGAACAGAAGTACGCATAGGTGCCCTGCGACGTGAATGTGAAAGCGAACTTGTCGTCGGTGTCCATCGCCTTGGAGCGAAACACCGACGTTTTCGATGTCACAGTGTGGGGTATGTCGTCATGATTGACCCATATCACCGTGTCTCCCGCTTTCACCGTGATCTGTTGCGGACTGAACGTAAAATTGTCGATCTTGACTTCGACATCCGCGGCCTGCGTAGCGCACGTAGCAATAGCCACGGCGACGAGCCCGATTATGGCGCCGGTTGCGAGGGTTCTTTTACGGTCCATGGCGATATTCAGCTTTGCAGTGCCGTGTCGATGATGGCGAGCCGCTGCTCGCCGGGCCGGAAGGTGATGCAGGCTGTGCCGAGAAAACTGCGCAATCGTTCCGCCGGCACCTTTATCGGTCCTGCAGATGGCGCCGTGCCCGGCGCCGGCTGCGGGAAGGCCGTCGAACGCGCGGTGTGAAAGGTGACGTTGCCCTCGACCTTCTGCATGACCTGGTGAATGTGACCGTTGAGTACGGTGACCGAGCCGAAGCGCTTCAGATAACCAAGCGCTTGCGCGCTATCTTCGGTTCCCCAGCCCCAATCGGGATAAATGGTCCACAACGGAATGTGCGCGAACACCACGATCGGCGTCGAAGCGGAACGGCCCTTGAGGTCAGCCTCGATCCATTCGAGCTGCTCGTCGCCGAGACTGCCCATACCGCCGCCTTTGAGATTGGCAACATTGACCAGTCCCATGAAATGCACGCCGTTGGCGTCGAAGCTGTAGTAACCAGACCCCTTGGTGCCGCGGCCGTAACGCTCCCGGTAGAGCCTGATGTCGGGATCGATAATGTCGTGCTCGCCGGGCACGTAATGTACGTCGAGCTTAGCTTGCGAAATGATCTGCTCGGCGTCGTCGAATTGGTCGTCCTTCGACAGATGCGTAATATCGCCGGTGTGAATCATGAACGCCGGCTTTGCTGGCAGCGTCTTAATTCGGCCGATGGCCTCTTCCAGGGTCCCTTTGGCGTTGGGATTGGCGGGCTTGTCGAAGCCCACGTGGCTATCGCTGATCTGCAGGAACGTGAAATCCTTGACGTCGGCCGCTATCGCTTGGTCGACAAGGCCAATTGATCGCGGGACCCCGCCGGCGACGGTCCAGAGAATGCCGGTTCCGGCCCAAGTCATGCATTCGAGAACTTTGCGGCGGCTTGGGCCCTCGTCGAATACGGGCATGGTCAGTCTCCCTGCGTTTGTTTGCAGAGGACTAGATCGGGCCAACGCGAGATTTATTCCCGCGGACTCCATGTTTTCTGTGGAACCGCCCCCAGGTGCCATCAGGCCCGGTTACGGCGGCTCGGCAAAGGACGTCGGCGTCTGCCAGACCTGCTCGCGGATGAAGATATAGATGCCTGCGGCGATGATGATGGCGGCGCCCACGAGCATCGCGGTGCGCGGAATGTCGCCAAAGAAGACGTAGCCGAGGATGATGGCCCAGATGATCGTGGTGTACTGATAGGGCACCACGAGCGAGGCCGGCGCGAGCTTGAGCGAGCGGTTGACGCAGATGTGTGCGGCGGTGGCGACGGCCCCGAGCACCACCAGCAGCCCGCCGTCGGACCAGGTCAGCGGCACCCAGGTAAACGGCGCCAGCACCGCGCCGGCGATGAGTGCGCCGACCATCTGCGTCGTCACCAGCACGGTATCGGAGGTGCCGCGCACGCGTCGCGTGAGGATCATCAGGACCGAGAACGACACGCTCCCCACGATGGCGACCATCGCCGCCGGCGTCAGGCTCCGCGCCGACGGATTGAGCGCGATCATCACGCCGGCAAAACCGGCGATCACCGCCGCCCAGCGCCGCCAGCCGACGTGCTCGCCCAGCAGGAACGGCGACACGGCGGTGACGTAGATCGGGCTGGCGAGATAAAACGTCATCACGTCGGCAAGCGGCATGTAGGCGAGCGCCCAATAGAAGCACCCGAGTTCGAGCGTGGAGAAAACCGGCCGCAGCCACTGGATCAGCGGGCGCGGCGCGGCGCGGAACGGCGTCAAGCCCTCGCGCCAGATGAAGGGCGCCAGCAGCACCAGCGCGGCGGCGCTGCGCACCAGCAGAAGCTGCCCGAGCGAATAGGTCGAGATCAGCCATTTCCCCAAGGCGTCGTTGAGGGCGAAAAAGAAGATGCCGACGAGCATCAGGCCGATTCCGGCCAATGCGATGGATCGCGGTAGCGCGGCGCTTTGCGTGGTCATTTTGCAGTTCCGGCGGCGAACGCTATATACGCCGGAGAAACGAAGGCGCCATGAAATTCCTCGACGAAGCCAAGGTCTATATCGCGTCAGGCGCAGGCGGCAACGGCTGCGTCGCCTTCCGCCGCGAAAAGTTCATCGAGTTCGGCGGCCCCAGCGGCGGCAATGGCGGCAAGGGCGGCGATGTCGTCGTCGAGGCGGTCAATGGCCTCAATACGCTGATCGACTACCGCTACCAGCAGCACTTCAAGGCCAAGAGCGGCGGCAACGGCATGGGCAAGGACATGCACGGCGCCAACGGCAAGGACGTGGCGCTTAAAGTGCCGGTGGGCACGCAAATCTACGAAGAGGACGGCGAGACTCTGCTGGCCGATCTCACCAAAGTCGGCGAGCGCGTGACCATCGCCAGGGGCGGCAATGGCGGCTTCGGCAATGCTTATTTCAAGTCGTCGACCAACCGCGCGCCGCGCAAGGCCAATCCCGGCCAGCCCGGCGACGAGCGCACCATCCGCCTGCGCCTCAAGCTGATCGCCGACGCCGGCCTCATTGGCTTGCCCAATGCCGGCAAGTCGACGTTCCTCGCCGCGGTGACCGCGGCGAAACCGAAGATCGCCGACTACCCCTTCACCACGCTGCATCCGCAGCTGGGTGTGGTGCGCATCGACAACAGGGAATTCGTCCTCGCTGACCTCCCCGGCCTGATCGAGGGCGCGCATGAAGGCGTCGGCCTCGGCGACCGCTTCCTCGGTCACACCGAGCGCTGCCGCGTGCTGCTGCATCTGGTGGACGGCACCGCCGAGGAACCCGGCGAAGCCTACAGGATCGTGCGCGGCGAACTCGACGCCTACGGCCACGGTCTTGCCGAAAAACCGGAGATCGTGGCGCTGACCAAGTCGGACGCGATGACGCCGGACGAGATCAAGACGCAGGCCGCCAAATTGAAGAAGGCCTGCAAGAAGACGCCGCTGGTCATCTCGTCCGCGTCGGGCAAAGGCGTGCCCGAGGTCCTGCGCGCGTTATTCAAGGTGATCGGCGAAGCCAACGCCGACGCCGGAAACCCGGCCGCCAAAGAAGCGGCCTGGCAGCCGTAGGCTCTTCTTCACCTCTCCCATAGGGAGAGGTCGGATCGCGGAGTGATCCGGGTGAGGGGTTACGATCTATCGATAAACCTAGACCCCCTCACCCCAACCCTCTCCCCGATGGGGAGAGGGAGCGCAGCGGTTCCGCTGCAAGTACTTCAATCTCACCAAAACATGCTTTAGAGCAGTGCAAACGCATTGGGAGTTTCCCCATGAAAACCCGCGCCGCGGTGGCCTGGAAGGCCGGCGAGCCACTCTCGATCGAGACCATCGACATCGAAGGCCCGAAGGCGGGCGAGGTGCTGGTCGAGATCAAGGCGACCGGCGTCTGCCACACCGATGCCTACACGCTGTCGGGCGCCGACCCCGAAGGCATCTTCCCCGCGATCCTCGGCCATGAAGGCGCCGGCATCGTGCGCGAGACCGGCGCCGGCGTCACCACGCTTAAACCCGGCGACCACGTCATTCCGCTCTACACGCCGGAATGCCGAAGTTGCAAAACCTGCCTCTCGCGCCGCTCCAACCTGTGCACCGCGATCCGCGCCACGCAAGGCAAGGGCGTGATGCCGGACGGCACCAGCCGCTTCCGCTGCGACGGCGACAACGTGTTCCACTACATGGGCTGCTCGACGTTTGCCAATTTCACCGTGCTGCCGGCGATTGCGCTGGCCAAAGTGCGCGAGGACGCGCCCTTCGACAAGATCTGCTACATCGGCTGCGGCGTCACCACCGGCATCGGCGCCGTCATCAACACCGCGAAGGTGTGGCCCGGCGCCAATGTCGCCGTGTTCGGGCTCGGCGGCATCGGGCTCAATGTGGTGCAAGGGGCACGCATCGCCGGTGCCGACAAGATCATCGGCATCGATCTCAATCCGGCACGCCGCGCCATGGCCGAAAAGTTCGGCATGACGCATTTCATCAATCCCGACGAGGTCGGCCGCGACAAGGTGGTACAGGCCGTCGTTGATCTGACCGGCGGCGGCGCCGACTTCTCCTTCGAGTGCATCGGCAATGTGAATGTCATGCGCCAGGCGCTGGAATGCTGCCACCGCGGCTGGGGTGAGAGCATTATCATCGGCGTCGCAGGTTCCGGCCAGGAAATCGCGACGCGGCCGTTTCAGCTGGTCACCGGCCGGGTGTGGCGCGGCACGGCGTTTGGCGGCGCCCGCGGCCGCACCGACGTGCCCGGAATCGTCGACTGGTACATGGACGGCAAGATCAACATCGACGACCTGATCACCCACACCATGCCGCTGGAGAAGATCAACGACGCCTTCGCGCTGATGCACGAGGGCAAGTCGATCCGCTCGGTCGTCGTCTATTGACGGGGGCAGGCGCGCCTGCGGAATTTAGAATTGCCGCATCACTTGGTGCACAGCCGGCGCGGGCCTTCCGTGGGCTGGTAGGTGCAATCGGCGGGCGTGAAGCTGTGATAGGCCGCGGTGCAGGCGGCGATGTTGCACAAGGCGCTCGTTGCGGTGGCGTTGTCGGAGTGGGCATTGAGCACCGCTTCCGCGGTCGCCGGATCGCTGGCGACACCCATGGTGCAAAGCTCGCGCCGTCCCGCGCTCGACTCATAAGTGCAATCGGCCGCGCGGAAGCTGGTGTAGGCGACAGCGCAGGCCGTCACATCGCACTTTCCGGAAACCACCGGCGTCGCCTGCCGCGCCGGCAGCGGAATCACAGGCGCCTCGGTAGCCCGGGCATCGGTCTCGGGCGCAATGCGTTCGGCCACGGGCGGCAGCGCCGGAATCGTGACCGGCGCCCTGGAAACTTCAGCTTTGTGCGCAGGTTCGACCAGCAGGCCCATCTCCAGCAACACGCCAAAGACGGTGATCACCGCCACGACCAGATAAACAATAAACGTCATGACACTCCGGCACATAAGGCGCTGTTGCGGTCGACAAAATAGCGCCGGCACGAGTTCCAGGCGGGGCGCGGTGCCACAATCGCCAGCCCTCTGCGGAACCGGCGGCATCATGCTACATAAAGGGCCCCACGTTCAACCCGGCGGCGCAACAGCACATGCCTGCAATTTTCCTCACCCACACGCCGGACATGCTGGCGAACTATTACGGACCGCGCGCCCTTGCGGCGCTGCGCAACCTGGGCGACGTGCGCCTTAATCCGGCTGATCAGGTGCTTGACGCGCGGGCACTGGTGAAGGCCGCGGGTGACTGCGCCATCATCGTCTCCGACCGGCAGACCGCAGGGCCCGGCGAATTTTTTGCCGCGGCGCCGGACACGCTGGTCGCCTTCCTGCGCGTCGCCGTCGATATCCGCAACATCGATGTGCCCGCGGCAAGCGCCAAAGGCATATTGGTTACACATGCAACGCCCGGTTTCACTGCATCGGTCGCCGAAATGGCGATCGGCTTCATGGTCGATTGCGGACGCTACGTGACGCAAGCGGCACTGGAGTACCGCGCCGGCAAGGACGCCGAGCCGCACATGGGCCGTCAGCTCAAAGGCTCGACCGTCGGCATCATCGGCTATGGCGTGATCGGCGAATACCTCAGCACCCTTTGCGTGGCGCTGGGCATGACCGTGCTGGTCAGCGACCCGTTCAAGAAAGCCGCAGCAGCCGGCATCAAGCAGGTGGAACTTGCCGCGCTGTTGGCGCAATCCGACTTCGTCATTTGCCTCGCCATCGCCAACGAGCAGACCGAAAACCTGATGAACGCCGCCGCTTTTGCGGCGATGAAGCCGTCGACCTATTTCATCAACATGTCGCGCGGCAATCTGGTGGACGAGGCGGCGCTTGCTGCAGCGCTCGATGCCAGGCGCATCGCCGGCGCCGCCATGGACGTCGGCCGCGCCCCGGACCAGAAGCCCTCGCTTGCGCTTGCGGCACGCGCCGACGTCATCGCCACGCCGCACGTTGCCGGACTGACCCCCGACGCCGCCGAGCATCAGGCCTTCGACACCGTCAACCAGGTCAAGGAGTTGCTCGCCGGGCGCATGCCGCCGGGCGCCGCCAATGCCGAGGCCGCTTCTCGCCTGCGTCTGCTCAAGCACGGCTGAAAGTTCCCCGCTCTTATTTCCGCCTTACGCGGCCCAAAATCGGTCCACTTTTAGATAATACAAGGGAAGCGAACCAAGGGGGCTTTCGCCTTTCCCATTTTACCATCACGGCCCGCAGCGACGCGCGCTGCCGAACCGTTCGAGGAACCCGGATGCGGCGTCTGCTTGTGCCTGCCTGCCTCTGTCTGATGACGCTGCCGGGCCCGGCGGGTAAGCAGCCGCAGCTCGCGGGCGAAACCTTCAGCGACGCCGTCATCGTCAGCAAGAAGCAATTCATCTCGCGCAGGGCGCCGGAAACGACGCATGACCTCGAAGCCGTTGCCTCTGCCATCGACGAGAGCACGCGCGATAAGTCTCAGAACGGCGACGACGCAACGCCGGTCGAAAGTGCGAGCACAGCGTTCGAGCCCGGCGCCGTACTCGACAGCGACGACAGCATCGTGCCGTTCCCGCCGCCAATGCCGCCGCGTCCCAAGCCGGTGGTCGAGCGCTCGCGCGAAGAAATCTGCGACGCGGTGACGCGCGAAGCGCAGGCCAACGACGTGCCGGCGCCGTTCTTCATCCGTCTGCTGTTCCAGGAAAGCGGCTTCCAGCCCGGCGTGTGGAGCGACGCCGGCGCCGAAGGCATCGCGCAGTTCATGCGCGAGACCTCCGCCGACGTCGGCCTCGACAATCCTTACGACCCGTTGCAGGCGATTCCCGCCGCCGCACGCCTGCTGCGCAATCTGGCGCGCGAGTTCGGCAACCTCGGGCTTGCCGCCGCCGCCTATAATGCGGGACCGAAGCGCATTCAGGATTGGCTGGCGCGCAAGGGCAAGTTGCCGCAGGAGACGCAAGGTTACGTCAGGACCATTACCGGCCGCGCGCCGGAGACTTTCACCGTCGCGGCCAAAGGCAGCCCGGCGGTGAGGTTGCCGCGCCAGGCGCCCTGTCAGGAAGCGGCCGGCCTGCTCGCCTGGGACGGGCCGGAACGAATTCCGCTGCCGCCGGTCTATGTCTCGGCGAAGAAGACGGAGACGAAAATCGCAAGCGTGGACACCGCCGACGCCGCGGATAGCAAGGCGCCGGACGGGAAAAGGAAATCAGCGCTGGACCGCGACAAAATGGCGAAGATCGCGGCCGGCAAGCCGAAGGCCGCTTCGGCAAAAGCCGTCGCCGCCGAAGCAAAGCCGTCCACCAAACCCGCGGAACAATCGTCGCCAGCGCCGGCCGTCAGATCGGCCATCGCGCAAGTGGCCGCGGCCAAGCGCAAGCACGGCCATAAGGTGGACAGGGTCGCGCAGAATTAGACCTCATGCTACACCCCCGGCGCCAACACCCCGCCGGGCCATGCCGAAATCACCACAAACCCCCACCCTTACCGGCTTCCGCCGCATCGTTATCAAGGTCGGCTCGTCGTTGCTGGTCGATTCCGCGGCGGGCGGCGTGAAGCGCGACTGGCTCGATTCACTTGCCGCCGACATTGCCGGCCTGCACAAGGATAAAAGAGACGTCCTGGTGGTCTCGTCGGGCGCCATAGCGCTCGGCCGTGCCGTGCTCAAGCTCGGCGCGCGCAGTCTGCGACTCGAGGAAGCGCAGGCCGCCGCCGCCGTGGGGCAGATCGCGCTGGCGCGCGCCTGGTCGGAACGCCTGGGCGCGCACGGCCTCGTGGCCGGACAGGTGCTGCTCACGTTGGGCGACACCGAAGAGCGCCGCCGCTATCTCAACGCGCGCGAGACCATCGACAAGCTGCTCGAATGGCGAAACGTGCCGGTCATCAACGAGAATGACACCGTGGCGACAAGCGAGATCCGCTACGGCGACAACGACCGGCTCGCCGCGCGCGTCGCCACCATGACGAGTGCCGACCTGCTGGTGCTGCTCTCCGACGTTGACGGCCTCTACGACAAACCACCGGCGCGAGGCACGGATGCCAAACGCATCGCCGTCGTGCCGCGCATCACGCCCGAGATCGAGTCGATGGCGGGCGCCTCGGGCTCGGAATTGTCGCGCGGCGGCATGGTGACCAAGATCGAGGCCGGCAAGATCGCGACCTCCGCCGGCACGCACATGGTGATCGCCTCGGGCCGCATCGCGCATCCTCTCGACGCCATTGCCAAAGGCGCGGCCTGCACCTGGTTTCTGACGCCGGCCAATCCGGTGACGGCGCGCAAGAAATGGATCGCCGGGTCGCTCGAACCGCGCGGCGCGCTCACCATCGACGCCGGCGCGGTGAAGGCGCTGCGCAGCGGCAAAAGCCTGTTGCCCGCCGGCGTCACCCGCATCGACGGCGGCTTCGGCCGCGGCGACGCCGTGGTGGTGCGCGGACCGGACGGCGGCGAAATCGGCCGCGGGCTCATCGCCTACGATGCCGACGACGCCGAACGCATCAAGGGCAAATCGTCAGCCGACGTGCAGGCGATCCTCGGCTTCACCGGCCGCACCGAGATGATCCACCGCGACGACCTCGTGCTTGGCGGCGAGTAGGCGCGAGGCGGCGAAGTTCTTTGCGGCGGCTCGCCGGGAACTTCCACGCCGCTCACGCATTGTCCCGGCGCGACGCAGGAGATGCGAAGTCAACAACGCGGTATGGAAGGCGATTGACCGATCGCCCGGAACCCCAGCCGACCGGTGGCTGGGGTTTTCTGTTGCGCCTTTGAGTCACTGACTCGCGGCGCAAATTACCGGCGGCGGCTGCGCGTCCGGCGGCGGCGGCTGGGCGTCGGCTGCGGCACGGCGCGCGAGGGCAGCGCCATGCAGGTGCCGTCGGGAAATTCGAGGTGACGGCTATAAATCTGCGCTTGGCCTTCGCCACCGCGCGGGCCCTCGATCACCAGCTTGGTGCCGATTGGAAAATTGCTCGGTAAGCGACTGGAACGATACGCCATAACACCCTCCTGCTGAGGTCGCCCTACACTGGTCCTCCAATGTGTAAGTCTATTGTTCCGTTCCGGAATCCCTTCACTTATCCACGCAATCCCCACAATCCCGGCGACCTCGCCGGGACCGTCCGGGCGTGGTAGGAACCACCCGTAAGCTGGGGTTCTGAAGGGGTTTTTGGCGATGAGCGCGCCGCTCAAAAGCGTTGAAGGCACGGGCGATATAGCCGCCGCCATGGCGGAAATCGGCCGCTCGGCGCGCGCCGCCGCCCGCGTCCTGGCGCTTGCCCCTGCGGCGCAAAAGGACAAGGCGCTGCAGGCCATGGCGGCAGCGGTGCGCGTGCAAGCAGCACGGATTCTCGCCGCCAATGCCGAGGATGTCGCCGAGGCGAAAACCGCCGGCATGACGCCCGCTTTTCTCGACCGCCTCACCCTCAATGCCGGCCGCGTCGAGACCGCCGCCTCAGCAATCGAGGCCGTACGTGCGCTCAAGGACCCGGTCGGCGCCATCACCGAATCCTGGAAACGGCCGAACGGCATGACCATCGAGCGGGTGCGGGTGCCGCTCGGCGTCATCGGCATCGTTTATGAGAGCCGGCCGAATGTGACGGCGGATGCCGGCGCGCTGTGCCTGAAATCGGGCAATGCCGCGGTCCTGCGCGGCGGTTCCGACAGTTTGCGCACCAGCCGTGCCATCGTCGCGGCGCTGGGCCAGGGCCTGCGTGAGGCGGGCCTGCCCGAGGCGGCCATTCAGCTTGTTCCGACGCGCGACCGCGCCGCCGTGGGACACATGCTCACCGGTCTCGACGGCAATATCGACGTCATCGTTCCGCGCGGCGGCAAGGGCCTGGTCGCGCGCGTGCAGGCGGAGGCGCGGGTGCCGGTGTTCGCGCATCTCGAGGGCGTCTGCCACGTCTATGTCGACAAGGCGGCAAACCTCGATATGGCCAAGACCATCGTGCTCAACGCCAAAATGCGCCGCACCGGCGTCTGCGGCGCTGCCGAGACGCTGCTGGTAGACCGCGCCGCGGCGGCAAACGATCTCAAGCCGCTGGTCGAGATGCTGCTCGCCGCGGGCTGCGAGGTGCGCGGCGACAACGCGGTGCAGGCCGTGGACAAGCGCGTGAGACCGGCGAGCGAGGAAGACTGGGGCACCGAATATCTCGACGCCATCATTGCCGCCAAGGTGGTGGACGGTATCGACGCGGCGATTGCGCATATCGAGCGCTACGGCTCGCACCATACCGACGCGATCATCACCGACGACAAGGCGGCGGCGGACAAGTTCCTGGCCCAGGTCGATTCCGCGATCGTGCTGCACAACGCTTCGACCCAGTTCGCCGACGGCGGCGAATTCGGCTTCGGCGCCGAGATCGGCATCGCCACCGGCCGCCTGCATGCACGCGGGCCGGTCGGCGTCGAGCAGCTCACGACCTTCAAATACCGCGTCCTTGGCAGCGGTCAGATCCGCCCGTGAAATACAAAAGACCCGCGTTCCCGGAGCGCATCATACCTCCGCATGCGCCCGGCATGAGGATCGGCTTGTTCGGCGGAACCTTCGATCCACCGCACGAGGCGCATCTGGCGGCAAGCCTGCTCGCCCTGAAGCGGCTCAAGCTCGACCGGGTGTGGTGGCTGGTGACGCCGGGCAATCCGCTGAAAGATACCCGCGGGCTGGGGCCCCTGAAGACGCGAATCGCCGCCGCTCGCGCCTTGACCCATCATCCGCGCATCGATGTGACCGGTCTCGAAGCTGTCATTAATACGCGATATACCTACGATACGATAAAATGGCTCGTTGCCCGGTGCCCCGGGGTTCACTTCGTCTGGATCATGGGCGCCGACAATTTGCGGAGTTTTCACCGCTGGCAGAAGTGGCGCGGAATAACAAAGTTGGTGCCGTTCGCGGTCATCGACCGCCTGGGGCCGAGCCTTTACGCCGGCGCGAGCCCGGCCGGACAAGCTCTCAACCACGCCCGAATCGCCGAAGTCGACGCCGCCTCGCTTCCGTTCCGCGCGCCGCCCGCCTGGGTCTTTATCCATGGGCTCAAATCGCCGTTGTCGTCGACGGCGCTGCGCGCCTTGCGCCGGCTCGACGGAACCGCAGCCAAGGCGGAGCGTTCCGGCACAGCCGGCAAAGACAAGAAGCCACGGCCAGCGGGCAAGAAAAAGAGCGCGAAAAGACCGAAACGGCCGGGCAAAGCAAAGAGAGCCACAAAGAACAAGCGGAAAAGCGCCAGGAAGACCGGCAGAAACCGGCGCAAGAGTGGAAAGAAGCGGACATAGTCTTTATCTTTGAGTGAGAACCCCGGATCGACCGGGGCGGGTGCAACCAACGGAAAGGATCAAACCCTCTGATTACCCCTGCACTCTCTCGGGCGTCGTCGCGTCGTATGCCCGAACCCGTCTCCCGGCGCGCTGACGCCAAAGAGACGCTCCGCCTTGTCCTCGCGTGTCTGGAAGACGCCAAAGCCGAGGACAGCGTCACCATCGATCTCTCCGGCAAATCCTCGATCGGCGATTACATGGTTGTGACCACGGGCAGGTCGCAGCGCCATGTCGGCGCCGTCGCCGACCGTGTGGTCAAGGACCTGCACGACGCCGGCATCCGCCGCGTGCGCGTCGAAGGTGCGCGCCAGGCGGACTGGGTGCTGATCGACGCCGGCGACGTCATCGTCCACGTCTTCCGCGCCGAAGTGCGCGAATTCTATAATCTGGAAAAGATGTGGTCGGCCGGCCGGCGGTGAGGGCCGGTCAAGCCGCCGCCTGCTGATCGCGCCACTGCGCCGGCGGCAGCCCAAACTCGCGCTTGAAGGCGCGGCTGAAGGCCTCTTCGGAATCGTAGCCGACCGAATGCGCCAGCTGCGCAATGCTTGTCGCAGTTTCGCGCAGGTTCAGCTTCGCCGTCTGCAGCCGCCAGACCGTGAGATATCGGATCGGCGGCATGCCGACGAGACCCTTGAAGCGTTCCATGAATGCGCTGCGCGAGAGCGCAACTTCCTTGGCCAGCGATTCGGCCGTCCACGGCGCGCCGATATTCTGATGGATCAGCGCCAGCGCGCGGCCCACGTGCGGATCTTTCAGCCCCTTGAGCCAGCCCACGTCTTCGTTGGCGAGCGTCGTCGAGTATTGCCGGACGGCTTCGACAAACAGCAGCTCGGAGAGCCGCGACATGACGCTCGATGACGCAACCCGGCCCTGCGCCAACTCGCCGGCGGCGAAACGAACCGACGCCTCGATCCAGTCGCGCGAAGCGCCGTCGCGCACATCGAGTTTGAGAATTCGCGGCAGCGTCTCGATGAGCGGATTGTAGCTTTCGTTGCTGGCCAGAAAACCGCACACAATATGCGTCGGCACTCCGCCGCCGCCGTGACGAATACGCACGAGAGCGCCGTCGGTCGCCGGCTGGATAAGGTCGTGAGAGTCGACGGCCCTCAAGCCGTTGGCGCTCGCAAGCCTGTGCGGCTCGTTACGCGGAATCAGAATGATTTCTCCGGCGGAGACCTCGATGGGCTGCTCGCCTTCGACCGAAACCAGCAGCCTGCCCTTAACCACGACGTGGTAGCCGATCACCTGTTGGGCCGGCGTAGCCATCAGCATATTGCAATCGGCCGCCGTCATCTGTGATGTCACGCACCAGGGCGCGGTGAACTGGGCGTCAAGAAAGACGCCGCCGGTCAGACGAACCGAGCGCAGCACTTCAGAAAGTGGATCCACAGTCTTCGCCCCCGCGATGATCTGGACGCGTAATCAAGTGATCAGGTCAAACGGTCATTCAATCCGTCGCGGCGCCATTCTACCGACTGCCGCACGACGCGGCCATGCCGGCCAAACGTTCGCCTTGCCTGCTCGCGGCAACATGTGGACGCGACCAGCGCCGAGCAAGTCAAAAAGCCGCCTTGCGGCATGAGAAAACGTCATGAATACCATCAAAGTCGGCGATATCAGTCTTAACTACGTCGCCTCGGGCGCCGGCGAGCCGATCATGCTGTTGCATTGTACCGGCGGTTCGAGCCGGCAGTGGACCGCGTTTGCCGAGGCGCCCGGCGCAGGTTTTCATGTCGTCGCTCCCGATCTCTGCGGCTACGGCGCGACGTCGCACTGGCCCGGCGCGAGTCCATTCAGCCTCGGCAGCGAAGCCGCACTGATCGCGGCACTCATCGAACATTTCGGCAAGCCGATGCACGTCGTCGGTCATTCGTATGGCGGCGCGGTGGCGCTGCAGCTTGCGCACCGGCACCCCAAACTGGTCAAGAGCCTCACCGTGATCGAGCCGGCAGCGTTTCACTTGTTGCTGACCGGCAACGACATGGATGCGGCCGCTTACCGGCAGATTTCTGAAGTCGCCAGCACAATCGCGCGCGCCGTCAATTCCGGCAACTATGCCGACGCCATGCGGCGTTTCATCAATTACTGGAGCGGAGAAAAAGCCTGGGATGCGCTGCCTGCCAGCCAACGTGCCGCGCTTGGCGCCCGCATCAATAAGGTCACGCTTGATTTCTGGGCCGCGCTTAACGACCCGACGCGGCTCGAGGATTTCGTCGATGTTCGCGCCCGCACGCTCATCTTATGCGGCGACCTCTCGCCGCTGCCGGCGCAGCAAATTTGCCGCCACCTTGCGCGCACGCTTGTCAACGCGACGCTGGAGAAGATCGCAGACGCCGGCCATATGTCGCCAATGACGCATCCGGAAGAAGTTCGTCAACTGATCGTCGCGTTCGTGGGCAGCAGGCCGATTTGGGCTCCGCGCGTGGCGCCGATCCGGCGCCCGGTTGCCGCGAGGCCCGTGCAAACGCCGATCGTCCGGCGGCCGCAAATCGGACGCGCGGTCAACTGATCCGGCGGCGCGATCATACATCCAGCCGCCGGTGCTCCCCATTTACCGGGGCATAAGGCGGCCGCTGTTGGCCGCTCTTGCCAAGCCATCTGAAGGAACACGACCATGATACTCACGACCCTCATCCGGCTGATCAAGCGTCAAATCGCACGCTTCGATGCGTTCCTGGTGCAGGAGGAGCGCAACATGCTCATCGCGCGCCACGTCCGCGGCCCGTGGTGCGACTCGACCGAACGCGCCTTGCACAACGAGCTTCTCGGTAAATACGGCTGGTTCAACCGCCGGGGCTCCTGACGCAGGCGCCACCCGGGAAACGGACGCACGATCAGGCGATCAAGCGGCGCGGTCATTCAAAGCAACAGGCGATCCGTCCTAACCACACAGTCGCACTCGGCCGGCACCGGCCATGACCAAGTCATTTGAGAGGAGAAACTTGCCAATGCACGCCATGACGATCCTCAGCGATCCCCCCGACTACACCGCCATCAAGCGCACCCAGCAGGAAACATGGGCCTCCGGCGACTATGCCGCGATCGGTACCACGCTGCAGATCGTCGGCGAGCAGCTCTGCGAGGCGATCGACCTGCGCGCCGGCGAACGCGTGCTCGACGTCGCCGCCGGCAACGGCAACGCCACGCTCGCGGCGGCGCGCCGCTTTGCGGTGGTAACCTCGACCGACTACGTCGCCGCCCTGCTCGAGCGCGGCAAGGAACGGGCCACCGCCGAGCGTCTCCCGGTCAACTTTCAGGTGGCGGACGCCGAGGCGCTGCCTTTCCCCGACGGCAGCTTCGACGTCGCGCTGTCCACGTTCGGCGTCATGTTCACCCCGGACCAGGAGACCTCTGTGGCAGAGCTCATCCGCGTCGTGCGCAAGGGCGGCCGCATCGGCTTCGCCAACTGGACCCCTGACGGTTTCATCGGCCAGCTTTTCAAGATCATCGGCAAGCACCTGCCGCCGCCGGCCGGCATCAAGTCGCCGGCGACCTGGGGCAGCGAAGCGCGCCTCGGCGAACTCTTTGCCGGGCACCAGGTGAAAGCGTCGCGGCAGTTCTTCAACTTCCGCTACAAGTCCGCCGCCCATTGGCTCGAGGTTTTCAAGACTTATTACGGCCCCATGCTCCGCGCCTTTGCCAAACTCGAAGGGGCAAAGAAAGCGGCGCTGCAAGCCGACATCCTCGACCTGCTGGCGCGGATGAACCGCGGCGGCGACGGCACGCTGATCGTGCCGAGCGAATATCTCGAGGTGGTGGTCACCAAGCAGTAGAGCTAGTGTCCCCGGAACTCCGCAGCGCGGCGCCGTATGGCCGCAGGCTGCGGAGCCGGGACACCTTATGCGCATCATCGTTGCCGCCATTGGCCGCCTGAAGCGGGGCGCCGAAACCGAGCTCTGCGAGCGTTACGCCAAGCGGGCGGCGCAAACCGGCCGCAACCTCGGCTGGCGAGCGGTCGAGGTGGTCGAGATCCGGGAAAGCCGCGCGGCCGACGCCGCCAAGCGCATGCTCGAGGAATCGATCGCGCTCGCCAATGTCATCCCGCAAGGCGCCGCTGTTGTGCTGCTCGACGCCCGCGGCGAAAATCTCGACAGCGCGAGCTTTGCCGGCCGCCTGGCGCAATGGCGGACCGCCGACCGCCCGGCGGTCGTCTTCATGATCGGCGGCGCCGACGGCCTGAGCGCGAGCCTCGCCGGCAAGGCCGATTTGCGGCTTTCCTTTGGCGCCGCCACTTGGCCGCATCAATTCGCCCGGGTGCTGTTGCTGGAGCAGCTTTACCGCGCTTCGACGATCCTGAGCGGCCATCCTTACCATCGCGCCTGAATCGGCCCGCAATTTGGACTTAATCGAAGGCCAAGGATTTCCGCCACAATCTTCTTGCCGTCCATGCAGGCAAGCGTAATTTGACTGCAATGATTTGCCCCGGCGGTTTTGGCCGCTTCAACTCGCGATCGGCGCTGGCGCTTGGTCTGGCGTTGCCCTTTGCGCTGACCGCCGCGGTGCAGAATCGGGCAGCGGCGCAAAACGCGGTGCCGGCGAACCTGCAGCAGCGCGACCAGGAACTCAGCAGCACCCGCGAGGCCCAGCGTAAATCCGCCGACGCCGAAGCCGCCCTCAAACGCGAGATCGAGGAGATCGGCACCGACCGCCGCAAGCTCAGTCAGGAGCTGATCGACACCGCCGCGCGCTCACGCGAGTTCGAGGCCAAGATCGCGGCGACCGAGGCGCGGCTTGCTCCGCTCGACGACAACGAGGCGAGCATCCGCAAGTCGCTGGACGGACGCCGCGCCGTGATCGGGGAAGTGCTGGCGGCGCTGCAGCGGATCGGCCACCGGCCGCCGCCGGCGCTGATCTCGAGCCCGGAGGACGCGCTGCAGACCGTGCGCACCGCCATGCTGCTCGGCGCGGTGCTCCCGGAAATGCGTCAGCAGGTCGATGCGCTGGCGAGCGATCTCGCCGAACTGGTCGGCGTCCGCAAGAAGATCGCCGAGGAGCGCGACCGCCTGCGCAAGGAAGTCGCCTCACTCGGCGAGCAACGCACACGCATGACCGCGCTGATCGGGGAGCGGCAAAAACAGCAGGCCGAGCGCGAAAAGGCGCTCGACGCCGAACGCGCGCGCGCCGCCGATCTCGCCAAACAGGTCGACAACCTCAAGGACTTGATCGCCAAACTCGAACAGGGCCTCGACCCTGCCATCCGCGCCGCCCGCGAGGCTGCCCGCAGCGACAGCCGCCCGGCGCTGTCGGCGTTCCGCGATCCCGGACGGCTGGCGCCGGCCGTAACATTTGCGTCATTGCGTGGACAAGTTCCGATTCCAGTTAATGGCGTCAAAATCAAGGATTACGGGGCGCCCGATGGGCTCGGCGGTTCGGAAAAGGGTCTATCCATCGCCACCCGCGCCGGTGCGCAGGTTACCGCGCCCTCCGACGGTTGGGTTGTTTACGCCGGGCCATTCCGCTCTTATGGCCAACTCTTGATCCTGAATGCCGGCGGCGGCTATCATGTCTTGCTCGCTGGGATGGAACGGATATCAGTTGATCTCGGACAGTTCGTGCTGGCCGGAGAACCCGTTGCGGTGATGGGAAACGGCTCCCATATCGCCTCGATCCTCGCGACTGGTTCCAGCCAACCGGTGCTCTACGTTGAATTTCGAAAAGACGGGATTCCCGTCGATCCAGGCCCATGGTGGGCATCTGGCGAAGGTGAAAAGGTTCGCGGATGATGATGCGCAAGACCTCACTGATCGTACTCGGCGCGGTGGCGGGAGCAGCGGTGACGCTGTTTGCCACGCAACCGCACATGATGTTTGCCGGCTCCAGCGCCAAGGCGGCGGTGGCCGATACCTACCGCCAGCTCAATCTGTTCGGCGACGTCTTCGAACGGGTGCGCTCCGATTACGTCGAAGTGCCGGACGATTCAAAGCTGATCGAATCCGCGATCAACGGCATGCTCGCCGGGCTCGATCCGCACTCGAGCTATATGGACCCAAAGAGCTTCCGCGACATGCAGGTGCAGACCCGCGGTGAGTTCGGCGGGCTTGGCATCGAGGTCACCATGGAAGACGGCCTGATCAAGGTCGTGACGCCGATCGACGAGACCCCCGCCGCCAAGGCCGGTATTCTTGCCAACGACATCATCACCAAGCTCGACGACGACCAGGTGCAGGGCATGACGCTCAACCAGGCGGTCGAGAAGATGCGCGGACCGGTGAACACCAAGATCAAGCTCACCGTCATGCGCAAGGGTCAGGACAAGCCGCTGGAAATTTCGCTGACGCGCGACATCATCCGCGTGCGCTCGGTGCGCTCGGAATCGATCGGCGACGACGTCGGCTATATCCGCATGACGCAGTTCAACGAGCAGACCTTCGACGGCTTGAAAAAGGCGATCACCGACATCGGTGCCAAGATCAGCAACGACAAGCTCAAGGGCTACGTCCTCGATCTGCGCAACAATCCGGGCGGCCTGCTCGATCAGGCGATCTCGGTGTCCGACGCCTTCCTGCAAAAGGGCGAGATCGTTTCCACGCGCGGCCGCAATGCCGAGGAGACGCAGCGCTTCTCGGCGCGGCCCGGCGATTTGACCAACGGTAAGCCGCTGATCGTGCTGATCAACGGCGGCTCGGCCTCGGCGTCGGAAATCGTCGCCGGCGCATTGCAGGATCACCGGCGCGCGACCGTGGTCGGCACCCGCTCGTTCGGCAAAGGCTCGGTGCAGACCATCATCCCGCTCGGCTCCGGCAATGGCGCCTTGCGGTTGACCACCGCGCGTTACTTCACGCCGTCGGGCCGTTCGATCCAGGCCAAGGGCATCACCCCCGACATCGAGGTGCTGCAGGACCTGCCGGACGACATCAAGGCCAAGACCGACACCTCGACCAAGGGCGAGGCCTCGTTGCGCGGCCACCTCAAGGGCGATGCCGGCAAGGAGCAGACCGGTTCGCAGTCCTACATTCCGCCGGATCGGAAGGACGACAAGGCGCTGAGCATGGCGGAAGACCTGCTGCGCGGCGTCAAGGTGAACTCGGCCTTCCCGCCAAATCCGAAGACGCCGGTGCCGAATTAATCGCTGCTGAAAGCGCTAAACCAATCCCGCGGGGCGGCCTTTAATGGCCGCCCCGCTTCGCTTTGGCGCGGCGGTAACGGCGGGTTCATAGCCCCGCATGCTAGACTTGGCCCATGATTCGCAAGGATCTGCGGCCGTGGCCCCGGATGAGCTGAACGCCCCGCTCGGCCAGGACAAGGCCAAGAAAACCTGGAAGCTGCCGGTCGCGCTGCCGCATCTGGTCGCGGGCGCGCTTGGGCTATTCGCAATTATTGTTGCCGCCTGGGCGATCTTCGCCGACGACCCGCTCGGCGGCGAGCCGATCGCGGTGGTCGCAACCAAACAGTTGCAGGCCGGCACACCCGCCAAGCCGGAGGGCGCGGGCGACGGCGTCAATCACGCCCGCTATGACGGCCCGGCCGAGCAGAAAGCGCCCGACGGCGCCGTCGCGGTGAAGATCGTCACGCCCCCGCCCGGCAGCAAGACCGTCACCATCATTGATGGCTCCAACGGCAAAACCCAGGAGGTGACGATTCCGGGCAATCCCGGAGAGAAGGCGCCGCACACGCCGGGCGAGGCCAAGGGGCAGATCAAGGGCGAGACAAAGGGCGCGGCCGATCCAAAACTCAGCGAGCCGTCGCGGCACGGCGCCATCCCGATCATCGGGCCGGGCGGGGCCCGTGCGTCGGTCGTGTTCGCCCAGCCGCGCGAATTACCGGCGGACAAGAAGGGCGTACCTCAGATCGCCATCATCGTCGGCGGCCTTGGCATCAGCGCCTCCGGCACCGCGGACGCATTCGCAAAGTTACCGGCGCCGGTTACGTTCGCGATCGCGCCGTACGGCGCCGATCTCGGCGCGCTCGCCGCACGCGCAGGGGCCGAGAAGCACGAAGTGCTGCTGCAGGCGCCGATGGAGCCGTTCGATTATCCCAACAACGACCCCGGCCCGCAGACGCTGCTCACGTCCTTGACCCCCGACCAGAATATCGACCGGCTGCAATGGATGATGAGCCGCTTTGCCGGCTTTGTCGGAATTGTCGGCTACATGGGCGCGCGCTTTACCGCCAGCGAGCAGGCGCTGTCGCCGGTGTTGCGCGAGACCGCCAAGCGCGGCCTCATTTATGTCGATGACGGCGCCTCGGCGCGAAGCGTCGCCGCGCAGATCGCCGGCAGCCAGAACATTCCGTTCGTGAAGACCGATATTGTCCTCGACGCGGTGCTCACGCCGCAGGAGATCGACCGGGCGCTGGCGCGGCTGGAATTGGCGGCACGCGAACATGGCAGCGCCGTCGGCATCGCCAACGCGCTCCCCGCGACCATCGACCGCATCGGCGCGTGGGCAAAGGGCGTGGAAGGCCGCGGCTTCGTGCTGGTGCCGGTGACCATGGTGGCGGCGAAGGCGAAGTCATCGTAACGTCATTATCGCGCGCGATCGAAGCGCACGGTGATAACGGGACCTGCCGATGCCCCCCTATAACCAGCTTCCCTACCGTCCTTGCGCCGGGGTCATGGTGCTCAACAGCGCCGGACATGCGTTCATCGGCCGCCGCACCAGCGGGCCGGAACATCTCGATCCCACCCATGTCTGGCAGATGCCGCAGGGCGGCATCGACGAGAACGAGGATCCCTACAAGGCGGCGCTGCGCGAACTCTACGAGGAAACCAGCATCCGTTCGGTGCAAAAACTCGGCGAGATCGCGGAGTGGCTGACCTACGACATCCCGGCGCGGCTCGCGAGCGATGCCTGGGGCGGCAAATATCGCGGGCAGAAGCAGAAATGGTACGCCCTGCGTTTCACCGGCAGCGACGGCGAGATCAATATCAGCGAGCCCGGCGGCGGCCATGAGCCGGAATTCGTCGAATGGCGATGGGTGGCGATGCGCGAACTGGCCGACCTGGTGGTGCCGTTCAAGCGCTCGATCTATGAGCGGGTGGTGAAGGAATTTTCGCGCTTTGCCTGAACGGCAAGGCTGCCTTCGGTGGGGCGGACATGGAAGAAGCGGGGCACTGGTCGGATTTTTTCCTCGGTGAGGTCGGCGCCGCGGCAGCGCTCGCGGGGCTCGTCATTGTCGCCGTTTCGATCAATCTGCAGCGCATTTTGTCGTTTCCGCAGTTGCCCGGGCGCGCCGCGGAAATCCTCATCATGCTGGTCGGCGCGCTGCTTGCTTCCAGCGTCGCGCTGTTGCCCGGCCAGCCGCTGAGAATATTCGGCTGGGAAATTCTGGCCCTCGGCCTGTTCGTGACCGTGGCGCCGACCTGGATTCAGATTCGCACGCTGATCGCGGTCAGAAACCAGCCGGTCCACTGGTGGCTGTGGCGCCTGGTGGCGGTACTCTGCGCCGGACTGCCGATGATCGCCGGCGGCATCCTTCTCATCGCCGGCGACCTCAATGGCGTCTATTGGGTCGCGGCCAGCGTGCTGGTGATCTTCGCCGCCACCGTATGGAGCGCGTGGGTGCTGCTGGTCGAGATTTTGCGCTGACGGCGCCTCAGTGCGCCGCCGTGCCGGTCAGATGCCGATCCACCGCCTTGAAGTGATCGAGCCGCATGATCAGCTTGTCGAGCGCGTTGCCCGGCTGCATTTTCTCGATGCGGCCTTCCATTTCGCTGATGCGGGTTGCGATCATATCGCGGTCGATGTCCTCGACCGCCTCGGCCACTTCGGCGAGCACGGTCAGGCCTGACGCCGACACCTCGGCGAAGCCGCCGAGCACGACGATCTTTTGCGCACCGCCCGAACCGTGCACGGTGAGGATGCCGGGCCGCAGCGTGGTCACGTAGGGCGCGTGGCCCGCGAGCACACCGAAATCGCCCTCGGCGCCGGGCACGTCCACCTGCTCGACCTCGCCGGAGAACACCAGTTTTTCAGGCGACACCAGTTCGAAATGAAAATCGGCCATTGAGTCAGCCCTGTTTCCTGCTCATCGCAAAGCCCAGACCCAACCCGATGGCGCCGCCGATCGCCGTGATGATCGCAATGTGCTGCGTCTGGCTCGACGTCAACGGCCCGTTGTCATGCGCAACCTGGTTTCCCTTTACCTCGATGCTCAACGGCCCGAGCTTGATCTCTGCCGATTCCGGCCGCGTCAGGTAGCCGGCGAGTGCCCCGACCAGGAGCCCGATCAACAGGAAAACGACGAGGTTGGAGCGCATGTCCTTAAGCCGCTTCTGCCGCGAGCTTCTTGCCCTTGTCGATTGCTTCTTCGATTGAGCCGACCATGTAGAAGGCGGCCTCCGGCAGATGATCGTACTTGCCTTCGCACAGCCCCTTGAAGCCCTTGATGGTGTCGGCGAGGTCGACCAGCTTGCCGGGCGAGCCGGTGAACACTTCGGCGACGAAAAACGGCTGCGACAGGAAGCGCTCGATCTTGCGCGCGCGGGCGACCGCGAGTTTGTCCTCCTCCGACAACTCGTCCATGCCGAGAATGGCGATGATGTCCTGCAGCGCCTTGTAGCGTTGCAGGATCTGCTGCACCTGGCGTGCGACGGCGTAGTGCTCCTCGCCGACGATCAGCGGCGACAGCATGCGCGACGTCGAGTCGAGCGGGTCGACCGCCGGGTAGATGCCCTTGGCGGCGATGTCGCGCGACAGCACGGTTGTAGCATCCAGATGCGCGAACGAGGTCGCCGGCGCGGGGTCGGTCAAGTCGTCGGCGGGCACGTAGATCGCCTGCACCGAGGTGATCGAGCCTTTGGTCGTCGTGGTGATGCGCTCCTGCAGTGCCCCCATGTCGGTCGCCAGCGTCGGCTGATAGCCGACCGCCGAGGGAATGCGGCCGAGCAGCGCCGACATTTCCGAACCGGCTTGCGTAAAACGGAAGATGTTGTCGACGAAGAACAGCACGTCCTGGCCCTGGTCGCGGAAATATTCGGCGACGGTCAAGCCGGTCAGACCGACACGGGCGCGCGCGCCCGGCGGCTCATTCATCTGCCCGAACACCAGCGCGCATTTTGAACCTTCGGTCGAACCGTTGTTTTCGTGCGGGTCCTTGTTGACGCCCGACTCGATCATCTCGTGATAGAGGTCGTTGCCTTCGCGCGTGCGCTCGCCGACACCGGCGAACACCGAATAGCCGCCGTGCGCCTTGGCGACGTTGTTGATCAGCTCCTGAATGAGCACCGTCTTGCCGACGCCGGCGCCGCCGAACAGGCCGATCTTGCCGCCGCGCGCGTAAGGCGCGAGCAGGTCCACTACCTTGATGCCGGTGACGAGAATCTGCGCTTCCGTCGATTGCTCGGTGTAGCTCGGCGTCGGCTGATGGATGCCGCGGCGCTCGACGCCCTTGACCGGGCCCGCCTCGTCCACCGGCTCGCCGATCACGTTCATGATGCGTCCGAGCGTGGCCGGGCCGACCGGAATGGAGATGGGACCGCCGGTGTCGGTGCAATCCTGCCCGCGCACCAGACCCTCGGAGGTATCCATGGCGATGGTGCGTACCGTCGATTCGCCAAGATGCTGGGCGACCTCGAGCACCAGCCGGTTGCCGCCGTTCTTGGTTTCCAGCGCGTTGAGGATCGCCGGCAGGTAGCCCTCGAACTGCACGTCGACGACGGCGCCGATGACCTGGGTGATTTTTCCGACTGCGTTCTGCGGGGTCGCCATGCTCATCTCTCCTTGAAACTGTCGGCTCAGGCGGCGGTCAACGTGGCGGGCACGTTGCCACGCGTGGCGCGTGAATAGGGGCAAATCTTGTGGGCGTCCTCGATCAAGGCCTGAAGCTTGGCCTTGTCGGCGCCCGGAAGGGCGACCTTGATCTCGGCCTTGAATGCAAAGCTGACATCGTCCTTGTCCATGGTCAGCATGACGGTGACGCGCGCATCCTGGCCGTCCAATCCGTGCTTCTTGGCGAGCGCCAGGATCGCCTGGCCGAAGCAGGCCGACCAGCCGAGCACAAACAGTTGCTCCGGGTTGTGGCCCTCGCCGTTGCCGCCCCATTCTTTTTGCAGGCCCATCGCCAGCGCGAGACCGCCGTTTTCGAGGATGGCGCGGCCGTTGCGGCCGCCTTTGGTGGTTGCAGAGATGGTGTAAGCCATGGGGCGTCCTCGACCGTTACAGCGCTTCCGCGCCGGAGATGATCTCGATCAGTTCCTTGGTGATCATCGCCTGGCGGGTGCGGTTATAGGTGAGTGTCTGCTTGCGGATCATTTCACCGGCGTTGCGGGTGGCGTTGTCCATGGCGCTCATGCGCGCGCCCTGCTCGGACGCGGCGTTTTCCAGGAGCGCGCGGAACACCTGCACCGAAAGATTGCGCGGTAGAAGCTCGTTCAAGATCTCTTCTTCATCCGGCTCGTATTCATAAGCCGCCGCCGGCCCGGCGGCCTCGGCCGCCTCGAACACGGGGGGAATGATCCGCAACGCGGTCGGCACCTGCGCGATCACCGAGCGGAAGCGTGAAAAGAAAAGCGTGGCGACGTCGAAGCCGCCCTCGTTAAACAGCGCCAGAATCTTGCCCGCGATCATGTCGGCTTGCTCGAAGCCAACCTGCTTGATGCCGCGCAATTCGATCGTCTCGATGATCAGCTTGCCGTATTGCCGGCGCAGCTGGTCGGCGCCCTTGCGCCCGACGCAGAGGATCTTGACCTCCTTGCCGTCGGCGACCAGCGAATTAACCCGTTCGCGGGCAAGCCGCACGATGGAGGAATTGAAGGCACCGCACAGGCCGCGTTCGGCGGTGCAGACGACGAGGAGATGGACCTTGTCGGCGCCGGTGCCGGCCAGAAGCCTCGGCGCCGAATCGCTGCCGGCGACCGCCGACGCGATCGAACCCAGCACCACGCCCATCCGCTCGGCATAAGGACGCGCGGCTTCCGCCGCTACCTGCGCGCGGCGCAGCTTCGAGGCCGCGACCATCTGCATGGCCTTGGTGATCTTCTGCGTCGCCTTGGTCGAGGCGATGCGAACGCGCATGTCCTTGAGAGAGGCCATCGTGGTCTGTCGTCAGGTAAAGGTCTTGGCGTAATCGTCGATCACGCTCTTGAGTTTGGCTTCGTCGTCCTTCGAGAGGTCGCCGCTCTTGCGGATCGAGTCGAGCAGGCCGGCGTGCTTGCTGCGCAGCAAGGTGAGCAAGCCGCTTTCGAATGCGCGCACGCGCGACACCTCGAACTTGTCGAGATAGCCGTTGACACCGGCGTAGATCACGCAAGCCTGCTCCTCCATCTTCAGCGGAGAAAACTGCGGCTGCTTCAAAAGCTCGGTGAGGCGCGAGCCGCGCGCCAGCATACGCTGCGTCGTTGCATCGAGATCCGAACCGAACTGCGCGAAAGCGGCCATTTCGCGGTACTGCGCGAGTTCGCCCTTGATCTTGCCCGCGACCTTCTTCATCGCCTTGGTCTGCGCCGCGGAGCCGACGCGCGACACCGAGAGGCCGACGTTCACCGCCGGGCGAATGCCCTGATAGAACAGGTCGGTTTCCAGGAAGATCTGCCCGTCGGTGATGGAGATGACGTTGGTCGGGATGTAGGCGGAGACGTCGTTGGCCTGTGTTTCGATGATCGGCAGCGCGGTGAGCGAGCCGCCCTTGTTCTCGTCATTCATCTTGGCCGCGCGCTCGAGCAGGCGCGAGTGCAGATAGAATACGTCGCCCGGATAGGCTTCGCGGCCCGGCGGGCGGCGCAGCAGCAGCGACATCTGGCGATAGGCGACCGCCTGCTTGGACAGGTCGTCATAGATGATGACCGCGTGCATGCCGTTGTCGCGGAAATATTCGCCCATGGTGCAGCCGGCAAACGGCGCCAGGAACTGCATCGGCGCAGGATCGGAGGCGGTGGCGGCGATGACGATGGAATACTCGAGCGCGCCGTTCTCCTCCAGCACCTTGACGAATTGTGCGACCGTCGAGCGCTTCTGCCCCACCGCGACATAGACGCAATAAAGCTTGATCTTTTCGTCGTTCGAGGCGTTGAGCGGCTTCTGGTTGAGGATGGTGTCGAGCGCGATCGCGGTCTTGCCCGTCTGCCGGTCGCCGATGATCAACTCGCGCTGGCCGCGGCCGATCGGGATCAGCGCGTCGATCGCTTTGAGCCCGGTCGCCATCGGCTCGTTGACCGATTTGCGCGGAATGATGCCCGGCGCCTTGACGTCGACGCGGGCGCGCGCGTCGGCCTTGATCGGACCCTTGCCATCAATCGGATTGCCGAGCGCATCGACGACGCGGCCGAGCAGGCCCTTGCCGACGGGAACGTCGACGATCGCGCCGGTGCGCTTGACGGTCTGCCCTTCCTTGATCTCGCGGTCCTCGCCGAAGATGACGATGCCGACATTGTCGGTCTCGAGATTGAGCGCCATGCCGCGCACGCCGTTCTCGAACTCGACCATCTCGCCGGCCTGCACATTGTCGAGGCCGTAGGCGCGCGCGATGCCGTCGCCGACGGAGAGCACCTGACCGACTTCCGAGACTTCGGCTTCCTGGCCGAAGTTCTTGATCTGGTCCTTGAGGATGGCGGAAATTTCTGCGGCGCGAATGTCCATCAGCGTGCCTCTTTCATCGCAATCTTGATAGCATTGAGCTTGGTGCGGAGTGACGTGTCGACCATGCGGCTGCCGACCTTGACGATCAGCCCGCCGATGATCGCCGGGTCGATCTTGACGTCGAAGTCGATATCCTTGCCGCCGGTGGCCGATTTGAGTGCGCTCTTCAGCGCCTCGATATTCTTGTCGCTGAGCTGCTCGGCGACGGTGACCTGTGCGGTGACCTCGCCCTTGTGGCGCGCAACCAGCGCGCGATAGCCGCGGATCATGTCGCGCACAGCAAACAGCCGCCGGTTGGTGGTGATCACGCGCAGGAAATTGGCGGCGACGCCCTTGATGCCGGCCTTGTCGAGAATGGCGCCGAGCGCTGCCAGTTGTTCGTCGGCGCCGAACACCGGGCTGCGCACCAGCCGGGCGAGATCGGCGTTGCCGGCAATCAGCGCGTCGAACGCGTCGAGGTCGTTCTTGACCGCATCGGTCACCTTCTCCTCGAGCGCGAGCTCGAACAGGGCGTGGGCGTAGCGGCCCGCCATTCCCGAAATGATGGAGTCTTCGCCTGCCACCTGGACGCTCTTCTCGTTACCACTTCACAGGCCGGGCGCCTTCCCGGAAAGGCGGCGCAAGCTGCTGGAATTCAAGAGGGAATTCCGACTCTCAGAGCGTCACTTTGCTCCGCGAGGTCGTAGGGCTAGCTAACACAGCGAAGACTGCGGTGCAACATCGCGCGGGCCCGCGCGGGTCTTGCCGCCCGAGGAGGACAGCAAAGCCAGGGCGACAAATCTGCATCGCTGGCATCCCTCGCCAGCCGCGGGCGCGGCCTATAGCCTGTGCTTTCGCGTCCCGCAAAGTGTCCGCCGGTTTCATGCCCCCCATCATCGTTCGAGAATTGCCGTGAAGGCCGAACGTGCCGCCACGGCCAGGCTTCTGGTTGTGCTGCTCGCCTTCGCCTGGGGCTTCAACTGGATCGCCGCGGCGGAGGCGCTCAAGGAAGTCCCGCCGTGGAGCTTCCGCTTTGCCGGCACCGGCATTGGCGCGGCCATGCTGTTCACCGCGGCCTTTCTTGGCGGCTACAAATTGCGAGTGCCGCGCGGCGAGCGCGTGCATGTCATGGTGGCCGGCTTCTGCAACGTCACCGCGTTCCAGATTCTGTCCTCCTTTGCGCAGCTCAATGGCGCGACCTCGCGTGCCATCATCATCACCTATTCGATGCCGATTTGGGCGACGCTGCTGAGCTGGCTGATGCTGCGCGAACGGCTGGACGGAATCCGCCTGCTCGCCTTCCTGCTCTGTGTTGCCGGCATCACAACCCTGGTTTGGCCGCTGTTTGCCGGCCGCTTCCCGGTATTCGTTTTCTATTCTCTCGGCTGCGCATTCGGCTGGGCCTTCGCCACGGTCTACATGAAATGGGTGAAAGCGACCGTCTCTCCGCTCGCCAACGCGGCCTGGCAACTGCTGTTCGGTTTTTTCTTCATCACCGCCGGCATGTTCGCCTTCGATGGCTATCCGAGGCTCTGGCCGCTGCACATCAATTCGATTCTGGCGATCCTCTATGTCGGCGTGTTCGGCGTCGGTCTCGCGCATTTCCTGTGGTGGGCGATCGTCAGCCGGCTACCGGCTATTACCGCATCGATCGGCTCGCTGCTGGTGCCGGTGATCGGCGTGACCGCCTCGACCATCGTTCTCGGCGAACGGCCGACCGTGTCCGACATCATCGGCTTTGTCCTGATTTTTGCCGCGGCGGCCTGCGTGCTGTTGCAGCCGGGCGGGCGGCGGCCCGAGCCGCGCGCCTGAGGAGGCGTGTTGCGGCTCAATTGCTTGTGGCCTACAGTCGCGGTCTTCACGTTATTTCCCCGATGTCGATGCCGCAGACCAAGCCGCGCCTAGAGCCGAGCTTTACGGAGCTGTTCACGCCCAAGCTGGTGACGGTTTGGCGTGAGGGGTACGGCTTAAGCGACCTGCGCGCCGATGCGATCTCCGGCCTCACCGTCGCCGTAGTGGCCTTGCCGCTGTCGATGGCCATCGCCATTGCCTCGGGCGTGTCGCCGGAACGCGGGCTTTACACGGCTATCGCGGGTGGCTTTATCGTCTCGCTGCTTGGCGGCAGCCGCTTTCAGATCGGCGGGCCCGCCGGCGCCTTCATCGGGCTGGTCGCCAGCGTGGTCGAGCGTCACGGTTATGACGGACTGGCGCTCGCCACGGTCGTTGCCGGCGTCATCCTCATTGTCGTCGCGCTGCTGCGCGGCGGCACCTACATCAAATACATCCCGTTCCCGGTGACCGTCGGGTTTACCGCCGGCATTGCCGTGATCATCGCCGCAAGCCAGATCAAGGACCTGCTCGGGCTGACGATGGCACACGAGCCCTCGGAGCTGCTGCCCAAGTTGAGCGCCATCTGGGCGGCCCTGCCGACGCTCAATTGGGCGACGGTCGCAATCGCAATATTGTCGGCGGCTGTCATTCTCGTCGTGAGGCGTTTACGCCCAGCCTGGCCATCGTTCCTCATTGCGGTCGTCGCGGCTTCCGCCGTCGCCATCGGCCTCCACCTTGAGGTCGCGACCATCTCTTCCCAATTCGGCGCCATACCGCGCTCGCTACCGGCGCCGTCGCTGCCGACGTTTAGCCTGGGAAAACTGCAGGCGATCCTGCCCGACGCCTTCGCCATCGCGCTGTTAGGTGCGATCGAATCGCTGTTATCGGCGGTCGTCGCCGACGGCATGACCGGCCGCCGCCACCGCTCCAACTGCGAGCTCGGCGCCCAAGGCGTCGCCAGCATCGTCTCGGTGATCTTCGGCGGCATATGCGTCACCGGCACCGTTGCCCGCACCGCCACCAACGTGCGTGCGGGCGCGCGCGGGCCTATCTCGGGCATGTTTCACTGCGGCTACCTGCTGCTGTTCCTCGCGGTGGCGGCGCCGCTGGTTGGTTACATTCCGCTTGCCGCGCTCGGCGCCGTGCTGGCGATCGTCGCCTGGAACATGGCGGAGAAGGAGGAGTTCTGGTCGCTGCTGCGCACCTCGCGCGGCGACGCGGCGGTGTTGCTGGCGACGTTTCTGCTCACCGTCTTCGTCAATCTCATCACCGGCATCGCGGTCGGCGTGGTCATGGGGGCGCTGCTGTTCCTGCATCGCATGGCCGAAGCGGTCGAAATCGATGGCGCTTCCCTCGACGACGTCGCCGACGATGCGCTGCCGCGCGAGCGCTACGACCCCGACCGCGCAACCGATCGCGACGTCATGGTGTTCCGCATCAGCGGCGCGTTCTTTTTCGGCGCCACCGCGCGGGTGCTGACGGTGCTGGAGCGCGTCGGCGTTCCCCCGCGCGTGCTTGTGCTCGACTTTACCGATGTGCCGCTGATCGACACCACGGCAGCACGCTCGCTCGTCGCCTTCGTGAAGAAGATCGAACGCGCCGGCACCGAAATCTATTTTGCCGCCGCCAGGCCGAAGGTGCGGCACACGCTCACGCAGGCAGGTCTCAAGCCGCCGCTGGTTCGCTATGCGGCGAGCGCCGCCGAGGTCAAGCCGAAGGCTGCCTAGAAGAAGCTCTGCGGATCGACGTCGACCTCGAGCCGCACATTGCCGCGCAGCTTCGGCGCGGCGGAAAGCCACTGCCGCAAATAGACCGAGAGGTCGAAGCCGCGCGGCGATTTGACCAGCAGGCGGAAGCGATGGCGGCCGCGCACCACGGCGATCGGCGCTTCCGCGGGACCGAGCACGCGCACGTTCTCGTCGCGTGGCGCGGCTTGCGCGAGCGAACGCGCGTAGCTTTCCGCGGTGTGCCTGTCGTTGGCGGTGACCACCAGGCTCGCCAGGCGTCCGAACGGGGGGTAGCCGCTTTGCTCGCGCAGGGCGATTTCGCTCGAATAGAAAGCCTCGCGGTCGCCGGAGATCAGCGCCTTCATCACCGGGTGCTCCGGCTGATGCGTCTGCAGCAAGCCGACGCCGCGGCCCTCCTCGCGCCCAGCGCGGCCGACCACCTGGTGCAGCAACTGGAACGTGCGCTCGCCGGCGCGCGGGTCGCCATTGCCGAGCCCGAGATCGGCGTCGACGATGCCGACCAGATTGAGCTTGGGGAAGTGATGGCCTTTGGCCACCAGTTGCGTGCCGATGACGATGTCGAAGCGGCCCTGCGCTACGTCGTCGAGTTCCTGCTGCAGACGCTCCATCGATTCGACCAGATCGGACGACAGCACCAGGATGCGCTTGTCCGGGAACAGCTCGGCCGCCTCGTGCTCCAGCCGCTCGACGCCCGGGCCGACGGCGGCAAAGCTTTCGGTGGCATGGCAGTTGGAGCATTCGGCCGGCGGCGGCATCGAGAAGCCGCAGTGGTGGCAGATGAGCCGCCGCTTGAAGCGATGGTCGACCAGCCAGGCGTCGCAATTCGGACATTGCAGGCGGAAGCCGCAGGCGCGGCAAAGGGTGAGCGGCGCATAGCCGCGGCGATTGAGGAACAGCAGCGCCTGTTCCTTGCGCTCGAGCGCGGTCTTGACCGCCTCGGCAAGCCGCGGCGAAATGAAACGCCCGCGCGGCGGCCCCTCGCGGCGCAGGTCGATCGCCTCGATCATCGGCATGTGCTGGCCGCCGAAGCGCTCCGGCAGCTGGATGCGCTTGTACCGGCCGCGCCGCGCGTTGACTTCCGATTCGACCGACGGCGTCGCCGAGGCGAGCACCACCGGGATCTTGGCCACGCGCCCGCGCACCACCGCCATGTCGCGGGCATGGTAATGCGCGCCGTCCTCCTGCTTGTAGGCGGGGTCGTGCTCCTCATCGACGATGATGAGGCCGAGGTCGGCGTAAGGCAGAAACAGCGCCGAGCGCGCGCCAACCACGACCGAAACGTCGTTGGCCGCCACCGCCGCCCAGGTGCGCGCGCGCCTGCGTGGCGAGAGCTGCGAATGCCACTCCGCCGGCCGCGTGCCGAAGCGCTCGGTGAAGCGGTCGAGCGACTGCCCGGTGAGCGCGATCTCCGGCATCAGGATCAGCGTCTGCCGCTTCTTGCGGATATTCTCCGCCACCGCCTCGAAATAGACTTCGGTCTTGCCGGACCCGGTGACGCCGTCGAGCAGTGTCACCGTGTAGCCGCCCTGGTCGACGGTGGTGCGCAGCGCATCGGCGGCGGCAAGCTGGATGAGCACGAAATCGGGCTTGCGGAAATCGGGATCGGGCACCGAAGCGACCGGCTCCGGCGGCAAAACCACGGTCACCAGCGCGCCCTCATCGATCAGGCCGTCGATCACGCCGGCCGAGACACCGGCCTCGCGCGCGGCATCGCCCTTGGCGCGCGTCAGCCCATCGGCGAACAGCCGCAACGCGCACATGCGCGCCGGAGTCATCCGCGCCGGCGGCGGCCCGCCGAGGCGCACGCCAACCCGTTCGCGCCCCGGTCCGAGGTGCTCGCCCATACGCAGCGCCATGCGCAGCACCGTGCCGCGCGGAGCAAGCGTGTAATCGGCGACCCAATCGACGAATGTGCGCAGCTCGCCCTTGAGCGGCGGCACGTCGAGCTTGCCGGTGACATCCTTCATCCGGTTGTGCAGGCGCGGATTGGGCGCGGGGTTATCCGCCCAGACCACGCCCATGCATTCCCCGCGCGCGCCGAGCGGCACCGCCACCAGATCGCCGGGCGCTAGCGCCGATCCCTCCGGCACCCGGTAGGAATAGGTCTGGTCGAGCGCCACCGGCACCAGAACATCGACAATGCGTGTGGTCATGGAGGTTGGTCTGGCCGATTCCAGCTGCTTAAGGAAGGGTGAAGGAAGCGCAGCCAATATAGGGACGATCCTCGTCCTGAGGAGACCGCGGAACGCGGCCGTCTCGAAGGATGAGGATCGGTCGCCTCGACCCTTCGAGACGCCGCCTTCGGCGGCTCCTCAGGGTGAGTCTCCCCTAACGCCGGCCTGAAATGATCGAACGGACAAAAATCGCACCCGAAGTCGCCGCTGAAATCGGCCATTGGCTGAAATTCCTCGGTGCCGAGAAGCGCATGTCGCCGAAGACGCTGGAGGCCTATGCCCGCGATGCCCGTCAGTTTCTCGACTTCCTTGCCGGGCACCTGGGCGGCGCGCCCTCTCTCAAGCAGCTTGCCAGGCTCACGCCGCAGGATGTGCGCGCCTTCATGGCGGCGCGGCGCGGCGACGGCCTTTCCGGCCGCTCGCTGATGCGGGTATTGGCCGGAGCGCGCTCTTTCGCCCGCTTTCTCGAACGGAACGGCAAGGGCAAGGTCGGCGCGCTCGCCGCCGTGCGCGCTCCGAAGGTTGCAAAGAGCTTGCCCAAGCCGCTGTCGGTCGGCGCCGCGCGTCGCATCGCCGATGCCGGCTTGCGCGCCGGCGAGGCACGCGAACCCTGGATCCTGGCGCGCGATGCCGCGGTGCTGGCGCTGCTCTACGGCTCGGGCCTGCGTATTTCCGAGGCGCTCGGCTTGACCCGTGCCGACCTGCGCGGCGCGCAGGATGCAATCACGGTCACCGGCAAGGGCAACAAGGCGCGCATGGTGCCGTTGCTGCCGCAGGTCGCCGGACTGATCGCCGATTACGTCGCGCTGTGCCCGTTCGATCTGCCCGCCGAGGGCCCGCTGTTTGCCGGCGCGCGCGGCGGACCGCTCAAGCCCCGCATCGTGCAGCTGGCCATGGCGAGATTGCGCGGCGCGCTGGGCCTCGCCGACACGGCGACACCGCATGCGTTGCGCCATTCATTCGCCACGCATCTGCTCGCGCGCGGCGGCGACCTGCGTTCCATCCAGGAGCTGCTCGGCCACGCCTCGCTCTCGACCACCCAGATTTACACCGCGGTCGACGCCGAGCGCCTGCTCGAGGTCTATTCCAGCACGCACCCGCGCGCATAAATAATCGCCACTTGCGCGGCGGCTGGATTTCATAGCAACGTCATCGCCGCCGGATACATGAGGTAGGCGATGAGCGCGCACGAGCACCTGGAACACGCCGAGCATGCCGAGCACGCATCGCACAGCGGTAACAAGGGAATCGCGCTGCTGATAGCGGTGCTGGCGCTGTTCCTGGCGCTTTCCGAGACGCTGGGCAAAAGCGCGCAGACGACCGCGATCACCGACAACGTCACCGCCAACGACCTATGGGCGTTCTTTCAGGCCAAGACCATCCGCATCACGGTTTTGAGTACTGCGGCGGAGCAGATGCAGGTCGAAGCCGACCGCGCCACCGACGCCGAAGCCAAGGCGCGGCTGACGAAGACGATCGATGCCTGGAAGAAAAATGTCGCGCGCTATGAGGACGACGAGAAGTCCAACGAAGGCCGCAAGCAGCTCGCCGAACGCGCCAAGCAAGCGGAAGAAAACCGCGAACTCGCCCTCGCCCGCTATCACAATTACGAATACGCCTCGGCCTTGTTCCAGATCGGCATCGTGCTGGCCTCGGCTTCAGTCATCACCGGCATGGCCGCGCTCGCCTGGGCTTCCGGCGCGCTCGGCGTCGTCGGCCTCATCCTCGCAGGGCTCGGCCTGTGGGTGCCGCACGCGTTGCATTTTCTCATGCACTAGCGGGCTCGCGCTTCGCGACGGCTCTCACATATGAATTGAGCGTTTCGCCACCGCCATGGCCGCTTCCTTGACCGCCTCGGGCAGCGTCGGGTGGGCGTGGCAGGTGCGGGCGATATCTTCCGCCGAGGCGCCGAACTCCATGGCCAGCACGGCTTCGGCGATCATGTTGCCGGCATCGGCGCAGACCATGTGCACGCCGAGCACGCGATCGGTCCTGGCGTCGGCGAGGATCTTGATGAAGCCTTCGGTGGTCTGGTTGGCCTTGGCGCGGCCGTTGGCGGTCATCGGAAACTTGCCGGTGTTGTAGGCAATGCCGGCGGCCTTGAGCTCTTCTTCCGATTTTCCGACGCTGGCGATTTCCGGGCAGGTGTAAACGACGTTGGGAATGGCGTCGTAGTTTACGTGACCCGCCTGCCCGGCAAGTATTTCGGCAACCGCGACGCCTTCATCCTCGCCCTTGTGCGCCAGCATCGGCCCGGCGATGACGTCGCCGATGGCCCAGATGCCGGGCACATTGGTGGCGTAATAGCGATCGACCGCGACGCGTCCGCGCTCGTCGAGCTTGACGCCCGCCTCCTTGAGACCAAGACCGCCGGTGTAGGGCACGCGTCCGACGGACACGAGCACGACGTCGGCCTCGATGGTTTCGGCGGCGCCGCCTTTAGCCGGCTCGACCGTTACCTTGAGCCGCGGGCCGGATGAATCGACAGCGGTGACCTTCGACGACAGCTTGAAGGTCATGCCCTGCTTTTCCAGCAGACGCTGCGCCTGCTTGCGCACCTCGCCATCCATGCCCGGAAGCGCACCGTCGAGGAACTCGACCACAATGACTTCGGACCCGAGACGCCGCCATACCGAGCCCAGTTCAAGGCCGATGACGCCGGCGCCGATCACCAGCAGCCGCTGCGGCACCTTGCCGAGCGCCAGCGCGCCGGTCGAGGAGACGATGCGCTTCTCGTCAATTTCGATGCCTTTAAGGCGCGCGACGTCGGAGCCGGTGGCGATGACGATCGCCTTGGTGTCGAGAACCTGCGTCTTGCCGTCCTCGCCTTTGACCTCGACCTTGCCGGGCGCGGCGATGCGCCCGACGCCGTGGAAGGAATCGATCTTGTTCTTGCGCAGCAGGAACGCGACGCCGTTGACGTTGCCGTCGATCGCCTGCTGCTTGAAATTCATCATCGCCGGCAAGTCGAGGTTGGGCCCGGGGATGCCGATGCCCATCTTGGCGAAGGAATGCCCCGCCTCCTCGAACAGTTCGGACGCGTGCAGCATCGCCTTCGACGGAATGCAGCCGACATTGAGGCAGGTGCCGCCGAAGGTCTTGTCCTTCTCGACCACCGCGGTCTTCAAGCCGAGCTGCGCCGCGCGGATGGCGCAGACATAGCCGCCGGGGCCGGTGCCGATGACGATGAGGTCGTAACTTGGCATGAATTACGCTCCAACCACTCAGTCTAACTCGGCCTCATGCTGAGGAGCGCAAAGCGCGTCTCGAAGCATGGGCCGCCCCGTCCTTCGAGACGCCCACCTTCGCCGGGCCCCTCAGGATGAGGCAGGTTAAAGATCCAAAACAATGCGCGCCGGGTCTTCCAGATTTTCCTTCACCCGCACCAGGAAAGTCACGGCGCCCTGCCCGTCCACCACGCGATGGTCGTAGGTGAGCGCGAGATACATCATCGGCCGGATCTCGATCTTGCCACCAACGACAACGGGGCGCTCCTGGATCTTGTGCATGCCGAGGATGCCGGACTGCGGCGCGTTGAGGATCGGCATCGACATCAGCGAGCCATAGACGCCGCCGTTGGAGATGGTGAAGGTGCCGCCCTGCATGTCCTCGATCTTGAGCTGGCCGTCGCGCGCCTTCTTGCCGAGCGCGGCGATCGCCTTCTCGATGCCCGCGAGCGCCAGATGATCGGCGTCGCGCACCACCGGCACCACCAGCCCGCGCTCGGTGCCGACGGCGACGCCGATGTGATAATAATTCTTGTAAACGAGGTCGTTGCCGTCGATCTCGGCGTTGACCGCCGGCACTTCCTTGAGCGCCTGGATGCAGGCGCGCGCGAAAAAGCCCATGAAGCCGAGCTTGACGCCGTGCTTCTTCTCGAACAGCTCCTTGTAGTCGGCGCGCATCTTCATCACCGCGCTCATGTCGACCTCGTTGTAGGTCGTGAGCATGGCGGCGGTGTTCTGTGCATCCTTGAGCCGCCGCGCGATGGTCTGGCGCAGCCGCGTCATCGGCACGCGCTCTTCGCGCGCGGCGTCGTCGGCCGGAGACGGCGCACGCATCTGCACCGGAGCCGCGACCGGCGTTGGCGCTGCGGCGGCGCGTTCGATCGCCGCCAGCATGTCGCCCTTGGTCACCTGTCCGCGCACCCCGGAGCCATCGATCTTTCCCGGATCGACGCCGCTTTCCGCCGCCAGCTTGCGCACCGACGGCGGCGGCGGCATATCGCCTGTTTTCGCGGCCGGAGCCGGAGCGGCGGCGGCCTTCGGCGCCTCCACGGGTTTGGCGGCGGAGCTGGCCGCGGCCGGCTTGGCCGCCGCGCCGGCGGCGCCTTCCTTGATCTGACCGAGGACGGCGCCGACACCGACGGTCTCGCCGTTCTTGGCGGCAATCGCCGACAGCACGCCGGCGGCGGGCGCCGGCACCTCCAGCGTGACCTTGTCGGTTTCCAGTTCGACCAGCGGCTCGTCGACCGCGACGGCGTCGCCCGGCTGCTTGAACCATTTGCCGACGGTTGCTTCGGTGACGGACTCGCCGAGGGTGGGTACGCGGATATCAGCCATGATTATTGCCTGTCCAAGTCTAAATTTGCTCCGCTGTCATCATCCGCGAAGGTGAATGATCCAGTAATCACGATCGCTGCCCAATTGCCCGGTCGGTGATTACTGGGTCCCCCGCCTTCGCGGGGGACGACACTCCTTGGTTACCCCAGCGCCTCTTCGAGGAATTGCTTGAGTTGGGCGAGGTGCTTCGACATCTGCCCGACCGCGGTGGAGGCCGCCGCCGGACGGCCGGCATAGCGCATCTGCCGGTGCTTGGCGCCGATCTGGTTGAGTACCCATTGCAGGAATACGTCGACGAAGAACCAGGCGCCCATGTTGCGCGGCTCTTCCTGGCACCACACCATCTCCGCGTTCTTGAAGCGCGATAGCTCCGCAACCAGCGCCTTGGTCGGGAACGGATAGAGCTGTTCGATGCGCAGCAGGTAGATGTCATCGATGCCGCGCTTCTCGCGCTCTTCGTAGAGGTCGAAATAAACCTTGCCGGTGCACATGATGACGCGGCGCATCTTCTCGTCCGGCACGAGCTTGATCTTCTCGTTCGGCAGCACCTGCGCGTCGTCCCAGAGCAGGCGGTGGAACGAGGTTCCGGGGCCCATCTCGTCGAGGCGCGAGACCGCGCGCTTGTGGCGCAGCAGGCTCTTCGGCGTCATCAGGATCAGCGGCTTGCGGATTTCGCGCTTCAATTGCCGGCGCAGCGCGTGGAAGTAGTTCGCCGGCGTGGTGAGGTTGGCGACCTGCATGTTGTCTTCCGCGCACATCTGCAGGAAGCGTTCGAGCCGGGCGGAGGAATGTTCCGGGCCCTGGCCCTCGTAGCCGTGCGGCAGCAGGCAGACGAGGCCGGACATGCGCAGCCACTTGCGCTCGCCCGAGGAAATGAACTGGTCGAACAGCACCTGCGCGCCGTTGGCGAAGTCGCCGAACTGGGCTTCCCACAGCGTCAGCGCGGTCGGCTCGGCGGTCGAATAACCGTACTCGAAGCCGAGGACTGCCTCTTCTGAGAGCATTGAATTCAAGACTTCATAGCGCCCATGCTCGCCGCCGAGGCGGTTGAAGGGCGTGTAGCGCGCCTCCGTCTCCTGATCGAACAGCACCGAATGGCGCTGCGAAAACGTGCCGCGCTCCGAGTCTTGTCCGGACAACCGCACGCGGTGGCCTTCCTTGAGCAACGTGCAGAAGGCGAGCGCCTCACCGGTAGACCAGTCGAGACCCTCACCGGTTTCGATCGCCTTAGCGCGGTTATCGAGAAACCGCTGGATCGTCTTGTGCACATGGAAGTCCGAAGGAACGACGGTGATTTTCTTGCCGATCTCGCGCAACTCCTCGAGCGCGATGCCGGTATTGCCGCGGCGCGGGTCTTCGAACTCGCCAGCCGATTTCAGTCCCGACCAGCGGCCATCGAGCCAGTCCGCTTTGTTCGGTTTGTAGCCGGAGGCAGTTTCAAATTCCGCTTCGAGGTGCGCGCGCCAGCCCGCTTTCATTTTCTCGACGTCGTCCTCGGTGACGACGCCTTCGCCGACAAGCCGCTTGCCGTAGATTTCCAGCGTCGTCGGGTGCGAGCGTATCTTCTTGTACATCAGCGGTTGGGTGAACGAAGGCTCGTCGCCTTCGTTGTGGCCGAAGCGGCGATAACAGAACATGTCGATGACCACCGGCCGCTGGAATTTCATGCGGTACTCGGTCGCCACCTTCGCCGCGTAGACGACCGCTTCCGGATCGTCGCCGTTGACGTGGAAAATTAGTGCCTCGATCATCTTGGCGACGTCCGACGGATAGGGCGACGAGCGCGAATAGCGCGGATAGGTCGTAAAGCCGATCTGGTTGTTGACGATGAAATGCACCGAGCCGCCGGTGCGGTAGCCCTTGAGATCGGAAAGACCGAAGCATTCCGCCACCACGCCCTGCCCGGCGAAAGCGGCATCGCCGTGCATCAGCAGCGGCATCACCATGGTGCGATCTTCGGGCGTCGCATTGTGCTGATCCTGCTTGGCGCGCGCCTTGCCGAGCGTCACCGGGTCGACGATTTCCAGGTGCGACGGATTGGCGGTGAGCGACAGATGCACCTTGTTGCCGTCGAACTCGCGGTCGGAGGAGGCGCCGAGATGATATTTGACGTCGCCTGAGCCCTCGATCTCGTCCGGCGTCGCCGAACCGCCCTTGAATTCGTGGAACAGCGCACGGTGCGGCTTGCCCATCACCTGCGTGAGCACATTGAGCCGCCCGCGATGCGGCATGCCGAGCACGATTTCCTGCACGCCGAGATTGCCGCCGCGCTTGATGATCTGTTCCAGCGCCGGGATCAGCGACTCAGCGCCGTCAAGGCCGAAGCGCTTGGTGCCTGTGTATTTGACGTCGAGGAATTTCTCGAAGCCTTCCGCCTCCACCAGCTTGTTGAGGATGGCGCGCTTGCCTTCCTTGGTGAAGCTGATCTCCTTGTCGCGACCCTCGATGCGCTCCTGGATCCAACTCTTCTGCACGGGGTTGGAGATGTGCATGAACTCGACGCCGAGCGTCTGGCAATAGGTGCGGCGCAGGATGGTGACGATCTCGCGCATCGATGCGAATTCGAGTCCGAGCACCATGTCGAGGAAAATCTTGCGATCGAGATCGGCCTCGGTGAAGCCGTAGGATTTGGGGTCGAGCTCGGCTTCGTCGGGCTCGACTTGGATGCCGAGCGGATCGAGGTTGGCGTGGAAATGACCGCGGATGCGGAAGGCGCGGATCAGCATCAGCGCATGAATCGAATCGCGTGTCGCCTGCTGCACGCCGGCGGGAGACACCTCAACGCCGGTGACCTGCGCTTTGGCCTTGATCTTGTCGCCGATCGCCTTCTCGGTATCGGCCCAGTTGCCGTCGAGTGCCGCGACGAGATCGCCATTGGCGCGCTGCGGCCAGTTCGGCCGCGCCCAGGAAGCACCCTGCGCGCTCTTGATGACGCTCGCCTTGTCGTCCTTTAGGCCCAGGAAAAAGGCTTGCCAGTCGGCATCGACCGCGGAGGGGTCCTTCTCGTAGCGGGCGTAGAGGTCTTCGATGTAGGCGGCGTTGGTGCCGTAAAGGAAGGACGTCCGGGCAAAGGCGGCGTTGGAATCCTGGCGGGACATGTTGATTCGATCCTTGCGGGGCCTAAAGAATCCCCGCGGCTACGGCAGCTTTTGGCTGCCGCCCGGCGGCTTGTTTTAACTCTATTTATGACGCCTGTAAGTCTACGGAAGGCCTAGAACTGAATCACGATTTCAGTACTTCGACCAGCGTTTTGCCGATGCGTGCCGGAGACGGTGATACCCTAATTCCAGCTGATTCCATTGCCGCAATTTTGGACTCGGCGTCGCCCTTGCCGCCGGAAATGATGGCGCCGGCATGGCCCATGCGCCGGCCCGGCGGCGCCGTGCGCCCGGCAATGAAGCCGACCATCGGCTTCTTGCGCCCGCGCTTGGCTTCATCCTTGAGGAACTGCGAGGCGTCCTCCTCGGCGGCGCCGCCGATTTCGCCGATCATCACGATCGACTCGGTCTTCGGGTCGCCGAGAAACATCTCCAGCACCGAAATGAATTCAGTGCCCTTGACCGGATCGCCGCCGATGCCGACCGCGGTGGTCTGGCCCAGGCCCTCGCGGCTGGTCTGGAACACCGCCTCGTAGGTGAGCGTGCCCGAGCGCGAGACGATGCCTACTTTGCCGGGCTTGAAGATGTTGCCGGGCATGATGCCGATCTTGCACTCGCCGGCCGTCATTACGCCGGGACAATTCGGCCCGATCAGCCGCGACTTCGAACCGGAGAGAGCGCGCTTGACCTTGACCATGTCCATCACCGGAATGCCTTCGGTGATGCACACGATAAGTGGAATATCCGCCTGGATCGCTTCGCAGATCGCGTCCGCGGCACCGGGCGGCGGCACGTAGATGACGCTCGCATCACAGCCGGTTTTTTCCTTGGCTTCAGCGACGGTGTCGAACACCGGCAGGTTGAGATGGCTGGAGCCGCCTTTGCCCGGCGAGGTTCCGCCGACCATCTTGGTGCCGTAGTCGAGCGCCGCCTGCGAATGAAAGGTGCCGTTCTTGCCGGTGAAGCCCTGGCAGATGACCTTTGTATTCTTGTCGATGAGGACGGCCATCTATGCGGCCTCCTTCACGGCCTTGACGATCTTCTGTGCGGCGTCGTCGAGATCGTCGCCCGAGGTGACGTTGAGGCCCGACTCCTTGATGATCTTCTTGCCAAGTTCGACATTGGTGCCTTCGAGCCGCACCACCAGCGGCACCTTCAGGCCGACTTCCTTCACCGCGGCAACCACGCCCTCGGCGATCACGTCGCACTTCATGATGCCGCCGAAGATATTGACGAGAATGCCCTTTACGCTCGGATCGGAAGTGATGATCTTGAACGCGGCGGTGACCTTTTCCTTGGTCGCCGAGCCGCCGACGTCGAGGAAGTTGGCCGGCGCCATGCCGTAGAGCTTGATGATGTCCATGGTCGCCATGGCGAGGCCGGCGCCGTTGACCATGCAGCCGATCGAGCCGTCGAGCGCGATGTAGTTGAGGTCGTATTTCGACGCCTCGGTTTCCTTTTCGTCTTCTTCGGAGAGATCGCGCAGCGCCACGATGTCGGCGTGGCGATAGAGCGCGTTGTCGTCGAAGCCGACCTTGGCGTCGAGGCAGATCAGCTTGCCGTCCTTGGTCACCACCAGCGGATTGATTTCCAGCAGACTCATGTCCTTTGCCGTGAACGCGGCATAGAGCTTGGGCAGCAGTTCGCCGACCTGCTTGGCGAGGTCGCCGGTGAGTTTAAGCGCCTGCGCCACCAGACGGCCATGATGCGGCATGATCCCGGTCGCCGGATCGACCGAAAAGGTCATGATCTTTTCCGGCGTGTCGTGCGCCACCGCTTCGATATCCATGCCGCCCTCGGTGGAGACGACGAAGGCAACGCGCGACGTCTCGCGGTCGATCAGCGCCGAGAGATAGAATTCGCGATCAATCGCTGAGCCTTCCTCGATGTAGAGGCGGTGGACCTTCTTGCCGTGCGGACCGGTCTGGTGCGTGATCAAGGTCGAGCCGAGGATGCGGGTCGATTCCTTCTTTACGTCGTCGATAGATTTCACCACCTTGACGCCGCCGGCTTTGCCGCGGCCGCCGGCGTGAATTTGCGCCTTCACCACCCAGACCGGACCACCGAGCTGCTCGGCACCCTTGACCGCCTCGTCGATCGAGAACGCCGGCACACCGCGCGGCACCGCCACGCCGAATTCGCGCAGCACGGCTTTGGCCTGATATTCATGGATATTCATGCGATGCTCCGGGCCGCGGCGGCGTAATCAGGCAAGGTTCGGTGCGATCTTCTTGCAGGCTTCGACCAGACCCTGCACCGACGAGGCCGATTTCTCGAAGGCGTCGCGTTCGGCGCCGGAAAGATCGATTTCGACGATGCGCTCGACACCTTTCGCGCCGATAACGACCGGCACGCCGACGTAAAGGTCCTTGATCTTGTATTCGCCGTTGAGCCAGGCGGCGCAGGGCAACACGCGCTTCTTGTCGAGCAGATAGCTTTCCGCCATGGCGATGGCGGACACCGCCGGCGCGTAGAAGGCCGAGCCGGTTTTCAGGAGATTGACGATTTCGGCGCCGCCATTGGCGGTGCGCTTGACGATCTCATCGACGCGCGCCTGCGTGGTCCAGCCCATCTTGACCAGATCGGGCACCGGAATGCCGGCAACCGTCGAATAGCGCGTCAGCGGCACCATGGTGTCGCCATGGCCGCCGAGCACGAAGGCGGTGACATCTTCCACCGAGACGTGGAATTCGTCGGCGAGGAAATAGCGGAAGCGTGCGCTGTCGAGCACTCCGGCCATGCCGCAGACTTTCGGCTGCGGCAGCCCGCAATATTTTTGCAGCGCCCAGACCATGGCGTCGAGCGGGTTGGTGATGCAGATGACGAAGGCGTTGGGGGCATATTTCTTGATGCCGGAGCCGACCTGCTCCATCACCTTGAGATTGATGCCGAGCAGATCGTCGCGGCTCATGCCCGGCTTGCGCGGCACGCCGGCGGTAACGATGCACACGTCGGCGTTCTCGATCGCCTCGTAGCTGTTGGCGCCGGTGAAGTGCGCGTCGAATTTGTTGACCGGCGAGGATTGCGCAATGTCGAGCGCCTTGCCCTGCGGGATGCCTTCCATGACGTCGAACATCACGACGTCGCCGAGCTGCTTGAGACCGATGAGGTGGGCCAGCGTGCCGCCGATCTGGCCGGCGCCGATCAACGCAATCTTGTTACGCGCCATGGTGGAAGAACTCTCGACTGACGATTAAGCCGGCTCGTTGTGGTTATCGCCTCCGGTCGGTGGCGACAAGGAGCCAGACGGCGGGGAATACGGAGCAGGGCCGCATGGCTTGTATACATAATACCAGCAGAGGGACGCGCTCAAGTCCAGAGCTTAGTTGGTCTTTTGTCGGCCTTGGCCGTGGACTTCCCGGCCGCGATGACCGCTAGATCGGCTTGGGCGAATCGAGGTCTTTGCCGGTGAGCGACGGACCAAATCTTGCTCGCAAAGTGTGGCGCGCGCTCGGCCCCGGACTGATCACCGGCGCTGCCGATGACGACCCCAGCGGCATCGCCACCTATTCCCAGGCCGGCGCCCAATTCGGCTACGCGCTGCTGTGGACCATGTTCCTGACGCTGCCGTTCATGGCGGCGATCCAGATCATCAGCGCCTGCATCGGCTGGGACACACGCAAGGGCCTTGCCCGCAATCTTGGCCGCGTCTTGCCGCGGCCGGTGCTGTTTGCGCTGGTGGTCTCGCTGGTTTTTGCCAACACGATCAATATCGCCGCCGATCTTGCAGCCATGGGTGAGGCCTTGCGCCTGGTCGTTGGCGGCCGGGCGGTGGTCTTTGCCGGACTGTTCGGCGCGGGTTGCCTCGTCGCCGAGGTGCTCATCCCCTATCACCGCTATGCTGGCTATCTGAAATGGCTGACCATGGTGCTGCTGTTCTACGTCGCGACAGCCTTCAGCGTGTCCATTCCCTGGGGCAAGGTCGCGCTGGCGACGCTGCTGCCGAAATTCACCCTTGGCTACGACGAGTTGCTGATGGTGGTCGCGATCTTCGGCACCACCATCAGCCCGTACCTTTTTTTCTGGCAGGCGTCGCAGGAAGCAGAAGAATCGGGCTTGAGCCATCGGCGCGCCTATGAAGACGATCCTGCGTCAAAGAAGAATTCGTTCAGAAGCATTTCGATCGACACCTGGATCGGAATGAGCTTTTCCAACGTCATTGCCTTTTTCATCATCGTCACGACCGCGGCAACATTGAACGCCCACGGCGTCACCCACATCGATACGGCGGCGCAGGCCGCCGAGGCCTTGCGCCCGATCGGCGGGCCGCTGACTTTCGCCCTGTTTGCCGCCGGCATCATCGGCACCGGATTGCTTGCCGTGCCTGTGCTCGCCGGCTCTGCTGCCTACGCGGTGGCCGAATTGTTCAAGCTGCGCGGCAGCCTCGAATTGCCGGCAAGCCGCGCCATCGGATTTTACTCCATCGTCGCCGCAGCAACGATAGGCGGCGCAGCGCTGCTGCTCACCAATATCGACCCGATCGCCATGCTGTTCTGGACCGCCGTGATCAACGGGTTTGTGGCAGTGCCGATCATGGCCGCCATGATGATCTTGGTGACGGACAAGCGCCACACTCGGCTCATCTTGTTGCCACGCTGGCTGCTCGTTCTTGGCTGGCTCGCCGCGCTGCTGATGGCGCTGGTGGTTGCGCTGTTGCTGTGGTCGAGCGTGGGTTAGTGGAGACCTCTGGCGTCAGCGTTTGCGCGTGTTCGGATCCTGCATCATTTCCAGTTGGATCTGCTGGATCTCCGCCAGCCGTTCCCATTGGCGCGTGAGGATGTGGTCGACCTTTTCGTGCAGGTGCCGGATTTCCAGTTCGGCCTTGAGGTTGACCCGGTAGTCGTTCTCCGAGCGCAACCGGTCTTTCGCCTCCTGCCGCTTCTGGCTCATCATGATGATCGGGGCCTGGATGGCGGCCAGGCACGACAGCACCAGATTGAGCAGGATGAACGGGTAAGGATCGAAGCGATCGCGTTCGAGCGTGACAAGGTTGAACGCCATCCAGACGACCAGGATGACGAAGAAGATCACGATAAAGGTCCAACTGCCGCCGAAGCTCGCCAAATGGTCGGACAGCCGTTCGCCGAGGGTGCGGTGACCAACCCACTCGGCTTCGATGTTTTCGGTCAACGTTTCGTGGTCGGCCAGACTCTGCACCACGTCCCGTTCGAGCTTGGTCAGTTCGCCGCGTTCCTGCCCGAGCAGCTGCGACACATAACGCGAGCGGAAGCGATCGAGGTCCTCGTTGCAGATATACCCCTCGGCCGGCAGGTCGGGATGGTCGGCCTTGATCTTGTCGTAGAGGCTGGGCCGCACGACATCGAGCTGGTTGATGACGCTGGCCGGCTTTTCCTTGCCGCAGATGACGCAGCGAAAGCGGGTGGGACGCGGCTTTCTCGTGCGAGTTGGCGCGGCCTCGGCCGCTTGCGCCGCCTCAAGCTCCGGGTCAAGGGCGTCGGGCGCCTGTCCGGCGAGGGCACCCGATGTGGAATCCTGATCGGCCATGGGGCTTCTCTCAACGATAGCGTTGACTATGTCGTCCGCTACTGTGCCGCTGGCAACTAAATAATCCGTATTCTGCCGCCTCGGATCAAGTGTCGACGACGTCCGCCGCATCGATCGTGCTGTCCGGTCGCGGTCCGTGAGACAGGCCGAGGTAGGCTTGCGAGCGCATTTCGATCAGCCGCGACGCCGTGCGCTTGAACTCCTGCGCCTCGAAACCTTCCTCGGCGCGGTAGAGCGCATCCGGCTGGGCTTGCGCCGAAGCGAGCAGCTTCACCGCATGATCGTAGAGCGTATCGATGAGAATGATGAAGCGCTTGGCCTCATTGCGCCTGTCGTAGTCCATGACCGGGATGTGGTCGAGGATGATGGTGTGGAACTCGTGTGCGATCTTGAGGTAATCGCCGGCGCCGAGCGGCTGCCCGCAGAGGTCGGCAAAGGAAAACCGCGCCACGCCCATGGCCGACTGCGGCACCTTCACCGTGTGACCCTTCACCACCAGTTTGTGCGGCGCCCCGGTGGAAATTCCGGTCAGCCGCTGCCAGGCCACATCGAGCGCGCCCGTCGCCTTGGCGTTGTCCGGCACATACCAGGTCGGCACGCCGGTGAGCTTTTCCAGGCGGAAATCGACCCGCGCTTCCAGCCGTATCACCTCGCACCGCTTTTTCAACAACTCGACGAAGGGCAGAAACAGCGCCCGGTTGAGCCCGTCTTGATAGAGTTCGTCCGGCGCCAGGTTCGACGTCGCCACCATCACCACGCCAAGCTCGAACAGCCGCGTAAACAGGCGGCCGAGGATCATGGCGTCGGCAATGTCGGTGACGTGAAACTCGTCGAAACACAGCAGCCAGGCTTCTTCCGCGATTGCCTCGGCGGCGCGGGTGATCGGGTCCGGCCCGGAATCGCCGTTCTTCGTTTCCTGCCGAAAAACATGAACGCGCTCGTGCACGTCGGCCATGAACTCGTGGAAATGCACACGTCGCTTGCGTTTGACCGCACTGGTCTCGAAAAACAGGTCCATTAGCAGCGTCTTGCCGCGACCGACCTCGCCGTAGATGTAGAGTCCCCTGACCGGCTCACGGCTCTTTTGCCGCTGGGCGAACAGCCAGCCGAGCGAGGACGATTTCTGCGCCAAAAGATTGCGCTCGAGCCGCTGTTCGAGCGCGGCCAGGTGTCGTGCCAGCACCTCCTGACCGGGGTCGGCCTCGATCTTTCCGGCGGCAATAAGCGCCGCGTAGCGCGTGCTGAAGAGTTCGGACATGGGTGCTGGAACGGAGCGAATTGCAGGCCGGAACGCGTGGCAGACCTATTGTGAACCGCGCCGGCTTGTAAATCGTTCATAGGAGGCCCGCTCCGGACCGCGCAAAATTGCTGCACCACGCTGCACGCAAATTGCTGCACAATGCTGCAGCATGGACTGCAGCAAAAATTGGCTAATTCATTGTTAGTCATGCGCTTTTCGCTTGGGAGGGTCCCGTTCGATCGCGCTGCATCGTCGCTATTTTGCTGCAATGCACCATATATACTCGTGGATAGCGATTCGTGGGGGGCCCCGGGTTGCCATTGGGCAGAACGGGATGCACCCAAGGCTCAAGGACGAACGCAATGACACCGGAGGCCAGAATGAACGTTTATGAGCCATTGCCTGACGGCGGAGTGATCCGCAAATTGTGGATCAACGAAACCGACGCCTATCGCGACCACCTGCTTCGGCTCGACCGGGAGAGCCGCTACCGGCGCTTTTCCGGCACCGTGTCGGACGAGTTCATCGCCCGTCACGCCGCAACCGCCAATGAAACCGGCGTCGTGGTTTACGGCTTTTTCTTCGACGGAGTGCTACGCGGCACCGCCGAGTTGCGGCCAACTGGGGCGGTGTTCTCGCGCGAGGGCGAAGCGGCCTTCAGCATCGAACAGCCCTGGCAGAGCCACGGTGTCGGCACTGTGCTGCTCGAGCGCACTTTGCTGTCCGCTCGCAATCGCGGCATCAGGTCGCTGCACATGCATTGCCTTGCGGAAAACCGGCGGATGCAGCAATTGGCGTGCAAATTCGACGCCGAACTCAGCTTCGATTTCGGCAGTGTGGTCGGCGAGGTTGATCCGCCGCGGTCGACGGCCCTGTCGCTGCTGCGCGAGGCGATGGCAGACGGCCACGACATCGCCAACGCCATCCTCGACAAACAATCGCGGCTGCTGAAGCCGGTGTAAGGCTGCCGCATTTTTTGCGCGCATGATCTTATCCGAAAACCGGTTCCCGCTTTTCGGGATCATGCGCTCAGCGGATAACTCTCCTCGACGACGTAAGGGCCGCCCCCGACCGAGTTGCGCGAGGAAAACAGCACGAATTGCGAAACCCTGAATGCCGCCGTGCGGAAATAGCCGCGCGCCGACAGATAATCGGCGACCGCAAAGCTCGACGCGTCGCGTAAGCGTGCCAGCGTCACGTGCGGCGTGAATTTGCGGCCCTCTGGCTCAAGCCCGATGCGCTGCATCAGCCGCTCCTGCTCGGCCTGCACGTCAAGCAGGGCCTGCACCGGCGGCACCGCGGCGACCACCGCGCGCGGCTTGCGTCCGCCGAACGAGGCGACGCCGTCGAAATGCAGCTCAAAACCATCGCGGCGGACACGGCCCAACAGCAGCGCCACTTCCTGTGCGGTGCGGTCATCAACGTCGCCGATGAAGCGGAGCGTCAGGTGGTAATTTTCCGGATCGATCCAGCGCGCGCCGGGCAACCCGCCACGCAAGCTCGACAGCGCCTGGCCGACATCGGCGGGGATTTCCAATCCGGTAAACAGGCGCGGCATGGCGGTCAGCTCTTAATCCGGCGTCACGCGCTCGGCCTTTACGAACCGCGCGCAGCGCGCACGCGGGCAATCAGCGCTTCGACTTGCGGCATGATACGCGCCACGATGATATCGACGCCGGCGGCGGTCGGATGCAGTCCATCGGGTTGATTGAGTTTCGCGTCGGTCGCCACCCCGTCGAGGAAGAACGGATAAAAGACGAGCGCATGAGTCGAGGCAAGCGACGGATAGATAGCGTCGAATGCCTGAACGTAATCGGCGCCCATGTTGCGCGGCGCGCGCATGCCGGCAAGTAAGACAACGATATGACGCGCATCGAGCGCGCCCAGAATTTTATCCAGCGCGGCTTTGGTCACCGCCGGATCGATGCCGCGCAACGCATCATTGGCGCCAAGCTCCAGGATCACGGCGTCCGTGCCCGGAGGCACCGACCAGTCGAGCCGGCCGAGGCCGCCCGACGCGGTATCGCCGGAGACGCCGGCATTACCGACGGTCGCCGCCACACCCTTGGCTTTCAGCGCGGCGGCGAGCCGCTCCGGGAACGCCGCATCGGCGGGCAGTCCGTAACCGGCGCTCAGCGAATCGCCCAGCACCACGATCCGGATCGGTCTTTCGTCGGCGCCGGCACCGGCCGGGGCAAAAAGGCACAGCGCCGCAACCGCGGCGGCCGCCACAAAGCGCTGGACCGGAGCCAATTTCGCCCCATATGACCTTGGTCGTGAACGGTCAAACCGCATGAAAGCACCTTCAGAGGCAGCCCCGGCCATCGCGCTTGCCGGGGTCAATCTCTCGCTCGGGCAAGGGCCCGCCCGGGTTCATATCCTCAAGGACATCGATCTCAATATAGGCAGCGGCGAGGCGATTGGCCTGGTGGGGCCGTCCGGCTCGGGAAAATCGACGCTGCTGATGGTCATGGCCGGGCTCGAACGCGCCGACGGCGGCCGGGTCGCTGTCGCCGGGGAGGATTTGGGGCGGCTCGACGAGGACGCGCTGGCGCGCTTCCGCGGCCGCAACATTGGCATCGTTTTCCAATCGTTCCACCTGATCCCGACCATGACGGCGCTGGAGAACGTGGCGGTGCCGCTGGAGCTTGCCGGAATTGCCGACGCCCTGGCGCGGGCGCGTGAGGAGCTTGCGTCCGTCGGGCTTGCCGAACGACTGCACCACTACCCGGCCGAGCTTTCCGGCGGCGAGCAGCAGCGGGTCGCTGTCGCCCGCGCGCTGGCGCCTAACCCTGCAATCATCGTCGCCGACGAGCCGACCGGAAATCTCGACGAGGAGAATGGTCGGCAGATCATCGAATTGCTGTTCGCCAGCCACAAAAAGCGGGGCACCACGCTCGTTCTGGTCACCCATGACGGCGCGCTGGCCGCGCGCTGTGAGCGCGTCGTGCGCCTGCGCTCGGGCCGCATCGATGGCGTGAGCGCACCGTGAGCGTTGCCGCCACCAACGCGACGCGCGAAGCCGGAGGCCTTCTGCCTTTTCGTTTTGCGTTGCGCGAAATGCGCGGCGGCCTTTCCGGCTTCTATGTCTTCATCGCCTGCATCGCGCTCGGCGTCATGTCGATTGCCGGCGTCGGCTCGCTCGCCGCCAGCCTTGCCAACGGACTTGCGCGCCAGGGCCAGGTCATTCTCGGTGGCGACCTTTCTTTCACCTTGATCCAGCGCGAGGCGAAAGCAGCGGAACGCACTTTCCTGCAAGACCACGGCGCCGTGTCGGCCGCGGCAACCTTGCGCGCCATGGCCCGCGCCGGCGATGGCCAGGCGACGCTGGTCGAAATGAAAGCCGTCGATGCCGCCTACCCGCTCTATGGCGCGGTCACGCTCGACCCGGCCGGCGCGCTCAAGACCGCGCTGGCCGAACGTGACGGCGTTTTTGGCGCCGCTGCCGACGCAACGTTGATGACGCGGCTTAATCTCAAGCCCGGCGCGCGCGTCGCCGTCGGCAACGCCAATTTCGAGGTCCGCGCCGTGCTCGTGAACGAACCGGACAAGCTCGCCGGCGGCATCGGCTTTGGTCCACGTTTTATGGTGAGCGAAGACGCGCTGCGCGCCACCGGCCTCTTGCAACCCGGCAGCCTGGTGCATTGGCACTACCGCGTGCGGCTGCCAGCAAACGACGAAGGCGACGCCGCCGCCAAGGCGGTGACGGCGCAGGCGCGCAGCACGTTTCCTCAAGCCGGCTGGGACATCCGCAATCGCGGCAATGCCTCGCCGCAGCTCGAGCGCGACGTCGAACGCTTTACCCAATTCCTCACCATCGTCGGGTTGACCGCGCTGCTGGTCGGTGGCGTCGGCGTCGGCAACGCCGTCGCCGGCCATCTCGACCGCAAGCGTGACACCATCGCCACCATGAAGGCGCTCGGCGCCAGCGGCCGGCGCGTGTTCGCCATCTATCTGACGCAAGTCATGTTGCTCGCACTCGTCGGCGGCGCCATCGGCGTGGTGCTCGGCGCGGTGTTGCCCTTCGCCACGGCTTTCGCTTTCCGCGCCATCATTCCGCTGCCGATCGAGCCGGCGCTGCATCTTGGCGAACTGGCGCTGGCGCTGCTTTACGGCCTGCTGACGGCGCTTACCTTTGCCCTGTGGCCGCTCGGCCGCGCCCATGACCTGCCGGTCGGCGAGTTATTCCGCGACCAGGTGGCGGCGCAGCCGCATTGGCCGCGCAAGCCTTACATTGCGCTCACCGTGGCTGCTGTCGTCGCCCTTGCAGCGCTCGCCGTGCTGCTGTCCTTTGACCGACGCGTGGCCATTATTTTTGTTGCCACTGCCGCGGCCGTGTTTGTCGTCTTGCGGCTGGTTGCCGCCGTGCTGATGCTTGCGGCGTCGCACGCGCCACGCCTGCGCTCGACGGCGTTGCGCATGGCGCTTGCCAATATCCACCGGCCCGGCGCGCTGACGCCAAGCGTGGTGCTTTCGCTGGGGCTTGGCATCACGCTCTTGGTGACGGTGATCGAAATCGACGGCACCTTGCGTCAGCAGTTCGCGGCGGCGCTGCCGGAGCGGGCGCCGTCGTTTTACTTCCTCGACATCCCCAACGACCAAGCCGGGCGCTTCGAGGCCTTCGTCAAGGCGCAGGTGCCGCAGGGCCGTCTCGACGAAGTGCCGATGCTGCGCGGCCGCATCGTGTCAGCCAGAGGCGTCCCCGTCGACAAGCTCAAGCCCACCGATCGCGCCGCCTGGGTGCTGCAAAGCGATCGCGGCATCACCTATACCGGCGACCTGCCCAAAGGCTCGCGGCTGGTCGAAGGTCAATGGTGGGAACCCGATTACGACGGGCCGCCTTTGCTGTCGTTCGAAAAGCGCATTGCCGATGGCCTTGGCCTCAAGCTCGGCGATGAAGTCACGGTCAACGTGCTCGGCCGCGACATCACGGCGCGCATCGCCAATATGCGCATCGTCGACTGGCAAAGCCTCGCCATCAATTTCGTGCTGGTCTATTCGCCGCACGCCTTCGACGGCGCGCCGGCAACGCACCTCGCCACGCTGAGCTATCCGAGCGGCGGCACCGCGGCAGAAGAAGGCGCCATCCTGCGCGCGGTCGCCGGTAATTTCCCCATGATCACCGCGGTGCGGGTCAAGGAGGCATTGCAGGCCGTCGGCTCGATCGTCGAAAATCTGGTACTGGCGATCCGCGCGGCGAGCGCCATCACGCTGGTCGCAGCGGCGCTTGTTCTGGGCGGCGCGCTTGCTGCCGGCCATCGCGCCCGCGTTTATGACGCCGTGATCCTGAAAACGCTCGGCGCCACGCGCGCCCGGCTGATCGGCGCCTACGCGCTCGAATATCTGCTCCTCGGGATCGCGACGGCGCTGTTCGGCGTCATTAGCGGCTCGGTCGCGGCATGGCTGATCGTCACCGAATTGATGCACCTGCGTTTTGCCTGGCTGCCCATTCCCGCGCTCGCCGCCGCGCTTGGCGCCGTGCTGATGACGGTGGTGCTGGGGCTTATCGGCACTTTTGCGGCGTTGGGCCAGAAGCCGGCACCGGTTTTGCGTAACCTTTAGGGATTGTGACGGGGGTTAGGGAAAAGCTCGTTTTGTGGGCCATTCCGCCGGCACCTGCCGGTTAACAATTGGCAATCCCGCAGCACCATGATTGCGCCACACTGGCGTCCAAGCCTGAGGCACACTACATTTGGCTCAGAAACGCAGCGGCTGATGCCGCCGGCGTAAAAACCGGAAACTGCCGGACCATAGAGAGGATTCTTCGATGTCGGACTTCGACCGTAATGTGACCGCACGTGGCTTCGGCGCCACGAGCGCTGCCGCGATCGATGTTGGCCTGCGCGCCTACATGATCCGCATCTACAATTACATGGCCGCCGGCGTCGCGCTCACCGGCGTCGTCGCCTGGCTGACCTACAACGCCGCGGTGGTGACCGATGCGGCCGGCCGGATCACCGGCCTGACGTCATTCGGCCAGGCGATCTTCAGCGGCCCGCTGACGATCGTACTGTTCCTCGGCACGCTCGGCATCGTTTTCTTCCTCAGCTTCCGCATCAACCGGCTGCAAGCGAGCACCGCGCTAGCGCTGTTCATGCTTTATGCCGGCCTGCTCGGACTGATGTTGTCGTCGGTGTTCCTCGCCTATACGGGCGCCTCGATCACCCGCACCTTCTTCATCTCGGCGGCCTCGTTCGGTGCGCTCAGCCTCTACGGTTACACCACGCAGCGGGATCTTTCCCCCGTCGGCTCGTTCCTGGTGATGGGCCTGTTCGGGCTGATCCTGGCGATGCTGGTCAACCTCTTCCTCAAGAGCACCGGTCTCGACTTCGCCATCTCGGCGATCGGCGTGCTGATTTTTGCGGGCTTGACCGCCTGGGACACGCAGAAGATCAAGGAGATGTACAGCGCCAACGACGACGGCACCGTCTCGGGGCGCAAGTCGGTGATGGGCGCGCTGACACTCTACCTCGACTTCATCAACTTGTTCCTGTTCCTGCTGCGCTTCATGGGCGATCGGCGCTAAGCGGCCGCCTAACTGACTATCGAAACGCCCGGGCCTAGTGCCCGGGCGTTTTTGTTTTGCTAATATTGTGTCGCATGAACCTTGCCATCCGCCCCGCGAAAACGACTGATATTCCAGCCATTACCCGCATCTACGCCCATGCGGTGAAGACCGGCACGGCGTCGTTTGAACTGGAGCCGCCCGATGAGACCGAAATGGCCGAGCGGATGAAGATCGTGCTCGACGGCAAATTTCCTTTTCTCGTCGCTGAAGCCGACGGCATTGTCGGCGGGTATGCCTATGCTTCGCTTTATCGGACGCGCCCGGCCTATCGTTTCACCGTCGAAGATTCGGTCTATGTCGCGCCGGACATGCAACGCCGCGGCATCGGCATCGCACTGGTCAGAAAACTGATCGAAATCTGCACGACGCTCGGCTACCGGCAGATGATCGCGATCATCGGCGATTCAAATCAGGCGGCCTCGATCGGGGTGCACAAGGCGTGCGGCTTCACCGATGCCGGGAACCTGCGTAATATCGGCTGGAAATTCGGCCGCTGGCTCGATACGCCGATGATGCAACTCGCGCTGGGCGAAGGCGCGGCGACACCCGCCAAAGGTCCCGATCCGGTGCGGCCCGCCCGCGGCAAGCCCGGCTCGAATTTGCACTGACGCGAAGCGCGCGCTAATTCGCCACCAGCGACAAGGTGTCAATCGATCGCAGCACGCGGTCGAGCTCGGGGCCACGGCGCACGATCAAGCCGGTCGCCGAGATCACGCTGAAAGCGCCCTGGCGGCGGCCGAGCTTGGGGTTTTTTTCGATGCGGTAGAGCGGCACTTCCGAAGCGCGGCGGAACACCGAAAACACGGCGCGATCTTTCAGGAAATCGATGGCGTAGTCGCGCCATTCGCCGGCGGCAACCTTGCGGCCATAAAGATCGAGGATGCGATTAAGCTCACGGCGGCTGAAGGTAACTTGGTTTGCGGGAGCGGCGGTGGCGCTGCGCGCCGGGGATCCGCTCCCAAAGGACTGGCTTGGATCGATTTCGCCGGAACCGAACGTCATGCGGCGCCTCCTTTAGTTGTGGCCCCAATGATCGCGCCGGCGGGGGGCAACGGCAAGAGCTTCATCACCCGGAAAAACGATGGAAATACGCGCTGGAATCGCCCGGCTTCGATCACGAACTCGTCAATTGCACCATAATAACGCCCAATTTCGGTCAAGCGCGCGTCACGCTGGGCGCCGATAAAGTTAGCGTTGCCTCAAAGGCCCGGTCCGGTACGAGCACCGGATTCCTCAGCCCCCCAGCCCCCCGGGGTTCTGCCGACCGGGCCTGTTGAGTACCGCGTAACGGTTCAATGAGTTCCGCGTACGATTCAATCCCCTAGACTTCGGGCCGGCTTGCCGGCCCGATTTTTTTATTGCCGGTGGGGATGGTCGCTGAAGCCTAGTGCAATTTCGCGATGGCAGCGCCGAGGATTACGCCCGGCTTGGCGGCAACACCGCTTTGCACCAGGACCGCGAGCTGGTCGATGTCCTTCAGCGCGAAATTTGGGCTGGACAGCTCGGCGACGGGAATGGTGAAGGTCTGCGCCTTGCCATTCCAGTTGCCCAGCCGCACCCAGCTGCGGACCACGTTGGTGTAAGTGAGCGTGTGCCCGTTGTTCTCGCCGCGGTCGATGGCGACGGTAATCTTGCGGGTGGTCGGGCAGAGCCACACTTCGGCGCTGTGGCGGTCGCCTTTGGCATCGGGGACATCCACAATCACTTTGCCGTCCGCAACCGTCATCGTCACCGGAAGCTCAAGCGGCGTAGCGGCGCGGCGGGTCTTTTCAATGGCGTCCTCGATCGCCGCCTTGTCACTTCCCAACACGTCGATCAGGCCGTTGACGACCACCTGCGGTGTAAACACGTCGCGATCGCCCCGCGCGTCGGCATAGGCGCGCTCGCGATTCGAATGACCGTGCAGGGCAAGCGTGTCCTTCCAGCCGAGATAGTCCCAGTAGTCGACGGCAAGACTGAGGGTGATCAACGAGGGGTCGCGCGCAAGCTCGCCGAGCAACTTGTCGGCCGGCGGGCACGAGGAGCAGCCCTGGCTGGTGAATAGTTCGATGACCGCGCGCGGGCCCGCGGCGGAAGCCGGCGTCAGCGAGGCCAGACAGAACAGTGCAGACAAGCCAATGTGGCGATAGTTCATACGGGTCCCACGGTCCCCTCGCCGCCAATCGCACTGATAGTCGCCCCGCCCATCACCCGCCACTCACTTCAAGGTGAGCGGCGAGCCCGTCGCTACGCGGCCAGATGACGCAGCACGTACTGCAAAATGCCGCCATTCTTGAAGTAGTCGAGTTCGTCGAGGGTATCGATGCGGCAAATCAACGGAACCCGCTTGAGCGTGCCGTTGCCGGAGACGATTTCCGCCATCAGCTTTTGCCGCGGCTTGAGCTCCCCATGCAGGCCGCGAATCGTGACCTGCTCGTCGCCCTTGAGGCCCAGCGACTGCCAGGAGGTGCCCTCCTCGAATACCAGCGGCAGCACGCCCATGCCGATCAGATTGGAGCGATGGATGCGTTCAAACGATTGGGTGATCACGGCGCGGATGCCGAGCAGCACCGAGCCCTTGGCCGCCCAGTCGCGCGAGGAGCCGGTGCCGTATTCTTTGCCTGCAAACACGACCAGCGGGACATGTTCGGCCTTGTAGCGCATGGCTGCGTCGTACATCGTCATGCGCTGCCTGTCCGGATAGTGCAGCGTGAAGCCGCCTTCGACCCCGGGCACCATCTGGTTCTTGATGCGGATGTTGGCGAAGGTGCCACGCATCATCACCTCATGATTGCCACGGCGGGTGCCGTACTGGTTGAAGTCGGCCGGCTTGACCTTGTGGTCGACCAGGTATTTTCCGGCCGGCGAGTCCATCTTGATCGAACCTGCCGGCGAGATGTGGTCGGTGGTAATCGAGTCGAGCAGCAGCGCCAGCACGCGGGCGTCGACGATATCTTCCAGCGGCTTGGGTTGCTGGCCCATGTGCACGAAGTAAGGCGGATTCTGCACGTAAGTTGATTTGCGGTCCCAGTCGAAAGTCATGCCGCCCTTGACGGTGATCTTGCGCCAGTTGGCGTCGCCCTTGAACACGTCGGCGTATTTTTTGGCGAACATCTGCCGCGTCACGTTCTTGGCGACGAACTCGCCGATCTCCTTGTTCGATGGCCAGATGTCCTTGAGAAAGACCTTCTTGCCTTTCGCGTCGGTGCCAAGCGGTTCCTTGGTCAGGTCGATGCTCATCGAACCGGCGATGGCGTAGGCGACCACCAGCGGCGGCGAGGCGAGATAATTGGCTCGCACATCGGCGTTGACGCGGCCCTCAAAATTACGATTGCCCGAGAGCACGGCTGCGGCAACCAGGTCGCCGTCGTTGACCGCCTTGGAGATTTCCGCAGGCAGCGGGCCGGAATTACCGATGCAGGTGGTGCAACCGAAGCCGACGAGATTGAAGCCAATCTTGTCGAGGTCCTTTTGCAGGCCCGACTTCTCCAGATATTCGGCGACAACTTGGGAACCCGGCACCAGCGACGTCTTCACCCAGGGCTTGGCGGTGAGGCCGCGCGCCGCGGCTTTCCGCGCCAGCAAGCCGGCGCCGATCATGACGTTGGGGTTCGAGGTATTCGTGCACGAGGTGATCGCCGCGATCACCACGTCGCCGTGGCCGAGATCGTGCTTGCGCCCCTGCACCGGGACGCGCTTTTTCATGTCGCTCGCCTTGCCGAATTCCTTGTCCATCGAATTGGCGAAGCCGGTCTTGACATCTTTCAAGGTGATGCGGTCTTGCGGGCGCTTGGGACCGGCGAGCGAAGGCTCGACCGTGTTGAGATCGAGCTTGAGGATGTCGGTGAACATCGGATCGGGCGTCGTCTTGACGCGGAACATGCCCTGCGCCTTGGCATAGGCGGCAACCAGCGCCACGACCTCGGCGGGCCGGCTGGTATCCCTGAGATAGGCAATGGTGTCGTCGTCGATCGGCGAGAAGCCGCAGGTCGCGCCATATTCCGGCGCCATGTTGCCGAGAGTGGCGCGGTCGGCGATGGTCAGATGGGTCAGACCGGGGCCGAAATATTCGACGAACTTGCCAACGACGCCGCGCTTACGCAGCATCTCGGTGACGGTGAGCACCAGGTCGGTGGCGGTCACGCCTTCCTTGAGCTTGCCGGTCAGCTTGAAGCCGATCACCTCGGGCAGCAGCATCGACAGCGGCTGACCGAGCATGGCCGCTTCGCCTTCGATGCCGCCGACGCCCCAACCGAGCACCGACAGCCCGTTGACCATAGTGGTATGCGAGTCGGCGCCGACCAGCGTGTCCGGGTAGGCGACTTCCATGGTCGCGGCCTTGCCGTCGACCTTCACCTTGTCCTTGCGCGTCCACACGGTGCGCGACAGGTATTCAAGGTTGACCTGGTGGCAGATGCCGGTGCCGGGCGGCACCACGCGGAAATTATCGAAGGAACGCTGCGCCCATTTGAGGAACTTGTAGCGCTCCTGGTTCTGCCGGTATTCCTCCTCGACGTTCTTCTTGAAGGCCTGGTTGTTGCCGAAGAAGGTGACGGCGACGGAATGGTCGATGACTAGATCGACCGGCACCAGCGGGTTGATTTTTTTCGGATCGCCGCCCAACACCTTCATCGCGTCGCGCATGGCGGCGAGGTCGACCACGCAGGGCACGCCGGTGAAATCCTGCAGCAGCACGCGCGCGGGGCGGAAGGCGATCTCGCGGTCGGACGACTTCGTCTTCAGCCATTCGGCGACGGCCTTAATGTCGTCCTTGGTCACCGTGCGCCCGTCTTCATTGCGCAGCAGGTTTTCCAGCAGCACCTTCATCGAAAACGGCAGCCGGGAAATGCCCTTGAGGCCATTTTTCTCCGCGATCGGCAGGCTGTAATAGGCGTAGGTCTTGCCGCCGGCCTGGAGGGTCTTGCAGCATCGAAAACTGTCTAGGGACGTCATGTCAGCTGTTCCATTCCCGGCGGGGACGTTGGCGATGTGACCGCTAAACGACTAGCAAGGCTCTATTTTTTGTGACTTTGCGGTTCGCGTGGATACTCATGTTACTTGGGCCGCAGGAGCCGGCTTATAGGTCCTTTTTGCGGCGGAAACCATATTAAGGGCATTGTCGGACAAGATGCACGGGATTTTGAAACCGACCGTCGATGGGGCGCTGCTGGCCGCCCAGCCCGGGACAGCCTGATGCAGCTCCGCGCCGAAAACCTGGCCTGCAACCGCGGCGGCCGCGACGTTTTCGCCGGGCTAAACTTCTCCCTTGCCGCCGGGGAGGCCCTTCTGGTCACCGGCCGCAACGGGGCCGGTAAGTCCTCCCTGCTCCGGCTGATCGCCGGGCTCGTGCGCCGGTCGGCCGGGCGCCTCGAATTATCGGGCGGCGAGGCCGACGCGCCTATTGCCGAACAGGCCCATTATCTTGGCCATCAGGACGGAGTGAAGCCCTCGCTCACGGTTGCGGAGAATTTACGCTTTTGGATCGACTTTTTCGGCGGCGGCAGGCCAGTCTTGGACGCGCTGGAGGCGCTCGGGCTCGACGCCCTCGCCGACCTGCCGGCGGCCTACCTGTCCGCCGGGCAACTGCGGCGGCTGTCGATTGCCCGGCTGGTCGCCATTGCGCGGCCGCTGTGGCTGCTGGACGAGCCGACTTCGGCGCTCGATGCAGCGTCGCAGACCCGCCTCGCCGAGCTCATGCGCGTGCATCTTGGCCATGGCGGCCTGATCGTTGCCGCGGCGCATGGGACTATCGGGCTCGAGCGCGCCCGCGAACTCAAGCTGGGTCCGGCATGACCGCGATGACTTCCTTGCTTGCGCGCGACATGCGCATCGCCATCCGTGTCGGCGGCGGCGCGCTGATGGGTGCGCTGTTTTTCCTCATCGTCGTCACCATGATGCCTTTTGCCGTCGGGCCGGATCTGAAGCTGCTCGCCCGCATCGGCCCGGCGATCCTCTGGCTCGGCGCGCTGCTGGCAAGCCTGCTGGCGCTCGACCGGCTTTTTGCCACGGACTACGAAGACGGCTCGCTCGACCTGCTAATGACGGGGTCGACGCCGCTTGAGCTTACGGTGATGGTGAAGGCGATCGCACACTGGCTCACCACCTGTCTGCCGCTGGTGGTGATCGCGCCGGTGCTCGGACTGCTGCTCAACATCGACATGCGCGCCATGGGCGCGGTGGCGCTGACGCTGCTCGCCGGTACGCCGGCGCTGACCTTTATCGGGCTCATCGGCGCCGCGCTCACGGTCGCCCTGCGCCGCGGCGGCCTGCTGCTCGCGGTGCTGGTGTTGCCGCTGACCGTGCCGGTGCTGATTTTCGGTGTCGCCGCCGCGAATGCCGCAATCACCGGGAGCACGGCGTTTGGTCCACCTTTCACCATCCTCTGTGCGTTATCCTTGGGCTCGCTGGTGCTCGGCCCGTTCGCCGCTGCCGCCGCACTTCGCCACGGGCTGGAGTGACCATGCACGAGTTATTGCACAAGACCATTCCCGCCCTGTGGCTATTATGGCTCGGCTATTGGATTGCTTCGGCTGCGGGCACCAAGGCCGATGAGCAGCGCGAAAGTGAGATGTCACGCCGGCTTCACTACGGACTGATCCTCGCCGGCGCAGCTGTGATGACATTTCCCAATATGTTGCCGCCAGCATTCAGCCGGCGGCTCGTAACCGAACATGAATTCGTCTATTGGATTTCCGCGGCGTTGGTCGCGCTGGGGCTGGGCTTTGCCTGTCTTGCGCGGGCATCGCTCGGCGCTAACTGGAGCGCCGCCGTCACGCTCAAACGCAACCATGAACTGATCCGCCGCGGTCCCTATCGCTACGTGCGGCATCCCATTTATTCGGGTTTGTTGCTGGCACTGTTCGGCACCGCGCTTGAAACCGGCGCCTGGCGTGGCGTCATCGGCTTTGTATTGATCACCGTCGCGATCGTTTACAAATATAAGACAGAAGAGAGATTTCTCGCGCGCAAATTTGGTGACGACTACATCCGATACAAAGCTGAGACCCCCGCGCTGGTGCCGTTCTGGACGTTAGCAGGTAAGGAGACACATGACCCTGACTGAGTTTGCCAACCCGACGCGTTTCCTCACGCTGGTCAACCGCGTGCTGCCGTGGCTCATCGCCGCCACCGCCGTACTGTTCGCCATTGGCCTCTATCGCGCTGTGAACGCGCCGGACGATTATCAGCAGGGCGGCACGGTGAAGATCATGTACCTGCATGTGCCCGCTGCCTGGCTGGGCATGTTTGCCTGGGGACTGATGAGCGTCGCCGCGCTCGGCACCTTGGTGTGGCGGCATCCGCTCGCCGACGTGACCGGCAAAGCTGCCGCTCCTATCGGCGCCGCCTTCACCTTTCTCTGCCTCGTCACCGGCTCGTTGTGGGGGCGTCCGACCTGGGGCACCTATTGGGTGTGGGACGCGCGGCTCACATCCGAGCTGGTGCTGCTGCTGCTGTATTTCGGCGTGCTCGCGCTTTACTGGACCGCTGAGGACCCCGGCCGCGGCGCGCGCGCCGCCGCGATCCTCGCTCTGGTCGGCGCGGTCAACCTGCCGATCATCAAGTTCTCCGTCGACTGGTGGAACACGCTGCACCAGGGCGAATCCATTTTCCGCGTCGGCGGCTCGACCATCGATCCGTCGATCCTTGCGCCGCTCATACTCATGGTGGCCGCCTTCACGGCTTTGTTTTTCGTCCTGCTGCTTGCGGCCATGCGCAACGAAATCCTGCGCCGGCGCGTACGGTCGATGCGATTGATGCAGGCGCAGGAAGCGCACGCATGACGCTGGGGCCGCACGCCGATTTCATCATGGCCGCCTACGCGGTTGCATTGTTCGTTGTCGCCGGCCTCATCACCTGGGTGACGCTCGACTACGCTGCGCAGCGGCGCATGCTTGTTGCTCTGGAAGAGCGCGGGATAACGCGCCGCTCGGAAAGAGACCGTTGATGATTGCGGCCGCAGACAATGCTCCCGCAAGGCGGCGCAATCTGCTGGTGCTGCTGCCACTCGGCGTCTTTATCGCGCTGGCGGCTCTGTTTCTGTTCAGGCTTTACTCCGGCGATCCTTCGCGCATTCCTTCGGCGCTGATCGGCCACCCAGCGCCGCCGACAAATCTGCTTCCGGTCGAGGGCCTCGTCCGTGACGGCAAGCCGGTGCCGGGCGTGACCAATTCAACGTTTGCCGGCGCGGTGACGCTGGTCAATGTCTGGGCCTCGTGGTGCATGCCTTGCGCCGACGAAGTGCCGTTCCTCGGCCAACTTTCCAAAGACAAGCGCATCCAGCTGATCGGCATCAATTACAAGGATGCAGCCGACAACGCGCGGCGCTTCCTCAACCGTTACGGCAATCCCTTCGTCGCCACCGGCGCCGACGGCAACGGCCGCGCCTCGATCGACTGGGGCGTCTACGGCGTACCGGAGACATTCATCGTCGACCGTGACGGCCGCATCGCCTTCAAGTTGGTGGGGCCGATCGACGCCAACAATCTCGCCAAGACGCTGGAGCCGGAAATTGCGAAGGCGGCGGCGCGCTAGTCCTTCTGCCCGTCCGGGTGATACTTCATGATCAGCGGGTATTGCAGCGCCCCGAATAGAAATGTCAGCGGCACCACGCCGAACAACTTGAAGCTGACCCAGGTATCGGTGGAGAAACTGCGCCAGACGATTTCGTTGAGCACCGCGAGTGCGAAAAAGAAAGTAATCCAGCGCCAGGTAAGCTTGCGCCAGCCTTCGCCGGTCAGATGGAACATCTGGTCGAACACAATGGAAAGGAACGGCTTGTCGAGCAACAGCCCGACCAGCAGCGTACCGCCGAACAGCACATAGATGATGGTCGGCTTGAGCTTGATGAACAGATCGTTGTGCAGGACGATCGTCAGCCCGCCGAAGATGAGCACGATCACCGCGGTGACCACTGGCATCAGCGCGATGTGCCGCGTCAGCGCGTAAGAAACGGCGAGTGCGATCAGCACCGCGGCCATGAAGGCGCCGGTTGCGGCATAGATGCCGAACCGCGCATTGGCGGCGAAGAACAGCACCAGGGGCCCGATGTCGAGCACCAGCTTGAGCATGGGGTCGAGTTTTTTCTTCTGAGTGGGCTCGGTCATGGGCGTCTTCTGTATCAGGAATCCAAACCGACGACAGCGCGGGCGAAATCCCGCGCGGTAAACGGTGCGAGGTCCTCAATGCCCTCGCCGACGCCGATAAAATGGACCGGCAGACCGAACCGCGCGGCGATCGCCACCAGAATGCCGCCACGGGCACTGCCGTCGAGTTTGGTCATGACCAGGCCGGTAACGCCCGCGGTCTTGCTGAACAGGTCGACCTGACTGATCGCGTTCTGTCCGACGGTCGCGTCGAGCACCAGCAGCACCGCGTGCGGCGCCGTGGGCTCGACCTTGCGCATCACCCGCACCATCTTTTCCAGTTCACCCATGAGTTCCGTGCGGTTCTGCAAGCGTCCGGCGGTATCGACCAGCACGATGTCGGCGCCGTTGGTCTTGGCTGCCGTGAGTGCATCAAATGCCAACCCTGCGGCATCGGCGCCCGGCTCGCGCGCCATAATGGTCGCGCCGGTGCGCTCCGCCCAGATTTTCAACTGATCGATGGCAGCGGCGCGGAAAGTGTCGCCGGCGACCAGCATCACCGACTTTTTCTCGGCATGGTAGCGTGCGGCGAGTTTGCCGATGGTGGTGGTCTTGCCGGAGCCGTTGACGCCGGCTACGAGCACAATGAAGGGCCGCGCGGTGATTTCCAGCGACTTGACTACCGGCCCCAGCACCTTTTCGATCTCGGCGGCAAGCAGGGCTTTCAGCGCGTCAGGGGTGATATTCGGGTCGAAGCGGCCCTCGCCGAAGCCGGTGGCGATTCGCTGCGCGAATTCCGGACCAAAGTCGGCGCGAATCAACTCGTGCTCGAGTTGCTCGATCGCCGCATCGTCGAGCCGGCGCTTGGCGAGGTCGTTGACCGCACCGCCGAGGAGCGAGGAGGTCTCCTTGAGCCCGCCGCGCAGGCGCTGCCACCAGCTTGTTTGCGTGCTGTCGTTCATGCCGCGCCCGTGATAGCCGTTTCGCCAAATCAAGGTAAGCAAAATGACAGCGGACGAGATGCTTGCCCGCCTGCTCTACCGCGACGGGTTGATGCTGGTGATCGACAAGCCGGCGGGTTTTGCCGTGCACCGCGGGCCGAAAGGCGGCGAAAGCCTGGAGGATTATTTTGACGCGCTGCGTTTCGGGCTGCCGCGAAATCCGGCGCTGGCGCACCGGCTCGACAAGGACACTTCCGGCTGCCTGGTGCTCGGCCGCCATCGCAAGGCGCTCGCGGCTCTCGGCAAGCTGTTCAAGCAGGGCAAGATCGGCAAGACCTATTGGGCAACGGTTGAAGGCGTGCCGGAGGCCGACGAAGGCCGCATCGACATTCCCCTCGGCAAGCTCGACGAAACGCGTGGCTGGTGGATGAAGCCCGATCCGAAGGGCGCGCCGGCGGTGACGACGTGGAAGGTGCTGGGCCGCAGCGATGGCCTGAGCTGGTTGGCGCTGGAGCCTCTCACCGGCCGCACGCATCAGCTTCGCGTGCATTGCGCCGAGATGGGCTGGCCGATCCTTGGCGACAACATCTATGGCCGCGCGCCGCGCAACGGCGGCCCGATCCTGCACCTGCACTCGCGCGAGATCGTGGTGCCGATCTCCAGGAACAAGCCGCCGGTCGCCGTCACCGCGCCGGTGCCGCCGCACATGCGCGAGGCGCTCGCCAAATGCGGATGGAACGAGGCTTAGGCCGCCAGCAGCTGCCGACCGTCATGACCGGCAATCGCGAGATCGAGAAACACGCCCGCCTCGACCGGTGATGAGAGCCGCACCGGCATAAATTGCTCGGTGCGCCCGATGCCGCCGCGCTCCGTCAGCACCAGGCACGAGTGCCCGACCTGCGCATCGAAATGCCGCGCCAAGGCCGCCTCGCCTTTTCGGCGCAGGCGCTGCGCCCGCTCCTTGACGATGGCGCGATCGAGCTGCGGCATGCGCGCCGCCGGAGTTCCCGGCCGCGGCGAAAACGGAAACACATGCAATTGCGTCAGCCCGCATTCGTCGACCAGGTCGCGCGAGCGCGCAAACATCGCCTCGGTCTCGGTGGGAAATCCAGCGATGATGTCGGCGCCGAAGACAACGTCCGGCCGCAAGCGCCGCACGCGGGCGCAGAAGTCGATCGCATCGCGGCGCGAGTGCCGTCGCTTCATGCGCTTGAGGATCATATCGTCGCCGGCCTGCAACGACAGATGCAGATGCGGCATCAACCGCGGCTCCTCGGCCAGCGCGTCCATGAGATCGTCGTCGGCTTCAACCGAATCGAGCGAGGAGAGCCGCAGGCGCTTGACGTCCGGCACCTCGCGCAGGATCTGCTGTACCAGCGCCCCAAGCCGCGCGCCGCCGGCCTCGTAACCGGTGATGTCGACGCCGGTGAGCACCACCTCGCGGTAACCGCGCCCGGTCAGCGCCCGCACCTGCGCCAGCACATCGGCGACCGGCAGCGAACGTGAATTACCGCGGCCAAACGGGATGATGCAGAACGTGCAGCGGTGATCGCAGCCGTTCTGCACTTGCACGAAAGCGCGCGTGTGACCCTGCAACGCATCGACGCGGCGCGGCGTCATCGCGCGCGCCGCCATGATGTCGCCGACAGCAACGCGCTCACCGCCGGCCCATGCCCGCGCATCAAGCTTTTCCTCATTGCCGAGCACGCGGTCGACTTCCGGCATGGCGGCGAAGGCCTGTGGCCCGGCTTGCGCGGCGCAGCCGGTGACGACGATCGGCCGCTGCGGCTGCTCGCGCCTGATGCGGCGAATCGTCTGTTTCGCCTGGCGCACGGCTTCCGCCGTCACCGCGCAGGTGTTGACCACGACGGCATCCTGGCCTTCGGCCGCGCGCCTGATGACTTCCGATTCAACGACGTTGAGCCGACAGCCGAAGGTGACAACATCGACGCTCATGGCGCCGCGGCTTTCTCGAACAGCGCCGCGTCGAATGTTCCGGCAAATTCGAATTCGACCGGGCCTGTCATCAGCACATGACCGTCGCTCTCGCGCCAGTCGACGGTGAGCTCGCCGCCGGGCAGCGTCACCTTCACTTTTCTGTTCGTACGCCTGAGCCGCGCCGCGGCAACGGCAGCGGCACAGGCCGCCGAGCCGCAGGCCTTGGTGAGCCCAGCGCCGCGCTCCCAAGTGCGGATCGCGATGTGGTCTCGCGAGATCACATGCGCCAGGGTGATATTGGCGCGCTCGGGGAAGATCGGGTGATTTTCCAGCAGCGGGCCGAAGCGGTTAAGGTCGTAGACGTCCACATCCTCGACCCAGAATATGGCGTGAGGATTGCCCATATTCACCACCGAGGGTGAGTGCAGCATCGGCTTGTCGATCGGCCCGATCTGCAATTCGATGGCGCGGGTGTCGCGGAACTCCTCCGCCAGCGGAATATCGTTCCAGGCGAATTTCGGCACGCCCATGTCCACGGTGAACAGCCCGTCGGCGCCCTTCCAGCAATTGAGGACGCCGCTTGTCGTTTCAAAGGTCAGCGCGGTCTTGCCGTTTTCCCTGGCCACCACGTCGGCGATGCAGCGCATGCCGTTGCCGCAGGCGCCGGCTTCGGAGCCGTCACTGTTGTAGATGCGCACAAAGGCATCGGTGCCGGGCGTGCGCGGTGGATAAAGCGCCATCAACTGATCGTAGGGCGCGCCACCCGGCCCCGCCGCCGCGCGCGCGTCCTCGGGGGTTATCGCCGCCGCACGCGGACGCAGATCGACAACGACGACCTCATTGCCGATGCCGTTCATCTTCACGAAAGGCTGGTTGGCCAGCGCGCCCATAAATGCAATCTAGGTCGGTTTGCCCGAAGTTCGCCCGGTTTATATGGCGAATGAACGCCGATTGGCCATAGCCCGTGCTAGGCTGCCGTTCGCGCCGAATCGCCGGATACGGCGCGCTCCATGAAAGGGAGACCAAAGATGTCGTTTACCCGCCTGGCGGCAGCGCTGGCCGTGGTCGCGGCCACTTGCTCCGGCACAGCGCAGGCGCAGACGCAAGCCGATCCGATGCCGCCAATTACCGGGCCGGCATCGCCGTCGCCGTTGCAGCCGGGCGACGCCTTCGGCGTCGAGGTGACGCTGCCGGAGCGCACGATGATCTACATCGAGGGTCACAGCAACTGGGACACCGCCTTCGATTCAATCGTCGATGCCTTCAAGTCGCTCAACGAATACCTCGCCAAGCAAGGCATCAAGCCGAATGGCCCGGCGATGACCATCTACACCCAGACCGACGATAGCGGCTTCAACTTCCGCGCCGCGCTGCCGGTCGCCGAGGCGCCGAAGGACCCGCCCAAGGGCGACATCGGCGTCGGCCCGGCGCCGTCGGGCAAGGCGCTCAAATTCGTACATCGCGGCTCCTACGACGCGATGGATTCGACTTACGAAGCGATCACCAACTACCTCGACGACAAGCAGCTCGAAGCCAAGGACCTGTTCATCGAGGAATATGTGTCCGATCCGGTGACGACCGATCCGAACAAGCTCGTGGTCAATGTGCTGGTGCCTATCAAATGAGATTCCTGCTCCTCGCGCTACTGCTGCTCGCACCGTTGGCGGTGAATGCCGCCGATCATCTGGTGACGGTGACCGGCGAGGCCACCGTCTCGGTTGCGCCGGATACCTCCATCATCCGCATCGGCGTCACCAGCCAGGGCAAGACGGCACGCGAGGCGAGCGAAGCCAACGCCAAGCAGATGACGTCGGTGCTCGCCGCCATCAAGAGCGCCGGCATCGCCGACAAGGACGTTCAGACCTCGCAGCTGTCGCTGCAGCCGCAATACGATCCGAACAAGGCCGGCGCCGCGCATCTCCTCGGCTTCCAGGTGACCAACCAGGTCACCGTCAAGATCCACGACATCGACAATCTGCCGGGCGTGCTCGACCGCGCCATCGCCGCCGGCGCCAACGAAATGTCGGGCATCGAATTCGTCGTGTCCGAGCAGTCGAAGCTGCTCGACGAGGCACGGAGCGAGGCAATCGCCGACGCCAACCGCAAGGCAGAGATCTATGCGCGCGCCGCCGGCGCCAAGGTCGGCCACGTGGTGGCGATCAGTGAAGCCTCGACCCCGGCGGCCCCGGTCGCCATGCAGGCGTTGCGCGCCAGCGCCGTTCCGGTGGCGCCGGGCGAGCAGACGCTGCGGGCGCAGGTCATCGTGAGTTACGAGTTGACGCCGTAGCCGCGCCGGGTCTTCAATCGGCGCCGGGCTAAAGGCCTCGTGATATGCGCAGCCGGGGAAGCACTTGTGGTGCCGCAATATTGCTGGCGCTCGCGTTTTGCGCGCCGGGCGGAATAGCTTTCGCGGACGAAACGGTCACCTTCGCGAGCGCGCGTTACCTCGTCGGCTCACTGCAATTGCGTCTCGCCAGCGAGCGCGGCGAGACGATTGAACGCAAGCCGGCTGAAATCATCCAAGGTTATCTGTCGAAACCGGCAGGCGATGGTCCCTTCCCTGCGATCGTGCATCTGCACGGCTGTGGAGGACTGACCGCGCAGCGCCGCGAACGCGACGCCGAGCAATTCACCTCGTGGGGCTATGTCATCCTGGAAGTCGACAGTTTCGCCACGCGAGGCATCAAGGATACGTGTCTCGATGAGCCGGCGCCGCCGCGTCACGGCGACGCACTGGGCGCGCTGATGTATTTGTCGACGCTTGCCTTCGTCGATCCCAAGCGCATCGCCGTGGTCGGCTATTCGCAAGGCGGCATCGTTGCGCTGCAGATCGCTTCGGCGCAGCCGGCCCGGATTTTCGAAGTTCCCCCGGGGCTACAGTTCAGCGCAGCGGTTGCCTATTACCCGGTGTGCGGGGCGGCCATGGACAAGCTCGCCATCCCGACGCTGGTTCTGATCGGTGAGTTCGACGACTGGGCGTGGGCGGCAAGTTGCGACCGGCTGCGGCGTCGGTTTGACGCCAGCGGCGCGCCGCTCAAGGTCACCGTATTTCCCGAGGCCTACCACTCCTTCGACAACATCGCGGCCAGCCCCTACGGCACGCGGTATTACGGTCATTGGCTGCGCTATAATGCCGAAGTGACGGCGCAGGCGGCGGCCGAAGCCCGCGCTTTCCTGGCGGCGCAATTGCGCCAATGAGCGTGCCTTGACTCAAGCCTACCCCGACCCTAGGTTCCGCCCGCTTTTGCTACAGACGTAGAATTCCAACTTGCCGCCCGGTCCATTTGAGGCCGGAGGCCACCGCCCGACAGCGCAATGCGCCCTCGGGCGCAAATGGTGTTTTCATCGGCCTCATCCTGAGGAGCCCGCGATGCGGGCGTCTCGAAGGATGACGTCACCACGGAGGGACCTCGCCCTTCGAGACGCGCCGCTCACGCGACGCTCCTCAGGACGAGGTTGAGTAGATGTTCGATAACCTGTCCGAACGCCTTGGCGGCATTCTTGACCGTCTCACCCGACGCGGCGCGCTCACCGAAGCCGACGTCGAAGCGAGCTTGCGCGAAGTGCGCCGCGCGCTGCTCGAAGCCGACGTGGCGCTCGACGTCGCCCGTGAATTCACCGAGGCCGTGAAGAAGCAGGCCGTCGGCGTCGAGGTGATGAAGTCGGTGACGCCGGGGCAGATGGTAGTCAAGATCGTGCACGACCAGCTGGTCGCCACGCTGGGCGCCGACGTGCAGCCAATCGACCTTGCCGCGGCGCCCCCGGTCGCCATCATGATGGTCGGCCTGCAAGGCTCCGGCAAAACCACGACCACCGCCAAGCTCGCGCTCCGCCTTACCGACCGGCAGAAGAAGAAAGTGCTGATGGCGTCCCTCGACGTGCGCCGACCGGCGGCGATGGAACAGCTCGCCGTGCTGGGCCGCGAGACGCAGGTCGAAACGCTGCCCGTGGTCGAAGGCCAGCAGCCGGCGCAGATCGCGCGCCGCGCGCTCGATGCCGCGCGGCTCGGCGGCTACGACGTGGTGCTGCTCGACACCGCCGGCAGCACCACGCTCGATGAAGCGATGATGAGCGAAGCCGCGGAGATCAAGCGCACCGCCAATCCGCACGAAGTGCTGCTGGTGGCCGACGCCCTGACCGGCCAGGACGCCGTCAATCTCGCGCGTTCGTTCGACGAGCGCGTCGGCCTGACCGGCATCGTGCTCACGCGCGTCGACGGCGATGGCCGCGGCGGCGCCGCGCTGTCCATGCGCGCGGTCACCGGCAAGCCGATCAAGCTGATCGGCACCGGCGAAAAACTCGACGCGCTTGAAGAGTTCGATGCCGCGCGCATCGCCGGCCGCATCCTCGGCATGGGCGACATCGTCGCTTTGGTGGAAAAAGCCGCCGCCAATATCGACGCCGAAAAAGCCGCGCGCACCGCCGAACGCATGCGCAAGGGCCAGTTCGATCTCTCCGACCTGCGCGAGCAACTGACGCAGATGCAATCCATGGGTGGCATCGGCGGCCTCATGGGCATGCTGCCCGGCGTCGCCAAGATGAAGAACCAGATCGCCAATGCCGGGCTCGACGAGAATGTCCTCAAGCGTCAGGTGGCGATCATCGACTCGATGACGCCGCAGGAGCGGCGCAATCCGGATGTTCTCAAACACAGCCGCAAGAAGCGCATCGCGTCGGGCTCCGGCACCACGCCGGAAGCCATCAACAAGCTTCTGAAAATGCACCGCGGCATGGCCGACATGATGAAGGCCATGGGCTCGGGAAAACGCGGTGCGCTCGGCGGCCTGGGCCAGATGCTGGGCTTCGGCGGGGCCGCGCAGCCGACGCCGGAACAGATGGCCGAACTCGCCAAGAAGATGCCGGGCGGGTTTGCGGGCGCCGCCGGCCTGCCGCCGGGCACGACACTGCCGCCGAATTTCCCCGGCGCGCCGGGTCTGCCCGGCCTGCCGGGAGCGCCCGGAAAGTTTCCTGGATTGCCGGGGCTGCCCGGTTTTGGAAAAAAGAAGTGAACGTCATGTCAGAAAGGAAGAACTAAATGTCTCTCGTCATCCGCATGGCCCGCGCCGGAACCAAGAAAAGGCCGGTCTATCACATCGTCGTCGCCGACTCGCGCTCGCCCCGCGACGGCCGCTTCATCGAACGGCTCGGGCACTTCAATCCGCTGCTGCCGAAGGAAAAGACCGAGCGGCTCAAGCTCGATCTGGAAAAGGTGCAGTCGTGGATGAAGAAAGGCGCGCAGCCCTCCGACCGCGTCGCGCGCTTCCTCGACGCCGCCGGCATCGTCAAGCGGGAGAAGCGCAACAATCCGGAAAAGGCGATCCCGCGCAAGGAGCGCAAGGCCAAGGCGGAAGAAGCCGCCAAGGCCAAGGAGGGCGCCGACGCCGCCGCCAAGACGGCCGCGACCGCGAAGGCTGCAACCGACAAGGCTGCTGCCGCCAAGCCCGCGGAAAAGCCAGCCGAAGCGCCGGCGGCGAGCTGACGCTCGCCGCTCAAGCTCGTGACCGGTCGTATCCGCGTTGCCCGTATCGGTGCCGCGCATGGTGTTCGCGGCGAAGTGAAGCTGTGGCCGTTCACGGAAAACGCCGAAGCGGTCGCCAGCTATGGCCCGCTGGAAACCGAGGACGGCGCGCAGCGTTTCGAAATCGAATCGATGCGGCCGGCCAAGGATCATCTGGTGGTGCGCATCGCCGGCGTCGGCGACCGCGACGCCGCGGAGAAATTGCGCAACCTTGATCTGTACGTGCCGCGCGACCGGCTGCCGCCCATCGAGGAGCCCGACACTTTCTACCACGCCGACCTGGTCGGGCTCGATGTGGTAAGCGTCGAAGGCGCGCAAATCGGCACCGTGCACGCCGTGCATAATTTCGGCGCCGGCGACATTCTTGAAATCATGCCGCTCGGCCGCGGAGCCCCCGTCATGCTGCCGTTCACCGACGCCACGGTGCCGAAGGTCGATCTTGCAGCGAGGCAGATCGTAGTCGTGCCGCCGGCCGAGATCGAGGCGAAGGGCGACGGCTGAACATGTGGCGCGCGTCGGTACTCACGATTTTTCCGGAAATCTTTCCCGGGCCGCTGGGACAGAGCCTCGCCGGCAGAGCGCTCGGGCATCTGTGGTCGCTCGACGTCACCGACATCCGCGAGCACGCCACCGACAAGCACCGCACCGTCGATGATACGCCGGCTGGCGGCGGACCGGGCATGGTGATGAAGGCCGACGTGCTGGCGAAAGCGCTCGATGCGGTTCCCGCCGATGGCCGCCCGCGCCTGCTGATGAGCGCGCGCGGCGCGCCGCTCACGCAAGACCGCGTTGCAGCGCTGGCGCATGGCGACGGCGCGGTGATCCTCTGCGGCCGCTTCGAAGGTGTCGACGAGCGGCTGATCGCCGGGCGCAAGCTTGAGGAAATTTCGCTCGGTGATTTCGTGCTTTCCGGCGGCGAGATCGCGGCGCTGGCGCTGATCGACGCCTGCGTGCGCCTCATTCCCGGCGTCATGGGCAAGGAGGCCTCCGCCGCCGAGGAAAGCTTTGCGCAGGGGCTGCTCGAATATCCGCAATACACGCGGCCCGCCCTCTGGGAAGGCCGGCCGATCCCCGAGGTGCTCACCTCCGGCGACCACGGCAAAATCGCCGCCTGGCGCCGCGGCGAGGCCGAACGTCTCACGCAGGCGCGCCGCGCCGATCTTTGGGCCGCGTATCAGGCACGGAAAAAGCCCGAAAAAGGCCCCAAATCCAAAGGGTGACAAGGCAAAAGCTTTGTAATACAAGCGCGCCGACCCATTCAGTCATAGCGGCTACCCGCGCGCCGGATGCTGGCGCTGCCGACGGAGATTTTCATGGACATCATTCAACAGCTCAACAAGGAGCAGGTCGAAAAACTCTCGGCCGGAAAAGACATTCCCGACTTCGGCCCCGGCGACACCGTGCTGGTCAACGTCAAGGTGGTCGAAGGCGACAAGAGCCGCATCCAGGCCTACGAGGGCGTCTGCATCGGCCGCTCGGGGCGCGGCATCAACGAGAACTTCACCGTGCGCAAGATTTCCTACGGCGAAGGCGTCGAGCGCGTGTTCCCGCTGTACGCGCCGATGATCGACTCGATCAAGGTGGTGCGCCGCGGCAAGGTGCGCCGCGCCAAGCTCTATTACTTGCGCGGCTTGCGCGGCAAGAAGGCCCGCATCTCCGAGGCGCAGGGCACCCAGGGCGAAGAAGCCGGCGCGCCCGAGGCCGCCAGCAAATAGGCGCAAAGCCATACCGGAATGCATGAAGGGGCCGCGTTCGGCCCCTTTGTCGTTTGCCGGCCTTCGTTGTCGAAACCGCCCCGATTGGCTATATAACCCGGCATGATGTTGCGGGCTCAAAACGTCGTCCTCACCGACCGCGCGCGGCTGCCGTGGCGCTTCTTCGGACGGTTGACGTCGGTGCAAGCGAGACTGTGATCGGCGCTATGGCCGGCAAAAGCCGGCCGATCGTTCGCCCGTCACTCCTTCACCGAACCCGCAAAGCAGCATGTCCATGAAACAACGCACGCTCTACGACAAGATCTGGGACGATCATCTGGTTGACGAACAGCCGGACGGAACCTGCCTCATCTACATCGACCGGCATCTCGTGCATGAGGTGACCAGCCCGCAGGCCTTCGAAGGTTTGCGCACCGCCGGCCGCAAGGTGCACGCGCCGGACAAAACCCTTGCCGTCGTCGACCACAACATTCCGACGCATGACCGCCGCAAACCCAATCCCGATCCGCAATCGACCGAACAGATCGCGGTGATGGCGCAGAACGCCAAGGACTTCGGCATCGAATATTTCAACGAGTTCGACAAGCGCCAGGGCATCGTTCACATCATCGGCCCCGAGCAGGGTTTCACGCTGCCGGGCACGACCATCGTCTGCGGCGACAGCCACACCGCGACGCACGGCGCCTTCGGCGCGCTGGCCCTCGGCATCGGCACCTCGGAAGTCGAGCACGTGCTGGCGACGCAGACCCTGATCCAGACCAAATCGAAAAACATGCGCGCCGTGGTCGACGGCAAGCTGCCGCCCGGCGTCACCGCCAAGGACATCATCCTCGCCATTATCGGCGACATCGGCACCGCCGGCGGCACCGGCTATGCGCTGGAGTATGCCGGCGAGGCGATCCGCGCGCTGTCGATGGAAGGCCGCATGACCGTCTGCAATATGTCGGTCGAGGGCGGCGCCAAGGCCGGCTTCATTGCGCCGGACGAGAAGGCCTACGCCTATCTCAAGGACAGGCCGAAAGCGCCCAAGGGCAAGGCCTGGGACGAGGCGATGCGCTACTGGGAGACGCTCGTCTCCGACGAGGGCGCGCATTTCGACCGCGAGATCCGGCTCGATGCCGCAAACCTTCCGCCGCTGGTCACCTGGGGCACGAGCCCCGAGCAGGTGGTGTCGATCGCCGGCCGCGTGCCGGTGCCGGCCGAGATCCGGGACGAAAACAAACGCGTCGCCGCTGAACGTTCGCTCGGCTACATGGGGCTCAAGGGCGGCGAGAAGATCACCGATATCAAGCTCGACCGCGTCTTTATCGGCTCATGCACCAACAGCCGCATCGAGGATTTGCGCGAGGTCGCGCGCGTCGCGGCCGGCAAGACCGTCAGTTCCAACGTCTATGCGATGATCGTGCCCGGCTCAGGCCTGGTGAAGGAGCAGGCGGAGGCCGAAGGGCTCGACAAGATTTTCACCGCCGCCGGCTTTGATTGGCGCGAGCCCGGCTGCTCGATGTGCCTCGCCATGAACCCCGACAAGCTCAAGCCGGGCGAGCGCTGCGCCTCGACCTCCAACCGCAACTTCGAAGGCCGCCAGGGTCACAAGGGACGCACACATCTCGTCTCGCCGGCCATGGCGGCAGCGGCAGCGATCGCCGGGCACTTCGTCGACGTGCGCGAGTGGACCTGAGAGATTGCGATCGCCGGCGCGCGGGTCTTAAAACCCCCGCAACTCTCCCAACTCGTTCGCTCTCGCTTACCAGCAGCGCCAGACGCGGCGGATGGCCCAGTGGTTGTAGCGCCACACGCGCGTGCGCGACCAGCCGCAAGCCGATCCGCCGTAATACGAGCGCGTGTAATACGGCCCTCCGTAATAATAGGGATAGCCCCACACGGTGCCGAGACCGAGGCCGAGGCCGAAGCCAGGTCCCCAACCCCAACCGCCACCGCCGTAATAGCCGCGGTACCCGCCGCCGCCATGCCAGCCGCCGCCGTGCCAGCCTCCCCCGCCGTGCCAGCGCGCCTGCGCCGGGACCGACGTCACAGCGATGGTCACGGCAAGCAGTGCCGCAATGCCCGCGACTTTCAAGAGTTTTGACATCGATGATCCCTCCGATATCGCCACGACTTATGAACGCATGACCGCGCAGGGTCCCTGCGCTCGTCACCGCCACCAGCAATGCATGCGCGGAACCACCACCGGTCCGCTGACCCGGTATTCTTTCGTCAGCCACGAGCGGCAGTAGCGCCGGGCTCTGTAGCGAGGATGGATCGTCACATGCGGCCGTGCCTGCGCGTAATGGCGCGCGTAAGCGGGTTCGGGGCCGAATGAATCCGAATTATAGGAGTTATAGGCAACGTGCCGCACGACGTGCTGGTCATTGCAGCCGAAAAATTCCGCCGAGGCGGGGCGCGGAACGGCGGCGACAAGGGCCAAAGTGGCCACAGCGAGGGCGCAGGGAACCCAGTTCCTGGGCATTTCGGTTCAAGTCCCTCAACGTCACGCCACGACGGAATCGTCGCCGATCAGACCTTCGCCGTCAACCGCTTGGGTTCGCCGCAGGTCTCGCCTAGAACATTGGCATGACTGACAAATTCGCCGATTGGACGAAGGCCACGGCGCCGTCTTTGGCCGATCTGGAAGCGCTGGCGGCAGCCGCCTATGCCCGGCTGCCGGAGAATTTTCGTAATCTTTGCAGCGGCTTAGTCATCCAGGTCGATGACTTTCCGAGTGACGACGTGCTCGATTCGATGCACTGCGAGACAGAATTCGACCTCCTTGGGCTCTTCCAAGGGGTCGGACTGGCCCTGCGTGGCGAAGAACAGAGCGGACAACTGCCGAACATGATCTGGATTTACCGAAGGCCGATCCTCGACTACTGGGCAGAGCACGACGACAGCCTCGGCGCCATCGTCACCCATGTGCTGGTGCACGAAATCGGCCATCACTTCGGCCTGTCCGACGAAGATATGCAGGCTATCGAGGCCAGCGCTGACTAAAGTGGGCTTCCGCCCCGCGGCGCTTGCCGTTAAACCCTAGCGCAGCATCGACAGGCCCGGGCAGCAAGCACATGGACAAGTTCACCACCCTCGAAGGCGTCGCGGCGCCGCTCAAGATGATCAATGTCGACACCGACATGGTGATCCCCAAGCAGTACCTCAAAACCATCAAGCGCACCGGCCTCGGCAAGGGCCTGTTCGCGGAAGCGCGCTACAACGACGATGGCAGCGAGAACCCGGATTTCATCCTCAACAAGCCGGCCTACCGCAAGGCCAAGATCCTGGTCGCCGGCGATAATTTCGGCTGCGGCTCGAGCCGCGAGCACGCGCCCTGGGCGCTGATGGATTTCGGCATCCGCTGCATCATCTCCACCTCGTTCGGCGACATTTTCTACAACAACTGTTTCAAGAACGGCGTGTTGCCGATTCGCGTCAGCCCCGACGACCTGGAGAAGCTGTTTGACGACGCTGAGCGCGGCGCCAACGCCACGCTGAGCATCGACCTGGAAAAGCAGGAAATCCACGGGCCCGACGGCGGCACTGTCAAGTTCGAGATCGATGCGTTCCGCAAGCACTGCATGCTCAACGGCCTCGACGACATCGGGCTCACCAAGCGCAAGCACGACAAGATCGTCAGCTACGAAGAAAAGGCCAAGACGGCGCGGCCGTGGGCGTGACGCATTCAGCCTCATGGTGAGGAGCCGCGCCTAGCGCGGCCTTGCGGGCGCTCCTCAGGATGAGGCGGAGATCGCCTCTGCGATCGCCACCGTGCGCCTGGCCATATCGGCGTGCAGCCGCTCGACCATGCGGCCCTCGATCGACACCACGCCCTTGGTCTTGTTTTCCGGCAGGTCGAACGCGGCGATCGTCTTGCGCGCCCAGGCGACTTCGTCCGCCGTCGGCGAAAACGCGGTGTTGCACGGCTCGATCTGGTTGGGGTGGATGAGGGTCTTGCCGTCGAAGCCGAACTCGACGCCCTGGATGCATTCCTTCACGAAGCCGTCGGAATTGCCGATGTCGTTGTAGACCCCATCAAGGATCACAATGCCGTAATGGCGCGCGGCGGCGATGCAGGCCGCAAGCCACGGCAGCATCGGCGCCCGCCCCGGCACCAGACGTGCGCGCGTATCCTTGGCGAGATCGTTGGTGCCCATGACGAAGCCGGCCAGCCGCGACTCCGAATCGGCGGCGGCGGCGGCAATCGATAAAATGTTGAAGATGGCGAGCGGCGTCTCGATCATCGCCCAGATCCGTATCTTGTGATCGGCGCGCGTATCCATCAGGCGCTGACCGATCACCTCCAACGTTTCAGCGCTAGAGACCTTCGGCACCAGAATAGCGTCCGGAGCGGCCTGCACCGCGGCGTCGAGATCGTCGGCGTGCCAGGGCGTTTCGATGCTGTTGACGCGGATGAACACCTCGCGGCGCCCGAAGCCGCCGGCCTTGACCGCCTCGGCAACCTGCCGGCGCGCGGCCTCCTTGGCGTCCGGCGCGACCGCATCTTCGAGGTCGAGAATGACGCCGTCGACGGCAAGCGTTTTTGCCTTCTCCAGCGCCCGGGCATTGGAGCCCGGCATGTAAAGGACGCTGCGGCGCGGACGGATGCTCATGCCCCCGACTTTATCGGCCGTCGGCAAACTATCAAGCGGGCGGCAGCGCCCGAAATTTAGTCAGCGGCGAATAGGGCTCTTGCGTTCGAGCTGCGCCTCATCGCCCACCTTGATGATGCGGTAAAGCTGGAAACGGTCGCCGTCGGCAATCAGCTTGAGCCGTGACGGGTCCGGATTGGGCGCCTCGTCCTCGGTGAACAGGACGTAGAGATAGTCGAACTTGGTCCAGTTCAGCCAGAATTTTGGCGTGTTCGGCGCCGGATGGTCGGCGGCGACGACGAGCTGCGCCGTCGAGGGCGGCGTGCCGTCGCGGGTGTCGACGTAGTCGAGATATTCGGGGCGCGCGTGCAGCACCTGCTTGCCGGCGACGGTGAAGGCGGTCGTCACCATCGCCGAGCGGTCGATCATGGCGATGCAGGCGGCGTGCACCAGGCCGAGGTCGCGGACGTCCTCGCCCAGCGCGCGGTCGGCATAGGCGACAAAGACCTTCGAGCCGGGGGCGATGCGGCGTACCGAGGAACGGAACTCGCCGGTCGAATCGGAGAGCTGCGACCAGTTGAGATCGATCTCGATCACACGGCCGGCGATGAGAACGATGACGACGATCATGAACGCGCGACGCACCAGCCGCCGCCGCAGGTTCAGGTCGCCGCAGGCAAACAACATGAAGACGACGCCGAGCGGCACGCGCTGGTCGGTCATGTAGGTGTCGAACATGATGCGCGGCAAAGCGAGATAGACGGCGCCGCCGACGATGAGCAGCGTCCACACCAGCGGATGAAAGTGCAGGACGCGGTGGCGCACCGCCCAGATCATGCTCGCGGCCATGACGCCGATCAGCGCCCAGGCGGCGATGTCCGAGTAGTCGGAGAATACATACATCAGCCCGTCGGTCTTGCCGCGCTGGTCCCACCAGGTGTTGCCGATGAGGTCCATCGTCGGGCTCAGATAGAGCAACGGCGCGGCAGCGAGGAACGGCAGGCCGCCGGCGACAAAGTCGACGATATGCAGCGGCGACAGATTGGCGCGCTTCTGCCAGAGCCGCATCAGCTCGAACGAGAGCAGGCCGACGCCGTAAATTCCGAGCGCCGAGAGATGGCAGAAGAAAAGAATGACGACGCACGCGGTCGACACGACAAAGCGGATCGGCCAGGCGCGTTCACGCAGCGCGACCCAGCCGGCCAGCGCCCACAGCGCGACGCCGACGCCGAAAATATAATTCATCAGCCCGACAAGAAAGTCGTAATTGTAGAGCAGCGGAAAAGCGACCAGCGGAAACGCCGTCCAGCGGCCGACCAGAGCGCGATTGAGCGCCAGGGTCCCGGAAATGATCAGCGCGAACATGCCGACGATGTAAACTTGGCCGGCGACGTAGATGTTCATGATCCGCGCCAGCAGCGGGACGATGAAATCCATGATCAGGTTGGGAATGACCTGCCAGTTGATTTCGTAATATTTGGCGAGCTGCGGATTTTCCTTGATCGTCGCAATCACCTGCATGCGCGCCAGATGATTGACGTAGTCGGACAGCGGCGGCAGCGGGTGCGTCCAGATCGGAATGGAGATGAGCAGCATGAAGGCTGCAAACAGCACGCCGATCTGCGGCGCGGAAAAGCCCGGCGTGCGGAAGCGCGCGAGCGGCGCCTGGGCGAAGGTCGGCTTGTCGGGAGAAAGCATGCAGCAGCTCGATTCTCTTTTATTTTCAATTCCTAATGCGGCATAAGACCTGAACAGGTGATGAATATGGCCTTAGGCGAAAGTCTCGGCGCCGGACGACACCGCCTATAAACCGGGCAAAATGCTTGCTTGATGTTTGCACCCGGCATTAATCGACGGGAACCAGGAGCCTAGGCAGAACAGCATGACTTTTCCGCAACGCCTGATCGACGGCTACAGCACTTTCGCAACTGGACGCCTGCGCATCGAGCAGGACCGGTTCCGCGAGCTCGCGGAAACCGGCCAGCGCCCCGAGATCATGGTGATCGGCTGCTGCGATTCGCGGGTATCGCCGGAAGTTATTTTTGACGCAAACCCGGGCGAATTGTTCGTGGTGCGCAACGTCGCCAATATCATTCCGCCTTACGCGCCCGACGGTCAGGCGCACGGCGTTTCGGCGGCGCTGGAATTCGGCGTCGGCGCGCTGCGCATCAAGCACATCGTCGTGCTCGGCCACGCGCACTGCGGCGGCATCAAGGCCTTCGCCGAGGACGCCGAGCCGCTCTCGCCCGGCGACTTCATCGGCAAATGGATGAAGCTGATGGCGCCGGCTGCGGACAAGGTTGGGCCGCGCGGCGACAAGGCGGCCGGGGAATATTTGCGCGAGCTCGAATGGGCAAACGTGCGCAACAGCCTCGACAACCTCATGACCTTTCCGCGCCTTGCCCAGCTCATCGACAAAGGCAAGGTCGCGACACATGGCGCCTATTTCGGCGTCGCCACCGGCGACCTTTCAGTGCTGGACAAAGCGAGCGGAAATTTCATGCCGGTCGAGCGCGCAACGCCGAGCATTGCGCCGCGGTTTTAGTTTACGCCGCCTTCTTCTTGGCGCTGATCAGCTTGCGGTTGATCAGCAGCTCCGCGATCTGGATGGCGTTGAGCGCCGCGCCCTTGCGCAGGTTGTCGGACACGACCCACATCTGCAGCCCGTTATCCACCGTCGGGTCGGTGCGGATGCGGCTGATATAGGTCGCGTCCTCCCCCACGCACTCATAGGGCGTGACGTAACCGCCGGGCTCGTGCTTGTCGATCACCTGGCAGCCGGGGGCGCTGCGCAAGATATTGCGCGCTTCCTCGACGCTGATCGGATTTTCGAACTCGATGTTGACCGCTTCGGAGTGGCCGACGAATACCGGCACGCGCACGCAAGTCGCGGTGAGCTTGATTTTGGGATCAAGAATCTTCTTGGTCTCCATCATCATCTTCCACTCTTCCTTGGTGTAGCCGTCTTCCATGAACACATCGATCTGCGGAATGAGATTGAAGGCGATGCGCTTGGGAAAGATCTTGGTCCCGATCTCGCCAAGCGTGAACACCGCCTTGGTCTGCGTGAACAGCTCGTCCATCGCGTCCTTGCCGGCGCCGGACACCGATTGATAGGTCGCGACCACAACGCGCTTGATCGTCGCCTTGTCGTGCAGCGGCTTGAGCGCGACGACCAGTTGCGCGGTCGAGCAATTCGGATTGGCGATGATATTCTTCTTGGTGAAGCCTGCGGCGGCGTCCGCATTCACTTCCGGCACGATCAGCGGCACGTCCGGGTCCATGCGCCAGGCCGACGAGTTGTCGATCACCACCGCGCCGGCGGCCGCGATCTTCGGCGACCATTCCTTCGAAACGCTGCCGCCAGCCGACATGAGACAAATGTCGACGTCGGAGAAGTCGTAATGGTCGAGCGCCTTCACCTTCAGCGTCTTGTCGCCGAACGAAGCATCGACGCCTGTGCTCTTGCGCGAGGCGAGCGCGACGACTTCGTCAGCGGGAAATTCCCGCTCGGCCAGAATGGCGAGCATCTCACGCCCGACATTGCCGGTGGCACCGACCACGGCGACCTTGTAACCCATTGTTAACTCTCCAGGACAAATTCACCGGACGGATGAGGCCCGGCACAACCGGATGGCAGAGCTTCTAGGCGAGAACGGTCCCTAAGACAACGGAGACAGCGGCGGCCACTGGAGCTCGACGCTCGTGCACCCGGCCTTGCATTCCTGGCGCGAGGAACTGCCCTCCATCTTCATGCGCAGCTGCGCATATCTGGGCGGGCTTGCCGTGCTTTCCATCGTCGCCGCGCAATATTTTCAATCAACGCCGTCGATCGATTCGATCAAGCCGGCATATCGGTCGCCGTGGGTGACAATCGAGCGGCCGTTCCCGGCCTACGCTCTGGACATTCCGGAGGCCGCCGGCGCGCCGGCAAGTTACGCCATCCACCGCAACGTCGAAGACGGCGGACGCAAGGATGTCCTAACACTGGGCGAGGCCGGGGACGCGACGCCGTTCCTCCAGGTCGAAATTTATCGAGTTGGCCGTGAGGGCGCTGGCTTCAACAAGCCACAGGACGAACTCGGCGCGCGCGCCGCGGCGGCGGGGCCGATCGCCAATCTGCACATGCAAGCGCCGCTGCCGAGCAAATTCGGCGAGCTGTCGATCGCCGCTTTCGACATAACCGCCGAGCCGGTCCGCCACTGCCTCGGCTTTCTCCGGCAGTTCGACGAGCCGCCGTTGCAGATCGCGGGTCGCTTCTGCCAGGGCGGCGCGGACTATATCGAACGCGCGACGCTCGACTGCGCCCTCGACCGGCTGACGTTGCTGGCGGCGGGCAGCGAGCCGAAAGTCGGCGCGTTGTTTGCCCAGGCCGAACTCAACCGCCGATTCTGCGGCGACCGCGATCCGATCCTCGCCGCCACGCCCAAATACAAGCTGCTCTGGCGGGCGCTCGCCAACCGGCCCGACCCGCGCCGCATCGGCCGCTAGCCGTCTTCACGCCAGGTTCACGCGAGACTTTTACGCTGCAGCGCGGCGTCGAATTCCGTCGCCCGCGATTGACCGGCGGAAAAAATCGGCGGATCATATTCATAGAAGACTATCTAAAAGCCGGGCGGTGATGACCGCTCCGGCGCTGCCAAATCCTCGAGGGAGGCAAACGATGATTACACGCCGCCATCTTTTGGCGACGGCGGGTGCGGGCGCCGCGCTTGCCGTTTCCGGCTCCGGAAAATTCTCGCAAGCCGCCGCCGCGGTCGAACTGTCGCCCGGCGTTCCCGACGGCATCGCAAGCTACGTCACCATGGGCACGCTGCCCGGCAAAAAGCCGCTCATTCAGTTGGCCGACCGGCCGCCGAATTACGAATCGCCGCTCGAATATTTCCGCACGCCGATCACGCCCAACGACCAGTTCTTCGTGCGCTATCACCTCGCCGATATTCCGGAGGTGAAGGCCGAAGGCTACAAGATTTCCGTCGGCGGCGACGGCGCCAACGGCCAGGCCGAGATCACGCTCGCCGATTTGAAGGCGATGCCGGCGACCGAGCTGGTTGCGGTCAACCAGTGTTCGGGCAACCGGCGCGGCCTGTCGAAGCCGCATGTCGCCGGCGTCGAATGGGGCTACGGCGCCATGGGCTGCGCGCGCTGGAAGGGCGCCAAGCTCAAGGACGTGCTTGCCAAGGTGGGGCTCAAGCCCGAGGCAATCGAGATTGCCTTCAACGGCGCCGACGGCCCGGCGATCGACAAGACGCCGGACTTCATCAAGAGCATCCCGGCGTGGAAGGCGACGGATCCCGACACCATCATCGCCTACGAGATGAACGGAGCGCCGCTGCCGCATTTCAACGGCTTCCCGGCCCGCCTCATCGTGCCGGGCTGGACCGGCACCTACTGGATGAAGCATCTCGTCAGCGTCACGGCGCTGACCAAGCCGCAAGGCGGCTTCTGGATGAACCCGGCCTATCGCATTCCGCTCGGCCTGTTCCCCGTGGTTGCGCGCTTCACTTCACAGGAAACCGCGGCCAACACGCCGATCACCGAGATCGTGGTCAATTCGCTGATCACCAGCCACCGCGACGGCGACAAGATCAAACGTGGCAAAACCACCGTCAGCGGCATGGCCTGGGATGGCGGCTACGGCATCAACAAGGTCGAGGTCTCGACCGACGGCGGCAAGACCTGGTCTTCGGCGGCGCTGGGCCAGGATCTCGGCCGCTATGCCTTCCGGCCGTGGAGCTTCGAGCTCAAGGCCAAGCATGGCAGCAACACGGTGATGGTCAGCGCCACCAACAAGATCGGGCAGACGCAGGCGTCCGAGTTGATCTTCAACGGCGCCGGTTACCACAACAACGTGATGCAGAGCATCACGTTGACGGCTTGAGGGAGGAGACCATGCGCATATTCGCTCTTGCTTTCGTCGCCGCGCTGATCGCCGCTCCCGCGCTCGCCGACGAGCAACAGATCCAGCTGAAAAAGGCGGACGGCGTCGACAAGGTCGAGGCCAATTGCCAAGCCTGTCACACGCTGGCCTACATCCCGATGAACTCGAAATTCCTCAATGCCGCGGCGTGGGACGCCGAGGTCACCAAGATGATCAAGGCCTTCGGCGCCCCGATCGACGATGGCGACGCCAAGGCCATCGCCGCCTATCTGGCGAAGAATTACGGCAGCTGAAATTCGCTCATAAACACTGCATTGCGGCCCCGGCCTCGCGCCGGGGTCTTTTTGTTGAGGATTTTGGTGCTAAACAACTGCCCGTGATTTGACCTGTCGCGGCGAACCGAAGCGGGTTAGATTGAGTTTAGACCCCAGTGAGGACTTCATGCGCCTGACCGCCGTTGCCGCAGCTTTGACCGTCTTTGCCGCCGCCGGCCTGGCGCTGCCGGCCGAAGCCGCGCCGAAGAAGACGACGCAAACCGTCGATGCCCGCGGCAATACCGTATTCACCAGCCGCGACGAAGACGGCAAGACGCGCACTCGCATCATCATTCAGAAGCGGTCCTACCTCGATCCGGGCACCGAAACCCTGCCTGGCGAGAATGTCGGCAACACCAGCTACATCCAGTCGCCGAGCCAGCACGCCTCCGGCGTGATCGACAATACCGCCGCCGGCAAGAGCGACGTGCCCCTGCCCGGCCCGTTCACGCTTCCCGGCAAGAACAATCCCTGGATCGGCTACTAGCGCAAGCTCAAGCGGCCAGCGTTTCCAGCTCGGCCAAGATCGCGTCGCCCATTTCCACCGTGCCCACGACCTTCGTACCCGGCGACTTGATGTCGGCGGTGCGCAGGTTCTTGGCCAAGGTCGCGGCGATCGCCTGATCGATCCAGTCGGCCTGCTTGCCGAGATTGAACGAATAGCGCAGCGCCATGCCGAATGAGGCGATCATGGCGATCGGGTTGGCGATGCCCTTGCCGGCGATGTCCGGCGCCGAACCGTGCACCGGCTCGTAGAGCGCCTTGCGCTTCTTCGTCTTCGGATCGGTTTCACCGAGCGAAGCGGACGGCAACATGCCGAGTGAGCCGGTCAGCGTCGCGGCAATATCGGACAGCATGTCGCCAAACAGGTTGTCGGTGACGATAACGTCGAACTGCTTGGGCTGACGCACGAGTTGCATGCCGCCGGCATCCGCCAGCATGTGCTCGAGCTGCACGTCCTTGAACTCGCGCGCGTGCAGCGCCGTCGTCACCTCGTTCCACAACACGCCCGACTTCATGACGTTGCGCTTTTCCATCGAGGTGACCTTGTTGCGACGCTTGCGCGCGAGCTCGAAGGCAACGCGGCCGATACGCTCGATCTCGTAGGTGTCGTAGATTTGCGTATCGATGGCGCGCTTCTGCCCATTGCCGAGATCGGTGATGGTCTTGGGTTCGCCGAAATAGACGCCGCCGGTCAATTCGCGCAGGATGATGATGTCGAGACCTTCGACCAGTTCGCGCTTGAGCGAGGATGAATCGGCAAGCGCCGGATAGACGATGGCCGGCCGCACATTGGCGTAAAGATCGAGATCCTTGCGCAGCCGCAACAGCCCCGCTTCCGGCCGCACGTCATAGGTCACCTTGTCCCATTTCGGCCCGCCGACCGAGCCGAAGATCACGGCATCGGCGGCCTTGGCCTTCGCCATGGTGGCGTCGGTGACGGCGACCTGGTGCGCGTCGTAGCAGCTGCCGCCAACCAGGGCTTCCTCGGTCTTGAAGGTGTCGGGGCCGATTTTGTTGAAGAAATCGATGACGCGCTTTGCCTGCGCCATCACCTCCGGGCCGATACCGTCGCCGGGAAGCAGAAGAAGGTTGTGGTTCGCCATGAACGCCTCGCCATTACAGGAGTGCCGATTGCTAAAGCCTCGCTTTGCACTTGGCAACCAGCCGCCGCCGGGCCGACACTAGCTGGCTGGGGGCCAGGAGAGACCATGGCGGAGCGCCGTCCGCGGATTGTCATCGTCGGTGCAGGCTTCGGCGGCTTGTCGGCTGCGCGGGCACTGCGTCGTTCGCCCGCCGACGTCACCCTCGTCGACCGGCAGAACCATCACTGCTTCCAGCCGCTGCTGTACCAGGTGGCCACCGCGGCGCTGTCGCCGGCGGACGTGGCCTGGCCGATCCGGCATATCTTGCGGGCGCAGGACAACGTCACCGTGCTGATGGAAGAGGTGCGCGGCGTCGATCTTGCGCAAAAGCTGCTGCGCACCGATTTCAAGGACATCGCTTTCGACTATCTGGTGATCGCGACCGGCGCGACGCACGCCTATTTCGGTCATGACGATTGGTCGGCGTTTGCGCCGGGCCTCAAGCGCATCGAAGACGCAACGCGCATTCGCCGCAGCATCCTGATCGCCTTCGAGCGCGCCGAACTGACCGACGATGCCGACGAGCGGCGGCGCCTGCTCACCTTCGTGGTGGTCGGCGGCGGCGCCACCGGCGTCGAAATGGCCGGCGCCATTGCCGAAGTCGCCGGGCAGACCTTGGCCAACGATTTCCGCCGCATCGATCCGCGCTCGGCCCACATTATCCTGGTTGAGGCGGGCCCGCGGCTGCTGCCGAGCTTCCCGGCGAACCAGGCCGACTACGTGCGCACGGTACTCACGAAAGCAGGCGTCGAGGTGAAAACCGACACGCGCGTTACCGGTTGTGACGCGGGCGGCGTCGAACTCGACAGCGGCCGTCTCGATGCGGCGACGACAATTTGGGCCGCAGGTGTCGTTGCTTCGCCGGCGGCGGCCTGGCTTGGCGCCGAGGCCGACCGCGCCGGGCGAATAAAAGTCGGACCCGATCTATCGGTGCCCGATCATCCCGATATTTTCGTTATCGGCGATACCGCCACGATCACAGATGCCAACGGCCGTCCGGTGCCAGGCATTGCGCCCGCGGCAAAGCAGATGGGGCAATACGTCGGCAAGCTGATCGCGAAACGCATCGCCGGCCAGGCCGCGCCGGGTCCTTTCCGCTACCTGCATCTTGGCGAACTGGCGACGATCGGCCGCCGCGCCGCGGTGGTGAAATTCGGCTGGCTCGAACTCAGAGGATTCATCGGCTGGCTGTTCTGGAGCGTCGTCCACATTTATTTCCTGATCGGAATTCGCAACCGCTTCATCGTCGCCTTCAGCTGGCTGTGGAGCTACCTGACGTTCCAGCGCGGCGCGCGGCTGATCACCAACGCGGATCGCTAGCGAGGGGCGCCGAAGCCCGTCACGATCCGCCGAACCAGTTGTAGCCCTGGTTCTCCCAGTAGCCGCCGTGATCGGTATTGGTCACTTCCATCGCCACCACGTATTTCGGATTCTTGTAGCCGAGCTTGGTGGGCATGCGGATTTTCATCGGGAACCCGTAGGCGCGCGGCAACAGCTTGTTGTCGAACTTGAAGGTCATCTGCGTTTGCGGATGCAGCGCGGTCGGCATGTCGATGGTGTTGCTGTAGCCCTCGGCGCATTTGAACACGATGTACTTGGCCCGGGTATCGGCGCCGATGCGCGTCAGAAACTCCGACAGTCTGGCGCCCTGCCAGGAGCCGATCGCGCTCCAACCCTCGACGCAACAGTGGCGGGTGATCTGCGATACCTCCGGCAGCGCGTGCAGCTCTTCGAGCGTCCACGGCTTCTTGTTGTCGACCATGCCGGCCACTTCGAGTTTGTAGGCGGCGCCATCCACGACGGGCGCCTCGCTCTCACTGTAGTAAGCGTTGAACGGGAATGGCCGGGTCATGCTGCTTTCCGGATATGTCGGCGCGAGCTTGTTGCGGCTGAACAAGGCCGCTTGCGCGGCGTCGTTGAAGGCCGACACTTTGCGCAGCACGCCTTCAGCGGTGTCGCCGTCGATGATATCGCAGCCGGTCAGGAACGCGAGCGCGCCAAGGCTCGCGGCGCCGCGCAGAAAATTGCGCCGCATCGGATCGGGCATGACCTTGGCTGCATCCTTGATGAGCAGCTTTTTATCGACGCCGGGAATGATTTTGCGCGGGCGCATGGCGCTCTCCCTATTGCCCGGTGACCATGGCGCGCAGGCTTTTGGGCACAAGCAGCGCCAGGGAAATATGGATCACCAGAAACCCGACGATCGCTGCCATGGCGAAGAAGTGCACATAGCGGGCGATGTCGTAGCCGCCAAACAGCGCGGTCAACTCCTGGAATTGCACCGGCTTCCATATGCCGAGCCCGGACAAGACGATGACGACGCCGGCAAGGATCACGCCGACATACAGCAGTTTCTGCACTGCGTTGTAGTGCGCGATGTCGTCATGCGCGAGCTTGAAGGTCAATGCCGCCTTGGCGTCGGCAAGCACCTCGCTCGGATAAATCGGCAGCAGCTTGCGGCGGAAACGCCCGGTGACGATGCCGAGCGTCACGTAGACGGCGCCGTTGATCACCAGCACCCACATGGCGGCGAAATGCCAGAGCAGCGCCCCGGCAAGCCAGTTGCCGAGCGCGATCGAGCGCGGGAACGTGAAATTGAACAAAGGCGACGCATCATAAATCTGCCAGCCGGACCCGATCATGATCAGGATCGCGATCGCGTTGACCCAATGGCAGATTCGGACCCACGCAGGATGGATGGTCCTGCCCGCGTCCAGCGGTCTATCGCCGACAGCCGTTTCTGCACTCATGGCCGCGCGCCTTTGCTAGCGGTTTGGCGTCAATCGAGATACGACGCCGCCGAACTCTCGGATGCAAGCACTTGGATGCAAGCACCTGAATGCAAGGACTTGGATGTAAAGGCCTGGATGTAAAGGCTTGGATGCCAGGGCCTGGATGCAAGAGTCCGGCGGGGCCGGCCTTATTTCTTCATATTGTCCTTGGACATATCGTCCTTCTTCATCGAATCCTTGGACATGCCGTCCTTCGACATCGAGTCCTTGGACATCGAATCCTTCGCCATGCTGTCCTTCGACATAGAATCCTTCGACATAGTGTCCTTTTTCATGTCGTCGGCGTACGCAGCCGGCGCCAGAGGAGCCATGACAAGACCCCCGGCGATCAGCGCCGTAACAAAGATGCTGGTTTTCATTGATTTCCTCCAGAGGATTGACGTTGCGCATGAGCGCTATCACGAGCCCGCTACACGTCCTCATCAGGTTTCCGTTGGATGAACCTAGCGTTCGGCTCACCGTTTTGTGAGAATGGCCGCGCCGGGCCGGATTCGTTGAAGGAGCATTGCGTGAGCGCCAAGACCAGCACCGGCAATTTTTTTGAAGATTTCCGCCTCGGCCAGCAAATCCAGCACGCCACCCCGCGCACCATCACCGTCGGCGACGTCGCGGTCTATAACGGTCTGTTCGGGCCGCGCTTTGCGGTGCAATCCTCGGATGCGTTCGCCGCAAAAATTGGCTATCCGCGCTCGCCGGTCGACGATCTGCTGGTGTTCCACGTCGTATTCGGCAAGACCGTGCCGGATATTTCGCTCAACGCCGTCGCCAATCTCGGTTACGCCGATTGCCGCTTCCTCAAGGCCGTTTATCCGGGCGAGACGCTCAACGCGGTGTCGGAAGTCATCGGGCTGAAGGAAAATTCCAACAAGAAAACCGGCATCGTTTACGTGCGCTCGCGCGGCTACGACCAGGGCGGCGTCGCCGTGCTCGACTATGCGCGCTGGGTGATGGTGCGCAAACGCGACGAAGGCGCGGCTGCGCCCGAGGAGAAAGTGCCCGAGCTGCCCAAAAGCGTCGAGCCGGCCGATCTCGGCAGCGCCTGCCCAATCATCAATGCGCAGGCTTACGACGCCCAGCTTGCCGGCAGCCCGTATCGCTTCGGCGATTACAAGGTGGGAGAGAAAATCGATCATCTCGCCGGTATCACGGTCGAAGATGCCGAGCACATGATCGCGACGCGGCTCTACCAGAACACGGCGCGCATCCATTTCGATCATTTTACCGAAAGCAAAGGGCGCTTCGGCAAACGCCTGATCTACGGCGGGCACGCCATTTCGCTCGCCCGCGCGCTTTCGTTCAACGGATTCGGCAATGCGTTCCATGTCGCCGCAATCAATGGCGGGCGCCACGTGGCGCCGCTGTTTGCCGGGCTGACGGTGTTTGCCTGGTCGCAAGTGCTGGCGGCGGCCGAACTACCGGGCCGCAGCGACGTCGGCGCGCTGCGTCTGCGCACCGTCGCCACCAAGGACCGGCCGTGTCCTGACTTCCCGCTCTGGAACGGCGACGACTATGATCCGGCGGTGATCCTCGATCTCGATTACTGGGTGCTGATGCCGCGATAAAGATCAGGCGCTGGCGCGCAGGTGATCGACGAGTTGCCGCGCATAGGGCGGCAGCGTCTCCTCGTTGCGCACGCAGATGGTGAGATCGCGCGCCGCCCAGGCGTCGGTGAGCCGCACCGAGGCGATCGAGGACGCCTTGGCGATGCGCCGCGCCGTCGTTTCCGGCACGATGCCGACGCCGACATTGCATTCGACCAGCCGGCAGATGGCGTCAAAGCTGCGTAGCTGCACGCGCAGCCGCAGCGGGCGGCCGATGCGGCTCGCCTTGTCGGCGAGAAAGCGCTGCAAGGCGCTGGCGCGGTCGAGCCCCACCATGTCGTAATCGAGCACTTCGGCAAAGCCGATGCGCGAACGCGACGCCAGCGGGTGATTGTGCGCGACCACCAGCACGAAGCGGTCGCTGCGGAACGGATAGGTGTGCAGGCCGCCATAGTCCACGGTGCCGGCGACGATGCCGACGTCGGCGGCGCCTTCCGCGATCAGCCCGATGATCTCGTCGCTCAGGCGCTCTTCAAGGTCGACGCTGATGTCGGGATAGGTGGTGAGGAAGGAACTCAGCGTCTCCGGGAGAAATTCGGTGAGCGCGTTGGTGTTCGAGAGGACGCGCACCTGCCCGGCAAGGCCGCGCGCGTAGGGGCCGAGGTCCTCCTGCAGCTTTTCAGTCTGCGCCAGGATGGCGCGGGCGTGCTGCAGCAGCGTCCGCCCGGCCTGCGTCGGCGTGACACCGGCGCGGCCGCGCACCAGAAGTTCGGCGCCGAGCGCCAGCTCCATCTTGCGAATGCGGGTCGAGGCGGCGGCAAGCGCCAGATTGGCGCGCTCGGCGCCATGGGTGATGCTGCCCGCCTCGACGATGTGACGGAACAGATTGAGGTCGGTGAAGTCGACGCGCAAAGAGACCCTTCTTATTTCACGAAGGCAGGCTACATAAAACACATATTGCATCGGAATTACTTGAGGCTCAAGCTTCGTCTTTGTTGAAGTTGCGCCGTTCCTGATCCGGCCTGCTCAACGCCTTGCGAATGGTGCGCTGCAGCATAGCCGCGGTTTGACGGGTTACCGGGTTTTCCGGTTCTGGAGACTGACGATGGCCGAGTTCGAGGTTGGAACGCCGGCAAGCTCACGACGCCCGCTCTCGCCGCACCTGCAGATTTACACGCCGATGCTGACGATGATGATGTCGATCGTGCATCGCATCACCGGCGCGGCACTGTATTTCGGCATGTTGCTGCTCGCCTGGTGGCTGATCGCCGCCGCCTCCGGACCGAACGCCTACGCTAATTTCGAATGGTTCATGGGCAGCCTGCTCGGGCGGCTCATTTTGTTCGGCTACACCTGGGCACTGCTGCACCACATGCTCGGCGGCATCCGCCATCTGATCTGGGACACCCTGCACGGCCTCGAGCCGGAGGGGCGCGAAATGCTCACCCTCGCCACCCTGGTCGGTTCGATCGGACTCACGTTGGTGATCTGGGTCATAGGCTATTTCGCCATGGGAGGGCCGCGATGAACGAGCGCGGACAAATGCGCACCGCGCTTGGCCGCGTACGCGGCCTCGGCGCTGCGCATACCGGGACCGGGCATTTCTGGCATCAGCGCGTCACCTCGGTTGCCGGCATCCCGCTGACCATCGCGTTCATTGTCATCGTCATCGCGCTGCTCGGCCGCAGCCACGCGACCGTGGTGCAGGTGCTCGGTTCGCCGCTGGTCGCGCTGCTCATGCTGCTGTTCATCATCAACAGCGCCTACCACATGTGGATCGGAATGCAGGAGATCATCCTCGACTACGTGCACGAAGACCTGCCCAAGTTCGTGAGCCTGATGGCCAACACCTTCTTCGTCTTCGCAGTGGCGCTGGCCGCGGTCTACGCCCTCCTCAGGCTGTCGTTCGGGGTCTAGACCATGGCGGGCGACGGAAAAGCAAACGGCGCGCCGGCTATCAACGGCACCGCCTACAAGATCGAGGACCACAGTTTCGACGTGGTCGTGGTCGGCGCCGGCGGCTCCGGCCTGCGCGCCGTGGTCGGCTGTGGCGAGGCCGGCTTGCGCACCGCCTGCATCACCAAGGTGTTCCCGACGCGCTCGCACACCGTGGCGGCGCAAGGCGGCATTGCCGCGGCGCTCGGCAACATGGGCGAGGACGACTGGCGCTGGCACATGTACGACACCGTCAAGGGCGCCGACTGGCTCGGCGACCAGGACGCCATCGAGTATCTCTGCCGCAATGCGCCGGATGCGGTTTACGAGCTTGAGCACTGGGGCCTGCCGTTCTCGCGCCGCGAGGAAGACGGCAAGATCTACCAGCGCCCGTTCGGCGGCATGACCACGCATTTCGGCAAGGGCACCGCGCAGCGCACCTGCGCCGCCGCCGACCGCACCGGCCACGCCATGCTGCACACCATGTACGGACAGGCGCTCCGGCACGCGGCCGAGTTCTACATCGAATATTTCGCCATCGACTTGATCATGGACGATGAGGGGCGCTGCCGCGGCGTTATCGCCCTGAACATGGACGACGGCACCATCCACCGTTTCCGCGCCAACATGACCATCCTCGCCACCGGCGGCTACGGGCGCACGTATTTCTCCTGCACCTCGGCGCATATCTGCACCGGCGACGGCAACGCCATGGTGCTGCGCGCCGGCCTGCCGCTGCAGGACATGGAGTTCGTGCAGTTCCACCCGACCGGCATTTATCCGGCCGGCTGCCTGATCACCGAGGGCGCGCGCGGCGAAGGCGGTTATCTGGTCAATTCCGAGGGCGAGCGCTTCATGGAGCGCTATGCGCCTTCGGCCAAGGACCTCGCCTCGCGCGACGTCGTCTCCCGCGCCATGACCATGGAAATCCGCGAAGGCCGCGGCGTCGGCAAGGAAAAGGATCACATTTTCCTGCACCTCGATCATCTCGATCCCGCGGTGCTGCACGAGCGCCTCCCCGGCATCAGCGAAACCGCGCGCATCTTTGCCGGCGTCGACCTGACGCGCGAACCCGTCCCGGTGCTGCCGACCGTGCATTACAACATGGGCGGTATCGCCACCAATTATCACGGCGAGGCCGTGGTCAAGAAAAACGGCGAGCCCGACAGCGTGATCCCCGGCCTGATGGCGCTCGGAGAGGCCGCCTGCGTTTCGGTGCACGGCGCCAACCGCTTGGGCTCAAATTCGCTGATCGATCTCGTGGTGTTTGGCCGCGCCGCCGCGCATCGCTGCGCGGAAGTGCTCAGCCCCGGCGACAAGCATCCCGAATTGCCCAGGGATTCGGCTGAGCGTGCGCTCACCCGGCTCGACAAGTTCCGCTACGCCAAGGGCGGCACGTCGACCGCCAGGCTGCGCCTGAACATGCAGAAGGTGATGCAGACCAATTGCGCCGTGTTCCGTACCGGCACCGTGCTCGATGAAGGTCACAAGCTGATCCACGACGTCTATTCCGGCATGACCGACGTCAGCGTCAGCGACCGGTCGCTGATCTGGAACTCCGACCTGATCGAGACGCTGGAACTCGATAACCTGATCGCGCAGGCCGTCGTCACCATGGACTCGGCGCGCAACCGCACCGAAAGCCGCGGCGGCCATGCGCGCGAGGATTATCCGGAGCGCGACGACAAGAATTGGATGAAACACACGCTGGCCTGGATCGACGAAAACGGAAATGTGAAGATCGACTACCGGCCGGTGCACACCTACACGCTGACCAACGACGTCGCCTATATCGAACCCAAAGCGCGCGTCTACTGACGGAACCCGCCATGGTCGAATTCACGCTGCCGAAAAACTCGCGGATCACGCAAGGGCAAACCTGGCCGCACGCGCCCAAAGCGGCGCATGAAACCGAATTCCGCATCTATCGCTGGAATCCGGACGACGGCGCCAACCCCCGCATCGACACCTATTACGTCGATCGTGACGACTGCGGGCCGATGGTTCTCGACGCGCTGATCTGGATCAAGAACAACATCGACCCGACGCTCACCTTCCGCCGCTCCTGCCGCGAGGGGGTCTGCGGCTCCTGCGCCATGAACATCGACGGCACCAATACGCTCGCCTGCACCAAGGCGATCGACGACGAAAAGGCGCCGGTGAAGATCTATCCGCTGCCGCACCAGCCGGTGATCAAGGACCTGGTGCCGGACCTGAAGAATTTCTACGCGCAATACGCCTCGATCGAGCCGTGGCTGAAGACAACGACCCCGGCGCCGGAAAAGGAATGGCGGCAGAGCCACGAAGATCGCGCCAGGCTCGACGGCATGTATGAGTGCATCCTCTGCGCCTGCTGCTCGACCTCCTGCCCGAGCTACTGGTGGAATTCGGACCGCTATCTCGGGCCTGCGGCGCTGCTGCAGGCAAACCGCTGGGTCCAGGACTCACGCGACGAGGCAACCGGCGAGCGGCTCGACGATCTCGAAGACCCGTTCCGGCTCTACCGCTGCCACACCATCCTCAACTGCTCCAAGGCCTGCCCCAAGGGCTTGAACCCGGCCAAGGAAATCGCCACGCTGAAAAAGGCGATGGTCGAGCGCAAGGTCTAGGAGCAGCCATGCTCGATCACGTCGGCTTTCCGGTTTCCGAGTACGAGCGCAGCAAGACATTTTATCTCAAGGCGCTGGCGCCGCTCGGCTACGCGATCGTGAAAGAAGTTGGCCAAAAAGAACATCCAGGCCATGCCGCGGCCGGCTTTGGCGCCGCCGGAAAGCCGGACTTCTGGATCGGCGGCGAAGGCAGCCTGGGCAAGCCGATCCACATCGCCATCACGGCGAAGGATCGCGCGGCGGTCGACGCGTTTTACCGCGCTGCGTTGGCCGCCGGAGGCAGAGACAACGGCGCCCCCGGCCTGCGGCCGCATTATCACGCTAACTACTACGGTGCTTTCGTGCTCGACCCCGACGGCCACAATATCGAGGCCGTCTGTCACACCGCTCCCTAGACCGTGGACGAGCCCGCCCTCGATCTCGCCGGCGTAAAGCTGTCGCCGCAAAAAGAAACCGTGCGCTTGTTCTACAAGGAGCTATGGGATCACGCCGACAAGAGCCTAATCCCGAAAATCCTCCATGAAGGCTTTACCTTCCGCGGCTCGCTCGGGCCGACGCTGGTCGGCCATGACCAGTTCGCCGGCTACGTCGACTGGGTGACCGGCGCGCTGGCGCAATACACCACCGATATCCTGGCGCTGCTCGAAGACGGCAACCGGGTCAGCGGCAAGATGCGTTTTCACGGCATTCAGCGCCGGGAGATGCTTGGCGTGCCGCCGAGCGGCCGTCACGTCTGGTGGATCGGCGTGCCGATCTTCACCTTCGAGGGGCCAAAAGTACGCGACCTTTATGTCCTCGGCGATGTCTACGGCCTGATCGAGCGGATGCGCGGCCGCGCCTAGAAGCACTTTACGGCGAAGCAGAGCTTCTCCAGCTCGGGGAACGGCTTGTAGGCGGCTTTGCCGCACTGCTCCGGCGTAGCTTCGACGAGCTGATTGAGATGGCCGCCGTAGAAATAGCCGATCTTGTCCTTGCTGCCGGCATAATGCGTCTCGGTGTCCCGTGCATTGTAGCGCACGCACACGACGTAGCGCTGGTCCTTGCCGACCGGCGTGAGCGCGGGGTCGGTAATGAACGCATCGCGGACCCTTGCCGGATAGGGGAACGACCTCTGCAGCGTGTCGAGGAGTTCCTGTTTGTAGAGCGTCGGGACGATGTTCGGATCCTGCTCGTCTTTCGGATCGGAGCTGCAGGCCGCGATTACGGTTGCGGAAACCGCAATGCAAAACCACGTCGCGGCCCAGCGTCTCACCCGGGTTACTCCAGTTTCAGTTTCTTGCGCCGCTGGCCGAGCGTACGCAGGCGCAGCGCGTTGAGCTTGATGAATCCCTCGGCATCGCGATGGTCGTAGGCCACCGCGCCTTCCTCGAAGGTGACGAGCTCCTGGTCGTAGAGTGAATATCTGCTGTCACGGCCGATCACGGCGACACTGCCTTTGTAGAGCTTGAGCCGCACCCGGCCGGAAACGAACTCCTGCGATTTGTCGATTGCCGCCTGCAGCATCTCGCGCTCGGGCGCGAACCAGAAGCCGTAATAGACGAGCTCGGCGTATTTCGGCATCAGCTCGTCCTTGAGATGGGCCGCGCCACGATCGAGGGTGATGCTTTCAATGCCGCGATGCGCGGCGAGCAGGATGGTGCCGCCCGGCGTCTCATACATGCCGCGCGACTTCATGCCGACGAAGCGATTTTCGACCAGATCGAGCCGGCCGATGCCGTTGGCCTTGCCCAGTTCGTTGAGCCTCGTGAGCAGCGCCGCCGGCGACAGCTTCTTGCCGTCGATGGCCACCGCGTCGCCGCGCTCGAAATCGACGGTAATGACGGTCGGCTTGTCCGGCGCTTTTTCCGGATCGAGCGTGCGCGAATAGACGTATTCGGGCACTTCGTTCGCCGGGTCCTCCAGCACTTTGCCTTCGGAGGAAGCATGCAGCAGATTGGCGTCGACCGAAAATGGCGCTTCGCCGCGCTTGTCCTTGGCGATCGGGATCTGATGCTGCTCGGCGAATTCGATCAGCTTGCTGCGCGAAGTCAGATTCCATTCCCGCCACGGCGCGATCACGGTCACGTCCGGCTTGAGCGCATAGTACGTGAGCTCGAAGCGCACCTGATCGTTGCCCTTGCCGGTGGCGCCGTGGGCCACGGCATCGGCGCCGACCTTCTCGGCGATCTCGATCTGCTTCTTGGCGATCAGCGGCCGCGCAATCGAAGTGCCGAGCAGATATTGCCCCTCGTAGACGGTGTTGGCGCGAAACATCGGAAACACGTAATCGCGCACGAATTCTTCGCGCAGGTCCTCGATGAAGATATTCTCCGGCTTGATGCCAAGCAGCAGCGCCTTCTTGCGCGCCGGCTCCAGCTCCTCGCCCTGGCCGAGATCGGCGGTAAAGGTCACGACCTCGCAGCCATAGGTGGTTTGCAGCCACTTCAGGATAATCGAGGTATCGAGCCCGCCCGAGTAAGCAAGCACGACTTTCTTGGGCGAAGCCTTAGCCATGAGAATGCCGGCCGCCGGTATGGGCCGTCCTTAGTCCATGAAAACGCGCGGACTATAGGGGGCCGCACCGGCGAATTCTAGCGTGGACGGCGGCCCGCAAAATCGCGCTAAAGTGCGCCCAGCCACCTATCCGGTGACGTCGTCGTAGACATCCATTTCAGCGGTGCCGGCGAGCAACTGCCGCCAGCCCTCGAGAAACGTGCGCACGGCAGGGTCGCTCGCTATTTTCTGGCGGTTGATCTCGACCGCGGCGTCCGCCTCGTATTCGACTTCGATGAGGAGCCGGGCGGGATCGTCCACGTTTTGCAGGAAACGGAATTCGGTGCCGCCAAACGAGCGATAGAACGGCGTAGCGCTTTTCATCAACCCGAGGATTTGCTTGGGATCGCCCACGGCCCGCATCTTCACATGCAGCACCCGTTTCACCCGATTTTTGCTGTCCGCCATGAGCCCTCCGGCCTCGCCCCGTGCCACGTGGCATACCGCCGGCCGAGTCGTTTTTCATATTACCTTGCGATCCCCAGGGCAGCCATACCAAGCGGCCGCGCCGACAAATTCGCCGCTGCGGTCAGCCTTTGTCGCCGGGCCTTGCACTCGGCGATTTCATTTTGCCGGCGAACAGCCCGGCAAGAAAGTTGAAGACCGGCAGGGGCAGGAATTCTATGGCTCGCTCGACCGCCGCATCGGAGAATCGCGTCGCCGGCCAGCGATAGATCAAGGCATAGGCAATCCAGATGATGAGAAAGGTGAAGACGCCGGCAAAGACGACGTCGGTGACAAAATGGCCGCCGGCCATGATGCGCAGCATTCCCATCCCCGTGCCGAGCGCCAGCGCGGCACCGTAGGCCAGCGCTCGCCATTGCGGCGGTGCGAGCGCCGCTGACGCCAAGGTCCAGAACGCACCGGAGACGTCGCCCGAAACGAACGAACAGTTGCTGGGACAATCGCCGCGCGGATCCCACCACGACACGAAATGTTGAGCGCCGCCGAATTGCGTCACGTCGATCGGACGCGGCCGGCCCCAATGCTCCTTGAGCGCGCCATTGACCAGAAGGCCGGGTCCCAGCCCCAGCGTCACGATCAGAAACACGATGGCGCGGCCGGATATCAGCAACTTGCGCCGCGGCAATATCAATTTGAGGGCCAAGGCGCCGATCGCCGGCATGATCAGCAGCGTGCCAATCCAAAGGCCGGTGTCGCGCGCAATCATGGCCGTGTGATTGATGCGCCAGGCGAAGACATTGTGGTTGGTGTCGACGTACTCATAGAAATAATGTGAGACAGCGAGATCGAGCTGCGGAAAAAATCCGAACAACAGACCGGCGACCGCGGCAACGGCGAGAGCGATGATCAGGCCTGTTCTGTTCATGCGGGCGCCGGTCTAGCCGAGCCCTGCATAAATGAAAAGGCGGCCGGGCCCGCGCCGCGCTATAGTGGCGTCATGGCAGGCGCCACAATCGACTTCTGGCTCGAATTCGCGTCCACCTATTCCTATCCCGCGGCTGAACGCATCGGCGCGCTCGCCCGCGCTGCCGGCGTCACCGTGCGCTGGCGGCCGTTTTTGCTCGGGCCGATTTTTCAGTCACAGGGCTGGAATACGTCACCGTTCAACGTCTATCCGGGAAAAGGCCGGTATATGTGGCGCGACCTGGAGCGGATTTGCGGCGGCCTCGGACTTCCGCTCAGGCGGCTTGAAAAATTTCCACAGAACAGCCTGTTGGCGGCGCGGGTGGCGCTGGTCGGCTTTGGTGACGGCTGGGGTGAGGAATTTTCCCGTGCCGTCTACCGCGCCGAGTTCGGCGCGGGACGCGACATCGGCGATGACTCTGTCGTAGCCGGAGTTCTGAAAGACCTGGGCTGCGATCCGGCGAAAGTGCTCGCTCAGGCGCAGACAACGCAGAACAAGGCCAGACTACGCAGCGAAACCGAAGAAGCGCAGCGGCTCGGCCTGTTCGGCGCGCCGAGCTTCGTCACCGCCGATGGCGAATTGTTCTGGGGCAATGATCGGCTCGAAGCCGCGCTCGCCTGGGCGACGCGTTAGCGCGCCTCGCAAATCAGAGCGTCACCCGTTCGCGCCAGCGACCGGCATTGCGGCCGGCGATCAGCCAGTAGGCGAGACCGCCGATGATGCCGGCCGCCGCGGCAAGCTGCAACGGATTGCCGGCGGGCGCGACATCGGTGGTGTTTTCCAGGCGCAGTTCGACATCGGAGCCGAAATAGGAGGCGAGCCCGACGACGGCGCCGGCTACGCCGTAATAGAGAACGCTGCGCATGCGGGCGATTTCGGCGAACAGGATCAACAGCAGCGCCGGCACGAAGGCGGTGGCGCCGACGTAACTGGTGGCGAAAAAAGAGACGGTGAAGAACATCACCCGTTCGAGCGGGTCGGAATCGAGCCAGGGCCATTCCGGCGCGACAATGCCGATGGAAAGCACGATGCCGGCGACGATAATGGCGGCGATAAGCGCAAAGAGAATGACGAAGATGCGGCCGATCAGCGACATGGTCTAATCCGTCATCGCCATGGCACGAAGCGCCATGCGTTCGCGCACAGATAATTTCTCCGTCGCGCTCTTGAGCTGCCCGCAAGCGGCGAGAATATCGCGGCCGCGCGGCGTGCGCACCGGCGAAGCATAGCCGGCATCGAACACCACTTGCGAGAATTTTTCGATCTGCTCCCAGTCCGAACACTCGTAAGTGCTGCCGGGCCACGGATTGAACGGGATCAGGTTGATCTTGGCCGGAATGCCCTTGAGCAGGCGCACCAGCGCCTTGGCGTCTTCGATCGAGTCGTTGACACCCTTGAGCATGACGTATTCGAAGGTGATGCGCTTGGCGTTGGAGACGCCGGGGTAGTTGCGGCAGGCCGCGAGCAGCTCGGCGATCTTGTATTTGCGGTTGAGCGGCACCAGCTCGTTGCGCAGTTCATCGCGAACCGCGTGCAGCGACACCGCCAGCATGCAGCCGATCTCGCGGCCGGCACGCTCGATCTCCGGCACCACGCCGGAGGTCGAGAGTGTGATGCGGCGCTTGGAAATGCCGAGCCCGTCGCCGTCGGCGACGATGAGTAGCGCGTCGCGCACCGCGTCGAGATTGTAGAGCGGCTCGCCCATGCCCATCATCACGATGTTGGTGATGCAGCGCTGCTCGCCTGCCGGCACAATTCCGTCGGTCGGCCGCACGGCACCCGGCCAGTCGCCGAGCCGGTCGCGCGCCATCATCACCTGGCCGGTGATCTCGCCGGCGGTCAGATTGCGCACCAGGTGCTGCGTGCCGGTGTGGCAGAACGAGCAGTTGAGCGTACAGCCGACCTGGCTGGAAACGCAGAGCGTGCCGCGGTCGGTGTCGGGGATGTAAACGCACTCGACATCGTGCGGCAGACCGCTATCGGGGTCGCCGGGCAACCGCAGCAGCCATTTGCGCGTTCCGTCGACCGAGATTTGCTCGGCCACGACGTCGGGACGATCGAGGGTGAAGTGCTGCTCGAGCGCCGCGCGCAGGTCCTTCGAGACGCTGCTCATGGCGTCAAACGAGGTCAGTCCGCGGAAATAGATCCAGTGCCAGAGCTGCTGCACACGCATCTTGCGCTGCGCTTGCGGCACGCCGACCTCGCCCAGCGCGTCGGACAGCTGCGCGCGCGTGAGCCCGACCAGCGACGGTTTCGCCGGCGCGACGTAGCGCGCGAGCGGCGCCTTCTCGAGGAAGGCGGTCGATTCCGACTGCATGGTCATCGGCTCTATCCAATGGAGATTGCCCGGTGCCGCCACTACGCGGCCCCGCGATCCCCTCACTTGCACTCCGCGGCTACCTTGTCGAGCGCTTCGGCAATGCCCTTGAGCGAATAGGTATCGGAGGTCTTGGTGCCGTGCGTCGACATGCTCTTCACGACCAGATCGGAGCCTTTGCGCATGGCGTCCACCATTTGCGCCTCCTCGGCCGCGTTCTTTACCCAGGCGCCGTCGTTCTGCGTATACATGACGTAAGACGCCGAGCCGACGGTCGCCGTGGCATCGGCCCCGGGCTTTTGCGGATAGCCGACAATGACGGAGACTTCGTTCTTCACTTTCTCGGCCGGGCGGGTGGAAACGAATGCGTAGGACGGATCGCGCTTGCGCCCGGCCGGCTCGGTCACCGCGGTGGCGGGCTTGGCCAGCGTGAAGCAGATTTTCTTGCCGCTGGGCGAAGCCGAATAGGCGCCCCAGTCGCCGAACTGTCCGAGCAGCACCGCCTGTTCGGTCGGATCGGATTTTGGCTTGGCTTGCGCCGCGGGCTTGGCGGGCTTCGCCGGCGCTGCCGGCTTGTCCTGCGCCAGCGCGGCACCGCACAACACGGCGGCCGCAGTCACGAAAGCAATCGCGGGGCGTAGGCAAAAGGTCATCGTCATCGGCCTCATCCGGTTGTTTTGGATGTTGGTGTCCAGCAAGTCCCCCGTCACAAGTCATACGTGCGAAAATCGGCAATGTGAAGGCGAAGAAAAGCCTGCTGCCGCGTGCTAGAAACGCGGCTTCGGTTCACCTCATCCCGCGCGGTCCCATGAAAGCACTGCTCTGCACCCGTTACGGCACGCCCGACGATCTCGAACTTGCCGACATTGCCGACCCCAGGCCCGGCCCCGGTGAAGCGGTGGTGCGGGTTGCCGCGGCGGCATTGAACTTTTTCGATACCCTGATCATCGCCGGGAAATACCAGTACAAGCCCGAGATGCCGTTCTCGCCAGCGGCCGAATTTGCCGGCACCGTCGAGAGCATGGGCGTAGGGGTCACCTCCCTTGCAGCCGGCGACCGCGTGCTCGGGTATTCAGGCTACGGCGCCGCGCGCGAGCGCATCGCGCTTGCCGCGGAAAAATTGGTCAAGCTGCCCGCCGGGCTGGACTTCGACCGCGCCGCCGGCGTCAGCGTCACCTACGGCACGACGTTGTACGCGCTCAAGGATCGCGCGCATCTCAAGACGGGTGAGACGCTGGCCGTGCTCGGCGCCTCCGGCGGCGTCGGCATCGCCGCCGTCGAACTCGGCAAGCTGATGGGTGCGCGCGTCATCGCCTGCGCCTCGTCGGCGGAAAAGCTCGCGTTCGCCAAAAAGCACGGCGCCGACGTCGGTATCGATTACGCCAAGGACGAGCTGAAAGACGCCTTGCGCGCCGCGACCGGCGGCAACGGCGCCGACGTCATTTACGATCCGGTCGGCGGGCCTTACGCCGAGGCCGCGCTGCGCTCGATCGCCTGGGAGGGCCGTTACCTGGTCATCGGTTTCGCTGCCGGCGACATTCCGAAACTGCCGCTCAATCTGGTGCTTCTGAAAAGCGCCGACGTGCTTGGCGTGTTCTGGGGCTCATGGATTTCACGCGACCCCGCAGGCTTTCGCGCCAACACCGAACAACTGCTGGCGTGGGTCGCGGCCGGAAGGCTTTCATCGCATGTGCATGCGGTCTATCCGCTCGCCGAGGCAGCCGCCGCGCTCAAGGCCATCGCCTCGCGCAAGGTGATGGGAAAGGTGATCCTGCACCCTTAGGATTTGCGGGCGATGATGCGGTGAATGATCTTGCCGGACGAGACGCTGACCGCCTCCTCGTCGAACAGGATCTCGGCGCGGCCGAGGGCCCGGCGCACCAGCGAAGCGTCGAACGCCGCGTAAAGACGGCCGTTTTTGTCGCGCTGATCGCCGTCTTTGCTCACGCGCCAGCTTAGATAGACAACGCCGCCGTCTTTGGCGATGTCAATCAGGCGCCGCACCGAGCGCGCAATCTCGTCGTGCGGCAGATGCATGATCACGGTTTCGCAAAGGACGTTGGCGAAGCTTGCGGACGCAAGATCCTCAAGTTCGGGCAGCGCCGCAATACGGAAATCGCAACCGGGATGGCGTCGCCGTGCTTGCGCGATCAGCCCCGACGAAGCGTCATAGCCGACTGCGGGATAATCATGTGCAATGAGCCATGCGACTTCGCGGCCGCTGCCGCAACCGATATCGGCGGTGTCACCTGCGTTGAAGTAGCGGCGGATGAGGTCGTGCAGATCGGCCGGCGGCGGCTGCCCGTTCCAGTCATCGGCAAACTGCGCGGCGGCGGTGTCGTAGGCCTCGAGCGTCTTGCGGTCCATGCACGACTATAGCGCGGCGCGCTCAATAGCTGCCAAGCTTCACGCGTGCAGCCAACCGATGCTCGGGCTTGATGTGATCGGAAACAATCTTCATGACCGCCCCAACCGCCGCGGCGTCGTCGACAAAGCCGAGCACGGGGATGAAGTCGGGAATGGCATCGGCGGGCATCACGAAATAGGCAAGCCCGGCAACCAGCGTCGCCTTGACCGACAGCGGTGTTTGCCGGTCGAAGGCGCAGTAATAGAGCGCGAGCAGATCCTCGGCGAAGGGGAGTTCGCGCGCGATGGGTTGCAGCTTGCGCCAGAACTTCTCGCGCAGCGAGCTTTCGTCCCCGAAGACGTCGCGCCAGGATAGACCGCGTGCGAATTCCATCCGCAATATGTGGTTGGCGATTTTGGCGGCCGCAAGGCCGCTTTTTCGGGCCTATCCGGCCAGTTTATCCATTGTCTCGGCCAGCTTGACGTCGAGATCGGTCACGCCGCCTGCGTCATGGGTGGACAACGTCACTTCCACCGTTTTGTAGACGTTGAACCATTCCGGGTGGTGATCCATCTTTTCCGCAGCGAGCGCCGCCCTCGTCATGAAACCGAACGCCTGGCTGAAGTCCTTGAAGACGAATTTCTTGGCGATGGCGTCGCGCCCGGCCACCTCCGACCAGCCGGCGAGCCGGGTCAAAGCTGCTTTACGTGCATCCGCGGTCAGTTTTTGCGCCATAACGACCCTTTCCGTTGAGTAATCGCGTGATCGCTGCGCACCGATGTTACGTCAGAACGCCGCTGCGAAGGACTTAACCACCCGGGTCATTGTCCGGTTGCTTCCGGCCGTTTGCTGACTATATTGCGCCGCAACAGCGTCGTGTCGCGGGGGTAGCAGGATTGCCAGTGGGCAATCCTGTTGTTTTTCGGCAGATCCTCAGGAAATCCTGCTGCCGGCCCGCACCTTGGCCTTCCGGAACCCGTTTTATGAATTTGCGCAACGTTGCCATCATTGCTCACGTCGACCACGGCAAGACGACACTGGTCGACCGGCTCTTGCAGCAGTCCGGCGCCTACCGCGAGAACCAGCGCCAGGTCGAGCGCGCGATGGATTCCAACGACCTCGAGCGCGAGCGCGGCATCACCATCCTGGCCAAGGCCGCCTCCGTCGAGTGGAAGGGCACCCGCATCAACATCGTCGATACGCCGGGCCACGCCGATTTCGGCGGCGAGGTCGAGCGCATCCTCAACATGGTGGACGGCGCGCTGGTGCTGGTCGATGCCGCCGAGGGGCCGCTGCCGCAGACCAAATTTGTCGTGTCGAAGGCGCTGAAGATGGGCCTCAAACCCATCGTCATCATCAACAAGGTCGACCGCGGCGACGCCCGCCCAGTCGAAGTCATCAACGAAGTGTTCGACCTGTTTGCGGCGCTCGACGCCACCGACGAACAGCTTGATTTCCCGATCCTTTACGGCTCGGCCAAGCAGGGCTGGATGGCGACGACGCTGGAGGGTTCACACAACGACGGCATGCAGCCGCTGTTCGATCTGATCCTGTCGCACGTCAAGCCGCCGGTCGTCGAGCAAGGTCCGTTCCGGCTGCTCGGCACCATCCTGGAAGCCAATCCCTATCTCGGCCGCATCGTCACCGGCCGCATTACCTCCGGCTCGGTCGCGCCGAACCAGGCGGTGAAGGTGCTCGACCACGACGGCAAGCTGGTCGAGAGCGGGCGCGTGACCAAGGTGCTGGCGTTCCGCGGCATCGAGCGCGTGCCGGTCGAGGACGCCGCGGCCGGCGACATCGTCGCGTTGGCCGGACTGCCGAACGCAACGGTCGCGATGACGATCTGCGATCCTGCCGTGGAAATCCCGCTGCCGGCACAGCCGATCGACCCGCCGACTTTGGCGATGACGTTTCGTGTCAACGATTCCCCGCTCGCCGGCACCGAAGGGACCAAGGTCACCGGCCGCATGATTCGCGACCGTCTGCTGCGTGAGGCCGAAGGCAACGTGGCGCTGCGCGTGCGCGAGAGTGACGACAAGGATGCCATGGAGGTGGCCGGCCGCGGCGAGTTGCAGCTCGGCATTCTCATCGAAACGATGCGCCGCGAGGGCTTCGAACTATCGGTTTCACGGCCCAAGGTGCTGTTGCGCACCGACGACGCCGGTGATGTGGAGGAGCCGATCGAGGAAGTCGTCATCGATGTCGACGAGGTGCATTCCGGCATCGTGGTGCAGAAGATGTCGGAGCGCAAAGCGGAGATGATCGAGATGAAGCCCTCCGGCGGCGGGCGCGTGCGCATCGTCTTCTATGCGCCGACCCGCGGCCTGATCGGCTATCAGGGCGAGTTGCTGACCGACACGCGCGGCACCGCCATCATGAACCGGCTGTTTCACGGCTACGAGGCGCACAAAGGTCCGATCCAGGGCCGCCGCAACGGCGTGCTCATTTCCAACGACAAGGGCGAGGCAGTCGCCTACGCGCTGTGGAACCTGGAGGACCGCGGGCCGATGATGATCGAGCCGGGCTGGAAGGTCTATAAGGGAATGATCGTCGGCGAGCATACCCGCGATAACGACCTCGTCATCAACGTGCTCAAGGGCAAGCAGCTCACCAATATCCGCACCACCTCGAAAGACGAAGCCGTGCGCCTCACGCCGCCGATCCGCATGACGCTGGAAAAGGCGCTGGCCTATATCGAGGACGACGAGCTGGTTGAGGTAACGCCGAAGGCGATCCGGCTGCGCAAGAAGCTGCTCGACGAAACCGACCGCAAACGGCTGGATCGCGCGCGCACCGCCGAAGCCGTGTAACGCCGGTCACGGCTCAAGCTCGAATCACATCCGCCGAATCGTTTCTGCGAATCACCTCGCGCGGCGCAACGTGTGTCATTACGGCACGCTGTGCGACAGGCTTGCGCTTCGCACGCGCCGACCGCGACGAAGAGCATGATTTGGCTCGCCAATGATGCTCATTAGCCCGAACTGTGTCCAGTAATCCACACCGGCAACCGATCGTTAATCATAGGGCTTGAAGGGCGCAAAGTTCGTTGCTCTTATTCGTAAATGTCTACGACCCTTATAGAGATTCGCCGGGCCAAGACCTCCGACGCCGAAGCCGTCGCTGGAACACATGACAACGCCTGGCGCACCGCCTATCAGGGCATCATCCCCGGCAACGAACTCGACAAGCTCATCAATCGCCGCGGCCCGGACTGGTGGGATTCGGCGATCCGCAAAGGCAGCCGCATCACCGTGCTGCAATTCGGCGAAACCCTCGCCGGTTATGCCAATTACGGACGAAATCGCGCGCGCAGCCTGTTCTATGACGGCGAAGTCTACGAGCTTTACCTGCGGCCGGAATTCCAGGGCCTCGGATTTGGCCGCCGGCTGTTCTCGGCCGCGCGCAAGGACCTGTCGCAAAGCGGGCTCAAGAGCCTGGTGGTATGGGCGTTGTCCGATAACGAACCGGCAGTGGAATTTTACCGCGCGCTCGGCGGCCGCGCCGTTGCCCGCTCCTCCGAGCGTTTCGGCGCCAAGACGCTCGATAAGGTCGCCTACGCCTGGCAGTGAGGCGTTTCGAAATCCAAAATCTATCCCCTTATCCTGAGGAGCCCGCGCAGCGGGCGTCTCGAAGGATGAAGGCCTGTGACTCGGGGGCTTCATGGTTCGAGACGCGCAGCTCCGCTGCGCTCCTCACCATGAGGATCAAATGCTCGGCGCCGGCATGTCCTTTTGCGCGCAGGCGGCGCGCAGCGTATTGAGCAGCAGGCAGGCAATGGTCATCGGCCCTACACCGCCGGGGACCGGCGTGATGGCGCCGGCCACCTCGCGCGCCTCACGGGCAACGTCGCCGACGATGCGCGCCTTCTTGCTGTGCCTGCCGGGCTCGTCCGGCAGCCGGTTGATGCCGACGTCGATGACCGTCGCACCGGGCTTGACCCAGTCGCCGCGCACCATTTCCGGCCGGCCGATGGCGGCGACCAGCAGATCGGCGCGGCGGCACACCGCCGGCAGGTCATGCGTCTTGGAATGCGCGATGGTGACGGTGGCATTTTCCGCCAGCAGCAACTGCGCCACCGGCTTGCCGACGATGTTGGAGCGGCCGACCACCACGGCTTCAAGGCCGGAGAGCGAGTCATGCACGGTTTTAGCCAGTATCACGCAGCCGAGCGGGGTGCAGGGCACGAGGCCCGGCAGGCCGCTGGCGAGCCTGCCGACATTGACCGGATGGAAGCCGTCGACGTCCTTGTCTGGAGCGATCGCGGCAATCACCTTCTGCGAGCCGATCTGTTGCGGCAGCGGCAGTTGCACCAGGATGCCGTTGACGTCCGGATCGGCGTTGAGCACGCCGATCAGATCGAGCAAGTCCGCCTCGTCCGCGTCCGCTGGAAGCTTGTGGTCGAACGCACGCATGCCCGCTTCGTGCACGGCCTTGGACTTGTTGCGGACGTAAACCTCGCTCGCCGGATTCTGCCCGACGAGGACAACGGCGAGACCGGGAACAAAGCCGTAGTCACGGCGCAACCGATGCACCGCATCCGTCACCTTGCCGCGCAGATCGGCTGCGATCATTTTGCCGTCGATGATGCGCGCGGTCATTGACCTGCCGGTCTTTGCGGACGCCCGCTAAGCGAACAGCTGGATATAAAGCCAGAAGATCAGCTGCTTGAGGAACAAGAGCCCGATGATGAGGATCACCGGCGAGATGTCGATGCCGCCCAGATTGGGCATAATATTGCGGATCGGCCGTAGCGCCGGCTCGGTAATCCGATACAGGAATTCGCCGATGCTGGAGACGATCGGGTTGCGCGTGTTGACGACGTTGAACGCGATCAACCAGGACAGAACCGCCGCCGCGATCAGGATCCAGATGTACAGGGTAATGAGAGTGTCAACGAGCCAGAGAAAGGGATTCATCGCGGGCGCTCCGTCGGTCGGCCGAGTGACGAATAGCCGCTTGCCTGGGCGAGGAAAAGGGGGGCGCGCGCTTTCTCTTTGTTTCGTGCGCTTTTGCAGCGCCGCGCCGTCCTCGAGATGGCCGGTTGACAGTCTTGTTGACAGCCTTGGGGACGGGACGTAGGCATTGCCGCTGTCGGCTGGGGCCGTAGCTCAGTTGGGAGAGCGCCTCGTTCGCAATGAGGAGGTCAGGGGTTCAAATCCCCTCGGCTCCACCAATCTTCGCGGCCAACGCCGCTTCGATTGGCAAGCCAGCCCCGATCCGCGAAGGTTGTCCGTCGAAGCCTTGGCGAAGACGGGCAGCCGACCAGCCTGAAACCGCAAAGACTGGCTACTTCGCCGCTTCTGCGGCCGCCATGGCCGGCTTGCCGCCGATCCAATGATCGATGAAGGCTGAAAGCCAGTTGCGCGAGGCATAATCGTGCACGGCGCGGCCGCTAATGTGCTCGGCGCGCTGCTTGGCGCCGGGCAGCGACATGCGATGCGCGCCGCGCACCAGCCAGCGGTACATCATGGCGTGGGTGACCTCGGGATGAAATTGCAGCGCGTAGCCGGTGCCGTGGCGAAAGGCCTGCACCGAGAATGCGTCGCCCTCGGCGAGCAAGTCGCTGCCGGCCGGCAGATCGAACCCCTCGCGATGCCACTGGTAAACGTGGTCGGGCCACTCGGCACAAACTTCGCGGCCAGCCCGCGTCGGCCGGATCGGGTAATACCCAACTTCGGCGTGGCCCTGCGGATGCGGAAAGACGCGGCTGCCGAGATGCCGCGCCATCATTTGCGCACCGAGGCAGATGCCGAGGAAGGGCTTCTTGTCGCGCAGCGGCACGCCGATCCAGTCGATCTCGCGGTTGACGAAGTCGTCGGTGTCATTGGCGCTTTGCGGGCCGCCGAAGATCGCCGCGCCGGAATGATCGTCCATGGTCTCGGGCAGCGGATCGCCGAAGCGCGGGCGGCGGATGTCGAGCGGAAAGCCGAGCTTGGTCAGCGTCTGGCCGACGCGGCCAGGCGAAGAATGCTCCTGATGCAGAATGATGAGGACCGGCTTCAGCATGTCATTGCGGCGCTTCGTCCCGGCGCTGAGTGAGTAGTAGCCGCTTTGTCGAGCTTTGCAACATGGCGCGGTGACATGCGGCTATGTGTCGCGCGCGGATCTGCGCCGGCTCTGCCGGGCGCCGACCGCCGCCAGCAATATCGCATGAGGAACTAAACGAGCCATGAAGGCGGTGATTTTATTGGCGACGCCGGGAATGACCACGCGCTGCCCCCGCATGAGCCCGCGGTAGCCCTGTTCGGCGACATAGTCGGCCGGCTGGGCAAGGATCGGCGGCGCAATATTGCCGACAATGCCGGCGCGCTCGGCAAATTCGGTCTGTACCGGACCCGGGCAAAGCGTGGTTACCCGGACGCCGCGGCTCCTGAGTTCGCTGCTGAGCGCCTCGCTGAACGAGAGTACGTAGGCTTTGGTTGCGTAATAGACCGCCATGCCGGGGCCAGGCAGAAACGCGGCAACCGAGGCAACATTGAGCAGGCCGCCTTTGTGACGGGCGAGGCTGTCGACAAAGGCGAGCGAATAGTCGGTCAGGGCCCGCACATTAAGATCGATCATCCCCAATTGCTCGGCGCGATCTAGCCCGGCGGCGGTGCCGACGAGGCCAAAGCCTGCATTGTTGACCATGTACTGCGGCTCGGCACCCTGCGCTGCGAGCATCTCGCCGACCGTGCGCGCCGGCACGTGCGCGAGATCGGCGACGATGACGATTGGCTTTGCCGCGTCGGTCGCGGCGATTTCTTCGGCCAACTCCCGCATCCGCTGCTCGCGCCGCGCCACCAGAACAAGCTCATGGCCATTGCGCGCAAACACGCGGGCAAGCTCAACGCCAATGCCGGCGGAGGCTCCTGTGATGACCGTGACCGGACGCAGGGCGCTCATGCGTTTCCGTTCGTCCCTTCGCCGGCGACGCGCTTGCGCAGAGCGATGCGTTCGTTTTGCGAAATGTGCAGCAAGTCGGCGGCGCGCCAGACCAGATTGTCCTCGAATTCGGTGACGACGCCGTCGGCAAAGACGATCTGCCACAGCATCTCCACCATCCGCGCGCGTCCCTTTTCATCCAGCGAGCGATTGAGCCGCGCAGTGAAGTGATAAAGATCGATCGATTGCCGCTCGGCTTCGGTCGCCTCGACGACCAGTTCATCGGTCTTTGCATCGTCGAGCGCGAAGCGTTGCTTGATCAGCGCGTGCAGCTTGTCGCGCGCGACCTGCGGCATGGCTCCGTCGATCGCCGCGGCGTGCACCAGGAGCGCCGCGGCGGCGAGGCGATAATCGTCCTCGTCGAAATGGCTCGGATGCTTGCCGCCGTCGGTCAGTTCGGTGACGAGATTGCGCAACGATTCAAACATTGGACCACTGTTCTCACAGGCCGCCGCCCCGCGGCAAGCATGCCATATCCGCAATCTATAAATGTCATCGGCCGCCCGGAAGCCCGAACGGCCGATGCTTACCGAGGTTTAATACTCGCACTTACGCCGAGGCGGCGGCCCCCACGGCTTCCAAAGGACGGTTGCGCGGCTCGACCCCCCAAGCCGCGACCACGATGATCTGCACCACCACAAGGCCGATCATCAGCCAAAGAACGCCCGGCAGCTTGTAATTCGCCATCAGCGAGCCGACGATGAAGGGCGACACCACGGTCGCCCCGCGGCCCAGCGTGTTGCAGATGCCGTTGGCACGCAGCCGGATTTCGGTCGGGAACAGCTCCGGCGTGTAGACGCCGAACAGAATCGCGGTCTGTACATAAATCGCCACGATCAGCACGAAGCCGACGCCGAGCACGATCGCCGGGTCGGACGCGGCATCGAAGCGCGCGTAGATCCAACCGAACACGATCGTGGCAACCGACGCACCGATGATGCTCCAGCGCCGGCCAATGAAGTCTGAGGTCCAGGCGCCCAGCGCGCAGCCGACCAGCGAGGCGATCGACAGCACCAACGTATAGGCAAGCGAATTGGTGATGGTGAGCCCCTGGCGCAGGAAGAACTGCGGCAGGAAAATCACGAAGCCAAAAATCAGCGTATTGATGGTGATAAGCACCCAAGAGCCGACGACCATGCGTTGCAGCAGCGGCGGCTTGAGCAGGTCCGACGCGGAGACCGGGGCAACATAGGCGGGCACCACAACCGGCGGCAACGCACCGGCCGTTGCGGCCTCCCGTTCGATCGATTGCATCAGCGCTTCGGCTTCCGCCATGCGGCCTTGCGATTCCAACCAGCGAGGCGATTCAGGCAGCGCCTTGCGCAGATACCAGACAATCAGTGAGCCGATGCCGGCGATGACGAACATCGGCCGCCAGCCAAAGCTTGGGATGATCAAATAGCCGAGGATCGCGGTCGCTGGAAATCCGGCGACGACGATGAACGCCATGAAGGACAGCCAGCGTCCGCGCGATTTCGGCGGCACGAATTCAGTCAGCGTCGAATAGCCGACCACGATCTCGGCGCCGAGGCCCAGCCCCTGCACAAAGCGGCACCAGATCAACGTGGTCATGTCCGGGGCCGCCGCTGCGGCGAGCGAGGCGAGCCCGAAAATCAGTAAATTGATCTGGTAGGTGAAGCGGCGGCCAAATTTGTCACCGACGAAGCCGGTGATGAGCGCGCCCAGCGTCATGCCGACAAAGGTCAAGGAGAGGAACTGCAGGTTCTGCGGAACGGTCGAGAATTTTGTCTGGATAGCTGATGCTAGCACACCGCCGGCGACGTAGAGGTCGTAGCCGTCGAAGAACATCCCGGCGCCAACCAACCAGAAGATGCGGTAGTGAAACGACGAGATCGGCAGCCGGTCGAGACGCGCGCCGGCATTGACGTTGCTTGCCATCGGACTTCCCCCCAATGTGGCCGTTATGTGAGCGCCGGCCTTGAGGAGGAATGTAATCGAGACTTTGAACCGGCGAAACCACCCTGGCTGCCGGAAACTTGCCGAGGCAACATGAGCAACATTGCCCCTGAGCCATCATTGCGGCATCATGCCGTAACGCCAAGCAAAAATGCCCTGCGCGCGAACGGCAAGCGCTGAAGGGGCACCCGGGAGATGACGCTTATGATCAGGTGCGGCACGTTTTCCATTGACCCGGTCGACCCGGCGCCGCGGGCCCGCGCATGAACAATGCCCCGACAGCGGTTCTGCGTTCGGCGGTAACCGCGCCAGCGAGTGCGCCGCGCATTCGTGTCAAAGGTCTGGGCAAGTACTACGGCACCCTCGAAGTGTTCCGCAACGTCGACTTCAACGTCGGCGAGCGCGAGATCGTGGCCATCGTCGGGCCGTCGGGCTGCGGCAAGACGACGCTCCTGCGCTGCATCGACGGCCTGCTGCCGTTCGACACGGGCGAAGTGCTGGTCGGCGAGCAGCGGGTGACCGAGCCGATCGCCGGCGTCGCCATGGTGTTCCAGCATTTCGGGCTGTTTCCCTGGAAGACAGTCTACGACAACGTCGCCTACGGTCTGCGCATGGCCGGCGCCAGTAAGACCGAGATCGACCGCAAGGTGCCGGAATTCATCCGCCTGGTGGGCCTTGCCGGGTTCGAGAAATCGTACCCCTATCAGATTTCCGGCGGCATGCAGCAGCGCTGCGGCCTCGCGCGGGCGCTGGCGGTCGAACCGAGCGTGCTGCTGATGGACGAGCCGTTCGCCGCCGTCGATGCGCAGACCCGCGAAATCCTGCAATTCGAATTGCTGCGGATCTGGGAAGAGCGGCCGACGGCAATGATCTTCGTCACTCACTCAATCGAAGAAGCGGTGCTGCTCGGCCACCGCGTCATCGTGCTCAAGGGACGGCCATCAAGCATCCACGAAACCATCACCATCGACTTGCCGCATCCGCGCACGCGCGACACGTTGCGCCTGTCGCGCTTTGCCGAGTTGCGCGAGCGCGTCTGGAGCACATTGATGCGGGAGGCGCGCGAAGCTGAATTCCAGATTGAACGCTGAAAAACACGTGAAATGAAAAGGGAGGATTCCATGTTCCGCAGAAGCGTCATTCTCATGGCCGGCAGCACGCTGCTCGCTGCGACCTTGCTCGCCGCCGCGCCCGCCGCCGCGCAGGGCCAGAAAATCACCATCGCCATTCCCGGCATTCCGCCGATCTATTCGGTCACCATCGCTTACGTCGCGGAACAACAGGGTTTCTTCAAGAAATACGGCGCCAATGTCGAAATCCGCCCGTTCGACAACGGCACGGCGGCGGCGCGCGCGGTGGTCTCCGGTGACGTCGATCTCGCCTGGTCGCCGACGCCGCCGGTGATCAACCAGATTTCCAACGCCGATGTGCCGCTGGTCGCGGTCTACGGCATGCCCAACCCGGATTGGGTGATCGGCACCACGGACGAGGGCAAGACCTGCAAGGACCTGGTCGGCCAGGACGTCGGCGTCGATTCGATCAACGGCGCGCGGTCGGTGGCGCTGCGTTCGATGCTGACCGGCTGCCCGGGCGTGAAGATCGATGACGTCAAGCAGGTGGCGCTCGGCTCGGCGCCCGGACCGGCGCTGCTCGCCGGACAGCTGCATTATTCGGTGCTGCATCTCGACGACCTCGCCGAGATCGAACACCAGGGCAAGAAGCTGCATATCCTGCTGGCGATGAAGAACACCAACCCGACCAGCCACTACCTGATGCTGGTCGCGCGCAAGGACAAGCTCGCCGCCGATCGGGCCGACTACGTCAACACCGTCGCCGGCTTGATCGAGGCCGCCCGCTTCATGCAGGACCCCAAGAACGCCGACGCCGTCGCCGATGCCGCCGCCGGCACCGGTCACAGCAAGGAGGTCAACAAGGCCGCGCTCAAGGATTTCCTCGCCATCGATTTCTGGGCGGTGAAGGATGACGGCCTGCCGCGCGACAAGCTGGAGGCGACCGCCAAGCTGATGAAGAAGATCGGCTCCATCAAGCCCGACAAGGAACCGGTGACCTTTGAAAATCTCGTCGACCCGAGCGTCTGGAAGGACGCCAATGCGAAGGTGAAATGAAGCTTTCGGCCTACCTTCGGTACCACGCGCCGTTCTGGCTGAGCCTCGTCATCGGCATCGGCGTCTGGGAAATCGCCGGACGCTCGACCAGCGCTGCATTCATGGTTCCGTTTTCGGAAACCATGGTGCAACTCTGGCACCTGGTGGCGAGCGGCGAATTCATCCGCCAGTTCCTCAATTCGGCGGAGCTGTTCATCACCGGCGTCGCGCTGGCGGTCGGCATCGGCATGCCGTTCGGCATGCTGCTTGCGCGGGTGCGCACATTGCGCGTCGGCATCGAGCCATACCTTATGATCATCTATGCGACGCCGATGGTTGCATTGATCCCCTTCATCCTGTCGCTGATGGGGTTCGGCTTCGCGCCCAAGGTGCTGGTGGTTTTCCTGTTCGCGGTGTTCCCGGTCATCTACAACACCATCGAAGGCGCCCGCAGCATCAAGCCGGAACTGCTCGAGGTCGCGCGGTCGTACCGCTCGAGCGAATGGGCGCTGTGGCGCGAGGTCATGCTGCCTTACACCCTGCCCTACGCCATGACCGGCGTGCGCCAGGCGATCGGGCGCGCGCTGGTCGGCATGATCGCGGCTGAGTTCTTTTTAAGCTCCACCGGCCTTGGCCAGTTGATCATGAGCGCCTCGCAGAATTTCGATACCGGCGGCGTGTTCGCCTCGATCTTCGTGATCGCGCTGATCGGCATCGGCCTGATGCGGCTTGGCCTCGTCATCGAACGCCATTTCGCGCGCTGGAGGCAGTAATCGATGGCCGAGCAGACCCTTCCCTCCGCGGCCATCGTTACGCCTTCGAGCCGCGTCAACGCGGCCCTGGTGCCGCGGCTGATCACCGGCCTCATCATCCTGCTGGTGTGGGAGTTGGTGGTGCGGGCCTTTGCGCCGGCTTACGTGGCAAAACCGACCACCGTAGTGCTGGCGATCCCGCGCGTGATCGTCGATCCGGCGTTCCTGAGCGCCACCGGCAGCACCTTGCTGGCGGTCGCCGAAGGCCTCGCCATCGCGCTCGTCGCCGGCACCTTTATCGGTCTTTTGATGGGCCGCAGCCCGGTGGCGGAGCGCAGCCTGCGCCATTACGTCAACGGCTTCTACGCCATGCCGATGATCGTGGTGCTGCCGCTGTTTTCGCTGTGGTTCGGCTATTCCGGCGCAACCCGCATCGCCACCATCATCTTCGCCGCGATCTTCTCGATCGTCATAAATGTGGCCGATGGCGCCCGCTCGGTGCCGCGAGAATACATCGAAGTCGCGCGTTCGTTCCGCGGCGGCAAGTTGCGTGGGCTTGTCGAGATTGTGCTGCCGTCGTCGATGCCCTACCTGCTCGCCGGCCTGCGGCTCGCGGGTGGCCGCGCGCTGATTGGCGCGGTGGTAGCGGAATTCTTCGTCTCGGTCGGCGGGCTCGGCATGTACATCCTCTATAATTCGCGCTCCTACCATCACAACGAGGCCTTCGTCGGCGTGATCTTCCTCGCCGCCTTCGGCCTCTCCTTCGAACTTCTGATCAACTCGGTGACGCGGCGCTTCATGCCCTGGTACCGCCGCGACGAGCAGACCGGCTGATCTTTCGAGCGTCATCTTTAGGGGAACCGTTCATGACATCCGATCCGCGGCTCACGGCGGCGATCTCGCATTGGGGCGCGCGCTTCGTCGCCAATGGCGTCACGCTCACCGACTTCGAGGAGGTGACGCGTTCGCTTTCGAGCTATGACGAGTGGTGCAAAGGCTGGTCGGCGCGCGCTGCGATCCACGAGCAGATGGGCCGCGAGCAACTCAACGCCAAGCACTTCCTCACCGCCGGCGAGGCGCTTCAGCGCGCCGGCGTCTATTATCACTTTGCGTCGTTTTTGTTCGTGCACGACATTGAGCAGATGAAAGCCGCGCACAAAAAGCAGATCGAATGCCGGCAGGCTGCGCTGCCGCATTTGCGGCCGCCGGGCGAGCGCGTCGAAATTCCCTATCAGGGAAAATTCCTCGCCGGCATTCTGCGCAAGCCTCCCGGGGCCGAGCGGCCGCCGGTCGTGGTCATGGCAGTCGGGCTGGATTCGACCAAGGAGGAGACCGAGGCCTATGAGGCGCCGTTTCTTGCGCGCGGCATAGCGACGCTGGTGTTCGAGGGGCCGGGACAGGGCGAGGCGCAATACGATTTCGCCATCCGCGGCGATTACGAGGTGCCGGTCGCAGCGGTACTCGATTTCGTCGAAACACGCCGCGATCTCGACACCGCGCGCATCGCCATGTGGGGCGTCAGCCTTGGCGGTTATTACGCGCCGCGCGCCGCGGCGTTCGACAAGCGCATCAAGGCCTGCATCGCGCTCGGCGGACCGTTCGACTGGGGCGCCGCCTGGGACGGCCTGCCGGAACTGACGCGCGAGGCCTTCCGCGTCCGCAGCCATTGCAAGAACGAAGCGGAGGCACGCAAGAACGCGGCAACGCTCACGCTCGAGGGCGTCGCGCAAAAAATCACCTGTCCGATTTTCATCGTCAACGGCAGGCTCGACCGCATTGTCCCCGCCAGGGACGCCGAGCGCCTGGCGCGCGAAGTTAAAGGCGCGGCAACGCTGATGATGATCGAGGACGGCAACCACATCGCCAACAACCGCGCCTTCCGCTGGCGCTCGCCAAGCGCCGACTGGCTGGCGGAGCAGCTCAGATAGACAAAAAGCCGCGCGGGATCGTGTGCAGCCGCTCGATGCCGGCCTCGCGGATCACCAGCATTTCGCCGGTCTGCACGCCAGCCTTGCGATCAGGCGTCACCACGTTGGGCTGCACGACAACGACCTGCCCGGCGCGGAACGGTTCTTGCGGCACGGGACCGGACGGCCGGTTGGTGCAGCCCAGGATCGGCGGCAGATAGCCGCCGCCGTAACCGTGCAGCAGATCGTCGATGATGGTGAAGCCGGCTGTCTCGATCACGCGCGAGGCCTCGATCACGTCGCCGGGCGCGGCGCCAGCCCGCAGCACGCCGGTGATGGCATCGAAAGCGGCGTCGGCTGCGGCGTGCAGGTCGCGATAAAGCTGCGGCGGCGGCTCCCCCAACGCAAACGAGCGCAGCACCTGCCCCGGATAATCCCAGAAGGTCGCGGTGATCTCGGCGACGACGACATCGCCTTTCTGCACGCGGCGCGTCGAGGGAAATTGCCGCGGCACGCCGAGATTGGGCGCGCGCATCGGTGTGACGCCGATGTAATGGATGAAATTGACGGCGCCATGCTTGACGTAGGCGCGCTCCACCAGGTCATCGAGCTCGCGCTCGCCGAGGCCGGGCGCAAGCCCGTCGCGCAGGCCGGCCATGCCGAGATCGGTGAAATGCGCGCCGATGCGCAGCCAATCGATCTCTTCCTCCGACTTGACCAGCCGATGCCGCGTGTAGGGCTTGTTGAGATTTTTTGGCGCGCCGAATTGCGCGGCGACGACAGTATGCTGCTCGGCGGACAGCGGGCCGATGGTAGCGACGCGGTCGCGCCGCGCGCCGCGCTTTTGCAGCACCGCGACCGCCGCGGCGATCGAGGATTCCCCGCCCCAGGCAACATCGGCCTGGTCGGCCAGCAACGACGCCTGCGGCTGATGGTTGATCCATTGCACGAACAGTGCGTCGCGCATGCCCGGCGTGAACACGCCGACCGCCTCCGCGGTCACCGGCCATTGCGTCAGATACTGCACCACCGAGCCGACGCGGTTGGCGCCGCAGAAAATGAGGTGATCGCACTGAGCCTCGACGAGCAGCGCTTCGATCGCGGCGCGGTGGCGCGTCATTTCCGCGGGCGAGAAGCGCGGATATTCGGCGTCGACGATGCGCTGAAGGTGCGGGGCGAGCGCCATCACGCCTTCTTCGGCAGTGCCACGATCATGTCGAGTTCGACACGAGCGCCTGGCGAGGAGAGCTGATTGATGCACACCGTGGTGCTTGCCGGTTTCCAGTCGCCGAAATATTTATGCATGGTGGCGTGCATGGCGTCGGCGTCGCGGAAGTCGGTGAGATATTTCGTCACCTTGACCACATCGCGCCAGGAGGCGCCGACCTCATCGAGGATCGACTTGATCGCCTCCATCGCCCGCGCGGTCTGTTCGGCGATCAAATGCGGCTGCACGTGTTCGGCATCGACATGCGGGTGCTTGTGGTAGAGCGGCGAGGACGTCGCGCCGGAGAGAAACATCAGATCGCAGGCGCCGACGATGTGAACCGCCGGCGCGTAAGGCATGGTGTGCGCCTCTTCCGGCTTGGGATGCACCGGTTCAAGGCGGAAACTGCGCTGCGGCTTCGCCATCACGGTCATTGCGGGCCCTCCGTTTTCGCCATTCGGCCTAAATCCTACGGCAGGCAGCCTCAGTTGATCCAGCGGCAAGAACCGCTAACGTGCCGGCCAGCAGGAGCCTCTCATGCCATCGACCATCCTCGATTCCGCGGTGTTCCGCGACATTTTCACCACCGAAGCCATGCGGCAGGTGTGGTCGGACGAAGCCCGTGTGCAGAAATATCTCGACATCGAGGCGGCGCTGGCGCGGGCGCAAGCCAAGCTCGGCATCATCCCGAAAAACGCCGCCGAAGAGATCGTGCGCCATTGCGACGCCAAGCAGATCGACATGGGAAAGCTCAAGGCTGCAACCGAGCGGATCGGTTATCCGGTGCTGCCTGTGGTGCAGCAGCTGGTCAAGCTGTGCAAGGACGGCCTGGGCGAGTGGTGCCACTGGGGCGCCACCACGCAGGACATCACCGACACCGCGACGGTGATGCAGATCCGCGAGGCGCTCGACATTGTGGAGAAGGAGCTCGACGGCATCTGCGACGGCCTCGCAGTGCTGGCCAAGAAATATCGCGACACGCCGATGGCCGGGCGCAGCAATCTGCAACAGGCGGTGCCTATCACCTTCGGCTACAAGATGGCGACGATGCTCGCCGCGTTCGAACGACACCGCGAGCGCCTGCAGCAGCTCAAACCGCGCGTGCTGGTCGGTGAATTCGGCGGCGCCGCCGGAACGCTGTCGTCGCTCGGCAAGGACGGCCTGAAGGTGCAGGTCGAACTGATGAAGGGGCTAAAGCTCGGTCAGCCGGCGATTTCCTGGCACACGGTGCGCGACTGCATCGCCGAAGTCGGTTGCTTCCTCGGCCTCGTCACCGGCTCCTGCGGCAAGATCGCCTTCGACGTGAAATTGCTGATGCAGACCGAGGTCGAGGAAGTCTACGAGCCGTTCCATGAAGGTCGCGGCTCGTCTTCCACCATGCCGCAGAAACGCAATCCGATCTCGTCGGTTTACATCACCGCGCAGGCTGCAATGGTGAAGCAGCTCGCCGCCGCGCTGATGGAGGCGATGGTCGAGGACCACGAGCGCGCCACCGGCCCGTGGGAAATCGAGTGGATCGCGCTGCCGGAAATCTTCATGTTGTCCGCCGGCGCGCTGGCGCAGACGCGTTTTGTCGTTTCCGGCCTGCAGGTCAATGAAAAGAAGATGCGTGAGAACCTCGACATCACCAAGGGCCTGATCATGTCGGAAGCGGTGATGATGGGCCTCGGTGCCGCCATGGGCCGCAATCGGGCGCATGATGTCGTCTATGATATCTGCCGCAAGGTGGTGAAAACCGGGCGGCCGCTGATCGATCTGCTCGAGGAGGATGCGGAAATCCGCAAGCACATCAACCGCAAAGGCCTGGAAAAGCTGACCAACCCGGCGAACTACCTGGGCGTCGCCGGCGAAATGGTCGATCGCGTGCTGGCGCTGCGCAAGAAGGCCTAAGCCTTCGGCATGGTGCGCCAGATCGCCGCGGCGACGGCAAGCGTCGCCACGCCGACGATCACGAACAGCGCCGGTACGCCGACACCTGATCGCTGCAGCAGCGCGAAAACAATCGTCCCGCCGGTCATGAATGCAGCGTTGAGCACATTGACCGCCGCGACCGTGCGTGCGCGATGGCCGGCGTCCGCCCAGGCCTGCACGGCGGCGAAGGCGGGGACGATGAACAAGCCGCCGCCGACGGCGAGACCCACGAGATCGAAGGCCGCGCGCACGCCGATGAAGGCGACGAAGATCTCGGTCGGCCCGCGCAAGCCGATGTCGGCGGGCGTGTTCCAGACGCCGATGCCGAGATCGAGCGCGAATATCCCCAGCAGCACCGCGCCGGCCACGGTCGTGCCGAGCACGATGCGCCCACGCGCAATCGCAGCGGCGAGCCACGAGCCGATGCCCACCGCAACCGAGAACATCCCAAGATATATCGTGGCCGTGTCCTCGTTGCCGCCGATCGAATTCTTGATCAGCGGCGGCAGCAGCGACAGCACCACAATGCCGACCAGCCAGAACCAGCTGGTCACCATGGCGCCCCACCACAGCCTTTTGTCACCCCGCAAATAGCGGATCATCGCCGCAGTCGATGCGGCAATGTTGACTGATAGGCGCAGACGCGGCGCCGCCTCGCCACTCGGCGGGATGAGCAGCGCAGAGATCCAGCACGCCACTGCAAAGCCCATCAACAGGATTGAAAACATGAATGTCTCGCCGATGTTGCGCGCCGCCAGACCCCCGGCGATGGTGCCGGACAGAATCGCGATGAAGGTCGCGGCTTCGACCAGGGCGTTTGCCGCCGGCAATTGCCGGCGCTGGAGATGATCGGGCAGGATGCCGTATTTGATCGGGCCGAACAGCGCCCCGATCATGCCGAACCCCGCGAGCGCCACAAACAGCACCGGCACCGATTGCCGGGCGTAGCCGACAATCGCGATCACGGCGACAAAGATCTCGACGAATTTCAGCCACTGCGCCACGCGTGCCTTGTCGTAGCGGTCGGCAAGTTCGCCGCCGATCGCGGACAAGAAGAAGTAAGGCGCGATGAAGACCGCACCGGCAAGGGTGATCAGCACGCCGGCGTCGTCGCCACCGCGGCGAAACAGGATCAGAAAGGCCAGCGCGGTCTTGAGAAAATTGTCGTTGAACGCCGCAAAGAACTGGCACCAGAACAGCGGCGCAAAGCGCCTCGAGAGCAGCAACGCAGGCATAGCGCAACGATAGCGCAAAATGCCGTGGCGCAGGCCGCCTGAACAAAGATCGTGCGCACGAAAAAGGGGCAGCCCGCCACTAAGGCCGCCCTGCAAGTTCGACGCTCAAACTGGCCTAATCAGAGCCGGAATTTGCGGCCATTGCCTGAATCGACGGCGATAGCGGCCAGGCTCAAAGCAACGGCGATCACGGCGGTAACAGCGAAAAGAGAAGCCCACATGGTCGAACCCTCCTCGTTGGCGCTAAGTCACGCGTTTGCATCTGGGTACAGCAACGCCGGCAGGAGCCGCCGGTTCCCGGCTACCCGGTGAAATAACGCAACTGTTTGGTCAGCAAATAGTTCCCCGCTCGGGGAAAAGACGAGACAAATCAAGACTCAATTCGAATCGATGATTGCAGGTCGGCCAGCAGCATGCGCAGGCCAAGTTCGCGGAACTCGACATGGACGCGGCGCAGCCAATGCTGCAATTCGGCATGCACATCCGCCGGGAGGCCGGCGTCCGAGGCGGCATTATCGTCGGCGAAAGAAAACGGCGGGCGTTCGATGTATTTGCGCAGCCCGGGCGCCAGCAGCGGAATGCGCAGCAATAGAGCGCCGTGGCCGATCGGGTATTTGCCGCGATACTGCGCCGGCCCGAGAATCTCGTTGTGCACCGGCGACAGCAACATGCCGGGAAAGCGTTTGCTCAGGCTCGCGTAGGCTTCGACTGAACTTGCATCGGGCGTGAGCAGAAACAGGATGGCGACGGCGATGGCCTGCTTGTTCGTCTCGGCAAGAAAACCGATCTGGTCGGCGATCGCGAAAAACGGCGCAAACGACTCGTGACCGACATCGATCACCTTGGCGACGCCGTCATCGGCGATCAGCCGGTCGAACAGCGCCATCTGCCCCTTGACGTTGCCGACCACCGCCGCGGTCGTGTGCTCGGGCAGGAATTCCCTCAGCGTCCCTTCGCCTGTGTTGAGATCGTAGCCGGCGACGGCGTGGCCCTCGTGCCGATGGAAATCGACGAGCAACCGCGCCAGCAGCGTCTTGCCGACGCGCGGCCGCGGCGAGGCGATGATGGTCACCGAGGTGCGCAGTGACATCGGATCACCGCGCACGCAAAAGTCAGCCGGCAGCCTGCCGGGCCTGGCCGCTCTCGACCGGCGGCATGATCATGTCGATGAGCTTGGCGCGATCGTACTCGGCCCACACATGGCCGAGCCAATGGCGGACATAGCCGCGCAGGACGAAAGAGTTGTTGGCCGGGTCGCCGGCGACGGTCTTGTTGGCGACGAAGGTCACAAACGGCACGCCCGAGACTTCGACCTGCTCGCAGGCCATTTCGTTGAGCTTGGGAATGGTGATCTCGAACGCACCCTTGATGCGCTTGAAATAGGAATTGTAGGTCTCCGGATCCCATTCGAAGAACGTGGTGTTGTTGATGAAGTTCTTCACCAGGAAATAGTTGGCGTCGCCGACGAAGCGCGCGGTTTCGGAAATCTCGTCCAGGGACGCGATCGAGGGACCGAGAATGTGAAACACGGCAAAGCTGATCTGGCCTTTCTTCGCCGAATCGAGAAAGCCGATATCGCTCAGCGCCTGCAACGTCGACGACAACAAGCCGGCGCGAACGTCGATCACCGTGACCCAGGCTTGCGAACTGGAGAGCGTATCGAAGATCTTCATCTGATCCGGCACCGAGGTGACGTCCACCACCGACGTCACGTCGGGATGGAAGCGCTTGAGCGTGCCGCGCGGCGACTCGGTGTCGAACGCCCGGGTCGGCATCTGATGGGCGCCGAAATAATCGAGCAAGGTGCGGGCGACCGTGGTCTTGCCGACGCCTCCCTTGTCAGCACCCACGAGGATGACTGCTGGTTTGGCCATGCGAATACCCTATGAACGAATTGCGGACGGCTGGATGACGGCTCTTGAGGCCATGTTACTACGACATTCCCCGGCGAACGACAGACTTTTTCGTGGCCGCCGGCGCGAACCCGCCGCCAGCGGCGGCAGCCCTAGAAACAAAGATTGGACACGAAGTTCCCGCGCTTGTCCTTGATAACATATGGACATTCGAGCCGCTTGAGCGCGGCTTTGGCGTCTTCGTTGCCGAGCGCCGCGGCTTTCTCGTAATAGGCTTTGGCTGCGGCTGAATCTTGCGGCCCGGCGCGGCCGCTTTGCGCAAACAGGCCCATCTGCATCAGGGCTCCGGGGTGATCCTGGGCGGCGGCCTTCTCAAACAGTGAGCGCGCGGCGCCGTCGTCCTTGGGACCGCCGACGCCGTCGGCCGTCATCAAGCCGAGTTGATATTCGGCCTCTGCGGAGTTCGCCTCCGCGGCCTTCGCCAGCAAAACCCGCGCTTGCGCCGGGTCCGCCGGCTTGCCGCCGCTCAGCGCGGCGAGATTGGTGACGCCGCGCGGATTGCCGGCCTCCGCGGCCCGTGCAAATAATTTCCGTGCCTCCTCCGGATCCTTGGCGACGCCCTGCCCGGTGCCAAGCAGCACGCCAAGTTCGACCATCGCCGAGGTGCTGCCTCTGTCGGCTGCCTTGCGATAGGCGGCCAGTGCCTCGACAAATTGCTGATTGGCGGCGTAGGCGCGGCCAAGTTCAAACATTGCGCGCCTCGAAGAGCCCGCCGCCACGCGGCAGAACTTGATCGCAATCGCAATATCGGGGTGAGGGATGGCGGCGACACCTTTGACATCCGCGGGCTTGTCCGGATCGGCAGGATCGGCCGCGACACGGTCGCAAAGCACAAGATCGGCGGATTGCGCGCGCGCCGGGGAATATGTGGCGGCGGTGAGCCCGGCCAGGGCAAACCCGAAGCCAAATGCGATCAAGGCCGTGCCGGAACGGATTACCACCATTGCACCACGCGTCTTCTTTTCATCGTCGGCTTGACTTTACGGTCGCAAGAAATGACCAGCAAGCGCGAGGCAGCCTGAAACATGCTGCCTTTCAGGAGCCCACCGCGTTCCCGGACGAATCATGGCGACAATGCGGCTAGCGCATTATGGTTAATCGGCAGCTTGCCGGGCAATCCATGTGATCGCTGTCACTTGTGACTGCCGAAGTCTTGGTTTTCGCGGGGCAAATTTATTTCCACAGTATCGCTCCAAGATTAACTCTAATTCCCAACGAATCTCTTCTTGCCGCCGCAAAGCGTGCTATATTCCGGCCGTGGCATCTTCCGTTGCGGAGGGTGTAAGTGAACGCCAAATTCCTCGGGCTCGTTGCGTCGGTCGTGCTGCTTGGCGCGGCGCCGGTTAAAGCAACGACAATCTATCAGATCGACACGCTGGTCAGCGGCACGGTCCCTGTCGCCGGCGAGGTCGATGTTTCGGTCAGCGGTTCGAACGCAACGTTCACGGTGTCGCTGCCGACCGGCTACACGTTTACCCAGCTCGCCTTCGACCTCAATCCGGGCGGTAGCGTCGATTCCGGTGCGTACACCATCGCGACCAACGCCAACGCCAATTACAACAAGGGCAAGCTGTGGCCGAACTTCGGGCCCTTCAACACCACGGTGTCGGGTAGCTTCTCGAACTCGCTGACATTCACGGTCAGCGATTTCGCCGGCTTGTTCAATGTCACGGTCAGCGGCGCCCCGATCTGGTTCGTCGTGGCCGGCGTCACCGACGGCGGCACGAGCGGCATCATGGCCGCCGACTCCGTCACCGTAACCCCACTGCCCGCAGCGCTGCCGTTGTTCGCAACCGGCCTCGGCACGATCGGTGTGCTGGGCTGGCGCCGCAAGAAGAAGGCGCAGCGCGCCGCCTGATCCAAATCAGCAGGTTGAAATGAAAAGACCGCCTCACGGCGGTCTTTTTTATTCGCGGCCGTTTTTATCAGTGGAAGTGATAGTTCACGCCAACGCGGAACTGATTATAGCGCTCGCTGCGCGACCATGTTCCGGTCTGCGTCGGCGGAGCAACGTCCGGCGTCGAAGCAACCAGCGTGCTGTTGATGGTGCCGAGATCGACATAAAGCCATTCGGCACGCGCCGACCAGTTGCTGTTGAACGCGTACTCGGCGCCGAGCCCAGCGACCCAACCGACCTTATCCGTGCTGCTGTCGCCCTGCGTGAGGCGAATGGTGACGGAATTGCCGCACCCCGCGACGAGGCAGCTTTGCGTGATCGTCGTCTCGACGTGGCCTAGAGCGACGCCGCCGGTTGCATACAGCAGGAAATCGGCAACCGTGAAGCCAAGACGGCCGCGAAGAGTCGCGAGCCAATCGGTCTTGCTGCTCATGCTCTGAAAGCCGAACCCGTTATCGGTACACGCGACGCTGAAAATATCGGTCTGACGGCAGAAATCGTAACTCACACGCGTCCAGTCCCAGTCGGCTTCGACGCCGGCGACCCAGCGCGGCGCGAATTGCCAATTGTATCCGGCCTGAACGCCGCCGATGAAACTGCTGTTGTTGAACGAATTCGATTGCGGATTGGACGTCAGCCCGGGAGGAGCGGACGGGTCGAGGAAGTCGGACGTCCCCGAACTTCGGCTAGCCACTCCGCCGACGTTGCCGCCGATATAAAACCCGGTCCAGTTTGGCGCAGGCGAGGCGGCGTCCGCCGCGCCGGCAAAGGCTGCGACGGCGGCAAAGGCCAGAAGAGAAGCTGAAAGACGGCGCAACAAATTGCCCCCGAACCACCACACGTGTTTTTGTGTAGCAAAAAGCCGCCGGTAAAGGCAAATCGCCAAAAACCACAGTTAACTGAATTGTTTGGTGCCGGCGGAGGGATTTGAACCCCCGACCACCCGCTTACGAAGCGGATGCTCTACCGCTGAGCTACGCCGGCATTTTCGCTAAATCCGGGCCGTTGATAGTGACGGCTGGCCGGGTTGGCAAGCAATACGCCGCAAGCCTTGATTAACGCCTAACGAAAAAACTGCCGGATTCGCTGCCAGGCGTCGCGTGCAGGCGGTGCGGCAGGTTCCGCCAACGGATCGCTTTCCGGTGCCGAATCGGGTCCCGGATCGTCCGGGGCATGCACCAGCGGGATCACCGCCTCGACCGGTTTGGCCGGCGCGGCAGGCCTGGCATCCGCCTTTGGCGGCGGCTCTGGCTCCGGCGACTTGGTCTCAACCAGCAATTCCACAGGCGCAATGGCCGGCGGAGCGGCCGCTTCGCCCGCCTCGATCACCGGGCGGCTGTCGCCGATTTCGGCGAGCGGCAGTTTCCATTCAAATCCGTCGAGACGGCCGCTGGGCGTGACCGGCAGCCAGCGATCCGAGACCACGCCGTCGGCGGCCCACACCGGATCGCTCGGCGCGCGCATGGCGCGGCCCATCCATTCGCGCACGCGGCCCTGATTGCCGTGCTCGGCCTCTTCGATTTCGGCCATCAAGGTGGCTACGCGCCGCGTCGGCGCCGCGAGATAAGAGGCAAGCGTCGTGCGCGCCGCCGCAAAGTCGCGCGCCTCAAGCGCGGCACGCGCCAGCGCCAGCGCGGCTTCGATGTGACCCGGCGCTTTTTCGGCCAGGCGCTTGATCCGCGCCATGCGTTCGCGAGCGCTGTCGCCGAAACGCAAGTTGGCGTAGGTCGCCGCGATGTCGGGATGCGGATTGGCGGTCCATGCCGCGGTGAGTATCTTTCCGGCCTTGCGCATCTCGCCGGCTTCGGCCAGCCGCTTGCCGGCGAGCGCTGCCGCCGGGACCAGATCCGGCGCGAGCTTGACCGCTTCCAGCACCGCCGCACGAGAGGCATCGCGATCGCTCTCGTTGGTCGCCAGCGCATGCGCGGTCAGCAGTACGGCGCGTTTGCGGCGATAGACGTGCTTTTCCAGCGAACGCTTCATCCGCTCGAGTGCGTCAAGCGCGCCCCGCCAGTCACGCGCGGCGCTGCGGAAGTCGAGCACCGCCTCGCTCGCCCAGCTCAGCGACGGCTCGGCCTTGGCGGCTTCTTCGGCGGCGGTGAGCGCCGCGTGCGGATCGTTTCGGCGCTGCGCCTCGACGTAGAGCCCGCGCAGACCAAGCAGCCTGGTTTCTTCGCGGCGAAGCATGGCGCGGAAGCTGCTTTCGGCTCCGCCGCGATCGCCGGCCATCTGCGCCGACTGCGCGCTGAGCAGCAGCGCCAGCGAATCATCCGGCGCCAGCCGGGCGGCTTCGTCGGCGGATTTGCGCGCAAGCCGGTGATCGCCGGCGCCGATCGCGATCAGCCCGCGCGAGATCGCGTGGTAGCCCTTCATGGCGCGGCGATGGCGCAGGAACAGCGACACGTGCTGCGGTGAGCGCAGGATGGTGCGCACGATCGACCACAGGATGATGGCGGCGATCACCAGCACGAGCACCGCAACGGCAAAAACCAGCACCGAGGTCTCGATGCGGTAGTCCATCCATGTGATTGACACGTCGCCGGGACGGTCCGCGACCCAGGCGATGCCGACGGCGATCAATGCAACCGAAACGAGGAATGCAACGACCCGGATCATCGATCCCTCATTGTGGCCGCAAGGCGCGTGCGGTGGCCGCGGCATATTGCGTGGCCGCTGCGGCCGCCGCTTGCCGCGCCCCGGCCTTTTCGATCCAGCCGGTTGCCGGCGCGCGTATTTTATCGGGCAGCTTGCCGAGATCGGCGAGCGCGGCGGCAATGTCGGCATTCGCTGCATCGACCTCAAGCCGCGCCAGCACCGCCGAAGTATCGTCGCCCTGCGGCGCCTTGACGGGCTGGATGCGCACCAGCCTTGCGGCGTTGGCCTGAAGCTTGGCCAGGAAATCTGCCGACGGCGGGGCCGCGCCGGCGATTTTCTGCATTTGCGGCATAAGCGCCGACAACTCCTGCGCCAGCGCCTGCGCGGTCGGTGCGCCGCCAGCGGCAAACGGCGCAAGCGCCGTCAGTGCCGCTTTGTCGCCTCCGAGCTGCTTGACGGCGGCAAGTTCGTCCGCGTAGGGCGCGCCGAGGATGACCGCGCTGCGCAGGACGCCCGCGCTCAAGGCGAGCCGCGCGGCATTGTCGCTGCCGCCATTGCCGGCGATAGCCTCGTGCGCGGCCTTGGCTTGCGTTTCCAGCGTGCCGACGCGCTTTTGCAGCGCCTCGACGTCGGCGCTCGGCGTGCCGGCCGCGCCGCTCGCCGCGGCGGCGGCCGTCGAGGTCTGCAGATCCGCTACGGCTTTTGCTGCCGCGTCGGCGGCCTTGCGCGCGTCGGCGGCGTTGGCGGCCGCATCGTCGGTGCGATGGCTGAGCGCGGTGAGCGCGAGCCCGAGCGACTTCATCGCCTTGTCGGCGGTGGCGAGCTTGTCGGCAAGGTCCGTGTTGGCGGTCGGAAGCTTGGCCAGCGCTGCCTCGATCTTATCGACACGCTGCGTGATCGCCTCGAGATTGCCGGCTGCCGGCAGTTGCGGGCGGCTCTCCAGATCGCTGACCTGCTTTTCCAGCGCCGCTACTTTGTCCTTCAGGTCGCCGGAACCGGGAACGATGACCGGGAGAAATCCGGCGCGCCAGAGCCCGGCGGCAATCAGCACGACAAGCACGGCGCCGGCGCCGGAGGCAATCCCCAGCCGCCGTATCGACGTGCTCGCGGGGTCAGCAACGCCGGCCGCGGCGCCTTCCGGCTCGCCGGCCGGCGGCACTTCGGCGGCGGTGAGGTCGATGGTCGGCGCCTCGCGCTGGCCGCGCGCAGACTCGGCGTCCTGCGGCGGTTGTTGCGGCGCTTCAGGCGTCGCGCGCTTGTCTGCCATTCGCAGATCCTCGATTCAGGCCCACCCGCCCGCACGGACATAACGCAAATGGCGCGACCGTGCCAATGTCAAACGCCGAGCGCGCCAATAAGGCCCGCCTCGTCGGGGCGCGATGCCACGGCGACATTTGCGGCGCCGGCCGCGATGAGGGGCGCGGCAATCTGCGCCGAAAGGCAGACATGGCGCACGGCGAGCGCGAGCTTGGCAACGCCCGCTGCTGCCGCCCCGGCGAGATAGCTCTCGGCGCTGCGTCTGGAATAATGCAGCACCGCATCAACTGCCTTATCCCGCAGCGCCGCGGCCAGCGCCGCAGGAAATGGCACAGCCGCCGCGCGATAGACGACCACCGTCTCCGCCGCGATGCCGCGCCCGGCGAGTTCAGCGACAAGATCGCGCGCGCGATCTTCCCCGGCAAGATAGAGCAGCGGCGCCTGAGCGTCTGCTTTGCGCGCGGCCAGCACGCGCACCAGATCGCGCACGTCGCCACCGGCGGAAACGATGTCGGTAAATCCAGCCGCGCGCGCCGCTTCGGCGCTGCGCTGGCCGACTGCGAACAGCCGCAGCTTGACGAGCCCCTCACGCGCCGGATGTGTGGCGATCGCGTTCACGGCATTGGCGCTGGTGATGATGACGCCGCCCCAGTTGGTGCGCAGCTCGGCCCTGATCGGCTCGACCCGGAGCAGCGGTGCGACCAGCACGTCGTGCCCGCGTGCGCGCAAGACAGCGGCGGTGTTCTCGCCGTCCTCCTGCGGCCGGGTGACGACGATGCGCATTATCGGAAAAATCCGGCGCCGGCATATTGCCGCAGGGCGCGGCCGGCGTCGGCGCCGATGGTGACCGCGTCCCTGCATGAGCCGGCGACGCTCGTCTGCCGCGCGGCGCTGCCGTCCGGCTTCACGATCAACCCGCGGAACTGCACCACGCCGCTCGCAATCGCGGCGTTGCCGGCAATCGGCGTGGTGCAGGAACCGTCGAGTTCGGCGAGAAATGCGCGCTCGCAGGCAACCGCGGTGGAGGTGTCGGCGTGATCGATGCGCGCGAGCATTTCAAGGGTGCGCGTATCGCCGGCGCGCGCCTCGACGCCGATGGCGCCTTGCGCCACGGCGGGAAGAAACTCTTCGACGTCCATGATGCGCGTGGCGCGATCCGCAAGCCCCAGGCGCTTGAGGCCGGCGAGCGCCAGAATGGTGGCATCGACCGCGCCGTCATCGAGCTTGCGCAGGCGCGTCTCCACATTGCCGCGCAGCGGCACGATGCGCAGGTCGGGACGCGCACGCCTGGCGATGGCCTGACGCCGCGGCGACGTGGTGCCGAGCGTCGCGCCGTGCGGCAGTTCGGCAAGCGAGCGCGCTTTGCCGCTGACAAACACGTCGCGCGCATCTTCGCGTTCGAGGCACGCCGCCAGCGCCAGTCCCGCCGGCAGGAATGTCGGCATATCCTTGGCGGAATGCACCGCAAGATCGATGTCGCCGCGCAGCAGCGCCTCTTCGATCTCCTTGGTGAACAGGCCCTTGCCGCCCTCTTCCGCCAGCGGCCGGTCGGTAATGATGTCGCCGGAGGTCTTGATCACCTTGACGTCGATGGCCCTCTCGTCCTGCCCCAGCGCCGCGGCGAGCCGCGCGCGCACCATGTGCGCCTGCACCAGCGCCAGCGGACTGCCGCGGGTGCCGATGCGCAGGACGATTGCCGAGGATTGCACTCGATGACCTCGCGATGCTAGGCCGGACGCCAAATCGGGCGGGACTATAGGGACCGCGCCGGAGCGGGGGAAGCTTTCATGGTTGTCCTCGGCATCGAGACGACCTGCGACGAGACCGCCGCCGCCGTGGTGGAACGCAGCGACGACGGCCGCGGCAAAATCCTGTCGAATATCGTGCTCAGCCAGATCAGCGAGCATTCAGCCTTCGGCGGCGTGGTGCCGGAAATCGCGGCGCGCGCCCACGTCGAGGTGCTCGATGCACTCGTTGCCAAGGCCATGAACGAAGCCGAGCGCGGCTATGACGCGATTGACGGTGTCGCCGCAGCCGCGGGGCCGGGGCTGATCGGCGGCGTCATCGTCGGCCTGACCACCGCCAAGGCGATCGCGCTGGTCAGCAAGAAGCCGCTGATCGCGATCAATCATCTGGAAGCGCATGCGCTCACCGCGCGGCTGACCGACGCGACGCCGTTTCCCTATTGCCTGTTTCTCGCCTCCGGCGGCCACACCCAGATCGTCGCCGTGCGCGGCGTCGGCAATTATGTGCGCATCGGCACCACGATGGACGACGCCATCGGCGAGGCCTTCGACAAGACCGCAAAGCTTCTCGGGCTCGGCTATCCGGGCGGCCCGCTGGTCGAGAAAGAGGCCACTCACGGCGACGCGGCGCGGTTTGCCCTGCCGCGGCCGATGCATGGACGCAAGGACGCCGACTTCTCGCTTTCGGGTCTGAAGACCGCGCTGCGGCTGGAAGCAGAAAGGATCGCGCCCTTGTCGGATCAGGACGTTGCCGATCTGTGCGCTTCGTTCCAGCAGGCGGTGGTCGACGTCGTGCTCGACCGCCTGCGCTCCGGACTGCGGCTGTTTCGCGCCAGCTTCGGCGCGCCGACCGCGTTGGTCGCCGCCGGCGGCGTCGCCGCCAACCAGGCGATCCGCAAAGTGTTGCACCGCCTCGCCTTCGAGGTCGGCACGGTGCTGGTCGCGCCGCCGCTCGAGCTGTGCACCGACAACGGCGCCATCATCGCCTGGGCCGGGTGCGAGAAGCTGGCGCTGGGCATGACCGACACGCTCGCCGCGCCGCCACGCGCGCGCTGGCCGCTCGACGAAATCGCCGCCGCCGAAGGCGCACGCACCAACACGGCGGCGTATAAATGAACATCGAACGCATTGCCGTGCTGGGCGGTGGCGCCTGGGGAACGGCGCTGGCGCAAGCCTGCGCACGCGCCGGCCGCAACGTGACGCTGTGGGAGTTCGACGCCGGCAATGCCGAGCACCTTGCCGGCAAGCGCGAGAGCCGGTTTTTGCCGGGCGTGCGCCTCGACGACGGCATTAAGGTCACGCGGGCGCTTGCCGAAGCGGCGCGCGCCGAGGCGATCCTGCTGGTGGTGCCGGCACAGGCGATGCGCTCCGTGGTCAAGGCGCTGGCGCAGACAATGCCCGGCGGCACGCCCGTGATCGCCTGCGCCAAGGGCATCGAACACGGCACGCACAAGTTCATGACCGAGATCGTTGCTGAGTGCGCGCCGAATGCAACGCCGGCCATACTTTCCGGACCGAGCTTTGCCGCCGATGTCGCGCGCGGGCTGCCGACCGCGGTGACGCTTGCGACAGCGGACGGAAAACTGGCCGAGGCGCTGGCGCGCGCGATCGGCTCCGGCACCTTCCGCCCCTACCATTCGACCGACGTGCGCGGCGTCGAGGTCGGCGGCGCGGCAAAGAATGTGCTGGCGATCGCGGCGGGCATCGTCACCGGGCGCGGGCTTGGCGCCAGCGCCGCGGCGGCGCTGACCACGCGCGGCTTTGCCGAACTTGCCCGCTTCGGCCGCGCCTTCGGCGCCAAGCCGGAGACGATGACCGGCCTGTCCGGCCTCGGCGATCTCATTCTTACCTGCTCATCCCCGCAGTCGCGCAACTTTTCCTGCGGCGTCGCACTGGGCAAGGGCGAAACGCCGGACCAAGGCAAACTCGCCGAGGGTGTGTTCACCGCCCCGGTGCTGCTGGAAATGGCGCGCGCGAAAAACATCGACATGCCGATATCCGCCGCCGTTGCCGCGGTGATTTCGAAGAAGCTCAGCGTTGACGACGCGATTGACTCGCTGCTGACGCGTCCGATCAAGTCGGAGGACTGACATGGCCTACTGGCTGATGAAGTCCGAGCCCGGCTCCTGGTCGTGGGACCAGCAAGTCAAAAAGGGCGCCAAGGGTGACGCCTGGTCCGGCGTGCGCAACTTCCAGGCCAAGTCCAACCTGATGAAGATGAAAAAGGGCGACCGCGCCTTTTTTTACCATTCCGGCGAGGAGAAGGCCGTGGTCGGCGTCATCGAAATCGTCCGCGAATACTATCCCGACCCGACCGCGAAGAAGGACGAGCCGTGGGTCGTGGTCGACGTCAGGGCAATCGAGCCGGTCAAGCAGCCGGTCACGTTGAGCACGATCAAAGCCGAGCCGAAGCTCAAGCGCATGGTGCTGGTCAACAATTCGCGGCTGTCGGTGCAGCCGGTGACGGCGGAGGAATGGAAGCTTGTCTGCAAGATGGGCGGGCTGAAATAGGGAACGCGTGATGGCGCAACTGCAAAACCTGAACTGGCTGCCGGTCATCATCGCCGCGGTTGGGGCCTGGATGTTTGGCGCCGTTTACTACGGAGTCCTCGGCAAGGCCTGGCTCGCCGCCCAGGGTACCACGATGGAGCAGACGAAGGCGGCAAATGCCGGCAAGTCGAGCGCCGCCAAGGCGGCGCCGTTCGTCCTCTCGTTCATCGCCGAGATCGTGATGGGCGTGGCGATGTCCGGCATCCTTTTCCATATCGGAATTTACGGCCTCGGCGCCGGGCTGTTCTCGGGGGCGATGATCTGGATCGGCTTCGTGCTCACCACGATTGCGGTCAACAACGCCTATACGTTTCGCAGCGCGAAGCTGACCGCCATCGACGCCGGGCACTGGCTCGGCGTGCTGCTCATCATCGGCGGCATTCTCGGCTGGATGGGCCGCTGACGGTCAAAAAACACCGCCAATTCGCGACCAAAGTGGCAGGCCATTCCGCCTTGTCGCTCATCAATATGCCGTCGCATAATAGGCGCAACAAACAAGGTCACCCGCAACACGCAAGGGGGGACCGGGAGGACCAGCGATGACCGACAAGATCTACGACGTTCCGCCGGCCTGGGCCAAACGCGCCTTCGTCGACGAGGCGAAGTACGAGGAGATGTATGCGCGCTCGCTCAAGGACCCCAACGGCTTCTGGGCGGAGCAGGCAAAGCGCATCGACTGGATCAAGCCTTTCAGCAAGGTCAAGA